>Ga0315549_1000006_pt1 | contig 184832 bp, 143 predicted proteins | sample SalMarSW160200MG_FD_203101 | JGI IMG/M metagenome (GOLD analysis project Ga0315549, IMG submission 203101) | Salt marsh sediment microbial communities from the Plum Island Ecosystem LTER, Massachusetts, United States - Salt Marsh Sediment SW1601-200 ... | reverse complement strand
TGTTACTGAGCGGCCCGCAAGGATAGAGCCTCGAATGGTCAGGAGAGAGTGGCAACATTATCCGTCTATGAAGATAGCAAGATCTCTATGGAGGCTAAAACATGTTGCTTAAAGTCCCGCCATTCGGTAAACGTCCCTAGTTTCCCTCTAGTATTTCCCTAGTATTTCCCACCGGATTGGTTCCAGCCACATATGAAGGAATAATATATTCTTAAAAAGAAATTTTTTTTGAAAATGCTAATAGTCCTTATGATTAGTCAAAAGGACTATTGACCTGATAATATACAAACATATATGATTTGTTCTATCTTCTGAATTCTTGTTACTGTGTTCTGCCTTTTTGTCACTTCCAGCGGAGGGCGTGGAGTTCTTCTTCGGTGCGGATGAACTTTACAGTGCCGTTGTTGAGTAAAACGCAGCCGCCGCGGGGGTCGTGGTTGTCGAAGGTGAATAGTTCCGGCCCGCCGTGCTGCTCAGAAATAAGCAGATGTCCGCAGATTTTGTAGATTTCACAATGATATTCTTTGCAGGTGGGACTCAGAGACAAATAATAAGATTCACAATCTATCCCCAAAAAGCCTCAATTTCCGCAGACACGCTGGTCTTAAAATCATCAAACCTGAAAATAAATGTTGTAACTCACGAATATGTTAATATAATGCCAATAGTCCTTTTGATTAGTCGAAAGGACTATTGAGGTAGTTTAAGGTCTAAATGCTGGTTGTTAAACCGGATTGCCACAGAAGAATTTACCGGCGACCGGACAGTATTCATTTTGCATCTTTTTTGAGGTGAAAGTTCGGTGGTTTTCAAAGCAAAACAATGGGATTATTTGAAAAGGGCCTGGCATTTGACGCCGCGAGAGATAGAAGTAGCTAAACTGGTATGTCAGGATTATGATAACAGAAGGATCAGCCAAAAATTGAACGTATCCTATAATACCGTCCGTGCTCATCTGGGTAATATTTTTCGTAAGGTCGGGGTCAACGGTAAAGCCAGCCTTATTCTGACATTTATCGAGATACTCCAAAAAGTCAAAATATAGCCTTGCATTTGCATCCCAAGTAAATATCCACAACATGCAACAGCGAAATATTAGTTAAGCTATAACACAATAAGCTAATAGTCCTTTTGATTAGTTAAAAGGACTATTGACCTGATAATATACAAACCCATATTTCGTTATATCGTCTTAATTATGGATGCTTTATTCTATGTGCTGCCTTTTTGTTATTTCCAGCGGAGGTTCATCTTTCGTAGTAGTGTCTTGTTGCCCACCATAGGTACTACGGAGAATGGATTATTTAGTACTTCATCGTTGCGGCTGATTTATGAGTTATACTACACACTGCGTAGTATGACTTAATTTTTCTTATATACTGATATATTAATCCAATGCTTCTTGCTCGTCTGTCGTTTCTGCCAATGACACACCCAAGGTGGTGTCGAGGAATCTGTTCTGTACGGCTGTTTTTAGAGCCTATACCTCACACTGTACAGTATGGCTTAACTAATCTTTCTCTGGTAGTTAATAAACTCCATGCTCTGTACGCTATACGCCATACCCTATACGCTACCCGTTACACGCTATTTATTTTTTCCAGCGGAGGTTGTTGAGTTCTTCCTCGGTTCTAATGAACTTGACGGTGCCGTCATTGAGTAAGACACAGCCGCCTTTGGGCTCGTGATTGTCGAAGGTAAATAATTCCGGTCCGCCGGATTGGTTCCAGCCAGCTTTGGTCTCGAATAAAAGCACCATATCGCCCGGCGAATTCGGCTTACAGGACCGATTCCAGCTATCGTTGAATAAATAACATATTTTTTTAAAAAGAGATGTTTAGAAAAATGCTAATAGTCCTTTTGATTAGGCTGTGTCTGAAAACGCAATTTTAAGATATCGCTGTATCATAGCCAATTTAAACATTGCCAGTAAACTAACCGCCAGTTTCTCAAAACGAGTCGCGATACGACGGCATTCTTTTAGCCATCCAACACATTGCTCAATAACACATCGCCTTCTGTAGCTCCGCTTGTCAAACGGTTGCCTCTGCTTTTTTTGATTGGACCGATCGGGAATAATGGCCTCGATACCATGTGCTCGCAACCACTCTCGCACATTTGTAAAACTATATCCCTTGTCTCCTGCCAAACGCTCAGGACGTTTACGTGGGCGACCTACAGGTTGCGGAACTGAAATGCCCTCTAACACCGTACGAAGCTGGGTTGACTCATGACGCTGACCAGCAGTCACTTCGACTGCAAGGGGTAGGCCTCGACTGTCAGTAACAAGGTGGAATTTGCTGCTGAATCCACCTCTTGAACGCCCCAGAGCGTGGTCTTCGGGCTCTTTGGGGTATTGATGGAGACTTTTTTTAAAGCCCCAGCTGCTGCCCGAGACGCTCTAACTGATGAGCCATCGATGCACCATAAATCCCAGTCGATTTTGCCCTCTCGATCGAGACGAATTTGCAGAACCCGAAGGATCCGATCGAATATCCCATAGTTTCGCCAATTTCGATAGTAATCGTAGACGCTCTGCCAAGGCCCAAATCGCTCGGGCAAATCCCTCCATGGAGCTCCCGTGCGGAGAATCCATAATATACCATTTAGCATTTGTCGTGGATCACGAGGCTTGCGGCCGGTGGTCGCCGTTCGTTTTGGCAATATTGGTTCGATTAATTCCCACTGTTCATCCGTGAGTTCGTGTCGTTTCATAATGCCGATCTCCTTATCTTATATAAGAAGTATCGGCAAAATAATGAGTTTTCAGACAGAACATAGTCAAAAGGACTATTGACCTGATAACACAAATGGATGATTCTATTTTCTGAATTCCGCTTTCTGTTCTTTGTATTCTGTCTTTTCTATTTCCAGCGGAGGGCGTGTAGTTCTTCTTCTGTGCGGATGAACCTGACTGTGCCGTCATGCTTATAAAATGGTTTTATAAGAAATTCTAAGCACTAAATCCTAAGCTCTAAACAAATCTAAAATCTTAATGCATCAAATTCAAAACTTCTTGTTTTTGTCATTTGAATTTAGGTCATTCGAGATTGTTTAGTATTTAGAAATTAGATATTCGGATTTAACTCAGTTTATTGCCGCCGCGGGGCTCGTGGTTGTCGAAGGTAAAGAGTTCCGGTCCGCCGTGCTGATTCCAGCCGGCTTAAAAATACTTTGGAAATATAGAATTCCCCTCTTTTAAAATTCCGTTAAATTGCCTTACTTTCTTTAAAGACCGCGTCCGTCATAGTGAAAGTTAATGAAGTAGGCTTGTCTGAGTTCATTGTTGTATAAAAGGACTTGAATATCCCTGTTATTGTTCATATCCACCTCATTCAAAGCATAAGCTTCTGGATTCTTCCATGTAGGGAGATCGTACCAAGAAGGTTTATGCACAAGAGCATACATTTCAAATCCAAATCCACGTATTCGTTCTCCACCGGTTTTTGTTTCCCAGCCTTTCCAGTCGAACGAAAGCCCCGTGCCGTCCATATATCTAATATTCTCGGTCTCTCTGAAAGGACTTGATTCGCATATTCTTTCAAAGTCTTCCTTGTTGATGTTAAAACGAAAAACATAACCATAACCTCCACGTGTCTTTGGCTGATCTACCTTTATGTGAGTTACGGATTCTGGAATAGGATTAATAACATACTGTCGAAATAACTCAGACGCTCCCATCTTTTGCAAGATACCAACCACGTAAATCAAAAACGCCAAACCTAAAAGAAAAAAAACTGCTAAAATCAGCATTAATTTTCGTAATTTCATTGTTAGTACCCTGTTTCTTTTAGAAGTTGTTAAATGCTACTATTTATCATCATTGTAAGTCTTTTTCTGGTTCTTATCTATGATTATATGAATCCACCGGCCCACCAAGACCACTTTCCTGTCAACATATATGGTCTGCAATACTTCCACTCTGTATCGTTAGACTCAGGATCTGAAAATGAATCCTCCACCTCCCACGTGATGTAAACTCCCCATGCGGAACTCTCACCCAGCCAACCGACACCTATTGAAACGTGCGCTTTTAATATACCATTTCCAAAAACCAAAAGAGTGTCGTCCAAAAGAGTCGATATCGTTGGATTAGGCGCGAAGTCATATGCTTTTTGTTCATCGTATTTCTCACTCAGCCACATAGGCGGCGCTTCTGAACCCAATTTTCCCTCATTGGCCATAGCATAGAATGTCTCCCATTTCTGCTTAAGATCAGTCGCCATTGCCATTGCCTTGTTTCTTGCTGTATTTTGTATGTCTGCAATAATACCACTCACAGCTTCGTGTTTCTGGAAGTCCTCAAGTAGACCTATATTTGCAAGATCAACCGATGCACCCCATCCATCTCTAAGGGGATCATCTGGTGCATAACGGTACCAATTAAAAAAGTCATTTATGGTCCACTTTTGGCCTGGAGCCACGGGGTAAGAAGGTGCCCCTCCTTGGTTAATGCCTAAGCCAAGCAGGCGCCAACTGAGAGGAACGTCTGGACTGACAACGGCTATATTACGAATAGGAAAATCCTCTTCCGAGCCATTCAACCACGCATCTACTGGATCGATAGGTTCCATCCCTGTTATATCTATATAACGCACAGGATTATTTAAACAGTATTTATACCAGTTTATTCCGTTGGAGTAGCCTATTGGATCGGTCTGGAGGAATCGGCCGATTTGGGGATTATAGTATCTGGCGCGGTAGTAATAGAGTCCTGTTTCGAGGTCGAATCTTCTGCCGGTGAACATATACGGATTGCCGATTAAATTCGAAGGGGATGATGTTTCGGGGGCTTCTTCTTCGGCTGCCCATACCTACACGGGGGCAAGCTTGTCCCTGCAAAAGTAAGGATTCTGTCATAAACATTTACGTAGTAAATCGTTATGCAGCCAAGAAACAAGCTGGCACGCTTATCAGAAATAACAGATAACCAAATTTCTTTAAAAAAAACTACACACACTCAGGGATTCACCATACTTGCCTTGAACTACGTATTACATTTATTGTATAATGAAATATTATGAATAAATCCAAACTGCATTTATTATCAACAAAAACGCTGTTATTTCTAAGCTTCGCATTACCAATCGCTGCTACAAATATAGATAAAGATATCGGTATTACGACAAACTATCTTTCAGATGGTACCCCTACGATGATATATTACGTAAATTCAAACAGCGGAAATGATCTAAACAACGGAATAACAAAAGAAACTGCTTTCAGAACAATCGAAAAAGCAAGAAACAAGATTCGCGAACACGGATTGAATGGAGTTACAGTAAACATCATGGAAGGCGTTTACAGGCTTTCAGGTATGATAGAATTCGATGAAAGAGATTCGGGCGAAAGCGGAAAACCTAATATTTATCAGGCATATCCGGGAGACAAAGTGGTTATCAGCGGCGGGATTGAAATCGGCAATACCGGGTGGGGACAATATAAACATAACGGCAAAACAATATACAAAAAAAATGTCGGAAGCCTAAGATTCAATTCTTTGTTCGTAAACGACAAAAGAGCAATAAGGGCCAGAGAGCCTGATTTAACCGACGAGACGCCTTATTATCTGATAAAAAAAACCGATGAAGAAAGCTTAACATCTTTCTATTTTTACGAAGGAGACATCGATCCTCACTGGAAGAACTTAAGAAATATCGAACTGTACTCTTATATAATGTGGATTGCTCCGAGAATGAGAATTGACAGGGTCGAAGGTGACAAAGTTTATATCCAGGGGTCTTTGAAGGAAGGCGAAGGTTACGATAGGGAGTATTACGGGTATCAAAAAAGGTATTTTGTGGAAAATGTTTTCGAGGGTTTAGATAATCCCGGAGAATGGTATTTAGACACCAACGGAGATTTATATTATTATCCCCTGCCGGGAGAAAATATCAATTCGGCGGAAATAATTGTCCCCGTTTTGGAACAGCTTATAACTTTAACAGATGCGGATTATATCGCCTTTAAGAATTTAACTTTCGCCTATACCAACTGGTCACTTGCTGAAACAGGATGGAACGGATTAGCCGGGGCAGTAGAAATATACTATCGACCCGCCATCAGATTTAACCGAACGGAGCATTGTTCTTTCGAAAATAATATTGTCAAACATATCGGAAATTCGGGTATCAGCGCATACTGGTATTTTAACGAGTACCTAAACATTACCGGAAACGCGGTTTATGATATTGGAACCGTCGGAATAGCTCTTATAAACTATGAGGAGCCTGGTGTCAATTCGGTCAAAACTCCGTGTATAATCTCCGACAATATTATTCATGACATCGGAGTAGTTAACAGGGAAGGAGTAGGAATTCGTACAAACGGGATGAATATGACCATATCTCATAATACCGTATATAACATTCCCCTGGACGGCATCGTTCTTAGGACTATAAAACAACGAGAAGACCTGGGAGAAAACTGGCAGGACGAATGGATAATAAATACAATCGAATATAACGAAGTCTATAATGTAATGAATGAACTTAACGACGGCGGGGGAATTTATTTAACGGGGCATCAACCGGGCAGTTTGATACAATATAATTACGTTCATGATATTTTAGGTACAAAATTTCATATCAGAAAAGGAGAAGGAACCCTTCAGGGAATTTATGTCGATGAGGGCGGGAAAGGATTTATTATTAAAAATAATCTGGTCGTCAGGACGGATAACGCTCTTCAGTTGTACAGGTCCTCGAATAATTCGGTGACAAATAACATTTTTATCGATTCCGACTACAGGGATATGGCTTTCTCGAAATTATCAAGCGATCCGAGAGATTCCGGGCAGCCGGGAAACCATTTTACTAAAAATATTATTTACAACACCGACGAAAACAGCAATTTATTCCATGTAAAGGAAGAAGACGGGCAAATCAACGTGGAATATTCCGACTATAATTTACTTTATACAACTCATCCTGAAAATCCGAACTGGAATCTGAGCTGGTGGAAATCAAGATACGGCTTCGATTCGAATTCTCTTGTTTCAGATCCGCTATTCGAAGATTATTTCAACGGCAACTTTAACCTTCAAGACGATTCGTCGGCCTTTGATTTAGGTTTTACTAATTTCGATCTGAGCACTGTGGGGCCAAGATAGAGAGCTATCAATATATCCGTGTTTTTTTCCCGCCTAAAGCTCTCATAAGCAAATATTGGTAGTCCAGCTATTATTTTAACACCGTCAATATCAATTCGAGCAGTATAATAATCAGGCTCAGTCGGAATTCTTTTCAGCACGCATGTCCGTCTTAAATTGTCTCGGCATGGCAATAGTTCCCGTTCGGGCGACGCTTTTAATGCCGTAAGGCTTACAGGCATTGATAAAGGCCTCGATTTTGGCTTCCGGGCCGCTGACCTCGACCATGACGTATTTTTGGCCGATATCGACAACTTTCGCCCTGAAAACTTCTATCAATGCCAGAATTTCGGGCCGTTTTTCCGGAGGTGCGGAAAGAACTATCAGCATTAAATCACGTGCCACTACCGGCTGGCCGACAAAATCCTGAACCTTAACAACCGGGACAATCTTCGTCAACTGCTTTCTGACCTGTTCGACAACGCTGTCATCGCCGATAACAACAATCGTCATCCGGCTCAGCTCCGGGTCCTCGGTCCGGCCGACTACGAGCGAATCGATGTTAAATCCCCGCGCAGCGAACATCCCCGCAACGTGAGCAAGAACTCCGGATTTATTTTCAACTAATGCACTTATTATATGCTTCATTTTGAATGTCACTTTCAAATCGAAATCAGATTAACCTTTCCAATATGTCAAGCCCGTCCATTTCGCTGAGGCTTTTACCCGCCGGAACCATAGGCCAGACGTTCTCTTCGGGCTCAACCCGGAAATCGACCACGCACGGTTTCTTTTCCGCCAGCATCTTCTTAACGGCACCCGGAACGTCGCTTTTGCTATCGACAGTCATGCCGACCGCACCCATAGCCTTGGCGATCGCCTCGTAGTCGGGATTCTTCAGATAGCTCTTGGAATAACGCTTCCCGTAAAAAAGCTCCTGCCACTGCCGGACCATTCCCATATATCCGTTGTTCAGGATACAAACCTTAATCGGCAGATTGTGCTCGACGGCCGTGGCAAGCTCCGTCATCGTCATATTAAAACTGTGATCTCCGTCAATGTCAATAACAACAGCCTCGGGTCTGGCCACCTGTGCGCCAATCGCGGCAGGCAGACCGAATCCCATAGTTCCAAGTCCGCCGGAGCTTATGAACTGTCTGGGTTCGATAAACTTGTAAAACTGGGCGGCCCACATCTGGTTTTGGCCAACACCCGTCGTTATTACTGCCTCGTTTTTTGTCTGGCGGCAGAGTTCTTCGATAACATATTGCGGCTTGACTGTGGAAGACTTCTGGTCGTAACGGAACGCGAACTTCTTCTTCCACTCGGCGATTTTCTTAAACCACTCTTCTCTTTCCTGATATTCGACCTGTTGAATAAGCTCACTGAGAATAACTTTAGCATCGCCGACAACAGGGATATCAACCCGGACATTCTTCGATATGCTCGACGGGTCGATATCGATATGTATTGTCTTGGCATGTGGGGCAAAAGTTTCGATTTTACCCGTCACTCGATCGTCGAAACGAGCACCGATAGCAATCAATAAATCGCACTCCTGTACGGCATAATTTGCATACGCCGAACCGTGCATCCCGAGCATATCCAGAGACTCCGGTTTTCTCTGGTCGTAACTGCCGAGACCCAATAACGTCATCGTGACCGGAATATGCGCCTTCTCCGCCAGATCTCTCAATTCCTTGGCGGCATTTGCGCTGATTACGCCGCCACCGACATATAATACCGGCTGCCTGGATTTATTTATCGCTTTGGCGGCCGAGGAAACCTGCTTGGCATGTCCTTTAGATGAAACACGATAGCCCGGCAGCTTCATCTCGCTTGAGACATTAGAGCTGCATTTGGAAACCGCAACATCAACCGGCAAATCGACCAGAACCGGGCCGGGCCGACCGGTCGAAGCAATATGAAACGCCTCATGGATGGTCCGCGCCAGGTCCTTTATATCTTTAACAATAGAGTTGTATTTTGTGACCGGGCGGGTTATGCCGGTCGTATCCGCCTCCTGGAAAGCATCGTTTCCTATCAGCTCGGTACGAACCTGCCCCGTCAAGGCAACCATCGGCACAGAATCCATCATGGCAGTGGCCAGGCCGGTCACAAGGTTGCACGCACCGGGGCCGCTTGTCGCCACGATAACGCCGACTTTTCCACTGGCGCGGGCATACGCATCGGCCATATGGCACCCGCCCTGCTCGTGACGCGGCACAATAAAATTAATCGGGGCATCATATAATTTATCAAACAAAGGCAGCACCACACCGCCGGTATAACCGAACATTATGTCCACACCATGCTCGATTAGCGTATCGACAACGATTTGTGCGCCTGTTTTAATTGTGGAATGACCGGCTGAACCAGCCGAACTACGTGATTTGGATGCCATTTTAATTTTCCTTTCCTGATAAACTTTAACGGGGCTCCGTTATACTACGCAGGTAAAACGGCAACCCTCATGTTATTCCGGCCACTTTGGCACTTATGGTTTCCTCCGGCGAATTAATCGTCTCTACTTCCAGAGCCGACCAAATCATCCGGAGATTCCAAACCCTGCCATAATTCCGTAACCACGGCTTCCGCCGTGTCTCAGGGCCGCATTTGCATGTTCTCATACAAATACACTGGTATTATACAAATACCGGGTGCTCCTTGTCAATTATTTAATTTCGACAATTTATACAACTGTAAACAGGATTTTTTTCATATTTTATCCCAACAAATACTTTTTACCGAGCGTACACAATAAATATTGGTAAAAAACCATAGCTTTGATATAATTTTATTACTGAAAAACATACTCCATACTGTTAAAAGGAGATTTTTATGTGTGAACAATGCGGTTGCAGCGATGCAAACACCGAACAAACCATCGAAGATAAGGTCAAAGAGATAATCGAGACCATTCGGGTCAGCCTGCAAAGCCACGGCGGCGATGTCGAGCTGGTCGGCATAGACGAGGATAATACTGTTAGCGTCCGTCTGCAGGGTGCCTGCCAGGGCTGCCCCGGTGCCACAATGACTATGAAAATGGGAATCGAAAGGATTCTTAAAGAAAGGGTTCCTGAAGTAAAACAGGTGGTTGCGGTTCAATAGCAATCGAATTATCTCTATGATTGATATAGAAAAAGTCAAGCTGGAGATTGATCAATTATGCAAAAGTCTGCCGGTCTAGAGATTAGGTCTTTTTGTATCCGCTCTAATAGAGGATTTCTCACAAAACAGTGACATTGATGTTCTCGTCATGTTAGATTTAGACGAAAAAATAGACTTGTTCGATAAGTATTTTTAATTAAAGTCGAATTTGGAGCAAATCTATAAACGGAAAGTCGATCTGGTTATTGATAGAAATTTCAGAAATCCTTTCCTAAAAGAATCCATCGATAGAACAAGAATTATCGTTTATGAACGATGAAACAAGAAAAAATCTCATTAAACAAGAACCTATGAACAATTTCATGGAATTGGCAAAAAAAGCCTGCTTATCCCAGCAAACAATCACTATCGATCTTAAAGATGCGAATATTCTTTTAACAGCTGTGCTAAATACACTCCTTAGGGTTCAAGGTTTGGATGTTACGTGTAGTGAGTATTTTGAAGAATATGACCGAGCCAAAGAAATAATATGTCTTGAATGCCTAAATTGCGGAGAGTTTAGCTATAAAGCTAAAACCTCATTTTACTTTTTTTCCGATGAAGGGGCTGCTAGTACACTTGGTAACTTGATAACAATTGGTTCTAATATAGGCTCTTCACGTCGAATGTGTTGCCCAGGATGTAATGGAACTAAAGCTAAAGCGACCTTTAAAATAGTGACAAATTTAGAAGATGAAATTCAAAAAACAAAAGAGCTAATTCTAGAGAAAATAAAAAATCATATCCCTATTGAGAATGTTCTACCTGGGATTCATATAAAAGATAGCAAGGTTCTAGGTAATGCACTTATGCATTTAGATTGCATAAGTACACCGGAAAAAAGTCTTTTATTTAAAAACTTAGAATTAGATGTCATCTTTCACATACTAAGGTATTTTGACGACTCAAATGTAATCAACATCGTTCAACAACTTGAACAAAAGAAAAAAAATGAAATAATTGCTAAATTCAGTTTTACAAAAAGAGACTATTTAGATTTTAGGACACGTTCTGAAAAGGAAAAAGAAGAACGAAAAAAGAGAAAAGAAGATGAGGAATTGAAAGCCAAGAAGGATTATGACGTATTGGTACAAAAGATATTCAAAAATATTGAGACAAAAGGTTATAAATGCAGTCATTGTCAGGAACAAAATAATTTTAAGCTTTCAACAGGGGAGAAATCACTAATAATATGTCGTAAATGCGGTCATGTTGTTGATTGTGATGTGTCAAAAAGATTTTTTTCTCTTCTGAATTTATTACAAAGTGAAGGGAAAAATGCATTCGAAATGATCACGAATATGCTTGCTTTTAAGGAGGATTTACATTTCAAGAGATATGATAAAGATTACAACAAATTTGTAGGTAAGGTCTTTTCATGTATCAAGGCAATGGGATTTATATGTGGTCATTGTCAGGAACAAAATAATTTTAAGCTTTCAGCAGGGGGGAAATCGCTAATAATTTGTCGCAAATGCGGTCATATTGTTGATTGTAATGAATTTGTAGAATTCCTTTCCTTTTTAGATAAATGGCAGAGTGGCTATAAGGATATATGGGAACAATAGGAACAAATGGAATAAAAAATGGTTAATTCTCCTGTTTTTCATTAGTTTTAAAACTATTAGAATTGAGGTCGAATTGACTATGATATAAAAAGAATTCTCGAAATCAAACAAGTAGTCGCCGTTAACTAAACAAATCCTGTTCAATTCCCGGATGCCTCAGGCCCGGGAACAGACTCCCGCGGTTGAAGCCGGAAAATATTTACATATCCGCGGTCCCAGCCGACCTGCGTAACGAATTGATAGGGTGGGACGCTTTTCAGGTTCCTCAATTGAGCGATATTTTTATCCAAACCGAGCCTGCGGTAACGAACGCTGTCATTTCTCAATCCCTCCCGCGTGGCCCAGACAACATAAGTAAGACCTTCTTTATAACAGGCTTCGATAAATCCTTCCGGACTATCGGCCTGCGGCAGAGCAACGATATCATCGGCGTACTTCTGGGCATATATCCCAACCACCTGATACATATAGACTCCCATCTTTTCGCCGGGTTGGGCATTGTCAATATACCAGCGGGCCAACTGCTTGAATTCCTTGTCCCTCTGTCCGTCACCTACGAGGCGGACGAGGGAAAACTGGTTCGATACGATAACTAAGCAAAAAACTGCAAATATACTAAGCTCTCTCATCCATCGCCTTGGTTTATAGACATAAATGTGTCCGGCAAAAATCAGAGCCGCCAGCACTATCGCTATCCAGGGCAGATATGCGGATGCCGGACTAATCACGGATGCTTTAGACATTTCCGGAACGAGCCAGATAAGCCAAATCACCGATAGAATCGCCAGCGTCGCCTGTAAAACAACCACAATAATTTTTGGCACGCGTCCGTTATGATTGATAAGACTCCAGATGCTCTGTAATCCAAACAGGCATATCAACAAGGCTATCCAGAAAATTGTTGTGTGAAATCTCTGGAGCGGGTAAGGATAGCGGGCGTGCAGCAAAAAGTACGGTACAAAAAATATCAGCAAAGCCAATATTTTCCACTGGCGTCTAAGAAGGCCGTAAAATATGCCGAAAGCAAAACCGATCCCGGCAATAATTTTACTCAAGCCGAAGAGTATTCGTATCGCCTCGGCCCCTTTCGCAATAAGCAATGAACGAAAGCCGGCCTCCCAGAGAAGCCGCATGTGCATAACAATCCCTGTTCTATCTTCAATAGGTTCCGTAAATGCCGTTGCGTAATCTTTCGTGAAAACGGACAGATAATTACCTTTGGCCGGGTCCCAGTTGAGAAAAAGCCCCAGCAGCCAGATCGCCAAAGGAACAGTGGCCAAAGCCGAGTACACAAACGCCCGAATCCGCTGCAGCCTTTCCTTGCGGTATATCATATCCAGCACGAAAGCCACCAAAATCAGAGCCGCTCCCTCGTAACGAACCATCGTGGCGACGGATGCGGCAACGTAGCACCAATTCGAGCGTTTGAAAATTAAATAGAACGTCAGCAGTATGAAAAACATCAGGGACGTTTCTATGATCGGCTCGGTGAGCATATATATCACCCAATAATTAAGAATGGCGATTAATGCGAACCATACGGCCGCCCTGCCGATAATTTGTTTGCCGACAAGGTAAAGTAAAACCAGATTAAGCGGATGAAGTATCGCATTAAGCAGCCAGCCCGCGGTCAGGTCCGGGTGCTGCCCCCCCACTATGTAAGACAACGAAGCCTGTAAAAGTCCCACCACCGGGGCCTGCATGAACCGGCTCGGGACCTTAAACGACAGCAGCTCGTGCCCGATCCTGACGATATCCGGGAAATCCGATATAGGGACAATCTTATGACCGAAATATATGACCGACTGATAAATCCCGAAAGCAAGAAGCGCTACTATAATGACAAAATCAAAATATTTTTCCCGCTTTTTAATTTGCTCGAGTTCAGCCGGGCTTAAGGAGTCAACAGATAAAACTCCCGGTACTTTTTTATCAGGTCTTCTCCGAGATTTGTGAATCTTACGTTTGCTCATTTTATATCAGCCGACTTTTTGTAACACTATCGTTTGAAACATTCCCAACAAATTATTAAGAGGAAACAGCAAATATTCAACATATTTTATCGGCGTATAGGCAAAAGACGGCACTAACTGGCGTAACGTCAGGCCGCCGCTTAGTAAATACCTAAACGGCGTATGATTGCGTATCTTTACAATTTTCAAAGAGTGGAATTCTTTTTCAAATATTTCTCTGTCCCGGGTAAAAATTATCCACGGTATCGCACCGTTGGCTTGTGAAAGCCGTCCGGTCCGCTCAAGCTCCCAGTTTGCCTGGTCGTTAAAAGCCTCGTGATGGAAGTTTTTATAAACAAATCTCGACCATAGCGTATTTGCCGGTTCAATCATAACAATCCTGCCGCCCTCTTTCAGACAACGAAGCGCCTCGGTAAAAAACTTCCTCGGCTCGGAAATATGATGCATGACATCGAACATAAAAAAGGCATCGACGCTTCCGTCTTCGAACGGCATATCAAGGGCGGAAAAAACCTTATCGACCTTGGGAAGCTCGATAACCTCCGATGTTATTACATTTCCGATGACTTCTTTAATAAATCCGCCGCCGCTGCCAAGCTCGACGAGTACCTTACCTTCCGGGGCCTGCACAACATCTGCAAACTGCCTGTAAAAATCGATATAGATTCTCCTGAGAAAGGGCTTTTTCCGAATGATATCGGTATGTAAAAGCGTCACATCGGGAGCATCGAGATTATCGATGTCACGAATTTCGGGAAGTTTCAGCCTCTCTAATAGCCTCATAACTGCCTTAATATTATTTTTTTCATTTTTCGGTTGCGAAGCTGTGTACACTATGTGGATTTAACAAAATGTCCGACTTCATAAACTGCCCCAAATATAGAAGGTACACTTTTCATTTGAACAACACGCACCTTTTCTAAAATGGACTCCGCGGCTTCGAGCACATCTTTTTCCGTTGAGAAATGATGCTCGCGGATATTATAGCCCAACAACCGGAACATAAATACCATAAAGGCCCGCTCGATCGGAACACCATAGACGACCTGGCCGTTCGGCCTTAGCACCCGGCGAATTTCCTCAAAAGCCCGGAGCAGCTCGGATGGCTTGAGATGCTCAAGAATGCTGATTAATAAAACAGTGTCGAAAAAATCATCCTCGTACGGCATCGACAAAACACTGCCGTTCTGCAAATGGGTTCGAATCTGCTTTGTTTCGAACAATTCCGAGACCTGTTCGACGGATGCGTTCAGGTCGAGTCCGTGAATTTCCTCGTACATCCGGCTCAGATTGAGAAATGTCACCCCCGAACCGAAACCAACCTCTAAAATGCGACGTCCACCAGTACACTGGGCAAGACACAGCTCAATTCTCCGCCTATACATCTTTCCGAGAACGGGCCAGAAATAAAACCGCAGCGGGTCGTCCCGGTCCACACCGACATATTCACGATGCGGCAGTAATTCCAGCCCGCCGCCCCGACTCGCGCCGGAAGACGCGGGGGCAGGTTTGACTGAAGAGGTGTCTGCCGGAGTAGTCATGGTTCTATCGGATTCTTCCCAGCCACTTGATTTTCTTAAACGCTATCCAGCTCATTTTAAGCAGCAACCAGCCGTGCCTGAATCGACTTATATTGGTTTGGCCGTAAGCCCGCGCGCGATAGGATACGGGCACTTCGACAACCTTAAGATTCTGCTTGACCGCACCGAAGATAAGATCGAAATCGCCGAATGGATCAAAATCACCGAAGTACGAACGATTGGCCACTATCAACTCGTAGTCCTTTTTTCGAATCATTTTGGTACCGCACAAAGTGTCCTTGAATCTCTGACCAAGCAGCCAACTGAATAATGCTCCGAAAAACTTATTTCCAAGTAGGTTCAAAAACCGCATTGCTTCCTTTTCCATAGGATATACAAGCCGGGAGCCGTTGATAAATTCTCCTTTGCCGTCACGAAGCGCACTGTAGAATTTCGACAAATCTTCCGGCGGGGCCGTTAAGTCCGCATCCTGGATAACCAGCACATCTCCCTCGGCGGCGGAAAAACCTTTGCGTACCGCATCGCCCTTTCCAACACCGTCACCCTGGCGGATCAAACGAATTTTTCGCTGCGGATATTTTTCTATCTGGCTTTCGATTTCCTCCGCCGTACCGTCGGTACTGTTGCCGTCAACGAAAATAATTTCCGTTTCACGGCCCATTTTCGGAATTCGCGTCACCGCCTCTTCGATATTGCCTCGCTCGTTTCTGCACGGCACCACGACAGACACGGACAAATCCTCGTCGGGCACGGCTGCTGCGGCCGGGCGGGCTATCACAAGATAAACCAGATTAAAAAAGCGAAATACCGGCAGCAACGACAGGAAATAGTTACATATCGTCGTCAACGGAGGAACACGTTTCGGCATCATCAGATAAGAGGTGGTCCGAATGACGTCGAAGTCACTTATCTCGAGGAGATTTGCAATATCATCCGGCGCAAGCCAGTTCTGATACGTATAAGGCCGACGAATTCCAAGAAGTGAACCCAGGTTTAAGATAAATTCCCACAGATAATTGTAATAGGTTATTACAATCCGTGTATTGTCATTTGTCAGCGGGCGAATTCGTTCCAGTACCTGCTGAATGTCACGCCAGCGACCGAGCGAATTACAGATTAGAATATAATCGAATTTTTCGTCGAGCTGGAGGTCATGCGGGTCCATTACGCGAAAGTCGAGGTGGGTGAAACGCTTTTTCGCCAGCTCAATCATTTCCGAGTTGTTATCGATACCGAGGCCGTAGCTCGGTTTTACCGCCGCAAGAAGATCGCCGCATTCACAGCCGATATGCAGAACCCTGCTATTCGGACGTACCACAAATTTATAAATCCTGTCCAGCCAGTGATAGTAATAGGAATTGCGTTTTCGCCACGACGGCAACAATTTTTCGGCCGAATCCGGTCCGCCGTTTTCGCAAGGCTCAGTTTTTTGGGGTAATTCTTCTGTCATTGCTTCTTCATGCCGTCACCCAGAAGCTCAAGGATTCTTTCGCTATTGGGTTTTTCAATTACGCCTTTATCGGTAATAATTGCGGTGATATCCCGTGCATCCGTGACATCGAATGCGGGATTACAAACGTTAACGTCCTGCGGGGCAATCCGTATTTGCGCGAATTCTATGACTTCCTCGGAAGCCCTCTGCTCGATGGGAATCTCAGCCCCGTTTTTTATACTCAAATCGAACGTACTCGACGGCGCGGCAATATAAAACGGCACTCCATGTTCCCTTGCGAGAATACTTAAACCGTACGTACCGATTTTGTTCGCCGTGTCACCATTTGCGGCTATCCGGTCCGCCCCCGTTATTACGGTATTTATTTCGCCCTGCTTCATCATCCAGCCTGCCATATTATCACATATAATCGTCACGTCAATACCGGCCTGCTTCAATTCCCATGCCGTCAGGCGTGCGCCCTGTAATAACGGCCGGGTCTCATCGGCATAGACTTTGAACTTTTTGCCTTTTTTATGCGCTTCGAATAATACCGATAAAGCCGTTCCCTGTCCCGCGGTGGCAAGTGCTCCGGCGTTGCAATGCGTTAAAATGCCGGCGCCGTCTGTGATAAATCTTTGGCCGTTTTGGCCGATGCGCCGACACATATCCACATCTTCCCGGCAAATTGCGTTCGCCTCGGCCAATATTACTTTTCGCAAATCCTGCAATGTCGCCTTGGGATGTTCGGCGACAAATTGCCCTGCCTTCTTCTGAATTCTCCGAAGCGCCCAGAACAAATTTACTGCCGTCGGACGGGATAATGCCAGGTACTCTGCGGATTGGCTCAGGATTTTAATACCCTTTTCCAAATCATCGAAGTCAGCCGCTTTTTGCATAGCAAGCACAAGCGCATAGGCGGCACAGACGCCTATGGCCGGCGCGCCGCGTACGGCAAGGGTCTTTATCGCCTCAGAAATAGTCTCGACATCCCGGCACTGCAGTTTGATAAAATCGCCGGGAAGTCTCCGCTGATCTATAAGCTCAAGGAAACCGTCAACATCGCCAATCCATTCGAGGGATTTTACAATCATTATTTATACTTCGTTTTCTAAGAGTAAATTTTACCTTCCCTGTAATCCTGCCAGGCCGGCTCGAATGCCTTTCTGTCGGTCGGCGCCGGGCGTAAATCGATTGTCTTGCTTCGGAACAAATCCGGCGAGCTTTTGTCGTATTCAATCTGAAGGATTGAATTTCTTAAGGATTGGTTCTCTGGTTTGAATCTCAAGGGCTTGCCCGTTGCTTTATCGATAACATCGGGATGTATTTCGATACCGTCTTCGGCCAATACCAGATGAGAGCCGCGTGAGCCGCTGCCCTGCCTGAGCAATTCCATAACGGCCTTGAGATATCCGGCGCTTGCCAGAGCAAGGTGTCCCGCTTGTATCGCCGCAATCAAAGTCTTTTTATCGTGTGCGTTGAAACCTTTTTGTCGTATGGTTCTGCAAAGCTCGACCGCTTCGGTCAGGGCCTTTTGCGCATCGTTAAATTCCCGAATATGTCCCCCTGAGGCGGTCATACGGCTTCGGATATCTTCTAAAGCCTTTTTCGGATCTACTCCGTCCGGGCTGGCAAACATCTTAAAATCAGTAATAAAATCGCCGAGCTGCCCGTCAATTTCAGACTGGTTATCCGAATAATCCGGCAAATCACAACCGTATGCATTGACGATATATTCAGCCGCCCGCAGTCCACCGGTCTGACCGGCATTTAGAGCAGAGCCGCCGGGACGTTTTACTCCGTGTGTCCCTGCCATCTCACCGATGATAAACGTATGGCCGATACTGGACTGCCACCACTTGTCCACGGCGAAACCGCCGTTGTTATGCTGCGCACAGACGGCAATCTCAAGCGGCTCGGAATACAAATCTATACCGTGCTCCTTATATATTTCGATGGCCGGGGTATTCATGTGTGCTAATCGCTCGATGGGAGTTTTTTGCAGCGCACCGGCTTTCTGCAGATACTCCTTTGCTTCCGGTTCGAGGGAATCGATATCGAATTCATCCATGGAATTATTGCCGATCGGATTTTTCAGAAAGTCCATATACACCCGGCGGCCTTTCTGGGTTTCGTTGAATACCAGGATATCGATTAACGATGACTTGAGATTTTCAATACGCTGCGGGTCAAAAGGCCACTGATAGCCCTTGAGAAAAATATTCGTCGCCATTTTGCTCATGGTCGGGAAAAAATCCGTTAAGAATTCTTTCTCGTCTTTGCCCTTAGCGTTTGTGCTGAAAATACGCGGCACGGCCTGCATATATGTACCGGAGACATTCCACCGGAACTTTATACTGGCTAAGCCGAACTGCGACTCGGTCAGGTTTGCACCAACCAGACCGGCCTTAAACGCGAGGCCGTGAATTCCAAGCTGCCCTTTGGGATAAACAGAAGTTTTGAACAATTCGCCCGGCCCGCCCGCGGCAAAAACAATATTTTCACCCAAAAAGACATTGACGGCGTAATTCGAAGTACTCAATTTTTTCTTATCCACGGTGACAATGCCTGCGATTCGCTTCGACTCGCCCGAGCCGATTGTTATTAAGTGCGCCGCTTCCTGCTTGTCGTGAATTTTTACGCCGTATTTTTTGAGCTGCTTCTGCAGGCACTCACTCATGAATTTGCTCGTCTTGGGACCGGCCGATGTAGCGCGCTCGTAGGGGTCGTGGTCGGTCTTGTAGCCGATGAATGTGTCGGAAGAATCCGTTGGAAAAGGCACACCGGCCTGGACCAAATGGTAGAATTCGCGAAGTGAGCCGATTGCCTCGATGAGAGCGGAATCTCCGTGACAGCAGCCGGCCGCCGTCAAAGATTTGGCAAACTCCTCGGCACTATCGGCAACATCCGGGCTGGTACCTATCTTATAATACGTTTGTTTGTCGGAGCCGCTCATTCGCGAAGCACCCAGCCCCACACCCGCGGTGACAACGGCAATTCTTTCCCTGGGATTCTTTATGCCTTTTTGTTCCATAAAATCACAAAGATGTACGGCACAGTTCATTCCTGCCGCCCCGGCGCCGACAATGACCATGTTGTAACGGTGAAAAGTAACCGTCTGGTTACCGATTTGTTTAGTTTCCATTACAGATATTCTCCTGTTATTTGAATGATGACTTACAGATTGAAGTTTCTGCCTGTTGTCTGGCTTATCTGTTCGAGTGTCGCTTTTGTGAAATCTATGTCCGGATATTTCTCCTGACGCAGCCTGTTGATCATAAGTTTGATCGCCGTCAGCTCTTTTGCCAGAAGCTCGTAATCCTGCTCGTCGATGATTTTTTTCATTGTCGCCTTTTCGATCATGCTGAACGAACCGCCCAGAACGAGAACGCCCGCATCGATATAATCCGGGATGTTTTCGGCGTTCGTTCCACCTGTCGGCACAAGGCTGATGGTTTTATGGATGGCCGGATCGATTGCTTTCACAAATGCCGGGCCGCCGAGCTGTTTCGCCGGAAATATCTTGCATAGATTCGCTCCCTTTGAGTATTGACCGACCACTTCGGTGGCGGTGCCGCATCCCGGAATTATGGGAATCTCCCCCGCATATTTTTCGAAACTGGCGTCACTGAAATTAACCGCCGAGACAAGATAGCTCGCACCGGCATCCACAACCTGGTCCACCGAGGGCAAGGGGTCCTGCGGATTGGCCTTATTATAAATATCGAGCATTTCAGGGAAATCTATCAAGCTCGCCGTACCCGCGGCAAAATCCGGCAATTCTTTCCGCAAAAGCGAGAGCTTCTCCAAAGGCTTACTTATCCTGCAGGTGACTTCCATATTATTGACACCTGCCTTAACAAGGGCCTGGGCGGTCTTGACAATGTCGAGCTTGTTCTGATTAAAAACGAGAATAAAACCGTCCCTTAACAGCGTCGTGATTGTTTCTTTGATATACATAATCTTACAACTCCAAAATTTCTAAATCCTAATTTCTAAATCCTAAACAAATACAAAAATCCAATGTTCAAAATCTTAAAACCTATTTTTTATTTATTTGAATTTTGATCATTTGATATTGTTTAGAACTTAGAATTTAGAGTTTAGGATTTTCTTTTACAGTCTTCTGAAATGAAAACCGCCGTCAACATTTATAACCTGCCCGGTCGAAAAATCAAGCCTGCCTTCGGCGATGGCACCGACCACTTTGCCGATATCCTCCAGCTGCCCCCAGCGTTTAATCGGCGTCAGGCCTTCTGAAATCAGCTTATCGTATTTATCCTTTACCACGCTTGTCATATCGGTTGCTATGATGCCGGGCCTGATTTCAAAAACTCCGATACCGAATTCGGCTAATCTATCCGCATAAAGCATTGTCATCATACTGACGCCCGCTTTACTGACACAATATTCACCCCGTCCCGGCGAGCTGGTATAGGCAGACAACGAGCTTGTATTAACAATCCGGAAGGCCCGGTCAGGATGTTCCTTTATTTGCTCGATCATCCAGTTGGCCACTTTCTGAGTCAAAAAATACGGCCCTTTGAGATTAATCCGCAACACCCTGTCGAAACTTTCCTCGGTCGCCTCAAGAATGTCCAGCCTTTTCAAGGGGGCGACACCGGCGTTATTTACCAGCATATCACATCTGCCGAATTTGCTTTTAGTCAAAGCGACAAGATTATCCCTGTCCGCGGCACTGCTGACGTCACCCCGCAGAATTTCACACTTCGCACCGAGGTCTTCGATTTCTTTTTGTGTTTGGATGGCTTTGGAATCATCCGGCTTACCATCGGCGGTAAAATCAAAATAATTTACCACTAAATCGAAGCCGAGTGAAGCAAGCTCCAGAGCAATGCCTTTTCCGATGCCGCGACTTGCTCCCGTTACAATTGCTACCGGCCGTTCTTTCATTTTCCAAAATCCTCTCTTTATAAGAACAATATTATTTTAGGTAATCATCAATTTCTTTTGCGGCCTTCATACCATCCGCAACGGCCGCTACGACTGTCGCCGCCCCTTTGACAAGGTCACCACCGGCAAAAACTCCGTCAAGAGATGTTTGCAATGTCCCCTGTTTTGTTTTGATAAGTCCCTTCTCTATTTCCACGCCCGGAAGAATTTTACCAAGTCCCTCCGTGGATTTCTGGCCGATTGCTTCGACTACGATATCCATATCGAGGTCATAAGCACTCGATTCGATGTTCTGAGGTCTGCGCCGGCCGGAAGCGTCCGGCTCGCCGAGTTTTGTCGGGCAAACGGTAATAGATTTAAGCCTGCCGTTCGAGCGGTTGAATTTCAAAGGCTGGGTCAATATCAAAAAATGAACGCCAACGCTTATGGCCGTATCACGTTCGGCGCCCCAAGCCGGCATTTCTTCGAACGAACGGCGATAGATAAGATAAACATCTCTTGCTCCCAGACGTTTGGCTGTCACCGCTACATCTATCGCAGTATTACCACCGCCTATTGCAGCTACGTATTTGCCGCTCAGGTCCAGCTTACCCGGCTCTTTAGCCGCCGACAGGAAATCCATTGCATTCCACAGGCCATCGATAGCTTCGTTTTCGTCACTGATACCGACGGCTTTCGGAAGGCCTAAACCGATAAAGACGGCATCGAATCCTTCTTTCCTTATATTGTCCAGATTGAATTTTTCGTTCAATTCAGTGCCCAGACGCAAAACCATTCTATCGGCCGGAACATCGGTGAAAACCGCCGTGATTTCGTTATTCAGGGCGCTGCTTTGTTTGTCCGGGGGGATGACCGACTCAACCATTCCCCCCAATTCGGTGCTTTTATCGAAAATTGTCACGTTGTGCCCCACTTCGAGTAATTTTGCCGTACAGGCCAATCCTGCGGGGCCGGCTCCTACGACGGCGACTTTTTTCCCCGTCGATTTTTTCGGAATCCGCAGCTTCGACCAGCCGTTCCTGTTGGCCTTCTCCGAAAGAAATCTTTGTATATCGGCAATCGGTAAGGGGCCGTCACCGATAAAGCCCTGCAGGCAATTACCCTCGCACTGATGTTCGACAGGACAAAGCCATGCACAAACCTCCGGAAAGACATTCGATTCTCTTATAACTTCATACGCACCCTTGTCATCGCCGTCCAGGAACAGCTCGATAAATCTCGGTATTTTTATACCGGCGGGACATGCCAACTGGCACGTAGGCTCCTGGCACTTGCGGCAGTCCGACGCAAGCCGAACAAGGTTGTCCCTGTCGCTCATTCTGCCGTGCTCGAATATCGGCCCATAAACTTTATTGTCCCGCACGACACAGCCGGCCATACCGGCGTCACGCATTATCTGCGTACACGCGCTGCAGCCGACACAGACTTTATCCGGGAACATTCTGCCCTTTGTGATAATATCCTTCGGGAAATCCGGATATGCAAACGACATTCTGCCGCCGCCTATGAGACTGACAAGTCCCTTTGCTTTATTCGCCGCCCCCACATTAGCCATCAAAGTCCGCAGCCAACTGTATCCCGTCCCCACGAAAGCGATATCGGGGAATTGCTTTTGTATTTTGCCGGTTATATTGACCAATCTGGCAACACCCGCCAGCGGATGTTCCGGTTCGTCATAGCCTCCGACAATCGGCTCATTAAACGGTCTGCCGATGTGTGGATTGTAATAGGGATTTGCTATCGTGATATTAATCAATCTAACGCCACGATCCTGTAAAAGAGCGATGAGCTTTTTCGGCTCTGTCAAATCCGGCTTAGTGTAATCATCCTTATCGACACTCCATCCATAAGGGTATGGTATGGCATCGTAGAGGCCGAGCCTGGTGACTACGGATTTATCCTCGCCAAGCTCATTATGAATTTTGTCCACGACTTCCAACAGGAACCTTGTCCGGTTCTCGAAAGAACCGCCGTATTTACCCTCCCTTTCATAGCAGGATAGAAGCTCGTTAATCAGATATCCATGACAGGCCTTGACATCCACCGCATCGAAACCTATTTCGAATGCAATCCTTGCCGCCTCGACATAAATATCCTGTAACCTATCGAGATAATCGTCCGTCACGAGAGGCCAGTTGTCCGGGATTTTGCTATTTCTGTCGGGATCGGGCTTTTGCTGCGGGACGAGAGGGTCCCGATAGGGATCACGACGGGGAATAATCGGTCTGGCGACGCCCTCCGGCTTGCTGTACCGGCCCGAGTGAGTAAGCTGAAGCACAACTACAGGTTTATGCTCCGGCCCCATACTTTCGGCAGCTTTTCGCCGAATCATTTTGACCATCGCAGCGAAACTATCTTTATTGTCCTTATGAATCCACAATTGCCGTGGATTAGCCCTGCCTTCCGGCACAACCGCCGTTGCTTCACCCCAGAGCAAACCGGCCCCGCCTGCGGCGAATCTTTCGTATCTGCGAAGCGTTAGTTTTCCAGGTCTGCCCTGCAAGTCGCCGTCGCAGCCTTCCATCGGCTGCACTGCAAGCGAATTCGGCATAACAAGCCCCCCCGCCTTTACCGGCTTAGCCAGGATTGAAATATCTTCCTGTGCCTCAATTGAAACGCCGAGCCGGCTGCTTAAGCTGTTTAAATCTTCGATACTCCCCAGCCGAAATTCCCACATTTTCTTTATCCTTAGATTACAAGCAAATGGTTAGAATTAATTCTTCGTGAGTTTGTCTCTAAGAAACTTTGCAGTATAGCTCCTTTTATTTTTAATAATCTCCTCGGGCGAGCCCGTCACGACGACCCTGCCGCCGGCTTCTCCACCTTCGGGGCCGAGGTCTATTATATAGTCTGACATCTTGATGACGTCAAGGTTATGCTCGATTACTACCACGGTATTGCCGCAATCGGTCAGTCGCTGCAGGACGTTCAGCAGATTGTGAATATCTGCGAAATGCAGCCCGGTTGTCGGCTCATCGAGCAGATATAAAGTGTGCCCTGTTGCGGCTTTACCCAATTCGGCCGAAAGTTTAACTCTTTGAGCTTCACCGCCGGAGAGCGTCGTCGAGGCCTGACCTAATTGCATATATTCCAGACCGACATCGGCCAATGTCCGCAATATACGCAAGATTGTCGGAAAGTTTGCAAAAAAACCAAGCGCCTCTTCAATTCGCATTTCAAGCACATCTGCAATATTCTTGCCTTTGTAGGTAACTTCGAGCGTCTCGGGATTGTATCTTGTGCCCTTGCAGCTCTGGCATGTTACATATACATCCGGCAAAAAGTGCATTTCAATCTTCTTCGTTCCCTGTCCCTTGCAATACTCGCAGCGTCCCCCCTTGACATTGAAACTGAATCTGCCGGGTTTATACCCTCGAATCTTGGCCTCCCGTGTCATGCTGAATAATTTTCTGATGAGATCGAATACACCCGTATAGGTCGCCGGATTGCTCCGGGGAGTTTTGCCGATAGGCGATTGGTCAATCTCAATAACTTTATCAACCTGCGAGGTGCCCAGGATAGTCTTATGTATCCCCGGTTTTTTACGAGATTGATAAAGCCTGCGTTTCAAAGCTTTCAATAATATCTCGCTAACCAAAGTGCTTTTGCCGGAACCGGAAACACCCGTGACACAAATAAATACACCAAGGGGGAATTTAACATTAATATTTTTTAAGTTATTCTGAGCTGCTGCTTTTACCTCGATACACTTCGAAAGCCTATATTTTCTGCGTTTGACCGGTAAAGCTATACTTTTTCTACCGCTGAGATAATCACCGGTAAGCGATTTAACGCATTTTGTTATATCGGTAAGTGTGCCCTGGGCAACAACTTCACCCCCCTGTGCCCCGGCGGCCGGCCCGATATCTATAATGTGGTCTGCATTTCGTATAATATCCTCATCATGCTCGACGACTATGACCGTGTTGCCCAATTTTGTAAGCCGCTGCAGGATACCCGACAACCGGTCGTTATCGCGTTTATGCAGACCTATTGTCGGCTCGTCAAGCACGTAACAGACCCCAACCAGGCCGCTGCCTACCTGGGTCGCCAAGCGAATCCGCTGGGCTTCACCACCGGCGAGGGTGCTGCTGGTCCGATCCAGCGTCAAATATCCGAGTCCGACATCCATCATAAATTTCAACCGGGCTTTAATCTCTTTCAAGATGGCGGCGGCAATGACGGATCTTTCCTTATCAAATTTCAGGGTACTGAAGAATTTCTGCGTCTTTTCGATGCTAAGCTCCGTCAGTTGATTTATACTCTTGCCTGCAATGTGGACGGCAATAGCTTCCGGCCGGAGCCGGGCACCGTTACAGCTTCGACACGGCTGTTCGGATAAATAGCCGTGCAATCTCGCCTTTACATACTCACTCGTGGTATTTTCCCATCGCTTGGTAAGATTCGGGATAATCCCCTCGAACCAAAGACCGTGTTTTTTCTCGTCGGCGTCCGTTGTCCCGTACATCAGGATTCTTGTATATTCGGCCGGTATCTGCTCGAAAGGTATGGATTTGCTTATACCGATATTTCGGCAGAAACGTTTGACTAACCTGTTATAAAATATATTCATTCTCTTGCCGCCCTTGCGCCAGGCGTCAATAGCACCGTTTTCAAGCGATACCGTTTTGTCCGGCACAATCAGGTCCGGGTCGAATTCAAGAATCGTACCAAGTCCGTCGCAACTCTGGCAGGCACCGTATGGACTGTTGAAACTGAATAACCGGGGCGAAAGCTCCGCGAGAGAGGCCTGCGGATGTTCGGGACAGGCAAACTTTTCACTGTAAATAATTTTCTCCCACGAACCGTCACCTCCATTATGCTTGTCCGCCTGTGGTTTCTGCATTAAAACTAAAAGTATTCCATCGGCCAATTTCAGCGCGGTTTCGACCGAATCGGCCAATCTGACACGAATAGAGTCCTTGATTATCAATCTATCGACAATCGCCGAAATATCGTGTTTTTGATGTTTATTAAGCTCCGGGATGTTTCGCACATCATAAACGGCATCATCCACACGAACGCGGACAAAACCTTCACGTTGTATTACGGCAATCACATCTTTATGCTCTCCTTTTTTGCCGCGAACCAAAGGCGCACAAATCTGGATTTTCGTATCCTGAGGCCAGGAAAGAATCGATTCGACTATCTGCGTCGGATGCTGGCTGGTGATTTCTTTGCCGCATACCCAGCAGTGGGGCTGACCCACGCGGGCAAACAACAGCCTGAAATAGTCGTAAACCTCAGTCGTGGTAGCTACCGTCGAGCGGGGATTGCTGCTGGCGCTTCTTTGTTCGATCGCGATAGTAGGCGGCAAACCCGTAATCTCGGAAACCGCCGGTTTTTGCATTTGTTCGAGAAACTGCCGGGCATAGGTACTGAGCGACTCGACATATTTTCGCCGCCCTTCGGCGTAAATAGTATCGAACGCAAGCGAGCTTTTACCAGAGCCGCTTATACCGGTAATCACGACCATCTTATCGCGGGGGATGCTCAGGCTGATATCTTTAAGATTATGTTCAGAAGCACCCGTTATCCTGATTGCTTTTTCTATTGCTTTAGCCATACTACAGTTGAATGAAGGAATAAACTATATAAAAACCACAATAAAACCAAACGAGTGATTGTAACAAAAGGCCTGAAGAAGGTAAAATGTTTTCCCGGACGATAAAGATATAAATTGAACAAACAGCCGTTATGCAAATAAAGAACCTACATAACTGGAATCTGTCTTATCAACAGGCGATTGAACTGCAAAAACGGCTTGCAGGGCAGGTAAAACACACCAAACTTCGAAAAGAGCCCAAGACTATCGCCGGACTGGATTGTGCATTCAGCAAAAACGGGGAAAACATTATTGCCGTTGTGGTCGTCTTAAAATTACCCGGATTCGAGCTTATCGAAACAACCGATGCAACCAAAAAAGTAACATTTCCCTATATCCCCGGTCTGCTTTCATTTCGCGAAGCTCCCGTGTGTATCGCGGCGGCGAAAAAACTGCGAAATCTCCCCGGTATTTTTATGATCGACGGTCAGGGCATCGCTCATCCCCGGCGATTAGGTCTGGCGGCACATTTAGGGCTGTTTTTCGATAAACCGACTATCGGATGTGCAAAAAGCAGATTAACGGGACAATTCGACGAGCCGCAACCGGAAAAAGGAGCATACACGTCATTAAAAGACGGTGACGAAGTTATTGGTGCAGTGGTCAGAACGCGAATTAATGTCAAGCCGGTATTTATCTCGGTCGGTCATAAATGCCTGCTCAGGGACGCGATAAAAATTACCCTTGCCTGTACGACTAAATATCGCCTGCCGGAACCTACGCGCCTGGCACATCAATTTGTTAGCAGGCTGAAATTGAAAACATAGTGACATTTAATCCACAGTGCCAATCCGAATCTATTCCGAGACGACCTTAGCGGATTTAATCACGACTGGTTCGACCGGGACATCTCTCATACCCATTTTTGTCGTTGTTTTTACCGATGCAATCTTATCCGCAACATCCATGCCCTCGGCGACCTTGCCGAAAACGGTGAATCCGCCGTTTTGATTGTCTAAGTTCCCGCTGTTATCTTCAAGGTTGATAAAGAACTGGCACGTGGCCGAATCAGGATCACCGCCCAACTTAGCCATAGCGATTGTGCCGCGAAGATTACTTTCCTTAAATTCATTTTTTATAGGTGCGCCCGGTTCTTTTTTCACCATTTCCACAGTGAAACCACCGGTTTGTATCATAAAACCGCGCATCACTCTGTGAAAAATCACTCCGTCATAGAAACCTGATTCCACGTAATCTAGGAAATTTTTCACTGTGCCGGGAGCCGCCTCCTCGTTCATCTCGATAACAATATCCCCCATAGTTGTTTCCAGCTTCACCAATTTTCGCTTTGCTTCCACTACTTCCCTTTCAGTTTGTGTTGTTTGCTGTTCTACAAGCGCCATCTGCTCCATTGACTGAGATTGTTCTTCTTCGACAGGTGCTTCCGGTGTTTCTTTTTTACAGCCAAAAAACATTACGGCAACTATTAACAATCCGCAAAACAAGGATTTATTGTTCATAATATACTCCTTTCAAAGCAAATGTTTTTACCAATACGCAGTCGATATTTTATTCCCAAATCACCGACTAATTGTTCTCGATTATCTTTTCATTCCACTTGTTTTTCCTGACGGATGCAAGGATTTTCTCCGCACACTGCAGCGCGGCAAGACCTTCTTCGGCACTGACTTCCGGTACGAATCTTCTGTCCGTAACGGCCCGCAGAAATGCCTCCTGCTGCAAACGCACCGGCTCCTTGTCGTCTATTTGAAGCTGCTCGATATGCAATAAATCCGGCCAGTTAACCGAGAGCATATCGAAATCCCCCGCTGCTCTGCGCTCGTTTATCCATTTGACAATATTAATATTGGGATCGGCCTTAATGAGCATCCCGGTTTTTTTGAGATAATCCACGCTGAGATATGCCTGCCGGCTGAATACCCTGACCCTTCTCTCGGTTTTCAGGGCCAATCTCGACGCCGTGACGTTGGCGATGCAGCCGTTTGCAAATACAATCCGGGCATTACAAATATCCTCCTTGTCTTCGACGACACTGACTCCAACCGCATCCACTTTTTTTACCTTGCTTGCGGCCAGAGACAGAATAATATCGATATCGTGTATCATAACATCCAGGACAACCCCGACGTCCGTCGAACGGAACGGATACGGACTAACACGGTTGGCCTCGATAAACTTCGGTTCGATATCGAGCCGTTTCATCGCCTGAGCAACCGGATTACACCGCTCGGAATGCCCCACCGCAACAACGCTGTTGTGCTTATGCGCCAGATCGACTATTTTTCTGCCTTGCCCGACATCAGCGGCAAGCGGTTTTTCTACAAGGATGGCGATATTATTTTTTATAAAGATTTTAGCCAACTGCAGATGTGTCACGGTCGGAGTGGCAATTGTCACCGCATCAACCTTATCAAGAATATCTTTACAATCGGAACAGGCGAGACAGTTATACCGTTCCGCCAATGATTTTGCCTTATCGGCATCTACATCGACTACGGCAACAAGCTCGCTTTGCGGCAACTGGGAGTAAACCTTCGCGTGTATCGAACCCATTTTGCCTGCTCCGACGACGGCAGTTCTAACCTTCTTGTCCTGCATTTTATATCCTTAATATTATTCCATCTCCCTTTTTGCTTATCCGTCTTCGATTGAAACTCAGGCCTTTAGTGTTTCCGGTGCTTCTCCAGGTATCTGCCGAACCGATGCTCACTGCTTTTGGTAATGACGTCGAGCATGGCCCTGACATTTTCATCGAGCCCGTCTTCGGCGGCCAGAGCTTTTACGTTTTCCAGTAAAACATTTCCCCGTCTATACAATCTTTTATAGGCCCTGCATATATTTTCCTTCTGCTGCTCGCTCATGCCGGCCCGGTTCAGGCCCCGTTCGTTAACACCTCTTACTCTTTGCGGATAATGTCCGCTTATCATAAGAAACGGGGGAACATCCCGATTAATGCCGGCCAGACCGGCCACATAACACCACCTGCCGATAGTCACAAACTGGTGCGAGGCGGCCAGCCCGCTCATCCATGAGCCGGTCTCAATCCTGCAATGTCCCCCTATCTGGACGTAGTTGCTCAAAACGATTTGATCTTCGAGTATGCAATCGTGCCCGATGTGCACGCCGACCATCAGGAAATTTTCATTTCCAACCTTCGTAAATTCGCCCGGATAAATACTCGGATGGATTGTAACCTGTTCGTGGAAGATGTTACCGTCGCCGATAATAAGACCACCAATCTCGGTATCCGGACTTAAACGCAGCAACTGGGGGCGGCTGCCAATAACACAATTGGCAAAAAATTGATTTTTTTCACCGATGCTGACATTCTTGTCAATCACGACATTGGCCTCAAATCTCGAACCGGCACCGATTGTAACTCCACCTGCGATAACACAATTAGGACCGATGATAACATCATCGGCAACGTCGGCATTTTGATCTATTACTGCACTTGGATGTATCTGACTCATATTTAACTCACAATTTTCCTAAACCGTCTCATCATCTACGAGCATAAATCTAATATCCGCTTCGGCAACGACTGCATCGCCGACCATCGCCCTGCAACGGCATTGTGCCGTTCTTTTCCTCAACCTGATTGTTTCGGCGGTAAGTATAAGCTGGTCACCGGGAACAACCCTTTTACGCAATTTCACATTATCCATACTCAAGAGCATTGCCAGCTTGCCGGTATGCTCCAGTCTCTGCGCGAACAACAAACCGGATAACTGAGCCATAGCCTCCACGATCAGAACACCGGGCATAATCGGTGTGCCGGGGAAATGTCCCTGGAAGAACTGCTCGTTGAAACTGACGTTCTTAATTCCCTTTATGCGAGTGTCACCCTCAATTTCGATCACCTTGTCCACCAACAAAAACGGATACCTGTGCGGCAGAATCTTGGAGATTTGCCGAATATCCAAAAGTGCATCGGTCCCGAATCTCTGGATTCGCTCCTGCTGCTGGGCCGCTTCATAAAGTTTCCTTGCAAGCTGCTGATTCAAAAAATGACCGCTCTTATAGGCCACTATCCTGCCCCTTATCGGCCGGCCCACCAGAGCAATATCTCCGATTAAATCGACGATTTTATGCCTTACACACTCATTGGGAAACCTGTAGCTGTTTTTAACCGGCCCGTCGGAATTAATCACCAACAGATCACGGGGGCCTATATGCGTTCCCATACCCCGGGCATGAAACTGCCTGGCCTCGGATTCGAGCAAAAATGTCCGGGCCGGCGCTAGATGTTTTTCAAAAGTCTCGGGAGTAAGCTTACAACTATAAATCTGCCTGCCTATCCCGGTATGCCCGCCGTAATCCAGATCGTACGTGAGGCTCAATCCGTCATCGGCATAAGGAAGAGCGTAGATACAGGCATCGCCGGCGGAAATGTTAACAGGTCTGTCGATAATATATTCTTTCCTGCCGACATTTTGCTCGACAAGACCGGCACGTTTAAGAACCTTGAGATACTCGGCACTGCTGCAATCCGGGGCGGGAAGCTCCGGGCCGTCAACCTCCACAATCATATTGTTGATTTCGAGAGCGTTGACTACAGCCATACAATGCTCAACGGTTTCTATGCTGACGGAACCTTTTTTTATCGTCGTGCGGCGACTGCGCTCGGCAAGGTTCGTTGCAACGGCGCTAATCCGCACCGGTTCCGGCATATCGGTCCGGATAAAAGTGATCCCGGTATCCACAGGGGCAGGACGAAAAACGATTTTCGCTTCCTGACCCCCGAACAGACCGCGGCCGCGCATCTTCGCTTCACGTTTTATGGTCTTCTGCAGCTTCAAGTTCTTCCAGCCTCTTGTTTATTTCCTTTAACTGCCCGGCCATCTCCGGCAAACGCCTCATCAAGGCCATTGCTCGCATCGCATTATTCCATTCAATCGCAGGTGTCCACGCCAATTTCTGCCCGGCGGGAACGTTGTTTATAACACCGGCCTGGGCGCCGATCATCGTACCGGGTCCGATTTCAATATTGTCCGCCAGACCAGACTGCCCGGCCATTACGACACCGTCACCGAGTTTGCAACTGCCGGAGATACCGACCATGGCCGCTATCAGGCAGCATTTTCCAATTACAACGTTGTGAGCAATTTGCACAAGATTATCTATTTTCGTTCCGGTACCGACTATGGTGTTGCCGAACTTGGCCCTGTCAATACAACAATTGGCCCCTATCTCCACGAAATCTTCAATTATTACACCGCCGTTATGAGGAATAAGCCTGTGAGCATTATCAATATACGAATATCCGAAACCGGTCGAGCCTATTGTGCTGTTCGCCTGGATGATAACATTATCACCCAGAAGGCAGTTATGATATACGACAACATTACTATCGAGACGGCAGTTTCCGCCGATCCTGGAATTTTGACCTATATGACAACCGCTGCCAATCACGGTATTTTCGCCTATTTCGGCTCCATCGTCTATTACTACATTTGCACCGACGGATACTCCCTGTGCCACTTTAACATCTTGCCCTAGTTTGGCCGTCGAATCTACTCCCACAACCGGAGCTTTCAGCTTCGGGGCAAAAATTTTTAACGCTTCAATCAAAGCAACATTGACATTCTTAACAATTAACTGCGGCCTTTTAAAATTCCCGATATGTTCCGAAACGATAACAGCACCGGCATTAGAACCGATGAGTGCGGTTTTGTGCTTCCGGCCCGTGACGAATGTCACTTCATACTCACCAGCCGCCATAATCGGCCCTACGGCACTTATCCGCCGATTAAAATCAGCGTCTTCACCGGCCAATTCGGCACCGATGCGTTTGGCCAATTGTTCGATTGTCATTTCCATCACAATCTAAAAATCCAAAACAAATGATAACGATATATCACGACAAACAAAAAATTCCTAAATCATAACTATCGAATCAGATACCTGCCTCATATAAGAATCACAACGAGCGTGCTTACGTCTCCGATAAAAAATTAATTTTCGGTTTTGGTTTCCTCCGCATCCATCCTGGCAATTACATCATCCGTGATATCCGGACAGCCGCCGCTGTAAAGCACCTTATGAGTGCCGATAACCAATCCGAAATCGCTTTGGATGGGGAATTCCGGCTCACTTTTTTCCAGCACCAAAATCAATCCTTTTTCCGCGCCCACATCCTTGGTTACCTGCAGTATTTTTTGATAAATCTCCTGCGTCCACAGTTGTTGTTGAAGCATTTGCTGATTCGGGATGTACTCTTTACGAGCATCCAGCTCGGCCTGTTTTTGCGCAAATTCCCAATGTTGTTTAAAATAGTCACTGCTGCCGACTTTCAGAGTTCCAAGCTGGAGTCCGGCCTTGAGAGCCTGGATCTCCTTCGAGAGTGCATCCATCTCTGCAGCTATTTTGTCGCCTTCGGCTTTCATCTGTTCCCTGTATTTGGCAGTCGCCTTACAATCACGCAGAACTCGTTCGACACTCATGACTCCAATCTTTGAGGCCGGTTCGCCGGGTTGAGCCGAAGTATATTCAAAGCCAAAAAGTAAAAGAACGCTAAAAACTAAACATCCCAGTACCGTCATTTTTGTTTTCATAAAAAATCCTTTCAAGATTGATGCCCTCATTGACATCTGAAATAATCAGCTTAGAACAATCTTCCCATAAAGAAACTGAAAGACTGCGTTTCGTCATCGTCGTCTTTATTCAACGGTGTCGCAATGGAGAATCTCATCGGCACCGGCCCTAAAACCTGCGGTATCATAATCTGGATTCCCGTGCCAATTGCAGCGCGGTACGGACCCGTATCTATCGTACCGCTGTCGAGGAAAATCAATGCGGAAACATTTTCGCCTATCAGAGGTATCGACAGCTCCGTATTGGCCAAAAATACCCGGTCACTGCCTATGGGATCTTTCCGCTGCGGATTGATGACATTGGTCTGGAGACCTCTCGTGCTAACACCACGATATTCGAATCCCCTGATGCCGTAATACCCTATGCCGCCGGCGTAAAACCTCTCAAAAGGAGGGGCATTGGAAAAAGTAGTTGCGGCAAGTATCTTCGTCGCAAGGACGATTTTTCGATTTTGAAAATCCTCGTGGAGAGTATTATACCATACACCGGAACCTTCTAAAATTCCGAAATCGTAATCACCGGTAACCTGCTCGTAGTTAATATTATATTTATAGCCCCTGCTCGGCAGATAAGTATAGTCGGTCGTGTCTTTCCCGAGGCCGAACTTCGTCCCGATAAGAAGGTTGTTACCTTTGACATCGTAAATTTCCTGAGGCGCATCGAAATCGATACCGCCTATATCGACATTTTCGACTCTAAGGCCGAAACTACTGAGCCATCGGCTTTTGTAACGCTTCCCGAAGCCGATATATCCTTTTGTCGTTTTTTCGATGTGACTTTCCCTCCACCATTCACGGCTCGAAGCCGCCACGGTAAGCGATGTCGGTTTGTCTCGAAAATACGGCTCCACGAATTCAACCGAATAGTAGCTGACCTCGGTTCCCGGCTGCAATGCGATACTCAGACTCTGGCCGGCCCCCTTGAAGGACTGCATCGTGATGAATTCCCCGAAGCTTTCCGGCCAATCCGTGACATCGAAGTTACGCTGAGACCAAAGCAACTGCCCAATGACACCCGTGTCGCTGCCGATTGAAATACCGGGATTCCACATACCGGTCAGACCTTCCTTCATATTCACCGACAGGTCCCTGATGTTCTCGGCGTCTTCCGACGGGACAACGGGCCTTACAATGACCTCCTCGGACACGGTTCTTCTTTGCAGGATCGTTTCCAAATCTCCACCGCCCTGCACGGGAGCCATACGAGCGTTATAAAGCTTCTCCGGCGTAAAGTCGTACTCATCCAGAATTCGCCGGACAACTTTATCCTGAGTTTGTTCGTTGCCGGTTATATCGACACGGCCTATCCTGAACTGGTTGCCTTCGGCAATGATAAAATTAACATCGACTACATTAAGTCCGACCTGGGTAAATTCATGACGCTGCTCGACCTGGACGTTTATAAAACCGTTCTCGTGATAAAGCTTGAGAATTCGCCGGGCCTGTTCTTTGGCCTTTTGCGGATAATATATTTGCCCGGTCTCCAGCTCCAGCCCTTGAAGCAGCTTTTCATTATCGAAGTATTCGTTGCCTTTAACGATAATATCCCCGACTATATAGCGAGGTCCCTCTTCGATTAAAAAAGTAATCTCACTGCGCCCCTCGCTCTTAACGTCATAATTAAGAAAACCCCTGTCGAAGTAAAAATTCCTGAGTTTCCGAAGATCCGCGGCAATTTTCTCCTCGGTATAGTACACCGGCCAAAGCAGCCAGCTTCTCGTACCGGTCTTTATGACATTTCTCAAATCCGAGGTCTTAAAAAACTCATTTCCTTTGAACTTTATCGACTTAATTCGGAATCTTTGTCCCTCATTAATTACATATACGACCCGGCCGGCCGATAACTCGGAGGTATCGAGGGTCACCTGAATGTCGGCGAAACCTTTCTTGCGATACAATTCAGAAATGACAATTCTGCCGGACCCGACTAAAACAGTGTCAAGATAGTCACCTGCCTTGAAATCAAGCTTCTTCCGCAAAGTTTTGTCTTTTATCGAATCATTGCCCACGAAATCGATCGACCTGATGATACTTCTGCCGATACTGCCCAGGGAAGTTTTCTCGATCTTACTCTCATCCGCCGGGTTCTGAGCCGATGCACAATATGCGGGCAGAGCCGACAATCCGTTCAATATAATTAAAATCATAAATGTAGGTCGCACCATGCAACTTGTCTCCCGCTTATCATTCGCATCGAAATATCAGGCTCTAATCATTTGTCTTCATATCAAAACGGCACACTACCGCCGGCAGGTTCCTGCACACGTGATGCATTCTCGAACCGAGTAATTTTTTCCATGAACCTCAGTTTCACAGTCCCTGTCGGTCCGTTTCGCTGTTTGGCAATTATTAATTCAGCGGTATTATCCTGCTGGTAATCATCTTCACCACGGCGGTAGTAATCCTCACGGTGTAAAAGCATAATAACATCGGCATCCTGCTCGATACTGCCGCTCTCACGCAGGTCGCTCATCCGCGGCCTGTGCCCTTCTCTGCCTTCCGGGGATCTGTTTAGCTGGCTTAAAACGATAACCGGGATATTCAATTCCCTGGCCAAAGCTTTTATATATCGGGAAATTGCGGTGATTTCCTGCTGGCGAGATTCGACGCGCCCGGAACCGAGGTGCATCAATTGTAAATAATCCACAACAACACACCGGATATTATACCTGCTCTTAAGACGCCTGGCCTTGGCGCGAAGTTCAAGCGGGGACAGCGTCGAAGTATCGTCGATATAAATCGGAGTCTCGGACAATTCCGCACAGGCATCGGCCAGCTTCTTGTAATCCTCGTCACTGAGCAATCCTCTTCTGACCTTCTGGCTGTCGATTTGACTGATGCTGCACAAGAATCTTTCCGCCAACTGCTGCCGGCCCATCTCCAGCGAAAACACGGCGACCGGAATCTTTTCCATCAGCCCGATATGCTCTGCTATATTCAAAGCCAGGGAAGTTTTTCCCATGCTCGGCCGACCTGCAATAATTATCATTTCGCCGTTCTGCAGACCGCAGGTCCACTCATCAAGCTCATAAAAGCCGGTCGGCAATCCCGTCACATGAATGCCCTGGCGTTTCTCGATAAGCTCGAACGAGCGTACAACCAGGTCCTTCAACGATGCGGCATTTCCGCTGATATTCTGGTCGGTAATAGCAAATATTTTACGCTCGACTTCGTCCAGTGCCTCCCTGACCTCACCAGCCGCGCTGTAGGCACTTTCGAGAATCTCACCGGCTATGGTAATAAGGTCCCGCAGCAGCTTTTTATCTCTTACAACACCCGCATAGTAACCGACGTTGGCCGAAGACGGCACGGCGTCTAAAATCTTCGAGATGTAATCCACACCCCCCACTTCATCGAGACAATTTCGCTTCTCAAGCTCGTCGCGAAGCAGCACAGCGTCTATCCCAACTCCCTTGTTTTTCTCGTATAGAGCAATCAAAGCGTCAAAAATATGACGATGCTCAATCCGATAAAAGGCATCGCGATCCACAAATTCGACAACCTCTCCGATGCACTCCGGATCGAGCAGCATCGAGCCTAAAACCGCCGCCTCGGCCGCCAACGATTCGGGAATACTGCGTACGACGGTTGAGACGGCATTAACACTCGATTTGGCGTTAATGGTGCCCGATGTGTTAACTACCCGATTTTTATCTTTATCTGCCATACTGAATTCGCTGTTTTACCAAATACATTTCTCTTGTAACCCGGACATTTTACCGGCCGGACAACCAATAGTCAAACAGCTTGTTAATCCGCTCCGAGGAGGTTTACGGAATTGGCTGCCGGTTTTAGAAACAAATAGTAAAGCCGGCCTTCCTGGTAAGTTTGTCCGGCCATCTGAGCGGCAATATCACCCTGGCCCATATAAACATCACAACGGCCCGGGGCACGTATCGCTCCGCCCGTATCCTGATCCAGGGCGAAACCGCTATAAGCTCTTTTGACAACATTCCCGCCGGTAGCCTGCGGCAGGGTCGTGGTAATAAAAGTCAGAGCCGCCCGGGGAAAAATCGACTTGTCGGTGGCAATAGTCCGCATAGCGGTAACAGGCTCGTTAAGGCTGCCGAGAGGCGGGCCATCTTCGGTTCTGAAGAATACGAACCGCGGATTTCTGCGAACATACGTATTAACCTGCTCTGGATACATCTTGAAATAGTCAATCATTGTCGAAAGACTTATCTTATCGCCGGATATTTTACCGTCTCTGACAAGTTCCAGGTTTACACTGCGATATTCGTACCCGTTATTGGCGTCGTAACCTACGGTAATCAGCTTGCCGTCACGCAATCGAAGCCTGGCGGAGCCCTGGACATGTGCAATATATACTTCGAACGGGTCGCTCAGCCATACTAACTCCTTGCCCTTGAGCATCTTCGAATCTTCGATTTCAGTCCGAGAAGGATACGATCGAATTCGCCCGTCCGGCAACCGCTGACCAAGTATCACGCCATCCTGACCTTTAACCAAATCGTCGGGAGTTTTATATAAAGGATAGCGAAAACGCCTGTCTCTTTTGAGCGATGCTTCGAAAATGGGAGTATAGTAACCGGTGAACAAAACCGTCCCCCTGTCATCACATCCCACCGAGATATATACGTCGAATTTCCGCCGAATCGCCTCATTCAATTGTACGCCTGTTAAGCCGGAGTCCAATAATTCGGCAAAGGCTTCTAAGCTCTCGACCGTTCGACTATGACTAATTTGCCCGCACGGGAAAAATTTCCGGCTCGACGGCTTTTGGAGGTAGTTCAGGCTCTTTGCTATCGTAGTACGAAGGTCCTTCGTATCAAGGCAGGCCACCGTAAAATCGGGAATTTCATAAGGATTCGCTATTTTCCGCAGGGCATAACTGCCCAACGGTAAAGGTCTGTCATACTGGGTTCTAATCTCCTCTCTCATCCGGCTTTTACAGCCACTAAAAATAAAAACAAACAATAAAATATACGGCAGTACCCTGTTCTTCATTTTCGGCTCCGGAATTTTCATACTCAGCTTATTGACATTAACAATAATCCTTTAAGTTAATCCACGTATGTTATACGCTTTGCAGCCAATTAATCAATGAAATTTAATTCTCAGATTTCCAACCGGCAAAATTTCCTGCATACTCCCCGTTTTAACAGCCCGGCTCTTTCATCCTCCGAAAAGAAATCGCGAATCAAAACACACAATTTCGAACCATTAAGGGATGATTTACGTATTATTAAGCTTTACACAAGGAACTATCAAAATGTAAAAAGATGAGATTGTAAAAAACACGGTCCTGCTGTAAAATTCGGTCGTGGATTTGTTTTTATTATCAGACTATAATACAGAAGCTCTACATCTGAAGATATGGGGATTGCAGGTATGGACCTTAAGCAAAGAATTACGGAGTATTCACTAAAACATTACAAGTCAATGACCATCGTAATGGTTGTTTTTACTGTAGTGCTCGGAGCTTTTATATCTTTTATTAAGGTCGATACGGACCCGGAGAATATGCTCTCGCCGGACGAGCCTGTGCGCGTATTCCATAACAGGACCAAGGAACGGTTCGCACTAAGTGACATCGTCGTGGTCGGAATCGTCAATAATAAAGACCCGAGCGGCGTATATAATCCCTCCTCATTGGCCAGAATATACGAGCTGGCCGAATTCGCCAAAACGCTTCGCTGGGAAGATGAAAACGACCCTAACAAACAAATCGGCGTCATCGAAGTTGACCTGCTCGCGCCCTCTACGGTCGATCATATAGGCCAAGGCGGCCCCGGCACCGTCACTTTCGAATGGCTCATGAATAAACCGCCGACAACGCAGGCCGAGGCACTTGAGATAAAAGACAAGGCAATGTCCAATCCTTTACTCAAAGGGACGCTCGTTTCCGAGAACGGCAAGGCAATATGCCTGTACCTGCCGTTGACAAGCAAGGACTTAAGCCACAGGGTTTACAAGGCGCTCAATGCGGAAATAACCAAATTCAGCGGCGACGAGCAGTATCATATCACGGGCCTGCCCGTCGCGGAAGATACGTTCGGCGTAGAAATGTTCATACAGATGGCCACTTCGGCGCCATTGGCGATGATAGTAATATTTATCCTGATGCTGCTTTTCTTCCGCAAGCTGGTGCTTGTCATTTCGCCGATGATTGTCGCGATGGTATCCGTGATTTCAACTATGGGGCTGTTAATCGGTCTCGGTTATCCCGTGCATATCATGAGCTCGATGATACCGATTTTTCTCATGCCGATAGCGGTCGTGGATTCAGTACATATTCTTTCCGAATTTTTTGACCTTTATACTAAAGAAAAAGGCAGAAAAAAAACCACCATAGAGGTAATGGACGATTTGTTTATGCCGATGCTCTATACCTCACTGACATCGGCGGCGGGCTTCGCTTCTCTGGCCCTGACCCCGATTCCCCCCGTCCAGGTTTTCGGAATATTCGTCGCAATCGGTATTATGATCGCATGGGTCTGTACGATAACTTTTGTACCGGCCTATATCATGATGATAAAAGAAAGCTCGCTGAAAAACTTCGGCTCGGCAAATGTTAAAGTGAAAAAACAAAGCATTCTCGAAAAGCTTCTTCAAAACGCGGGACGGTTTACCTATTCGGCGGCAAAACCTATTTTGGTAATAATGCTGATAATTACGGCAATAGCAATATACGGCATCACCCGAATCCGGATAAATGATAATCCGGTCAAGTGGTTTTCCACAAGCCACCCCATTCGCCGGGCCGATATCGAACTTAACAAGCATTTCGGCGGGACTTATATGGCTTATCTGGTCCTCGAATCCGCCGAGCCAAACACTATCGGGCCGAAATTTATCAGCGACCTTAGAAAACGCTTCTCCGACAAATCGTTAGAATTAAGAAAGGAATTCCCAAAGATAACAAATATTGTCCCCGAATTGGAAGAAACGCTTTTAGAACAGGCGTCATCTGCAAAAACCAAGGAAGATTTGCTCGGGCAAATAAGCACTTTTGTCAATAACAAACTCGACGCCGCCGATGCGAATGATATCGATATGTGGTACGAACTGTCGGACTTTTTCGAGCTGGAAAAAGAAAACCTGAAAATATTCAAACAACCAGAGATTCTGCGCTATATTTCCGGGCTTCAGGAACATCTTGTACGGGCCGGCCTTGTCGGTAAAAGCAGCTCCGTTTCGGATGTGGTCAAAAAGGTGCATCAGGAGCTAATCGACGGAAGTCCCGAAAATTATAAAATTCCCGATTCGTCCGCCGCCGTGGCCCAGTGCCTGCTGCAGTTTCAAAGCAGCCACAATCCCGACGACCTTTGGCACATGGTCACCACAGACTATATGTATGCAAATATCTGGATGCAGTTGCCCAGCGGTGACAATAAGGACATGCAGAAAGTAGTCAAAGAAGTAAAGGAATATTTCGAAAATAATCCGCCTCCGATAAAGCTAAAATACAACTGGGCCGGATTGACTTATATCAACGTCGTCTGGCAGGACAAAATGGTCTGGGGCATGCTCCAGTCGTTTATGGGAAGCTTTGTCATCGTTTTTATTATGATGTCGATACTTTTCCGCTCGCCGCTATGGGGAATTGTGTGTATGGTGCCTCTGTTGATTACCATCATTATTATTTACGGCATCATCGGACTGATCGGCAAGGATTACGATATGCCGGTGGCGGTGCTCAGTGCGTTGACGCTCGGCATGGCGGTCGATTTCGCAATCCACTTCCTCGAACGCGCAAGAATGAGTTATTCGGTAACCTGCTCATGGAAGAAAAGTGCCGCAGAAATGTTCGGCGAACCGGCAAGAGCGATAACGAGAAACGTGCTGGTCATAGCAATCGGATTTTTGCCTTTACTGGCGGCGCCTCTGGTCCCTTATAAAACGGTGGGAATATTTTTGTGTGCGATCATGGCCCTTTCCGGGGCCGTCACGCTGCTGGCACTTCCTTCGATTATAAAACTCGCGGAAAAACTTCTATTCAAACCGATACGCGAGCCGAAATCAGTGACCTGCAACTGTGCTTTTTGCATTATTATATCCATCGCATCGGTGGCTTTAGTCGTCGTGAATGTACATCAGTACGGCAAGTTCGGCTTGAGCAAGCTAATCATCCTGAGTGTTATCATTGTAACGGCAATGGCTCTTGCCTGTGGGACTATATCGCGCAGACGGGCCTGCAAAATAGCTCAGGCGCAGGGAAAAGAAGCTAAACAAGACTAATTTTATCAGGGGGACGATTATGACCATTGAAAGATTATTGAGAGGTATTGCAGGAGCTTTTATGCTTGTCACTGTCTTATTAGCGCATTATCATTCACCGTATTGGCTGTTTTTTACTGCATTTGTGGGCTTGAATCTGCTGCAGTCTGCCATAACAGACTGGTGTCCGATGATGTGGATACTAAAAAAGCTCGGCGTTAAAAGCTATGTCCGAGTGAAGAACTGAAAGCGAGGTGTGAAATGAGAATTATATTAGGTACGGTGTTGGTTTTGAGCATTTCTCTGCCGATTTTCGCTGCGGAAAAAACAGATCCGAACGAAAAAATCGCCGATATTGAAACAATCGCTGTCCAGGCAATTGTCGAAAAAGCCAACATTGTCGCGTATTATCAGGGCGACGACGGCAAAGCCACCGTTAAAATGGTAATCACAAACAAACAGGGCCAGAAACGCGAACGCCAGTTCAACATTCTGCGAAAAGACGTCGATGACGGGGGTGACCAGAAATACTTCGTTTACTTTCAAAGACCCGCCGACGTTCGAGGAATGACTTATCTTGTTCTCAAACATACCGATCCCAAGAAAGACGACGACCGGTGGTTGTACCTGCCTGCCCTTTCTCTGGTCAAGCGAATCGCCGCCGGTGACAAACGGACCAGCTTCGTCGGCTCGGACTTTTTATACGAAGATGTCTCGGGAAGAAACCTGGCCGAAGACACTCACGAGCTTGTTGAAACAACGGACAAATTTTTTATCGTTAAAAATGTCCCCAAGCAGCCGGATTCCGTCGAGTTCAGTTATTACAACGTCTCGATTGACCGCAAAAACTTCGTGCCGATGAAAATGGAATTTTTCGACAAGAACAACAAACTCTATCGTACCATCGAGTCCGTCAAGGTCGAGAAGATTCAGGATTTTCCCACAGTGGTCAAATCAGTCGTCACGAACCTCCAAACCGGCAGTAAAACGGAAATGGAATTCACCGACGTCAAGTACAATATCAATCTGGGAGACATTTTCACCGAACGATACCTGCAAAGACCGCCCCGGGAGGCAATGAGATGAGCCGGCATAAAACTATCCTGTCGCTGACTGCAATTGCTCTGATCACAGTTGTTTTCACACAAGTCGTTGCCGCCACCGATGAAAATACCAATGGAACATTTTTTTCCAATCTTTCGGAGGCCACGGAAATTCATGGCTTTTATGAAATGCGGGCCGGCTATCGTCTGCGAAAGGACAAATACGAAAAAGATATGTCGATTATGGAGAACCGCCTGCAGCTTGACATATTTTCGTATCTCGATTGGGGCGATATAAAAGTCAAAGGTGATTTCTTCGGCGATTTGGTCACCGAACAGGGAGATTTCGACCTGCGCGAGGCGAACATCTTCGCTCGGCCGACCACATACATGGACATTAAAGTCGGACGGCAGATTTTGACCTGGGGTACGGGTGACCTTATTTTTATCAACGACCTGTTTCCAAAAGACTGGCAGTCTTTCTTTATAGGAAGAGATACCGAATACCTAAAAGCCCCCTCCGACGCGGTCAAAATCAGCCTGTTCAGCGACGCTGCGAATCTGGATATCATATATACACCTCAATTCGATCCGGATCGATTTATCAATGGCTCGCGCATTTCATACTGGAACTCGAACCTTGCTTCTCTGGCCGGTGAGAACGCAATAGTGCATACAGATAAGCCTAACCGGTGGTTTAAAGATTCCGAAATAGCAGCACGCCTGTACAAAAATATAAATAACTACGAGCTGGCTTTTTACGGCTATCAGGGTTACTGGAAAAATCCCGGGGGACAAAACGCCACAATGACCCAGGCGATTTTCCCCGATTTGAACGTCTATGGCGCCAGCGTTCGTGGCACTGTGGGTAATGGCATCGGCAACGTGGAAGTGGGCTATTACGAATCGGCCGATGATTCTTCCGGCAAAAACTTTCTGATTAATAATTCCGAAATACGATATTTGATCGGTTACACACAGGAAATCGGTAAGAACTTCACATTAGGCCTGCAGTATTATATCGAGCAATTGACGGACTACGACGAATACCGGGACAACCTCCCTTCGGGACCTGCTCGTGACGAGCTAAGACATTTGACAACGGTTCGATTAACAAAACTTCTGATGAAACAGAATCTCCGGTGCTCGCTTTTTGCGTACTACAGCCCCTCGGACAAGGACGTTTATATGCGTCCGAATGTTAATTACAAGGTAAATGATTACTTAGCGGTGGAAGCCGGCGGAAATATTTTCTTCGGCGACTACCCGCAGACGTTCTTCAGCCAGTTCCAGAATAATACCAATATATATATGGGATTCCGCTACAATTTTTAGAACTCATCCCAAAACCTGTTTTGTGACGAGATTGAGCGAAAATTTCGTGGTCAAGGCCGGAGGTGGAAAAGGCTCGGAGGCGTGCTTCAGGCACGGTGAGAACCTTTTTCGCCGACAACGCAGAACCACGGAATTTGCAGCAAATCGCAGTAGGAAGAGGTTTTGGGATGAGTTCTAAACAACCTGACGAAAAACATTTTTTCTTCGCCGGAGGCGGCACAGGGGGACATTTATATCCCGCCATCGCCGTGGCCGAGCAGATTATCCGGCTCGAACCGACCTCACATATACATTTTCTATGCAGCACACGCAACATTGATACATACATTCTTTCTCAAACCAATTTCGAATATACCACCCTGCCCGCCAAAGCTTTCTCCTGCCGACCGGACCGGCTCATCGACTTTCTCTTATCGCTGTTAAAAAGCTATAAAACAGCAGCCGAAATAATAACTCGAAGTAAAAATTCTGTTGTTGTGGGACTCGGTGGCTTTGTCGCCGCTCCGGTTTGCTTAGCTGCACACAAAAACAAAATACCCCTCGCCCTTATAAACGTTGACATTGTGCCCGGCCGGGCGAATAAAACCATCGCCAGATGGGCAGGGGAAATTTTTGTGCAGTTCGACGATACGGCAAAATATTTCGATAAAACGAAAGCCCGGGTTGTCGGTTGTCCACTCCGGGAGGAATTTAATAAACCGGAGCCGGGAAAAGCCATCGAACAACTGGGACTCGATAAAAATAAGAATACCCTGCTTATAACCGGTGCTTCGAGCGGCTCGGCGAATATCAACTACGCTATATGCTCCCTGCTCGATAAACTGGATAATTTCGCAGACCACTGGCAGATTGTTCATCTGACCGGCCAGGCAAACTTCGAGCAAATCAGCGGCAAAAACCTGAATCCAAAAATCAATTACATAATATCAGGATATTTCGACGACATGCCCGACCTGTTAGCCGCAGCGGACCTGGTCATCGGCAGAAGCGGCGCCGTCAGCGTGGCCGAATTCGCCGCCGCCGGTGTCCCGGCGATATGCATCCCCTACCCTTATCATAAAGACAAACATCAGTATCTAAATGCCAGCAAACTGGTCGATATGGGAGCGGGGGTAATTGTCGATGATTTGCCGGATAAAAAAGAATTTTCAAATCGACTGTGGTCGGAGCTGGAAAATTTAATGAAAGACGAAAACAAAAGACAACAGATGGCAAAAGCAGCTAAAAAAATATCAAATCCACAGGCAGCCTCAACAATAGCAGAAAAACTGATAGAAATCCTGTAATAAAAAATGGTTTGACAGCAAAGTGCAAATCGTAAATAATGCTTTTTTCTGGCGTTTCTGAGGATGGGTTTATACCTCCGTGCCGGATTCATTGGAAAAACGCCGGAAAACTGGGCTGCTGTATGTATCGAATACACATATAAAGTTCTGCAAAAGTTCGGTTGTCATGCTAACATAAAGGAAAAGAAATTGAGCAGGTTCTGTAATACACGCCGTGATTTTCTGAAACAATCGATGTATCTCGGGGCCGCTGCGTTCTCCGCAGGTCATACCGACAAACTGTTTGCCATGATTTCCGCCGAACCGAAAACACCGATGAAATTCGGGCTGGTTACTTACCTGTGGGGCAAAGACTGGGACCTTCCGACACTGATAGCAAACTGTGAAAAGACAAAATTACTCGGTGTAGAGCTGCGTACCCGGCATGCTCACGGCGTCGAAGCAAATCTCGACGCGCAAAAACGCAGCGAGGTCAAAAAACGTTTCGAAGATAGTCCTGTCACGCTCGTGGGCTTGGGTACAAACTTCGACTTTCACCATACGGACCAAAGAAATCTCGAAAAAAATATCGAAGGGGCAAAGCAATATCTGAAGCTCAGCCATGATGTCGGCGGTACCGGCGTGAAAGTCAAACCGAACAATCTTCCGCCGGATGTGCCGCGAGAAAAAACCATCGAGCAGATAGGTAAATCACTTAACGAGCTGGGGCGTTTTGCCGCCGACCTCGGTCAGCAAGTCCGGCTGGAGGTACACGGGCAATGCGCACCGCTTCCGGTAATAAAAGCGATTATGGACGTCGCCGACAATCCCAATGTCGGCGTCTGCTGGAACTGTAATCCCGAAGACCTCCAGGGACAGGGCCTGGAATACAATTTCAATTTAGTCAAGGGACATTTCGGTGACACCGTCCACGTTCGCGAATTGAATATGGGCGATTATCCGTACCAGAAGCTTATCAACCTGCTGGCTGCAATGAATTACCCCGGCTGGATTCTCCTCGAAGCCCGCACTGACCCGAAGGATAAAATTGCCGCACTGAATGAACAGCGCGAGGTTTGGAATCAGATGCTCGCCAAGGCACAATCCTCGAAACCAAAAACTGCCGCCGGAGTCAATATTACCGAAGGTGAAAATAAGCTAAGGGTGGAAATCAACGATAATCATTTCACGGAGTATATTTACAGCGGTAACACCAAGCGTCCGTATTTTTATCCCGTAATCGGGCCGACCGGCGTAGCCGTCAATCGTCACTGGCCCATGAAGGACGGCGAGAACGAGGAACACGACCATACGCATCACAAATCATTGTGGTACACACACGGCTCGATAAACGGCATAGACTTCTGGACCGACGGTGACAGGAACGGCAACGTCGTACACGATAAATTTCTCAAAATCGAATCCGGCAAAGATATGGGAATTATCCAATCCCAAAACAAATACGTAGCTCCCGACGGGACTGTCGTTTGCACGGATACACGGACACATAAATTTTATAACCGCACAGACTGCCAGGTAATGGATTTCGAAATCACCTTCCACGCCTCGCAAGGCGAAGTTGTCCTGGGTGACACCAAGGAAGGCTCGATGGCCATCCGCCTGGCGCCGACGATGCGACTCAAAGGCCCCGTCGGGCAGGGACATATTATCAACAGCGAAGGCGACCGCGACGGCCAAACATGGGGCAAACGAGCTGCATGGTGCGATTATTACGGCCCGGTCAACGGCGAACTCGTCGGAGTGGCGATTTTCGACCACCCGCAGAATCCGAAACATCCGACCTGGTGGCACGTCCGTGATTACGGACTATTCGCGGCAAATCCGTTCGGCGTCGCCGATTTCGAACGAAAACCAAAAGAAAGAGGTATCGGCAATATTACAGTTCCCGCCGGAGAAAATTTGACCTTCAAATATCGATTTTTTATCCATAAAGGCGACAACGAGCATGGAAAAGTCGCCGAGCATTACAGCGAATATGCAGCAACAAAATAAGCGAAACTATATACGAAATTGACGAAAGCAATAATATTAGGAGAAATGATATGAGTAAGTTAAGTCGTAGAGATTTCATTAAAAGTTCGATGATCGCCGGAGCGACCATGGCGGTGGCGGCCCCGTTCTCGAAAGTTCGTGGCGCCAACGACGATATTCGTATCGCAGTTGTCGGTACCGGGGGCCAAGGCGGTGGGCACTGCCAGCAATGGAACCGCTTAGAAGGCGTTCGCCTGGTGGCTATGTGCGATGCGGACCGGTCTCAGGCCGAGAGTGCAAAAAAAAGAAGGAACCTGCCGGACGTAAAATTCTATCAGGACGTTCGCGAGCTTCTGGACGACAAGAGTATCGACGCGATTTCATCCGCGACACCCAATCACTGGCACTCGCTGGTAACTATATTGGCCTGCCAGGCCGAGAAAGACGTCTATATCGAAAAGCCGGTATCGCATGAAATCTGGGAAGGCCGCAAAATGGTCGAGGCCGCCCGCAGATATAACCGAATCGTTCAGACCGGCACGCAAAAACGCTCTTCGTTGGCTCATAAAGAGGCCTTTGAGTGGATTCAGGCCGGAAACATCGGCGCGATCAAATGGGTCCGTGGTTTATGTTATAAAAATCGCGGTCCAGGCAGCAACGGAATCGTCAATGCCACAAACGGACCGAATCCCCTTCCCGAAAGCATTGACTATAATCTTTGGTGCGGTCCCGCCGAGATGAAGCCGCTCAGACGGGAAAAGTTACATTACAACTGGCACTGGGTCTGGAACACTGGTTGCGGTGACATCGGCAATCAGGGAGTTCACGAGATGGACCTGGCCCGCTGGGCATTGGGCGACAGCGCAAAAGCCCTGGCACCAGCCGTATTCAGCTTTGGAGGCAGGTTCGGAGTCTTCGATGCAGGCCAGACACCAAATTCACTAATCAGCTTTTATGACTATAAGCCGGCACCATTGATTTTTGAAGTCCGTGGATTACCGCCTAAAAAGGGCGCCCGGGGAATAGATACCTTCCCCGGCACAGGTATTAACGTAGGTATAATAGTGCAGTGTGAAGATGGTTACTGGGCTGCAAACGATGAAGGCGGTTTTATCTGGAACAATGATGGAACCAGAACCGATAAGCGTTTTTCCGGTGGCGGTGGCAGCAACCACTATCAGAACTTTATCGATGCAGTCCGAAGCCGGAAAGTCGAGGACCTCAACGCCGACATCGAGAAGGGACATATCTCAAGCGCACTTTGCCACATGGGCAATATCTCCTATCGCATCGGCCGGCAAAAATCCAATGAAGAAATCAAAGAAACCATCAAAAATAACAGCGATATGATGGATTCTTACGAACGGATGATGGCCAATTTACAAGCCAACGAAATCGACTTTGCTCAAGAGCCCATGACAATCGGCCCGATGCTGACAATGGATCCCAAGGCCGAGAAATTCACGGGCGAATGCAGCGAATGGGCCAACATATATGTCAAACGTAATTACCGTGAGCCGTTTGTTGTGCCGGATACTGTCTGATGAAGTTCGCTCTTTGTAATGAGATGTTCGAAGGCTGGCCGATGGCCGAAGTCTGCTCGATAGCAAAGCGATTGGGCTACAACGGGATTGAAATAGCTCCCTTTACTCTTCCTGCTTCGGCGGAGGATATATCCGCAGAATTGCGCAAAGAAACCCGGCAGATAATTGCCGACAGCGGCCTCGAAACCGTCGGCCTGCACTGGCTTTTCGCCGGTCCGACCGGCCTGCACATAACAACCACCGATAAAAAAATCTGGGGCAGGACAAGAGATTACTTGTCCTGCCTCCTTGATTTATGCAGCGACCTCGGCGGCAAAGTTTTAGTCCTCGGCTCGCCCAAACAACGCTCTCTTTTGCCCGGCCAGAGATTCGAAGATGCCCGCCGGAGAGCATCCGAATTGCTCGTTTCCGTTCTGGATAAGGCCGAAAAACTCGGTCTCACCATCTGCCTTGAGCCGCTTTCTCCCGTCGAGACCGATTTTATCAATACGGTCGCACAGGGGATAGAGATGGTGCGGCAAATAAATCATCCCAATCTGAAGATTCACCTCGATATCAAAGCTATGTGCTCGGAAACAAAGCCTGTGCCGGATATTATCCGCTCGGTCAGGGCCGAAGACGTCGGCCATTTCCACGTCAACGATGCCAATCTTTACGGCCCAGGCATGGGAGATGTGGATTACGGCCCCATCGCCGAAGCTGTCCGAGATATCGGCTGGGACAGGTGGCTGTCCGTGGAAGTTTTCAAATACGACCCTGATCCGGAGACTATCGCCCGGAAGAGTATCGAATATCTGCGTTCGTATTTTTCTTAGCTCGAAATAAATCCATCGTAAACTTTTCCCTGCCGGCACATCAGTTAAACATATAAATTCCTTGCTAAATCTCTAACCGGCAATATAATGTGCTTTTTCGTATTTTTGCCGGCCCGTTTCGGCCAGGTTCGCTGCAGCCGGTGGCAATTTCGAGGAATCAAACAAGGTATTTAGGTATTTCTGTGATATATAAATAGGAGAACAGAATTATGGCATTGAAAATTTATTACGAACAGGACGCTCCGATAGACGCCCTCAAAGGCAAAAAAGTAGCGGTCATCGGTTACGGCAGTCAGGGCCACGCACACAGTCTGAACCTGCGCGACAGCGGCATCGAGGTGGCGGTAGCAGAGCTGGAAGGAACCGACAATTACAAGCTCGCCGTTGAGCACGGTTTCAAACCGACCGATATCAAAACCGCTATGGATGGAGCGGCTATGGTTATCGTTACAATCCCGGATGAAATCCAGGCAAAAGTTTATTCCGGCCAAATTGCTCCCAACCTGAAAGCAGGCCAGACGCTTGGTTTCTGCCACGGCTTTAATATCCATTTCAAATATATTGTCCCGCCGAAAGATGTTAACGTCGTGATGATTGCTCCCAAAGGACCGGGGCACCTGGTCCGCAGCGAATTCGAAAAAGACGGCGGCGTCCCGAACCTTGTCGCCGTCCAGCAGGATGCAACAGGCGATGCGAAGCAAATCGCCCTCGCCTGGGCAAACGGCATCGGCGGCGCACGGGCCGGAATCATTGAGACAACTTTTAAGGAAGAAACGGAAACGGACCTGTTCGGCGAACAATGCGTCCTGTGCGGCGGACTGACGGCACTGATTAAGGCAGGTTTTGAAACGCTCGTCGAGGCCGGGTATCAGCCGGAAATCGCCTACTTCGAATGCATGCACGAGGTTAAGCTCATCGTTGATTTGATGTACCAGGGCGGGATGAGCTATATGAGATACAGCATTTCCAATACCGCCGAGTACGGCGATTTGACCCGCGGGCCGAGAATTATCCCCCCGCAAACAAAGGCCGAGATGAAAAAGATCCTCTCGGAAATAACCTCCGGCAAATTCGCCGAAGAATGGGTCAATGAATACAAAAACGGGCTCAAAAAGTTCAATGAGCTGTACGACAAAGACCACGTCAGCCAGCTTGAGACGGTCGGCAGGAAACTGCGCAAGATGATGAAGTGGATCGATTCCAAGGAAGTCTAATGCCATTGCAAAAGCCCGCGATACGGCAAGGATTCATATGGCGCAGGCTCAAAAAAACAAGCTCAGTACGGCGGATTGTCGGTGGACGAGTAAATCACCGAGTATTCTATCTCGTTTATCGATCAATCTGCCGTGCTGTTTTTTATTGCTTGTTTTTTTCGCAGGAGGCTGTTCGGCAATAACCAGCGGGCAGAAAAAGAAGCTTACATACGAAAAATTAGCCGCTCCGTATAATCAGATCATATTGAACCAGAGCGTTACGCTCGACGTTCTGCCTACAATACAACGCTCACAAAAACAGCTCGGCCCAAAGCTCGCGGACACCGAGCTGCTCAGTAAAAGTCAAAATACCGTCGCTTCGTTAGGACAAAACAAAAATGGTTACATGACATGGTTCAACCTTGTTACATTCGACCAATATAGCCCTAACGTCATACGCAAGGCCTTCTTCGTAGTCAACGATAAAGAAACAAGTCTCGGGACCAGTACCACGCGGTCGCTGACGTTCGATTGTCAAACGGTACTGCCAACGGAAATACTTGCTAAGCGATATGTATCCGAAAGTTCGAGGCAAATCGACATACTCAAACACGTCTTCTCATCCATTCGCAGTGACATCGGCGAGCTTGGCACCGGCACAGACACCACCGGCCAGAGCAATCAGATGCTAAGTGTCTGCGGCATGCTGTTGAACCAGACGTTCGATATTACTTTGCGCCGGCTCGAATCCTCCCCCGTCCTGGCAACCAGACTCAGCGAGCCAGGCGGAGTCCGATTCGACCATATCAACTTCAACGAGGGCGCAACCCGAATGATCGTCGAAGCCGACATCGCCACCGTCCACATCCGCCTCGGTGCATTAGCTGATACTTTATAAAAAGTCGTAGGATGCGATAATTTCACACCAAATCTTTCTTTTTCCTTGCTTTTAACTATCCACAACATTATATTTCGGAAAATCTACACAAGCAAAAAGAGATTTGCCAAGAAGAAAATAGAATCGTATGATAAAATGTATGTAATCTTGAGCGATTCGGTTGAGTTGCCTATGTGATAAAAATATACATTGTTGACTTTGGGCTTTTAATAGGTTATTTTCCAATCAGGGCTTGTTTTTATATTTTTATTCTGATTAGCAAAAAGAAAAAAGGATTTCAAAAATGGCGTCATCACATGAAGTTAAGTGCATAAATAAGAGCAACAGAACAAGTGCACATGAGCATATCACACACATCGGAGGATTAAATGCCGATGGAACTCGCTGGAAGCTGACGCAAGAATCTGCTATTGACGGTATTGAATCAGATAAATGGAATTTCTATGTAAATGTAAATGGTAAGTCTGTCAGGGTAATTGTTTCAACCAGCGCTTTAGGAAATAAATATCTTAAGACTGAGAATGATGGAGAACAACCTAATAACTTACTCAGCTTACCAGAGTGTCCATAGTAAACTTTGAAAATAGCCTAATAATTCTTCGGATTGGATACATTTTTAAAAAGTTTGTACTTTTTTTAACATCGACAATTATATATACCAAAAAATAGATAATTTTTTATGTCTTTACTGTATATTCCAAACAGTATAGCTCTTTCAAACTTTGATTCAGTCTTTAAGCAAAATGATTTCAATTTTTCCGATGGGAAAGTTGAAATACAATTTCATCCTAAATATGTAGCTATGCATCCAGTCGGACTTGCATTATATGCAGCATTCGGAGATTACTTCAGACTAAACGGAATTAAAACCTCAGCCACAATTAACTACGAGATTCGTTCAATTCCATACCTTCAGAGAATGGGTTTATTCTCTACCCTTGGTTATTCAGATCCTGTTGAAACCAAAAAGCACGAGGAAACAGGACGATTCATATCTCTTACTCGCATTACAACAAGCGATGAATTAGCCAAATTCTTAAAAGATATCGATCCTATACTTCACACCACTCAGGACACGTCGAGAACAGTTAAACACGTTTTCAGTGAACTTTTGCGTAATGTTTTAGAGCATTCTTTCTCTCCGTTAGGTGGACACGTATGCGCAACATACAATTACAAAAGAAAAAAGATATCCATCGGAATTTCAGATACGGGCCGAGGTATTTTAAAGGGCATGGTTGGATACAAGCGGTTTAGTAGTCATAAAGAAGCAATCCTTAATGCTCTTAAACCGGGAGTTTCAGGAACTACCAAACGACTGGGGGGTACACAAGAAAACGCAGGTGCTGGATTATTTTTCACTAAGTGTATTGCACAATCAACACGTAACCATTTCCTCATATATTCAGGGGATAGCTATTTCAAACTTCTTACAAGACCTTCATCTGAAGAAATTAAGTTCAATGGGAATCCAGAAGATGACTATGCAACGATTAAGGATTCTCTTCCAATGTTTCCTGGAACAGTGATTGGGATTGACATACATATAGAAGATACGACCGCATTTAACAAGCTTATGCAGATGATAGGCGATTCATATCGAGCTAGTCTTAAAAAGATGAAGAAAGACTACTACAAGAGGATAAAGTTTGCATGAAGATCATGATGGAAAAACATTGTGGCGCATTTGCTGAGAATAAAGACCAAGCCCGTGACCTTCGTGAGAAGTATATTCGCCCAGCGCTTGAATCAAGCGATGATATCATAGTCCTTGATTTTTCCGGAGTAGATTCATCAACACAATCTTTTATTCACGCGCTCATCAGTGGTTTCTTTCAAGAATTAGGCGAAACGGCTTTGCTAAGGTTTGAATTTCACAATTGCACAAAGGCTGTAAAGAGCATTATAGGTACGGTCGTAAATTACTCGCTTGAATAGGGAAACAAACATAGAATTATAATAGGTTTTGGTATTATTAAATTTATAATCCTTGTCATTATTATTGACAGACATTAAGTGATATAGAAGTAAAGGACAATTTTAGTAAAAAAACGGGGATTTTGGTTGCAAAAAGGGGGATTTTGGATATAATCAATAGGGGATAGGGTTTGGGGGGTAGGGGATAGAATATCGCGGATAGGGAATTTGAAGCAAGTCAAAAGTAAAAAGGCAAAACGATATTTTTCACCCTTTGTCATTCTGAACGGAGAGTAGCGTAGTGAAGAATCTCTTTTTTATGTTCGTAGCCCAGATATTTCGCAAGCTCAATATGACAAATCGGAGCAAAAACCGCCGAAAGGTGAAATTCGACAGATGTAGAGCGTTCTCTACAAATCGACACTTTTTGAAAAAACAAAGCCAATGTTAAAATAGGCAAAATAGTGTAAGCTCTTTGAAATAAAAAGATTACGAGAAAAATGACGGATTTGGGAAATTTCGTCGGAAAAAAACAAAGCCAATTTGTTTCGTATTGAGTGAAGCGTTTTGCGTATTGCGAAAAACAATATGAAAAAACAATTTATCCCCAAGGGAAGCCAATTGTTTAGCCCCCAAGCCCGCTTGGGGGGATAAAAAAAAAGAGTGGGTCTATAAGCCGAGTTCTGTATATGGCGATCATTTATCTTGACCGGCCGTTGCCGACCGGCTCTCCCCAGCCGTTTTGCTTCGCAAAAGCGAAGCAGCAGGGGACGCGACCTACCCGCCGGCCCGAGCTTCAAAGCTCAACTCAGGGCTAAGATTGACCGGCTTACTTGGTCTTGCAGGCGGCGGGGTTTGCCCTGCCGGCGCCGTCACCGACGCCGCGGTGCGCTCTTACCGCACCATTTCACCTTTACCCCCGTTGTTTTGCTTCGCCTGCTGCCGTGACTTGCGTCGCGAGACGCAGCGGCAAGCAAAATCGAAGCAGCGGGGGCTGTGTATTTTCTGTGGCACTTTCCCGCGGGTCGCCCCGGGTGGCCGTTAGCCACCGCCGTTGCCCTGTCCTGCTCGGACTTTCCTCCCTGCATAGCTTTACGCGACGCAGGGCGATCGCCCAACCCACTCTTTTATCCTGATATATGGATTACGGGTTATTATATCAAAATTTCGCTCATTTTAATACGCCGTTTTCGCCAGATTTGTTTTGCAGGGAATTACGAGCATAAAAAGGCAATAAAACGGCAAAAAAGACCGGATATTTTCATGCAAAATTCAAGGATAATTTTCAATTCGTATGACTGCTTTTGGATATCTCGATGTGTTTCTTGAAATTTTTATCGTCGGTTTGCGGGAAGTCTCTGCGGTAATGCACTCCCCTGCTCTCACAGCGCGTTCGAGCGGATTGTGCTATAAGCAGCGAGACCGTGAGCATATTCTGGCACTGCCAGCCTTCGGCCGAATCGAAAGTTTTATCCATTACATACCGTTGCCAGAAGCGGATGATTTCCTGAACCTCGGCCAGAGGCTGGTCCGTTCTGGTAATACCGACATTTCGCCACATAAGCGCCCGCAGCGAATTGGTGACGTCTTCGGTATCCAGGCGAGTACGCACGGATTGCGGAATGTGACACTTGATGAAAGGATGTTTCGGATGACCGGCACCAGGCTTAATATTTTTAGAAACCTCCCGGCCGGCAATTTCGCCGAACACCAATCCTTCGAGCAGAGAATTACTGCCGAGCCGGTTCGCACCGTGCAGACCGGTCGAAGCAACTTCGCCACAGGCATAGAGATTTTCAATACTTGTCCTTGCCGAGATGTCGGTTTTGACACCGCCTATCATATAGTGCGCACTTGGCCGCACGGGAATCAGGTCGTGACTTATATCTATATCGAAACTTTCGAGCAGCTCGTTTATCCAGGGAAATCTTTCGGCAAAATATGCCTTCTCGAAATGCCGAACATCCAGATAGACATGGGTCGATTCGGTCTCTCGCATCTGCGAGAGTATCGCCCGACTCACAATATCACGCGGGGCAAGCTCCGCCTCTTCGTGATAGTCTTTCATAAATTTTCTGCCCCGGTTGTCCACGAGAACCGCCCCTTCGCCTCGAAGGGTCTCTGTAATCAACGCGCGGGTGGCCCCCGCTATGTAGAGGGTCGTCGGATGGAACTGAACAAATTCCAGATCCCGCAGTACGGCCCCCGCCCGGAAAGCCATGGCGACGCCGTCACCGGTAGCAACTTCGGGATTCGTAGTTTCGCGATACAGCCGCCCCGCCCCTCCGGTTGCAAGGATAGTATTGGCCGCCCAGATAATCTGAATCCCCTTGTCGAGGTTGTTACCGATTATTCCGACGCATTCGGCGCCGTCGTTCGTAAGCAAATCGATGGCGTAGAAATTTTCCAGGAGCCTGATATTCGAATGTTCCCTGACTTTTCTTATGAGTGCCTCGGCAATCATCCTGCCGGTCTCGTCGCCGTGGGCGTGGGCGACGCGGGGATGGCTGTGACCGCCTTCGAGCGTCACGGCAATATGATTATCGACCAGATCGAACTCGGTGCCCCACTGCCGCAGTTGCTCTATAAGCTCCGGCCCCCGGCGAACAACCAAATCGACAACTTCCTTCTCGTACAATCCGCAGCCGGTCTTGAAAGTATCGGCTATGTGCGACTCGAACGTATCGGTTTTTTCCAGGACAGAAGCAATTCCCCCCTGCGCCTTCCATGTGTTACTGTCCGTCAGGCGGGCCTTGCAAACTATAGTGACTTTGCAATGGTCGGCGGCTTCGATGGCGGCGCGAAGACCCGCTATGCCGGAGCCTATCACCAGACAATCGGTAAACAACTGCTGGGCGGAAACAGAATCGATATTTATCAGATACCTTCTCGGCTCGGTTTTTTCAGCCATTTATTCAATACCCAAATGAAAGAATTCTTTAACGTTTATAAATTGACAACGATTAAAAATAGAAAATCCTTTTTGAGTTACTACCAGCCCGATTAATTTTAAGGCTTTTTATCGGGAGCAATCTTGCGATTCAGGGCAACCTCATCGACAAACAAGCGTTCATCGTCGGCATATTTCAGAATAAATTCCTGTAACGCTTTTGTCTGTGCCGTCAGAACAATCCTGTCATCAATCGATGTATGCTCGATTGCATTGGGATTTTCTTTCAGCAGCTCATCCATTTTATCATCCATAGTTACACGCAATTTTAACTGCGGCTCAATGGAATCGACTTTGATAAACGTATGGGCCGGTATCAGGAAAAAGCTGTTATACGGCCAATCCACCTGGTTTGGATCCTCCATGTCCCACGGATATTCATCCGGGAAAACATCGAGAAAAAGTTTGTCTTTAAGCTTGACCATAACGGCGACGAACGAGCCTTTCTTACCCTCTTCATCAGTAAAAATCAGTTTGTAAACATTGTTTGGCTCCTCGTCATGACGGGTGAACTCCCAGGTTGTTTTAGGGCTATTTGGTTCCTGCACCCAGGTTCCAAGGAGTTTTTCTTCGAACACAGCATCTGATTCAGTATAAAGACAATGGATGGACGCAACCGGCACACAACCGCCTAAAACCACAGCTAAAAAGTAAAAAAGTGTTTTTTTGATATTCATTTTCTTATTCTCCTAAAAAGGTTTCCTTTTTAAAGGAACATAGATTCTCAACATAATATTATAAGGTTTGTCTTTTAATCATTATCTTCAAGCTTTAAAAGAGAATTGTCAATTGAAAAGAACACTTAAAATCGATAGATTGCAGAAGTAAAAAATAGAATCGGCAAAGAAAAATACCTTAAGAAGGGAAAACTAATTGGATCTGAATCTACTCGGCTGGGCTACGGTTGCCCTATGTGCAACTATGATAGGAATATCGAAGACCGGCATCCCCGGGCTTGGAATACTTGTTGTGCCTTTGATGGCGCTTGTGCTGCCCACAAAGCAATCAACCGGCATATTATTGGGGATTTTGATATTGGCGGATATATTCGCGATTGTCTATCACAGGCGCAATGCGAGATGGCATCATGTGCTTCGCCTGCTTCCGCCGGCCACAGCGGGTATCGTTGCCGGATACTTCGGATTAAAAATAATCAGCGACCGGCAGCTCAAGCCGATTATCGGGGCAATAGTGCTCCTGATGCTTGCCTTAAATTATTGGCGGACGAGAAGTAAAAATAAAAATGTGCCGTTTCCAAGCCCATGGTGGCTGGCAATCTGGTTCGGATTTATGGCCGGAATCACCACGATGATGGCCAACGCAGCAGGGCCGGTCATGATTATTTACCTGTTGGCTATGAGACTTCCCAAAACGGAATTCGTCGGGACGGCGGCATGGTTTTTCTTTGTCATAAACTGGCTCAAAGTCCCGTTCAGTGCGAGTCTGGATTTGATGACTCTCGAATCAGTTAAACTCGATTTTATTATGCTGCCGTTCATTGCCGCCGGTGCATTCACGGGAATACTCTTTCTCAAGCGAATCCCGCAAAAAGCTTTTACAGCCGTTGTTCAGATTCTGACAATCGCCGCAGCAATAAAACTATTGTTATAAATGGAGACTATTTGACTCCGACAAAAATTTGGTTTGCAAAATATCTTTCAAAGAACGATTATTAATGCCATGCCTGAACAACACAAGGACAAACTCAATGCCGCTCAAGAGCATATGCTGAGGTGGGACCTGAAAGGACGGGGTATAAATAATCCCCGGGTACTGTCCGCGATGGCCGAGGTTCCAAGGGAAGAATTCGTGCCGGAATCCCATCGCTCACAGGCATACACTGACGGCCCCCTGCCTATCGGGATGGGTCAAACTATCTCTCAGCCTTATATTGTCGCTCTTATGACACAGGAACTTTATATCACCAAGGATTGTGATGTCCTGGAGATTGGAACCGGCAGCGGATATCAGACCGCCGTCCTGAGCAAATTAGCCAAAAAAGTTTATACAATTGAAACTCTTCCAGATTTGTCCCAATCGGCCCAGGCGGTTTTAGGCAGGTTAGGTTATAGTAATATAGAATATTACGTTGGTGACGGAAGCAAAGGCTGGCCGAAGTCGAAACTACCGATATCGGGACATTTCGACCGGATTATGGTCACCGCAGCCGTCCCGAATATTCCTAAACCCTTAACGGAACAGCTCGCCGACGGCGGCTTGATGGTAATACCTGTCGGATATATAGGCATGCAGGAACTTATTGTCTGCGAAAAAAGAGCGGATAAATTAATCGAGAAAGTAATTTGTGATGTCCGGTTCGTTAAGCTCTACGGCGAATACGGCTTCAACAATTAATCATAACAATGACCGAAGTAAATGAAAAATCACAAAAGAAAATAGATTTATCCATGCCGGTTCAATTCCTCAAAGGTGTCGGGCCGGCAAGGGCAAAAACCTTCGCCCAATTAGGCGTCGAGACAGTCGGGGATTTGTTAGAGTATTTTCCAAGAGACTGGAATTTTATACCCGAAGCCGTAAAAATAAATCAGCTCCGGCCCAATCAAACGGCCGCTGTTATCGGCATGGTCGAATCGACAGACTATCAAAACTATCGCAGGCAACCATTATTCGAGGCCATGATCAGCGATGACACCGGCACGTGCAGGATTATCTGGTTTCACGGCGGATATTTACGCAATCAACTGGAACCCGGCCAAATCATCCTCGCTTGCAGTAAAGTGACACTTTATAAACACCAGTTACAACTGACCAATCCCAAATTTGTGATTCTCGACAAACAACACCCGGAACCTGCCGAATACCTCAGCGGCGGCGTCTATCCTGCAAGCAGCAAACTTTCCAGCAGGCAAATCAAACGAATCATAAAGCCCGTGCTCGATCACATAAACGATCTTGTACCGGAATTTTTTGATAAAGGCTTCCTGAAAAAAACGAATCTAATCGATAGAAAGGACGCCTTTGCCTGGATTCATCAACCGCCGGACGAGAAAAAACTCGCGCAGGCAAAACGCAGGTTGAAATATGACGAACTGTTCCTGATGCAGTTGGGACTGGCCCTTCGCCGGTATAAGGTCCGGCATTTTTCGTCGGCTTCTCCGTGTATATGCAACGATAAAATTGACAGCAGAATCAGAAAACGCTTCCCGTTCCTTCTGACACAGGACCAGAACAACAGCATAGCAGAAATAACAGCGGATATGAGTCAATCGAAACCCATGAATCGCCTGTTACAGGGTGACGTCGGCTCAGGCAAAACGGTGGTTGCGCTTTATGCCGCCCTGCTGGCCGTCGCCAATAAGATGCAGGTGACGATAATGGCGCCAACGGAAATTCTGGCCGGCCAGCATTTTATAAGCATCGAAAGATATTTAAAAAACAGCGATGTCAGGAGGATTCTAATCACCGGCGGATTAATCGGCAAAAAAAGGGAAGAAATTTTAGATAAAATCAAACGCCGAGACATTGACATTGTCGTAGGCACGGTGGCCCTGCTACAGAGTGACATCGAATTTCAGAATCTGGGTCTGGTCGTTATCGACGAACAGCACAAATTCGGAGTCCACCAGCGCGCTCAACTGCGAAAGCAAACAACGCCCCACTGCCTCGTGATGACAGCCACACCCATCCCGAGAACTCTGGCAATGACGGCATTCGGCGATCTGGACGTCTCCATCATCAGGCACTGCCCGCCGGGAAGAGGAACCGTCGTAACACGCCGGATTAACCCGAACGACCGTCAGAAAGCCTACGATTTTATCCGCGAACGTTTGAGGGCGAAAAAACAGGCCTATTTCGTCTATCCGAGGATTACTGCTGTAGAAGAAAACGGAGACGTTAAAGCGGCAACCGACGAATGGAATTTTTTATCGAAAGATATTTTCCCGGAATTTACAGTCGAGTTACTGCACGGCCGGATGCCGTCCGCCAAAAAGCAGCGGATTATGGCGGAATTTCGCAAAGGCAAAATCGACGTACTGGTTTCCACCATCGTAGTGGAGGTCGGGGTGGATGTGCCGAACGCTACTATAATGGTTATCGAAGACGCGGACAGATTCGGGTTGGCACAACTGCATCAGTTAAGAGGCCGCATCGGCCGCTCGGAGGCAAAATCATACTGCTTCCTGTTCGCCGAGACCGAAAACGAAACAGCCAAAAACCGGCTCGAAATCATGACAAGAAGTAACGATGGTTTCGAAATCGCAGAGCAGGACCTGCAACTACGCGGACCGGGGGAGATGTTCAGCACGCGACAGCACGGACTGCCGGATTTGAAAATTGCAAACATCATCGACGATTACGAACTGCTGGTCATGGCACGAAAAGATGCTTTTGAAATTGTCTCGCAGGACCCTATGTTATTACGTTCGGAACACAGCAATATTCGCCGGGCTTTGATCTCTAAGTTCGGTGACTCACTGGGTTTAGCTGATGTTGCATGAAGTTTTTTCGGTTTTAGGTTTACGACTTTCGTGTTTGGACATACAATTATCACCTTAAATTTGACAAAAAAAACGTTGATTTATGCGGATAGAATATAAAAACAACAGACTGGAGAGGGTAATAATCGGCGTCAATGTTCTGACCGCCGGGACGGTGGCGACAACCTTCATTCTGCTTTTCGGTTTCAATGAGCCTCTGCTGCCGGCATGGATTTTACATGCCCTGCAAGTCGTATTACTCTGCGTCTTTGTGATTGAAAAAATCATCCGGATGCTCAATGCGACTTCAAAAATCCAGTTCCTGCGGGCAAACTGGTTCGAAATCCCCCTTTTCCTTTTTCTCGCCACCACAGTGGTCGGAGCAGGCCGCTGGTTCTCACTTGACGCACCGCAGGCCACACAGGTGCGGCATTTCGCAGTGGGCATCTACTTAGTCCTGCAGGTTGTAATAAAACTGTGCAGAACCGGTATCAATCTAGCCGCCTCCGGTAGAAATCCTACACAGGCTTTAATCGCAAGCTTTGTGTTTTTGATAATTTCCGGGGCCGGGCTTCTAATACTGCCCGCTGCAAACAGGAACGGTCAGAGCCTGAACTTCGTCGATGCATTATTCACATCCACCAGCGCGACCTGTGTGACGGGACTTATCGTCAAAGATACCGGCCAGGATTTTACTATGATGGGACAGGTCGTAATCCTGACACTGATCCAGCTCGGCGGCCTTGGAATAGTTGTGTTCGGTGCGGTCTTGGCGCTGCTGTTGGGCCAGGCATTCAGCGTCCGAGAATCGGTTGCTATGCAGGACTTACTCAACACTCGGACACTAAGTCGAATCGGCAATATGATAGCTTTTATCTTTATCGGCACAATACTCATCGAAGCTATCGGCGCGGTAAGCCTTTTTGGGATGTGGGACGATTCTCCGAACTGGTCCGGCATACACAACCAGGTGTTCTGCAGTATCTTTCATTCAATCAGTGCGTTTTGCAACGCCGGTTTCAGCCTGTTCAGTAAAAGTTTTATCCGGTACAACCGCAACTGGCAGATATACACGGTTATATGCCCGCTTATAATCTTAGGCGGACTCGGTTTCAGCGTGCTGTATGATCTTATCAATATCCTTGCCGACAGAATAAAAAGGCTTCTGAAAAAATGTTTTATTAAAAAATATCGCTTTTCAATGGCGGCGCCGAAAAGAATGCGGTTACAAACGAAAATCGTTCTGGCCGTCAGTGCCGCCTTGATAGTTTTGGGGGCCTTTGCCATCCTCTTTTTCGAACATTACGCCGGTAACACCGAATCCGTGCAAAAGGTCGGAATCCTCGGAGCACTGTTCCAGTCGATTACCGCCAGAACGGCCGGTTTTAATACCGTCGAGGTTAAAGCGATGTCGGCTTCAAGCAAATTTATCCTGATTTTACTTATGTTTATCGGCGGCTCACCAGGCTCGACCGCGGGCGGAATTAAAACCGTAACATTGGCTGTCATAATAATGACTACAATTGCGGCCTTAAGAAAACGGCCGGAAGTCGAGATGTTTAATCGCTCGGTCCGGATCGTAGTCGTCGGTAGAGCTATTACCGTTACAGTACTTTTTATCGTCGTTTTATTTACCGCCACACTGGCGCTGAGCGTTACAGAAAAATCGAACGGTTTTAGTATGATGGATATTTTATTCGAAGCCGGCTCGGCCCTGGGAACCGTCGGCCTCTCGACTGGCGTAACCGGATCTTTGACAACATTGACGGACGCCGGCAAATTGATTATCATTACGACGATGCTCATCGGCAGACTCGGGCCTTTGACTCTGCTGGCGGCACTTACATTCAATCTAAAACCGGCCCGATACAGTTATCCCGATGAATCGATAATCGTCGGATAAAAAAAGTGACTAAAGTGACTAAAATGAGCTAAAGTGACTAAAGTGAATGTAGAGCAGAGCAAAAGACTTAGCACTTGTGACTTATTTTCTTTTTTAATTTTAGGCACTTTATGCTTTAGGCACTTTATAATGAGGTACTTATTATGGCAAGATTCGCAGTAATCGGATTGGGACGATTCGGCCAAAAACTGGCGATCGCTCTGGCCATGAGCGGAGCAGAAGTTATCGCCATCGACAAAAACCGTGAAACAATAGAGCTGATAGCAGACCAGGTCAGCCACGCAGTTAAGCTCGACAGCACCGACGAAGAAGCTCTCAAAGCACAGGGCGTGGACAAGGCTGACGTTGCTATTATAGGCATCGGACAGGGCACCGGGCGAGGATTCGAATCGGCGATTCTGACGGTCGTCAATCTCAGGCAACTGGGGGTCACACAAATATACGCCAGGGCCGAGGATTTAATCGCCGGCGAGGTCTTCTCCAAAGTCGGGGCCACCGAGGTCATTTATCCTGAAATCGAATCTGCTCAAAGATGGGCCTACAAACTTATCGCACCGCAAATCGGCGAAAAAATCGACTTCGCTCCCGGCTACAGCTTAGGACGCATAAAGGCGCCTGCCAGCTTCGACGGCAGGACCGTCATGGACCTGCAGTTGCGGCAAAAATATAACGTCAACCTGGTCTTAATCAAGCGAGCGGAAAATTCCCAAAAAACAAAAGAGCAGGACGGCAAAATCATCAACGTACCCATGCCCGGAACGGTTATTTATGAGGGTGACATCCTGATGGTAGCCGGCTCCGACGTTGACCTGGCGAAACTGCCGCAACAATAAGTAAGAGATTTGAAATCTCAAATCTGAGATCTGAAATCTCAAATTAATGTTCGGAGGGAATGAAAATGAAATACGAACGATTCGAAGATTTGCCGGTTTGGAAAGATGCGATTGAACTGGCTGTACGCGTATATATCCTCACGAAAGACAGATTTTTTAACCAGCCGGGAGACCTTCGAGGTCAATTGCGTCGGGCATCGCTTTCTGTTTCAAATAACATCGCCGAAGGTTTCGAACGCGGCACGACGGCGGAATTGCTCGCATTTCTCTATATCTCTCGCGGCTCCTGCGGCGAAACTCGCTCGATGCTGATTTTTACAGAACGCTTCGGCGAAGCTGCTCATCTAAAATCCGAAATCCCGAATCTAAAATCTCTTGCCGAATCATGCTCGCGCCAGATACGTGCATGGGCGGACAATCTCCAGAACAGTGACATCAAAGGCCAGCGACACTTAAATGACCGAACCCGCACCAGGTACGAAGGCAACAAGAGCAGAGAAGCCTTTGAAAAAAAACTCGAAGAGACTATGCGAAAAGCAAGACCGCAGGATTATGATGATGAGCAATAAAAATCTCAAATCTCAGATCTGAAATCTCAAATCTTAAGTCTCAAATCTGAAATCTCAAATTTCAAATTTGATATATCAAATCCCGATTCTCCACCCTTGCTGAAAGCGTTTGATTTTTCAAAAGTTGGTAAAATCTACTTGTTTTTGTGCTTGCATTTACATACCGACAGCATTACATTAAATACACTCCGCACCTGCAAAAGAGATAGTCATAGAATTTAGAGATAAGACCGGAAAACCGCGACAGTTAATATTTTTTCTCAGAATAGAAAATGAGACTTTTTAGAAAATATATAATTACTCGGATTATATTTGAGATGATATTTCTGGGGGTATTTATCGTCTTGACGGTAGCGACTCTGCTGTTTTGGGATGAATCGAGCGGTATAAAAACCTTAGGTATTCTCGCAATAGCAATTACTTTAGCGGTATTATGGGTTTTATTCCATATTTACATTCTCAAAAAAAGAGGAATCGTTTTACATAGAGAACACGCGTAAAAGGATTGTGTTCGAAAGAAAGGCATCCGAGGAATGGAAAAGGATAAACCGACAGCGAGAAGAAGTATCCGGACAAATAAATACCAGGCTTAATAAAACAATTACCTCCGGATTGATCTGGATGCGTATTTTACGCTCTAAAAATTAATAGGTTTGTTTTTTTATGTCGTCACTCCTTTTACGTTTTGGTACATCTTCAATTTTCGATGGCCGTTATCGTTAGCCCTGGGGCTTATAGCTGCATTTTTGACCGAAGGCATTTTACAAATAATTGTCAGATATCGAATAGCTATATTGTTTGATAAAGAGTTTCCCGCGGGTTCTCCTGAAAGATCGGCCGCAATTGAGCATCTATATGAAAACAGGCACGCTTACTGGTTTGCTCCGGAATTGCTTAAGATTGTTACACGATAAGAAATTTATGAAGTTGTGTCCTTGTTTTTTTAGTGAAAAATCGGGGATTTTGATTGCATTATGGCGGTTTTTGGGTAAAATACGTAACGAATGGAATCGCGAATCCTTCGACGAGCTCAGGACGAGCATCGAATAATGAATAATGAATGAAAAAATGGGGGAAACATAAATCAATCTCAAATCTGAAATTTCAGATCTTAAATGTCGAATGTCCAATTTCCAATGAAATTGAAGCGGTTGCGGCTAAACAATTTGAAAAAACAAAGCCAATTTCAAAATAGGCAATTTATCGTAAGCTCTTTGATAATAAGATAATATGGCGAATCCGGCTCCGTCTGCGACTATGCCTGGATAAAAACAAACCCAATTTGTTAGCCCCGGGCAATGTCCGGGGTTGACCGTGGCCGCTTCGGCCACGGCTAAACGAAGTTGAAAAAACCAATCGTCAGAGGCTTCGGTATTTTCGCAGCATATCAAGCAGGTGTTGCATATCATCGGGTAAAGGTGCTTCGAATTTGACCATTTTGTCGGTAGTCGGGTGTTTGAATTCGAGGCTGAATGCGTGCAGCGCAACTCGATTGATGATCGGCTCCTGCACGGCCGGTTCGGCATCGGCCAGTTGCCAGGGATAGACGAGCTTTCCGCCGTACATATCGTCGGCGACGATAGGATGTTTCAAATACGCCAAATGCACTCGAATTTGATGCGTTCGGCCGGTTTTCGGAGTCATCTCCAGCAGCGAAAAGCCCCGAAAGGCTTCAATGACTTCATAAAAGGTAATCGCCTCCTTGCCGACTTCCGGGCGGATGGCGTATTTTTCCCTGACCTTCGGATGGATGCCCAACGGCATTTTTATCCGGTCGGCTGTAAGCTCGGGAGTGCCGTGAACAATCGCCAGATATGTTTTATTGACCTGCCGGTGTTCGAATTGTTTGGCAATTTTCCACTGGGTTGTATCGTTCTTCGTCACAACCATAACGCCGGTCGTGTTTTTATCGAGCCGATGCACGATGCCGGGACGAAATTCACCCAGGCCGCTCGAAAGCTCGTCCGAATAGAACGCCAAGGCATTGACCAAAGTGCCGTGCGTATTTCCGCGAGCGGGATGAACAAGTATGCCGGGCTGCTTATTGAGAATGATAAGCTCCGAATCCTCATAAATGATATTGAGCGGTATATCTTCCGGCAGAATATCTTTGCTCGGTGGTTCCGGCAGGACGAAACTGATGCGGTCGCCGGGATTTAATTTCAGACTCGGCTTGGCGATTTTGTCGTTGACCCTTGCGGTGCCCTGCCTGATTGCATCCTGGATGAAACGGCGGCTGAGATTACTGAATCGGCCGTGGAGATATTTGTCGAGCCTGCGCTCTTTTATGGAGTTGCCCACACGAAACAGCAAAGGCTCATCGTAATCCAGATTCGAATTTTCGTTTTGTGAATCACTCGACGGGCACATTTACATCAGAGTCCTTCGAGAGGTCATCCGGCGACATCGACGACATATTTATGTCGGAGACCTGTGAGTCAACACCAGACATCTGCAAGATAAAATTGACATCAACAGGTAAATTGGCGTCAGCCGGCATATTCGCATCGAACGGCTTGATCTGAATAGTAGGCTGCGTAGCAACGGCAGGCTCTTTTTTGGGTTCCGGTTTGAAAACGACCTCTTTCATATAATCGGAGATGTATTTCAGACGTTGTTGTGCCTGAACAAGGGATATGGTTCCCTCGAAAGAAGCATTCGAAATAATCTCCTGATATATCTGCCGGGCCTGGTCGAAATCGCCAAGCTCTTCGGCACAAAGTCCCAATCCGAATTTCGCCGCAGCCATTAACTGAGGATTGGAAGATGCTTTCGATACCGCCAAAGTATAACTTGCCTTCGCACGATTGATTTGCTCCGTAAAATCCTGTTTACTGACTGCCGCAAGGCGATAATGCAACTCCGCCCGCAGGGTTTCGGCCTCCTTGATAAGCGCCAGGGCCGCCATATTCTTTTTGCTCGTATTTTCCGCAAAGCTCTTCAAATTGGCCGCTAAAGGAATCAGGTAATGTGAACTGTCTGTTCCCTGCGACTGCCTGGCGGCAACCTGCATCTTCTCCGAAGAAGCGCTGTTCAGCAGACTCGTGAATTCATCACTCTGACGTACCTGTACAACGTTCTTATCGTATCGCCTCCAGCCATAAAAACCCAGAACAGCGATAATTATCGCTGCCATTGCAATGAGCGATTTGGAATTTTCCTTTAGCCATTCCGGCAAGTTTGCCAGCCATTCGGCCAATTCATTTGTTTTCAGTTCGTGGCGATGTTCAGATTTCATGTCTTTTTACTCTTTCTCAAAGTACGTGGATTTTCATAATACTAAACAGATACCCACTATTTATTTTCGATTTCAATAGCATAACATTTAAAAATGTTGATTTTAGTAATATTTCTTTTATCTTGCAATGGTTATATCTGCCGATTAGAATTTTAGAAGGCAACTATTTATAGTTTCCAAAGGCAATATATAGGTCGAAATATGCTACCTTGAAAGGGTATGAATGTCCAAAACAAGGCAATTTTCTTTAATTTTCATTACCCACATAACTGTTTTTGGGGGAATCTCGCTTTGCACTACCGAGGGGGCCACAAATACAAGCGATAGTCAGACCGCAATCCCAAAAGGCGCGGAAAGTCTCTGGAATTCGTCGAAATATATCGGCCTTGAAGAAATTAAGCCGGGTATGAAGGCTTACTGCCTTACGGAGTATGGAACTGCCGGAATCGAGAAGTTCGGCCTGGAAGTCGTGGACATCGTTCATAATATGAACACAGGCAGAGAATTAATAGGAGATGTGATCTTAGTCAAAGGCACCGACGAGCGATTTATCAGCACCGGTCCTGTCGCCGGCTGCAGCGGCTCACCGGTTTACATAGACGGCCGGCTTGCCGGTGCGCTGGCATTTACATGGACCTACAGCAAAGACCCACTTTACGCTGCTACCCCCATAGGGGAAATGCTCCGGATAGGCCGGGGTGGACAAACAGAACAATCCGAACAAAGCGGCGTACAAACAGGCTCCACATATAATTTTGCCGGCCCGTTCGAGTTCGCGGAAATTTACAGGGTATATGAAAATTCTCCGGTCAGGCCGTCCGGAAGCCTCGGAGGGGCCGTTCCGTTACCATGTCCTCTTATTATTTCAGGAATACCGGTCGAAGTATATGAGCAGCTCGGTTCAAAAGCAGGACCTTTCGGACTCATGATTGCCGCCGGCGGAAGCAGCAATACCGATGATACCGCGGAGAGCGAAAATATTCGATTGGAACCGGGGGCCTGCCTTTGTGTACCGTTGGTTAGTGGAGATATACAGATATCGACATTCGGTACCGTAACAGAAGTCATCGATGATAAAGTTTACGGCTTCGGACACTACCTGCTCGGCCAGGGACAAATAGATCTGCCAATGGCGACGGGTAAAGTGCATACAGTAATATCCAATACGGTCCAGTCTATGAAGCTGGCAAGCCTTGGAAAAACTGTCGGCGCCCTGACAACCGATGAAGCTGACGGTGTTATAGGTCAGATCGGAGCAACCGCAAAAACAATCGACCTGAAAATACAAATAGACCGATACAATGACACACAAAAACGAGTTTATAACTGCCAACTTGCTAATCACCAGCTACTGACACCGAGATATCTCGAATTAGCCGTCAGTGGTGCGGCTCAATATCTCGGCAACTTACCGCAGGACCACATGCTCCAATATAATGTCGCTATTTGCTTGAAGAACTCAGAGATGATTACATTCAAGAATGTCTCAACCGGGCTTGGCCTCAACGAACTCTTGGCTGAAGGTATAGGATCCGTCCTGTTGCTCTTAAACAATCCATTCAAAAAGGTTGATATCGCCTCTATCGAATTCGATGTCAAAATCACACCTAATAATATCAATGCGGCAATATGGTCCTTGGATTTGTCCGATACGAAGGTAAAAGCCGGAGATAATATCGAAATCGAAGCAATTATAGAAACCGTTCTCTCGGCAAAGAAAAAATACCAGTGCCGGATGGAAATACCCCAAGAGCTGGCACCTGGAAAATACGAACTTATTGTATGCGGTTCACAGGCTTACGAACAGTTTCTTGCGAAATCAGTCCCACATCGATTCGTCGCGACAAGTATGCCGGAATTAATTGAAGCTTTGAATGATGCACTGAATATTCCCAGAGACAGACTGTATTGCCTTCTTGTTTTACCGCCGAGCGGTGTTACGCTCGAGAAGTCGGAGCTTCCTGATTTACCGGCTACGAAGGCAATGGTATTACAGGATACAAAGAGAACACTGAGAATCCAGCCATATCAACACTGGATCGAAAAACGCATAAAAACCGGTACAGTTATTGACGGCAGAAAAGTCGTACGTATAACTGTTGAACAATAAAGGTATCAGAAAAAATGCCCGTTATGCTTCTTATCGCATCATTAAGTCACAGGAGTCACGAGCCGTTTTTATCTTAAAAACAAGCTTGCCAAATCAAGCTCCGGTTACTCGATGTTAGCAAGAACATACGGCAGTATGGAGATTGTGAGTTATAGAATGAAAAGTATCTTTTACTCGAATTACAGAATGTTTTTTACGGCCTTATTATGCCTGCTCCTCGGTACTGCTTCATTTGCGGTTAACAGCAAGGTAACACGTCACAACAGCAGTTCGGATATGCTCAAAGGTGAAACGGAAAAAGTTGTAATCAGCTCACGGGGGACAATCCAGCTTGGGCGGGCGGCCAAATCGCTGATCGATGAACAAGAAGACTTTTCAGATGTATGGTCCATAAACAGCATTGTTGTCAGCGGCGGCACCGTGTATTTCGGGACAAGTCCCAACGGCGGCATTTACAAATACAGCCTTAATAAAACCACGAAGATATATCCGATAGAAAATAAAAAATCGGCCGATAGCTCAAACAATGAAGAAGCTCGCAAAGAAGAAACGGCATCCGATGAATCCGATAATATAATCGAGGCGGACAAACACTTGTCAAACGAGCATATTTTCGCCATGACTACCGATATAGCCGGCAGACTATTGGTCGGTATAAGCGGGGAAAAATGCAGGCTATGCCGATTCGAAGCCGACAAAATGGAAGTTATTTTCGAGCCGAACGATGCGAAATATATCTTTGCAATAGCCGTAGATGACACCGGGGACATTTATTTAGGCACGGGACCGGAAGGTAAAATTTACAGACTCGATCCACTGGGTAAAAAAACTCAGCTTGCTTATGACAGTCGCGACAAAAACATCCTGTCACTTGCGGTCGGACCGGACGGCTCGATATATGCCGGAAGCGACAATCGTGGATTAATATACAGGATAAATCCGCGAGGTGAGGGTGCCACAGTTTTATATGACAGTGAACAGCCGGAAATTGCCGCACTGCTGTTCCCATCACAATCCGGTAAAGATACCGGTAATAACGGGAAAGGCACTTCCGAGACAATAAGCTCTTTATATGCGGCGGCAACATCAGCTAAAATTGTTCAAACACAGACACGATTTGCCGCATCAATACCAGCGGGACCTCCACCCGGTCGGCCGGAAACCGAAGGCGACCAGGAAGAAGAAGAAGAAGAAGATAATGATGACGATAGCGACCAGGAAGAAGAAACAATTGTTAATCCGGGGGGAGGCGGACGAAAACTTGAAATTGCAAATACAAAACAATCAACTCCCAGCAAACCAGCCCAGCCAATTCCGCCTATCCGTCGCAGCACAAGGCCGACCTCGGCAAGCAATATATACAAGATAAGTCAGGACGGTTTCGTGACCGAGATATTCAAAGAATCGGCGGTTTTTTTCTGCCTGGGACAACAGGACAACAAGCTGCTTGTCGGCACAGGAAACAACGCCCAGCTCTACAGTGTTGACCCAACATCGGAACAGCAGGCGGTCATATACGAGGACGAACAGGCCGTACAGATAACAGCGATTGCCGTTTCCGGGAATAATGTGTACCTCGGAACAGCCAATCCCGCGAAGTTGATAAAGCTGGACCCCGGTTTCGCTCCGGAGGGTACTTATATTTCCGACCTGATTGATGCGGAACAGCCGGCAAAATGGGGCAAGATTCAGCTTGAAGCGGACATCCCGGCAGGATGCAAAATACTGGTGGCTTCCCGCAGCGGGAATGTCGAGGACATCAACGACCCTACCTTCTCGCCGTGGACCGAGTTAGTTGAAATCACCGAACCTGTACAATTACAATGTCCCCTCGGCAGATTCTGTCAATATAAACTCGTACTGCAAAGTGAAAACGGCGAGCAAAGTCCGCTCATAAGGGAGATAGCAGTCGCCAGTACGGTCCCGAATCTCGCGCCACAGATAGAATCGGTTACCATTGACCGACTCCAGGCGACAAGTAAAAAAGGGAAATTTAAAATCAGTTACAGGGCCAAAGATGAAAATAAAGACGATCTGATTTATAAAATCGACTTCAGAAAGCTTGGACGGACCATCTGGATTGAATTAAAAGATAATCTCAAAGCTACCAGTTTCGAATGGGACGGAAAAACAGTCGAGGACGGTCGATACGAAGTCAGAGTAACGGCCAGCGACGAAAGAAGCAATACGACCCTGACGAAATTGACCGGAAGCAGGATAAGCGAACCGGTAGTCGTTGACAACACCGGGCCGATTGCCGTAGATACGAAAATGACATCGATGAGCCGAAACAACCAACGGTACATGGTCTTCGAGACGGAGATTATGGATCAGCTCAGTGCGATTGAAAAACTGGAATATACAATCGACAGCAACTCCGACTGGATAGCTACCGTGCCTGACGATCTGGTTTATGACACCACGAAAGAGCAATTCACAATAAAAATAGAAACTGAAAAAGATTTGTCAAAAGGCGACCATATTCTGACAATCAGGATCAGTGACGCAGTGGGTAATACGACATATAAAACTTATGATATCAATGTGGATTAGCTTTCAGCAGAGAAGACGGTGCTGAATTTGGATTGCAACTCATACGGACCAAAGGTATAAATTGTGAGATATATCGAATATCAGAAAATTGTCGAAACTGTAGAAAATCTCTGTATATCGACGGCTTATGAACTGCCCGAGGACGTATTAATCGCATTACAGGAAGCTGCACAAAAAGAATCCAATCCTGCGGCGGCCAAAATTCTGAACCAGCTTATAGAAAATGCTCGGATAGCGAAAGCCGAAAAAATCCCACTGTGCCAGGATACGGGGCTTGCGGTAATTTTTCTAAAACAGGGTTCGCAGGTATGCATCAGCCCCCCGGCCGGTAATAAACAGGCCACACTTTATGACGCAATCAATCACGGTATCGCAGGTGGTTATGAAAAAGGATTTTTAAGAAAAAGCGTTGTCGCCGAACCCTTGAGCAAACGAAAAAATACGGACACAAACACACCCGCAATCATCCATCAGACCATTGTACCCGATGAAAAATTAGAGCTGACTTTCATGGCCAAAGGCGGCGGTTGTGAAAACAAGAGCCAATTCAGGATGTTTAAGCCTACGGCCGAAAAGCAAGAAATCATTGACTGGATTGTCGATGTCGTTCGTCTTGCCGGAGCGGATGCATGTCCGCCGTTTATCATCGGAATCGGAATGGGCGGGAATTTCGAATTAAGCTGTATTTTAAGTAAAAAGGCATTATGCAGAAATCTCGGCCACAGGAACGACGATGAGTTTTACGCTGAGCTTGAGATGGATTTACTTTCGAAAATTAATGCCCTTGGAATCGGCCCCCAGGGATTAGGCGGCGAGACAACTGCTTTGGCCTGCTTAATCGAGACAGCCCCCTGTCATATCGCTTCGCTTCCCGTGGCTGTGAATATCGAGTGCCACAGCCATCGGCATAAAACAGTAATTATTTAATACGAGTAGTGTCGAGAATCTTACACACATTTACCTATGAAGGTAAAATGCGCGTATTATATACCGATGTTATTAATAGTCCTTAAATTCCGCACACCAGCCATCACCCCAGCTTGCCCAGTCATCCGGAGTGACACCGCCGGCTTTGGTCCATGCATTGGCTTTCTCGAACTCTTTATGCCATTGAAGTGTGAACAATTGTTTCAGCCCGATCGGCCGTACTGTGAAATCCAGAAAAACTGCATTAATACGTCCTTCATGTCGATTGATGAAGTAGCGGTTCATAGCATTGTCATCACCTTTGTATCTTTCTCCATCATACTTAGGAGGTGTATTGGTATGATGCGGCCATCCACACCAGAAATAACAATCCATGAACATCGGTATCGTACTTGCCCCATTAACGGAAGGAGTTCTCCAGAACCACTTTGCCGGTTGATAAAGCGGATCCTCACCGGGGACATAGATATATCCATTTACTCCATAGCTTCCATAAAAACCTTCGGTACGTCCCCCGCCGGCATCCCAATTGGGTATTTTTCCCCAGGCAAAAAATGTTTTGCCCCACCAGTCAATTCCCTGTGCCCCATCCGGATTTGCAAGTTTTGTAACTGTTGGGCAAAGGCGTATATCTTCGGTGGTGATATAATATTCGACCATTGCATCCATCCATCGGCCGCTATCACCGTAGCGCGTGTTAAAATTTCCGTTATTATCGTTCGTATATAGAAGAAAGATATTACCCCATTGCTTGAGGTTGGACTGACATAAAACGTTTTTTGCCTTCTTCTTCACTGTATTCAATGCCGGCATTAATATACCCATTAACAAAGCGATAATGGCTATAACGACTAATAGTTCTATTAATGTGAAACCTTTTTTCCTACACATAGCCAATCCCTTTCCTTCTTTTTATATTTGCTGTTTTTGATATCAAAAAAAATAAATTTTATAAATCACAAATAAAAACCTTTATAATAACATTATAACCAAAGCCAATTCACACCAGTTAGCTTGCTTTATACGGATTGCCTAAAAATTTTTTAGAAAAAACGCTGCTAAATAAGAACCCTCTATATCTGCCCGGAACAACACACTAAACATCGCGGTAACCCACAGGTGCCAATACGTTTGCAAGACCTATAAAAATAAATCCATTCATTAACGATTTTAATTATACATCAGTCCATACGGTCTTTCAATAAAATTTTTAAGTTTTATCTATATATTGTGTTAGAGCAAGATATCCCTCCGGGGAAATTTGATTTGGTCGCCATACCGGATCAATGGAGCTCCTATCAAAAATCTCAGCCCAGTCTAAAATTTGTTTAATATTCCTACCGGCCATCTTACTGCAGGCCATTAGAGTTTTTCTGCGATATTGCATAAAAAAACCCACAATTCTGCCAAAAAGTTCCATATTTTCAATTCCGGAAGCCTTTTGAGGATCGAAAACGAAGCTTATCATAGCAGAATCCACCTTAGGCCGGGGCCAAAATACCGCCGGTTTAAGCCTCCGTATCATCTTCACATGCCCGGTTACAGCCAAAAAAACACTTAAAATTCCATAATCTTTACTTCCGGGAGCAGCAGTCATTCGATTGGCAACTTCTTTTTGTACCGTAACATACATCTCATCTGCTCTTATTGGGCCGGTTATTAAATTCAATATCAATGGAGAGGCAATATTGTAAGGTAGATTTGAAACTAACAAAAATCGTCCTGTATATTTTTCCCGAATCTGCTTTATTAAATTTATAACATTATGGTTGACAGCTCTTTTGTTTTTGAGGATGTCGGAAGCGATAAAATCGATATTTTCTGCTTTTTCGAGCTGATTTTGTGCTACTTCTAAAAGTTTACTGTCTGAATCGACCGCTATTACTCTACCGGCTTTTTCTGCTAAAAGACCGGTTAAAGAACCTGTACCACAGCCAACCTCAAGCACTATATCATCTTTTTGAATATCGGCCGATTCAACAAGCAATCGCATAAGATTCAGATCTATCAGAAAGTGCTGCCCAAGTCTTTTGTTTGGCCGAATACCCGCCGACTCAAGTAATTGCTGGATTTGCCGTTTCGTCTGCACAGAAATCAATCAAGATTATGGAATAAAATTTTTGGATATTTTTCAGAAACGTTTCTATTTTACACAGAGGCGATGCGAATTGTAACAATTTTATTTGATTCTTCGATCAAAACATTCTATTTCTTATGCGGAAAAACTTCGGTTCCCCTAAAAACCAAAGCAAATGATGTCTCTTTCAATTACCGATTCTACATTCCAGAGTTTTTTTTGTTTTTGCCATCCGGATTGCCGTGGATACGGCGGCTTTCATGCTGGAGGCATCGGCGGCATTTTTACCGGCTATATCAAAAGCAGTTCCATGAGCAGGCGATGTTCTTATAATCGGTATGCCGATTGTGATATTAACAGCCTGCTTGAAATTGAGCAGCTTAACGGGAATCATGCCCTGGTCATGATACATAGCCACTACTCCATCGAATTCGCCTTGAGCCGCCCGTAAAAATAAAGTGTCGGCGGGGTATGGTCCGTGACAGTTGATACCCTGGTGCTGCGCCAATAAAATGGCGGGTGTTATGATACGCTGTTCTTCATCGCCGAACTGACCATCTTCTCCGGCATGAGGATTCAGGGCGGCAACTCCGATCCTGGGATTATCCATGCCGAAATAACTTTTCAAGGTATCGTTGAGCAGGTCAATCGGCTCAAACACGCAGCCGATAGTAAATTTATGCCGGACCTCGAACAGGGCCTCGTGAATAGTCGCAAGGGCCAGTTTTAACGGACCGGCGATAAACATCATCGCCTTCCGCGGAGACTTACAACGAGCAGCAAACATCTCCGTATGACCGGGCCATTCGGAACCGGCCAATTTCCAGCTCGCCTTACTGATCGGAGCAGTCACCACAGCATCGATAATACCATCCCGGGCGGCATCAATCGCATCCTGACAAAAACGTATCGAGGCTTCTCCCGCTAATTTGCTGGGGCTGTTAACCCACGACGGAACGGAATATTCATCGTAGTCGGCAACGACAACCTTGAACGGATATTCCCTGCTGATCTTCTCGTGCTGATGTCTGCCCCAGTACGGTTCGATTTCAGCGGCGTCGGCGGCATAGCAAAGCTGCTCATTCAAACCGAAAACAATAAACTTCGCAGCACGACGAATATCCGGGTCAAAAAGAGCCTTGACAACAATCTCCGGACCGATACCGCCGGCATCGCCCATCGTCACACCGATGACCACCTGGTCCGTTATCGAATTGTTACCGTTCGCCCTAATCATTCTAAATTGCACTGTCTATTTTGAAAAATAATTAAACTCCCTAAAATCCCAACTGTCTCAATCTATCGGCTGTTAACGGTTGGCTCTTTGGCAGAATCTTATCGAGCCGTTTATTTATAGTCTTGATAATTATATCATTTTCAATATTAATACAATCCCCAATTTTAGCGCCGCCCAAAGTGGTACCCTTGAGCGTCTGCGGTATGAGGGCGACACTGAAGCTGCTTTGGTCCAGTTTTGATATTGTCAATGAAATACCGTTAACGGCTACCGAACCTTTCACGACCATTGCTTCGAGTAATTCAGTATCGGCCGAAAATGTAATATCTGTAAAATCCCCGTGCCGGTCAATTGCCTTAATTTTTGCCGTACCGTCAATATGACCCGATACAAAATGTCCTCCGAATCTATCTGTCGCCTTCATCGCCCGTTCCACATTAACCTCCGAAGAAGACTTCAACTCGTTCAAAGACGATTTACTCATCGTCTCGGCACTGACATCGAAGCTCGCTAACTTCCCCTGGAGTTTGGTTACCGTCAGACAAACTCCGTTGATAGCAATACTATCGCCGATTTTACATTCGTCCGCCAACTGACCCAGATCTATGGTTAATACCATCGAATCCGCTCCACGCTGAACGGACACAACCATGCAAACTTTTTCTATAAGCCCCGTAAACATTTCTACTGATTCAAAAATTATTCAATTTTAGTTATTGATAAACAAAGACTAACCGTTACAATCAATTATAATCAGCAATACTTTAATAATCAATAACAAGAATCCGAAGGGGGTCGGTTAATTATGAATACATTTTGGCTAAAAATTGCCGGAGCTGTTATCGCAGTCGTCCTGATTTTCTTTTTGGTATTGACATTTACATCAGGCCCTACAGATGAGCCTGTCCAATCCGAACAGCCGGCAAAGCCCGAAAACTTCGCACAACAGGTCGAAGCAGACAGGAAAAAATTTTCAAATTTACCTCAACCGGTGGATACTCAGGATCAAAATCAGACCACGGTAAACGTGCCGGAAACTCAGACTATTCAGCCCGTTCCTGAACCACCCAAACCCATCGAGCCGATTACATTATATTTCAAACCAATGAGTGAGATAGATGAAATCGAAGCCGAGAGGTTTTATAATGTGGCTGTCCAAGACCGAAGTATAGGTCGGTTGCCGAAAACCGGCTCCAAGCTTATGGTGGACAACTGTCGGCGAATAATCGAAAAGTGGCCGGACAGCAGATACGCCTACAAATCGAAACAGATGATGGCCGATTTACCTGAACGGTATAAACAAAGATACAATATCACGCAGGAAGAAATTGATGTAAGTATGTATTCCAAACCAAGAGAAGGAACAAAGCCATATACTATTAAGGAGAACCGCTGAATGTCCATGACCACATCTATTGCCAACATACCTGTGATAACAATTACCGCCGAATGTCTGCCGGAAGCTTGGGAAAAGGCCGTCCTGGCCGTTTGGGAAAAAGGCTTCGAGGTTAAAACACAATACGATAAGCCACAGGACCCGCCGAGTCGAGACGCCACTGTGATGATAACTGTCACCGACCCGTTCCGCGAGCCGCGGATTCACAAAAACTTTCCCGGCGGTCCCGAGGAGCTTGAGTCATACCGGCAGGAAGTGGTCAACGGAATTCACGACCACTGGATCGATCCGGCTGCCGGCAAGTGGACATACACATATCACGAAAGATTGTTTTCATACTGCCCGGTTGAAAATATTCGCAATGCAAATTCCCCCAAACCTTTCAAAAAAATCAACCAGATTCAGTACATTATCGATTATCTTTCCCAGACCGGTCACAGCCGAAGGGCACAGGCCATTACCTGGATGCCTACGGCCGACCCGACAACCGATGACCCGCCATGCCTGCAAAGAATATGGTGCCGCCTGCTGTCCGGCGAGGATGGTGAGCTGACGCTGAATATGAATACGCACTGGCGCAGCAGAGACCTGTACAAAGCATGGTTTATGAATGTTTATGCTCTTACCGACCTGCAAAAAACAATAGCCGATGGGATTGCACAAAACAAAGGTGTGCCGGTGCAGGTAGGCCGATATGTCGATATAAGTGATTCGCTGCATATCTACGGCAGCTACTTTAATGAGGTGGCTCCGGAAATTGAAAAAATGCGTAACAGCTCTTATCTCGAACGGGCATGGGAGAGCACTCATCCGGCTTTCGAGATGATGACAAATGAAACAAGAGAAAAACTGGCACAGGATCCGGACTGGTTCGCAAAGGCAAAGGGGTAAAATGGATTATCTCAAAAGATTATCACGACCGACTTTTCGGATCCAATAATTATATGTGTGAGCAGAGGTAAAAATGGCTTTGTTAGTCAACGGAGAGCGAATTGAAGATTCAGCCATATACAAGGAAGCTGAAAGGTTAAGGCCGGATTACGAAAAAGTCTTTGTGGATATGAATCCCGAGAAGCGAGAGACCCAGTTGCTCGACTGGTCCAAAGAAAATCTGATTGAAAAAATCCTGCTCCAACAGGAGGTTAAAAACAGCGAGCCTAAAATCCCTGAAAATCGACTGGAAGCAATCATTGCCAATCTTAAAAAAGAATGCAAAGATCCGCAGGAACTTTATCAGGACTTCGACGTTCGGGATGATGAAGGGCTTAAACATGCCATTGAGATGATTATCCGAACCGAACGGAAATTAGAGAAGCTCCTTAAAAATCTACCCAATCCCTCCAGCGATGCTATTCGACAATATTACGACCAAAATAAAGAGGAATTTAAGACCGGCGAGCAGGTTAGGGTAGCTCATATAGTTAAATATGTGGATTGGCATACCAATGAACAAACAGCTCATGCAGCTATAAACCTGGCGTACGACGAACTGAAAAACGGCGCAGCTTTCGAAATTGTAGTAGAAAAATATACGGATTGTGCCGACCGGGGAGGAGACCTTGGGCTTATCTCCAAAGGTCAAATGGCGGAAGAATTCGAGGATGTTGTTTTCAATTTAGGAATCGGCCAGATCAGCAATGTATTTCGCACCCGTTTCGGCTTTCATATCGCCAAGGTATATGAGAGATACCCGGCGGCCGTATCCGGTCTTGAAGAAGTAAAAAGTCAAATTGTAAATATCTTAAAAGAACAGATGCGCGAAGCTGCGGTTCACGAATTTATAGACAGCCTCAAAATCAGTGCAAAAATAGAAGATATATAGAGCCGACTCTGTATTAAAAAAACACACAACATCCTGCCGGAACGGCACTTATTGCAAGCTGAAAAAAAGTTGTCATTGTAATTTGGCTCTAAGTGGTTTTTATGTTAAACTTTAAACGTAACAACCAACTAACAAATATAATGCTCTTACAGGATGTAAAGGGCTTTATTCCAGACCTTTGGGGGGGGTTGTATAAGTTTCTTTCCGAGTTGGCCTCTGCGCGTTCAGCGCAGAGGCTCTTTTTTTAAAAAAACCTTATATTCCGTTTTTTCATATATTTCGTAATTTTTTATTTGACATACCATATATTGTTACTATAATACCCAAATCAACTATATGTCGTAGTTGCCTGGTGAGCTTCAAAGGAGGTGGGACTCCTTGAGCCGAGAAATTTAGGGACCCATTGGTAAATCCTTAGATTGCAGTTATATCTCCGGGCAATATGCAAAACGAGATACAAAATGAGATGCCCCTTTTGTAAGGAAGACAAAGACAGGGTCATTGATTCGCGTTCAAGCGATGGTGGCAGAATTATAAGACGCCGACGGCAATGCCTGATATGTAAAAGGCGTTTTACCACCTATGAGAAAATAAACGAAACATTCAGGCTCTGTGTGGTAAAAAAGGATCATTCCCGTGTTCCTTACGACAGGGAAAAAGTTATAAGTGGTTTGCAAAAAGCCTGCTACAAAAGACCGGTTTCCGCCGAGCAGCTTCAGCAAATCACCGATAAAGTCGAGGAAAGTATATTTTCTAATTTTGATAAGGAGGTTTCATCCGCCTTTATTGGCGAGAGCGTTATGAAACAATTACGCAGAGTGGACAAGGTAGCATATATCCGCTTTGCAAGTATCTATCGTGATTTCACAGATGCAGGCGAACTTATCAAGGAGGTCAGTCAGGCAATTACAGAAGCAGAGCCGGTCGCTCAGTTGAAACTATTCGATTAGAAGCCGTGACTCTGCAGAAAAGGAGAAAGGGTTTATTTTTTGCATGGAGGCAAAAGGACGGTGGGGAAATCACAATTAAAAGTAATAAAATCTGACGGCAGCAAAGAAGAATATTTACACACCAAGGTCATAGGTACGATCAGTAATGCTTTGAGCAACAGCAGTCTCGCAAACGTATATATCGCCGAACAGCTCGCCGATGTTGTCACATATTATCTTTACCAGCAGCCGAACCGCCGCGTTGCGACCAGCAACGAAATTCTGTCCATCATCAAAGCGGTACTGACGGCCACCGGTTATGACGACGCCGCAGTGAGACTCAGCGAATATAATTTCGAACGTAAAATTAAACGTTCCCGTGTTGAAGTTATCTCGATTGATATCGGGGAACTCACAGACGCCAGGCAACTGACCGGTGCCAAAGAATCGGGTGCCAGATACCGCTGGGACAAATCGAGGATAGCCGACGAGCTTGTAGCAAAAAATGATTTATCCCGGCATACGGCGAGGGCTATTGCTTCAATGGTCGAAGATAAAATCTTCAATATGGGAATCTCGCTCGTTCCGACAAGTTTGATTAAACAGCTTGTTCTCAACGAAACCGCGGCAGTTTTGCAGGCCCAGGAGCAACTGCAAACGGTTTAAGCCTCGATATCACACAGCAACTTCTGCGTTCGGTCGAGAATTTTTTCGATTGATTCATCCGGCTCAACATCGAGCCAGTGAACGTTCTTAAAGGTCTTAAACCACGTTCGTTGTCCCTTGGCCAATCGGCGTGTGTTTTTCTTAATCAATTCCGTTGCTTCTTTCAAATCGATCCGCCCTTCGAGGTATTGAATGATTTCTGAGTAGCCGATTGCACATCGTGCCTGCTTACTCAGAGGTTTTTCCTCGTCTAAAAGGGACTTCACTTCATCGACCAAACCGGTAAGAATCATTTTTTTGATCCTTTGATTAATCCGACTGCTGGTGTCGGTCTTATCCCTTCGCAGGCCTATAATAGTCCAGCCGTGATTGATACCATTGACGGCGGATTGTACACTATGAGTTTCCCATTGTCTTTGGAAACTTGAGATGGGTTTGCCGGTGATTTGATAAACTTCCAGAGCGCGAATAATGCGCCTGGAATCATTGGGATTGATGCGCTCGGCGGCTACTGGATCAACCGCCGCTAATTCACGGTGAAGTTCCGCAGGTCCTTCGGCCTCGATCCGCTGCCGAAGCTGGATACGGACATTTTCATCCGAGCCGGGGCCATCAAAAAGGCCGTAGAGCAGGACCTTGATATACAGAGCGGTGCCTCCGACGGCAACGATTTTTTTCCCACGGTTGTTAATCTTCTCGATCTCCTGTAAAACCACCTCGTGAAAAGCCCCTACGCTGAAAGAATCGCTCGGCTCGACTATATCGATTAAGTGATATTTAATCCGTTCTCGCTGCTCTAAGGAAGGTTTCGCCGTACCGATGTCCATTCGCCGATAAACCTTCATCGAATCGATACTGACGATTTCAGCATCAAGACTTTTAGCCAGCTCAAAGGCCAGGCGGCCCTTGCCGGATGCGGTTGTACCAAGAATTAAAATCATTTTGAATTTATTCTTTATTATTTATAATTTATTAGCTCTAATACTGGTTAAACATTGCATGGTGAAACTGACCATATTTAGGAAATATTATATTCTTTATCTCTGGTTTTTGCAAAAGAACGAAAGTTAAACAATTATTATCGGCAATTAGCCGGGGGAACAAAACATGCAGCAGATAGATTTTAATACCCGACTTCGCAGGAAAGCACAGGCCGTTAACTTTGCACTAAAAAAAATCCTTGATTTCCAGCAGATGAACGACGACCTGAAAGAGGTACTCGGCTACGCCCTGAATACGCCGGGCAAACGAATCCGTTCGGTGCTTTTGCTCTGGTGCCACGAACTGCTTAAAGGGCAGATGGACCATAACGCCGAAATGGCCTCGGCGGCAATCGAGCTGGTGCATACATATTCACTGATTCACGACGACCTCCCCTCAATGGACGACGACGACCTGCGACGCGGAGTGCCCACCTGCCACCGAGCCTTTGACGAAGGCTCGGCCATTCTCGCAGGTGACGCCCTGTTGACGCTTGCCTTCGAGGTCCTGGCACGAGAGATCGACCCTCCGACCATGGCGTTAAGGCTCATCGGTCAATTGGCACATAACGCCGGGCCATCCGGGATGATCGGCGGACAAATAGCTGACCTGAAGGCCGAACAAACCGAAAGTAACCAGGAAATTCTCGAATATATTCACACGAACAAAACCGCCAAAATGTTTAAATGTGCCGCGACAATGGGCGCTATCTGTGGTGGCGCGAACAAAAAGCAACAAGAGAGTTTATGTGAATACGGCGAGAAGATAGGTCTTTGCTTCCAGATAACCGACGATATTCTCGATGTCAGCGCCTCCAGCGAGGAGTTAGGTAAAACCGCCGGCAAGGATGTCATCGCAGTCAAATGCACGTACCCGTCGGTGGTCGGAATGGAAACGGCTCAAAAGATACAAAAGCAACTGACCGATGAGGCGATTGCGACACTGAAACCGTTCGGCAAAAAAGCCGACACGCTCAGGCAATTAGCACTTAACCTGCTCGAAAGAACAAAATAATTTTCAAAGCTGCATTTAGATGATATAAGGCAGAATTCAATATACCCGGTTCTGCCCTCTGTTCTCTGCCCTTTGTTTTACATTATTCATAAGTTTGACAAAAAAACGGCATATCAGTATTGAAAAGCCTGATTTTGCTATATGCTTTTATTCCCCGCCAATATTGGAATTAACATATCACGCCGCATTTGCTATTAACAAGTTCCTTTTTATCATACTGATATCGGCTTTTCATTTGTATGCTCTCATTTTGCTGAAAAGTTAGCCAAAGAAAGACCCTGTTAATCAGGCACATATTTATCAGCGGACAGGCCCGACAAAATCAAGATTTGGATTAAGGAAAATTTCAAACCGTTGTCGATATCAATAGATGGTTCTTGTTGGGGGACCAGACTATGAAGGTACATAATTTTCAAATTGATATTATGTGGCTGTTTGGGTTTCCATTTTGCAGAATTTTTACCAATTTGGATCCCCTCGCCGCCGTATCGCTATGTGATGCGGCAATCCGGGAAAAGACCGGATTCACAGACCGAACGACAAAACGAAAAGGAATACAAAAGGAAACATACTTTCCTATTCAAATCCGACCGCCGCCTTGATTCAAATAGAGCACCTAAAAAAAATGTACGAAAACCAGATATAGAAACATTAACCAACGGGCCATCCCAAAGGGCTGGCCTTTTTTATTTGCCATTTGTGACTTTTATCGGCTGTATTTTGGGAACAATTCTGGTATAATAAAAGTAATTATCAGCAGGAAGGAGCCTACATTATGCTGAAACGGAATTTCAATAAATAACGATTAATACACTGATGCAGGAATTTCAATGGTTAAAAAGTACATCCCGCCCCGGCTTCGGCCTACGCCGAGACGAGTAAAGTTTCTCTCAATTATTTCAGTTCTGCTATGTATAATTTCCGCCAGTACAAGGGGAGTTGAGTATGGTCCTATGCGGCAGTTAAATCCGTCTTCCCGTCGATCTCCACTAATTATTTCGGAAATCATGTATCATCCGAGCGACCGTTCGGACGGCAAAAATCACGAATTTGTCGAACTGTTCAATACTGAACCGGTGGACTGGGACATCAGCGGATTTCGCCTGGAAGGCCAAATCGACTACACGTTCGAAGAAGGAACAATTCTACCCGGACGGTCGTTCGCCGTTGTGGCGGCAGAACCGACATCTCTCGAAAGTGAATACAGCCTGTCGGGTATTTACGGTCCCTGCGAAGGAAGCCTCAGCAACGGCGGCGGTACGCTCCGCTTAATCAACAAACGCGGCGGCGTCCTGCTCGAAATAGAATACGACGATATTTACCCGTGGCCCGAATCGGCGGACGGACTCGGCCATTCTCTCGTACTGACAAAACCAGACTACGGAGAAAACAATCCATCAGCCTGGCAGGCAAGCACGTATCGCGGCGGCAATCCAGGGACGATAAATTCCGGCAGTGACACAAGCATCTGCATCAATGAAGTATCAGCGAATCCCGGCAACGGACAAACGGCATTCATCGAACTATATAATCAATCTGCCGAGTCGGCGGATATTTCCGGATATTTTCTGAGCGACAGCCCCGATTCGCTAAAATTCACGATTCCCCAATCCACCATAATTCCGCCGGGTGATTTCGTGTCATTTTCGGCATCCGACTGGGGTGATTCCATGTCACTCAATCCGACCGGTGAGCGTATATATCTTCTCTCGGCCGATCAGCAACAGGTCATCGACGCCGTGACATATACTCCTGCCGATCCGGGTATGTCCATCGGCCATTTCCCGAACGGGACCTATGGTCTGTGTGCACTTGCAGCACCCAGCCCCGGATATGCCAATACCGCTCTTTATGACAGGGACATAATTATAAATGAAATAATGTACCACCCGATCTCCGAAGACGGCCTGGACGAGTTTGTGGAATTATACAACAAAGGCACAGAGCCGGTTGACGTAAGCGGATGGAGATTTACATCCGGAATAAGTTACACAATACCGGACGGGACATCAATTCCAGCCAACGGCTACCTCATAATTGCCGCCGATGCCCAACGCTTAATAAATCGTTACCCGAATCTTACCGCCGCAAATACCGTGGGCCCCTTCGGAGGAAATCTCAACAATCGCGATGAAAGATTATGCCTGTCAAAGCCGCTGCTTAATTCACCTACGACCGATGAGTTTATCACCGTTGACGAATTAACCTATGGCGACGGAAGCGACTGGGGCCAATGGACCGACGGCGGCGGAAGCAGTCTCGAACTGAAAGACCCCCACAGCGATAACAGCCGGCCGGACAACTGGGCGTCAAGTGACGAAACCGCCGAGGCGCCCTGGACGACTTTCAGCCATACAGGGATTCTCGACCATGGTTCGGGCACGTGTGACGAATTCGAGATTATGCTGCTCGACAACGGCCAATGCATTGTCGATGACATTGTTATAAGGAAAAGCGGTGAATCAGGTAACAGGGTCAATAACGGCAATTTCGAATCATGGGAAAACGGATGGACCATCGAAGGCAACCACTCCGGTTCATTTGTCGAAGCCAACAAAGGCTACGGCAACTCCAGAGGCATGCATTTAATCGCTACGGGTGACGGTGACAATCTACCCAACTGCCTCAGGAAAAATTTGACATCGAGGCTAAGAGAGAGCGAAACGGCAACTATCAGTGCCAAAGCACGCTGGCTGTGCGGCAACAGGAACCTGCTAATACGGCTTCACGGCAACTACCTCGAAGCTGTAGGCACTCTCGATGTCCCTGAGACGCTCGGAACTCCCGGCGAACAAAACAGCAGATATATCGAAAATGCCGGGCCGGTTATCGAAGACATTTCTCACCGGCCGGTTCTACCCGAATCGGGTCAGGCATTTACAATCACCGCTCGAGTGCACGATCCTGACCTTATCGGCAGCGTGACACTCAAGTATCGCATCGATCCGGGCACATATTATTTTTCCTCCACCATGAATGACAACGGCACAAACGGTGACGCAGTAGCCGGCGACAATATCTACAGTGTAACCATCTCCGGCAGATCGGCAGGCACTATGATCGCATTTTACGTTCAGGCCGAGGATAATGCCGAATCGTCGGCTGTGAGTCGCTTCCCCGCCGGTGCTCCCGAAAAAGAAGCACTTATCCTGGTCGGTGATTCATTAGCTCCCGGCGTATTCGGCAATTATAAGGTGTGGCTCAATGCCGCCAACAGCAGCTACTGGTCGGACCAACCGAAAATGAGCAATGAAATGATAGACTGCACATTCGTCTATGGTAACTTTCGGGTCGTCCACAATGCAGGTGTACGAATGCGCGGCAGCGGGTGGATACGACCGAAATTCCAAGACCCGTTTACATGGATAGCATCGTATGTAGTCAAAGTGGATAAGGCCGATCGCGTAATGGGCTCCACTTCATTTAACCTGGACAACCTCAAACAACAGGATGTCTGGGGACGCGGCGTGCTCGACCCGACCTTCATATACGAGCGAATGTCGTTCTGGATCGGCGAGCGCCTCGGAGTCGAAACATGTTACCAGCGATATATTTTGTTGTATCTCAACGGCAATAAAAAAGGCGTCGTATTTACTGACACCCAGCATCCCAACGGAGATTACCTGCGATGCTGGTTCCCTAATAATGACGACGGCGATTTATTCGAGGTGGATGATTGGTTCGAGTACGACAATAATTTCCCATCCTCCAAGGCCAGGGGCACACTCGAGCGTTTCACCACTAACGGCGGCGTCCACAAGCAGGCTCGCTACCGCTGGAACTGGGAAAAGAAAGTCGCCCATGCAACGGACGACGATTATACGCCGTTCTTTGAACTTGTCGATGTGATGAACAGCAACAGTGATTATTTCAATACGGTCGATTCGATGGTTGACTGGGACCAGTGGATGCGGGGATTTGCCGTTCGTCGCGGTGCCGCGGCAGACCGCGATGGTTACGGCTACGAGGCCGGCAAAAACGCCTATATTTATAAGGGATACAACACGAAATGGAAATACCTCCTCTGGGACCTGGACCTCGGTTTCGGCATCGAACGCAATTATAATGCCGGACTTTTTTCTGAAATCAACGATCCTGTCCTGAACAACAAATTCTTCCAGGAACCTGCATTCCGCCGGGCTTACTGGCGGGCACTGCAGGATTTGGTTGATGGGCCGATGGCCGCCGAGAATTTCGATCCCGTCGCCGACGCCTATTACAATGCGTTCCAGGACAACGGTATTAATACGGCCGATCCCGAACCGGCAAAAAGGTGGGTGAGAAACCGCCGGGGATATATATTGAGCCAATTAAATTCGGTATCGGCATTCTTCAGGATAACAACCAATAACGGCAATAATTTTTCTGCCGGAACCTCACCTTACACTATCCGTGGTACGGCTCCGGTCAAAATCGACGCCATCACTATCAACGGCCGGGAATATCCGACCACATGGACCAATGTTACCAGCTTCTCTATTGATATCCCGCTCCAATCCGGCCAGAACACGCTGGACTTCCAGGGATACGCCAGCAGCGGTGAAGAACTCGCCGACATGAACGACTCAATTACCATCACCTACACCGGACAGTAATCTGGTTGCATTATTGTTTTTCAGTTAGTTTCTTGGGGCCTAATGTAGTATGCCCGGTCAATTTCTTGAGTATCTCACTGGCCACAGGCGGACAACCGGGCACATACGGCCTGTCCTGCCGACATTCAGCCGTACAATTTCCAATACAAAGCGTTCTTTCGGGCAGGTCCTTATTGCCTTTTCCAATTGCGATATCCAAATGTTCCCGGTCCGGCAAATAATCGAAAATACGGTCTGCGAATTCTTTTAAAAATAACAACAGCGTGGACTGACAAGCGCTGCACGAATTGTTGTCCCAGACAGTAATTTTCGGAAATTCAATGGACAGATTCTGCGGCGGCTTCGCAAAGCAGCAGCTCCAATCCTGCCAGTTTTCAGGACTGACAATTATTCGGTTCAAATCGATCACACCCAGCTTACGCTCCGCACCCAGAGACAGGTGAGGAACATCTTCCGCTCGAGTTCCCATTAATCGGCAGGCCACCGCATCGGCGGCAAATCCATCGGCACCGACAACCACACAATCAAGCTGTTTAGGCTCGCCGGCACTGGGGCCGAGACCTTCCATCCCGACCGTCCCATCGATAATTACCAAATGCGGACGCAACACCGAGGCCATATCCACAATAGCAACATCGATAGGTTTTTCGTCACTGCCTTCAATGGGTGCGAGCATGTGCAATTTCACCTTGCTTCGCCGCCATAAGCAGCCTTTCATGTTCTTTATCGACAGAGTCACGCCCGTGTGCATGTGCATTTTCATAACCGGAATAGAAACAATCACGTCGAATTCCTGAACCTCCGGGCAAATCTTAAGCTTATGTAATACTCTGGCAGCCGGTATGTCAATCTCGACAAATTGCCGCCGATCCATATCTATAAGCGGACAGTTCCGTTTCCTCGCTTCGGCAGCAATACCTGTAGCTTCGAAGGCTTCCATCGTTTTAACGCCGGTAATAGGGCTTTCTCCCACTGCGATATCGGCTCCCGCCCGGCGAAATGTGTCAATAGCCGCCGCGACAACTTCAGGGTGTGTAGTGATGCCACTGCACGGCTGTGCTATACGTCCTGCGTTGGGCTTGAGCAGGACCCGCTTGCCGCGTACAGCCTCCAAAGGGACAGACTTTAGGGCCTCAAGTGTATTCCGGTAAGGACCCTGGCCATGTGCCACTGCGACCACAGAACGGGATTGTATATTAAAGAAAGGATTATCAGTATCCATTGAAGATCAAACTCTATAATCTTAAGCTGTTAATTCTATTATCATAACTAAATCTACGAATATTTCCAATTAATTTATCTAAGGAATGATATAATAGAGACTTATAGACATAATGTATAACAAGACGGCTAAAGTTTTAAAGCCGGGCAAACATACGCTCGACCGGCTATCGATGGCATGAACAACTCCATAACCATCACCTACACTGGACAATAGAAGCCTACATACTTAAACAATCATGCCTGCTTTTTTGGGTATACTTACCAAATTGAGGATATAATGTGTGATCCTGGAGGATTGTTTCTGTTTTACTTTTTTTTGCCTCTCAACGTCAAATTCAAAAGGAATACTAAAAACTTTCTCTACACAATTGGGCTTACTGTTGTGATGTGGTTAAAAAATCTTTCTTGCTGGTAGAAAACGCGATAAAACGCTATAATATTGAGAATTAAAAAAATTCCATTCTTATTCACAGACATATGTTTATTTGTACCGAAAACATTTTCGTCTCTCAGTTGCGATTTTCGTTCGACATATCGTTGTGCTACTTTACAAGCAACCATGGCACCGCCAAAGCTGAAATGGAGAAATTATAATGCCAAAGAATCCGATACTTGATGTGTTACTGAAAGCCCATCAGAGCAGACAAGGAAACGTCGAAACAATGTTTGCTTGGGCCTCAGACACTCTTGTAAAGAAGGCGCTTTCGGGTCATATTTCAGAGGATCACATACTTGAAGCCTTAAACTTTCTTGAGAATCAAGGTCAGGATTTAGATAAGTATGCACAAGGTTGCATTGCGGGTACAATTGTGCTTTTAACTGACAACTGCCGATCTCTACACCATAAAACCCGATTCTTGGTTAATTGGGTTGGATGTAGATGCCTTGGAGAGGCCGAAATGAATCATGATATTGCAGCAGGTATGTCCAAGATGGCTGAGGATGCGCTTAAATTTGCTCCATCAGATATTCCCGTGCAAATGCGCGTTTATCTACTTTGCCAGTTAGGCGCTTCCACACGTTTTCTTAGTGGTTCCAAAAAAGCCTTGAGTTCGCTCAATGAGGCGCTTTCTCTCTGTCGCCAACTAAAAGATTCGGAAACAGATGGATTTGAGCCAGATATCATTAAAAGCCATTTAGAGGACATGTCAGTTCTTTTCGGACTTCTCGGCGACAAGGAGTCATCTGTAGTTGCTTCCAAAGAAGCAAAAAGATGGAGTGTCTCATCTGTAACTGCCTCGGAGGGAGCAAAAAGATGGAGTATCTCATTAGGATATAAACTAAAGAAGATCTGGCAGAAATTGTTTGGACAGTGATTGAGTCTGCCACTGCAAGTAATTCGATTACCTTCACCTATACTGGACAATAAAAAAACTACGGTATCGGATTTGCGGTTATGATTTCATCCCGAGGAGGGCCTTTTTCTGCTGGTCTCTGCGTTTGTTGAATTCCTTCTCGCTGGGCGGCTGCCATTTTTTGCCGGTGCCGAAGTTTTTGCCGAACTGCTCAATTGTTCGATAAGCCGCCTCGCTCCTTTGCTCGAGCGCCGCCGGAGCCTGCCCACCAGCAGGCAAAGGCGAAGGCGGTGCAATGGTTTTTCCAGTAGTATCTTTCTTAGTCGTGTTATTAGAACTCATCCCAAAACCTCTTCCTACTGCGATTTGCTGCAAATTCCGTAGGTCTGCGTTGTCGGCGAAAAAGGTTCTCACTGTGCCTGAAGCACGCCTCCGAGCCTTTTCCACCTCCGGCCTTGACCACGAAATTTTCGCTCAATCTCGTCACAAAACAGGTTTTGGGATGAGTTCTAGTAGCATGACAGTTCCGGCCCGGTGAAAGTACACGATCCGGCCTACTGACCGGGTCGGTTTTGCCCCGCCCTGCAGGACAGTTTTGACCCTGTTGAGCATCGATCTTTTTGCCGCGATAGTACAATGCCACAGCCTCCCGGACATCGGGATGTGATTTTGCCCATATTGTACGGTAGTAGCCCTTGGGCGATTCGATCCGGACAAGACAGGCCAGGATAATCTTCGCCAGCCAGCGTTTAATTGTCCTCGGCGAGGTCATGAATATTTTCGCAAGTGTGGCGTTACTTTGCCAGCATCCTTTTTGGCCGAAGCTGTAGATATGGGCTAAGAGAACCTTATCACGCAGGTCCAGAGTCTCGATATTGAGGATATGATATGGAATCTTGAGGTATTGCTCACATCGGGAGTCTTTGGGAGTTCCGGTTTTCTTCGACTTTCGCTCCATTTTTCATGTCCGGCTAAAAAAGTACTCCCCCCACAATTGGAGCTACTTGCATATATGCCAACGAATTCCGATAGCGCTTTGAAAAGTTTATGAATTAAGTCTTTGCGGCAAAGGAAATAAAAATTTACTATTTTTTTCATTTTTGTTTTACCCCCTATCGCAGATTGTGCGAAAATACGGTGATATATTAAAAGTTCAAAGTGCCTAAAGTTGTAAATTTTATTTTAGATTACTATAGGCATTGTAGAAGTTAAGAATCGTTCATGAGTAAATTATTAGATAAGGTCAACAGCCCCGCCGATGTTCAGAGGCTCTCGGTCCCCCAGTTGACGGAGCTGGCCGGGGAAATCCGCAGCTTTATCCTGAACTCGGTCAGCAAGACCGGCGGGCATTTAGCCAGCAATCTCGGCGTGGTGGAGCTTACGCTGGCTCTGCATTGTGTTTTCGATTTCAAGACCGACAAGCTGCTATGGGATGTCGGTCATCAATGTTACGCCCATAAAATCATCACCGGCAGGAAGGACAAATTCGCCAATCTCCGGCACGCCGACGGCATCAGCGGTTTTCCCAATCCGGCTGAGAGCGAATACGACCTGTTCGCCGTAGGACACGCCGGAACAGCCATCGCCACTGCAATAGGGATGGCGCTTGGAAATATTCACCAGAAAAAGGACAATAAGATCGTTGCCGTAGTCGGTGACGCCAGTATCGTCAATGGCACGTCGTTCGAGGCTCTAAATAATCTCGGACTCATCAAGCGGCAGATGCTTATCGTCCTGAACGACAACTCGATGGCAATCGATGCGACGGTCGGAGCCATGGCTAAATATTTTTCCAAGGTCCGTTTGTCTCAGACATACGAAGACCTGCGAAAGACCACCACCAATATCTTAGAGCACATGCCTGTTTTCGGTAAAAGCGTCGAGGAAGCTATCGAGCGAATCAAGCGGAGCATTCGAATGGTCCTGCCGGCATCGCAGATGTTCGAGTCTTTGCGTATTCCCTATTTCGGCCCCGTTGACGGCCACGATATAGGCTCGCTGATCCAGTTGTTCGAGGCTTTAGCCGAGCTGAATCATCCGGCGATTCTTCATGTTTATACCAAAAAAGGCAAAGGCTTCAAACCGGCCGACAAGGGACCGACAAAGTTCCATTCGACCGGGCCGTTCAAAATAAACGGTGACAATGTCGAATCGACCTCGTCGTCCGGCAGGCGAACCTTTACAAAATCATTCGGCGAATATCTGACCGAATTGGCCGAAAAGGATGACAGGATTATCGCCCTGACCTCTGCCATGTGTGACGGCACAGGCCTGATGAATTTTCGGGAGAAATTCGCCGAAAGGTTCTACGACGTCGGTATCGCAGAAGGCGCCGCCGTAGATGTGGCCGCCGGTCTTGCAAGAGACGGTCTGCGGCCGTTTGTCTGTATTTATTCGACTTTCCTCCAGAGAAGCTTCGACCAGATATTCCAGGAAGTGGCCCTGCAGAATCTGCCGGTCGTTTTCTGCATCGACCGAGCCGGATTCGTCGGCCCGGACGGCCCTACTCATCACGGATTGATGGACATCGGTTTTTTGCGAATGATGCCGAACATGGTGCTGATCGCGCCGGCTAATGATATCGAAATGAAACTTGCCCTGGAATTCACCCTCGGCCACGATGGCCCGGTTGTAATCAGATACCCGAAGGACCTTGTCCCGGCACAATCTTCTGTAAAAGCCGCCTGTAAACGCCCATTTAAGTTAGGCACAAGCGTGACCGTCAAACGCTCGAAAAACTCCCGGCTGGCAATCGTCAGTTACGGCGGCATCCTAACCGAAGCACTCAAAGCGGCTGAAACGCTGGCTCATAAAAAACTGCCGGTCGATGTGATTAACGGACGGTTCGCCGCTCCGATCGATAAAAAAATCCTCTCCCTGCTGAAAAAGGGAAAAGGCATTATTACCGTCGAGGACCACAGCGTAGCCTGCGGATTCGGCTCGGCAGTGCTCGAATTGGCCGTAGCCAATAAATGCCCGCTCAATGCCGTCCGCTTGCTCGGCGCTCCGAGAAAACTTATAGGACATAATTCCCGGGACGCTCAGCTTTTGCAAATCGGCATAAATGCCGATACAATAGTCAAGACGGCCAAGGCTATGATGAAATAAAGAATGTCTAACAAAGGATAGGATTGAAAATATGAAATCCTTACCGAAACTTGTAATTTTTGGCGACCCGAAAAAACACGGAGTCAACGAGACGATCGAGCAGTTCCTCGGCTTCGCTAAAGACAAGGCCGATATCGTCGGCAATTACAGCATTGAGCAACTGGAATTCTCCGTCGTAGGGCGTCCCAAAGCGGAATGTAATCAGGGAACCGTCTCGAAGAGCCGGGAAGATGAGAAAATCCAAAAGATTCTCAAAGAATGCAACTTCGCGGTCGTCTTCGGCGGCGACGGCAGCATTATCTCCACGGCAAGGGCCGTCAGTGAAGCGAATGTGCCGGTCATCGGTGTAAACGTCGGCAAGCTCGGTTTCTTAGCGGAATTCAGTGTCGATGAGTTGAAAGACTTTTTCGGCCGGTTGACCAACGGCACCGCCCCGATCGACAAACGCATGATGCTCAATTGCAGAGTTTACAGCTCGTCTGAGGAAGAGAGACAAACGGAGAAATTCTGCACGGCGGCTATTAACGATGTTTTCATCACAGCGGGACCGCCCTTTCGTATGATCGAGCTGAAGATTCTGGTCGATGGTCAGCCGCTTGCCGGTTGTGTCAGTGACGGTTTGATTATTTCCACGCCGACCGGCTCGACGGCCTATAATCTCTCGGCCGGCGGGCCTATCGTCTCGCCGAAAATGGATGCTATAGCTATTACGCCGATCTGCCCTCACTCACTGAGTTTCCGGCCGATTGTCATCGACGCCAACAGCACGATAGAAGTATTCGCAGTCAGGTCAAATAAAGGCACGACAGTTTCAATCGACGGCCAAATCTCGCTCAAACTGGCGATAAACGACGTTGTCAAAATCAAAAAACAACAAAATGATTTTCTGATTGTCAATAATCCGCTCCGAAGCCAGTGGGACACTTTAGCCACCAAGCTTAGCTGGGCGGAAAAACCGAAGTATAAGATAACATAAAAAATCCCCAAATAACCTGATTTCCCTCCCCCGCGAGCTACACTATAATCGTGTCGGCTTGTTGTTTTATTAAATACTTTTAGGTCTGATAAAAATAATTCAGTATCGACCTAAAGCGCCACCCCTTATTGGACGATTAAGATAATCGATACAGGTGTTAAAATATGAATAAAAACAGGTTATTTATAATCGTTCTCGCTTTGTTCGCTTTCGGCGGCCCCCTTGTCCATGCCGTGCAAAATCCTTCGGTAGCAAATCCCGCCGGGGTCACGACAACGCCACAGAGCTATCTTCGCAGCAGTCTTGTCGATACATCCAGTCCAATCGACAACAGCGGCAACCAAATAGTAACAGGAAACGTCCGCCGCGGCGCGCACTTCCGGGGAGACGTGCCGTACAACTCTCTGTCGAGCTTCAGCTCGAGCCTCGGCTCGTCAACACTTAGCTCTTTCATGCGGGATTCCGCAGGCGCCGAAGATTTCGGCAGCTATCGAGGCACAACGGCCGTCTCGGCCTCCGGGACGAATTATCAGCCTTATTATCTGTCGTCATCGACGGTGACATCGATGTCACCCAATAACTCAGGTCTTACAACTCAGCTAAACACGAGTGTCAATAACAGCTCGCTATATACCTCCGGCTCGCAGACACAACAGTCCTACAGAATACCTTCGGAGAATCAACCGTCTGCTCATACACAGGGAGCATCCAGCCAGAGTCCTACGCTGTGGCAGCTATATAATTCAGGTCTGGCAGGCGCGCAGTCTCAATACAACACGCCGAGTGAGCCTCAGCCGGTTTATAGAAGCCCGCGAGTCAACGAGCAGCTCCCGCCGGAACAAAACACGAATCAAAACAACTGGAGTAATCCCTCGCTTTCAGAAAATAATACGGCAAAACAACCGGAACTACCCCGGTACAATATTCAGCAAAGCCGGGACCAATGGCAGCAGGAATCGACGGTTCCACAATATGGAACATCGCAAGCGTATTCCCAGGTTGCCGCAAATCAGCCGGTGGCGACATACACACAACGACGGATTCCGACAATAAATGAATCAGCCACCCAGGAAATACAAAATCCTCCGGCAGCCTACCGCCCGGGCAATGTGGAGCAGTCTTTGCCTGTCAATAACACGATGTATCAGCCATATACGGGCACACAGCAATATCAGGGACAAGTCACTCCAAATACAACCCAAGACATGAAAACATCCGAAGCTATTGCTAATATCCAAAGACAGCTCGACGACCTCATCCGATCCATAGATACCCGTTTACAAAATCCGACGGATTACACATCCCAATATACGACGACCGTGCAGGATGCAACAGTCCCTTACCAGACAGATGTATCTTATCAGACCGGCTCTGCCCTGGCAAAGCCAGGCTCCGCAGAGGCGAAGACCGGCCTAAGCAGCGGGGATTTTTCCGTACAGAATAATAATCGCCGTTTACAGGAGTTGATGGATTCTTCTGACAGTTCGCGAACGCAACCTTCCCAAAATAATACATCTGCCCTGACCGACATAGATCAAATGTCACCGGAACAAATTCATGCCCGGGCCAAACGCATAATGGCCCCGCACACAGATTACGAAACTTATTCACAGACCAAGTACAACCAGCTCTGTCGAGCGGCCGAAGGCCACCTGGGCATCGGCAGGTTTTACCAGGCGGCGGATGCATATACTTTAGCGGCGATTTACAATCCCGACGATCCGCTGTGTTATGCCGGCAGAGGCCACGCCCTGTTTGCCGCCGGCGAATATGTCAATAGTGCCCTGCTTTTGATAAGGGCCATCGAGATTGACCCGGAATATGTCAATAAGCAGATCGACCTTGCCGAATTACTGGGTGGTCCCGAAGACCTCGATAAAAGGATTGCCGAATTGAATAAGTGGCTGCAAAAAAGCAACGCCCCCGGCCTCGGATTTCTTTTAGGTTACGTGTATTACAGAGAGGGCAGATTCAACGAAGCCGGGATGGTTTTAGAAGTTGTCATGCAGGAGATGCCGCAGTCAAGAGCGACCATAGCCCTGAAAATGGCCATAGATTTCAAGCTGCAAACTCAATAATAACAAAACCGCTATCCCCTTTTTCTTCCATATCAGTTGTCCTGGTATAAGTTCATAAGTTCGACGTTGTCCACCCACATAACAAAAAATGGACGAGAGTCATCTCCACATTTTTTAACATAAATCAAAAATGGCCGGTTGAAATGAAAATATCTTGGTAAAAGAGGGCGTCCTATCGCAGGTGTTATTCCGAATCTGGCTTCTGATTTTAAGACCACACCGGTTCGACTCAACGAAAAGTCTATCATCTGCATCGCTTCAAAAATGTAATAACCTTCATCCCGCCACGGTCGATTACCAATTCCCTTGCCTTTGAGCTCTTTAAAGTGATGTGTCAGTTTATAGAGAACATCCGGCACAATCAATCTATCGATAGGTCGTAATTTGCATAACTTTCCGTAATCCGGATCAAGTTTGAACTCGGAAATCTTTTTCTCTACGTCGGCGATTATTTCGGTGAGACTCGCTCGCCGCGGAACTACCGCCAAAACGACCTGATACGGCTGTGTTCGTCTGGATAAATCCACTGCGAATTCCGAATCATTTGGTTGTTTTCCCCGTTTATAGTACAGGATATCAACCTGCTCGGAAATTTTCTTTTTGTTTTCATATTCGGTTTCTGAACCAGAGAAATTGCAAAAAGACGTGACATTAGTGCTTGTTCCGTCCGGGTTATTGAAGGTGAATTTCTTTTCATTTGTATAAAATGGATGCTCGAATTCCACATTTACATTTAAGTAGGAATACGCCAATATTCCTCCAGTTTTTTCTTCTTCATTAAAAGAGGGAACCGGCTCCGAAGGAAAACGTTTTTGCATTTCAGCCTGAATTTGTTCGATAAAACCTTTTTCAATAAAACCTACCGTCGCATAGTAAGAATCCTCATTGAGGTCTGCCGGTGATATTTTTGCATTGTTTAGTCGGGCGGCCAGCTCCTCGGCGCCGATAACCCGGATCGGCTCGCCGATGAAATCGTCTTTCATTTTGTCCCAGGCCATCTTAAATGTCGAACACCAGATGACGTTTTGATGCTCCGGCAAGGAGCAATCAAGTGTTGCTACAATCGAGGTTTGTTTCAAATCGGAAGAATTTATCTCCCTGGATTGTCTTGTTACTAATTTCTTGTATATTCCCGGCTCATTGACAAGATACGAATCTGTGTTATTTGAAGGATAGCAGTCAAAAGTCGGATACTTACCTATTCGTATGTCTTTGTCGCCCTGATATGTATATATATTGTCATCATTAACTCCACAGGATGAGGTCGTTTCAAAGGATACATGACCATCCACGAACAGGACATTCTGCCCTTCATCCTCATGGGTAAATGAATTGCCAGCTTTGACAGCATCCCTGTCACCATCCGGCCTGAACTTAATGAAATCTTCAATATTTTTCACAGAAGGGCTCATCCAGGGATTCCTGTCGGCGGCCACTGCCATACCTGGATCGCTCGATTGAGTCAGACAGTACAAACAATAAGGCATATGATAGGCGTAACTGTAATGGCTTGATGGATACGGACCAAAATCCCATAGTTGGGTAAGTTCAAGATTGCCTAATTCCTCATCGGTAGGATTAAATGCCGTCACTCCTGAATCACCGGGACAGACGAATGTCTTCGGTGATACTTCGGTATACCTGACCAGCAGATAAAGGCTGGACGAAATGTTGGCAAAACCGCCGCTGCCGTCCGAACCTATCTGGTACGCAAGGTATCTATTGGGGGCCGTAAAGTCGGGTATTCTGTTGGACAATAGTGACGTAGGTCCCCCGGCTCGCGGATATTTGCCCTCATAATCATTGGCATAAAGAAACATTGCTTTACCGATGACCGAGAGATTTTTTGCACATGTAATGCGATATGACTGATCACGTGAATTACTGAGTGCAAGCTGGACTATAGCCGTAAAAAACAGGCATACGAGTATTGAAACGATAGCATCGGCACGCGTGATTTTGAATAGTGAGAATCTTCCGGTCATTCTTCGCTCCCTCTATAGGAACTCTATAATTTTCCAAAATCTGCCATATATATTATCCGGCAGTTCCGCATCAATATCAGGTTTCTTATCCTAACAAAAACCTCCGATAAAAGCAATTAATTTAATTCAAAAAGCTTGCTATTTTCAAACAGGCAAGGTATTATATAGCAATTATTTATACTCTGGAACTCAGGTGCCAGCCAATGAAAAATCCGACTGAGGAGGAATGGAAATGAATGCACATCGAAACGCTTTTCTCGCTAAAACTGCTCTTATTGTAGTTTCACTAATACTGTTAATATCGAGTACCCTTGCCGCAGGAAAAGAATCCGTGGAAATATCCAAAGACATGACTCTTTCCGAAAAGACCGAGACGAATATATATTCACCCGTGTCGCTTGAAAACGATGCGAATGCCCCCTCGAATGATGATTGTATGAATGCAATCGATGTCCATGCCGGAGTTCCCTACCTGGGTAGCACCGAAGGTGCAACGGGAGAGGATACCAGCGGCTGCAGCAGCTCCGATGATAAAGATATATGGCACATCTTTACACCGGCACAATCAGGCTTGGTTGTTATAAGCTTAAGAGGCAGCAGCTTCGATACGACCCTGGCAATTTACGACCAATGCGGCGGCACGGAACTTATCTGTAATGACGACTCCGAAGGTACGACACAATCGCAAATCACAATCTCGGTCGATGCCGGCACATCCTACCTGATCCGGATTGCCGGATACAACCATCGAATGGGAGATTATACACTCACAATTAATTATATATCATCACCCGAAAACGACGATTGTGCAAATGCGATCGAGGTCGTGGCGGGATTTCCATATTTTGGCAGCAACATCGGCGCAACAGGTGAATCCACCAGCAACTGCAGCAGCTCCGATGATAAGGATGTCTGGCACATATTCACACCAACTCAATCCGGTATCGCAACAATCAGCCTGATAGGCAGCAGTTTCGACACAATACTGGCGGTTTACGACCAATGCAGCGGCACTGAGCTTAACTGTAACGATAACGCCGGTGATGCCCAGTCTGAAATTGTCATGCAACTCGAGGCCGGCACACCTTATCTGCTTCGAATCGCCGGGGATAATCATCAGACAGGCGATTACATACTCAACATATATTTCCCGCCATCGCACGACGAATGTACCAACGCCCTCGAAGTATATGCCGGTATTCCGTATTACGGAAGCACTAACGGCGCAACAGGAGAAATGACAAGCAGCTGTTACGACACGGACTACCGTGACGTATGGCATGTCTTTACACCGGAACGATCCGGCCTGCTTTCCTTTAGTCTTCTGGACAGCTGTCTCAATACCACTCTGGCGATATACGACGGATGTGACGGCGCTGAGCTTGCATGTAACGATAATGCAAATAACTCCCCTCAATCCGAGATCACGATGCAGGTCCAGGCCGGTGCAACCTATTATATCCGCGTTGCAGCGATCCAGAATATGACCGGAGATTACGTTTTATCCATCGAGCCTGCGATACCGCCCGAAAATGACGAATGCATTAACGCCGTCGAAGTTCAAAAAGGCATGTATAAGGGCAGTACACATCAGGCCACAGGGACAATAACAAGCAGTTGCGGTCTGTCCGATGACCGGGATACATGGCATATCTTTACACCCATACAGTCGGAGCTGATTACTTTCAGTCTTTGGGGCAGTAGCTTCGGTACCACACTGGCTGTTTACGACCGGTGCGATGGGACAGAGCTGTCGTGCAATTACGAGGCAGATGGAACATACCATTCGATTATTACGATGCCGGTTGACGCCGGAACTTCTTATCTGCTTCGAGTTGCCGGCCACAATCACAGGACCGGCGATTATATTCTCACCATCAGCTCTGCCGACTCGGCAGACGAATGTGCCGATGCGATTGAAGTATTTGCCGACATTCCCTATCACGGCAATACATTCTCCGCCACAGGCATCAGTAATAGTAACTGCAGCGACTCCGATATTCTGGACGTCTGGCATATTTATACTCCGAAGCAATCCGGCCAAACGACATTCAGCCTGATGGGCAGCAGCTTCGACACTACTCTGGCTATCTATGACCAGTGTGGCGGCACAGAATTAGCATGCAATGATGATACCAACGGAACGAGACAATCTGAAATCAATATGAACGTAGATGCGAACACGCCATATCTGCTCCGCATTGCTGGATATGGCTATAAAAAAGGCTATTATTTACTGACTATCGATCAGAACATGGCACCCGAAAACGACGATTGCAATAACGCAATCACGATAACCGACGGCGTCACCTGGTATGGCAATACCGAAGGTGCAACAGGCGAGGATACCAGCGGCTGCAGCGGCTCCGATACGCTGGACGTATGGCATATATTCACACCGACACAATCCGGCCCGGTTACAATCAGCCTGGCGGGCAGCAGTTTTGACACGACCCTGGCGATTTACGACCAATGCGGCGGTACGGAAATTATCTGCAATGACGATGCCGCCGGTACGAGACAATCGCAGATTATCATACCGATGGATGCAGGAACGCCGTATTTGATTCGCGTTGCCGGCTACGACAATCAAACAGGAAAGTATGTCCTGACCGTTAACTCAAACAATCCGCCGCAGAACGACGAATGCAGCAACGCTATCGAGATTACCGAAGATATCCCCTGGTTTGGGAGCACGGAAGATGCGACCGGCGACGGCAGCAGCAATTGCAGCGGCTCGAATGACCGGGACGTATGGCATGTTTTCACTCCGATCCGAACAGGCTTGTATATATTCAGACTTTATGCCGCTTTCGATTCATCCATCGCCGTGTTTGACACGTGCCATGGCATCGAGCTGGCATGTAACAACGAGACATGCAGCAGTGCCGGCTCAGAGCTTGCAATGCACATGATTGAAAATACATCCTATCTTATTCGCGTTGCAGCGGCTAACGGACAGGCGGGAGATTATGTAATCGAAGCCGTCATCGATCCGCTTTTAGTTACAAGCGAGCCGGATACACCATATCCACCCGATGGTGCATTAAATATCCCTGTCGAGACCGTTCTTTCATGGAACGACTTGACAAACCAGGCTGGTCAGGCGCAAAACGAACAATCTCAGGCAATGCTGGAAGCTGTCTTCGGAACCGACAGTCGCCGGGATGAATACCAGATTAACGATCCGGCCCTGCTTGCCGCAGGCGATGCAACAGTCGTACTTGTGCCGTTATCCAAACTCACATCGAACAGTGACAGCTCATATACCCTGGGCGATCAAACACTTGCCGAGTGGTACTACAATAATACGGAACGTGTTCTGTGTCAGAACGAACCTTACCGGGATCAGCCTGCGCCGGGATTGTGCTCGGGATTTCTTGTCGCTCCCGATATTATTGTTACAACAGGTCACTGCGTCGAGTGTCCCTGTGAGCTAAGTGACAAAGCGGTTGTCTTTGGTTTCGTGATGCAGGACGCAAACACTACGAAGCTTACCATACCGGCACAGGACGTTTACTTCATTCGTGATATTATCGCCCTGCAAAACGGATACCCCGACTGGGCACTTGTGCGTCTGGATCGTCCGGTCACCGGGCACGCACCCCTGCCGCTTCGACAGACGGGAAAAATCAACGATTATCAATCCCTTATTGCTGTCGGTTACCCAATGGGAATTCCGCGAAAGTACGATTTGGGCGGGTCGGTACGGGATAATACCCCGGTTACTTACTTCCAGGCCGATCTCGATACTTATGAAGGCAGCTCCGGGTCGATAGTTCTGAACTGTGATACGATGAGAGTCGAGGGATTCCTTGTCCGGGATCTCAACGACTTTGTCAGTGATCCGAACGCAGATTGCGACCGGTCGAATATCTTTCCCAACGACAACGGTTACTGGCAGGATGTTATACGCATCACGGCTCTAAGCCCCCTGATTAGCTCATACGATGTCTATCTTGGAATCGATCCGGCTAATTTGGCACTTGTTCAATCCGCATCCGCTGTGACTATGTTCGATCCTGAAATACTCCAGCCGATGACAAAATACTACTGGCAGATTACAGCACGGGGTTCGTCCGGGGAAAAACCGGGGCCGCTCTGGGAATTTACCACCGGACAGTAAAAAATCCCGGCGATGAACTTCCGATGTAGGATTTATCGGGAGATATTCTCCTCAAGCTCATTGAGCACGGCTCTTGCTTTGGAGATTTTATTGCCGGCCCGGCCGCTCCAGCGAACGACGGAATTCTTCTCTATCAGCTCCTCGATCCTCTTGCAGGCCAAAAGGACGGTGGCGTGATTTTTGCCGCCCATTACCCTGCCGATTTCCGAAGATGACATTCGAGTATGCTTTCTGGTCAGATACATGCTCAAATGCCGGGCCAGAGCCACCGTTCTGTCTTTCTTGGATGAATGCATATTCGCGGGTGTTATGCCGAAATACGAAGCTACGGACGATTCTATATCCGAAACGTGCACAATCGGGTCACACCGCTCCAGATGCTCCGCCAGAACCGCCTTGGCAATCGGCAGACTGACCTTCTCGTTCCTTAACGATGCGAACGCAACCAGTTTCAACACTGCTCCTTCCAATTCCCTAACGTTGGAATGAAGATGCTCGGCAATGTACTTTATCACACTGTCCGAGAGCTCCGAATTGGGAGTGTTCATATTTCCGGCAAACTGTTTGCAAATCTCGCACCGCATGGCAAAGTCAGGCGTCCCGATCTTAACGACCATCCCCGAAACAAATCGATTGACCAGCTTCTCGGACAACTGGCCTATTTGCTTCGGATGCGCATCGGAAGCCAGGACGACCTGCTTGCCCGCCAGATTGATTGTATTGAACGTATGCAGGAATTCCTCCTGCGTTGAAGGCTTGCTGGCCAGGAAGTGAATATCGTCGATCGCCAACAAATCCGTTTGTCGCATTCGGCGTCGAAAAGCCTCCAGCTTTTTTGTCTTCAAGGCCAGCACAAACTGATTGGCAAAATCCTCCGCTGAGAGATATAACCAATTAGTCTGGGGGCGCTTATCGCACACCGCATTGCATATCCCTTGCAGCAGATGTGTTTTGCCCACCCCGTATCCTCCATGAATAAACAGCGGATTAAAAGGACTTTGTTGCTCATTTACGACTACTTTCGCGGCGTTGTAGGCCAATTCATTCGACGAACCTACAACGAACGTATCCAGGCTGAGCTTGAGTTTTTTTCTTCGACTCTGCCCCGCAGCTCCCATTGCCCTGGTTATACCGGACGGGACACGATGCCGGCCTTTGTCCAGTGTTGTCACGGCGGAAACCTGCGAATCAAGCTGTGACCGTCTCTGGTGGCCGGTAAGCTCAGGGTCTATCGTGAAGGTAATCTTCACTTCAGTGCCTATTACTTTTCGAACCGCCTCGCTTATTTCATTCAAAAAATGGTTTTCAATCCAACTCGCTATGAAAGGATTAGGCACGCCGACCTTCAAATATTCCCCGGTCAGCGACAGCTTCGTTGAATTCTTAAACCATACCTTATACTTCTGCGTTCCAATTTTCTCGGCAAGAGCTTCGTTAACGGAATTAACAAGCTCCGTCGCCGAGCCGATTCTTTGGGTTTCCATTTCGCTTTCCGTTAGCGAAATAGAGCCCCTTTCATCCATGAATGTGCTCTGCATCGATATACTCCCCAGTTCAGGGCCGGGGTACTGTCTCGCAACCAACTGCAAAACAGGGCCCCTTCCGATTTCCTGGCCTTCATCCCGCATCCGAGGTACTTTAGCTCAAAAGAAGTTCTCGTACAAATGCAGGTGGCGAATCCATTCTTTATTTTCAACTCTGTTTGTTATTATTGATGAATCAAAAAACAAATCAATCGCATTTTGGTAATTTTCTTTTCCACTTCATAGAGGTTGCTGTTGGTATTGACTTTATGCGAAAAAAAAGTTTCTTTTTCACAGGTTTTACACATCATAATTCTGTTTTGTGGAAAAGATGTGGATTGGATTTGTGTTAAGCGCGGATAAAGTTCAGGTTAAATCCGGGTAAAAATTTTACCGTCTTTGAATTATCGCCGTATAGCCGCCGTCGTGGTCGAAACCTTCGGCCGAAGGCAGGATAAGCTGCTCGAGTTCAAGATTGAATTCAGGATTTTTATCGAGGAATTCTCTTATAACCTCGACGTTCTCTTGTCTTTGTATGCTGCATGTGCTATAGAAGATTTTTCCCTGCGGCTTTAACAATCCCGCCGCCTTTTCCAGCAGCTCGAATTGTGCTTCGGTCAATTCTGTTATTGCATCCGGCCCAATACGATACCGAGCCTCAATCCGCCTTGCCAATACGCCGGTATTCGAACAAGGCACATCCAGCAAAATACAATCGAATTTAATATCAGGTAGCTGACCATAAGGTACAACCTCAATGCAGCTTATCCCGAGGCGGTTGGTATTTTCTTTCACTTTTTTGAGCCGTTCGGAATCGATATCGGTTGCTATAATTTTCGCCGCGTCACCGGTGACTTCGGCCAACTGCGTTGTCTTGACGCCGGGAGCGGCACATAAATCGAGTATCATCCATCCCGGCCGGGGAGCCAAAAGCCTGACCGGCTGAGAAGCCGACAAATCCTGAACGATAAACAAACCATCCTCGAATCCCGGTAATTGTGTTATCGCCTGCGGACTTTTAATTCGCAGGACCGCTTCATCTGGCACAATTTCCAGCTCGATGCCTTCCTTTTCAAATTTCTCGATTAGCTTTTGTGCCGTTGTTTTTAAGCTGTTGGGTCTGATGTAAATTGACGGCCGGCGATTTTGCGCAAGGCAAATCTGCCGGGCCTGTTCTTTGCCGAACTCACCAAACCAGTCGGTGACAAGCCACCGCGGCAGCGAAAAGACAACGCTCAGAAATTCGGCCGGTTCGGTCTCGAAATCCGGCAAAAAGTCCGTATCGAATTCACAGCCGCTCACGGCATCCTGCACGAGTGTGCGTTTGGCATCAGCCTGCGAAAGCTCAATTTGGCGATTTTTTATGTGCCTTGTTATTTTCCTCAACAGAGCATTAACGAATCCGACCTGTTTTGCCCCGGCAACAGCTTTGGCATTTTCCGCAGCTTCGTTAATGATGGAATATTGCTGCGTTGACGGTGAATAAATAAGCTCATAACAACCAATGCGAATGACATTCAACAGTTTTCTCTGGATTCTCTCGACCGGACATCCGGCGAACGTATCGATGACCTTATCGATAGCAAAAAGATTTCTTATCGTGCCGAAGACAAGGTCCGTCGCCCGCTGTCTCTGCAGGGTCTGGTCCAGTAACTTATCGAGAATCGGCCCGGCATAACTACGCTTCGGATCGAATTGCCCTAACACCTGTGCGGCGATATATCGAGCGGTTCTTTTTTTCAAATCCGGCATATCTTCCAAGATTGCGGCTACTTAATATAAACAAATTCAATCCATTGAGTATCTTACATTATTATTGAGCGACATCAAAGTCATATTCCAGGGGTTCATTTTCCCAGATCTCATTTGAGTCGATTTCCGCCTGCCGGCATCGAAGTATAAAGCCCTGGTCCGTAATTTCATATTCAAAATCTTCGCCGCTAAAAGGATCTTTCGACAAATTATCCGGAAGAACGTCAGGCAACTGCCCTGTTTCAACATAATCAAGGTAAATCTCGATGGCAGCCTTGACGGCATTAAAGCCTGCTGTGTGTCGAATCTGAATGTTGAAACAACCAGGGATAGCTCTTGCTCTCGTACAAAAAATAATATAATTTACAGCAGGATCATCACCGTATTCATCTATCAGATCATCGGTAAGTTTCTGAATTTCCTGATACTTGTCTGTATAAGGCATTACACCATCAATAGTCTTGAAAATGGAATTTAAAAATTCGTCATAAGGCCCCCTCGCCATAGCAATCAGTTCATCGTCGGTCAGATTAAGAATTTCATCTTTGGCATTTTGATCCTCGGCATTATCGACAAGCTGCTGTCTTATCCAGGTTAGAGTATCCTGATTATTAAGCATGCTTTGGACAATTAATTCCAAATCCATTTCCAATGCCCTTGTCAGGGATTGAGACCCGTCTCCAAAAGACGCAAGCCGGCCTCCCAGCCATTCAAGAATATCTGCATCCGGCTGCAAAGAGCCAAGCAAATCCCGAATGCAATCTTGAGCCTTTCCATCTATAGCCAATGAAGCCAAATAAGTAATAATCTGATCGTCACCGATATGCTGTGCAAGCTTTCGTATGGTTAGGCATCTTTCAAACGCTGTCTGATAATCTCCGTCAAAGGCAAGTGTTCGCGCATCAATCACAAGAATAAACGCGAGCTGGCGGAGCTTGCATATAACAGGTGTCATATTGGGAAATCTGTTCGAGTACAATATGCCCCAGTTGCAGTGAGGCATCTGTGCTGCGGTTATGGCAAGCTCTATCGCATCACGGGAATCTTCCAGATAATCCCTTACCGCCGAGTTCGGATCTTCGCCGCGTAGAACCGGATCGAGGAGTAAGACATCATACTCGGGCATATGCAAAAGGGCCTGATAGTATAAAAGAGCCGCATTGTCAGGATCGGGTGGAAGTGACGCCGAATATACTCCGGGTGTCAGGAGTAGAATGAAAAGAATAATAAAACAAGGAACTATTCTGTATCGAGATTTGATATTAGCCATAATCGATCGCCTTTCAATACACTTGTTACAGGTTAAAAGCCGCATATTGTAAGAAATACTCCGTTCCAAACGCTCTAAAATATAATACCACAAACAAACTTAAAATAATCAAAAAAACCTGGGAAAAATTACTTCATTCAGCATATATTTTAGGATATACAGGCTCATCCGGGAAATTGCCTTTGGCATTGGCTTAGAATTGAACTGATTCAAAACCTCAACAGTGATTAACCAAGTTGTTCTTTTTGGGATCAACCCATATCCGAATCATACAACCTTACCATTTTTTAACCAGCCCAATGGCTCATTATCTTTATTGTTCTCAACTTGAACGCTTCTCTATACTTTGCTCACCAGTTTCGAAAAAAATGACAGGTTTTTATAAGAGGAATATTTTCTTTTTAAAATAGTCAATAGTCCTTTTGATTAATCAAAAGGACTATTGATCTGACATCACACAATGTTATCGTCTTAAGTTGAATTGGGTATTTGGTCTTCTAATCTCTATCCGCTATACGCTATACCCCATACGCTATTTATTACCCCTATGGGGCAAGTTTCCAGCGGAGGGCGTGGAGTTCTTCTTCGGTACGTATAAAACGCCTGGTTGGATTAGCAACACCGTCTAAATTACCATCATTCAAGAGTACACATCCACCTTTGGGATCGTGATTATCGAAATTAAAAAGTTCCGGTCCGCCGGACTGGTTCCAGCCGGCTTTGGTCTCGAACAATAATACCATGTCCGGCGGAGAATCGGGCTTGCAGTTCGGATTCATCGCATAGTGACATTTACCTCCGCCTGCGCCGGGGCATTTAAAAAATTCCATATATCCATCCTTACCGTAGATAGGATCTTGATTATGTTGCACAACAGCATCACACCATTTATCCGGCGATGGATATGCTTTATTCTTTTGATAGTGAAACCAAAAAGCCTGGTATAAGCTTCTTAAATTACCGGCACATTTAACTCGCAACCTTAAGTGACTTATCTCCGGTATAATGGGCTTTCGAAGGCTTATCCAGTCTTTATCATAATAGAACCACTTTTTATCCTCAGTCTTTATTCTGTCGGGATACCTGAAGAAGGAAGTCATACGCTCATCGTTACGATAGCATACACAATAGACAACGTTATTTGTTGGAACTACCGTTCCTTCTTCAACTGGGCCACCGTAACGACCCAGGCTGATATCAAGAGTTAGAGCTTTGATGAATTCCGGGTCATCCACGATTATTTTATCTAAAGATTGCACATACTCTATTTCTTCTTTATTCAGGAAGTTTTGCGGTTCACTTCCAAAATAACGTCTTAATATTGGTGGGCTATATCGAAGCTCAATATGTGTACACCCGCTTAGATCAGGCGGTTTAGGACCCGGCCTTTTAGTAACAGAAGGCTGGGGAGTATTAGAATGCTGATTAGTATAAGAAGGTTGTTTCTGACAAGACAGCAGAACAAAACATAGTGCTATGATGCTATAAATCCTGCTTTTTGAACCGGATATACGCTTTGAAGTAGTTTCAGAACCTTCATTCATAATCAGCTCCCTCAACTGAAAAATATCCCATACAATATTGTTATTATAGATGTGTTATGATTTAAAAGCAAGAACTACTTCAAAAAGGGTGGAGCAGAGAATTCCTTTACTTGTCTATTTTTTTAAAGACATCGCCGGGCTGGGTGTGTCGGCCGTTTACAAAACTTTTGAAGTCCATCAGTGCCGAGCCGCTCGGCTTGATTCGTGTCACCTTCAGGGCGTTTTCTCCGCAGATGATATTGAGGTCTTCATCGAGTGTCCCTGCCGGCAGACCGGCGGAATTGGAAGATGCAACAACTTCCGCCATTGCTATCGTGACTCTCGCCGATTTGTTTGTTTTTTTCGAGATATAATCGGCTGATGCGCCGGGCCAGGGCCAGAAACCGCGGATTTTGGCCGCAAGAACTTTCGCCGGCTCGGCAAAATCCAGAAGGCCGTCGGACTTGCCGAGTTTGGGGGCATAAGTCGCTTTGGAATGGTCTTGGTCGGTATAAACTGCCGTGCCTGCGGCGATTTTCTCCACCGTATCCAAAAGCAGCGGCTCCGCCGATTGAGCTAACTTATCATGTAAAGAGCCGGCGGTATCATCGGGGGCAATCTCTACCTCGTTCTGCGCAAGTATTTGACCGGCGTCGATTTTATCCGCTAATGTAATGATACTGTTGCCAGTTTTGGTTTCGCCGTAGATAATCGCCCAGTTAATCGGGGCCGACCCACGATATTTCGGAAGCAAAGAAGCATGGACGTTTATGGCACCCTTGGGCGGCAGGTCGATTAATTCGCGACCGACTTTCTGCCCGAACGCAATAACAATTATCAGGTCCGGCCGGTGGCCGGTTATTCGTTCGATAATTTCCGGTGTATTTACATTAGCCGTTTCAACAAAAGGAACAAGGTGCATGTTCGCCCAGTGCGAGACCGGCGTGGGACATTCCTTCCTGCCCCGCCCGGCAGGTTGAGGCGGCTGGGTCACTATAAAGACCAATTCATTCGCCGAACCTGCCAAAGCATTCAGGCAGTTAATGCCAAATTCGCCGCTACCGAAATATACTATTTTCATATAAACTCGAATATCGAAATCCTAAACTCGAAACAAATCCAAAATTCTAATTTTAAAATGTTCAAAAGATTTATTTTGTCATCATCTAATTTTTTTATTTTGGTTATTAGGATTTGTTTGGGACTTAGAGTTTAGGATTTAGGATTTTCCCTCATTGATTTTCGTATTTTTCACTTAGTTTTTTTAGTTGCTTGCGGTGTGTGATTTTTGCGGTCTGGCCCATGCGATTGACGATGGTCATTCCCTCGATATGGTCGTATTCGTGTTGCAGGGCACGGGCATAAAGTCCCTCGGCCTCTTCGGTAAACTCGTTGTCGTCAAGGTCGGTGGCGGTGACTTTCGCCTTTTTGTACCTCCGAATTTTCGTATATATGCCCGGCACGGAAAGACATCCTTCTTCAATGGTATCGAGGGGGCCGTCCGGCGTGACAGTAGGATTGATAAAAACCTTGACGTTTTCCCTGCTGCCGTCCAGCGAAATAATAAACATCCGAAGCGGCACGCCCGCCTGCGGTGCAGCAAAACCTACGCCTTTATTTGCCCGCATAAGATCGTACATCTTGTCAACGAACCGGCGGATATTATCGTCGATTTGTTCTACAGGCTGAGCTTTTTTCTCCAAAACATCAGCCGGATAGTGCGTGATTTGACATTTTTCAATCTCTATCATTTCCGTTATCTCGCCTTCAAAAATTATAGCAAATTATTTGTCACCAACTGTAAACTTTAAAATTCCTGACCATGCAGAAACAACCAAATGATAAATACTGTTAAACTTAATCGAATTCGTCGCCCTCGAACGTATGGCCGAGGTAAGATTTTATGACGGTTTCATTTCGTATTATTTGTGCCGGCGGACCGGAGCCTATCACCCTGCCGTGGTCGATGATGTAGGCCTTATCGACCACTTCCAGCGTCCGCTCGACATTATGGTCGGTAATTAAAATACTGACGCCTGAATCGACAAGCCTGTGAATTTCCACCTGCAGCTCCTCGACCGCAATCGGGTCCACGCCGCTGAACGGTTCATCCAGCAGAATCAACGACGGCTCGGTCACCATCGCACGGGCGATTTCCAGCTTCCTCCGCTCGCCTCCGGACAGAAACCTCCCCTGACTTCCGGCAACTTCAGTCAGTCCGAAACTTTCAATCAATTCGTCGGCCCTATGTTTGCGTTCGGCCCTGCTGATCGACATAGTTTCCAGGATAGCCAGGAGATTGTCCCGGACGCTGAGGCGCTGGAAGATGCTCGGCTCCTGCGAGAGGTATCCCATCCCCAATCGGGCGCGCCTGTACATCGGCTGTTTCGTAATGTCCTGTCCTTCGAAGAGCACAGAGCCGCTGGTGGGAGTAATCATACCGATTACCATTCGAAATGTGGTAGTTTTCCCGGCGCCGTTGCGGCCCAAAAGCCCTACGATACTTTGCCTGTCTATCGTGATGGAGACCTCGTTAACGACAATTCTGCCGGAATATCTTTTGACCAGTCCACTCGTTTCAAGAAGCGTCGTTGCCAGCATTTTATTTTCTCATGTTCGCCGGAGAAAACCCGACCTGTTCATTTTATATTCATCTTCCGGCATTATAACAATCCTCGCGTCCATGGCAAACAAATTACACGATACTCGAAAACCGGGCATCAAATAAGAAAAGCCAATAAATATTCTGGCATTTAAACCTTATTTCTGTTATTAAGTAGCTCAGCTTATATAACCATGATGAATGAATCATTATAATTATTTTAATTAAGGTTGCGTATGTTTGCGGTCGTCAGTGATATACACTCGAATCTTGAAGCCTTGACCGTAGTTCTGGCAGACATTGAAAAACGCGGCATCAAGACCGTCTATTGCCTCGGCGATGTGGTCGGTTACGGCCCGAATCCGAACGAATGTCTGGATTTGATTATAAACAGGACCAAATGGTGCGTTTTAGGCAATCACGATTATGCCGTCTTTTATGAGCCGACAAATTTCAACTTCGGGGCTGAGCAGGCCAGCTTCTGGTCCCGGGAAATTCTCGAATCCGAAGAAGATACGGACAACCGCAACAGAAGATGGAACTTTTTGGGTAAATTGCCGATGCGACGGACACTCAAATACAAAATCTCATCGAACTCCGTGCCCATCGACTTTGTTCACGCTTCACCCAGAAGACCGATTAACGAATATATATTCCCGGATGACGTTTATAACAATCCGCTGAAGGTTCGGATGCTCTTCGAGAGGGTCAAGCATATCTGTTTCGTCGGCCATACACACATGCCTGGTGTTTTTCTCGACGAGCCGGACTTTTATCTGCCGACCGAACTCGGGGAGACTTACCCGATAATCGACGACGAAAAGGCAATTATTAATATCGGCTCGGTGGGACAGCCGCGGGACAAGGACAACCGGGCCAGTTATGTCTTCGTGAAGCATAACAAGGTACATTTTGTCCGGCTCGAATATGATTATAAAACGACGATGAAAAAGATTTATGCCATCGACCAGTTGGACAATTTCCACGCGGACCGTTTGCAGAATGGAAGATAAAACGTTCTTTTTACAGAAGAAATAAGATGCGATATTTGAAATGGATTGTAATAAGTTTCGTCGTACTTTGTGGATTGCTGGTTGTGGATTCGGGAATTTTCAAAAACCCATCACAAGACAAAATATCCACCATCCTTTTACAAACGACGACCACTACCGAACCACAAGGGACACTAAATACCCCCGAAGCGAAGGACCCGAATATACCGGAAAACAACCGGTTGCAGGCCGATGCGTCTGTTTCTTTCGGCGCCGATAACGCACCGGCGAAAACGATTACCCTCGGAGCTGCGGACCCTTATACCGAAGATCCCAAAACCGGATTCAAGTTCCAACTGGAGCTAAGTTCCAAAGGAGCGGCCATCCGTAGGGCCACATTCAGCGACGGCAAAGGCAACGGTTTCGACGACCGCAATCAAAAAGACCCGCAGCCTTTGCAGATTATTTCGCCTGTAATAGACAAAAGCGGCAGAGAAGCTTTGGCCATGTCGAACAGGGAATTTGTCCTTATAGACCATAAACAGCAACTCCCTTTACAAAACCTTCAATGGCAAAGCTTCGATGATGAAACCTTGCCGGATGTCAATTCACAAAGCGCCCGCTTCGAGGCGATAATCAAAAACGAGCAGACCGGCGAACAGGCAATCAAGGTTATCAAAACATACACAATCCGTCTTGAAAGCTATCTTCTGGACTGTGACATTACGATCGAGAACCTCTCCACTTCCGAGCAGAATGTCAGCTTCAATTTGGCCGGACCGGGCGGACTCGAAAGAGAAGGATTCAGGACCGATATGCGAAAAGTCGTGGCCGGTTTTAGAGATGCGGACGGCACAATCGGCAGGGTAAAACTCGAGAAGAAAAATATTCTCAAGGCGGAGACCGTCAGGGACATCCAACTGAACAAAGAGAATGCCTATTTCCTCTGGGCGGCCTCGGTAAATAAATATTTCGCGTTTATCGCAGTGCCGGTGCCGGATGAAGGCAAAAATTACTGCGACTGGCTCGCCGATAAAACAGGTCACCTTTACAATCCCGACGGTGACACCAAGGCTAACAGCGGCGACGAAATGTTCGGCGTGGATATGAAAATCGCACCCGCTTCATTGGCCGCAACCGGCCAGGCAGGCAGCTCGAAGACATATAAATTCCAGCTCTATATCGGGCCGAAGGACAAAAGCCTTTTCAACAAGAACGAGCTCTATCGCAGTCTCGGCTTCGACCAGACAATAGATTTTATTGGTTGTTGCTGCCCCGCCGGCATTATATATCCCCTTGCCTTTGGGATAATGGCCATGATGAAATGGATGTACGCTTTTATCCCGAATTACGGCGTTGTCATTATAATTCTTGTGTTCCTTGTTCGGCTGGTTTTGCATCCTATTACTAAAAAGAGCCAGGTCTCGATGAGCAAAATGAGCAAGCTTGGCCCCCTGACCGAAGAGATAAAGAAAAAATACGCCAACAACAAGGCCGAAATGAACAAACACATCATGGCTTTATACAAGGAACAGGGCGCCTCGCCGATCATGGGCTTTCTGCCGATGCTGATACAAATGCCGATTCTCATCGCGTTATGGAGCGCGATATACACCAGTATCGATTTACGCGGGGCGGCGTTTCTGCCGGTCTGGATCACCGATCTTTCCATTCCCGATGCCCTGTTTTCCTTTCCGACGATAACCATACCCATATTAGGCTCGAAAATCAGCTCGCTTAACCTGCTGCCGATCCTGATGGGTGTGGCGATGTATTTTCAGCAGGCTCTGATGCCGACCCAGGCTGCCGCCAATCCCCAGGTCGCCCAACAGCAAAAGATTATGAAGATAATGTTCCCCGTCATGCTGCCGGTTATTTTGTACAACGGCCCCGCGGGAGTGAACCTGTACTTTATGTCCAGCACCTTTGCCGGCGTGATCGAGCAGCACGTCATTCGCAAACACATCCGCCAAAAGGAAGAGGCCGAATCGAAGGGCCTCGTGGCGGTGACAAAAAAGACCGGCGGCAAAGTAAAAAAGAAAAAACCAAAACCGTTCTTTAAAACATAAGCTTCTCGCGTATTTCGGATAAGATACGAGATGCCGGATACCCGATACGATTTCAACAAAACAATCGTGGCTGTCAGTTCCCCGACTTCGCAGCAAAGAGTCGTCATTCGCATTGCCGGTCCAGAGGCGTTCGAAATCTGCCGGAGGATTTTCCGAAAAGATACCGGACAAAATGCACTCGGTGACAAACGCCAAATTCTCTCCGGCAGCGTCGCAATCGACAACGAGCTCGAAGTCGAGGCCCGACTTTATTCGTTCCCGTCCCCGCATTCTTATACCGGCGATAATATTGTCGAGATACATTTCTATACAAATCCTTCAGTAACACAGGCCCTCGTAAGTAGCCTGCTCGAACAAGGTCTTCGCACGGCCGAACCCGGCGAATTCACGGCCAGGGCATACCTGAACGGCAAGATGGATTTGTCCCAGGCCGAAGCGGTTAATGAAATCATCGTTAGCTCCAACAAATTCCAGTTGGATGCAGCGGAAAAACTGCTCAGCGGGCAATTGTCACTAACAACCGCGAAAATCCGTTCGCAGATAATGGAATGCCTGAGTCTGATTGAGGCCGGGCTTGACTTCAGCGGCGAAGATATCGAGTTTATCACCAAGCAAGACGCCATTGAAAGATTGGCCGATATAAAGAAAAAGCTCCAGGAGCTTTTGGCAGGAAGCATCAGGTACGAATCAGTAATCGACCTGCCCGCAGTGGGCATCGCCGGTGCGCCGAACGCCGGCAAGAGTTCTCTCGTCAATAAATTGTTAGGCACAGAAAGAAGCATTGTTTCACACGAATATAAAACCACCCGTGACGTCCTGACCGGCCTGCTGGAGCTGGAACACTCCAACTGCGTGCTGTTCGACTGTGCCGGATTAATACCGGAGCCGGAAAATATCCTCGACGAATTGGCCCAGCAGGCGGCAATCGAAGCGATCCGAAACAGTACCGTTGTCGTTTTCTGTGTCGATATTTTCAAACCGAATTGGCTGGAAGATATTTCAATCCGAAAACTCATCGAGCCGAAAATTTTAATCACGACCGCAACCAAGTGCGATTTGCTCGCGACCGAAGTCCTGTCCGCCCGTCTTGCCGAATTGAATGATATGTTCGCCGCCAATTTTCTCCCCATCTCCACCGTAACCGGCTTCGGCCTGGACCAACTGCGGAACCAAATCGATTCGCAACTAATGTCCGGCCAAACATACGCCGAAAGCACCCTGGCAATAACAGCTCGGCATAAACAGGCCGTGACCGAGGCAATCGCCAATCTCAATGATACCGGTAACGAGCTTTCCGCCGGCAACGATGAAGTGGCATCGATGATGCTGCGAGCCGCGTATCAGGGTATAGGCAGTATCCACCAGCACGACCCGGCCATGGATGAGCAAATCTTAGAGCAGATTTTTTCCCGCTTCTGCATCGGCAAATAAATCTTCACTGATCCTCCCAGGCAGGCCTGCAGGCTAAATAATTGGGTTTGTTTTTTTGGCTCGGCGTAGTCGCAGACGGAGACGGATTTGCCTTATTCTATTGTTATCAAAGAGCTTATGCCAATTTGGGCCCAACCCAAATTGGCTTTGTTTTGCATTTTTTAACCACGGATTACGCGGATATCACTGATTTGACCTGTTTCAAATTGTTTAGCTTGTGCCATAGGTGCCGTGGCCGTTATGGACATGGTCAGCCCCCAAGAAACGTTTTTGTAGGGGCGGCCCCGCGTGGCCGCCCTGGGCAATCACATGGGATTGCCCCTACCCTTATTTTATCCAAAAACCGCCCTAATGCAACCAAAATCCCCGATTTTTCCGTGAAATCCGTGGTTTAGGCAAAAAATGTCCATGACTTTTCCCCCAAGGGTGGCTGCCACACATCAACAAAAAATGTCTTTGCGAGAAGCTTGCCACTGTGATATAGAAGAGTATTGAGGTAGTGCATATAGGAAATTCCGTAATAAGAGTTGTTATCCCTTAAGAATAAGGGATTTTTGAATATAAGAAATGAATATGGTTTGCGATAAAACGTATTATAAAGCTACGACATAGAGATTATTTAGTCTTTATGTTCAAATCAAATAATTGATTTTAGTAAGAGTAAAAAGTTTAACTTATGGCGATATACATTTATTAATGATATTTTAGAATGAGTTCCCATATTTAAATTAGAAAAATCAATAGGGAGTAGTTGCTAAAAAAACCGCCACTTGAAATTTCTGCTTAATTTTTATTGGAGATGAATCTCATGTACAAGCAAGGTGTATTATGGCTTTTCAAAATAGTAGTGGTTACATATGTATTACCACTTTCTATTACCCAATCGTCTACAAACCAGAGTTGGCGCATAAGCTATACAAAATCTAGTGGTGAGGTTGTTTCATTTACTCCAAATGAATTGCTGGAGGCACTGACAAATCCAAAGAAGCCCAGCCGCAAGGAGTTTGAAACTGAAGAAGATTTTAAGAATCGCATGACTAACTGGAAGAAAGACATAGAGAAGATGAAGACTGGAAAATACGATGTTCAGATTCCGTCTACATCGATAGAGTTAGACAGCTATGATATGGACCGGAAAGGATTTCCGTTTAAAATTAAAGCATGTCGATTGTCGTATACTACTAGAACTGATACAAGTGATCATTTAAATCCAATCATTATGTATAACATAAGCACTATTTATGTTTCAACTGTCGGGTTGTTTATGAGAGATGGTTTTGTTGATATTGGAGGATTTCTTCCAATAGACATTAAGGAGGCAAAGGAGATGCGAGCAAGGAAAAAAGAAGTGACCGTCCTAATAAGTGATTTATTGGTAGAGACTGGCACTAAAACTGCTTCTTTCTGTCACCCTAGTACGTCTGATAAAAGATATGCCAATATAGTTTCGGATCTTCTTCGGCCGTGGTTCTATGTGGATCTATGGGAAGAAAAACAATATGCCAGATGTAGAGTGCGGGAGACTTGTATAAAGGCAATAGAGCCTGAATCGGATGGGATGGGTTTCAACGTGCCCGGAAAAAAGCCGAAAAAAGTTCACAAACTGAAATTCATATTGGGCGAGAGGTCATGGAGTACCAACGAATGGAGGAGTCTACCTGATAAATGAATCAAAGGATTATGTATTGAATCGAGTACAACTCGCCAGCGATGAATTGCTTTTGCAGTAAATGGAATAAAAAAAACTATCGAATCCAAGTGTCTATTGTCATTTCTGAGGAAAAATAGGGTACAGTTGATAGGGTTTAGGGATGGATTCCACCGTAAGGTGTCCCTAACGAGACTACCTCCGCAGCTCGTAGCATGCGAAATTTCGCACCATCTTGACTCATATTAAAATGGTGCGATTTCATCACGCCCCACCTAATTGATTCTTTTCGTTTCTTGCTGAATGAAATATTGTGCAATCGGGTACGACAAAAACACAAGACCAATTCCAAAAATTGCCTGCAACATAGAAGACGCGATTTTCTCGAGTACCTGATAGTTATATCCAATCGTTACGTTATATCTGAGATTAAAACAGCTTACAATAGAACCAATAAATGTTGGTGCCGCATATATTATTGTTCCAATGCCAATTAATATCATGCCGATACGTAGTATAGTAGAGAAATCGATTCCAATTAATTCATCGTTATAATTCGGTAATCCTACAATATCTGCGATTTTTTCAGTCTTAAATATCAATATAAGAGCCAGGAACAATCCTACGAAATAGAAAACACACGATAATAAAATCATCGGCCAGGCGTTTTTTCGTCCGGGGAAAAACATCAAGAGAGGCAAATATACAATATCAAATACCAGATACGATGCCGGACGAATAATCAAAAAAAGACCGAGCAATTTTGCCAGGGGAATAAATAGCTTTCGCATAATATAAATCCTCATTCTGATTATTAGAAATACTCATGGAAACACACTGGAGCAATTTTTCGTGCTTTGTCGCTTGTACCTGAGGCGCTTGTGCCACAGGTATCGAACTTCGCAGAGTAGAACATTGCATCCTACCTAACTAATCCTTCCATAATTCCATTTCACGTAGGGCTAACGTTTTAATTAAAGCTTCTTCCGTTTCAAACAGCGAAACGTGGGTAATATTCATTTTGTATAAGTGTCTTAAAACCTTATTTCTCTCAGATGACGGAATTGTATATTTTATTAATGAATCCTGACGATGTTTTCCACCATTATAACACTTTAATTTCTCACTTGCAGAAACAGCATCTTCGTATTTTCCAAATCCCTGAGTAATTCCAAATTGTTTAACACAAATTGTATAACGTGTTTGTTGCAAATAATGTCTCTTGTGTGTACGAAAATCGTACGATATTGTATGTATCTTGGCTCCGGGATCATCCTCTATATGTTTAATGCCCTGTGGCATTTCTTGAAATTGGTAGATGGCTACTCTTTCAGTTACTTTGGGTATTTCAGAGAATGCAAAGAAAGCTGCTACATAAGGTGATTCACTCCAATCTAATAGAGGAGAAGGAAAACCACAGTGTCGAAGATAAATCAGATATTCAATGATTTTCTTTCGGATTTTGTAAGAATTTTTTAGCACATTTGTGCCGCGTAATTTTTCGAATGTATCAAACGATATCTCACCAGTACTTAAACCACCTTTATCTAAATTCCAATTAGATCCGGCATATGAATCCACTGCCCCGCAAATACTGACAGCCTTACATAGATAAGGGAAAAAGTCATAATTATTTACAATTTTTTCCTCGAGCCTTTGCAATGTGGTTTTGAGTTCCCAATCAGCGTTAGCTTGTCCCCTAAAGTAAATTTCACTTGATCTTCGTGTAATTAGAGTTTCCATGACCTTTTCCACATCGCTGGGAAAATATAACTTATTTTGAAATTCATCCCAGTCTTTTAGATCAATCGTCTTCATATATAATCTTTAGCTCGTAGGGTGCGAAATTTCGCACCATCTTGACTCATATTAAATTGGTGCGATTTCTCCACACCTTACATCACGTATGATTTTGCATTTACAATAAAACAGTTTAACTTCACATTATTGCTAATAATTATTTATTTCAAGTTTCAGATTACAATATTCAGCCGCACCAATCAAATCAGGAAAAAGTGTTGCGTGGTTAATATTCATTCTATTCAGATCACGTAAACATATATCCCGTTCAATCTCAGGAATCTGTATCTGTACAAAAATAATTCGGTTCCTGCCTTTTTTCTCATCATCAGAATAACAGATTTCAACGATTTTCTCTATATCGATGTCCGCTGATAATGGCTCTGTATATAGACCTTTCTGACTCAATAATCGGGGATTTTCATCAGAATCGGGACGAACAAACTTAATGAAGTGAGCAGAAGGTATATTTCCCTTTGTTTCACTAGGTCCCCATCGCCCGATATCTTCACTTAACCCATATATGTATCTTGATGGTGCATCTCTAAGTATAGATTCCTTATTCTCGCCACTGTTGATTCTACTAGTTACAACCGTATTAGTAAGAATATTGAAAGGCTTTTGTTTAAACGCAAAATAAGCAGCAACAAAGGGAGATTCAGTCCAATCCAATAATGGTGTTGCAAGTCCATAATGCCTTCCAAGAGACCATATATCTTCTACCTTGTCAAATTTAGGTGGATTATTACCCCGTCGCCCCTTAATAGTACTAATATAAGATTCCTTATGTCTTTCTAATTCCAATTCTCGATGTGATTTCACTATTCGATCAAATCTTGATATCAAAGGCCAATTATTTTCCTGCCCACGCCAAATAAAATCACCAAGATCAAGTAATTTTGAAATAACATTATGAAATTCATGCCATGAGGTCAGTTGTACCGTTAAAATTCCTTTGCTCCAATCACCTTTGCCTCCTAATCCTTTATATATGCTATAATCAATTACTCTATAAGACATAAACACCTCCAAGTGATCTACTTAAAAAAACACATAAAATAAAATAACTAACATCTTTTGCTCATTATCTCAAAAGCATTATAAAGAATCCCAGATGTCTTATCGGCTCGCTATTGTCGTTTGATATTATATTTATTTTCAAAGGAGTGGCAAAAGAAAAAATAGGGTTTAGGGGATAGCGTTTAGGGTATGACTTTTCACTTCTAACTTTTAACTTTTTTGCCGTTTCTATTTGACTGCGGGATTAGTTTTCGGTAAAGTATCGAAAAATCCCCTATAGAACAGGCTGGGGAGTTTACGAACTCGATTGCAAATTCGAGCGTATTAGCGTGCAAAGGAATAACAAATGCCGGATATGAGAAGTACAGGATGCCGAAACGTAAGGATATTCATAAAATACTGATTATAGGCTCCGGCCCGATAGTCATCGGCCAGGGTTGTGAATTTGATTATTCCGGCACTCAAGGTTGTAAAGTTCTCAAGCAGCAGGGCTACAAAATTGTCCTCGTCAACAGCAACCCGGCAACCATCATGACCGATCCCGGCCTGGCCGACCGAACATACATCGAGCCTATTACGCCGGAGATCATCGAAAAAATCATCGCCAAAGAAAAGCCTGACAGTCTTCTGCCGACACTGGGCGGCCAAACCGGCCTGAACGCCGCGGTCGCGTTGGCCGAGAGCGGCATCCTGAAAAAATACGGCGTAAAAATGCTCGGGGCAAACCTGCGGGCGATTAAAAAGGCCGAAGAGAGGGACCTTTTCAAAAAGACGATCATCGACTGCGGACTACTTGTGCCACGGAGCGGATACGCCCACTCCTGGAACGAGGCAAAAAAGGTCGTCGAGGAAGTCGGATTCCCTGCTATCATCCGGCCGTCATATACCCTCGGCGGGACAGGCGGAAACGTCGCCTACAATATCGACGAGTATCGAAAATACATCGACTGGGGACTGAATCTTAGCCCGAAAAACCAGGTCCTCGTGGAAGAATCGGTTATCGGCTGGAAGGAATTCGAGCTTGAGGTCATGCGGGACCGCAAGGACAATGTCGTGATTGTCTGCTCCATCGAGAATCTCGACCCGATGGGGATTCATACCGGCGACAGTATCACGGTCGCCCCGGCCCAGACGCTCACCGATAAAGAATACCAGATAATGCGCGATGCGGCGTTGAAGATTATCCGGGCAATCGGCGTAGAAACCGGCGGCTCGAATATCCAGTTCGCCGTCAATCCCGAAAACGGCAAGCTGTACGTAATCGAAATGAATCCGCGAGTCTCCCGCAGTTCGGCACTTGCTTCCAAGGCAACGGGTTTTCCCATCGCCAAGATCGCCTCGCTTTTGGCAATCGGGCTGACGCTGGACGAGATTCCCAACGATATCACCAAAAAAACGCCGGCCTGCTTCGAGCCGACAATCGATTACTGCGTGGTGAAGTGGCCGAGATTTACGTTCGAAAAATTCCCGAAGACCAATCCGGAGCTGACCGTGCAGATGAAATCGGTTGGCGAGGCGATGGCCATCGGCAGAACATTCAAGGAGTCGCTGCAAAAAGCAATCCGGTCGCTGGAGATTGACCGCTATTCATTGGACGGCAAACATATAAAGGGACACGCCAAGAATCTTTCGATACATCAACTCAAAGACAAGCTGCGGACGTTCTGCTGGGATAAAATCTGGTACGTCGCCGAGGCATATCGAAGAAAATTCTCAACCGAAGAACTGTTCAATCTCACAAAGATCGACCCGTGGTTCCTCAATAATATCAGGGACATCATTAAGCTCGAAGATAAGATAAAAGCTTCCGGCACAAAAAGTCACGGCATATCGAATGCCGAGTTAAAAAAGGCCAAGCAGTTCGGATTCAGTGACAAGTATCTCGCCGAGCAAATCGGCATCAAAGAAACGGACTTACGAAAACGCCGGGGCGAGCTTGGAATCAATCCCGTTTACAAAATCGTCGATACCTGCGGCGCGGAATTCGAAGCAGCGACACCGTATTTATATTCTTCCTTCGAGGCTCAGTGCGAGGCGAATCCCACGACCAAAAGGAAAGTCATCATCCTCGGCGGCGGGCCGAACCGTATCGGCCAGGGAATCGAGTTCGATTACTGCTGCGTCCATGCGGCGTTCGCGCTGAAGGAAATCGGCGTCGAGTCCATCATGGCCAACTGCAACCCGGAGACGGTCAGCACCGATTACGACACGTCGGACCGGCTGTACTTCGAGCCGCTGACGTTCGAGGACGTCATGTCCATCGTGGAAAAGGAAAATCCCGACGGCGTCATCGTCCAGTTCGGCGGCCAGACACCGCTCAAATTAGCGGTTCCGCTGGAAAAGGCCGGAGTGAAAATCATAGGGACATCGCCGGACAGTATCGACCACGCCGAAGACCGCAAGCGCTTCAACAAACTGGTGGCAAAGCTCAATCTCCGCCAGCCTCAAAGCGGCACGGCAAAAACTTACGACCAGACCATGAAGATTGCAAAGAAACTCGGCTTCCCCCTGCTCATCCGGCCGAGCTTCGTCCTCGGCGGACGCGCAATGCAGATTGTGTACGACCAGAACGAGCTGAAAGCCTGTGTCGAGGAGGCAATCGAAGTTTCCGGTGAGCATCCCATTCTGATCGATAAGTTCCTCGACGACGCAACCGAGCTGGACGTCGATGCCATTTGCGACGGAAAACAGGTCGTCATCGGCGGGATTATGGAGCATATCGAGGAAGCGGGCGTCCATTCCGGTGACAGCGCGTGCTGCCTGCCGCCGGTGACAATCGACAAAAAGATCATCGAGCAGGTCAAAAAACAGACGAAACAACTGGCGCTGGAACTGAAAGTAAAAGGTCTTATCAATATCCAGTTCGCCATCAAGGATAACCAAGTCTATATCCTGGAGGTAAATCCGCGGGCGTCACGAACGATCCCGTTTGTCAGCAAGGCCATCGGCGTACCGCTTGCCAAGCTTGCGGCGAAAATCATGGCGGGCATGACTCTGAAAGAGCTGAATTTCACCAAAGAAGTGTCACTCAGTCATTACTCGGTGAAAGAGGCGGTGTTCCCCTTCCTGAAATTCCCCGGCATAGATACACTCTTAGGCCCGGAAATGCTCTCGACCGGCGAGGTAATGGGAATATCCGACGATTTCGGGATAGCATTCGCGAAATCGCAAATCGCCGCGGGAAATACCCTGCCGACTTCCGGCAATGTCTTTTTCAGCGTCAAGGACCCCGACAAGGCAAGGGCGGTCGAGGTCGCGCGGCAACTGCATAAAATGGGATTCAAAATCATCGCCACCAAGGGGACATGCATCGAGTTCATCCGCAATAATATCCCATCGGAATTCGTTTTGAAAATGACCCAGGGCCGGCCGAACATCGTGGACTACATAATCAACGACGATATTGACCTGATAATAAATACGACTATCGGCAAGCAATCGATTCTCGACTCGTTCTATATCCGAAGAACCGCCCTCGACCGGCAGGTACCATACGTCACGACCATTCGCGGGGCCGCCGCGGTGGCGAAGGCAATCGAAGCGATGAAGGCGCAGAAAATCGGCGTCAAGCCGTTACAACTATACCATCGGAAAAAGGAAGCTAAAAAGTGAAAGCGATTTTGCTACTGGAAGACGGAACAGTTTTCGAAGGCACCTCGTTCGGAGCCAGGGGCTTCAAGTGCGGGGAGGTCGTGTTCAATACGTCCATGACCGGCTACCAGGAAATTTTGACGGATCCCTCCTATCACGAGCAGATTATCACGATGACATATCCTTTGATAGGCAACTACGGCACAAACCCGGAGGACACCGAATCGAGAAGGATTTTCGTCGCGGGATTTATCGTCAAGGAAAACTGCGATTACCCGAGCAACTGGCGCAGCGGCCGCTCGCTGAGCGATTATCTTAAAGCCAATAATATCGTCGGACTCGAAGGTATCGACACGCGGGCTTTGGTCAAGCATATCCGCATCCGGGGAGCCATGCGGGGCATTATTTCTTCGACCGAATCGAATATTAAAACTCTCGGGAAAAAGTTAGAGCAATATCCCGGCCTGGTCGGAAGGGACATCGTTAAAAATGTCACCTCCAGAAAAGCCTATAACTGGGACAAGGGTGTCATCGACGTTTTAGAGAACCGCCAGCTAAGCCCAGAGAAAAAATACAAGGTCGTTGCATTCGATTACGGCATAAAACAAAATATCCTGCGGCTGCTGCGCTCGCACGGCTGCGAAGTTCACGTCGTACCGGCGAAAACATCCGCCAAAGATATCCTGGCGAAAAAGCCCAACGGCGTTTTTCTGAGCAACGGCCCCGGCGACCCTGCACCGGTGAGTTATGCGATTGAAAGCATTCGGCAGCTTCTGGGGAAAGTGCCGATTTTCGGAATCTGCCTCGGCCATCAGATTCTCGCTCTGGCGCTCGGGGCCAAAACGTACAAGCTCAAGTTCGGCCATCGCGGCGCCAATCACCCGGTCAAGAACCTGCGAACGGGAAAAATTGAAATTACCAGCCAGAACCACGGCTTCTGCGTCGATATGGATTCACTGAGCAAAAAAGATGTGGAGCTGACACACGTGAACCTCAACGATAATACCAACGAAGGCATTTTCAGCCGCAAGTTGAACGCCTTTTCCGTGCAATATCACCCCGAAGCCTCGCCCGGACCGCACGATTCCAATTACCTATTCGATGACTTTATAAAACTGATGGATGAGAACTCATAGTTCGTATCTCGTTTTTAGTATTTTGTTCCTTGATGCTTGATTCTGACCTCTGATTTCCGTTCTCTGCCCTCTTTTTTTCTTGCCTGTTCTTCGCTATTTATATATATTGCCTGTATACGGCGAGTAAACTGGACATCAGGGATTTATAGTCTTTGACACACATTTTTCGAAGAAAGGGAGGAAATATGAGCGAAAAAACCCAACAAGATGAAAAAAAGAAATTAATAAAGCTGCAATTAAGAAAGATGGAAGAGGATAGAAAAGTACTAACCGACGGTGAAAAGAAATGGTATCTCCCTCAATATCCCCTGTTTTAGCTAACGATTTCCATACTTTTTATCCTGGAGGTTATCATCGGATTGGAAATAAGCTTAGAAATGGAGCTTTTATTTGTTATTTCATCAATTATTAGCGGTATGATGTATCAGTTGGACGTTGTAGAAAAAAGGATAAATAAAATAGTCGAATTAATCGAGGCGGAAAAAAGATTAGAGAAAAAATACAAATCCAGGATTAGGAGCTTTAACGAATTCTGAATATCAGGTGTGTTACTCAGAAAATATTGCGAATCATCACACCCTGCATTATGATAAAAGCCATTGTGAGAAAGAAAGGTTCGAGATGGAAAATGAAAAATCGCAACGGGAGAAGGCAATTGCCGTCTTAAGTGTGGGGTTGCTTGTAGTTGCCGTTTGTATGATACTAATAGATGCCGCAATTACTATTGCCACTAAAGGAAACTTCGAAACGGCGCTCATGGAAATGACAGCAAGGGATCAAGAACTACCTCTTATTACCAGGTTCCTTGTCACATCGATATCAAACGTCACTTTGGGGATTATTTTCACGATATTGATTCTCGTACTAATTCTTAAAGAATTGTTTGTCCGCTCCAAGAGAATCTCCCTGACAGTCAATATCGTAGCGGCAATATCAGCAATAGCATATATTCCTATTTATATAATCGCTATATTTCTTCCCATGATAGAGATAATTACCCAACTAAGCAATAATTAGAAAATTCGACAAAAGAAATATTGCAATTTATTGCACTCTAAAACTAAGTTGAAGCCGCTTCGCGGAACTATTTTTATTAGACCCCTCGACGGAGTTTATCCTGAGCGCAGCCGAACGGGCTCGGGGTGACGGTAGGTGGCAACCGCTGCGCAAGTAGCGACCAATAGCGTGTCCTTTTTGCCGTTGAATCGCACAAGGTAAAGTAGATTTGACTGCTTTCTTTTTTGTAGCTGGCACACCCGAGGCAGAGCGAAACGGAGTTCCCCTGACGTCATTTCTGCCTATGTCATGCCCAAGGCAGAGCGAAGTAAAGTTCCCCTCTGTCATTTCGAGCGAAGCCCTCGTTCTTGCTTTCGCAAGAAAGCACGAGGGCGGAGTCGAGAAATCTAATAAAAACAGCCCCCTCAACCATGCCAGGATGACGTATTATCGGCATTCGTATTCTGTCCTCTTTTTTTCTTGCCTGTTCGATTCCGTTTATATATATTGTCCGTATATCGCGAGCGAAAGAGACATCGGAGACTTATGCTTTTTAATAAGCACTTTTCAAAAAAGTGAGGAATATATTATGAAACCATCATATCTTAAAGCCGGTTGTATTCTTTTGGCCGTACTCTTTGCCCCGGCAATTGTCACAAGCGGCAGCAAAGAATCATACCAGGAAAAGGATTTCCTCTCTGATCCGAATGTCGTGACCTGCGAGCTTGAGGATACCACTATTTCCAGGCTCGACCTGGAGAAAAACAAGCTGCCTTCATTTATCCGCAGAATGGAACGGGCAAACAAAAAAGATCTCAAACAGGGCCGGCTCACCCTTGCAAACCGGCCTTTTATGGTCCTTTTGGCAGAAAGGCCCGAACGGGAATTTTTCCTGTATGATATCGAAAAGAAATTCGGCCCCTACTGGTGGGGCTCATGGAGTCTGCATTCGTATCATAAACTCGACGGTAAGTTTTATGAATTTATGCTTATCGAGGATGGCAAAAAAATCGCCGCCCGTCCGTACAAAGGCGAGACGGGCACAATCAAGCTCGGCAAAGGCGGCCGCGAGCTGGAAAAGATAGAGTTCAAAGGCTCGGTACATCAAAAGGCAAACGTCGCGGCGCCGATAGGGACGCTTAAAGAACGCTCGCCCGAAGCAGTCACCGAATGCCAAATTCCCGCTGGCGACTATACATCGTATATCATGCACATTACTTATGATAATCTGGATATCTGTATCTCTAATAACTACCACACTAATGCCCAGGGCCAATCCAGCGGCGACAAGGAAACAGTCTATGGAATGCAGGTGCGAAAAGACAAGCCGTATGTTCTGGATTTCTCGAATAAACCGATGGTCGTATTTGACCAGCCGCCTATGAGTAAAACAACTTTTTCACGGGGCGATGAGATAGAATTCGCCGCAGTGCTGGTCGATCCGAACCTGGACATCATGATACGCGGGCTGGATGATACATCCGTAAAAGTTGACAGAGAATACAAAGATTCGGACGGCAAAGTCACTCGGACCGTCAAGGTGAATAAGTCGCTGGACCCGAATGTTGTAATCGCGCGTGCCGACGGCGAAATCGTCGCCGAGGGCGTTATGCCGTTCGGCTGAGCCGGCACCTGCGGGTACACGTGGCGTGTACCGAAAGACCTGAAAATAAACGGCGAAGAAGAGCTGACCGTGACGGTGACCTACGATACGCAGAAGCTTTACGGCAAAATATCTTCGCAGCGAAAAATCAAAATAAGAAAGTAATAAATCCCGGCTTCGTTCTTAGTCGGTAGAAAGTACGAAATAAGAAAGGTTCGAAATGGAAAGTGAGAAATCTCAACAGGGAAGAAACACTGCTGTCTTAAGTGTGGGATTGCTTGTAGTTGCCGTTTGTTTGATACTCTTTGCCGCCGCAGGCACTATTGCCACAAAAGGACGATTTGAGCTGATACTAAGAGAATTAATGACTCCCGACAAGATACCGGCCATAACTAAATTCTTTATCTTCACACCAACTATCAATCTTGTGATTTTCTTCGTTTTATTGATTCTCATATTGTTTCTAAAAGAATTGTTTATCCGCTCCAAGAAAATCACTCTGGCAGTCAATATCGTATCGGCAATATCAGCAATAGCATATATTCCTATTTATATGATTGCTCTGTACCTTCCCATAGCCGGGAATCATTAGGAGAAATAATTCGTGGCATTAACTATGATAGGCTTTGTTCATTACAGGCAGGACGTGCGAAAAAAAAGAGGGCCGAAGCTGAAAATGAACAAAAGTGGAATAACAGGATAATTGAAATTTTTGGAATTATGCCAATAAAAGACAACGGACAAGAACTTAGAAAGATGGGGATAAGTGCATTAGGCGATGTCCCCTGGGGTACTCATGTGTGCCAATTCTACAAGACTAAGAACGACTTAATTGATATTTTGGTGCCTTATTTCAAAGCAGGATTAGAGAGTCACGAATTCTGTTTGTGGGTTACTTCCGAGCCTCTCAGGGCACCAGAAGCCAAAGAAGCACTGGCAAAGAGTGTATCCGATTTAGAGGAGTATATCAAAAGCGGCCAAATGGAACTTTTTTCACATAAAGAATGGTATCTTAAACAGGGTACGTTTAAACAACAACGAACTATAAAAGGATGGACAGATAAACTCAACAAGGGCTTGACCGACGGTTATACGGGTATGAGGATAGCAGGTAATACAACATGGCTTGATAAAAAACTCTGGGGAAATTTCAATGATTATGAAAAAAAGATAAATGAAGTAATCCGCAAGTATCGGATGATTGCCATTTGCAGCTACAGTCTTCACGACCTGGGAATACTTGAAGTTATAAAAGTATCAAACAACCATCAATACGCCCTAATCAAGCATGGAGGTAAGTGGAAACTGGTTAAGGATGACGAACGCAAAGTTGCGGAGAAAATCCTCCTTGCCGATAAGGCGCGACTCAAATCCCTGGTTTCGGAATCGTTATTAGCCGAGGACAGGAAAAAGCATAGCATCTCAGTACAAGTGCATGAGCAGATTCTCCAGACTCTGGTCGTTTCCAAGATGAAGTTAGAAATATTGTCTGAATCTACATCTTCCGAAGAGTTTTCCAAGGAAGTGAACGATGTATGTCGGTTGCTCAGTACAACCATTCGGGATCTTAATGCGCTGACACTTGAGATTAATTCTCCCGTATTGCACGAGTTGGGTTTTGAGAAGGGGGTAGATAGCTTGCTCAAGCAAATTGAGAGAAAGCATGGGATTACGTCTAAATTCAAGGATGATGGCCAGGTCAAGCACCTAAGTGCTGATGTTAGGGATGTTTTGTTCCAGAGCGTACGGGAATTGTTTACTAACATTCTCAAGCACGCACACGCACAAATCCTGAAGGTCTCTATTCGCAAATTTGGGAGTCAAATACAGATCAGGATTGAAGACGATGGAGTTGGATTCAACGCTTCTGAGGTAAACCAAAGAGAGTCTAGACAACATGGATTTGGTCATCTTGGTATTGCCACACGATTGGAAGAGCTGGGGGGGACGTCTTGAGATTGACTCTAAGCCCGGTCATGGGTGCAGAGTCACGATGACGGCACCACTGATCAGCGACAAGTAGACTACCACCGCCACAAAGAGCTATTGCCGTTTCTAAAAAGTAATTATCACTTTTTGTCATTCCTGCGAAAGCAGGAATCCATATCTTTCAATAATCTGGATTCCGGATTAAGCTTGCTGTGAGTGGAGTCGAATAGGTTCGGAATGACAAGCATCTTCGATCAAGAATCGGGCATTTCCTGCGCTCTCGGCGTGCCCGGCGGTGAATTATTCCCATTCGATGGTCGCGGGGGGTTTGCTGGAGATGTCGTAAACTACGCGGTTCACGCCGCGAACTTCGTTGATAATCCTGTTGGCGATGATGCCCAAGACCTCGTGAGGGATACGGGAGAAATCGGCGGTCATAAAATCCGCCGTCTCGACCGCTCTGACAGCGATAACGCTTTCGTAACTTCGCTCGTCACCCATCACGCCGACCGTCGAGACAGGCAGCAGAACCGCCAACGCCTGCGATATTTTCCGATAGAGTCCCGCAGATTTGATTTCATCTATTACAATTTCATCGGCGGCCCGAAGAATCTCAAGTCTTTCCGGCGTAATTTCACCGACAATTCTTACAGCCAGGCCGGGGCCGGGGAACGGATGCCGCCAGACGACATCTTCCGGAAGACCTAAATATTCACCGACGACGCGGACTTCATCCTTGAACAAATCCCTTAAAGGCTCGATCAGCTCGAATCCCAATTCGGAGGGCAAGCCCCCAACATTATGATGCAACTTTATGTTAGCCGCACCGGCGGTCGAATCCTTAGAGGTCGAATTGGCGGATGCCTGTGCGCCGGACTCGATGACATCGGGATACAATGTCCCCTGAGCGAGGAACTTTACGTTGGGAATTTTCTTCGCTTCCGATTTGAATGCTTCGATAAATTCCGAGCCGATAATGATACGCTTTTGCTGGGGGTCGGTGACACCGGCTAATTTTGTCAAAAACTGTTTAGACCAATCCACAACGCGGAGGTCCATGTGGAAATGATTGCGGAAGGTAGAGACGACACTCTCGGATTCGTTTTTTCGCAAAAGGCCGTTATCGACGAAAATACAGACAAGCTGCTCCCCAATCGCCTTATGAATCAGCGAGGCCACTACGGAAGAATCCACCCCCCCGCTTAGGCCGCATATGACATTGGCGTCACCGACTCTTTTGCGAACCGACTCGATTGATTCGGCGACAAAATCACTCATTTTCCAGTCGCCGCTGCAGCCGCAAATATCGTAAAGAAAATTTTTCAGAATGGTCGAACCTTTGGGTGTATGCGAGACTTCCGGGTGGAACTGGACGCCGAAGAATTTCTTTTTTTTATGCCGGATCGCGGCAAAGGGACAGGTCTCGGTCGAGGCCAGAGAGGTGAAATCATTGCCCAAATCATCGACCTGGTCGCCGTGACTGGCCCAGGCGGTAATCGAATCCGGCAGATTCGCAAACAAATCCTTCCTGTTAAGGATGGTCAGGCTTGTCCGGCCGTACTCGCGCCTTTTCGCCGGTAAAATTTTCGCTCCCAAAACCTGGCAGGCCAACTGCATTCCGTAGCATATTCCCAAAACGGGGACACCAATCTCGAATATTTTCGCATCGCATTCCGGGGCGCCCTCGTCATAAACGCTCGCCGGCCCGCCGGAAAGAATTATGCCTTTGAGATTTAACTTTGCCAGCTCTTTTGCCGTAACCTCCGGGCGGAAAACCAGAGAATAGACATTCTGCTCGCGGACCCGGCGGGCAATTAGCTGGCTGTACTGACTGCCGAAATTCAAAATTGCTATTGTTTCACGACTCATAATCAAAAGCAAGAATACAGAAAACAGATGTAAGAATACAGTAGGGTGGGGCTTGCCCCACCGACTTTATTAATCCATCAGTATAGACTCAACCTGAAAGCCTGTCAATGACAGGATTTCAATCCTTGTAATTAGAGAATTTTTCAATATAATACCGGTTTGAGAAAAAAATCTTGGCTTTATTTACAGGAATCGGACTATGGCAAAAATTACCAAACTCGACGACATTGTGAGCCTGTGCAAGCGAAGGGGTTTTATCTTCCAGTCCAGCGAAATCTACGGCGGCCTGGCAAGCTGCTACGATTACGGCCCGCTCGGAGTCGAGTTGAAAAATAACGTCAAAAAGGCCTGGTGGAAAAGTGTCGTGCAGATGCGGGACGACGTGGTGGGGCTGGATTGCAGTATCCTGATGCACCCGATGGTGTGGAAATCCAGCGGGCACGCGGATAAATTTGCGGATTTAATCGCCGAATGCAAAAAGTGCAATACCCGCACCCGCGTGGACCACTTACAAGAAAAAACTTCTGAACAAGCCGAGGAGCATACTGAACACGTTGCCATCGATTCGGCGATAGCTCAAGCCCATGATCTGGGCAATAAAGTTTGTCCGGCCTGCGGGACTCTCGGGCAGTTTACCGAGCCTATGCCATTCAAGCTGATGTTCGAGACGAAAATGGGAGCCAATATCGACGACTCCATGACGATCCAACTGCGGCCGGAAACCGCACAGGGAATTTTTGCCAATTTCAGGAACGTGCTCGATACGACCAGAGTCAAAATCCCGTTCGGCATCGCCCAGATAGGCAAAAGTTTCCGCAACGAAGTCACCACTAAGGCGTTTATCTTCCGGACCCGCGAATTCGAGCAGGCCGAGCTGGAATTTTTCTGCGAGCCGGGGACGGACGAGCAGTGGTTCGAGCACTGGAAAGAGGCCCGTTTCAACTGGTATCTCGATTTGGGTCTGAAAAAAGAAAACCTCCGCTTCCGCGAGCACGACCCGGACGAGCTTGCCCATTACGCCAAGGGATGTGTTGACGTGGAATATAAATTCCCGTTCGGCTCCGGCGACTGGCAGGAGCTGGAAGGTATCGCCAACCGCACCGACTATGACCTGCGGCAGCATCAACGCGGCATAAGAACTCTCAACAAATGGTATGAAAACAACCGGGACCTTTCCAAAATTCAATTGGCCGATGAAGCCGAGGACTATAACAAAGGCCCGCTGTCCTATTTCGACGAACAGAAAAAAGAACGTTATATCCCTTATGTGATCGAGCCGAGTGCCGGTATCGACCGAAGTGCTCTGGCGTATCTGGTCGATGCCTACGATGAGGAAGAGGTCCGCGGCGAGACGAGAAACCTGCTGCGTTTCCATCCGGCCCTTGCTCCGGTCAAAGCGGCGATTTTCCCGTTGGTCAAAAAAGAGGGTATGCCGGAAATAGCACGGAACATTTATAATGATCTAAAGAAGTATTTCAACTGCTTCTACGATGAAAAAGGTGCGGTGGGACGACGTTACCGCCGACAGGACGAAGCCGGCACGCCCTTCTGCCTCACAGTAGATGGCCAGACGCTGCAGGACAATACTGTCACCGTCCGCGACCGCGACTCGATGGAACAAATAAGACTCTCGACAGATAAAATCCTCCCCCACCTGCGGGAAAAACTGGATATTTGATAAGCATAAAAATCATGTTGAGGCTTGTCCTTTTATGACTTAATTGTTAAAATATCCGTTATGAAGCCGACAATTCATCACGATAGAGAGCAGGAATCGATAGAGGCAAAAACCCGATGGTTCCGGTCTCTTTCCATGGCCGACCGCATGGAGGTATTCTGTAATTTCACGGACCTGGCCCTGTCGGTCAATCCTAACCTGAAGGATCGAAATCATGCTCAACCGATTACAGGACGTATTCAAGTCCTTTCAACGACATAAGGTAAGATACCTGGTTATCGGCGGAGTTGCTTCCGTATTACATGGTGTTCCCCGTGCCACCTTCGATGTGGATATCCTGATTGAACCTACTATTGAAAACGCTCAGAGACTCCTTACTGCTCTGGAAGAAGCCGGATTCGGCACAGCAACCATAACAAATGCTCAGGATGTTATTGCCCATGAAATAACGATATTTAATGACCGGGTCAGAATTGATGTACAAACTCGTACTCCCGGCGTATCTTTCCAAGACGCATGGTCTCGTCGGAAAACTATAACCTACCAGGGACAGGATTTCTTCATTCTATCCAGAGAAGACCTCATTAACACAAAACGCGCCTCCGGACGAGAAGTTGATTTGGAGGACGTTCGCCTGTTGGAACTACCTGACCGGGATGAAACTGAATCCTAAGCAGCTTCTGTGAAAAACCAGATTTATAATCCAGTTGCGGCGAAAAAATTTGAAGGAAATCCTACTACCGGGCGTCTGTTTTTTATGGGAGAGATTGGATAGCAGAATGGCCGAACAAAGCCGGGACAATCAAAGGCAAGTAAAAACAGAACGCACCAAAAAACGTATTCGGCCGATTTTTATAGTCCTCTCCGTATTGGCCTTCTGCCTGTTTTTATGGAAATATTTCTTTTACAAATCTCCATACGAAAAAATCGCCGCCATCGAGACCACTCGCACCATACCTGATTCCGAAAACGCCGCAGGCATTTATAATAAACTCCTCGGATACGGTACTTCCCAATTTAACTATGACTTCCAAAGCAAAACCGTGGAAGATGCGACCCTTGCAAAACCGTGGTCCGGCAAAGATTATCCCGGGCTTGCGAAGTGGTTCGAGCAGCATCAGGATATCACAGACGAGCTGCTGCAACTTTCGAAAATCAAGTTATGCCGTTTCCCACTCACCGATTTTCCAAAAGGTTCGGGTACACACGGCGGAAGATTAAGGGCATTTCGATTGTGGACGTTTTTTCTTGTCCGCGCCACGAACAATGACATCGCCGACGGCCGGACCGAGCAGGCACTGGAAAAATGTTTCTGCCTGATTCGCATCGGCAGGCACAACCGCCAGCAGCCCTTCGCCCTGGATTTTTCAATTGGAATTACCATCGAAGCGATGGCGTTAAAAAGAATGCGCAACTGCATAGTGGAAGGTAACGTCACCGACGAAAACCTGAAAGCCATAGAAACAGCTATATCACAACCGAATGACGAATGGACTCAGGACATGGAAAACATGCTGGCGGTCGAAAAACTTTATGTAAAGATTCTGCCGTACGAACCTTCCGGGTCCGGCTGGTGGTCTCGGCTGACGGCATGGCGGGAAAAAGGGCAGGATCAACAGGCAAAAATCGACAGATTAAAAGAAATTTATACACGACTATTCGCAGACCGCCGGGGGAATCAAATCCTGATTGCCCTTCGAAGATTCAGGAACAAGACCGACAAATGGCCCGAGAGTCTCGATGAACTTCTGCCATTCGTTGATAAAAATATTTTCATCGATCCGCAAAACAACAATCCCTTCGTATATAAACTCACCGACGACGGCTTTATTATGTATAGCAAAGGCCCCAACAATATCGATGAGGGTGGAAGCGACAAAAACGGTGCCGACGACAGGGCAATATGGCCATTACAAATCCCACAAACCGATGATAAAAGTGCCGTCACGGAACAACCTGTTGCGGAAAGGAAAGAGATAGAATGACGGCCGAAAAAAACAATAAGTGGCCGGAAAATCTCGATTCGATAAAAACCGCAGCACCGGTGGAAGCTTTTCTTGACCCTGTCACCGGAAAGCCGTTACAATACGAAAATCATGGCGAACGTTTTTCGCTATATGGAGAAAAAACGAACGTTTGGCCGAGATAAATAACGTACGCAGGAAAACATAAATTGTCATTCCTGTGAAAACAGGAACCCAATGTATACGAGAAAAAACTGGATTCCCGCTTGCGCGGGAATGACACTCAGGAAGAACTATGAACAAAAACTACGCAACAATCGATTCATTATCACAACACGAAAACCAGCAAGTTTCACTTGCCGGCTGGCTGTATAACAGCAGAGGGAGCGGCAAAATCCAGTTTATAATTATCCGCGACGGAACGGGGCTATGTCAGTGTATCGTCGAAAAAGGCAAAATCCCCGACGAGCTTTTCGAGCAGCTCAAGCGCCTCGGACAGGAATCATCCCTGACAGTCACCGGAACAATTCGAGCGGACGAACGAAGCGTCGGCGGCTACGAAATGGCCGTCACCGATGCACAGGTCATCTGCCCGACGGAAGGTTATCCGATTACGCCGAAATCGCACGGCATAGATTTTTTGCTAAAGAACCGTCACCTGCACCTGCGTTCGCACCTGCAATGGTGTATCGGCAAAGTCCGTCACACGGTCATCGACGCCATCCGCAGATTCTTCAACGACAACGGCTTTACGCTCATCGATACGCCAATCTTCACTGCCATCGCCGGTGAAGAGCAGCAATCGCTCTTTGAGGTGGATTATTTCGGAAGCCCTCTGCATCTGACCCAGACGGGACAACTGCATCTGGAATCGGCGGCGATGAGCTTCGGGAAGGTCTATTGCTTCGGGCCGACCTTCCGGGCGGAAAAAAGCAAGACCCGACGGCATCTGACCGAGTTCTGGATGGTCGAGCCGGAGGTGGCCTTTATCGAGATGGACGGCCTGCTCGAACTGGCCGAGAATTTCGTCTCCAGTATCGTCGCTCGCGTATTGCAGGATAACAAAGCCCAGCTCGAAACATTGGGGGCCGATATCGCGTCACTGGAAAAAATTACGCCGCCCTTTTACCGATTGACCTACACGCAATGCGTCGAGATTTTGACCAGCGATAAAGCCAGGGATTTCCTCGCAAAGCAGTTAGAGCAAATGCAGGAACAAAAAAAGCAAATGGAAACGCGAATCGCCGAGCTTGAGAAACAGCAGGCGGGCCAAATCAAGCAGTGGCAGCAGGACAAAAACGCCGCAGAGTTGATTGAGCTGCGCTCGGAACTCGCCGAGACAGATACGAAAATCGAAAATAATCCCAAGCACGCCCAGTTGGCCGCCGAATTTCAATGGGGCAAAGACCTCGGCGGCTCGGACGAAACCATCATCTCGCAGATGCACGGTAAGCCGGTCTTTGTCACGCACTATCCCAAACAGGCCAAGGCCTTCTATATGAAAACCGATCGCGAAAACGAAAAGGTCGTTTTGAATTTCGATCTTCTCGCCCCAGCAGGATTCGGCGAAATCATCGGCGGCTCGGTCAGAGAGGACGATTACGACCGATTAGTCGCGCGGATTAAAAAACAGGGACTCAACGTTGAAAATTACGAATGGTACCTCGACCTGCGGAAATACGGCTCGGTGCCGCACGGCGGTTTCGGACTCGGAGTCGAAAGGACCGTCGCCTGGCTGGCCAACCAGAAACACATCCGGCAGTGCATCCCCTTCCCGAGAATGATGGACAAGGTATATATTTAATCATTTCATGGAAACCTGGACGATAACGAAGCTGCTCAACTGGGTGACACAATTCTTCACCGACAAGGGGATCGATTCGCCCCGCCTCAGCGCCGAGCTTCTGTTGTCCTATGTTTTGGGATTGAAGCGGATCGAATTATACACCCAACACAACAGCGCCGTCGAAAAGCAGGAATTAGATAAGCTGCGGGAGCTTGTCAGACGCGCCGGCCAACACGAGCCGATTGCCTATCTTGTCGGCAAAACAGAATTTTATTCGATGGAGCTAAATGTCACGCAGGACTGTATGATTCCCCGGCCGGAAACGGAATTGCTCGTCCAGAGGGCTATCGAATTTCTTCGAACCCGAAACGGCAACCAATTCGTTTGCGACTTATGCACCGGCAACGGATGTATCGCCGTGGCCATCGCAAAGAATTACCCTAATGCCAAGATCATCGCAACAGATATTTGCGATGCCGCACTTGCCGTCGCCGCTACAAATATCGAAAAACACCATCTACAGGATAAAATCACGCTCCTTTCCGGCGATTTATTCGACCCGATTATACCCCAGCTCGACGTCGGCAAATTCGATTTGATTGTCTGCAATCCCCCTTACGTCAGCAGCAGCGAATACGAAAAGCTGGATAAAAACGTGAAGAACTACGAGCCCCGTCTGGCTCTTTTCGCCGGTGACGACGGTATGGATATTTACCGCCGGATTATCGAAAGAATTGACTCGTTTCTCAAATCGGATGCCGCTTTAATTTTGGAAATCGGCTACGCCCAGGGACAGGCGATTAAAGAATTGCTCGAACAAGCCGGCACTTTTGCCGAAGTTAGAATTGAGAAAGACCTTCACAACAACGACCGAATTGTCACCGCCCAAAAAACTTAAGATCGACTTCCCAGCTTAACTTGATAGACGGCTAAAATATCCTCCCATATTAACATGCAATGCTTTAAAAAAGCCAGATTCTAAAAACAGAATCTGGCTTCGGAGGAGGGTGATGAAAAGCTGATAATAGCTTTAAATACTTTTTCTCGATATATAAAATTCCCTGTATATATCAAATCGAATAGAGAGCAAGTTTTTCTTTAGAAAAAAAAACGTAATTATTGAAAAACTACATTTTCCTTTCCAACAATCAAGCTTTTAAAGGCAAAAATGTAAACTTTTTCCACTTTTTCCCAAAAGCACCAAATTTTAACTCAAAATCTATATTACTTTACGCTTGATAAATCGAGCTTGTTCCGATATTTTTAACGGAGTTGCTGTTATTTCTTTGTTGAAAAGAGCGCAGTACGCAACATCGACGGCCCATAATTCTAAAAACTAACATGAACACTCGTATAACAATAGCCGATCTGCTGGAAGCCAAACACCAGAAGCGGAAAATTGCCGCAATCAGTTGCTACGATTACACGACCGCCCTGCTCGTCTCGCAAACCGATGTCGAGATGATCATCGTTGGCGATTCCGCCGCCCAGCTCATGCTCGGCCACGATTCGACACTCGCCGCCACAATGGACTTCATGGTGACGATCACCGCGGCGGTCCGGCGAGGGACACCGGATATTTTTCTTATCGCAGATATGCCTTTCCTGTCTTACCAGGTCTCGGATGCCGAGGCGGTAAGGAACGCCGGCCGGTTCGTTACCGTCTCGGGCGCTCAGATGGTGAAAATAGAAGCGACCGCCGCACACCTGAACGCGATTAAAAAGGTCAGCGACGCCGGAATAGCGGTTATGGCCCATATCGGCATAAAACCCCAATATATCACTAAAATCGGCAGATTTAAGGCCGAAGCTACGACAGCGGAAATGGCGGCACAACTGATAAATCTTGCCGAGCAAATGGTTTCCGCCGGCGCCGGTGCCCTGCTGCTGGAAGGGACCGCCGCCGAGGTGGCGGAAATTATCACCCAGCGAAGCGAAGTGCCGGTAATTAGCTGCGGCTCCGGGCCCGGCTGCGACGGCCAGGTCCTTATCGCACCGGATATTCTCGGCCTAACACAGGGCAAAAGTCCAAAGTTTGCCAAGAGTTACGACAAACTCGCCGAACGCACTATCGAGGCATTCAAGGCATACAGCAAAGAAGTCCATGTCGGCCAATATCCCGACAAAGAGCACAGCTACCACATGAAGTCCGGCGAATTCGACCGCCTCAAAGAAATCCTCAACCAAAATTTCGGTTAAATCCACAACTTTCGGATCCATTCGATTTCACTCAGGACAAGCTTCGAGCTTCGTGTTTCGGATTTCCGGCCGAAGGCCGGCAAATTGGGTTTGTTTTTTCCCCGGCAAAATCCCAAAATCTGCCGTTTTTCCCGTAATCTTTTTATTTCAAAGAGCTTATATTAAGTTACCTATTTTAACATTGGCTTTGTTTTTTCAAAAAAGGTCGATTTGTAGAGACCTCACGACAATTGTCGAATCCCCCGTGGCCATGTCAATTTCGTTGGAAATTTAATATTTGAAATTTCAGATTGATTTAGTATTCCCCCATTTTTACTTCATTATTCTTTATTCAGTATTCGATGCTCGTCCTGAGCTTCGTCGAAGGATTCGTGATTCCATTCGTTATGTATTTTACCCAAAAACCGCCTTAATGCAATAAAAATCCCCATTTTTAAGCGAAAAATGTCCAATACTCGCCACTCATACGTTCAGCGGATAGCGTTTAGGGTATAGGCTGGTAGAGTGGCGGCCCTGCCCCACCGAGTTTTTAGTCGATAGTTGTTAGTTGTTTGTGATTAAATATTTAGCCCGCAAATTTATTTGCGGGTTCTTAAATGAAAGGTATAATCTAAAGCAACAACTTTGAGCGAGCAGCGAATTGTATCTTTAGCCGTAGTGCGAAATACGATATACGCAATACGACCGACGAAATGAGCCGTGCGATGATTTCCCGATTTTTGAGCCGGCCGTTAAGGCTCTCCGGCGTGTTTGCCATTTATGGCACACCGATAGGCTTGGGATGTTATACAGAAACCATATAAACATAGTTAGATCACACATTTTGGAGAATTTCACATGAACCGAAAACGTTACACTCCTATAGTTCTATTTCTGCTTGTTTTGCTTCCACTAATCGCATTCTCTGGTACAGAACAAAAAGCATCAGAGTCTTACTATGGGCAACTGAAATCTTTGTTAACTCGAAAAATCCTGAATGTTCGGCCGAAAGCCTCAAAACGAGACGTCAACTTGATTGAGGTTGAGAAGGGAGCTGCAGGAGTACTCTTTGGCGCATCTATGGATGATGTTATTGCTATATGGGGAAAGCCGTGCGGGCTCCACATAAATGCGAGTCGGGATGTCTGGACCCTAAATATAGGCGCCTGCAGATTTGGTTTCATTGATAACCATCTTGTCACCATCAGTGTTCATAGCGCCACACTTAAAAAAGCCCATATAGAAAACGGTGTCAGCTTTGAATCCTCTTTTAATGATGTGATGTCTGCTTTCGGTAAACCCATAGAGGCGACAGATTACAATCTTAAGTTCGCAACAGAGAATGGTTACGTCATTAAGTTCCATTTTGTCGCAGACACATCTTCTATAGGTAAACGCAAGCTCATAACCATAAACATCTGTCACCCAGATTCAGGTGAATAGGCCAATAGAAAATGATCTAACAAATCGCTCCAGAAAATTAAAAGTGTCTGCTTGTGCCCCATAGGCGGCAGATTTTTTCTCTTGCACGATTGGCTACCGCAGGATATATTCGCCCTTGCGACGTTTTCCCTGATTTTCGAGCCGATCTTGTTGGCTCTCCGACGTGCCTAAGGTAGGACGAAGTCTTATACGGAAAACACATATTCATAGTTAGCTTATTGAAAAAGGAGAGAATCATGACAAGAACAAGACTGTTTGTGACTGTATTGGTGATGTTGATACTCATAGTGTCGCTTATTGGGTGCTCCAAGACAGAAAACGAGGAACAGCAAACTTCTACCTCGGCTGAGCAGGACATTAATCCAAGTAAGATATTCGAAAAGGTTAAGGCTGCGTATAAGTCGATGGATACTTACAAAGCACAAGGAACCATCACTTCAAATATTGATACCAGTGAAACGAAGATGAACATAGAAACTTCATTCTCGATAATTCTGAAGAAACCTAATCTTTACCTCATTTCCTGGACCCGAGAGAACATGCCGGTCAAGTCTCAGTCCGGAGCAGTATGGAGTGATGGCACTCAACCATATCTCTACATGGGAGGGATGAATGCATATTCCAAAATGAGCAGTGACGAACATGCATTGGCTAGTGCAACAGGAATTTCTGGTGGCGCAGCTTTTACTATACCGTCACTCTTCTTATCAGTATTCAAGGAGCAGCCTGATCCGTTTTCCAGGTTAAAAGACCCCCAGATAGAAATGACAGAGGAAGTCGGAGGAGAGGACTGTTATGTCATAAGTGGATCTTCAGCGATTTCAAAAAAGGAGACCTTTTGGGTCTCAAAGACGAACTATTTAATCAGGAAGTATGATCGATCTCTTGAACCTCCTGAAGGAGGTCGACAAATGCCCGAAATGACCGATGAACAACTCGAGGAAGCCATCAAAGGCATGGGACAAGAAGTGACAGAAGAGAGCAAGAAGAAAATGACGGAGATGATGGAGAGATCAAGAACGATGCTCAAGACCATGAAAATGAGCGGTTCTTCCACCGAACTTCACGCAAATGTCTCATCTCCCAAATTGAACAAGAACGACTTTAAGTTTGCTCTGCCGAAAGGCTCCGTCCTCAGGGAATCCTTATTGGGCGGGGAAAACTAGGGACAGCCATGAATGTGGAAATAATTAGTGCCGTTTTCAATTTTTAGGCTTTGTTCATTAGCGGTATGTTGTGAAAATAAAAAAAAGCAGGCTTTAAATTGTAAATAAATAAAAGTAAAAGAACTGAATAAGATAACATAAATAAACGTCCCTATTAAATTCTTGGAGTAGCGAGATTTCGACAATGGCACTGCATGATGATGATTTTCTCTACCACTACACAACCCCAGATAGTCTGATAGGCATCGTGGAGAATCGCACCCTATGGGCAACGGATGTCTTCTACCTAAATGACAGCGAGGAGTTTGCTCTTGGTATCCAAATAGCCCGCGACTATATGAAGGATCTTAAAGAAAAGGCAAATGGCGAGCCAACAGTTGGTCGGCTTGAGTGGCTTCTGAACGAGTTCGAAGGCATTGGGCCGCTAAGAAAGAAAACTGTTTACGTGTCTTCTCTGTCAGTAGAAGATGACCAGTTGAGTCAGTGGCGAGCATATTGCCGTGGGGGCGGATTCGCAATCGGATTTAAAGTTGGAAGACTCAGGGAACTGGCTACAGCTCAAGGCTTCGTTCTTGAACGGTGCATTTATAATCCTGAAGAACAAAGCCAACTTATAACCGGCGCGGTGGATTCAATAGCTGGAGCTTGGTTGAATTCCAACTCACCTTGGCCCGAACAGACCGGAGAGGGACCACGATTTGAAATTTCCCTCAGTCTCGTTCATGAACTCTCGCGTTTGTCTCCAATGCTTAAGAATCAAGCCTTCTTGGAAGAGAAAGAATACAGACTCATATCAGAGCCCTCAGCTTTTTATGTAGAGGGACAAAAGAAGTTTCGTAACCAGAGGGGCCTAGTTGTCCCCTACCGAGAATTCAGGCTTGATAATGATGACCTATGGCGCCAAGTTCGTGCAGTAGTCGGCCCTACGCCACATCCGGAACAGTCAAAAGCATCCGTCTATGCACTGTTACGAAGTGACAGGACTGGTTGCGCTCATGATGTCCGAATAACTAAATGCTCTTATCGTGAATGGTAAGGCTCTACCTGTGGGCATTAAAGGTATACACCTACCCCATAGGTGCATAAGGCAGAGAAACAAACTATAGATGATGGATGATGGATGATACCTGAGGCACAAGTGGGCGAGGAAATTAGCCATAACTCGGATACCGTGAAAGCGGCACCGGTGAGCCGCAACGTTATGTAAGGAAACTATCAATGAAATGCCCACACTGTAACAATGATATTGAGCTGACATGGAAACGGTACTGGAAAGCTCCTCTTGGCAGGCATACCTGCCCACAATGCTGCAATCGTTTCCGAATGAAACATTCATTATGGTATTATTGTGTTTTATTGGGTCTCTGTTGCTTGTCCGGACTGATCCCAGCTGTTCTTGCACTTTGGCTCGGGGCAACAGGAATGCAAGCTTTTATCACATACTGGATTTTCGTTTTGCTTGCCGCCATACCCATCGACAAGAAAATAGATGCAACCTGGCGAGGCACAATACCACTTGGTATAAAGAAGCAGGAAGATGCATAACCTGTCACTTCTGCTGACGTCCCTTACGGGCCGCCGTTGAGCTTAATCGTTAGAAGTTTTGTAATTAAATCCTCGGGAGAGAAGTGTTTGTCTTCTGAGGGTCTCTTTTTTTAAAACTGTTCACGGTAATTAAAGTTGTCCGGCTGGTCTTTAGGTGCTTGTCCCTTAGTGTGTTTAGCTGATATTTATTTGCCGGGGGATTTGGAATTTTATTGGGTGGGACTTCTGTCTTCCTCTGGGGATGAACTTGTCCTGCCCTCGGCCATGAGCTCGGGCCGAATGGAGCCTGTCGAAGGATCGTTTTTGATTTCTTTTATTGGCGTTCTTTGTTTTCGGCGGTCCCCTTGGGGATGAATTCTCTTGCCGGAATTGCTTGTCGGGGGTGCTTCGCCTTTTAGTATTGCAAGGGCTTTAATGCACGCCGCCCTGGTCGTTCGGTCGCGGTTTTTTAGTCCCTGTTCGAGAATCTTTGTCGCCGGTTCTTTCATCCTGCCCCTCATAGACCTGAGGCCGTAGGCGGCGGCTTTTTTGGTCGTACGGGAAAAGTCACCGAGTAAAATATTCGTTAGTATCGCCAGGCCGTCCTCCTGCATCCAGGACAGATTGAAAGCGGCGAGCCGGGCTGTTGTTATATCATCGGAACATAACTTCCGAGTAAGCTGCCTGAGCTTCTCGATGGCTTCCGGGTCTTTCGCCGGCCCGGGAGATTTCTGTTCTTCGGGTACCATAAATACTCCTTCAAAAGCAACAAAGTATAATTGAAAACCGCCGATTATGCCAGTCGAAAAGCATGTTCGGCGAAAATAGTCTCGGCCGTGCAGGACCAATCAAAAACCGCCGTGATGCCGTTATACGTAGAATTTCTGTTATATCCGGAAAAACCGTTACATCCGGCCCCGCCGTTGGCACTTGTTTATAGCCTTTGGATGATCGGTCAAAAGAAGGATAACATATACCTTTTCCATTCGAAGCCCTTGTTTTGTCCTCTCCCTCTCCTCCGCGAAACAAGGGCTTTTCCATAAATTTTGAGAAAATAAAAAAAATTCAGAAAAAAACAATCAATAATTAACGACTCACAAACGCCTATATAAGGGGAAATAAGTCTGAGACTTATAACATTCTAAGAGCCCCTGTATTCCACCTTTCCTCCTTCACGCAGGGGCTTTTTTCATCCAGATCAGGGATCAGGGTATGGGAAGGCCGAGTTCTGCCAGGACTTTTTTCATGTCCTCCCAGACTCTTTTACGGTTCTCCTGTGAATAATTCCGCAGCAGATACGCAGGATGATATGTCGCCATCAGCTTGATGGGCGGATGGCCGATACCGGCGTAATATTCCTCGAACCGGCCGCGTAGCTGCCCGATCGATTTAGTCGAATTGAGTAATGTTTTTGCTGCAGGAGCACCGAGAGCCACAATAATTTCAGGATTTATAACTTCAATCTGTCTTTGAAGATATGGGAAGCAGCTTATGATTTCATCGGCACGCGGGTCGCGATTTTCCGGCGGGCGGCATTTCAAAATATTGCCGATATAAACTTCGCTTCGTTTGAGGCCGCAAGCGGCGATAATTTTATCCAGAAGCTGACCGGCCCTGCCGACAAAAGGCCTGCCCTGTGCGTCTTCGTCGGCTCCGGGGGCTTCGCCGATGAACATTATACGGGCATTCGGGCTTCCTTCGCCGGGCACGGCGTTGGTTCGCAACGAGCCTAAATCACACTGACGGCACTGGCGAGTTTGCTCGGCGATTTTTTCCAGCTCTTTTGCTTTTTCAGCGACAGCCATAGGATCCTCCTTTTGCTGCTGGGATTCCTGGGATTGTGGGGATTTATTGTTACCTTTGACGGCAAAACCACAGAAAAACTGCTCCATCTCAAGATGCTGACGAACTACTTTGTCGATGTTTACTTCTTTGTCCATTGAAGCGGATTTTAACAGTAATTTCTGTCGTATGCAATGTCTTTGGCCGATGACCTGGTAATATGCGGTTATAAAATATCATAAATCCAAAAGTCGAATTAAAACTTTCGTCTCGTCAACTAATCGCAAATTAGTTAAGCCGCCGATGTTTTTCGAACGTCTCCGCCTGTTTTTTAAAGAACCCTGCACCTTCGCAGCAGACCGGCAAATAAAACGCCGATCCCATTAAGCAAAAAGGCGCCGGGAGCAGGAGTACACACGATTTCCGAGACCTTGACATCCACGAACGCCGTGGTGAACGATTCGGCAACCATGCCGCCTTCGCGTAGCTGATTCAGGTCCCATGCCGCACCGCCTGTAGCCCAGGCAAGATCGACATAGCAGGTATCGGTGTTGTAGTACGGCGAGACACCTACGCCTCCGGTGCTCAGGGTATAACCGCCTGAACCGTCCGCTACGTATGCGTTGCCATAGGCATCGACTCCGAGCGCTGAAACTCCCTGGCCGTCCTCGAAGCCACAGTCAACGACAACGTTCAACATTACGTTCCCGGTGTTCAGTGAGGTCAACATCTTGTCGTAAGTGAGGTTGGCATTCAAACTGTCCCTGTCTTCATCGGTAACCAATATCATATTAACAAGGGCGTCACTATGAAAGTAATAGCCTTTCAGTCCGAAGTTAATCGCGTCCCAGCCGTCCTCCCACGCTCCGGATGTTACCAGCTCCGCGGTTGCAGCGGAAAGCTTCTCAGCCGTGCCCCATGCACTGCCGCCTACCGAATGTCTGTGAGGACTGGGGCCGCCGTCAGAGGTGCCGGCCGCAAAACCGACAAGGGCGTACATGTTATCAGCCTGGCCTGCGGATATAAGTTCCGAATCCAGATATGTCACCACATCCCCGATCCATTCGTGCTCGCCGGACATAGAACCTGATTCGTCAACAATGAACATCATATCCACAGCGGCATTTGCAGAACCTGCAATCCAAAAAACCATCGCGCAAATTATACCTATCTTTTTCATCCCTCATCTCCAGAATATCTACTGATATAAGATCAGCTCATTCCATTGAAATCATTTAAAAAGATTTTTCTCAATCCGGGTGGGCTGCGAGTCGAACCCACACAATCAAACACCGGTATGACACGAATTGAACGGCCGGTTTCGTAAGAAATGTCACTGGTCGAACGAATGATGTTTATGGAAAGCCCAACTACAAATTGACGTGTACTTCCACCACCTTCAATCCTTGCAGATGCCACCGTCGCATCTCGAGACAGCGGCGGCAAATCCAATCCTTTACTCGGTCTGCCTGCCATTAACTCCATTTGTCCCTGCTCCTGAACAAATCCTTTCATCTGTTTACACAGTACCTCCCCCCAAACATGGAACAATATTGAGTCCCACACCGATGCACTTCAAACAAGAGGCGTTCTTTCGTGCAGATATCCATATAAATTGAAGGTGTGGTCCTCCTCCTTTGAGGCACCATGTCTTTCAATTAAGACTATATATACAACATTTTTTTTCTAAGTCAATTGTGGAAACTACGTATTTTAAACATTTTTATTTTATTAATTTTAGCGAATCCCGCCAAATACTCAAAAATACCACTTTGGGATTACTCCTCAAGTAGTATGTATATTAAAGTATCAAGCATCGAGACAAATAACTTGCTGGGATGTTAAGTTGCTTATTATCCGCAGCTTATGATCTTTTAGCCTGTAAAGCTTGACGACATCGGCATACTTGCCGCCTTCGGGCAGAACCTGGGCCAGCTCGTTGGGCACTTCGTCGAGCTTGGCAATGTTGAAAATCGTATTGGGTTTTCCCGGAAACAGGGCAACGTAAAAAATATCCGATTCCACCAAATCCTGGAAGAAATGCGTACCGAAGGAAAGCTCCGGTATTAAATTCGCCCCTTCATAGGCAATTTCCGCCAGGACGGTGACATTATTGATTTCATGGAAGCCGACAGGTACGCCAAGGCTCGGCGTACTTGTCCCCCATCTGCCGGGCCCCATAAGGATAGTAGCCTCGGTTTCCTTATTGGTTATTTGCTTGTTGAGACGACCGACCAATCGGGCAATGTCATATTTGCCGGAAAGAGATAAATCAATATAGGCCTGCGGCTCTACATATATTATCCTCTGGAGGTCCTGAAAGATATTGCCGCCCATGAAGTAACCTTCGCACTTGAACAGAATCTTTTCCGCTTCGAGCTGCTCGGGAATTTCTACGCGTCCTTTTTCGCCTCTGGTTTGGAGCGGCCGGCATTGTAAAAGATTTATCACAAGCTTGCCGTCCTGTGTGAAATTCACCGTATATTCTATATCAACCGGATATTGATACTTCTCTTCCAGGGTTTTGAGAATTTTCTGCATGATTTTAACAAAGGAAGTTTTCGTCAAAAGCTTCTCGAATGTAAGCAGCCAGTATTCCGTGTCGGCCGAACCTTTTTGACGGGCCTGCCTTGCCATCTGATAGTCCCTGACTGCAACCATCTCCAGGTTAATATCGGGTTTTTCATCTACAAGCTGCCGGAACGGAATCGTTCTCAAAGCATTTTCTCCGGTATCAAGCAGGTCCACACGATGCTGTGAGTACTTGCGGATGTCATCCATGCCGGAGACCGGCCTGACTAAAGGCTGATCGAGAGCAATAATACGCGGGTAATCATCCTCCACACGATTGACCGCCCTTGTACCCAGTCCGAAGACCAATCTGAGCATACCCGCTTTTGGATCGAGGTCCGGTTTCCAGACAAAAGCATTATGTGACATTCCGACACCGGCCAGGTCCGGGAAGAAGTAACTGTTTCGGTAAGAGCCGGAGACACGCTGCACAAGCAGGGCCATTTGCTCATCCCGCTGGTCAAGTCCCCTTTGCAAACGATACGTCAGCGCGTCCTCGCTCATCGTGCTGGCATAAACCGAGCGCACGGCTTCTTCGAAACGTTCATAACGCTCTTCAGGGGTGCCCTGATTGACACAAAACAAACTTTCGTACTTGCCCGCAAAGGCATTGCCGAAGGCATCTTCCAGCAGAGAGCTCGAGCGGACAATAATCGGTGACTGCCCGAAATATTCGATCATTTCCTGAAACTGCTCACGAATCTGGTCGGGAAAACGGCCGGTCAAAAGTTTTTCCCGCAATTGAGCCGCCGCTTTAAAATATCCCTCTTTGGTCTTCTGCTCTACGCGCAGCTTCCAGCAGCCGTTTTCCACGAGATACGTATAAAAAACATCGGAACCGACATAGAAAGAATCGTGCGGCTCGAGATGCTTATTCAAATCATATTCTTCCCTGGAAATAATCTTGTTGGCGAGGAGCATTCCAACCGCTTTTCCGCCGATGAAACCTGTTCCGATCAGCCTGCTTTTGATGGCCTGTAAATCTTCAAGGGTGAATTGCTTCCTGACTAATGACAACATTCTCTCGTCCCTGCCGATCATAATCTTACAGAGCCGATCCAGCGATTGTTGTTTTTCTTTCTCCGATATATCCCACATCTGAACCATTTCCGTCGCCTGCGAAAACAGCTTGTCCCAGTAATCAAGCACTCTCTGGGAAGGCTGGACTTCCTGCTCGGAGATATATGCAAGAAGCTTGGTAGCATCGACGCTGCTTGTAATCGGTACAAAAGCACCGTCCTGCTGCATGTGCGGAAGGAACATCGTCGAAGAATAACGTTTCCAGACTTTCAAGGGATGAAGACAATATCTGCCTTCGACATTATAAAGGTCCAGCAGAAGCTGTGTGGTTTCACGGATGCGGGCGATTGTCTTAAACGAGTGACGGTTACGTAAAAGCGCAAAATAAGCGATCGTATCCAGCTCGAACAGGTACGGGCAGGTAACCATGAAAAAATTGCCAATCATCAGGTCTGTCGCCCAGGCATCCAGCAGATATGAAAGACAATCAAAAACATAATAGGCTTCTTTACCCGCTCTGGCGATTATCTCATGAACCTTCGTGGTAAACGTTTCAAAACCACTACCGGCGTCGAGTTTGTACATGACGACTCCCTCACCGGGTTTTGTCAGAGGCTTATGGTCGGCAAATCGCACATAAACCACCTGACGGGACTGCTGCTTTGCCCGTTCGACATAAGGTGTAACAAAGTCGAAAAAATCATCAATGCTATCGACCTGCCAGACGACATTGTCGCCTTTTTTCAAGCCGGTAAATACATTATCCAGAGAATCGATTCCCGTACTGGCCCATCCCGGCATAATTCAACCTCTTTCACTTCTTTCCACGATCGAAGAGCTATTACTTAACTATCTCGATAACATTACATAATTGTAAAAGGGCAAAACCCTTTATACAAACAGGTTTTACCCTTTTTCTATAAAACACACCACACTTCAACAAACATATTTGCACAAAACTGAACCGCTACACAATCACCGGTTCAAGCACTCTTGAGCTTATTGTTCCATACTTTTATACTACACGACTCCCTGATCGAGCATGGCGTCGGCCACTTTCACAAACCCTGCGATATTTGCTCCCATCACCAGATTTCCCGGTTCGCCGTATTCTTCGGCCGCTTCGTAGCACTGCTTATGAATCGCAATCATAATTGTATGCAGCTTATCATCGACCTCTTCACGAGACCACGACATCATCATGGCATTCTGCGACATTTCCAGTCCCGACGTCGCAACACCGCCGGCATTCGCAGCCTTGGCCGGACCGTAAAGAATCTTGTTTTCGAGATATTGCTCAATCGCCTCGGGCGTACTCGGCATATTCGCACCTTCGGCAACAAGCATACAACCGTTCTTGAGCAACGTTTTGGCATCTTCCTCGTTCACTTCATTCTGAGTTGCACTGGGGAATGCACAGTCACATTTGATCTGCCACGGACGCTTTCCTTCAAGGTACTGGACTTTATACTTGTCGGCATATTCCTTAATGCGTCCGCGCCGGACATTTTTAAGTTCCAGAACAAAGGCGAGCTTCTCGTTATCAATTCCACTGGGATCGTAAATAGTTCCGTTCGAATCAGATAAAGTGACGGCCTTTGCACCGAGCTGGTTGAGTTTTTCCACGGTATATTGAGCCACATTTCCAGAGCCGGAGACGGTACAGATTTTACCTTTGAAACTATCGCCGCGAGTCTTGAGCATTTCCTCGGCAAAATACACGCAGCCGTACCCGGTTGCTTCGGGACGAATCAGCGAACCACCCCAGTTGAGGGCTTTGCCGGTCAAAACACCGGTAAACTCGTTTCTAAGACGCTTGTATTGGCCGAACATAAAACCGATTTCACGACCGCCCACGCCGATATCCCCTGCCGGGACATCCGTGTTCGGGCCGATATGACGAAACAGCTCGGTCATAAAGCTCTGGCAGAATCGCATTACTTCGTTATCGCTTTTGCCCTTGGGATCAAAATCCGAGCCGCCCTTTCCGCCGCCCATCGGCAGAGTGGTAAGGGAGTTCTTAAAAATCTGCTCGAAGCCAAGGAACTTCAGGATACTTGCATTGACCGTAGGATGAAATCTCAACCCTCCTTTGTACGGGCCGAGTGCACTATTGAACTCGAAACGAAAACCTCGGTTGACCTGAATATTTCCCTTATCATCCTGCCAGGGAACGCGAAACATAAACTGCCTTTCCGGCTCCACGATCCTGTCAAGTATTTTGGCATCGACATATTCGGGATGTTTTTCCAAAACCGGCTCCAAAGAGTCGAGCACTTCTCTTACCGCCTGATGGAATTCGGCCTCACCCGGATTGCGTTTTAAAACTTCTTCATAAACACCCTGGATAACGGTTTTTGCTGCCATTTGACGTATCTCCTATTAAGATATGTAGTTTCTACTCAATTCGACTATTATTATAAGCCAAATTAATAACAAAATCACACAATTGCGTTATAGACTGTAAACTGATAAGATTAATAAGTTACAATGCCTAATAGGTATAATACAAGGCATAAATGTTAATAGAACTTATTAGGAACTCTTATAATGCATATAGAAATGTTGAAGCTATTCTGTGATCTGGCTGAGTTGCGCAGTTTTTCAAAGACTGCAGAAAAGAATCTCATAAGCCAGTCTGCAGTCTCACAACAGCTTGCCCAACTGGAATTAATACACAAGTGCCAGTTACTTAACCGCAAAAAAAGACCTATTGAGCTAACAAAAGCGGGTCAGATTTTTTATCAGGCCAGTAAAGATATGCTTGAGAGATATGAACAGCTCAAGAACGAGCTGCGGACATTACAAAAAACCTTTATAAGCAAAATAAACGTAGCGGCGATTTTCAGTATCGGCATGCACACACTGCCTGACTATGTTAAAAAGTTTATGGTCAGCTACCCGAAAGTAAACGTTCATATCGAATATTTCAGCTCAAGCAGAATATACGAATTGATTTTAGACGGCGAAGTCGATATCGGCCTTGTCGCAGTTCCGAAAAGGGACAAAAGACTCGAAGTTTTCGATTTCGAGGATGAGCCGCTTGTTCTGGCCTGCAGCCCGAAACACCCGTTGGCACACGAATCGCAGGTGGATATCCACAAACTACAGTTCGAACGATTCATAGCTTTCGAAAAAGATGTCCCTACCCGAACGTGGATCGACGGTATTTTAGAGCGTTACAATATCAGCATAAGCCCGGTGATGGAATTCGATAATATAGAAACCGTCAAGCGGGCGGTGGAAATCAATTCCGGCATAAGTATCTTACCCAAGACCGCAATACTTCAGGAGCTTGGAAGCGGCACAATAAGAGCGATAGACTTTTCCAACGAACGTTTTATCAGGCCGACGGGTATAATCGTTCGTAAAGGTAAAATTTTATCCCAGGCGGGGCGATATTTTATTGAGCTTCTGCGTAAGAAAGTATCGAGTGAGGATTAGCCTGACGGCGATAGAAAAATAATATTTGTATATAAAATCTTCGGACCTTGTGAAATGACAATTAATGCTGTTATATTTGATCTGGATGGAACAATAACCAAGCCATACTTCGACTTCGATGCCATCCGTGAAGAAATGGGATTGGACAGAAATTCCGGTCCGGTTCTCGAGGCGATGGAGAAAATGACTCTCCAGGAGCGAAAAAAAACAGAGGAGATACTCAATTATCACGAGCAAAAAGCGGTAATAGAATCCGAGCTTAATGTCGGGGCCAAAGAAACACTTTCAGCTCTTAGTGCCGCGGGGATAAAAATCGGAGTATTAACCCGAAACAGACGAGATAACGCATTCGCAATCGCCCACAAGCACGGCTTGAAATTCGACACCGTCATAGGCCGGGAAGACGGCCCGGTCAAACCCGATGCCTTCGGGGTACTTCATTTGTGCAGGAAATTCGGCGTCGAACCGGAGGAAACGATATTAGTGGGAGATTACCTGTTCGATCTACTGTGTGCAAAGGCCGCCGGCGCCGTTGCCGTGCTTTTGACCAATCACAGTAAAGCTGAGGAATTTACCGAACATGCGGATTTTTGTATTGAAAACATCGGCAGTATCCTCGACATTATTGAAATTAAAAACGGCCTGTGACAAAAAGGAGTAGCAATAATGAATATAAAGATAATAGCCCGGATTACTTTCATGCTTTTATGTATGGTTAGCGCCGGCTGCGCTTCCGGAGCCGTGGACAATCCTGATACACAGCAGAAAAAACAAACGGAAGATCCGGTCGATAAAGTCCTCGAACAGTTAAACAAAAGCACACGTGAACTCAAATCGTATCAGGGGCAAATTGAATACAAATTCACTCAGCCGTCCTTATTCGATTCGCAGGACCTTCGGAAAGGAACCCTTTATTACACAAAAGAAGGCAACAAATCAAGACTAAGGGTGAATTTTCAGACACGCAAACAGGACGAAGAGCAGGAACATAAATACATCGAGCAATATATTGTTCTCGACGGAGCTTCGCTTGTCTATCCCGGCCACCGGTTCGAAGGCACCTGGTTTGTGTGCATCGACTACAAGGTCGAAGAATTGAAGCTTTATCAATTGGCAGAGCCCGGCGATCCGAATAAGCCGATGGATGTTTTCGAGCTGGCCAGTAAAAATCTGCCGCTGGTCGGCTTCACAAAAATAGAAGAACTGAAAGAACAGTTCGAAGTCAGTTTAATCGAGCAAAAAACTCCCGAGTCGAAGGATTTTATTCAAGTCAATTTGAAAGTTAAGCCGAATTCGATATATAAAGATGATTATACCTTAATCGATTTTTGGATTGACAGGAAACTGAACCTGCCGGTAAAAATAATCGCCATAACGAATGAAGAAGATATCTATGAGATAAAATTTCTCCAGCCGAAAGTAAACAAGGCTATAGATAAGAATGTTTTTGATTTCAAGATGCCGAAAAATTTCGGCGAACCGGAAATCATTCCTCTCAAGGAAAAAAACGAACAATGACATCCAATCGTTCCAAATGGTGTATAATAAATGACTGCAGAAACTATCGCAGAAAAAGACTTTAAAGAGCTGATTGCAGGACGCAGCAGCAGACTGCTGGCCCTTGCAAACAGGATATCAAAGTGCAAATCGACCAAAGAAATTCTTACACGCCCGCTGTTAGGCGCATTACTTTCTCAATCCACACAGATCGAAGAGCTGCTTGACGCCTACGGTGCGAGCAATAACTGCAACTGGTGTGAATTCAGGTCTCTGACTGCGGCCATTAAGGGATTTTCCGATGTGAGCTACGAGCTGCTCCATATTCGATCCGTATTGCCCGGCTATCATCTTCTATCGACCGGCAGGGATTTCTTCAAAGCCACGGACGAGACGCTCGATTTCACATCTGGAATACTTTTACAAGCAGCCGGAAAAATAGTCATGCTGGCCGGTAAGATCGGCCTGCCTGTCCCGTCAAAAAATCAAAATGATAATATATATGTCGGAAGGCTCCCCGAAGGAAAATTACCGTACACATGTGAAATACGCAAAATTGAAGTCGTATCCGAGACGGTAACTTTTCTTGCGACCGCCTTTTTGAATCTGGCCGCTGAAAGTAAAGATGTTTGTGCGGCCGCCCGGGCAAAGCCTGAAGAATACGCAAGCTACCTTGCCGGTTCGGTCAGCGAAGAAAAACTACGAAGTCTCCAGCTTCAATTTCACAACCTCCAGTCACTATACGATACGTACGTATCAGGCACCGAAGCCGCCGAGCTTGATGCAGACCTGCCCGCTCTCCGAGGCCATATAAGCGTCGTCCTTCATCTTTTAAGAACCGCAACATTATTCGCCCATCACTATGAACGGCATTTAATCAACAGGCGACTGTGTCGATCACTGAGTCGAGGTGAGGATATTGTAAAGGCTGACACGCTGCTGAACGTGTTAATGAATTACTCGATCACCCACATTAGTTTGTATATAGAATATGCGGTACAGCTTTGTCAGGAAAAGCTCAAACGCTATGCGAAGGTCGGCCAAATTGAGTTGCCGATCCCTCAATATCGCGGCTTTCACGTTCGCCCTTCCACACTCATTGCCAAGATTGTGCAGCATTACGGAAGTGAAGTTCGGATGCATCTGGACGATGAGGTTTACAATGCACACCTGCCGTTGGATTTGTTCCGGGCCAACGAAAAAATTAACGCACGCAAACGGCGATGGCTAACCGAGGGAATCGTCCGTTTAAAGCTCGTCCAGGAGGAAAAAAGCGATACGGATATTAATGCCCTCGTCCTTGGTGTTGTACTGACCCTGGCCGGGCGAGGCAAAGTAATCATCTACGAACAACCTCTGCAGTTTCCGGATGAGCCGGCCCGAAAGCAGGGAACATTGCTGGAAAAGGTCATAGATGAGATGGCCAGGCTCCTTGCAATGGGTAAAATAGATGTGGAATCCGATTTAACCACAATATTTGTCGGCGATAAGCGAGTCCTGAACGATATTCAGCTTCTGGCGGAATCCGGATACGGCGAAGATAAGTTCGGCAATAATGTTCCATTGCCGGAAAAACTTGGATATCTACGTCGATAGGCTTGAAAAAACCTCACTAAAAATACATAAAAATTATGTTTTCCCCTTACAGGAATGGGTAAAATAGAGGATAATCAATAAAGCTTCACAGATTTGGGCTAAAAGGAAAAGGAATCAATATGGCAAAAGGATTAGTTATTTACTATTCAAGAAGCGGTAATACAAAAGAAATGGCGGAAATAATTGCCAAAGCAATGAACGAAGCCGATTTGCCAAGCGAATGCAAATCCGTCAATGATATAACTCCTGAAGAAATCTTTAGTTACGATGCGATAGTGGTCGGTTCTCCGACGTATTACGGCCAAATGGCCGGGCCGATCAAGAACCTTATCGATGAACTGGTGAGCCGACACGGCCAGCTCGATGGTAAAGTCGGGGCGGCTTTTTCCAGTGCGGCAAACATAGGCGGAGGCAATGAAACTACTATAATGGGAATCATCGAGGCAATGCTTATAAGCGGGATGATCGTCCAGGGTGATCCCCGCGGTGACCATTACGGCCCCGTCTCAATCGGCAAACCCGACCAACGAGTTATTAAACAATGTGCACGGCGCGGCCAGAGAATAGCAGAATTGACTAAAAAATTAGCAGGATAGCGTATAAAAAATATTTGTTTTTTTGCAAAAAAAGCCTTTTTTCTTTGACAAAATATCTGCACCCAGTTAATTTTCTAAGGCAATTTAAACTGCTCTAATAGACCTAAAATATATGAAATGGAGATCATTCTGATGCAAGAATACGAAGACCTTAAAGTATTGATTGCGGAAATTGAGACCGACATAGGTAAGGCTGAAGGCGGAAATAAAGCTGCAGGAACACGAGTTCGCAAACAAATGCAAAAAATCAAACAAGCGGCTCAATTTGTCCGTAATCGTGTCCTTGAAATCCGATCGACCGATTAAACTACCGCGATTATCTAAAACGCCGGCTTAATTCTTCCTTAAGCATAGTATATTTGCGCCATAGAGTATATATAAACAATATACCAGGAATAATGGCGCAATATGCGGCACTTTTGGCATAGAAGATGGTTTTTCTTGAGGTGCATAATGCCCCCTCCATTATTTTTTGACTTATCACAAATTGACCTCGAGGCAAAGCCGGTATTCGATAAAGAAGCGGTTTGCAAAATTAATCCGCAAAGATATGAAATGCAACAGCTCGACGGCATTCTCTGGTATGACAAGGAAAAAAACCAGATTTTAGGCTACAAGGATATAACAAAGGACGAATTCTGGATTCGCGGCCACATCCCCGACCGGCCTTTGATGCCCGGCGTAATCATGGTCGAAGCGGCGGCCCAGCTTGCAAGCTTCTTTATGAAACAGATTTTTCAGGAGCCGGGATTTATCGGATTCGCAGGAATAGAATCTGCAAAATTCCGCTCCGTCATTGAGCCGGGCCAAAGACTATATTTACTCGGCCTGGTAACAAAATACAGACGGAAAAAAAGCACCTCATTGGTTACAACAAGCGTCCAGGGAGTCGTAGAGGGCAATCTCGTATTCCAAGCATCCGTTTCCGGCATGAGAGTCTAAGCTGTACAATTCCAAAAAGATTAATCAAACAACCACACGCCCAGAACTGAAATTGGTGAACAAAAAACCTCCCGGCATGAAACTATAGACGGCAGGATTTTAAGCAGATAAAAAAAAGCGAATTAATAACACATTTACGGTGAATTATATTATCATGCGAAAAACTTCACTCAGAAGTTTAATTATGTCTTTTCGGGATAGACCTAAAAGTTTCCATCTTGCTTTCCCACTTATGTGAATCGATGCCGGCCGAAATCCCCTGTAACCGCCATAATCCACACCAACATTTCCATACAAATCTAAGCACTCTCATACTACCACCCCCATCCGAAATGGTGATATTATTAATACACCGTATAAATCCCTTCCCTGAGAAATGAAATATCGAAAAACTACAAGAATGTGCCGAATCCGGCCCCGAATGTAACGCTTTTTTTGTAATTTCACCCGAAAACTAACATTTTCAGTACCTGCTTATCAATACAAAACGGACAATTTTAAAACTTTTGGTTCCATTGAAGAAAACACGTAACTACATGCAAAGAAAATTCCTCGTCAACACTCCGTAAAATCATGCGGGTCAGAGCAGGCAATAAAAAAGGGCTGCAAGCGGAAACTCGCAGCCCTTTAATAATAATTCCGTTAATACAATTACAGCATTCTTCTTCTACGCAGCCGGTTTACAAGAACTGCACCAATACCGCATAACAGAACGGCACAGGGAGCGGGAACAATGACAATAGACAGCTCGGCGTAATCGACTATATAACCATCATTACCTTCGGAGACATCGATTACGACGTTCTCCCAGCCCGTAATAAGATTGACCGGGACATTAAAAGTTAACAGGCGCGTTAAATCATGCTGACCTTCGAGGCCCTGGATAGTACCGACAGTGACACCGTCCACACGGACATCAGCACTCCAATCGGCATAATCTGCGACACCTGCAAGGAATATCGTTAATGTCGCCGATGCGGGCGTCAGGCCGGCCAGGTCATAGAAGTGTGTCCAGGACTTGTCACCTTCATACCAATTGTCCGTAAAATCCGGATCATCGGGTTCCCGGTAGTCCTCCCAGTATATTCCGTAATCGAGGTAATGCAATCCGCCGGCAATCGGGCACCAGACGCCGAATCCGTCTTTGTCACCTGTCAGGTCCGTGATAATAATAGCCGACCGGGCCACCGGAGTGACGGCGAGAACCAGGAATATAACGGCAGACACCAAAAAAGTTTTTTTCATCACACCCCCCATATGTATGGTACTAACTGCTAAAACAACCCCCTTTTGACGAGAGCTAATGTACAATCAATTCTCTGTCAATCCCAGTGACATATTATAACAAATTCCCTATTATTCTGTCAATGATATTCCCCAAACTCAGGTTCCTTTACTTTTACTTCCTATAAAAACTGAAATTTTTAAAGGGAATTTCGGATCGATTGAATATATCCATCGTGTAATTATATTTTTTTACGAAAAAAAGCCCCTGTGTAGCGGAGGGAGAGGAAAAGCGAGATATCCACAGGGGCTTGAGGACAAAATTTTATATTTCTATTACAATTATATCTTCATAGCCGAACCGGTCAAGGCCCTATTATGAAATAATCGTCATAAAAATCAAAGGAATTTATTTCACAAATCCTGGGCAATTACGAAAAAACAGCAAAAATCCTCAAAAAATCACGAATGCATTAAATCACATTAAATAGCCCCAAGGGGATTCGAACCCCTGTTGCCGGGTTGAAAACCCGGTGTCCTAGACCTGCCTAGACGATGGGGCCGACCAAAATTACTCCAAACTGATTGCTTCTTCAGGGCAGGCATCGACGCAAACCCCGCAATCAATGCAGGCTTCGCTATCCACGACCGCCTTTGCATCGGACATGCTTATAGCTTCGCTCGTGCACTCTGATACGCAAGTTTCGCAACCAGTGCATTTTTCTTGATCTACTTTCGCCGCCATTTACAAAATCCTTTCAAAAAACAATATTATAACTATTTTTACAAAAACCACCTACTAAATGAAAACGGAATGTTACAGGATTATGTCGATTTTACAACCAAATTTTTTAAAGAAATTTACTCTATAATCTCTAATTTCACAAAACAAATCCCCTATTATACCGGTATGATTAACTTTACAGTTACCACATTTAATCCCATTCGCATTTTGAGGGGCGTTTCAAAAATAATTCCATACTCAAAGCGAATTACGTAATTCCTATCCGATTGGTTCATCGAATGCTTTTATTGCGGGAGCCGGATTCAGCGACAATTCGCCGGGCACGGACATACTAAGTAAAATTGCCATATTACGAACGTATTCGTTTGAATCCTTCTTTGCCACCCAATCAAGAACCTTCTCGAAACCGCTTTCGGGTTTTTCGGCCAACAAATAAAGAGCCATTAAACGTACAGGCCAGTGAACATTATTCAAATTTTCAGAAACCGCACTTATTAATACATAATCCAGAGGCAAAGAAAACATATCAGCCATCGTATGCACTTTCACAGGCCATTCACTCTCGGCAGGATTCAATAACAAACCGTATTCATGCGACAGGCCGGCTTTTAACGAATCCATCATACCATTGGCATACATCATGTTATACGGCGGTATGCGATTGGAAAAAGCGTACTGCTCTTTTAACAGCCCGGTGAAAAGCTCTGCCGTTCGTATCTTTTCCTCAAGCCTGCCGGGTGAAACCAGGCTGTTCAATCGATCCGACAGAAACTGACTTGTCAGTTTAACGCCGGGGCGCTGAATGCGAACCTGTTTCGGAATTATATAAGTTAATCTGTTTGTAATCCCTCCATCGGGGCTTACTACCGGGTCCAGGTAAAGTGTAAATTCAATATCCAGAGTTGCCTGCGGGTATTTCGTAAGCACTTCTTTCAGTTGGCCGGTCACAAGCTGCAAAGGAATCAACATACTGCGGCCCGGCTCGATAAGCAAAGTGGTCCGAACCCTTTTGGAAATAAGGCTTGGTATTTTCAATCGAATATCTCCGGTAACCTGAGCATCGACCCTGATATTGCCGGTAAACAGACCATCATCGGTTGTCACTAAAGGTTCGGGAGAATTGTTTCTTATTGCAGCAACACCTTCGAATTCGCTGCCATAGTTAAAATCGTTACCCCGGATACCGAATTCGACCGAAATAATATGCTCCGGCCGGGTAAACGGCGGAACAAGCGCCTGACCGAAGGTATTCTCAAGCACTCTCAAAACAGATTCCGGATTCACAGGCGGACTATATTGCTGTCCCTGCTGCGCCAAAATCTCCTTCGCATGTTCGGCCGCAAATGAGCCGGGATCTCTTGCAATTGAATTTTGAAGACTCTCAATCGCCTGTTTTTTTTGCCCTTCGGCCAGTTGAATCTGAGCCATAGCCAAATCCGAGATCTGGTTGCTCTCAAAAGTCTTAAATAGCGGCTTGGCTATTTCATACTCTTCGTTCATTACAAGAGCATAAATCATCAAAGATACCGCCGCAGGAGAATTTTGCTGAGCATTAAATGCCTTTTGGGACCAAATCCGAGCCTGATCTTTAAGTGGTATGACAAAACAATAGAACCATGCCAACTGCGTCTCTTCGAGCTGCTGTAAACCGCCGGTTCCCGATTTCAACAGGTTGTTCGAATTTTGCTTCTGTTCACGCATGAGTAACTGTATGGCTTTTTGTTCGGCGTCATGGATAATCTGTGTCGCTAAGTCGCCGTTGCGGAGCTTGACGGCCGCCGCCCTGCCGGCGATGGCCTCCAAACGCAGATCGAATTTACCCGTTTTACGAATACGTTCGGCGATTTCCAGAGATTTGGATTGGTTCTTCTGCGAGTTATAGCAGCTTATCGACCAGGGGATATAAATACGGGAGGAAAGAATTTCGGAAGGATATAAATAGGCGAATAATTCGGCGCAATATTGGTAAGCGGCCGCGGCCACATCATAAAGTTGAAGCTGCTCGGCGCGTTGTGCGAATGCAAGGGCCGCTTCAATATCCACGGGATTCTCACGCATCGCCAATCTAAGGCGTTCGAGAAGTAAAGCCGGCTCGATCTGCCCGGGCGCAAGTTCGGCCAACTTTGCAAAGGCATCTTTATTGTATCTGTTATTTTTGTAGGCCTGTACAAGGTAGGATTCGGCGGCATCCAAATTCGGCTCATCGGCCTTCAATAATCCAAGCAATGTTGCCAGTTCGGAACCGAGAACGATGTTTCTTGTCGCAATAGTTCCTAACATGGTCTCAAGCAATTTCTGCCTCTCCTCGGGAGAATCTTGCCTTTCAAGCAGATAATAAACAGCCTTTCTCGCCACTTCGAGATCGGCGAACTCATCTACATATTCCATAAGCAAATTATACACCAGGCCGGAGTAGTCACGCTTTATGTCACGGCAGGCCAAATCAATCAATAACGGACGAATGGCAGGATTATTCCTGTCAAGCTCCATAGCGGCTCTCAGGAAAATAATAGCCTGTTCAATCCGGGGACCCTGAACATCCTGAGAATTGGCAAGCTCATAAGCCAATTCATAAAAAACTTTACCGACAGAAGGTGACACAAGCATATCCGTGCTCGGTATCGTGTTTGATTGATAGACCGGCCCCCCTGCCGATGCCACCTGACTCTCGAAACTCTGAAATCGGGAAGGATTTGTTTGAACTGGTAAAAAATCTTCCGACCGGCCGTACTGCTGCATTGCCGATACGTTTGTAAATCTCCGGGCCGAGGCAGGAAGGGAACTATGAAAGAGCAATAAAAATGCTAAAAATAAAAAAGACAATCTTCCGTGCATTTGTCTGTCCCGAAGATATAACTTAAAAATATCCCCTTGCTTTACTATTTAGAAAAATCATTAGCATTAGTTAGATTCTTGTACTTGTAAGACTATTATATGTCAACTCTTATTTGCACACAAATACTGTTTCTCCGACATCGAATCCTTCCGCCGTGTAGCCTTTTCTTCTTTAGCGCGTGGCACAAGAAACGAGCCGCAGAGAAACATCTTAATCGAGGGTCTTCCTGCCTGCTAATAAAGAAAGCATTTCAATACGCAGGAACTTCGCGCACAACACATACACAGCGGCCGCCGAAGGCACAACGATAAGAAGTCTCAGACAATTGTACAATCTAACCTCGGGCAATCCCTTCATCAAAACAATGACGGCGCTGCCGGCCAGCCACATAACAAAAGTAGCAACAAAAGTCTTGATTAGAGTAACCGGCAATCCGTCCAAAACATCCCGGCCCAATCTTCTTCGAAGCACAATCGTTAAAATAACAACCTGTATATACGCACAAATCGCCGTCGCCGCCGCCAGTCCGGAACGTCCGAGGAACCATATAAGAGTCAGGTTAAGAAGAAAGTTCGCAACGACGGCCACCAAAGCGCTTCGCATCGGCATTTTCGAATCCTGCAGCGAATAAAACGCCCTGGCAAGAACCTGCTGGGCAAAATATCCACACAATCCCAGCGCATAGAAATTAAGAGTCCGCACGACCATTGACGTGTCTTCGCTTGTGAACTGGCCATGCTGAAATGCAGCCGCTATAAGCGGCCCGGCTACAATTATAATTCCTGCCGTCGCCGGAAGAGCTATAAAAACAGTCCCGCAGATACCTCTGGAGATAGTCAATCGCAAGGCCGTCATATCCTTCCTCGCGGCATCGGCACTCATCACCGGAAATATCGCGGTCGCAAGGGATATCCCCAATACTCCCAGCGGCAGTTGATAAAGACGCTGGGCATAATACAAATGCGAGACCGAGCCTCGTGACATGGGGTATGCAATCTGATGGCCCAACAATTCAAAAAAACTCCCCTTCTCAACCGAACCGGAAAACCACCAAGCAATAAGGTCGTCGGCAAGAGTGTTGATTTGTGTAACCGTCAGACCGATTATCATCGGCCCCATAAGAAACAATATTTTTTTGAAAGATTCCGTATGCACATACCATGCCGGTCGAATCGAAACACCGGAACAGCGAAGGGGCAGAGTTTGTATCGCGATTTGCATTACACCGGCTATAAGAACCGCAACAGCCACACAAAACAACTGCTGCCTGCTGTCGAATTTAAGCAGCCATGCCGTGACCAGAATCGTCCCGATAATGAAAATGTTCAGAACAATCGGTGCCAAAGCAGGCATGGCAAAATGCCTGTGGACATTCAGTATCCCGGCCAGAATCGCCACGAGACATACAAACAACATATAAGGCAACATGATCGAGCTAAGAGACAATATCAATTGCGTTTCATTTTTAACGGCAAAAAATTTGTAATACAGCCAGATACCCGCTTCACCAAGCAGAACTAATGAGGCCAATATAACAAACAGAACTGTGACAACCGTATCGAGCAGCTTTGCCGCCTGCTCAGGCTCATTGTGAAGTGCCTCACTATAAACGGGAATGAACGATGCGGACGCCGCCCCTTCGCCGAAAAGCCTCCGGCTGAGATTGGGAATTCGAAAAGCGATGATCCAGGCGTCAAGCAATCCGCCGGCACCGAAAAAATGGCCGTAGGCAATGTCACGCACCAGGCCGAAAATTCTGCTCAGCGCCGTCAGAGAGGCAATTTGTCTAAAACCTCGTATCATAAGAAAATACAACGTTGAATAATTACATTTTGCTCCCGGTTTTGAGTTTCTTAATCAGCTCTTGCGCGCCAGGCTGAAAGGTCTGCATCGCCCGACATTATTCAATAGTCCCACAGCCATCATACTGACCAGCAGGCTCGAGCCGCCATAGCTGACTAAAGGCAGCGTCAATCCTGTAATCGGCATAATGCCTATCGTCATACCAATATTTATTATCACTTCCACAACAAAGATCGCAACGATGCCCACCGCAAGCAATCTGCCGAATGGGTCGGTATTATTAGCTGCGATTTTAAGCCCGCAGCCAACGATAATAACATAAAGCATCATTAAACCCAGGCAGCCCCAAAAGCCCCATTGCTGGGCGATAATGGCAAAAATAAAATCATTATGTCTCTCACCAAGGAAGTTGTATTTGACAAAAGGCCCCCGTCGATAACCGTATCCTGCGCCGGAATTAATTCCACCGGAGGCGACGGCATACTTCGAACGGATCAATTGATATCCCCAATCGCTTTTCCACTGCCTTTCGGTGAATTTCGTCCCGACAAGAATTTCACCCAACCATGGATGTTCCTCGGCTTTGTCACGAATCCAGGCGTTCTGTAACAAAACGCTGCTGATCCTTATCCGCTGATAAGGCCTCATTTTCCCCCAGAGTAACGGACTGACCAAAACAGCCATAAGGATAATAATTAAAAGATGTTTTACCTTCGCCCCGGCAACAAAGAGCATTGTAAAAAGTACCGGCATCATTAACAACACTGTCCCCAGGTCCGGCTCAAGTAAAATAAGCACCATCGGCAGAAGGGTTAGAACGAAAGGCCCGATGAGAGCTTTGAAGTTACGGTAATTACTTCGATACCGCAGATACCAGGCAAGTGTTAATATATAGGCAAGCTTAAAAAATTCCGAGGGCTGAACTTTGGGTAACCTGTCATGGAAAACCAGCCAGCGGTGAGCATAAGTCGCACTTTCAGGTGCAAAAGGCAATGGGACTACATATCGGCTGATAAGCAAATATGTCAGTGCCGCTAAACCCAGGGCGAATATCCAGTAACTGACAGCACCGAATCGCCGGTAATTGATTAGGTTGACTATTATGAAACCGAATATCCCGAGTCCGGCGAATATAAGCTGCCGTTCCCAATAGCCGCCTAATTCACCCTCAATTCGGCTGGTCGGACTGGAATCCGCAGGATGGCCGACTGAATAAATAGTTATTATCCCGACGACAACCAGTATCAAGGTGGTTACCAGCAGGCACAACCTCACAACAACCAGACGTCCCTTCAAGAAGTTGTACATAGCGCTAACATTAACATAGAGACGGCGAAAATCCACACAAGAACGAAAAAATCACAAAAAAACTCATCTTTTACCCCGAAAACGCCGCTCCGGCCCCCATATTTACCGAGATTTTGCCCAATAAAACTTTCCACCCATATTTTCTAAGCTATTACTATTTGCAGAAAACATACAATTTTTCAATTAATTTCGGCCCCGGTAACAAGCCCGTCCGCCCATACTTATATCTTCCATTACAAGGTTAAGGTGTGTTAATGACGGATTTATAGGGTCATTTTTAAAATTTAGGCAATTTTTTCTTGAAATATTTTAAAATGTGTGTTAAGATACGTTAAATCTTCGTTCAAAAGATTTTTAAGAGGATTACTACATGCAATTTTTCACCCTTCGGTGAGAAAGGAGTAGGCTAAAGTCAAGGTTTAAAATGTCCCGGCTTTCAATGCGGGTCGGTCGGCTTTGCTCGAATAATTCCCGGTTTTTCATTACAGCATTCGAGCAGGCAAATGTCATCATAAATTACACAAGAAAAGAGAACCAGGATTGTGCAGAGCACGCAACTCTGCAAAGAAAAAGAGAAGAAAAGATAAGGAAAGGGTAGAATAATGAGAAAGGTGTTTTTCCCCGTGTTGGTAGTCATGCTTGCTACCCCCACATGGGCCGCTATCAACATAACCGCTAATCATTTGGGTGACGGAGTGGTCACGATAGACTATTCCGGGACGGAGCTGGCCAGAGCCTTTGCACTGGACATCATGATCGACGCGGGTGTGATTGAAAGTATCGACGGCTATGCCAGAGGCGATGAAAACAACGGCTACGGCATTTTCCCGGCAAACTTCAGTCGATACATCACCGTGCTCGATACGGGCGAGGTGGAAAGCTGGGACGAGAGCCAATACAGTCCCGTTGCCGATGCTAACGACCCGGGCGCGTTAGGCGGCCTGGGCACAAGCGGCATCACAATCGAGATGGGTTCACTCTATACCACTCAGGCCCCGCCGCTCTCAGGCACACTGTGCAGGATTAAAGTCACTGAGTCGTGCCTGCTGACCGTCACAACGAATGCGACTCGCGGCAATGTTGTGCTCGAAAATGCAACCGAAGCGGATGTGGATTTAAGCGGTGCAACGGATTATCAGGTCACAATCGGCGCATCAACCGCCTACACAGGCGCGCACCCAGAGCAGTGGGAAGCCGTCGGCCAGCCGGATTGCTGGGTCTCCAGTATTAGTCCCAGACAATGTCACGGTGACGCGGACGGAGCCTCCCAGGGCAAGCAGCAATTCTGGGTATCCACCAACGACCTGGATATTCTGATAGCGGCATGGAACAAGCCGTTAAGCGAGCTTACCGGGAACCAGATATGCGCGGACTTCGACCACATGCCCCAGGGCAAACAGCAGTTCCGCGTTTCCACTAATGATTTGGATATTTTAATTGCCAACTGGAATAAGGCCGGCAGTCCGGTTGCGGATTGTCCATAAAAAACCTTTTGGCAATATAGAGTTGTGATGAGAAGATATATTCCTTCTGAAGGAATATATATAAAACATTGAGAAAGGAGAAGATGATGAAAAGATTAGTGGCTTTGTTGTTGGTACTTGGTCTGGCCTCGACGGCCAATGCCGTGATGCTTCAGGTCGATGGGGCTTCTGCTGCTTACATTGCAATCGAGGAAGGAGCGACTTCATTAATTACAATTGTCGGCGAAGATGCTTCGAGCTGGCTGGGTTACATCGTTGTCGAACAAGGCGGCTCTGGAGTATTAAGCGAAGTTGCAGTTCTTCCTGCAGCGGGAGATTTAGCGGCCGCAGAACCTTATGCCGAGGCTGGTTGGGGCGCCGGTTACACGCTCAGCACAGCCGCAGGCCCGGGCAGCAGCACGCCCATCAGTGCGGGTTCCCAGTTCAACGTCACTTATACGGGTGGAACTTTAGGCGAGACGGCTAAGATTTCGCTGTACCTCGATCCGGAATATACGACGCCCGTCGCTTCGATAAACGTATCGATTATTCCCGAGCCGATGACGATTGCATTGCTCTCTCTGGGTGCTTTGTTCCTGCGCAAGCGAAAATAGTACGTTAGAAGCTGTTATAATCTAAAAATCAGTTATTAAAGAGATAAGCCTCTAAGGCTTGTCTCTTTTTTTATTGTGCATAAGGCGGATATTTCCTAAAATGAGCGTATCCTTTGCCAAAAAAAATTTCGAAGAAAAGACAAGTTTCGAGGTTCGAGTTATGAAGCGATTGTCACTGCTGCTGGTTTGTTTGTTGTTAGTGTCACTGCATACCGGCTGCCGGAATAATATAAAAAACAGCGGCGTAGAGGTGACAGTCGAGCAGGAAGGCCGATTCCCCCCCTCTCTTGTCGGGACATGGAAAGCGGACCGCGGCGGATGGCAGTTCGTTATCGAACCTGACGGGAGAATTTCCTCGGCCGTAGTCAGTATAGGCAGAGTCAAGCTCAAACCCGGCCGAAAAACCACCGTCCCGATGGAAATGGGCGGCAAAGGAACCTTCACTCCGGGATTATGGACGGTGCAATACCTGCCGGACCAGCGGCAGCTTATCGTGGAAATCACCATCGAGAGCTTTAGCGTCGAGATGGGAGAAAATGCCGTCAAAGGCAAAACGCGTGACTTCTTCGTAGGCCAGGTTACCAAAGACGGCACACAATGGTGGACCGAGAGGTTCAGCTATCCCGAATACATCGTCGATACGGCCAAGTTCCCGAACTACAAACTGCCGACCGATCCCAATGAAAACCCCCGAGAAAACATCCTCTTCCAAAAAGTCACTGAAACAAATTAGCCTTCCCGGTAGATAAACTCATCAACGATTCGACAAGAAGGTATGCTTGTGGACAGTCAGGCTATTTTTCCGTCCGTTGACTCAACTTAGTGAAGAAATCTCGGAATATCGGGTCCCTATGAACAAACTTTACGACTCGCATCAGATGTCTGGATCGATCAAAACTATAAGTATAGTTCTCGTTGAGGATCGGGCTGTTATCAAGATCAGAGGGTAGCCATTTGTCATTTATCATCCAGGCCACCGCCGTCATATCCCATAAAACTTTGGACCATCCGAAATGGTCTTGACGGTATCCTTTAAAAATCTCGAGCAGGTAATCGCCAATGTCTCCCCGGCCTGCCATGTATCGCTCCATTTCAGGTACCGTCGTGGCAAAATGGGTCACCACAGGAGTACAGGGCAATTGGACGACCGGCACGCCGCAATCAAAGATCAACCTGGAAGCATTCAAGTCCTGCTTTAAGTTGAATTCTTTCTGGTCCGGCCAATTTCGGCCATTGCCGCCCAACCATACGACGACGATATTCTTAATAATGGACGGATCGATAAGAATAGCGTTACTGACGTTGGTAATTGCCCCCACAGCGACGACATAAAGAGGATCTGAAGGGCTGCTTTTCCCGGCTTTTTCAACCAAATCCATTGCCGCCGGGCTCCTTTCCGGATTTTGGAGATCGACCAGGTATCTTGAGCTGCCTTTGAAAGCAAAATCCTCGGGTGATCTGCCGAGCTTTTGCAGAATTCTCAGAATTTCCTCATAACTCTTTTCCATACCATCTTTCGGCCCGGCCGACCTGTTATTCGAGAAAGGAGCGGCGTAAACGGCCTCCACATTCAGCTCAGGCGAGATCAATGCGTAAACCAGAGCAAACTGGTCGTCGATTTCGTTATAGGTATCTGTATCAAGGACCATGCGAATCGGCCTGTTTGTCGGAGGCTTTAACATTTCGATCCGCCGGGTTTCAGGGACATCGGGAAACTGTTGACCGAAAAGAAACGGCCCGGACATTATCATATTCAAAAGCAATGTTGTCTTAAATACCGTATTCATTGGTCGGCTCCTTTAAAAAGTGTCAATAGAGACATCCCGGCCGTTATTGCTATAAAAAATAGATTCGACCCTGATGATTCCATGTATGGCATTGTACTTCAAATCCCCCCGATTGCAAATCCCGGAAAACTTTCTTTAATTGCCTGATCGTAACAATCTATAAAGCAGATATACAATTATAAGGACAAATACAATCAGAAGGAGCTTGATGACTTTGTTAGCATCTCGAATTGTTTTTTGAGACTTTTCTTTAGATATCTTCTGCGATTTGTCGATACCTGCATTCCGACGTATTTGTTCTGTACCACCCCCGCAAGGCACATTAGGATCGTGATGGCAACCGCAAATAGCACAAAAAGATATACTATCACCTTTCATCTCTCATTTGTTCCCACGAATAAAAATTCCACCCTATGGGGCAGGCGGATACCTTTTACAACCAATTCTTATTTTTTTACTTTTACTTTTAATTTGTATTTTTGCCTTTTTACTTTTTTTCTTATTAAGAGGTTGTCTCTATTTTTCCAGTAAACGTCCCTAATATTTTTATGTTCTTAGTTTTCTTCTTTTATGGTTGCTTTTTCTTTTTCTAACTCTCTCAGGATTTCGATTTTAGTTTTCAGATTGACATAATTAATATACATCATCAGCCAGACGGTTATGAGAAGGACCGGCACGATTTGTGGGTCAATGGGTTTGATTTTATTGACAGAATAGAACGTATATAACAGCACGATTCCCAATATGATTAAGGGTATTAAAGTTCTGATTGATCGTCGCTTGTATGTTTCTATTTTATCCATCTGATTTTCCCTCGTATGATTTATTGATTTATTTCAGACTCTCACCGTTTTCCTTGCTTCGCCGCTGCTAAACAAAGGCAAGCTGTTCACTCGCTAAATTTTTTTTAGGTGGCTGGACCTCTTAGTTTTTCCAAGCGTCTTTGGTTACTCCGCGTGTTATATGAATTCATCCAACACGCTATCAGTCGTATGAGAAAGATACTGCAAGTCAACCAACTCTCTTACACTCCCGTACGACAGGTAAGTGCAGCGATCGGAGAGTGGTGAATGCTCAAGTAGTGAAAAGACAGGCCGAGTGATTTCCTGAAAAACTTTGTCGCGCCTTGATTCAGGTGCAACAATGTGAAGTGAAACATTGATGTTTGGAAGCAATGCACATAAGTCGGCCATACGTAGCAAGCCAGAATAAATGGCAGTCGTATGTTCGATCTCGAAGGCCCGACTGATAGTCCGCCCCTTCAGCCACAGTACGTCGATTCGCTTGATAGTGTCAAGCGTCGTTTCGTCATAATTCAGTGGCAAGCGCTCCAATAGAACGCCCTGCTGCGCTGACCAGTGTTCTGCTACGAGTGAGCGATCAGCAGCGGGTAGCCAGATTTTAAATCCCATTGCTTCTCCGATTCTGCACAGGTCAGCTTGTACTCGGATCGATTCACGATCCGTTTTTATTTGAATTGTCTCATCTTCGGAATCTGCGGCGTCATCCGGAACGGTAACGACTACAGAGCGTTCTGATCGTTGGATTCGACGCTTCAATGCTCGAGCGTATTGCTCTTGATCGATGTCATATAGCCGTTGTTGTTCGTTCTGTCGAGTGAGAAGTGAATCGAGAAACTGACCATCTTCTGCATCAAGCTTTTGAAGGCTGCGGCGAAGGGGACCAAGCCAGTAACCTCCTTCTTCGACGTTGCGTGTGAATGTCAGACGCGAAAATACCTCGTCGTCTTGCATTGGTACAGTCTTGTCGAGCGCCAACCAGACGGTGGGAGCAACTTTGAATCGAACAATGAACGGATCATCTTCTGGTACGAAGATTGGCGTTCGATCAATAAATGGGCCCTCAAGAACATCAAGGACACCGATCCAACGAGACATTCGAACCATGTAGCAGATGAGTTTATCACCCGCCAGGATGCGATCTGCCATACTGCGTTGAGACTCTCGGAATCCAGAGACTGTGCGATCAGATTTGCTAAATCCTTCGTACGTCTCTGGCGAGAAAAGATCAGTCCAATAGTTCATATGCTTAAAACTCTGTATAAGGATCAATTAAAACGTGTACGAATTATGGGGATTCCATACTTAGTTCCAACCGTCGAATTAACCCGAAAAACTCGCTTCAATACTTCTCTCTTTTGTTGCTCGCTCAAAGTTGCTGTTGAAATTATATCTTTCTACGGCGAAACGGCAAACCGTTTATCAGGGAATAGGAGTTAGGGTTTAGACGATTTCCTATACGCCATTCATCCTTCGCCCCTTAGGGGCTTCGGAGAACGGATACGCCGTACGCTATACGCTAGACCCTATCCCCTACCTAATAAGGCGTTTGTGAACCAACAATCATTGATTGTTTTAGTGAGAAAAATGACAAAAAAACGCAATTATTTGTGTTTTTTTGTCATCTCGACTGCAACCCCCATTCATGCTTTCACATGAAAGCAAGGGGGCACAACGGAGAGATCTATTCGGATTGGACCTATCCCGAGCAAAGCTGAGGAATTCGGAATGAATTCTTTTTATTAGATGTTTCGATTACACTACATTGCACTCAACATGACAATTTTACTCAAGACAGGAGTAAAATTGCCCTTTTTCGACGAAAATCGGGGATTTTCATTGCGTTAAGGGGGATTTTGGGTACAATTGCTAATAGTGTGTAGCGGATAGCGTACAGCGGATAGGGAATAACATATCAAAAATCAAAATGAAAAAAGCAAAACTACAACTTAAAAATTCAATATTTAGCCCGGTAATTTATTGGCGGGTTCAAAAAGAAACGATTCGACAGATGTAGAGCGTTCTCTACAAATCGAACCTTTTTGAAAAAACAAAGCCAATGTTAAAATAGGTAATTTAGTATAAGTTCTTTAATGATAAGTAAATATGTAAAATCCTCGTCAATCTGCGAAATCAGCGGTTGAAAAACAAAGCCAATTCGCCGGCCTATGGCCGGAAATTCGAAGCACTAAGCACGAAATCCGAAAGGTGTGGATTTGGTGGGGAGAAAATGCGAAATGCAGGTCTAATAGTCGAAGTAGCGAACACCATCCGAATCTGTGCCGGACCAACTGAGTCTGATAGTCATTGTGGCCGGCTGATAGACCCAGCCGCACTCTTCGGGGGGATTTTGGGGAAACGATTCGCCGTTTCCGATCATCCAGATAGTTTCAACATTATTGAAAGGATTTTCAGGCATTTGCTTTAAGTAATTTCCACTGACCACCATCTGTGTCAGGAAAACGTCACTGCTTGGTGTATTGACCGGATTATCACCTTCATAGCCCGGCGGGATTCCCCTGTGCTGAACGGTATATACCTCAATGGCACTTCGTAATATTCGCAGATGATCCTTTGCAACGGCTTCTTTCGCCTGAGTGGATTGCGATTGAAAAAAGGGTACAACTATGGCAGCCATAATCCCCAAAACGGCCGCTACTATTATCAATTCAACAAGTGAGAAGCCCTTTTTCACCATCTTCGGTATCGTAATCTTAGTTTGTTCACAGAAGAATCTTATTTCCCACCCACGTCATCTGTGTTCTTTTATATCGACTTATATAAACGGCCACTTGAACAGCCAACAATATTATAGGGCGGTTTATCCGAATGGAAAAAAAGACATTTTCAGCCTTTTTTTGCTCAAAAATGCAAAAATTATGAAACGAAAGCCATCTCGTAGCGTCTTATAGAGTAGATTACCGGGACGTTTTGTGTTACAATAGCATTCGGTGAAAATACAAGGAGGCCGTCTATTAAGATTAACTTACCATGTCCGTCCCCAATAGGCCGCTCTTCTTATACCAGATTTATAATCTGATGTTGACCGGAAGTTCTATTTCCGGTTTCCAGCATTACAGGAAGGATAGAAATAATGAGAAAATCTCTTCTTTTAAGTATTGTCATTATATTGGTTTCAATAACAACCGCCGCCGCGGAAATCCGCCTGGTTCCGAGCGAATATGTAACGATCCAATATGCAATCAATCTCGCTGATAACGGCGATACGATTATTGTCGATCCAGGTGTGTATCTCGAGAATTTGAACTTCCTCGGCAAGAACATTACCGTTACCAGCACCGATCCGGAAAATCCTGATATAGTAGCTACCACAATCATAGACGGTTATCGCGCCGGCAGTGTGGTAATATTCAAAAGTGGCGAGAGTCCGGAAGCGGTATTGAGCGGTTTTACAATTACCGGCGGAGTCGGTACAAGAGATTATATATTCGGCGGAGAAGAGAGCCTCTATTGGGGAGCGGGAATTCTTTGCGAAAACGCTTCACCTACAATTACAAAAAATGTGATTTCCGGCAATACCGGGCTGCAGACAATTGATGAACAAAATCCCGCAACCTGGCGATTATGTTATGGAGGGGCAATCAGTTGTTACGAATCCGATGCAATCATCTGCCGAAATATCATTAAAAATAACACAGCATTAGCCGGCGCCGGCATAATGACATATTTTGGCAATCCGACCATCAATGATAATTTGATATACAACAATTCTGCATACATCGGCGGTGGGCTTGTCCTGCTTGCATCCGGTAACTTGATTAACAATACAATCGTAGGCAACGATGCAAGCCTCACAATCGAAGGTGAAACAGGTATTGCCGGCAATGTTTACGCCCTCTCGGACCCTGACTTCGGTGGTGGTCAGTACCTGATAGCAAACAATATAATCTGCAATGCCAAATCCGGATATGGAATATTAATGTCCGGCTCCGGAGGCTTGATCATATCCAACAATGTCTGGAATAATTCTCCGGAGAACTATATTGAAGAAAACATGCAAACCGGAAGTATTGGCCAGGGCAGGGGAACCAATAAAACCGGAAGAAATGGAAACATCTCAGAGAATCCCCTTTTCGTTGATCCGAATAATCACGATTATCACCTGCAATCGGATTCTCCCTGCATAGGTGCCGGCAACAGCAGTTATATCCCGGAACCGAACCAGACGGACATAGATAATGAGCCTCGAATTTATGCAGATAGTGTCGATATCGGTGCGGATGAGTATGTAGGATATATCAAACCAATTGCTTACGCAGGTCCGAACCAATACCTCTCAACATTAGGGCTGGTCACTCTCGACGGCAGCGGCAGCTTTTTTTACGATCCAAACGGAGTAAAGCTGTTTTACTGGACACAAGCTGGCGGCCCGACAGTAACACTGAGCGATCCCAATAGTGCTCAACCTACATTTACGGCGGAACAAGAAGGTGAATACCGGTTCGAGCTGATTGTCAACGATGGCATATACGACAGCGAGCCGGATGAAGTCTCTATTACCGTTCAAAATTTGGAGCCAGTCGTCGATGCCGGACCGGACCTATCAATGACTTTTCTTCCATCGGTGATCACCCTTAACAGCAGCGGTTTTTGCGTTCCTTATGACGAGCCTTTGACTTTTTACCAGAGACAAATAGCCGGCTTGGTTGATTTACATAGTCTATAGTATCGATATCAGTATTTCATTCTTGTCTCTGCCGGGCCTGCATATTTCCAGTATTACTGTAATCTATTTTTCTTGTATGGAAGTATATCGGAAAGGATGAAAAAATGGAAAAATCACTTCCTTTAAGCCTAATTATCATGTTGGTTACAATAATACCGGCACTCGCGGAAACCCACCTCGTTCCGAGCGAATATGTAACGATCCAATATGCAATCAATCAAGCTGATAACAGCGATACGATTATTGTCGATCCCGGCGTGTATCTCGAGAATATAAATTTCCTCGGCAAGAATATTACCGTCACCGGCACAGATCCGGAAAATCCCGATATTGTAGCTACCACAATCATAGATGGTTATCGCGGCGGCAGCGTAGTGACTTTTAATAGTGGTGAGGGACCGGAAGCGGTACTGAGCGGTTTTACAATCACCGGCGGATTCGGCTCACATAATGATACCTTCGGGGACGAAAACTATATTTATTGGGGAGCGGGTATTTATTGTTCAAATGCGTCACCAACGATAACAAACAATGTGATTTCCGGTAACGCCGGGCCGCAGACAATGGATGGAGACAATCCGGATGCATGGCAACTGTGTTATGGAGGTGGAATCAGCTGTTTCGAATCCGATGCAATCATATACCGTAATATAATCAAAAATAATACGGCATTCGCCGGTGCCGGTATAATGACGTATTTTGGTGCACCTGTTATTTGCAATAATCTTATATACGACAACTCAGCAAACATCGGGGGAGGCGTTGTATTGTTCGGAGGCAGCTTAATAAACAATACAATCGTCGATAACAACGCAAATGGAATAAACAACGAACTCGGCTTCGCAGGTAATATTTACGCCGAGATATATAAAGAAATTGGACAATGCATGATAGCAAATAATATTATCTGCAATGCCAAATCGGGAGGAGGCATCTTATTGTTTGGGGATTTGGATGATTCTTCATTATTTTCTTACAACAATGTCTGGGGAAACCTACCCGGCAATTACATTGATCCCGAAACGGATGAGGATAATCCCGGTTATGACGGCCCGGCCGACAAAACTGGTCTCAACGGCAATATTTCACAAAATCCTCTCATGGAAGATGACTATCATATCCGTACGGATTCGCCCTGCTGTGATGCAGGTGATCCTAATTATATCGCCTATCCCTGGCAGCGTGATATCGACGGTGAATATGCGGTAATGGGAGAATGTATCGATATCGGGGCAGATGAAGTCACAGCCAATGTCCGACCTGTAGCGGATGCGGGAGACGACCAGTACTTCGATGAAATGACAGGACAGGTGTTCCTTGACGGTTCCGGCTCCTATGATCCCGATGCCAGCGGTATCATTACCTTTCAATGGCGACAGATCAGCGGTCCGAACGCAGTATTATCAAATCATGATACGTCCGAGCCTGATTTTATACCTGAATTCGAAGATGTATATATATTTGAATTAGTAGTATCTGACGGCAGCAATAATAGTGTGCCGGATACTGTTATGATCGTTATCGGCAACCGCGCACCGGTGGCAGATGCCGGTGACGACCAGATATGCGAACCCGGCCAACAAATAACATTAGACGGTTCAGGCTCGTATGATCCCGATGAGAATGACGTACTCAGTTACAGGTGGACCCAGATTTCCGGCCCGAGCGCGGAACTATCGGATCCGAATACACAGAATCCCGGCCTGATGCCGCCCGTCCAGGGAGAATATATCTTCGAGTTGATTGTCAACGATGGAAAAGATACATCTGTCCCGGATACTGTTCTTATTAACTGTTGCATTGGAAGTATTCCCGATGAGTATGGATATCGCTGGATTGACAACAGCAGCAACTGGGGGCCACGATTCGAATGGATCGATATTCAGGAAACCGGAACAAAAGTCCCCGGGATTAATTTCAGTTTGGACGAATGTTTCGGGCCGTTCGATATGGGATTCGATTTTAATTTCTACGGTAATACTTATAATCAGTTCTATATCCAGTCAAACGGCCTAATCAGCTTCGGACCGGAGCCAATTACAAGTGATAACCGACAAATCCCGACCGAAGACGAGTCCAACAACATAATTGCATGGATGTGGACATTTATGTACCCCTCAGACCAATCTGAAATTTATATACAACATTCCCGAAGTCAGACTGCCGTTCAGTTTGTCGATTACACTACTGCACAGGGTGGTTTCGTGAACGCAGAAGTAATATTCTACAGGTCAGGTGAAATCATTATTCAATATAAGGATTTTTCCAGTGACATATATCTTTATTCTTATACGATAGGTATCGAAAATGCCGACGGCACAATCGGAACTCAAGTTGCATTCAATGACCCCCGTTATCTGCACAACGAACTGGCAATTGAATTTTCCCTCGGTCCCCCCTATCGACCGACCACCAACGCCGGTATCGACCAGTATCTTGACGGGATCGAATTAGTAAGGCTCGATGGAACAGGCAGCACCGACCGTGACCCTTGTGACGTTCTGACGTATCAATGGACGCAAATCGACGGCCCCAACGTTCAGCTTAACGATACCGCTTCGGCACAGCCAACTTTCATGCCCGAAGTTACAGGCGAATATCGGTTCCAGTTAATCGTCAGTGACGGTTATTTTACCAGTGAGCCGGATGACGTTCTGATCGTTGTGGGTAATCGCCCCCCCGTCGCCGATGCAGGATCAAACAAAGTCTTACAAGTGCCGGATCAAATTGTTCTTGACGGCACAGGCTCTTACGACCTCGACCTCACCGATGAAATAATATACTCATGGAGACAATTAGACGGCCCACAGGTTGTTCTCGAAGATGCCAATACAGCTACTGCTTCCTTTTATTGTGACCAGGAAGGATTATATGTGTTCGAATTAATATTAAACGATGGTCTCGTTGACAGCGAACCAAGCATTGTAGAAGTGGCAACAGTCGCCGTCACAATAAATCAACTGGACCTGGATGTCGGTTTTGATACATCAGACTATTTTCACTACCCGGATGTTTCCGGCAACAGAGTCGTTTACGGTGTCGGCTCCGCCTGTGATTTTACGTGGGATCTTCGCTGCAAGAACCTTGAGACGGGTGACATTTCCAGATATTCAGCCGGCGGGCTTGATACTCAACCGAAGGTAGATGGTGACATAGTAGTCTGGTTCGGCGGTATAAATTTTGGTGCTCCGTGGTATCATGAGCCATCGAATACAAGTGTCATAGCCAGAAATATCGCAACAAACACACAAAGGACATTAAGGAGATACAGCATGTCCGAATCATACAGTCATCCGGCCGTCTCCGGTAATAAAGTCATCTGGCTGGAACATCTCGGTCTCGACACCAATCCGATCGGCAGCAATGATGCCAACTATTGGTGGAATACACCTTATAATATCTGCGGCGCCGATATAACCGATATAGACAATCCTGTTTACTTCACAATCGCTGAAAATGTCGGCGTAAGAGACCCTTACCCATGTCACAGTTACAGCAGCGACTTTGACGATGTGATTGACATCTGCGACAATATCGTCGTATATGAAGCCCATGGTGATATTTATGGAGCGGATATTTCAAACATTGATAATATTATCGTTTTCACAATTTGCTCCGATCCATCCAGGCAATTTGACCCTGCGATATCCGGCAATATAGTCGTCTGGACCGACGAACGAAACGATTCGGGAGATATATACGGCGCCGAAATCTCCGACATCAACAACATTCAGGAATTTGTGATTATCAAGGCTCCCGGTAATCAACAGCAACCGGCCATCGATAACCAACTGATCGCCTATATTGATGGCGACATCAGCGGCGGATATATCAAAGCCTGCTGTCTGACACGGCAATACGGCGCTCTGGATATAGCCTTACCGGGTGCACCCTATGGGATCGGACCGGCAATCGACGGCCAGACTATTGTCTGGCAAACCAGTAATTATGGTCAGGCCCGGGGAATGTCACTGGGATTCACTTATTCCACTTTCGACGGCCCAATTCAAAACCTGACAAACGGCAAATACTACGACTATATTCAGTTTGCCATAAATGACAGTCAGAACGATGATTCGATATTAGTCGGGCAGGGACCTTATTATGAGAATATCAATTTTAATGGAAAAAAGATTGTGGTTAGCTCAGTTGAGCCGAACAATCCGTTCGTTGTGGCGGATACCCGTATTATCGGCAGCAGCAACCATGAAGCAACAGTGACTTTTACCAGCGAAGAAGAGCCAAACTCGGTCCTGGCAGGCCTCACAATTACCGGCGGAACGAATGGTATTTATTGCTATGGCTCATCTCCCACAATTACAGGCTGCAACATTACCGATAATGGCACCGGTATATACTTATTCGGCGGAAGCCACCCGGAAATCTCTTTCTGTAATATCATGACTAATACCGGTACCGGCGTTGAGATGCGCGTAAACGTATTGGGACGTCAAAAATTATACAATCATCCCGATATTACCAATTGTGTAATCGCCGCAAACGGACAATATGGTATCTCCGAAGATCATCCAACAATCACGAACTGCACAATCTGTGATAATATGGCAGGTGGCATTTTTAATTCTACTTCAACTATAACAAACTCGATTGTTTATTACAACGGTGATGGAACACCCGCCACCCAGATAACAGGTGACTCAACTACAATTACCTACAGTGACGTCCGGGGCATTGGGCAGGACGGTGGGAATATCGATGCCGATCCATTGTTTGCCGATACGACTGACAGTAATTACCACTTAATGTCGCAGTCAGGCAGGTGGAACCCGACAAGTCAGAGTTGGATTCAGGATCAGGTTAGTAGTCCCTGCATTGATGCCGGTGATCCCAATAGTGATTTCGGCTTAGAGCCGGAGCCAAACGGCTCAGTAATCAATATCGGCGCCTATGGTGGAACAGCTCAGGCCAGTAAATCACCCTAAGGAATGAGTGTATTAGCTAATATATAATAACTTCTAATAATCCTTATATATTTCTTCTCAAGGAAAATGAACACAATATGTATATCAGCATAATTATTACAAAAATATCATAAATCACATAAAAAGAACAAAACCGTAACAAACCGGTAACATTTGAACTGTAAATTGCGATGGTCTAAAACGAGGCTTTTCTGAAAAAAAGAAAAAGTAACATGAAATTATTGCTACTTATATACGTCCTTATATATAGTGCGAAAATATTAATTCTAATTGTGTGTTAGCCAAGAACGGAGGCGAATTCTTAATGTTCATTTGTAATCCTAATGATTGTTTTACATATCATAGCCGCCTCAGATTGAATTTTTTTCTGAAACTTAATAGAGCATTAATTCTTAACCTGGAAATTCCATAAGAAAGGGGAAAAAATGAAAAAAATAATCCTGCTGGGCCTTATATCGGTATTATGTACACAAACACCAGCACTTACAGCAACACGACTGGTACCGTCCGAGTATGCAACCATCCAGGCGGCAATAGACGACTGCAATGACGGCGATACCGTAATTGTCAGCCCCGGAACCTACGTGGAGAAAATAAATTTCAACGGCAAAAACATAATTCTCACAGGTACCGGTCCGAACGAGCCGGAAATTGTCGCCGCCACAATCATAGAGTGCCCACCGCCGAATAATGTCAGAAGAGGACAAACACCTGAAAACAAGGACAGTACCGTAACGTTTGAAAATGGTGAAACTTCGGAAGCTGTATTAACCGGCTTTACAATTACCGGTGGATTTGGGAACTTTTTGCACATAGAATTTGTTGATAGAGATGCCATTGTTGGAGGGGGGATTTATTGCTTTAATTCATCTCCCACCATCGAAAAGAATGTCATCATAAACAACAATAACGAAACTGCCACACAGTCACTCAATATAGAAGGTTGGGGAGCGGGAATTGGTTGTTATCTCTCAGGTGCGTCAATTACTCACAATATTATTAAGGACAATTCTGCGACTCTTGGTGGCGGGATATTGGCAATCCTTGGTGATGCCAAAATCACGAACAATTTAATATACAATAATTCGGCGATAGCAGGCGGCGGTGTTCTGTTATTGGATGGTAGCTTGATAAACAACACTATCGTAAATAACAGTGCTTCCGACAGCGGCGCAAATGTTTATTTCGTTTCTTATCAGGAGTATGGTCCCTGTACGGCATTAAGCAACATCATCAGCCATGCTCATGGCAGTGGAAGCATTTACAGGGAAGGTTCTATACCCGAGGATCGAATAGAATTTAATAATATTTGGGACGTTACCGGAAATATATTTATGCCGGCCACCCAAACAAAAGATGTCCGCGGTAATATTTACCAGGATCTATTGTTTGTTAATTTGCAGGCTAATGATTTTCGACTGCAAATGGATTCACCCTGTATAAACGCCGGTGACCCGAATTGCATCATCGAACCGGTCGAAAAGGATATGTACGGGAATGACCGGCTTATCCACGGGCGGGTTGATATTGGAGCCGCAGAATTCGACGGTAATCTCAGACCCGTCGCCGATGCCGGTAATAACCAGTCGCTCAATGAGCTTCCTGAGTTTGTCACACTCGACGCAAGCGGCTCGTATGATCCGGATGGTAATAAGAATCTGACTTACCAATGGTCCCAAGTCTCGGGAATATCCGTCATATTAAAAGATGCTGATACACCCACTGCATCGTTCTCGCCGACTGATTATGGAGCTTATACATTTGAACTGTTGATCAGCGATGGACTCTTTGACAGTCTGCCGGATAATGTCTGTGTCGTCATAGATAATGGATATATCCCTGACGCAGACGCCGGTCTGCCGGTATATACAGACGGAAATGCCGTCACTTTAGATGGGACAGGTTCCTATGATCCTGATAATTCAGGCGATTTGTTATATTACTGGCAGCAAATTTCCGGTCCGCCCGCAGTAATTGAGGATGCAAACACTGCTGTTCCAACAATTAGCGGCCTTATCCAGACAGATGCACTTCAAATATGCGAGTTCCAGCTTGTAGTTTATGACGGGCAATACGAGAGTTTGCCGGATATCGCAGAGGTCAGAATCTTCCCGTATTTCGAAAGAGTCACATATCGACTGGAAAACAGTCCTTTTGATCCAAACAAGCCGACGTTTATCTATTTCGGCGGTGGAGACTGCATTACCGGAAGCGGGTCGTGGTCCAACAGTGAATGGAATGAGGTGGTAAATGTTTTAAGTTTCTCGTATCAACCGGATCCAACAATTACGGGACGGACTTATTACAAATACGGCGACATGATTGTTAAGTACCTCTCGGAAGTGGCCCCGAATTATAATCAAATGATTCAGACTTCGGGACACAGCACCGGAGGTCAGCCTGCAATAGATGCGGCAATCCGCATGAACCTGACCTACAAGGACTCCAGATATAACGTAAACAGAGTAACATTGCTGGATGGCCGTTGCAGGGATTATTCCGAGAGTATTTTAAACTTCATAGACAGCACAGTCGATGGTGAGCTGTGCTGGATGGACACATACGAAGGGACCGGGCCGTATTTTTATCCGGGTATTTTGAATGTTCAGGTCGCTCTTAACAACCACGGATATCCACCGACGTGGTACAAGGATTCTCTTACGAATCCAAATATGAACGAATTTAACGGTGGGCTTGTTGCCGGTGCGTACTGGTCGATTGTCGGACCGGGTAAAAATCTTCAATTGGCAAAAACCCCGTTATATGAGGTTTATAAATTCCACTGGGAAGGAGCACTCACCGGCGAAATGCAATTCTTCGATGAAGCGAATTTCCCTGCTAAACTGCCGGAACCAGTCACTTTATTGAGACCAATCGATGTCGGAGATCCGAATGGCTCGGTTTTAACATGCCTGGAAAGTGAAAATGCTGTCGGATACCAGCTTTTAATGGGAGAAAATCCAAACAGAGTAATGGATTTCGATATAATCTCCGATACTCCGACACCGCCCAACAATGTTATAATCGAATTGCCATTCGAACAAACCTGGTGGACGGTCAGGGCATACGACCAATATGGCTCAACTATATATGCCGACCCGTTGTCTATCAGCATTCTTAATCTATCCTTCCCAGTCCTTAATCAGACAACAGGAAAAAAATACCCATATCTTCAGGATGCCATCAATGATGCTGCTTCCGGTGATATAATAGTTGCCAAAGAGGGAATATATTACGAATGCATAGATTTTAAAGGCAAAAACCTTACAATCAAATCAACGAATCCCGGTGTTCCGACAGATACGGTCATCAAAGGAGACAACAAGAATACAGTAGTGACTTTTTCCGGTAGTGATAATAGTTACAGCATACTAAACGGTTTTACAATTACCGGCGGAACAAACGGTATCTATTGCGATAATACCTCTCCTACAATAACCAACTGCACTATTACCGGTAACTCAACTGCGGGGATTTATCTGTACGGAGAAAGCAAACCAATAGTCACTTACTGCAATATTACTGCTAATAAAGGTCCCGGAATTGAAATGCATCCAAATCTCATGGGACGCAGAAAACTATACAATCATCCGGATTTAAGCAATTGCGTTGTTGTTGCAAATCAACAACATGGTATTACAGGTGACTTTTCGACAATTAACAATTGCACCATCAGCAATAATCTTCTGTCCGGCATTAATAATTCAACTTCAACAATCACAAACTCAATTGTTTACTTCAACGGCGATGGAACTCTCGCCGCCCAGATAACAGGTGATTCAACTATGACTACCTACAGCGATGTCCAGGGCATTGGCCAGGATGGCGGAAATATCGATGCCGGTCCGATGTTTGCCGATACGGCTAACAGTGATTACCATCTATTGTCACAGTCGGGCAGATGGAACCCGACAAGCCAGAGCTGGGTTCAGGACCAGGTTAGTAGTCCCTGTATTGACGCCGGCGATCCAAATAGCGATATCGGATTGGAACCTGATCCGAACGGCTCGGTAATTAATTTGGGCGCCTATGGCGGAACGGCTCAGGCAAGTAAGTCCGCCGGTCTTTAGCCTGGTTGCTGACGACCATCGCGACCGTTTAACGAAGTAATATGCTACGCACAGCCTTTGGAATAGTTATCCAAAAACAAAATGCTTGACAAGGAACAGGTTCAGGATATAGATTTATCCATAATAAAATTACCTTGCGGGCGTAATTCAGTGGTAGAATGTCAGCTTCCCAAGCTGGACGTCGGCGGTTCGAATCCGCTCGCCCGCTGTGAAGCCAAAAAGGAGCTTTTTATCTAATCTAACAAAGTAGGCGTGGTTTGTCAAGAAAAAACTTGGCGGGATTGAAAAATTTTTGTTTCCGGAAACCTTATATATAATTAGACCTTCCCATTACACATATATTGGTTTCCTTTTTTCGTGTTTTCCTATTCCTAAAGTTTCCATAAAACCTTTATAGTAGGGAAACCCCGGGGAAACTTTACGGGATTTTAGAGTTCTTTAATCTGATGATTCTTCTCAAGTTCGATTCGAACACGTTCAGTGAGGTCTTTGGGTAGATAGGATAAGAGCTTGTCTCTTAATTGATTATCGAGCCTATCAAAGTACCGTGCTAAGTCGATTAGAAGTCTGTTTGGTACTCTGGACACCGGTTCTTTTGATGCTATTAGTGGTTTTATCGGTTTCTTCTTGAAACCATGTATTTCCAGGTGCTTCTTGACCGCGACACGAGAAGTGGGGTATTGTCTCTCAAGCTCCCGTATAGATACACCAGATTGAAACTTTTCTTCGACTTCTTTCCATTGTTCTGATGATAGCTCGCCCATACTGGAATATCGGCTGGATTCGGGGAAGGGTTTAATAAAAATGGCCACGGATGGCCATATTTCAAGATTGGAGACAAAAATGATAAGAATTGCGAAATAATTGCTGGTGTCGGTCAATCTGTTAAACCAACACCTTTCTACTACTGTGCATAGCTACTTATATTATATACTAAGTTGGCTTTTTGTTTTCAAGTGTCACTATATCAAGCGTTTGGGTCGTCTCTCGTTTGTTCATTCACTATATCTTCGTATTCTGCAAGCTGGTCTTCTGTCATATCGTTTAGATTTTTCTGATAAACCGGAACCGGTCGAGTAGTATAGGTTTTTATCGAGTGTTCGCTAATTGGGGGATTTGTCCCTACCGGAAGTTTTATACCATTATAATCAATGAAGTCACCTTGTGCCGGAGTGCTCTGTGGTTGGGTGTCACTTTGTGTTGAAACCGGAACCGGAACTTTCTGACCGGAACCGGAACTTTCAAGTTTCACTGCTCGTTTCCGTGCGGCACGAGTAGAGACACCTATTGCAGCACAAGCCTCTTTTATAGAATGTCCCTGACTTCGCAGAATATCAAATTTTTGCCAATTAGTTTTTGTCACTTTGTCCCTTCAAAACCCCACCACTACCAAAGCCAAGTGCCGAAAAGGGCTGTACGGCAGCCCTACGAGCTAAAAACGTGCATCTAATAGGAGTAAATATCAGAGCTTTTATTTCGGCCAAAAAGCTCAAATACATAGTTCGGCCTACCGCGTTCCCATGCTTTGGCACAGCCTAATTTTTGCTCCCATAAATACCTTCAAAAT
>Ga0315549_1000003_pt1 | contig 218648 bp, 211 predicted proteins | sample SalMarSW160200MG_FD_203101 | JGI IMG/M metagenome (GOLD analysis project Ga0315549, IMG submission 203101) | Salt marsh sediment microbial communities from the Plum Island Ecosystem LTER, Massachusetts, United States - Salt Marsh Sediment SW1601-200 ... | reverse complement strand
TCCGAGTAGAACAAATTACGAATTTGCTCTCTGTTCTGCGTGTACTCAGGTTTTAGCAGTAACGAGCAACTCTCTAGTGATATTACACCATTTTGTAAGTCGCCAACAAACGCAAGACATGTGGAATGACCACGTTCCTCGCAGTTGGTACGGGGAATGTGAATATTCAAAGCATCATCCCGGTGGATTTAATCACCATCAGTGTCTCCCTCCGACCCAAGTGTATTCATGAACCCTCTCTTACTATGTGAAGTGTGATACTTCATGGCTGCTCATTCCTTTCTATTTCCACCCGTTCCTATTGCCTCAACCGAATTTAACTAATTATTGTTTCAATATATTACTCCGTAATTTTTGGGTGGCCATCTCGTCAACTTTAAATGATGGTGGGTCAATAGCTACACCATAATCCTGCCGGGCATGCTCAACCGAAATGTAACCGTTGATAACATCCCGGTGTACCGCTTGGATATCTCTTTCCAGCGGATTCCCGTAGCCACCTCCGCCACCGGCGGTAGCCACCACCCTGCAAACTTCGGCCAGTTGCATGCCTGAAGTCTTCAGGACCTCAAATTCTCTTTTACCTTTTGGCTTAATTACGGCGTAATTTCTAAGGCCTTCCTTGCCATCGTCAATACCCCAATGTGGTGCCTTAGCCTTCTCAATAAAGGCGAAAAGCGTTGCGGGTGAGAGAAGCCGAATTTGAAGACTGGAACCCAGTCCGCCTCTATGTTTCCCGGCTCCGCCGCTATCCTGCACAAGCTGGTAACTCTCTATAAATAGGGGGAAGTTTGCTTCCGTCAACTCTATAGACTCCCCTTGGCCACTTCCTGAACCAGCGATAGAATGATGCACTGTGCAATTATCACCGTCTGAGAAGAAGTCCGCCCCGTTCCCGATGGCGGCGCTGGATAGGGTTGCCCAGTGCCTCCCTTTTTGAGGGTCCACCCCAAAAAATCCTATACCGCATACATCACCCCCGGAACATGCAGGGACTTTTTCTGGAAGGACCTTATAAAGTGCTTTGTTGATGAGTTCCAGTATCGTCGACGCTACATTGCCGCACAGAAAGCATGGCGCCGTGGGGCCGGCATTATAGACACAGCCTCGGGGAGCTATCACGGTAACAGGTCTGTTGGAACCTTCGTTGGCCGGCAGTTCCGGACTGGTTAATGCCTTTACGGCCATTCTTGCCGCAGACAGGGTAGTAACCCACAACCCGTTCATGGGACCTCTTTGCTCAGGGTCCGAGCCGGTAAAATCTATGGTGATATCACTGCCTTTAACAGTTACCGTTACCTTCGTTTTTACAGGTTTATCCAGGTCAATTCCATTGCTATCTATGTAATCTTCCGCCGTCCAGGTGCCGTCAGGTATCTCTTCGAGAGCCAGCCGGGTAATGCGCTCGCTGTGGTCATACATCTCCTGAATACACGCATCTATTGTCTCGACGCCGTATTTTTCCAGCAGTTCCGTGACCTGCTTTTCGCCGAAATGACAGCCGGCCATCTGGGCCTGGATATCTCCCCACACCTGCTCCGGGGCTCTCGAATTCCACTTAATAATATCCAGAATTTCCGGTTGCAGCTTACCCCTCCTGTACAGCTTCACCGGGGGTATGCGCAGCCCTTCCTCATAAATATTCGTCGCGTCCGTGGGATAAGTATTTTTAGCGCCGACGTCCTGCCAGTGTGCCTTGCTGGTGGCGTAAGCAAATAGCTTATCTTTAAAGAAAATGGGGGTAAAGAGCACGGCATCCGAGGTGTGGTTGCCGGTAAACTCGGGCACGGTCGAGATAATAACATCTCCTGGCTCGATGTTCTCTTTGCCGATGAAATCGATGCAACTCCGGGTAGCGGGACTCGAGCTGCTCAGAAAGAGAAGGATACCTTTTTCCGATTGTGCAATAATGCCGGCATCAGCATCAAGGATAGCAAAGGAGCAATCCATTATCGTGCTTAAAAAAGTTGAAACTCCGCAGTGGGCGGCCGTCTCTATCATCCCATTGGCGATGGAGATTAGCCTGTTTCTGACCACCGCAAAAGTAATCGGGTCAACCTTCGGCATTTAAGCACCTCCCGTATGAATAATAAGATTACCCAGCCTGTCCAGTTCCAGCGTTTGCCCCGGCATGACAACCGTGGTGTGAAACGGCTCCTCTACAATCGCCGGTCCTGTTATCATATTTCCGTAAGTAAGCCCAGCCCTCTCATAAATCTGAGCATCGACGAATCCACCGTCCAGATATAATTTTCTCTTTGGCTTTATGGCGCTCTGCGGTATTTCCTTACCTTGCCTGATTTCGTCAACCGGCACATCCTTGATATTACCTGTTGCCTTTAACCTGACGTTAGCAATGGTCAGGGGGGCAGTGATGCGATGACCATACTTGGTTTCATGGAGGTATTCAAAAGTATTGCCAATTTCTTCCTTGGAATCTACATTCAATTTACCATCAGATATCGGTGTTTCGATGTAATAATGCTGACTCTCGTAACTCATATCCAGAGAGCGTGTAAACTCTATTTCATCTCTGGCCATACCTTCTGCGGTGAGTGTTTCAAGAGCGCTCTTTTCCATGTCTCTGTAGATATCCTCAAGCTCCTGAATATCTATCTTATCCATTGCACGCGCGTATGCCCGGGCGTAAATGTGTACCAAGTTCATGGTCAATATTCCCCGGGCAGAAAAAACCCCGGGACTGCGCGGAATAACGACCCGTGAGATGGACATATCTTTAGCTATATTCCCCACGAATATACCGCCGCCGCCTCCGTATCCCATGATAGTAAAGTCTCTCGGGTCGTAACCCTGACCGATTAGTATTTCCGTGGTGGCGGTGGTCATGTTGTTTCTGGCCACGGCAAGGATGCCATCGGCAGCCTCGTGAAGATTTAATCCCAGCTTCTCCGCAATGTCACTAACCCCTTTTTTAGCCAGGTCTATATCGAGGCGTACTTCGCCTCCGACGAAATAATCGGGGTTTATCAGGCCGTTGACCAGGGCGGCATCGGTAACCGTCGGCTCCGCCCCTCCCCACCCGTAGGCCATAGGGCCGGGATTGGCGCCAGCGCTCTCCGGCCCCACCGTAAGCAGTCCGGCGGCGTCAACCCTGGCGATGCTCCCCCCGCCAGCCCCGATGCTGCGTATTTCTATACCCGCCATAAGCACTGGATATCCCAATAATTCCGACTCGTGCCTTTCCAGGTTCACGCCGTCTTTGATTATAGAGACATCAAAGCTCGTGCCGCCGACATCCATGGTAACTATATTCTTAATACCGCAAAGCCGGGCTAAGTGAGCAGCTCCGGCAGCGCCACCCACCGGTCCGGACGCAAGGCTGTATAAAGGTTTTTCTTTGGCCGCCTCAATACCCAGGACACCGCTGGGACCAAGTATTAATAGCTGCCCGCTGAATCCCATCTCCTTCAGATTTTCGCTCAGCCGGCTGACGTATCCCGCGATAGCCTTTCCCATATAGGCGCTGATAACCGTGGTATTAGCTCTGATATTCTCGCCGATTTCTCTGGCTACCTGGTGGCTGAGGGAAACGCTTACTTCGGGCCAGACCTCATTGATGATTTCCCCTATTCTTTGTTCGTTTTCCGGGTTGGCGTAAGAATGCAGCAGGCAGACGGCGATCGACTCTACCCCATCTTCTCTCAGTTTCTTTACAATTTCTTTCGCCTCTTTCTCATCGAGCCTTTCTAATATTTCACCTTTATAGCTGGTTCGTTCACTTACCCCCCGCCGCAGATATCTGGGCACCAGCGGTTCAGGTTTTTTCCACAAATAGTTATACACTTCTTTTCGGCTGCTTCTGGTCATCTCCAGAACATCCGTAAAACCTCTGGTGGTTATCAAACCCACTTTGGCGCCTTTACGTTGTGCGACTGTATTCAACCCGGCCGTTGTTCCGTGGATAAACAACGCAATTTCTGACATTGCTACTTTTATCTTTCTGATTGCTTCTAAGACTCCTTGACCGAGGTCTCGCGGTGTGGTTGACACCTTATCCACCATTATTTGCATTGTGTCATCATCGATATAGACAATATCCGTGAATGTTCCGCCGGTATCAACCGCTAACCGTTTCATAGGTATAGTCCTTTCTCATTCGATAGCAGCGCAATCACCTGTTTCGGAATGTATCGCTAAGGTAGTTTACTTTAAAGTATTGAATTAATACAATGATTGGTCATCGTCTTTTTCAGGAAAAAGAGAAGGGGAAGGGTCTCTGCTCCCCATCTCTTTTGACTCCGGCTAAACCGCTACCATTGTACGGACACAGGAATGAATATGTGGCGGTGATATTTCGGCATCAAGCAATAATGATAATCTGTGCCATAAACGCCCCGGACAACCTCATTTCCACATTTCTATTCTACACCTCATATCGCCGTCTTTTCATTTACCAAAAGGGTCAAGCCACGTGGAACTCTATCCTTCGGGTTATTGGTGAATGTTGAACAAGCCGCTGAGAAGTGCCGTTTGGTTATGTTATTGACATTGCAGTAGCAGGTGGTCTATTCTCCATACGAAAAGCCGGGTAGCCAGATACAGGCATACCATGTGAAATTGTCAGCATGAAGTTGTATAATTAGCCCGAACGGTACCGTTTGAGTTCCCATGCCAGTAAAATGGGATACGTGAGATACGAGCGGTCTGAATAACAGAAATGAAAAGGAGGAAGACATGTCGCCAGTTTTACAGGACAAGGTAGCTATCATAACCGGGGCCAGCCGAGGCCTGGGGAAGGCCTTCGCCTTAAGATTCGCCGAGGAAGGAGCCAAACTGCTATTAACCACTACTAACCTGGAAAGGGCTGAGAGCGCGGTTGAGGAGATAAAGGCTAAAGGTGGTGAAGTCGCCATCATGCAGACCGACATCTCTGTTGCCAGCGACACCCAGAAGATAGCTGAGAAGGTTATGGAGGAGTACGGCCGGGTGGATATCCTCGTCAATAATGCCGCCATATGGTTTGGCATCAGAGCCAAGCCGTGGGACATGTGGGCGGAGGAGGACTGGGACCGGATACTTTCGGTGAACGTCAAGGGCACCTGGATGGTCTGCAAGGCGATTGCCCCCCTCATGGTTAAGGCAGGTAAGGGTAAGATTATCAATATCGCCTCCAATGTCGCCAGGGTAGGCGGAGCACCTGTCTTTATACCGTATGCCTGCAGTAAAGGCGCTATTTACACCATGACTCACGCCTTGGCCCACGCCCTGGGTCGCTCGAATATCAATGTCAATGCTGTCGCCCCGGGATTCACGGCGACGGAAGCCAGCCTGGACATGACCGGCGGTGGCGCATCGTTCGACGCCGCCGCTTCGGGACAGTCCATTCCCCGGCGCGAGGAGCCGGAAGACCTGGTGGGGGCTGTCCTGTTTCTGGCTTCGCCGGACTCGGATTTCATCTCGGGACAGGTCCTCTATGTTGATGGCGGCACCGTGATGCTATAGGCCTTACACTTTACCGTACAGGAATACTAATCAGAGCCACAGGAATCGAGGTGAAGCATGGCTGGCCCATTGGACGGGCTCAGAATCCTTGACCTTACGCAGGTGTTATTCGGCCCTTTCGCTACTATGCTGCTCAGTGATATGGGTGCCGAGGTCATCAAGATTGAGCGACCTGAGGTAGGCGATATTGCCAGGGGCAATGGACCTGTCGTCAGGGGACAGAGTACTTACTTTCTCAGCCTCAATCGCGGTAAAAAAAGCGTCACGCTGAATCTGGCTACCGAACAGGGAGTGGCTGTATTTCTCCAACTGGTGAAGAACGCTGATATACTGGTGGAGAATTTCACGCCCGGAACCATGGAGAAACTCGGCCTCGGCTACGAAAGAGTAAGGGAACAAAATCCCGGAATCATTTATGTTGCCGGCTCCGGCTTCGGACAATATGGACCCTACGCCAGCAAGCCCGCTTTTGATGTCATTGTACAGGCTATGGGGGGAGTCATGAGCATCACCGGTGAGGAGGGTGGTCCGCCGGTAAGGCCCGGCGTATCTTATGGCGACATTGCGGCGGCTTTATTCCTGTGTATTGCCACTCTCGCTGCGTTACAGGAGCGCCATGTTAGTGGCCAGGGACAGTTCGTAGACGTTAGCATGCTGGACTGCCAGGTAACTGTTCAGGAGAACGCCTTTGTCCGCTATCTCAACACCGGTGAGATACCTCATGCCATCGGTACAAGGCATCCCGTCATTACGCCGTTTCAGACTTTTCAGACCAGAGACGGCTCGATTGCCGTAGCTCTGAGGGGTGGCATCAAGGACCAGTGGCCGCTATTTTGTGCTGCCATTGACCGTATCGACATCATTGATGACCCCCGGTTTAAGGACGGCTGGTTACGCACTCAGAACTATAAAGTGCTGGAGCCGATATTAACCGATGCCATGAAAACCAGGACCACACGGGAGTGGGTTGAAGAACTGGAACAGGCAGGCATACCCTGTGGTCCGGTCAATAACATTGAGCAGGCGGCCGGTGACCCTCAGATAGCGGCCAGAGACATGATTATTGATGTCCAGCACCCGGAGGCAGGCAAATTCAGGGTCGTCAATACACCTTTCAAATTTTCCAGGACGCCTTATAAAGCTGAAAAGGCCTCTCCTGATTTGGGGGAGCACACGCGGGATGTCCTGAGCCGGCTATTGGGAATGACCCGCGAAGAGATTAGCGGACTGGAAGACTCAGGCGTGATTTGACGTTGTCTGGTTCGCATTACAACGATTGCCGAAGATCTCGGAAATGTAGATTGACATTTATTAGGATATCTATTTAGTTATTATCGGTGACAAAAGCGCAGAGTAATCATAATATCTCAACACGAATTAAAGTGGGAGGTACCAAATGAAGAGAATATACTTTGCTTTTATTGCGGTCGACTGATGCAATTGATATTGCACTTCTAATGAGAAACAGTATGATACTTCGAAGCAATGATTAGTTAAAGGAGGGCTTCGTGAAGAAATTTATCTTATCCGACCTACATATTGGGTATCCTAATTCGCAATATAACATTATGGACGAGGCAATAGAATATATCAGTCAGAAAGCTGAGGATGGTGATCAGATTTGGGGCTTAGGAGACTGGTTTCATATGAAAGAAATGGGTTACGATTGTTGTATCAGTCACTCCATGACCCAAAAATTCCGGGACCTTGCCGGGCGTGTTACCACTAGGCTTATACCCGGCAACCATGACAGTCAACTGGAAGATTACCATGATAATCCCAGTTTGGTTAATCCTATTAATCCCATTGAAATAATCAACCCTTTTTGGGAGAATGGTTATCTGTATTGTCACGGCCATGAATTTGACCCTGTTGCCCGACATTTTGGGTGGTTTCCCGCATTTTGGGATCGTCTCGTGCGTAAAAAAACCCCGGGAGAGCTTAGAGCTGCCCCGATAATAACAGAAAAATTTCTCATTGCAGCTTACACAGTCCACGGGAGAGCTCAACTTGGTCTTCCGAGTAAAGCAAAGGAGGATGGCCAGGACTACAAGGGGATTGTATTAGGACACACACATCTTCCTCTTATCCAGGATTCGCCGGAGTTGCCCAATTTACTTAACAGTGGAGACATGAGGGACAGCGCGACTTTTATTTTACAGGACGATGATGGTTTTCACCTGATGAGATGGGATTATGATCATAACCACTGGCTCGCCGTATCAAGGCTGCGACCGTGACATATCGTGTTGATTACCTTTACGGAGGCAGCTGTAATCTTTGGTAAAAAAGAGAGGCGGGCTCAAAGTTCTCTTGGCAGGATAGCCAAGAGATTGGAAGCTAAAGGGATCAAGGTTCAGACAGAAGTGCTCTTTTAGCCTCTCACCGAAGCGATTTGCTTCTTACGCAGAGCACATCTGTACCTCTTTCAACATAGGCTACGTATATATTATTTTGTTGTAGATACTATCTTCTTCTCGCTGAGAAACTGTACCACGTTTGAGGCTATCTTCGCCGGGTCACCTTCGAGTAAATCACCCTGTTTCTGCGTTACCCCGCCCGACATGATAAGGCGGAGCCGTTCTTCTGCCGAAAGGCTGGAATCCGGTGTAAATACCTTTTTAGGCCTCGGCTTCGGTGGCGAGAGGGCAACGGTCCTGGTCTTTGCCCCTTCCGTGACTGCCTCTTCAGGAGACAGCCCGAGTGCTTCCAGGTTATATTCCTTGATATCTTTTCTGAGTCCTGACATCAGAGACGGTAGACTGGCGTATCGCGGTTCATTAAGGTCGACCTCGACCGCCAGCACCGCCGGGAGGATAACCTCCACCTGCGCCCGGTTTCCTTTCTCAAGTTTGCTCTCAACAGAGGCATTCTTACCGTCAGGTGAAATATCAATTTCCACAACACGAGAGGCTAAAGGCAGGTCGAGCCTTTCCGCGATGACACTGCCGACCTGCCCGGCCTCGGTATCAACAGCCTTTTGCCCGCAGAGAATAAGGTCGTATTGAAGACCGCCGATAGCCCTGGCCAGTATTACCCCCGTGGCATAGCTATCCAAGTCATTAAAACGGCTGTCCCAGAGAAGCTTGGCCTCATCGGCGCCCATAGCCAGGCAACGGCGTAGCAGTCGTTTGGTTGAGGGAGGTGCCAGAGATATAAGGGTAACCCGGCTGGTGCTGTCCCTCTCTTTCATCCGTACCGCTTCCTCCACAGCCGCCATGTCGCATGGGTTAACCATGTAGACCATGTTGTCGCTGTCAATAAGGCCCGTTTTCGGGTCGAGTGAAATGATACTGACATCAGGCACGGGCTTGACGCACACTATTATATTCATTAAAAGTCTCTCCACCTGATACTCTGGGTGTTAGCCATAACGCAAACAAATACCGAAGCCGCCCCGCGGATAAGCCCAATCGATAGCCTCTCTGGTACAGGCAATCCGGCAGGCGCCGCATTCCAGGCAGCCCTGCCAGGAAAAGACCAGCTTGCCTTCTTCCAATACATAATTCTGAACCGGACAAACATACAAACAGGTCTGCTCGGGGCAGGTCTCGCATATCTCGGTATTAACTCTTATATGAGGTTCGGCATCAACGTTGAACCTTATTGTCGTCAGCTTATCTTCTAAGGCCATATTAAAGCACGTCCCGCCTGTACTATATCCTTAACTAACCGCCATGGTGAGATTTTCCCCTTCATCTCCGCCCTGACCAAGCTCATAATTTTCCTTTTCGGCTGACCCGTAACCTGGAAAAGCCTCCTTGAAACACCGCAGACAAGCGAGGGATATAGCTCATATATACGGGGGTTAGCCTGAAAGCCCGGGGCATGCCGGAAGGTTTTCAGGTCCTTAAGCACAAAACTTCTTTCAAGCAAGTCCTTATAACAGGCCAGTCCTTTTCTGGAGAGGTCACCTTTTTGCCTGGCCGTCTTTATCGCTTCGGCGGCGGCATAGCCGGAGGCAATGGCAAAGTTCATTCCCTGCAGGGTAAGCCCGGTTGATAGTAAGAAGCCGGCAGCATCGCCCGCTACCAGCAGGCCGTTGCCGTAAAGCTCGGGCAACATATTGAGCCCTTCCTCAGGGATGAGGTGCCCCGAGTACTCCTTCAGGACGGCGCCTCTAATGACCGGCTTGATATGGGGATGGCTCTTGAAGTTATCAAGGACTTCGGCGATGGAGATTTTTCTTTCCTGTAGAGCGTTTAATCTGACGACCACGCCCAAGGAAAGGCTGGCTTTATTGGTATACAGAAACGCGCCCCCCTCCATGCCTTTAGTGGCCGCCCCGACAAAGCTCTGGGTAAGTCCCTCGCCATCGGCCAGCCCAAACCTTTCCTCTATGGTTTCAGCCGGAAGGGCCAGCACCTCTTTAGCGGCGACCGCAAATGACGAACCAGAGAATTCCTTTCTGAGGCCGGCCTTTTTCGCCAGAAGGGAATTGGCGCCATCGGCGGCGATAACGGCGTCAGCATAAACCTCGCCGTCGCTTCTTCCAGTCCTGACCCCGATGACTTTATTCTTCTCCCATATAAGGTCGTCGACCACTGTCTCCGGTATAAAGAAAGCCCCGGCTTCCGTCGCCTTGCTCGCGTACCACGGGTCGAATTTCGCCCTCAGTAAAGTGACGCCGTTATAGGGAGGCCGACTGAACTCATCATCTTTGAAGGAAATGGAGAGGGAAGCACTATCTGTCAGGAACGCAAGGTCGTGTCTGGTTACGTATCTTTCTATGGGCGCCTGCTCCCGGAAATCGAGTAAAAGCTCATTCAGCGCCTCGGTATAGTACAGCACCCCGCCGAACATATTCTTGGCGCCGGGTTGTTCGCCCCTTTCGAAAACGGCGACCTTCAGCCCGGCTCGCGCCAGTACCAGAGCGGCGGTGCTCCCGGCCGGCCCGGCGCCAACAATAACGACATCGAATTTCTCTGGCATCAGTTACCTAACTATTTTCTCCGGCTGTGTTCTGGTCTAAATCGCGCAGGCGGTCAATTATGGCCGGGGCAACCTCGACCACATCCCCGATTATACCCATATCGGCGACCTTGAAAATCGGTGCGCCGGGGTCTTTATTAACGGCAATGACAAACTCCGAGTCTCTCATTCCCAGGACATGATAGACTGAACCTGATATGCCGCAGGCAATGTAGAGCTTTGGGGCGACCGTTGTCCCCGTCTGGCCGACAAGCTTCCTGCGGGGGAGCCAGCCTTCATCAACAGCGCCGAGAGACCCGGCCACCACACCACCCAGGCGTTTGGCTATCTCCTCTAGTAGCCGGAAATTCCCCTCTCCGCCTACCCCCTTGCCACCGGCTATAATGATGTCGGCTTCGTCAAGGCTGATTTTTTCGGGGTCAGCTCTGACAACTTCCTTAACACTGGTACGCGGCTCCCTCTGGCTGAGTTCCGGTGCGATTACGATTACCTCAGGTTTTCTGGTAGTATCCGGTCTGGCTGCTGTCATAACACCGCGCTTAACCGTAGCCATCTGGGGTTTGGAAGCAGGACAGACAATGGTGCTGTTGACTCTACCACCGTGAGTAAGCTTGCTCCCCAGAAGCAGCCCTTCCTCATTCAGTGCCAGGCTGATACAATCTGAAATCAGTCCTGTCTTAAGCTGCGCTGCCAGCCTGGGAGCCAGGTCCCTGCCGGTAACGGTAGCCCCGCATAAAACTATTTCCGGTTTTTCGCTATCGATAAGCTTTGATAGAGCTTCTACGTAAAGTTCAGCGCAGTATTCCAGAAGCAATGGGCTGTAGATGAGATATACCTTATCTGCCCCGTAGCTCGCCAGCGACCTGGCAAGTTCCTGACTGTCGCTGCCAACTGCTACCGCACTGACCTGCCCCCCGAGGTCATCGGCCAGTTTCCGGCCACAGCCCAATATCTCAAAACTGCCCTCTTCTGGTTGCCCCTCGCTTTGTCCGGCGATAACCCAGATACTCTTCTCGTAAGACACAGGCCTTGAACTCTCCCTCTCTGTCTAAGTCTCTCTTATAGCAGGCGCCCCACGTGGGCGCCATCCCATATTGAGTCGGTGAGGAGGCGTGGCGCGAGACACTGGCCGACAGCATATATTTCTTTGACCTCGCCTTTCAGGGCATGGTACAGAGCGTCGTCCGCTCTCCCGATGGCCGCAAAAACCACAGTATCAATCCCCTCTATCCGCCTTTCCAGGCCTGTCATCGCGTGTGCCGTAACCACGGCATGCTCTTCTATTGCCTTTACCCGCGTCAGTGGGGTGATGACACCGCCTTTGCTCAACAGCTGTCCATACATAAATCCCATGGTTCCCATGTCTAACTCGCTGCCAGCGTAAAGGCAATGGGTGAGCAGTTCTACCCTTTTCCCCTTATCCGCAAGGAAGATGGCCACGCCAAGTGCCTGCTCATGCTGCTCTGCGGCGACCACCACCACATTATCCCCCGCATCTACCTCCCCTTGGAGAACATCCCGCACCCAGACTACGTTAGCTCTATCGCCTCCCGGCACCGGGGGTGAGGTTGGCACTGAGCCTGCGGCTACCACCACGGCGTCGGGACTTTTCTCCCTGACCATTTCCGCAGTCACCGTTGTTTCCAGCAGAACCTCCACGCCGAGGTGATTCATCTGGTAGGTGTAGTACCTGGGGACCTCGGCGAAGTCCTCCCTCTTCGGTATCCTGGCGGCTATATTTAACTGTCCCCCCAGCTCCTTTCCCTTCTCGTAGAGCGTAACCTGATGACCCCTCAAGGTAGCAACCCTGGCTGTCTCCAGGCCGGCGGCTCCCCCTCCAATGACCATCACCCTCTTCTTGTTCGCCGCCGGGACTATTGTGGCCAGTTCCTTTTCCCTGCCTGCTTCTGGATTAAGAGTACAGCCTATAGGCTGCCACTTCAAGAAGTTCCCATCACAAACCTGATTGCAGGCGATGCACTTGCGTATTTCGTCCGTTCGACCTTCTCGGGCCTTATTGGGCCATTCGGGGTCGCAGATAAGCGCCCGGGCCATCCCGATAAGGTCGGCCTGGTTATTGGTCAGTATGGTCTCTGCCAGCACCGGGTCGTTTATCCGGCCGTGGCATACCACCGGCAGATTGACCACTTCCTTGACCCCGGCAGCTATATAAACAAAAGCACCCAGCGGGAAGTGCATCGCCGGGATATGCCCCTGAAAACCGGCACAAACACCCAGGTAGTCCACCTGACCGCTCTCTTCTACTATAGCGGCGAGTACCTTGGTATCATCCAGGGTTGTGCCGCCGTCAATCAGCATATCGCCAATAAGCCTCAAGCCTACCACGAAATCAGAACCTACCGCCTTCCTGACAGCATCAATGATTTCCATATGCAATCTGAAGCGGTTCTCCAGGCTGCCACCATACTCATCGGTGCGCCGATTGGTGAGGGGGTTCAGAAAGGAAACGAGCAGCATACCCGCACCTACGGCAGAAGCGATTTCAACGCCGTCATAGCCCACCTCCCGCATCCGGTAGGCCGTTTCGCCATAAGATGACACAACCTCCTTGATTTCGTCTATGCTCATTTCATGAGGCACCTCGTTCCCCAAGGTGTGCGGCAGCAGCCCGCTTACCCCTCCTGTGGCCGACGCCGCCAGTCCGGCTCCCCCGGTCTTCAGAAAGCCGGTAGACGGGCCAAAGTGCGTTAGCTGGGCAAACACCCTGGCGCCGTTCTCATGGACTGCCTGGCTAATCATCTTGAAAGCGGGCATCGCCTTATCGTCGCGGCTGGCCACATAACCATGGGCCGTACTTGAAGGCCACACCGTGTTCTGGGGCGTGATAATAAGTCCAGCGCCTCCCTTGGCCCTGGCTGCCATGTAATGCATCAGCCTCTCGTTTGGCGGCTCATCCTGAACGAAAAAACACGTCCAGTGAGCCGGAAAAACAATTCTATTAGGCACTGTTATAGTACCTATTTTGAGTGGTGAAAATAGATGCTTGAATTCCTGCGCTGCCATATTCACGCCTCCCTGTTTTAAAATATACAAACTGTAAGACTGACGTCAGCCACAACAGATTATACCAACTGCAAACTTTATCTTACAAACATTCACGGCGCACGCTCTGAAGTTGATATATTGCTGACCTCTTTAAATCTGTATATAATGTGGAGGCTGAATCAAGGATTAAGGGGGATTGCCAGATGTTTGATTTATCCAAGTGCGATAGATGTGGTGATTGCCTGGTGAGATGCAAATATGTTGATTACAGCCAGGATAAGGCTATTCACGAGATAACTTCGCTGATAGAAAGTAAGGATGCCGAAATTTTGAGGGAATGTATAACCTGCATGGCCTGCAACGAGTACTGCGAAAAGGGTGCCAATCCCTATGACCTGATTCTACAGCTTCAGGAAGAAAAGGGCATTCTGCCGGTACTGGAGGAGCGGTTGAAGGGGTTTACTGGCCTGGAAAATATACCCGACCAGGTGATTAAGGGTGACCCCGACAAGCCGGCCCTTTCCCTCTGTGTCATGAAAACCAGGCTTCCGGAAGAAGCCATTGAAGGCCGGATGTTCGATGGCCTGACCATAGTTGACGGCGGAGGGTACTTCTGCTACATCCTGTATCTCCACGCAGCCAGGGAGAGTTATTTTAAAAAAAGGGTGCAGAAGTTTGTAGATAGCCTGGCCAGCTTGAATAAAAAAGAGGTTGTCCTCATCCATGATGACTGTTACTCCACAGCTACCACCAAGGCGCAGGAGTATGGAATCGAGGTGCCGTTCCGTCCGGTTCACATTATTGAATATCTCCTGAATTACCTCAAGGCGCATCCCGGGAGCATAACCAGGCTTGATAAAAAAATCGCCTACCAGCGTCCCTGCATCTCAAGGTACACTCCGGAAAAAGAACCCATGCTGGATGAACTCTTCGAGTTAATCGGTGTTGAACGGGTAGCCAGAAAGTATGACCGTCAGGATGCCCTCTGTTGCGGCGGCCTCTATATGGAGAAGGAGCCTGAAAAAGGCTTGGGGTTTCAGGATAAGAACATTACTGATGCCATGGCTTGTGGGGCCGACGCTATGGTAATATTGTGCCCCATTTGCTGGATGCGCTTGAGTCAGCCCTGCCGGGATCGCGGCCTGCCGCCGGTTTACCTGACCAACCTCTGCCGCATGGCTCTGGGTGAGAAGCCGTTTCCATCAGGTGTTAAAGACACTTAGAAAGAGGTAAGCGTGAAAAAGATAATCAGGAGCATTTGCCAGTCATGCCACTGCAACTGCGGGGTCATGGTTCATCTGGAGGACGGAAAAGTCACCGGGATAACGGGCGACCCCGACCATCCTATGAATCATGGTTTTATCTGCGTGAAGGGGAGGGCACAACCCGACCTTCTCTACCACCCTGACCGGCTGAAATATCCCATGCGGCGTACCGGTGAGCGGGGGGAGGGTAAGTGGCGGAGGGTCTCCTGGGACGAAGCCCTGGATGAGATAGCCGGAAGGTTTGCTGAGGTCCAGGGGAAATATGGCGCCGAGTCCATCGCTGTTATGACCGGCACCGGCCCCCGGACGGGCAATAATGTCGCTCGCCTGTTTTGTTTAATGCTGGGCACACCGAACAGAATAAGTATCGACAATCACATCTGTTTTGCGCCCTCGGTTATAGCCGAAACGAGCACTTACGGGCAGATGACCACGATGATGGAGGTCGGGCCGGATTACCGGAATGCCGGGTGTATCATGGTCTGGGGCGGCAATCCCCTGCTCTCGCATCCGCCGCGCGGCGAGGAGATAGTGCAGGCAAAGCGGAGGGGGGCAAAACTCATCGTTATTGACCCCCGCCGTACCAGGCTGGCTTCTCTGGCCGACCTCTGGCTTCAGGTGAGGCCCGGGACGGATGTCGCCCTGGCTCTCGGCATGATTAATGTCATTATAGAAGAAGGACTCTATAATGAAGAGTTTGTTAATAACTGGTGCTACGGATTCGATGAGCTTCGCAGGCATGTGCAGGAATTCCCTCCTGAAAAAGCTGCTGAAATAACGTGGATAACGGCTGACAGCATCAGGGCGGCGGCACGACTTTATGCTACCACCAGACCGGCCGTCCTGCACCATCGCATCGGAGTGGAGCATAACATCAACTCCACGCAGACGGACCGCGCCTTTGCCATATTGGTCGCGCTTACCGGAAACCTGGATGTAAAAGGCGGCAATTTGTTCCAGCAGCTCCCGGAAGGTTTTGTCCATGTATGCCGGCAGTTCAACGTTGACCGGGCTATCAGGGAAAAACGTATCGGCGGCCGGGAATTCCCTTTGCCGGCGGGACCCGAGGTGCAGGAAGGATTCGTGCACTGTGCCCTGGCGGTTGAAGCCATGCTTAACGGCACTCCTTACCCTCTTAAGGCTCTGTACTGCACGACGGGAAATCCTGTGGTCAATATGCAGGACAGCCGGAAGGTATGGAAAGCGCTTAAGAACCTTGAGTTGCTCGTTGTTGCCGATTTCTTCATGCAGCCCACGGCCGAACTGGCCGACATCGTATTGCCGGCATCCACCTGGCTGGAGAAAGATGATATGGGTGATTTCCCCAATCTCATGTACACCAATTATATTGCCGCCGGTCAAAAGGCCATAGAGCCGCTTTACGAGTGCTGGGATGATAGAAAAATACTCATCGAGCTATCGAAAAGAATAACCTGGACGGAAAGGGTGCCCATGCCCTGGAGTGACGTTGATGAATTGAATAATGCTTCGGTTGAATCTCTGGGTATGACATTTCGTGAACTGCAGGACAAAGGTTACGTAGTAGCGCCCATGCAGTACAGGAAATATACTGAGAAGGGATTTAACACCCCGACAGGCAAGGTAGAGATGTACTCAACCAGACTGAAAGAATACGGATACGACCCCCTGCCGACATTCCACGAGCCTCCGGAAAGCCCCGTGAGCACTCCGGAGCTGTTGCACGACTATCCCCTGATTCTTATCACCGGGGGAAGGGACATTGCTTTTTTCAATACCGAGGAACGTCAGATACCCCGGCTGAGGAAGCAGATGCCCGACCCGCTTATCGAGGTACACCCGGACACGGCCAGAGAAGCCGGAATAGCCGAAGGTGACTGGGTGTGGCTTGAGACGCCACAGGTCAGGGGAGAAAGAATCAGGCTCAAGGCAAAGCTCACCGCCGATGTCCATCCGAAAGTAGTCCATGCCCCGCATGGCTGGTGGTTCCCGGAAAAACCGGCCCCGGAACACGGCTGCTTTGAGTCGAATGTCAATGTCGTCCTGACGGGTGACCCGCCCCGTGAGCCTGTCTGCGGCTCTGTCCGCACCAGAGGGACCTTATGCAAGATTTACAGGGCTTAGCCGGTTCGAACTATCCCGGCCTCCCTGAATTTCACGGCCAGTTTGTACTGGCCTCTTCCGGGCTTTAGTTGCCATCTTTCTGGCGGATGTCTTCTATAAGATACTGTCTTGACAAAAAAGGATAAGGCGTAGTAGCCTTACTTGACAAAGAAGGCCTGACCTGTTACCTCAGGTAGAAGGAGGTACGATTATTGGATGACAGGGATGTAGTAGTAATCGGCGGGGGCTCTGCTGGTTTTCTGGCGGCAGAAATAGCCTCCCAACTTGGTGGTAAGGTAATGCTCGTAGAGAAGGAGAAGATAGGGGGTATTTGCCCGACCTGGGGCTGTATACCGATGTGCTTTATGGACCACTGCGTCGAAGTTATCAAATCAGCCAAAGCAGCCGAGAAGGACGGTATCAATGTAGGCAAAGTCAGTATTGATTTTGCCAAGTTAATGAGTGAGAAAGAGAAAGTAGTTAAGGGTGTGGTCACTGGTATGGAAGCTCTACTGCAAGCTCGCAGTGTGGAGGTTGTTAGTGGTTTGGCGAAGCTGACCTCACCAAATCAGGTAGAAATCACGCTTGACACTGGAACGACGGAGACAGTCCGGGCGAAGAAAATCGTTATAGCTTCAGGCTCTTTTGCCAGAAGATACCAGGTACCCGGCGCTTACGGTTCCGGAGTGCTCACTGCCAAGGAACTTTATGATTTGAGTGAGCTTCCCAAGAGCCTGGCGATTATAGGACGCAGTGTCACAGCTCTGGAATTAGCTACGGTTTGGCTCAACCTGGGCTGCGACATCAGTTTAATAGCCAGAAGACCCCGGATGCTCCCCAATGAAGATGAAGAGGTAGCCACTTACATACGGCAGGCTCTCGAAGACGACGGCGTCCACATATATGCCGGGGTAGATATTGAGAGGATTGATGACAGCCAAGAAGGTAAGTCAATAACTATCTCTGGTGAGGGTGTCAAGCAGAAGGTGGAGGCACAATTCGCCGTATTCGCCCTGGGGCAGCAGCCGTCTGTGGATGGGCTTGGTCTGGAGAACGCCGGCGTAGCTGTAACTGAGGATGGAATTGAGACCAACGAAAGAATGGAGACCAGCGTCAAAGGGGTCTATGCGGCTGGTGATGTCACCGGTGGAATGATGCTGGCCAGCGTTGCCATGATTCAGGGCATGGTAGCCGCCGAAAATGCCATGGGCAGAGATGCAACTATAGATTATCGTGTGGTGCCACGGGCTGTCCGTACCGTGCCCGCTATGGCGTCAGTTGGTTTAACGGAAGGCGAGGCTCAAGAAAAGGGACTGAATATTAAGGTTGGGAAGTTTCCTTTCGATCAAAATCCCAAGGCCAGTATTATTGGAGGAAGCAAAGGCTTCGTGAAGATTATCGCCGACTCAACTTCGGGCGAGATTCTGGGTGCCCACATCGTCGGTCCTCAGGCATCGGAGTTGATACATGAGGTGGCGGCAATCATGCAGATGCGAGGGACTGCCCGGGACCTGGGGGCGATTATCTATGGTCATCCCACTTTGCACGAAACAATCCAGCGGACTGCTCATAGCTTGTTCATGTAGGTATATCATAAACGATGGTATTACTGCCAGTCGTCGTCCGTCTTTGCGGAAATAAGTGATTAAAGGAGGTTAATATGAGGCCACTGCAAACTGACCTGTCCGTCTTCGGTAAATTAGATCTGGAGAAGCCACCTGTAGGCGTCAAGTTCCTGTTCCACAAACCGGAAGGAATCGAGCAACTCGACAAAAGCCTGGCTCTCTGCGAGATGCTCCCGGAAGCCCAGCGGAGAGGGGCCCCTTTCTACTTCACCAAAGAGAATGAGAACTGCTTCGGAAGCTCAGTCGTTGGAATGGCGGAGAATGGCGCATCTCCGGCGTTCGCCCAGAGTGGTGAACTGGGTGTAAAACTGGAAATATTTCAGGACGCCCGTGCCAATAAAAGACTCTTTCAGGTAAATCCCGGCTTGCCGCGGGGTACTGTTAACTATGTCGTTCTCGCCCCACTGGACAAGATAACCTTCGAGCCTGACCTTCTGATTCTTATGACCAATGCCACACAGGCGGAACTCGTGCTGAGGGCCATGACCTATTCGACCGGCGAGATGTACGAGAGCAAGACAACAACAGCCCTGTCATGCGCCTGGCTTTACGCTTATCCTTATATTACAGGCAAGGTGAACTACTACATCACCGGGATGGGCTTTGGTTCGATAGGCAGAGAGGCATTTGAGCCGGGATGGGTGCTGATAGCTATTCCCTATAACTGGATATCGACAATAGCGGAGAACCTGAAAGAAATGAAATGGAAGCTTACGGCATATACTCTCGGTAGAGAGAAATTCATACAATGGGAACATGGAATACTGCAACAATTGGCCCAGGAGTTCCAGAATCCCTAAAAATAGCGGTTTCAGCACGGACTATAAATGTGCCTTCACTGATAATCGAAAGGCTTGTTAAAGCTCAATGTGAAGAGCTTATGGGCTATAATTTTCTCCTGTAGAGTTTAGCGTTATATCCGGATTATATGGAGGTTATATGAATGTGCTTATTATTTACTGGTCGGCTACGGGCAACACGAAAAAGGTAGCCGAGACTATCCATGACACGCTTAAAAAAGGTGGTGTCAATTCGTCATTAAAGCGTTTTGAAGAGGCGAAAGCCGAGGAATTAGATTTATATGACTATGACTTGCTTCTTATCGGGTCGCCGTCTTATATGTGGCAGCCTCCGGGACCGGTTCAGGAATATATAAAAGAGAAGGTGGGCTATTATCATAAACGTGGCGATATCAAATATAATTCCCCGAAGCTGCCCGGCAAGACGGGAGTGGCTTTCGTCACGTATTCCGGACCGCACACCGGTATAAATGAAGCTATACCCGTGGGCAAGTACTTCGGACAGTTTTTTGAACACCTGGGTTATAACGTGGCTACTGAGTGGTACGTTGTCGGCGAGTTCCATAACAATGAAGAGGCCAGTACCAAAGGCAGACTGGGGGATATCAGGGGACGTCCCAATAAACAGGACCTGGATAATGTAGCCAGAGATGTAAATGAGTTGCTGAAAACTATTGCCGACTGACATACGTCATAAGTCTTGCGTTAGCTTAAACTGCCCATTTTTCAGAGTCCAATAGAATTATGAAGTCAAAACTCAGTACTCTTCTCTGGGGTGGCCTTGTAATGGTAATGGCTCTGGCGCTTACCATTTATGCCGCCTACCAGGAGCAACTATATGTTGAAATAAACCAGATTATCTCGCCGGATGTATCTCTCGGGCCAATCGTTGCCTATTTCTTTGGTGTGGTGGTGGTGATGGCTCTGGTTCTTTTCATTATCCCTCTGAGCAAGTTACGGCTGGTCTTCCGTGTGCTGTTTGCCCTGATGTTTGCCTGGGGGGTATTCATAGTTGTTGGCCTGACTCTGCCGGATATACTGGCTTATCCTGTGGCGGCAATCGCCGGCATTGCCTGGCTGTTCTGGGCAAAGGTCTGGTTGCATGACTTGCTCCTGCTGGTTACCCTTTCCGGGGCTGGCTCGGTTTTCGGGTTTCTTTTTTCTCCGTTAACGTTCATGATTTTTATGCTGATTATCGCTGTCTATGACGTGGTAGCCGTACGTTTTGGTTTCATGGTCTGGATGGCCGACAAACTCTCCGAGGCTGATACTCTTCCCGCATTTATCTTCCCCAGGCAAATCAGCGACTGGAAAATGAGTCTGCGTAACGTGCGGGTAGGTGACTTGAAAAACAAGGAATCCGATGAGCGCGAATACTCCATACTGGGTGGCGGCGATATCGGTTTCCCCCTGATGCTGGCAGTTTCCGTCTTTTTCAATAGCGGTCTGACCGGTGCCGTGCTCGTGGGTGTCTTTGCCCTGATAGGGTTGATGGGCGCTTTCCTGATTCAATCGTTCTGGCTCAAGGGTAAGCCCATGCCTGCCTTGCCCCCTATTACCTTTGCTTCTCTCATCGGGTTTCTGATTGTGAGCTTGGCTTTCTAAGGTTACCTGTTTTCGTGTCGTTGGGCGACATCGAGGGGAACGATAAAGTGAGCGCCCATCATGCTCGTCATTTTATCCGGACTTGCTTCGCAGGCTTTTTTCACTGCCAGGAGTACTTCACCGGCTATGGTTTCGTCCCAGAACCAGTCATTAAGCACCTGGCTCGAAGCGCCTGCCTGGCCCGGCTGCATTGTGATTCCCTCGATATAGTAGGACTTCAGGTCCTCAATAGCCAGCTTCAATGTATTTACCAGTGGCATATCGTCGCGGGGATTTTCCGGCTCGGTTCCCTTAACAAAGGCATAGATGAAGTCGGCCAGTGCCTCCAGGTCAATACCGCTGACACCTACCGTAGTACGCTGGCGCCTGGATACGGCCATATTATACCAGGGACGCATGGCCGTCATCTCCCTGTGAAAAGATGCCAGCAGCGGGTCGGATTCTCCGGGTCCAGCCGTATCCCGGGCGAAACTGACCGGGCAGGCCAGGACCGTTATCGCATCGGTCTCCGGCTCGTCCTCGGGGAAGTCTTCCAGCACCGGTCCATCGGTCGCCTCCAGAAGCTTCAGCGATGCCAGTAATACCCGCTTCTGGAAGGCATGGTCATCGGGCGCACCCAGGGGACGCCCGAGCTCAAAAGGCACCCACAATGCCCTGGGCGGCTTTATAGTTTCGGTGTGTGGCCGGATGAGACTGATGCCGGTTGTGGGTACACCTTCGTCTTCTATGAAGTGGGCGATGACGCCAACGGCGCTCGTACAGCCCGGTCAGACGGGAAGAAGCAGGGCCGCGTTTACATAGTCCTTCTTGAGCAGACGGGTGATTTCCCGCACTGGCGCATCGAACTCCGCTGGTTGATGGGCGCTGTTGGCGGAATAGTGGAAATCGGCCACACTGTCGATAATGCCTTCCGCCGCCATCTCGCGTAATCGGTCGAGGGGGAAAACTACATTCCAATCTAGCTGGTAACCGGTACGGTCGAAACCTGCCGACAGATGGGACATAACCAGGTCATTGGCCTGGACATCCCCCGGTATAACGCGGTAGAAATCGTTCGGGTCCATCTGAAAAGGGCGGTCGTTCCGCAGGTGCAGTCCGGCGGTGGTGATAATGGCCACCCGCCTCTGGCTTAAGGGCGGCCCGCTAACCCATGGGTGGGTTTCAAATGTTGGGCACGGGATACTTAACAGCATTTTTCTCTCGTCTTCGCTTAGCTTTTCCAGACGAACCATATATATTCTACCTCCGTAATTATTGATGGTGGGGGATATCGCTGTCAGCGTGGTTGAAAGTAAGTTAACACATTGGAAGGGGACTGTCAAGGCAAACATTATGAACTCAAATCTGGCACTGGTTATTTCTGTAGTGCCGGAATATGCTAAAATTACTGGTGCATATACATGTAAATGTGCTTTCAGTTTCATTAGCGCATAATAAGTAATATATGGAGGTATGAGCCGTGGCGCGTATACGACCGCCTGAATTTCATCCAGTCCTGCTCGTTATAGATATGCAGAATGGCTTCTGCACGCAGGGAGGCTCCTACGAGAAATATGGGGGTAATATTGGAGCTGACCTTGATGCATACAGTAACATAATACCCAATATTGCCCGGATAATAGCCGCATCTCGGGAACTGGGAATACCTATATTCTATACCCAGCAGGTTAGAGAGGAGTCCGGGATAGACCTTTTCACGAGGCTGCATCGCATTGTACCGGAAAGGCGAGCAGAGTTTCTTAGAATACCGGCATGTATACGGGGAACATGGGACGCAGAGATAATCGATGAGCTCAAGCCGACACATAACGACCATATTGTCGTCAAGAGAAGGGATTCCGCTTTCCAGGATACTGAACTCGATTTGTGGTTAAGGAGCATATATGTCGATACCGTCATATTTACCGGCGTCGATACCGCCATCTGTGTGGATAATACGTTAATGGACGCATTCAATATGGGTTATGACGTAATACTGGTGGAAGACGCCACTGCATCTTCCTGGCCGAGGATAGGTGAGGCTACGATAAGAAAGGTGGCGGGTTCTTACGGCTGGGTTGTTAAGACAGATACGCTGATATCTATGTTGCACTCTTGCAAGTATGGGCCGGGAGTCTTCCGGTTTTCCCAGGATTATCTGTAACTGGCCGGATACAGTTAAACGGGATTATAGACTTATTGCCCGATGAGGTCCAGTAAAAGAGCAATGGTGAAGCCGGCTTCTTTCAGATAGGACATCTGCGCCTGGAAGTTGGCTACCGGGGTTGAGGTTATTTCTGGACCAGTATCGGAGATAAAGTGATATACCAGGCTGACAACCGAATAGCGGCCTGCTTTTTCAAGATATTTTTTAAATGTCGCTAAATCCTGATTGGTAATCTGTCGAGAAGGAATGTGATACCGGGCTTTGGGCTCAGCCGTCGCAAGGTCATAGGCGCCTTCTTCGGGCCAGCCACCCCTGGCACAGGTATAGCCGGCTTCTATAACGTATTCAATTACCCTGTCATCCCATTCGTAGTATGGGTAAATCATAGTATTTACTTCAAAGCCCATTTCCTCAAGGTGTTTCTTTGAGTCAATGATTTCCTCGCGCAGTTGCTCATCTGTAAGGTTGTCTGTCAGATGAGGATGAGTTCTGGTGTGGCCGGCAATGTCCATGCCGCAAGCAGCTAGCTTTTGCAGTTCTGCTTTGTCCATGTATTTCCAGAAATCATTACCTGTGCCAATACTACCGGTAATAACGCCGAAGGTCGCTTTAAAGCCATGCTCCTGTAGAGTCGGCAGAGCTATCTCATACTGATTCTGATAACCATCGTCAAAAAACAGGCAGACAAGCCTGGCGTCAGGCGGTATAGGTGCCGCCGCCTCGGGCTTTTCAGTATTTTGGCAGCCAACAGATAAAATGAGGGTTAATAGGCATAGACCTAGTGCTACCTTCATCTTCATTGACTGTCTCCCCCCCCCCTATATTTATTCATTCATATGGTTCTGGCTTTGTTACCTGATTTCTAATCTGGTTGCGTATGTCGCCATTAGTCAGGGATTACCAGAAGATGTATTTTGATGTCAGGACAGGGCACTTTTAGATACCTTAGCCCCTGTTCTTTGTACGCTTGTCCATTTCAGTCCCTTGCGGAAGATGACATCTATTAATCCCTTTATCATGGTGAAATCGCATATCTGTTTATAGCCGAAAACGAACAATGGCGCATACAGAACCAGTTTCTTATCTTCATTATCGAGCTCGATGGACAGCAGGCATATCAAAAACTGGAGCAAGGCGAAAAACAGGAGAGTTGGCAACAATATTAGTCCGGAACCACTTAATACGGTTAGGACAGCTACGACAATAGTGGCCAAACCGGCAAAGGGCATATATATCATTGATATTATCAGAAAAGGAAAAGCCAGTTTTTGGAGAAAGCCGTATCTGGAGTTAAACGCAGCGTCTCGGTGTTTCCACAGGGCCTGGAAATTGCCGCGGTACCATCTCAGTCTCTGTCTGATTAAGCCATCAAGTGTCTGTGGAGCTTCCGTATAGGCAATAGCCGAAGCACTTGCCTGAACTACCTTGCCTGTCTTGAGGGTTTTCATAGTAACATCGAAATCCTCAACCAGGGTATCCGGGTCGTAGCAGCCGCTGCCTTCGAGCACTTCGCGTCGGTAGGCACCCAGGGCGCCGGGAACTACGGTGACACTACCGAAGACATCCAGGGCGCGGCGATAAATGTTAATACTGGCGATGTATTCCAGCGCCTGGCATTTCGTCAGCCAGTTCATGCGATTGAGGACCTTGATATTTCCGGCAACGGCGGCAACCTCGGGGTCGTGGAAAGGCTGAACCAATTTGATTAATGTATTTTTGCCGACAAGGCTATCAGCGTCCACAATGATTATTATTTCACCCCGGGCGAATCTCAGGCCATGGTTTATAGCCACGGCTTTACCGCCATTGGGCCGATGAATCACTTTCACACCGCTATCGCCGTATTCCTGGGCTATCTGGTATGTTCTATCGGTGGAGCCATCATCAATAACGATGATTTCTTTATAGGGGTAATTTGCCTCGAGGGCAGTCTCGATAGCCCTGCGCAGGACTTTCTCTTCATTATAGGCTGGAATAAGGATGCTTATAGATGGGAAATGGTTTAAAGAATCAGGCTGTTTCAGTTCCCGGCGCTTGTGGTAAATGGCCAGAGGTACGGCCAGGAAGTTGTAGTAGAAAATAATGGTAAGACTGATTAGCAGGAGCCAGGTGGTAAAGGAAAATATGTTCCAGAGATATAGAGCGGCGGCAAAGATAACAGGCAGACAAATAAAGAGAAGGGATAGACTCAATAATGGTATCCAGAACGCGGCACGTCCCACCCGCTTTTTTCGTGTGTTTGCCGATAAAATAAAATGGATAATAACTATAAAAGCACTGCCGACGCCAATCCCATAGGCAAGGAAAGATGGCTTGGAAGGCACTAATACCAGAAAGATGGCCAGCAGGCCGAGTATCAGGGCACCGATAATCCCACTTTTCAACATGTTCTCTTGCTCTCGTGGTTTATTCACTGGTCACTGTGGTCGATTCCGACTTCGGCGTGAAGCATTTGCTGGAAAACTCGATAAGGTCTTTGGCTTCAAGTACCTTGATATGCTGATACTTGGCGAACTGTTTGGCGGCTTTGCCGAGTTTGGGAATGGTGATGATGACCTTGTCAGATATGCCGGCATCGTAGGCCGCCGTATCAAACTGGACGACTTCATTGACACCGTTGGCGTTGGTATGTCCATCCATCAGTACACAGGCAGCGAGCTGGTGGCTGGTTATGCCATCGTCTTTCTGTGCGTAAAGCTCCAGAACATGCTCAGCGCCGGACCTCCCGATAATCCTGGCATTCTCGGTAACACTGTAACCCTTCTTTTCGAGGAGTCGTTTCAGGTAGCCTTTGGGGCCGAGTTCCGCCAGTTCCGGTTCGCTTTCGTAGTCTACAGGTTCTGCCGACGGCTGCTCACTGTTGTCTGATACGATTTCCGGCAATTCGGATTGCTTTGCCAGTAAAGCCCCCAGCTCTTCTATACCGTATACCCGGATGCCCTGTCTTTCGGCGAATTTGACGGCTTCTGAGGCCAGCCTGGGTATGGTGAGAACAATCTTGTGATTAATACCTATATCATAAATTTTGCTGTCGAAGCTGAAAAGCGAATCGATAGTGACTGCCTCTTCATCCGGTTGTGCGGCCAGTATTCCCACAGCAACGGTGTGCTTGGCTATCGGGTCTTCCATGCGGGCCAGAAGGTCAACTGTATGTTTGGCTCCTGACCTTCCCTGGAGCCTGACTGACTCCTGCACCTCGTAGCCCAGACTGTGCAGATAATCTACGAATCTCTTTTTCGGTTCCAGTTCGAATTCCAGCCGTTTCCGGCGCGCCTCGTTCAGGCGGTATGAATAGAGCCAGACATGGCGAAGTTCCTCAAGGTCATAAATTTCATCTGTTTTCAGGCAGCGGTATTTAATCGTGGGTATAGGGAATATTCCCCCACAACTATGGCAGGTATACCGCAACCCGGGTATGCGGTAGTCGGTACCGATTAGCCTGAGTTCCTTTTTGCATTTGGGGCAGACACTCTTCAGCCCTGAGATGAAATCTTCCTCAAGGCCAACGTGCCCGCAGAAAAAGTGCTCTATCATTTTCCCTTTTGACAGGTGGGATGAATTACAATTGGGGCACCTCTCTACCGGGATTAACTGAACCGAGCCGCTGGGACTCAGCAGAATTCTCTCATAGTCTTCCCTTAGTAAAACGCCTTCTTGAACCAGGGATTCCAGAATCAGGGATGTTGTGATGCCTGAAGTATCCATGATATCATCAGCCTCTGGATATGAGAAGCCATCTTTGCTCTGTAGGTTAATCTCTGGATTCATCCGGGTGTTCTTCTCATTTAGTAGCCAGCTTATCAGCTTAACTACTTTTGGATTCTGCCATATGTTGGTCATGCTTCGCTGGACAGATATTAACTCCACATCATCCTGACACGTAGTATCCCCGTCCTGTTCAACAGCGGACGGTAATATCTCCTGGACTTCTTCATAAGTAGCTTTCTTTTCTTCTTTCATTCTTATTCACCTGGCACTTCAGCGTTGTGATGGCTAAGGTCTTGTCCTGTTTACCGGTTCATGCGGGGTAGTAGCTTTCTACAATGCCGGCACGAACCAATATTATTTTGTCTCCTTGACGGTTCCCACACGTTGTACCTGATAGATGTCGGTACCACCCAGAGCGTTGCCTAAAAGGATGTAGTCGAAGTCCCCCTTTATATTCTTCCATATATCCTGGCTGTTATTAAATAATGCCGTGACCCAGACGTTGTCTTTAGCTAACGCTTCTTCTTCCTCTTTTTTTAAAATCGGCTTACCTGATAGGATCAAGACATTGCTCATGATTCCCCTGCCTTCCTTGTGTTATATGAGGGGCACTTTTTGGGGAGTAGGATATTCAGTGCCCCGTAGGTCTTGTCTCGCCCTTTAGTCATACTGATAATGGATTTCCCTGGTTATAGAGTACTGTCTGGTCTGCATATAAAGCATAAAAATACCTTAAAAACTCGTAAATAATCCGTAAACAATTTGTTCCGTTCGGTTTTAGATGTTTCACCATCCTGACTTCATCTCTTTAATCCATATCTACAGCCAGAGAGAATTCCGGCTTGCGGTCAGGACTCTGGCTGGAGAGGGGTCAGGGGTGAGGTAAGACTATCAAACCAATGCACATAGAACTTATTAATAAGTCCTTTGTATTGTTTATTACCTTTTGTTATACTATGTCTGCAAAAATATCGGGCATATGTCAATATATTGATTTGGTTTTATTCGATAAACGCCTGCTTAAAGGATATTACCTGAAAAAATACTAATAAAATATAGGAAGGAGGAAACATCTATATGAGTACCTGGCACGACTTTGTTCAAAGAAAGGGCGCTGTTCCCGAATGGCCTTATCCCGTAAATTACGGCAAGGTGAATGAAATCGTCACCGATGTCCTTGTTATCGGTGGCGGCGTCGCCGGCTGCCGGGCAGCCATAAGTGCTGCCAGGAAGGGAGTGAAGGTCGCCATTGCCGAAAGGGGACATGCCAAGCGGAGCGGCGCCGGGGGTGCCGGTGTTGACCACTGGCACGGTGCCTGTACCAATCCGTGTTCCAGGGTTACCCCGGAGATGTATACCCGGGCGTGCTATGACAGTATGCAGGGTTATACGGGAGGACATGTCCGCTATATCATCACCAAGGAAGGCTGGGATACGCTTCTTGAATGTGAGCAGATGGGAGTGCAGATTAGGGACGTTAACGATGAGTTCAAGGGCGCCGATTTCCGGGATGATGAGACGAAGTTGATGTTTGCCTACGATTATGCCAACAAACATATCATCAGGGTCTGGGGATATGATATCAAGGTTAGAGTATACGAAGAGGCGAAGCGGCTGGGCGTGAATATCTACAACAGGATGATGACCACCAGCCTGCTTACCGAAGGAGGTAAGCAGGGAACCAGGGTTGTCGGGGCTACCGCCGTTGATGCGCGGACCGGCGAGTTCTATGTCTTCAAGTCGAAAGCTACCATAATCGCCACAGGCGGTGCCGCCCGTCTCTTCCTATTCGCCCCGGAAGTAACCGCTTCAGGCACCATGGCCGACCTTAACAGTGCCGGTGTCGGCCAGGCTATCGGCTGGAACGCCGGCGCCGAATTCGTATGCATGGAAATGAGCGGCCCGGGTCATCTCACCGGTCACGGTTACGCACCCTACAGCATGGCTAATGCCAGTAATACGTACCACGGCACGACCATCGTTGACGCTGACGGCAAAGAGCTGCCCTGGGTTGACGTGTTCGGCAGGGAGCTGAAAACCTTGCAGGAGCGGTTTCTGCCATCGGAAGGGCAGGTATTCCAGCTGGGTATCGGGATAGGGATTTCCCGTACCGACCAGGAATTCCGCTTGAATGATATTCCTATGGACTTGCCTGAACGCATACGCAGGGGAGAGTACAAGCTGCCACTGTACGCTGACATGACTCGCATGCCCGAACTGGAGCGCAGGTCAATCTTCGGTATGATGGTCGGCAATGAGGGCAAGACCCGCATACCGATATACGAAACCATGACAAAGGCCGGTTTTAATCCCGACAAGGACCTGTTCCAGGCACCGGTCATGCCCCTAGAGGGATACTTCAACGCCTGTTACTGGGCAGGCGGACCTAACACGCCGCCTTCCGTGCGGGGACTGGGCGGCGGCGGCTTTCTGCTGGACTGGAACTTGAGGACGAATCTGGAAGGGCTGTATGCCGCCGCTGGCAGCACAATCTACGGTGGGGGCTGCCATGGCGAATCGCATACCACCGGCAGGTATGCCGGCAGACATGCGGCGGATTACGCCAAAACAGCGCCGCAGCCGGTTGTTGATGCGAAGCAGGTTGAAGCCGAGAAGAACCTTGCCTACGCCCCGGTTCGGCAGAGCAAAGAAGGCAACGGCTGGAAGGAAATAAACGCCGCCATTGCCCGGATTATGCGGGACTACTGCGGCCGGCATAAGAACGAACTGACGCTGAACCTGGGCCTGAGATTGCTCAAGGAGCTTAAGGAAACAGAACTGGCAACTGCCTATGCCTCCAATCCTCACGAACTGGGACGCCTGCTGGAATGCCACGCTCTTATCTCGGTAGGGGAACTCGCCATAAAGTCTTCTCTGGAACGGAAGGCCAGCAGTGAAATTATGGATTTTTACCGGCTCGATTATCCCGAGATGGACCCTCCCGAGTGGCAGAAGCTGCTTCCAATCCGGCAGGAGGACGGCCAGGTCAAGATAAGGGAATTGCCCCTGGACTTCCACCTCAAACCGCCCTATGCCTCTACTTATGAAGAAAACTATCAGCTTCAATCCGGGGTTTAATTGCAGAAAGAAGAGTTGACAGCCCGAGGAGCTGAGAAAGAGGTGTATTGTAATGAGTGATAAAGTTTATATGGTGCCAAATCCGCCAACACCAAACAAGGCGGTGGATTTCAATCCTGACATATGTATCGGCTGTAACCTCTGCGTGGACGTGTGTCCCACCGACGTTATGATGCCGAATCCTGAGAAGAAGAAGCCTCCCATCGTTGTTTACCCTGAGGAATGCTGGTACTGCGGCGGCTGCGTTGAAGAGTGCCCCAGGCCGGGTGCCATCACCATGGTCCACCCGACCCAGCAGCGTATATCCGTTAACTGGAAGAACAAAGACACCGGGGAATACTATCGACTGGGCATGAACAATCCGCCGCCCCCGGATACTAGGCCGCCTTCAGGATGATACAGGAGCGGGATTATTCGGTATCTGGCACACCTTTAAGGCGTTTTGTATATGTCCCTGGACCGGGTATTTTGTCCATGAACAGTACGTAGGCTATCAGACCGGTCAGACATATTGCTACCGAAAGGATTATCGGGATTGAATACTGGCTGGTGGCATCGAAAATAAGCCCGCCGGCCACAGGGCCGACGATACCGGAAATTCCGTAGGCGAGGGACACTCTGGGGTAAACAATACCGAGCTGGTAGATGCCATAGATATTAGCAATGTCGGCAGCATAAAGGACGTAGTTTGCCCCGTAACATAGGCCGATAACAAGCATAAGCGCCGGGAAGGTAATGCTGTTGGGAATACTGGTAAGCAACAGCAGCGTAAAGACAGCCAGAAGAATAAGGGCGAGGGATACCGAGCGTTTTCCACCGATTTTATCGTAAATCTGGCCCCACAGCAGTCTGCCGGCCGCATTGCCTGCGGACAAGAGGACTATCCCGGTTACGGCGGATTCTTCACTGATACCGTAGGATAGTCCGATAGGTTTGAGATTGCCTGTCAACATGAGCCCGGCAAAGGAACCCGCAAAGTAAGTGTAGAAAAGTACCCGGAAACGCTTGTCTCTGGATATTGCTGTAATGCTGAGCGGTTTCTCGGCTATTTCCTCTCCGTTGGCTGTCGGTGCTGAAATAGCCAGGGCGCTGACCAGGAATAGTACACCGTAAATGATACCTATCATCCGGAAGACATTTAAAATGACTTCTCCGCCCTCAAGGACAGGCTGTACAATCAGGGACAGCAATATAGCACCGCTACCGAATCCGGCTACAGCTATTCCGGTCGCCAGACCTTTGTGGTCGGGGAACCACTTGACCAGGGTCGTCAGCACCGTAATATACCCGAAGCCCATCCCGGCTCCTGACAGGATGCTGATACCCAGAAGAATGAGGATTATACTGCCTCCCGAAAAGGAGGCCAGCAGGTATCCTGCGCTGAAAAGTACGGCGCCGATAGAGGCGGTTACCTTTGGACCCAATCTCCTCTCTAGCCGGCCGACGAATAGCATGGTGATAACGAAGCTGGCGATGATTAAGCCGAATATCAGCTGTGTATGCGCCGTGGTCAGGCCGAACTCTCCCTGGAGCGGGGACACAAAGATACTCCAGGCATAAACCGAACCGCTACAGCACATAATGATAACTGATGCCAGTACGTTTATTATGTAGTGGTGTTTGGGTATATTCGGCCTGTTCGCCAAGGTAAGCCTCTTAACTCTGGTGTTATGTGGGAGAGTTGATTTTGCATGAAATGCTGATGTTTGTATTATATAGAGAAATGCGTAGAAGTTCAATTATTACCAGACTGTTAATTAAATGTATGCACAGATATCTCATGTATTGCCCGTCATGCACTCCCACATTACGCAATCAACTCCCCAATTTGCATTCTGGTGCAAATATGCGTATATTAATGGTAAGGTACTTTACTCAATTTTGTCCAGGAGGTGCAATATGCTGGATGAACTTGGCCAGAAGATAATCCGTGAACTTCAGGAAGATGCCAGGCAGAGCTACCGGGAAATCGGCAGAAAACTGAAGGTATCGGAAGGGACCGTACGTAATAGAGTCAGGGGCCTGTTAAAAAGCAACATGATCAGTATAACCGCTGTACCTAATCCCCAGCAGTTGGGACTTAACTTCATGTGTATTATGGGTATTGAAGTTAAGGTAGGCGCCGCCGAGCGGGTGGAAGCGTTGCTTATAAAAAGTCCCAACGTTTACTACCTGTGCGGCTGTACCGGCGCTATAGACATTATCGGGATTTTTATGTTTCGCGTTCCGTCAGAATTTGATGAGTTTGTCAAGGATGTGATTGCCAATATACCTGAAATTGTCAGGACAACAACGTTTGTGGTTATGCATATTTCCAGGAGGCCCTGGGAGCATGGTCTGGACGTAGCTGAACTCTTCAATTCCTGACGGTTGAAGAAATTCACGCACATGAAGTAAATCACCTGCTCACGGAATGAGGTAGCACTGTGTCGGAAAGAAGAAGGTCTCGCCCTCGTATATTCTTCGGATGGTGGTCCGTACTATTCATCGGCATCGTATCCGGCCTGGGTCATGGCTTTAATACCTACGGTATTTCCGTATTTTTCAAACACATTGCTGCTGATTTAGAGTTGAACCGGGCCGCTACGTCCTGGGCTCCCGGCATCGGGCGGCTGGAAGGCGGCATAACTTCGCCGCTTGTAGGCTGGCTCTCCGATAAGTTTGGGCCGAGAGGCATTGTCATTTTCGGAATCTGCGTAGCCGGAGGCGGCATGATATTGATGCACTACATAACCGAGGTGTGGCATTACTATCTTGCCTGGGGTGCGCTGATAGGGCTGGGACTTAATATCGGCCTGACGGTTGCCGTTGACAAGAAGATTAATGACTGGTTCATACACCGGAGGGGTCTGGCGCAGGGCATTAAGTTCGCTCTCATCAGTCTGTTCGGCATCATCGTCGTACTGGCAGTTAATCCGCTTGTGGATACACAGGGCTGGCGGTTTACCTGTCTTCTCTGGGGTATTATCATGTTTGCCAGTATCCCGTTTGCTTTTGTGTTGATAAAGCCACAGCGTCCGGAACACTATGGGCTCCTTCCAGACGGAGCCGAGATTAGTTCGGATGCGGAAAAAGACGAAAGGGACATGATAGAAAAGGGCGTTGGCTACGCCTCCAGTTTCGAAGAGACAGAATATACTTTCAGGCAGGCGATTAGAACCGGGACGTTCTGGCTGCTGGCAGTCGGTTTCAGTGTACATAATGTTATTGCCGGCGGTTTTAACATACACGTTTTTAACTTTTTAACCGATATACATATTGACGAGGTCGTAGCTGGCGGTATGATGGGGATGATGATATTCTTTACCGCCGTTTCAAGGTTGATAGGTGGCATCGTCGCCGACCGTGTCCCCAAAAGCCGCCTTCAGTTACTGCTGTTGGTAGCCTTCGCGCTACAGGCTATTGGTCTGAGCACATACCTGTTGAGTCGTAGCATGACTTCGGTCTACGTAATGCTGGCATGTCATGGCCTCAGCTCGGGGGCGGTGACACCGCTGGTTGTCCTGATACTGGGACGCTATTTCGGCAGGAAGGATTTCGGTTTGATACTGGGCACCACGGTAGCTTCCTTGGCTCCTGTGGGACTTCTCGCCCCGGTGTTCTACGGCTGGGTTTATGATAGTACCGCCAGTTATGACCTGGCTTTTATCACCGCTATTGCGCTTTCGGTGCTGGCCGTGGTAACTATGTTTTTTGTGCGTCCTCCCAGGCCGCCTGTTGATGATAATACCGACCTGACCTGGAGGGTCGGCTAGCGGTTCTGGTGTACAGACAGGTAACTATAGTTGCCAAAATTAATATTTTTTCGGTTTGTTGGTGATGTTGACAAACAGACACGCCCTGTGTTAAAATCTCTAGACTTTATTGAATGGTCGTATTACGATAGCGGCAAGGCTAACAACATAGTGTTTACCTCATGATAGTAGTAATAATAGAAGGAGGAAAAAACGATGAAAAAATGGTTTCTAGCACTGATGGTGGTTGTGCTTGTGGGCGGTTTAATACTCAGTGGTTGTGGAGAGGCAGAGCCAGAACCTGAACCGACACCTGCCCCGGAGCCGACACCGGAGCCGGAACCGGTGAAGACAACGGTTTTAAGGCTGGCAACTTACAATGCCAACATCACTGACACCGGCATGTTGCTGGAGGAAATGCCGGCGCGGTTCAAGGAGCGCACCGGTGGCAGGTATGCAATTGAGATTTACTGGAGCGATTCGCTGGTTCCCATGTTTGAAATCATGGATGCGGTGAGAGAAGGGGCGGCCGAGATGGGTGACTTCCCCTTCGGGCCTTTCGCCAGTCAGGACCCCAGGTTCGCTTCAGCAGAGGTGCCCTTCTCCTACAATAACCTCGAAGCCATGCGTGCCGGGTGTCAGCTCATGTTACCGGAATTCAGCACTGTATTACAGGAGAAATTTAACCAGGTAGGCATAGTCACTTACGGTATCGGCTTCCTTGAAGTGGGTTGCGCCAGCAAGCCCGTTAAGACCGTGGCAGACTGGGAAGGTCTCATGTGCCAGTCCATATCTCCCCAGATGGCAGGTTTCCTGGATGCGGTCGGCGCTACCGGGGCGTCAATATCACCCGTTGAAGTATACTCGTCAATGGAAAAGGGCATTATAGATGCCACCATGCAGGCTCCGGGCAAATACGAAGAGGCAAAACTATATGAAATTTGCCCTAACGTTACCATTGGCTTTCTCATTCCGGCGGCCTGCGGAATAGCTGTCAACCAGCAGGTATACAATGACATGCCCAAGGATGTTCAGGATATATTGATGGACGAAGGCGCCAAGCTCCAGGAGTCATACATTAACATTCTGCTAACGAGCTTCGATGTGACCATTCAGGAGCTGAAGGACTACGGCATGGATGTCTACTTCCTGCCCAAGGCGGAGCGGGACAAGTGGGCAGAAGCGGTTAGTCCCTATAATGAGGGACTCATGGGCGGAATGGGCGACTTCGGCGTAAGGGTTCAGGAGATTTTCGACCAGGTGAACACCGAATATCCATATCCATACTAAGCCGATAACACCCATTCGATAATTAAAGATAATAATTGAATGGTTGGTATCAGGCAAGTATTGAGAGAATGTTTGGATGGAGGAGGCATTAGATAAGCTTCAACTCGCTAATGCCTCCTTTCCATTTGCCTTAAATGCAGTAGATATAACCGTTTTAAAGCCAAAGAAGTATTCTATAGAATAACTACTATCCAGATTACTCAGCAGACAGGGGATTAATTGGCGATAAAAATAGCATCAACTGTTGACAGGGTACTTGACCGTATCGGCCTGGTGGCTCTGTATTTCAGCGGAATCCTGACGCTGGCCATGGGCTTTGTCGTTACGTACGGCGTGATAATGCGGTACATGTTCGATAAGCCGTCTATGATTGTCTACGAACTCAGCATGATGTTCATGGTCTCCGGCCTTGTTTTTGCCGTCGCCTATGTGCAGAGGGAGGGGCGGCATCTCAGGGTCGATTTCCTTTCCGGCCGTATGTCCCAGAACACTCAGGACATTCTGCTTAACGTCCTCGTACCCATTGCGGGGCTTTTTTACGTGGGTATCCTTACCTGGAAGGGGTGGGCGGCGGCCATGTACTCGTTGGGCATTGGTGAGACGAGTCAATCGGTGTGGCAGGAACCGCTCTTCCCGGTAAAGCTAGCAATCCCCATAGGCTACGGCCTGTGTTGCCTGGTACTTATATCTCAGGTTATCCATGGCTTTTTTTTGTTGAAGAGAATAGTAACGAAGAAGAGGCAATAGTCGGCTAGCATATGTATCTCCCGGGATTCCGTGTTATTGGCTGACTGAGGTATTTATGGAGTACTTACCAGGATTATTGTGTTTGGGCATCATGATTATCATCATGCTGATGGGGGTGCCGATTGCCTACAGCATGGGAGTAGTCGCCTTAATCGTTGGCATAATCTTCTTCGGTACTCCTGTTATGGGACTCCTGGGACGGTACACCTTTTCTTTTCTATTCCGCATGGCTATACTGCCTCTGCCGCTGTTCTTTATGCTGGCCTGCATCATCGCCGAAACGAGAATGGGCGAAGACCTTTACGGTGCTGCCAGCAAGTGGTTATCCCGTGTTCCCGGAGGGCTGGTGGCCGCCAGCATTGTCGGTGAGGCGGCTATGGCTTCGGTTATGGGCCATAGCGGTGGCTGCATCATCTCCGTGGGGAAAATCGCTGTACCGGAGTTTGAAAGGTACGGCTATCACCGGGGCTTCAGTATGGGAGCACTATGCTGCGGTGGTGTCCTCGGTCCGCTAATCCCGCCCAGCAGCCTGATGATTGTCATGACTCTTTTCGCCGAGGTATCACTGGGCCGCTTGTTCATAGGGGGGATTATACCCGGCCTCATATTAACCATCATGCTGGCGGGAGTCGCCATAGTAATGAGCCTGCTCAATCCCAAGCTGGGTCCACCCGCTGGGAGTTTCAAATGGTCAGAGAGGTTTGGGTCGCTCAAGAAAGTCTGGCCTGTTATCATTTTAATGTTGAGTATTCTCGGCAGTATCTATCTGGGAATAGCCACTCCCACCGAGGCGGCAGGGTTCGGATGTGTTGTTGCCCTGCTTGTCGGGGTGGTGATTTATGGTTTCCGCCTGCAGCATCTCCGTAGGGCGCTCATAGAAGCGGCCATAATTAATGGTATGATTGTGTTCGTTATTATCGGGGCCGCTTTCTTTACCTATGTGGTGGGAAGTAGTGGTCTGGGAAGACTTCTAGCTTCGGCGGTTGCATCGTCGGGGATGCCGCCGATGGGATTCATCGTCAGTGTCATGATTATTTACCTGATTCTGGGCTGTTTCATGGATGGTATGACCATCCTTTTGCTTACCCTGCCTATCTTCGTTCCTGTAGTTATAAATCTGGGGTTTGATATGGTGTGGTTTGGCGTACTGGTTGTCGTGAACATGCAGATCGGGCTTATTACACCGCCGCTGGGTCTGGATCTGTACATCATGCGGAATACATTCGGTATACCGGTCGGAGAGCTTATACGCGGGGTAATACCTTTCCTGATTACACTGTTTATCTTCCTGGGGCTGCTGGCAGCCTTTCCCCAGCTGACTCTCTGGCTACCCGGCATGATGAAGGGGTAAAACGCACTTTATATCTTACCGCTTCTCTTCTTTGCCGTAGGACGGCAGTACGTAGTTTCCCTCTTTGGCATAATCGGGGTATTCCGGCGGTATGTACGCCGTCCAATCGCCCACCGTATTGGGGTCCAGCATCTTCTTAATCTTCATCAGCCATTTATCGTAATTATCATACAGGGGACCCCAGTTCTGATGTATATGGGTGACGGGTTCAATCTGAAGGCAACCGCCGCGTGAGGGAATGCCGTATCTATTGAACTCCCCGCGAGGGTCAAATATCTCATTAATGAAATCACGGGCTGCTTCAAGCGAAGCCGGGTTCCAGGGGTCATACTGGGCAGTCGATATACCCTGTGCCCCTGTGGAAAGGTGCTCTTCAGGACGCCAGGACACCATCCTCAACCCGGAACCAAACGTTAAAAAAGCTCCACTCTGCTCATAACGGTCCTTAATTTCTGCTTCCTGCAGTGCCAGTTTCTTCAGCATGGCCGGGGAGCCATCGGGACTTGAAGATGATGGCAGGAAGTCGCCGGTAGCCCGAAGATTCACCCCGTTAGACCACATCATATCAGCAAAAGCCCGGGCCAGCGCCCTCGGTTCGTTGAACCCAGGCAGAAAGCGACCGCACCATTTCTCGGTAATCGCTTTGACACATTTCTCGCGGTATTCCAGTTCTCCAAGGGATTGATATCCTATAACGGCTACCACCGAGTTAGGGATTGACCCTACGTCTCTCGGGCCGGCGTTTAGCGCCTTCTGCATCATCGCCCATTCCTCGTCGTTTCCTTCCGAAAAAGGCGCCGTACCTGTTATGGCAATTCCAAAACCACATAGTATTTCGGCGCGGCACAATTCTTCAGAAGCATCCAGCGTATCGTCTAGGTTATTAAAAGTAGGTACAAATACCTTATAGCCGTCCGGCACTTTGTCCAGCTGACCGAATGACGGCGGTTCGCCGGGTTGCTTTGTCTGTTCCCACTCCGGGGGGCCGTACCATGGATACAGCTTTACGCTGACTTTGGTGATAACGCCGTGGCCGCCATTGGCTCCGGTTCTGCCTCTCAGTATTCCCCTCAAGCTGAACCCGGGCCCGTCGGCAGAGAACAAATCACCGCCGCCATCGCCCGTGCCCATATTTAGTACTTCACCCGTGGGCAGTACCCATTCGACACCTAAAATGTTACGCCCGTAACCGCTGGTAAATACCATGCTGTGCTGGCACCCGTGATGGCAACACTCAGTAGCGACCACCCCGGCGCTGTAGCCAACTCCTATCCTGCCGGAGTAAAGGCCGTATCTGGCTGCTTCGAACTGAAGTCTGTACACGGATATGTAAGGCTCGACCACGGCACGCATGTTCTTGGCATCGATTTCAATGACGCGGTTCATCCTTCTGAGGTCAAAGAGTATGCCTTTCTCATTGACGAGTGAGAGAGAAAGGTACTCAAATCCCGATGAGAAGGCCTTAAACAGTATGCCGTATTTATTACATACCTTCACTACCGCCGAAATTTCCCCGGTGTTTGCCGGCAGCAATACCGCCGCCGGCCGTACTGAATGTTTTTCATCAAAGAAGAACTTGTTTCCCCATACCTGATTATATGTATCCATTATTACCGGTTCCTGAGTTATGTATTCCGGCCCGACAATATCTTCCAGAGCCTGGTATTCCTCTTTGGCTAGTTTCATTTCAAAGCCTCCTGACCTGTTGTTTTCTTGACGGCCGCGTTAAACTGCTTTTTGAACGAGTTCTATGATGTCATAGACCTCTATTTTATCTCCTGTTTCTCTGGCGGCATCCAGGAAATTACGCTTGCACCACGGGCAGGCACTGACGATAGCCTCGGCACCTACCGCATTCGCCTCCCTGAGTCTCTCGGCTCCGGTCCAGACAGCGAAATCGGGATAGGCATCAATAACGCCGCCGCCAGCGCCACAGCACCAGGCATATTCCTTGATTCGGTACATCTCAACAAGCTTTAATCCGGGGATGCTTTTCAGTATGTCCCTGGGCGTTTCGTAGACGCCATTGGCGCCGCGCCGGTACTTCTTCGGAGGGTCGTGCACAATCATCTGCCCCATTACCTTGTACTCCTTACCCTGCCAGTGTACCCAGGGTTCTCCCAGCCTCCCCAGGTGGCAGGGGTCGTGATAGGTGACCGTCAGTGGCACTTCTTTAGTGAATTTTATTTTTCCCTCTTTAATCAGCTTATCGATGTATTGCGTAATATGGAATACTTCTATTCCCAGTTTCTTACCGATTTTGTCATACAGGACTTTAAAGGCTGCGTAGCAATCGGAGCAGGGAGTAACCAGTGTCTTTACGCCGGCCGTACGGAAAGTCTCAATCTGGTGTTCGGCATACTTGGTGAGCTCGCCAGCATACCCCAGCTCATAGGCACGGCCGCCGCAGCACGCTTCTTCAACACCCATGATGCCAATATCAACGCCGGCATCCCTGAGCAGGGTCAGTCCCGCTCTGGCTACCGGCCACAGCTCTTCGTCAAAAGAATAACGGCAGCCGGCATGATAGACAACCTCGGCACTCTCACTGGTAAGGTCCTTGACATCAAGTCCCTCGGCCCACTTAGCCCTTTCATCCTTGGGGGACTGCATCATGTTGTCCTCTTTCCGGAGACCCTCAATCACAACCATGTGGGCGGGGACCAGCTGACCGTCTTCAACGCATTTAATACGAAGCTCCTGCATCAATTGCAGGGGCTCGATATCCTGCTGGACTTTACAGGAAACATCGCAGCTGCCGTCCATGCAGCACTTGTAAAGCACGTCCAGGAAGGTGTCGTCGATTTCTATTCTTCCCTGCAGCAGGGAATAGGCCATATTGAATTTGCCGCTGGCGGCGTAAGCGTGCCAGTTGTACCGCGCTATAGACGGGCACCCCTCCATGAAGTCAATATTTCGCATATATCTGTAAGGTATCCACTTGCAGTATGAACACCTGGTGCATCTCTGCATATCATGCACATAATCCTGCCATGCCATTACTCTACCTCCATAAATTTCCAGCTCTTCAGAAACACAGTTTTCCCGGGTTAAGGATTTCATTGGGGTCGAATATCTTCTTTATCTTTTTCTGCATGGTAAGGGTACCCGCAGCATGGCGATAAGCGGTGTCCTTCCACGCCCCGTAAGGCCTGGAAAAGAAACCTCCCATCTTGGCTATCTCTTCGCTGCCGGCACTGACGATTTGCCTTGCCGCGTCCACTTCCGCCGGATTGTTCGGGTCGTAGTACAGGTTGAACTCACAGTGGCAGCTGGTGCCCTGGACTATCGGCTGAATGTAAACGCCCGTATCTTCTACAGGATATTCGTGCAGCTTTGCCAGGTCGGACATCGCTATTATGAAATCCGGTGTCTTATCAAGAGTTGTCAGGAAGAAAATATCGTGACACCCGCCCTTGAATCTGGTCTTCCAGTAGGGTTCGGGCGACGGTCGGGAGAGCAGCCGTAATACATCTTCGGCACTTGCCCCCGGAATGGCGGTTTCCGGCTTTAAACGGCATAACCGGGCCATGTCCCTGAAATCACCTTCCTCGTAAGCCACTTTTTCCTCAGGCAGTACGCCATAGCCTTCGAAGCTGGTGAATAAAATCCATGGGGGCAAAGTATCCCTTAATTCCTGAATCTCGCGAGGGGACCTTCCCAGTAAGCATGCCAGATTAAGCTTATTCAATATAAAGAGGCTTCCACCCAGCCTGAATTTCACAAGCTGATAGGTCAGTTCAATTAATGGCTCGATATTTTGAGATGGAACGAGAAGGGCCCTGTTTAATTTGGACAAGTAACTGCATTTTAGTGTCGCCCAGGTAACAATCCCTATAGTGCCCTGTGCCCCCGCTATCAGTCTCTGGAAATCAATATGACTGTGACCGAAAGGGTTCAGCTGGACTCTGTCCATTTCCCACTGTTCCTCCACGGTGTCGGGTCCGGAAGCCTCCCCGGTTCTGAATTTATCCCCGGTCCCAAATACAACCTCAGCGCAGAGCAGAGGGTCGGTGCTATCCCAGTGGTGACTCGGTATCGTAATCGGTTCCCTTTCCAGCATGCTGCCTATTACCGATTTCGAACTACGTGGCGCTAAGGGCATATAGGCGCTCAAGCCTTCCTTGGCCAGTTCCGATTGGAGCTCATTGAAAGTCACCCCGGGCTCGACCATAGCTACTTTGTTTCTGGGGTCTACCCTTATTATTTTCTTCATTCCGCTCAGGTCGACAATAACAGACCCATCGACGGCCGGAACGGTGTCCCCCCTGAAATGAGGAGAGCCTGAGCTTACCGGCACAATGGGGGTTAGGGTATCGTTTGCCCATTGCACGATTTTTTGTACCTCATCAACGTTCGCCGGCTTTACTATGCATCTGGGCTTTATCGGGGGAACGAAGCTGAAGTCTCTTGAATACTCCTCAAGTACCCCCGGCCCATTAAGGACGTTGTTGCGGCCAACGATATTTTCAAGTTCTCTTTCCGCCATCGTTCTCTCCTTTTTACGTGAAAGCATCTTACATTTCGGTTTGATATTCTTTATCGTGGGAAGCCGGTTTATCCAGTTGGCTTTTTGATAGCGTTCATAAGGCGGCGATTCATAGTTGTTGATATTAGTATCGTAATACGACTATTACCTATTATGCCATCGCTCGCCAGAGTCTGTCAAGCCTTCACATAATAATAAATCAAATATGAGTTACTTCAGGTGTATATATGTTGACGTGGTGCGGTATTACGGCTATTATCTGATAGTAGCAGGGCGTTTTTGGAAAAGTAAAATACGGATTTGGGTTTCGGCATGCCGATGAATTTGCAGGGGAGATGAGTAAATGATGCAGAAACTGGATTTTTTAGATGATTATTACAGGTTGTGGTTATTGCTTTCTCAAACCCGGTCAGCGATATTCAAGGCCAGGCACAAAAAGTTGGGGCGGTATGTTCATTTCAATCAGGCAGCCGCTTTATTGACGATATGGGCACTTGAAGGGCAGGCAACGCCGGCTGTTTTATCGCGCCACCTTTTTCTGGAGCCTCATTCGGCGTCCGAACTCATCATAAGGATGGAAAAGAAAGGGATGGTTACGAAAAACAAGGATAAAGTAAGAGGAAATATAGTAAGGCTTTCCATAACGGAAAAGGGGCGCAAGCTCTGTGCCCAGGCGGTGCAGGTGGATTTTATCCGCAGTATCATGTCTTCTCTGACTCAGGCGCAAAGAGAGCAGCTGTGGTCGTCATTACATATATTGTTCAGTCGGTCCTTAAAGGAGCTCGGCATTGAAGATGAAATGCCGCTGCTGCCCTGAGCGCAGGGGTATATTTCCTGGTTTTGCTCTTTAGTTTGACAGAGATATGGGGACTCGAACCCCTTCGTCTGACGGCAATTAAGGCATTAACGAAGCTATAACGCCTTGTTCAATGGTCATTGCCAAACGGATGAATGTCCGCCATTATGATTGGTCTGGTGAGTTTTACCAGGCCTCCCGGCCAGTGCGGCAGGAAAGGTGGCGTCACGATGGCCGTTGACTTGGTGAATACATGCCGCTCCTCTTCCTTGCCCAGGCATATCTCGAATTCCGCCCCTAGGTCACTGGGGTCGTCGGTATCGGTACCCAGGAAGCACATCACTTGGGTGGTAGGATGCGCGTGCGGCTTATCGGGTTCCGGGCTAATTCTGTAAGGCGCTTTCTTCATGCTTTCATATAGCATAACGAAATCAAATCCAGCTACCTCTTTCGTGACCACAAACGATATATAGCCGCCTCCGTCATCTCTGTTCAACGGACCGTAGTGCCAGGCGCCCTTCCGTGAGAAAGACAGTGGCATGATATATTTTCTAGTTTCCGAGCGCCACCCCACCGGAGGGGTCGGTTTTTTATCGGTTTTTACCGGGGTCTCCTTATATACCGGCGCGATTGAAATTTCGTAATAGAAAAACCTTTTATTCAGGAAGTTAACGGTTGCCGGGAAATGCGGCATGCCTTTGGGGATGGCGACGGCCGTGGTGGTGGTAATCATGTGCGTTTCCATCTCCTCGCCCAGGCACAGCTCGATTTCCGCCCCCAGCTCACCGATATCATCCATGTCAGACCCCGCAAAGAGCAGGACCTGGTCGAAATCGTGCACGTGGGGCTTATCGGGTTGTTTGCCGATTTTCCCGGCCGTCCAGAAACATCCGTACTTGATATGGGCATCTATCCCCAGGTATTTACCGTCCATCACGTTTTCCTGTCTAAGACCCCCCTGGTCATACTCTTTAAACTTCAGAGTCTTGACATGTTGCCCGTATTTTGTGGCTGCCATTTTCTTATTCTTCCTCCCTTAATATAACCTTGATATAGATTTACAGTTATCACACCTGGAAATGAGTGCATAGCCAGGTGGTTTAAGCTTATTAATATCGAGCTACCCACCAGAAGTCAGCCTTAAAAAGGGGAGCTAGGGTAATAATAAGCATAGATTTCCCTATCTCCTTCGGGTTAAACATTTAGATTATAGCGAGCTTCGGTGCACAAAACAAGCTCTGGTTATCCAACAACTTACTAGACTGTTAAGTTGGGTGACATTATGCAAAATTGTCACACTACTCAAAGAACTCAGTAGGGAACTCAAAAAGGTACGGTATAATGCCGATACTCCAACCCTGGAACCAAAACCAGGACTGCTTTACATTTGCCGGAAGGTAACAATTTTGTAATATTTAATATCCCAGCGTTGCTCCCCCGAATACACAACTTCAAAAGCACCGGTTTTACCTGGTTCCAGTCGTCTCACAATATCCGCTTCGGTGCCAATTAGTCTTCCGGTAGCACCATAATACTCTGCCTTTATCTCGGCATTTACGTTGGAATCGGAGCTGATATTCCGTACCGCTCCTTCAACAACTCTATGCCCAAAACGGTTGACAGACATCTTATGGTGAAGCGTTCGCAGCTTACCATCCGGCGATGTTATTTCCTGCGGCTGGCCTTTCCCTGACTGTGCTATCATATTTCCTCTTGCGTCTCCCCTTCAACCCAGGCATTGAAGCATAGACCGGAAGCCGGGTCGTATTCCCTCTGGAATGCTTCGGGATATTGCTTCACCCATGTATCCAGTTGTTCGAGACTAACTTTCTCAACCTGAACAAGGAAACCACTGGCTACCTGCCCCTGGGTGTTTGGCGATGTTGTCTTCGCTGGAGATATGAGGTTATTGTCTCCGCCCCGGTCAATCCGGTCGGTAATAGGGTCGGCTCTGGATCCATGGTCCTGGTAGGCTGCTCCGGGCATTATTCTCTCGGTCACATAAGCGCCGCCGAGAACGATGCCTCGCTCATTATACATCTTGACCACATCCCCGCTTTCTATGTTACGTGGAGCCGCGTCGGCTGGATTGAGCCAGACGAGCTCATACATGTAGCCATCCGGACCTTTCACCTTGCAGGTCTGGATTTCCCTGAACCATGATACATCATCGAGTTGGGCATGCGACCTCCATCTCCCGTGGTTCGAAACGAGGAGCAACGGATATTCCCCGGCTCTTGGGTGTAATCGGCTTTCCTGATGGGTCTTACCGAATGGGATCCAGTGTGGCACTGGCGGTCTCTCTTCATCATCAGGAAAGTTCTCCAGTAAGCCTGTAGCCTCAAACTCTATTTTACCGGTGGGTGTTTTCAGGGGATAAGTCTCAGGGTCTTTATAGAAATCTATCCGGGGGGTGGGGTCGTTCTCCCAGCCGTCAGCCGGAGGAACACAGTAGAATCCCTTCTCGTTGAGTTCTTCCCAGCTGATAAAATCCTTGATACCACAGCTTTCGTAACCAATCTTTATCCATTCCTCAACAGTCTTGCCTTCCGTATACTGATGATATATACCGAGTTTCCTGGCTACTTCGCCAACTGCTTCGTAATCACTCCTGGACTCTCCGATAGGTTCGATGCACTTTCCTTCCGGGTAAACGTTCTGGCAGAATGAGTCAGTGCCTATCATAATATCCTCTGTCTCGAATTTGGTACAGGTGGGTAAGATTATATCTGCATAGAGAGTATCGTTCTCCATCCACGGGTGTTGGACCACGACAGTTTCTATCTTGGGGCTTCTGAGCGCCTGAATCATCCTGTTTCCGCAATTACAGCATGTTATCCAGCAGGGCGAGTCCGACCATATCATATGTATTTCAGAGCAGCCCTCCACAGGATACTGGTACTGCACAAACTGGTCTTCAGTTGGCATCACGGGTGAGCCGGTGCTGTAGAATTTCATGGGTTTATTACTGGTAGCATCAAGAATGGCATCATGAAGTCTGGTCTTGGGAAGGAATTGTTTCGGATGCCACCTTACCTCGCCAAGCCCGCGGTAGGCAGTGAAGGGATTAAGCATCAACGCACCCCTTGGCATACTGAAGACAGAGGTCCGGTTAGTTCCCGGTTTCCCTATTCCCTGCATGGCGGAACACGCCACCTGCATCCTGGCAGGTTCAGTTGAGTAGCTCCCCCTACAGAGTGGGCCACCGGTCCCACTTCCAAACGTAGTTACTCTGGATGCCCACTCTCTTGCCAGCGCTTTTATTGTCCACACCGGGACACCACACAGCGGCGAAGCCCATTCCGCTGTCTTGGGGATTCCATCTTCGTCTCCCGTGACATATGCTTTAAATTTATCAAAACCATGCGCGTGCGTGGCGATAAAATTTTTATCATACGTGCCCTCGTCTATCCAGGTATAGGTTATGGCCAGCAGCAACGCGGTGTCCGTATTCGGATATACGGGAATCCATTTATCAGCGTGTACTGCGGCAGCGTAGTTCAAGTCCGGACTGATAAAAATCTGTTTTATCCCGAGTTCCGCGTAGAAATAAGCCCACAGGCTCATGTGCTGCCCGCCAAGTTGCCACGGCGTAGTTTCCCAGTCACTCCCCCAGAACAGAATCATATCGGTGTTCTCGGCAATGTCTTTGAAGCCATTAGTGCCCGGGCTGTATGTGCCAAAAGGAGACATTCCCCACATATGGGTAGCACCCCATTTCCACCCTTCCCAGCTGTCCGGAGTTCTGACCTGCAGGGTATACTCTCCCTGTTCCTCGCCTTCGCCCAGATACTTGAACATTTGAGTTTGACACCCGTGAGGAGCATGGACAATTTTCGATTCTCCATGTCCGTCGCCCTGTAAATATATCGCATATGGCCCGTATTCCGCCTGCATCCTCTTTATTTCACTGGCTATTATGTCGGTAGCTTCATCCCAGGTGATTCTCTGGAACTTGCTCTTACCCCGGTTCTGCGGATTTCGGTCACCATTTGTGTCCCAATCAACCCTCTTTAAAGGGTATTTAATCCTGTTAGGGGAGTACACCCGTTTTTTATAGGCTAAACCATGAGGATTCGGTAATGTCTTTAGCCTTGACTTGAAGGCCTTCCCACGCGCTTCAACCTTCCATTGACCAATTTCCTCGGGTGTATACTTCTCGTCATAGTGGAGTGGTCTAATCCTGACTATTCTGCCATTTTTGGTATCGACCTGAGCAGCACCCCCACCTTGAGCAAACGAATGAAGTGACAACCCTTTGATGAATGTTTTCTCCGGTTCTTTTGGGAGTAAGGTCACTTCCTGTTTTTCTATCATTTTTTATCGCTCTCCCGCTGGAATCTTTGACATGCCACCAATAGTGATACCACCCTTTAAGTCTTTGTTTCAGTCAGTATAGTCTCAGGTGCTGGCGGATGGTATCCTAGAGCACTATGCGGACGTAACTGATTATATTCCCTCCTCCACTGTTCAATCAAGACCTGACTAGATGAATTAGTTCATTGAACACTGAACAGAGGCCCCATAATTCCTTGGTAGCTGGTTCAATCCCAGCCGCTGCCACTTCCGTGGTCTGGCAGCATCTTCACGGCCGACGGCAGTATGATATTTAAAAAACAATAAATGGTCAAGATAATTCATATCGAATATAATAGCTAATATAAAAATAGTATGTAAATATCTTAAAGGAGGATATTGTGGCGAAAACCAGTTACAAGAAAAACCTGGTGAAAAACCCCATTATGAAGTTGGAGGAAATCAGGTAATCAAGGAACGCCAGAACCCGACGATGACCTTTATGAGCAACGACCTCGTCCCCGGGAGCAACACCTATATTGAAATCGGCTGGGTATACGATATGCCCGACCCGAATCCGCACATCCACAATCACTCACATGATTATGACGAAATAGTGATACATATTGGGGCAGACCCTGATAACCCCGAATATCTCGGCGGAGAAATAGAATTCGTCGTAGGCGGTGAGAAACTTGTCATTGATAAGACCTCGGCGCTTTTCATCCCCAAGGGGGTCGAACATGGCCCGTTGACCTGGAAAAATGTGGAAAAGCCTCATATACAAATGGTCGTGATGCCGGGTGCTGGTACTCTCAGGGATTCCAATCCGGCTGGATACCTGCCGTAAGGGTTACGGCCGAGTTGCCAATTTAATTTATCAATCACTATAAACCTGATTCTTTACAACTTGATAAAATCCGGCCGGTTCCAATCTCCATAGAAAAGGCTCTGGGATGCTCCGTCCATATAAAACTATGATGAGTAGATATAGACAGTCTACCGGCAAAAGGGCAGGTACTTTTGAAAGGCATTTAGTCAGCAGGATTACATGAATCTAGACGCGAATAATGCAGGTGGAGCATATAAATGGCTGGTACTGATAGCCGTATCAATCGCCAATTTTTCGGCGGCGTTGGACATGAGCATCGTTGTTGTTTCATTCCCTCGCCTCGCTGACGTATTCAATACCGATGCTTCAACAGTCGTGTGGCTTGCCATCGCTTTTTCGATTGCCGAGTTGGGTTTGCTCCTGACGTTAGCCAGAGTTGGAGACGCCATTGGACGAAAGAGGGTGTACGTTTTTGGTTTGGCGGTATATACCGTGGGGCTTATCTTCTGTTCAATATCACCGAACATAACAATGCTGATAATGTCGCGTGTTGTTCAGGGAGCCGGGGCTGCCATGACGCTGACAATCGGTAGCGCAATCGTCGTTGCTGCCTTTCCACGTGAGCAACAGGGGCGGGCTATTGGCATATTCAGTATGCTGATGTCGGCTGGCCTGATAGCCGGCCCGGCACTCGGCGGTGTTATCATCGATGTTCTGGACTGGCAAGGAATTTTCTACACCCGTATCCCCGTAGGCATAATAAGTTTGATCATGGCGTTAATGGTCATAAAAGAACAAAAAGAGAGCGGCGCCCGGCTCCAACTTGACCTCGGCGGTGCGGCAACTCTGCTTGTCGGTACTGGTTGTTTGCTCTTGTATCTTAATCTCGGCGGTGACTGGGGCTACTTATCAATAAGAGCTTTGGTACTGGTAATTGTGGCCATTATTCTTCTGGGAATTTTTATCTATATAGAAAGGAAAGTCATCCAGCCTGTCCTTGACCTCAGCCTTTTCCGAAATCGCGTCTTCAGTATGGCCAGTATAACCAACCTGATACAGATGACAGCCGGCTCGACGGGGCTTGTCCTTATCCCCTTTTTCTTAATCGGCGGCCTGCTATTATCAACATCCACGGTAGGTATGTTAATGGCGATAATTGCCGTACCGCCCGTAATATTATCGCCGATAAGCGGGTGGCTATCGGATAGGATAGGTAACCGAATCCCCATGGTTGTCGCCACGATTTGTTTTTCTGCCGCCCTTTTTTCCGCCAGTCGCCTGGGCATTGAGTCTAGCATACTTGATATCGCCTTGGTCCTGCTTTTGTTCGGTGTCGGTATGGGTATTTTTATGGCCCCCAACCAGAGCGCTGTCATAGGGGCAGCACCCCGCCGCAACCTGGCTTCTGCTATGGGAGTAGCTAATACTATGAGACTTCTAGGCTCATCTATCGGCACAGCGCTTGCCGGTGCCCTTTATACACATCAGCTGTTAGTCAATCAGGCAAGGATGGCCGAGCAAGATATTACCTCAAACCTGATTGAGCAATTATCCATAATTGAGAGTTACCAGTTTGTAATCCTTATTGCTGCTTTTATAAGTATTGCTTCCATCCTGACTTCAGTATTAGTCGGTAAGCAGGATAAGAGTTCTGGTAGCGTATAAGCGAAGTCTTGACCTTTCCCCCCGCTGCCACGTTCTTTATCTCGGTCGTGTTCTGTCATGATACGCGATTTGACCGTTCATTATTTGGGGGATTTACTCAGTTAATATTCTGGATAACATGCACTTTAATGGTAATAAAATGCTTTATAATCATTATGTGATAAGTAATTGGCAAATATATCTCTTCCCCAATCTTAAGTTTATATTAAAAAAGGATACATTAATCACGTTATGAATAACTCAACAAATGTAATAGTAGTCAGTCCCCAGGTGATTTTCCGTAAAGGAATTGAAATTGCCCTTTCATCCGAACCGGATATAGAGATAATTGACTCCGTTGATTATAGTAATGGTATCGAATACTCGGTAGAAAATTTACCACCGGATATCGCAATCTTGGATGTTGACGGTTCGACAGATACAGGTTTTGATATTGTACACAGGTTGAAACAGCGTTTGCCTAATATTGCTACTATTATCTTCACTTCATATCCTGATGATGAACAGTTATTCCTGGCACTTAAAGCTCAAGCGGCGGCATATCTGAGTAAAGAAGCGACTGCCGATGAAATCATTCATACTATCAGGCGTTTAGCTGGTGGTGAGTATCCGATTAATGAAAGCCTGCACACCAGACCTAAAGTGGCTGAACATGTATTACAGAAATTCCAGGAGCTTTCTTCTCAGTCTGAAACTGAAGACTTGGTATCCCCTTTAACCAGAAGGGAAATAGAAATACTGGATTATATAGCTAACGGCTTTCTTAACAAGCAGATTGCCTCTGCACTTGATATTAGCGAACAGACCATTAAAAACCACGTTACGTCTATATTACGCAAATTGAATGCTAATGCACGTACTGAAGCTGTAGTCATCGGAATTAAACGTGGCATCATTTCTATAGACTAATAATTCAGCCCCTGTGTCCATCCTTCCAGTTATAACCTCGTGAATTAAATCTATGCTTTTTTATACAGGTATCCTCAGAAGGCTCACAGCATTATCTACAAATATTTTCCTCTTTTCCTCGGGAGTGATATTCATAGCCTCGATAGCGTCGATGGTCTGTCGGTAGCTCCGGAAGCCGAAATAGTAATCGCCAAGAGGCATATCCGCGCCAAATACCAGATGGTCCGCGCCGCAGAGATCGTAAGCGCACATTAAGGCATAGGTATTGCCGTGAATTGCGGTATCGTTATAGAACATTTTGAAATATTCAAGAGGGGCTTTACTCAGGGTCCTGATAAAAGCCGACCTGGCACCGGAGCCCATGGATGCCTGACCGTAGTGTTGGTGGATTCTTTGTTGAAAATAAGGAACCATGCCGCCGCAGTGATGGGTAATGATTTTCAGGTTGGGATATTTTTCCAAGATGCCACTGAAAATGAAACGGGTCATGGCGGCCGTGGTTTCATAAGGCCAGCCGAAGATGCTGGCAATCATATATTTGGAGGTCTGCTCAGTGGGATAATCCGCAAAATTATCACCTCTCCAGGGATGGATGTAGATAGGGAGATTATATTCAGCCATTTTCTCCCATAGGGGCAGGAATTCCGGGGAATCCAGAGGTTTGCCATTGATGTTGCTGTGGACATAGATGCCTCTAAAGCCCAGCTCGGTAATCGCCCGATCCGTCTCTTTCAGAGCCGCATCCGGGTTATTCATGGGGAGCAGGGCGATAGCGGCCACAAACCTATCCCTGTATTTCAGGACCAGCTCAGCCATCTCGTCATTGGCCATCCTTGCGAGCTCTATGGTCTGCTGTGAATCAGCGAAATCCTCGATGGGCGGAACTGGCCCGACGGTGAGAACTTGCACCAAGCCTTCGTACATATCCATTATCTTAAATCTCTCGTCCAGGTTATAAAGTGGAATACAATTCCCTAAAATCTGGTTATACATTACGGGATACTTTTGACGGACGAATTCGGTATACTTGGGTGGCGAAATGTGGGAATAGGCATCAATCTTTAGCGAATATGACTTCTTCATATCTTTTCCTCCTTTATGTAGAACAACCCATTTTTATCTCCTCATAAATTACCTTTTTCCGCCTTTCACTCTGTCAATTAGATGCTTCTGACGATTACTTCCATACTATTGAACTCCGGATAGACATTCGAACAACACAAACATCCATGTCACGGGTCACTCAAAACCGGCCATCGGTGCAACAGAAAAATTTTACCACAAGCAGGGTGAATTGGCCATTTCGCTAAATTGTGCAATGAGGAATATGCGTAATGCCCGCTACAGTGCTATAATAATCACAATCATTATCGGGTATATGTTAATAGCCATCAGCATACTCATGCATCATTAATGCTTAAGCAGGGCATAGATCGCTTTAATTTATCCTACGACCAATCTGTTTGGGATTTTGTCGATGACTTAAGGAGTGTTAGGAATCGCATTGTACACGCGTCTGGTGATGTTTCTCGTCGTAAAAATAACGATAAGGCTAATCTTCAGGCAATTGCAAAAAAGAATATTGGTATTCATATCGGTAGCGAGTCTACACAATAGAACCTTACACCTTTATACCTAGACGAAGATCCAATTATTATCGAACCTCGTTATTGTGAAACCACAATTCATAACGTAACATCCCTGTTTGAGGTATTGTGTAAAGCAGCAGGCCTACCGCTTGAATTTAAAATTACTATCGAGAAATGATTAGTCAAGTAAGTGCAACAGTACGTTAGCTATCCGTTAGCTAAAAAGTAGAAAGCCCTTAAGCGATAATCAACTTAAGGGCTTTTTTAGCTTCAATAATTGGTGGAGCCGGCGAGATTCGAACTCGCTACCTTTTGACTGCCAGTCAAACGTTCTCCCAAGTGAACTACGGCCCCGTAAACGCATATTTAATTTAGCATAGATAGGGCATGGCTATCAAGGACAGGCTGGCTTGAAAGCTACTGCCGCTTATTTATACAGGATTTTTATATTCATTATGAAGATATTTATGCCTTATTTACAGTCCTGGTGTTATACTTATATCAGAACGTTAGAAATCGACAGTTTCTCAAGTTGTTCCCCAGCTTGGAAACGGCCCGGTAGATGGAGGGGCCTGGACAGTCCTCAAGATTTCCTCCCTTGAGGATTCGCCAGGTCCCTTCTCTCTTTTCAGAGGAATCATTGCTTATTGACGGTAAATGGGCTAAAATTTGAGAGAAACTCGCTGATTGCAGAAGGGAGCAAGCTCATGGCAGTGAGGATATTCTTCAGATTGTTTATCGGTACCGTGCTGGTTGCTGCCGGCCTTATGGCTATATCATGCGGTGGGTCAGCGCCAGAACCGGTACCACCACCAACGCCACCAGCCCCATCGGCACAACCGTCACCTGAACCAACGCCTGAATCAGTACCAGAATCAGCACCGGAGGTCAAGATTATGAAATGGGATTCGCCGCCATCGATGATTATAGACACCAGCAAGAAATACACGGCTATCATGGAAACCGAGAAAGGGACTCTGGTACTGGAGTTATTCGCTAAAGATGTCCCCAAAACGGTCAATAACTTCGTTTTTCTTGCCAGAGAGGGATATTACGACGGCACTACTTTTCACCGGGTGTTGCCCGGTTTTATGGTGCAGGGCGGCGACCAGACCGGAACGGGTACAGGTAATCCTGGCTATAAATTTAACGACGAATTTACCTCACATGGTCATAATGCTGGTGCTTTATCGATGGCAAACTCCGGCGCCAATACCAACGGCTCCCAGTTCTTTATATGCTACACACCGCAGCATGGGCTTGACGGCAAACACACTGTCTTCGGCCAGCTTGTAGAGGGCATGGATGTCCTGGAGAGTATTACGCCCCGCGACCCGAACCAGAACCCACAGTTTGAGGGGGACCGAATTATCCGGGTTTACATGGTAATCGAGTAAATTTGGTCCTATAGCTCTATGCCTATTGCCTGGAATATGCCTTTTATGCCCCAGTAGCCGGCGTACACTACGGTCATGCACTTGATTATCTTACCGGCAAGTACGATAGCGGTGTATTTTCCCAAGCCGATGCGTAGCGCACCCGCCGCCAGTGCCGCCGGGTAAAAGAACGGATTAACCACGGACGCAACTACAAATAATACTAGGTGCCCCCTCTTTTCCATTAAGCCCAGCATCCGCTCGTAGGCGGACTGTATTTTGCCGTGCTTGCTTTCAACCAATACCCTGCCGGCCCCATGCCCCGTCATGTAGATTGTCAGAGCGCCTACAAGTTCGCCCAGCGCAGCTGATATGCCGACAAGCCAGGTATATTCCATAACACCGCCCAGTGCAAAGACCACCGCCAGCATGGGCACGGGTATAACGATGGTGGCACCGCCCAGGATACTGATAAGAAAAGCCCCCACATAGCCGTATGCTTGAAGTTCCTTAAGGGATTCACTGTAGTAAATCACAGCCACCGCCATAAGTATCGTGAGAATAACCCCGATTATGCCAAGGGCGTAAGCCCACTTGGCTGACTTCTTCTCCGGGATTTTTATGGTACCGATGCTGTTGGCTTCGCTGGCTGGCTTATTTACAGGTGCTTGCTGTTCCATAACTTCGTTATATTATACACGTATAGGCAAGCCCTGTACTAGTATACGGAAAATCGAGTGTATATTGAGCCTGATTGGCAGCGGCGGGGGACTAGGCGGCGGCTTCAGCCGCCGCCTTTGTCTTAAACGTAAGCCCATCCTTGCCGAGGTCAACCCTGATGGTGTCGCCTTCCTTGAGTTCGCCCCTGAGCAACTTGCTGGATAGAGGGTTCTCCACGTAGCGTTCGATAACTCGTCTCAGCGGGCGGGCTCCAAATACCGGGTCGTAGCCCTCCTTGGCCAACCACGATTTCGCCTTCGCCGTTAGCTCAATATCCAGTTTACGTTCCGTCAGGCGACTCTGCAGGTCATTAACCATAAGGTCAACAATGTTCCTGAGTTGCTCTTCGGTAAGCTCGTGGAAGACTATTATCTCATCAAGTCGGTTAAGGAATTCAGGCCGGAAAAGTTTCTGTACCTCCGTCATTACCTTTCCCTTCATGGCTTCGTAGCTTTGTTTACGGGTTTTCGCCTCGTCTTTCCTGGTAGCAAAACCAATTTGTCCTTCACGCTTGATGAGCTCCACGCCCGCATTGCTGGTCATTATCACTACCGTATTCTTGAAGTCCACTGTCCGCCCGTGACCATCGGTCAATCGCCCGTCATCCAGAATCTGGAGCAGGGTATTGAATACCTCGGGGTGCGCCTTCTCGATTTCATCCATGAGGATGACGCGGAAGGGACGCCGTCTTACCGCCTCGGTAAGCTGTCCTCCTTCGTCATAGCCGACATAGCCCGGTGGTGCCCCTATGAGGCGTGATACGGTATGTTTTTCCTGGTATTCCGACATGTCGAGGCGTACCATGGCGTTCTCATCGTCAAACAGGAACCATGCCAGCGTACGTACCAGCTCGGTCTTGCCGACTCCCGTCGGCCCCAGGAACATAAAGCTGCCGATGGGACGCCTGGGGTCTTTAAGGCCGGCCCGGCTTCTCCTGATTGCCTCCGATATGGCAGCCACTGCCTCTTCCTGGTTTATCAGCCGCTCGTGAATGCGTTCTTCCATGTGCAGCAGCTTCTCGGCTTCACCCTCCAGCATCTGGGATACCGGAATACCGGTCCAGATGGAGATGAGCTTGGCAATGTGCTCGGCGGTTACCTGCTCATCAATCTTCTCCTGCTGGAGCCAGTCGTTCTTTGCCTTGTTGTACTCCTGTTCCAGCTTAAGCCTCTCTGCCCTGAGTTCGGTAGTCTGCTGGTATTCCTGACGTTGTGAAGCTGCCTCCTCCTCATTGGTCAGGTATGTAAGGCGCTGTTCCATGGCCTTTACCTCGGGCGGAGCGCTCTCGGTATCAATGCGTGACTTGCTGGCTGCTTCGTCAATGAGGTCGATGGCCTTGTCCGGCAGATGGCGGTCGGAGATGTAGCGCTGACTGAGCTTGGCGGCGGCTTCGAGGGCTTCGTCGGTAATTTTAATTTTATGATGCGCCTCGTACCTGGGCCGCAGACCGTGGAGTATCTCTATTGTTGATTCAATGCTGGGCTCGCTGATGAATACCGGCTGCAGGCGTCGTTCCAGTGCCTTATCTTTCTCGATAAATTTACGGTATTCGTCCAGGGTGGTAGCGCCCACGCACTGTAGTTCCCCGTGAGCCAGTGCCGGCTTGAGCATATTGCTGGCGTCGATGGAGCCTTCGGCGGCTCCAGCGCCGACCACGGTGTGAATCTCGTCGATGAACAGTATCACCTCTCCCTCTGACTGCCTTACCTCGTCCATCACCGCCTTCAGTCGTTCCTCGAACTCGCCGCGGAACTTGCTGCCGGCTACCAGCGCCCCCATATCCAGGGCGATTACCTTGCGTCCTTTAAGAGAGTTGGGGACGTCATCGGCGGCAATCTTCTGTGCCAGCCCTTCGGCAATGGCCGTCTTGCCGACGCCGGCTTCGCCGACGACCACCGGGTTATTCTTGGTACGCCGGGTAAGTATCTGCATGACCCGTTTAATCTCTTCATCCCGGCCGATAACCGGGTCAAGTTTGCCCAGGCGGGCGAATTCGGTAAGGTCGCGCCCGTACTTCTGAAGGGAGCGGTATTTACTTTCGGCATGGGTATCGGTTACCCGGTGTCCGCCGCGGAGCTTCTTCAGGGCTTCATAGACCCTCTCCTGGTTGAGGCCGGCGTTTTGCAGGATGCTGGCGGCCTCACCTTTATCGCTGCTGACCATAGCGATAAGGAGGTGCTCGGTGCTGATAAATTCGTCCTTGAGGCGGTTCGCCTCTTCGTCGGCTTTGCTCATTAGCATACCGATACGGGGCGTCGCGTAAATCTGTCCCGTCTGGTAGGCGACCTTGGGTGTCTTTTCCAGCGTAGCTTCTACCTCGCTCCTGATTCTTTCCGCATCAATATTCAGTTCCTTCAATATATCGCCAACCAGTCCCTGTTTTTGCAGGAGCAGGGCTAATAGAATGTGCTCCACGTCCCACTGGCTGTGCTGGTACTGCATCGCCAGTTGTTGAGAAGCGCTTATGGCTTCCTGTGCCTGTTCCGTGAATCTTTCCTGCTTCATAATTTACATACCTCCCCTCTGCTTCCTTATCTCTTCCTGAGCCTGTTCCAGCTGGTTCTGCATCTCATTCATACGCTGCATCATACGCAGTATAACTTCCACCCCCGGCAGATTAACACCCATGTCATCCACCAGTGTTTTCACCCTCTGGAGAAGGGCTATATCCCTGTCTGAATACAGCCGTACGTTTCCCCGGGAGCGCCGGGGCTCAATTATGCCAACCTTCTCATAGTAACGCAGGGTGTAGGTCTGCACCTCCAGCATCTTGGCGGCCACGCTTATTACATAGCGGGGCTCGGTATCATAACTTTCTCTATTCATGGTCACCTCATCTTATAGTCAGGCCGACATTGTCTCACTCAGCTGCCTGAATAGCTCCTTTTCTTTCTCTGATAGTTTGGTGGGCAGGACTACGTTAACCCTGGCCAGGAGGTCGCCTCGTGTGGGTTTGCCAAGGTGCGGCATACCCTGTCCGGATAAGCGGAAGACGCGTCCATTCTGTGTCTCCGGTGGGACCTTCAATGCCAGCTTGCCCTTTGGCGTTGGCACCTGGACTTCACCGCCCAGGATTGCTGTGGCCAGTGGCACCGGGACATCAGTATGTAGATTATCGCCCCGCCGCTCGTAGTTCGGGTGTGGCTTAACCGTGATTTTCAGGTAGAGGTCTCCGCTGGTGCCGCCGCTATAGCTGGGCTGTCCCTTGCCGGCGATGCGTACCCGGGAGCCATTTTGCACGCCGGGTGGGATTTTTACCTCGAGTCGTTTTATACTGGCGACTATTCCAGCGCCCCGACATTGAGCGCAGGGCACATTTTGAATCCGCCCGGTCCCCTTACAGACATTGCAGGGTTCCCCGATTTGGAGGCTGATAGTGCGGCTGGTGCCGTGATAGGCCTCCTCAAGCGTTACCTCAACCGGTGACTCCAGGTCCTGTCCGCGTCTGGGCTGGACTCGACGGTGGAATGTGCGGGAGCGAGCGCCTCCGAATAGTCCCTCGAAGATACTGTCCAGGTCGCCCATATCGCCACCACTGAAGCTGGCGCCGTCGCCGGGAGAGAAGTCCCGGTATCGTGTCTGCTGTCCGCCCTGGGAAAACTGGTCGGCATATTGCCACTTATCGCCAAAGCGGTCGTACTTCTGCCGCTTATCCTTGTCCGACAGCACCTCGTAAGCTTCGTTTATCTGCTTGAACTTGGCCTCGGCAGACTTATCGCCGGGATTGACATCAGGGTGATACTTACGGGCCAGCCGCCGGTAGGCCTGCTTGACTTCCTTCTCGCTGGCATCTCTCCTAATACCTAGTATGTCGTAATAATCCTTGCCGGCCATCATTTTTCTCCATAATATTATCAATTCTATTATAAATAATTTCTGGCTAATTGTCAAGATGATGTAAGGAAAGTTAATAATTTATTATTAACTACAAATACGAATTAGTTTCTATATATGTGACAATTTGAAGTTGAGAATGACTATATCATCCCACTAAAGTAGGGTTGACAAGTCCTTGTTATCGCATGTAATCTATAGCGGAGGTATTTTTTATGCCAGCTTGCCCTAATTGTGGTCGGGAGACTCTAAGGACTGAAGACTGGGTCTGCCAGTGGTGTGGTTATCCGCTGCTCTCAAAGGCTTTTAAGAAGATAGATAAGACATATAAGCAGCTGCAGGAGGAGAGGGGGTATGGCCAGGTCTCGACTGAACCAGCGCCCGAGCCGGAGCCTGAACCACAGCCCGAACCAGAGCCGAAGCCAGAACCAGAGCCAGAGCCGAAGCCAGAGCCAGCGCCCGAGCCGGAGCCTGAACCACAGCCCGAACCAGAGCCGAAGCCAGAACCAGAGCCAGCGCCTGGGCCTGAGCCAGAGCCTGAACCGAAGCCTGAACCACAGCCTGAACCAGAGCCGGAGCCTGAGCCAGAGCCGAAGCCAGAACCAGAACCTGAGCCCGAGCCAGAGCCGAAGCCAGAACCAGAACCTGAGCCCGAGCCAGAGCCGAAGCCAGAACCAGTGCCCGAACCAGAACCTGAACCTGAGCCCGAACCTGAACCAGAACCAGTGCCCGAGCCGGAACCTGAACCAGAACCCGAACCTGAACCAGTGCCCGAGCCAGAGCGAGAGCCTGAACCGTTATCAATGTCTAAGCTTGAGTCGGCCGCAGGTGGAGTAGCCATAAGTGTTAACGACCTGAACTCGCTTTATCAGGCCGATAAATTGACGACGCACACTAAACTGACGGATAAGGTTATCAAGGTAACGGGAGCGGTGGGGAAGGTATTTGTCAGAGACCACCTTGATATTCGATATATTGTTCTTGCCGGCGATAAAAAAGCGGGACCGTGGAGTGTACGTTGCTCGTTTGACAAGGAAAGTATATCCCAGCTTAATCAGCTGTCCAAGGGGCAGGTGGTAACGGTGCAGGGCAAATACGACGGATACGGGAAGAACATAATCCTCAAGGATTGCGTTCTGGTCAGCTAGAGACACCCCCGGCAGTGATTCCAGCTTCTTTCAACGTTATATCCAGGTTGACTGCCTAGATGTCCTGAATCGCCTGCGTGAAAATATCCAGAAACCGATTTAATATCCTGGCGGTCGCTCCCCAGATTATCCTGCCCTGGTAGTGAAAAACGTAAGATTCAATGACCTGGCCGTTTAATATCTCCGTATCCGGCTGGTGGCAGTCCTTATCGAGCAGCGCGTGGATCGGTACTTCAATTATTTCGTTAACCTCATATTCATTAGTTTGGAACCGGTATGGCCAGGGTATCATGCCTACAAAGGGAGAGACGATATAATTTGAAGTTGTCGTCACCTCATCATCCAGCTCGCCCAGAACGTCGATATCCTCCAGGTGCAGGCCTATTTCCTCGTAACTCTCCCGCAAAGCCGTTTCCAAACATGTACTGTCCGTCTCTTCGTAGGTACCGCCGGGGAAGGATATCTGGCCCTTGTGCTCCTTTACTGTCTCCGTACGTTTGATAAAGACTATGTGGTACTGTCCCTGCCGGTTGTACAGTGGTAACAGCACCGCAGACGATACCCGGTCGCTGTCAACAACACACAGTTTCTCTCTGTGGTTTAGCAGCTGTCTCAGTCTTTCCTTCACTGTCCATATATTAATACAATACCAACCTGGTAGTAAATATGATTTTAGTTCCTGTCCTAGTCTGAATTAGGCTTATTGTGTATAATTGTACTGTATTTATGCCATCTTTTTATTTAAATAGGTCATGCTGAGCAGGGTATATATTCTGTCTTTCATTGGAGGGGGTCCGGCTATCAGTAGAGATGTCAGCTATATCGAAGTGCTAAAGCCATTGCCCAGTGTCCTTTTGGCTTATATTGGTCTTTGTGCGGCTATCATCGCTGGTGAAGGCCGGCTGTCTTTCAGACTTCTCCTTGTTCTGGCAGCCGTATTAATCGCTGCGGCCGGCGCTAACGGGTTGACCAACTACCTGGACCGCGACATCGATGCCCGTATGCAGCGTACCAGCTGCCGTGTTTTGCCTTCCAGGATTATTTACCCTCCCAGAAAGGCATTGCCGTTAATTATCAGCCTGATTGCTGTTGGGCTTGTTTTGGCCTGGCAACTGCATCCTTTCGTTTTTCTGGCTGATGCCTTCGGCACGCTGGTGGCCGCAACCTGGCGTAAGAAAATAACCTGTGTTTATCCCCAGGGCGTGATTGCCAGTTGCGCCCCGATTCTCATGGGCTGGCTGGCCATTAACCAGGCTTTAAGCTGGGAGTTATTGCTGCTATGTATTTTAATTGCGGCCTGGTTGCCGCTGCATGTATGGAGTGTCAATATTGCCCATCGGGAGGATTATCTACAGGCAGGGCTGAATTATTTTCCCATAGGGCTGGATGTAAAGGACTCGGTTAAGGTGCTGTTGATATTTTCCCTGGTGCTTTACGCGGCTTCTATCGCTATATACTTTGTCGCTGGCTACGCCTGGCTTTATCTGGCGCTGGCCAATATACTGGGCATTGTTATGGTCTATGCCAGCTCCCGTCTCGTGATTTCCAGTTCGGCTGAAGACGCATGGCGGTTATATAAACTATCTACCTTTCCCTACCTTGGCCTGATATTCCTGGTCATCTGTCTGGATATCTGGCTGCTGGGATAGGGTCTGTGGAGGGGGTAAAATGGACTTTAATCTTAGTGAACAGGAAAAGATGCTGCAGAGTCTGGGAAGAGACTTTGCTGTCAAGGCTGTGCTGCCCAAGGCAGCCGAAATTGACCGTACCGGGCAATTCCCCTCTGACCTGGCCCGGGAGATAGGCGAGCGCGGCTTCCAGGGACTGCCTTATCCGGTTGAATACGGCGGCAGTGGCGCCGGCTTTACTGGTTATGTTCTTGTCCTGGAGCAGCTCTGCCAGGCATCAATGACGGTTGGCGCCATCATGTCGGTAAATACCGTTCCCGAAGAAGGTATATTCCGCTTTGGTACTGAAGAGCAGAAAAAGCGCCTGCTGGCGCCGCTGGCTCAGGGACAGTGGCTCGGTGGCATTGGCTTTACCGAAGCCGAGACCGGCTCGGATCCCAAAGCCATTACGACCATAGCCCGCCGGAGCGGCAAAGGCTTTATTATCAACGGACAGAAGCAGTTCATGGCGATGGCCCCGGCACTTAATGTGGTGCTCCTCTTTGCCCGGTGGGAGGGGGAGGGGCTTAATGCCTTTATCGTTGGTACTTCATCTGAGGGATTTACCGTACGTGAGCCCTGTGAAACTATGGGACTGAAAGGCCTAGGGACCTCGGTGGTCTATCTCGATGATGTCTTCGTGCCTGAGGAAGACCTTATTGGTAAAGAGGGGCAGGGTTTTGATATTCTCCTTGAGGCGATAAGTATAGAGCGGATGAGTGTGGCTGTGCAGGGGGTAGCGGTAGCGCAGGCGGCGCTGGAACTCTCGCTGGACTATGCCCGGCAGAGAAAGGCTATGGGACGGCCGATTTCCAGATTGCTTTCCATACAGGGTCAACTGGCGGACATGGCGGCTAGAATTGAGGCCGCCCGCTGGCTGGTATACCGCACCGCTTTCATTCGCGACCAGGGTTCAAGCATTCAGTATGAGTCTTCAATGGCCAAGCTCTTCGCCTCAAAGGTAGCCGTAGACGTAACCAGTATGGCCATGCAGGTTCACGGCTCCTATGGCACTATGAAGACACTGCCGGTAGAGCGACTCTACCGGGATGCCAAGATGACCGAGATATACGTCAGCAGCTCCGAGGTGCACCGGAGCATCATCGCCAGCCGTTTGATATAGGAGATTGTTCGATAACCTATCCCGTTGAACCTCTTCTGTTTTTAAGGAGAGTCGAAGAGAGGCGAAGCCTCTCTTACAAAATAATTCCCCCTCCCTTACCAAGGGAGGGGGACACAGGGGGAGGGTTGTCAAATAGGAGTAGGAAGTTGACTGGTGAACATTTCAGATTAATAAATACGTGTCGTGGCGCCCGTGCTGGAGAGCTCTATAACCCCCACGGCACGGTGCCCACGCCCGTGTTCCTGCCGGTGGGCAGCCAGGCCGCGGTAAAAACGCTGACTCCCGGGGAGGTCAGGGATTTAGGCTTCGGTATGGTGCTGGCCAATACCTATCACCTGTATCTGCGACCCGGCATTGAGGTAATCGAAAAGATGGGTGGATTGCACCGGTTCATGGCCTGGGACAGCGCTATCCTTACCGACAGCGGAGGCTATCAGGTATTCAGTCTGGCACCGCTCTGCCGGGTAACTGATGAAGGGGTTACCTTTCGCTCTCATATCGACGGCAGTGAGCACTTTCTCACGCCCGAACTGGCGATTCAATACCAGGAAGCACTCGGCGCTGACGTGATAATGGTCCTAGATGAATGCCCCGCCTGCGATGACAGTCAACAAAAGGTGCGGAGGTCGCTGGCAAGGACGCACCGCTGGGCGGAGAGGTGTCTCCACGCCCACCAGCGTACCGACCAGGCTCTCTATGCCATCGTGCAGGGGGGCATTTTCCCTGAGTTGCGGCGTGAGTCAGTGGAATACCTGGCGGCGCTGGACTTCCCCGGCTATGCCATCGGCGGTCTGAGCATCGGCGAGCCGAAGGAGACGACCCTGGCTTTGGTCGAGCAAACGGTGCCCCTGCTGCCCGAGCATAAACCCCGCTACCTGATGGGGGTGGGCTCGCCGGAGGATATCGTCGAGGGTGTTGCCAGGGGCATTGATATCTTTGACAGCGCCCTGCCCACCCGTGTCGCCCGCAACGGCGCCCTGTTTACCGGGCAGGGTCGGCACAATATCCGCAATGCGGTCTTTAGTAAAATGGACGGAGCCATTGACCCTGACTGCGATTGCTACACCTGCCGCACCTTTTCCGCCGCCTATCTGAGTCACCTGTTCCGCAGTGATGAGCTCCTAGCTTTGCGGCTGGCGACTATACATAACCTGCGCTTTATCTCCAACCTGATGCAGAAGATAAGAACCGCCGTTCTGGACGGCACATTTAACCAATTCCGGCAAGACTTCCTGTCAAACTATAAAACAACTGACGAGCAGACACGTTTCGAGCAGAAGCAGAAGTGGCTGAGGGGGAGGGAGAGGTAGACAGAGACGTAAGATTATTCAAACTCGTTTTTAGAGAGTGCTATCAGTATAACTGCCGGTATGCCCAGTAACAGCGTTGGTATCAGGGTTGCTATTGAGCCGGCCAGCGCCAGTCCCCAGTTCCTCCGCAGTATCGCGAAGATACCGCCTACCATGGACATGATACTGATGATGGCACATGGTATGGCGATACATAAAAGGACGACCAGAGGAGCATAATCGTACTCAAATGTATAATTCGGGAAGGTAGTCGTTTGAGTGGGCAGGAAGGAGATAGCAATAACCAGACCGAATAGAATGAAAAATCCCATAACAGCATGAATTATAGCCAGTATACCGGCAATAACGGGCATGGCTGTCTGCTGTCTCTCCATCTCCTTCAACCTCCCTGCGATTTTGTACTATCTTAGCATAGATTTAAAAGAAGTAGAAGTGTCTATATAAACGGCGGTTAAGTTATAATCTCAATTGTTACCCCCGCAAACTGCTTATTTTTTCCTTTCCAGTTTGGTAAAATATAGTTAGAGGATATGTTTAATACAGGTCCTCATATAAATAACCGGGAGGTGGAGGATGGCTAAGGATAAAAAGAAAGATAAGGGTACGGGCGTTTACAAGATTAAGGAGAAATATCATTGCGCGGAATGTCATTCCGAAATACCGATAAAGCAGGCATGTCCCATATGTAAGAAGGAGATTGACTGGGACAGGGTGTTTCTGGAGACGCGCCATTAAGCGGATTTATTCCCGGCGCGGAATGTTTCCGGCTTTTATAGTATAGTGGCGGCTATTTTAACCGCTGTAAGATGAGCCTCGCCTCGCTGATGATGCCGTCAATTATCTCTTTGACGCTGAGTATCTCGTGTATCAGTCCCACCGACTGGCCGCAGTAGATGATGGAGTCGTTGGTTTCACCGCTGTTGAGGAAGCTTCTCATTACCCGGTTCCCGTCCAGCACGGGGATTAGTTCTTCCAGCGTGGCTCCCCTCGCCTCCATCTCCAGCACTTTCCGGGCGAATTCGGTATTGACTACCCTGGCGGCGTTCCTGATAGAGCGCTCAAGTACAATAGTGTCTGCTTCCCCGGCCTGTAGCAGCAGCTCCTTGATTTTTGGGTGGAGGGGGCATTCCTTGCTGAGCATAAACCTGGTGCCCATGACCATGCCCTGGGCGCCAAGAGCCAGGGCAGCCACAAGGCCGCGCCCATCGGCAAAACCGCCGCCGGCAATAACCGGTATCTTCAGCGTGTCGACTGCCTGAGAAATACGCACCAGTGAGCTTACGTCTTCCATCCCCGGGTGTCCGCCGGCTTCATAGCCGACAACAGTCACGGCATCTACGCTGAGGCGTTCCGCCGTTTGGGCGTCTTTTATCCTGGCTACCTTGTGCAGGGTCTTTACATTGGCTGCCTTGAGCCACTCCATGTAAGGCTCCGGACTCCGCCCCGATGTTTCTATGATGTTGACGCCTTCCTCCAGCGCTACGTTGATATACTCCTCCCATACTATCTGGCGTCTGGTTGGCATGAGGGTGAAGTTGACGGCAAAGGGTCTGTCGGTCAGGCCCTTCGTTTTCCGGATTTCCTGCCGCAGTTCTTCGGCGGTAAAAAAGCTGCCGGCCGCCATAATGCCCAGTCCGCCGGCGTTGGCTACAGCCGAAACCAGCTCGGCCCGTGAAAGCCAGAGCATTGCTCCCTGGATTATGGGGTACTGAACGCCGAGTTCCTGGGTAATCCAGGTTTTAAGCATGATTCATCCTCCAAACTTATAGAGAATGCCGTTCTATCCCCCGTAAATAAGCATCACGATGTTAAGCTTATCGCCATCCTTTACCGGCCTGGTCATTTCATTCGGATAGGCGCTTTCTCCATTGATATAGACGTCATAGGCGTGTCCTAAATTACCGTTCTTATCAAGAATTAGCTTTGCCAGGCCGGGGGACTGTTTCCCCAGGTTGTGGAGGCATTCACCAACCGTGTTTCCTTTCACCTGAAACACCGTTTGATTATTAGCATATCTGGCAAAAATTGAAGGAACCTGTATTTCAGCGTTCAATATTCGCTCACCTGCCCTGTAAATTGCCGCAGTGCTCGCAGTTGGGGTCTTTCCTGACCTTTAACTCGGTAAATGTCATTTTCAGGCCATCGTAATTTAAGAGTCTGTCGGTTAATAAATCGCCGAGTCCCACGATGTATTTTATTACCTCGGTTGCCTGTATGCAGCCGATAACCGCCGGCGTCACACCGATAACCGGGAATTTCTCTTCCTTGACGGCAGCGCCGTGATAGAGACAGTTGAGACAGGCCGATTTGCCGGGGATTACGGTCATGGCTCTGCCCTCGAATCCATAGACGGCGCCATGGAAAAAAGGGATGTCTTTCTCTATAGCCGTCTTGTTCAGCAAATATCTGGTCGGCAGATTGTCCATGGCATCGACTATCAAATCAAAATGGTCTACAAGTTGAGAGACATTGTCTGGGGTTATCGTTTCCGCTATCGCTTCTATTTTGATGGTCGGATTTAATCTCGTGAGTTTTGCCACTGCCGAATCGACCTTTTTATTGCCTGTGTCTTCGTCCCAGTGCAGGACCTGCCGGTTCAGGTTACTTAATTCAACCGTATCGTGGTCGGCAATGCGTATCGTGCCGACACCGGCGGCGACAAGGTAGATGGCTGCCGGCGAGCCGAGTCCACCGGCGCCGGCGATAAATACCCTGGCCTTCTTGAGCTTTTCCTGCCCCTCCTCCCCGAATCCATAGAGCATTATCTGCCTGTCATATCTTTCCCGTTCTTCTGTGGTAAGCATAGTGACTTACCTCCCGGTTTCTACACTATAGCTAACATGCGGTCGACGGCTGATTTCGCCCTGATGCGAATCTCTTCCGGGACCTTGACCTGAGGCGTCATCGTCTCCAGGGATTTCAGGACTTTCTCCAGCGTGATTAGCTTCATATCGGGACAGATTGTCTTGTCTGAGATGGGGATGAATTTCTTACCCGGGTTCTCTTTGGCGAGCCGGTGTATAATCCCAATCTCGGTGCCGACTATCAGCTCGCTGACGTCTTCCCGGCCGGCGTAACGGATTATGCCGCTGGTGCTCGCGGCTTCGTCGGCCAGGGCGATGACTTCGGGGCGGCACTCGGGATGTACCACTACCTTAGCCTGAGGATGCTCCTGTTTTCGTCTGACGATATCTTCGGGCTCTATGCCGGCATGTGTGGGACAGTAACCCGGCCAGAGGGTCATCTTCTTGCCGGTTTTGCTGACGATGTATTGACCGAGGTACTGGTCGGGGACAAAGAGTATCTCTTCGTTATCAATGCTGGCGACTATTTTCACCCCGTTGGCGGAAGTGCAGCATAAATCCGATTCGGCTTTGACCTCGGCGCTGGAGTTGACATAAGTGACTACCGTGGCGTTCGGAAGCTCCTTCTTTTTCTCCCTTAGCTGTTCGGCGGTAATCATGTCGGCCATGGGACAGCCGGCACCGGCATCCGGTAGCAGTACCGTCATGTCCGGACACAGGATGGAAGCGGTCTCCGCCATGAATCGGACCCCGCAGAATACAATCACGTCGGCATCTGACCCGGCTGCCTTCTGGCTGAGCTCCAGCGAATCACCCACAAAGTCGGCGATATCCTGAACCTCGCCTCGCTCGTAGTTATGGACGAGGATAACGGCATTACGTTCCTTTTTCAGTTCATCTATTCGCTCTTGCAGGGCTTTATAGTCAGTCATGGGCTTCTCCATTTAAAAGCATTTATTCGTGGACTATTCTCTCGGCGTGGGTATATATCTTCATTCCCGGCTCGGTAATGACCCTTGCTTCCATATCCGTGTTCAGGCGGGTACCCTTATCCCGGACGAAGCCGATGATAGTCAGCCCGCACTTTTCACCGATTTCTAGTCCCGCCTGCGTTACCGCCGTCTTGGTAGCTGCCACCGGAATGTTGGCCCGGCAGATTTTAGCCACCATTTCAGAGGCCATCCGACCGGTTGAAGCTAAAAATGTGTTTCCAAGATTGACATTATTAATCAATGCGTAGCCTATTACCTTGTCCAGGGTATTGTGCCGGCCGATATCTTCGGCTATGCAGATGGGGATTGCTTCCGGCGTGAATAACCCGGCGGCGTGCGTGCCTTCGGTTGCCTTGTATATCTCGGCATTCTCAAAGACCGTGTTCATCGCCTGGAATATCTCTTCCCTGCCGATTTTCATGCCGGTGCGTATTTCTGGAAAGCCCGTGCCGTCTGAAAACGCCGCCAGGCCTCCCCCGGAGACAATACGATAATCGGTCTTTTTTATCCTCTGTGATATCTTATCGGTATCTTTCACCGTTACGCTGGCTGTGTTATCTTCTATATCTATTGATGCCAGTTCTTTAATGTTATCAATCAGCCCCTGTCCGAATAGATACCCGGTGACGAATTCCCTTTCCATTCTGGCGGTTATCATCACTGTCGTATAATGTTTATTGTTTATCAAAATAGATAGGGCGGTTTCCCTGACCACGCTTTCCCTGGCTCTGGTGGTTCCATCGTTTATCTTCGTATATTCAATTTCCGTCATTACTTTATTTTTCATCGCTGGCTTCCCTGTCGACTTATTATGCCGCCGCCGAGGACGGTATCCCCGTCGTAGAAGACTATCGCTTGTCCTGGGGTAATGGCCATCTGCGGCTCATCAAATCTTACAAAAACGCTGCCATCATCCATAGTATTTACAAAAGCTTCAGCCTCCGGGTGGCGGTATCTCACTTTGGCCTTTACCCTGATGGGGTGCACAGGCCTGTCTGTGGCTATCCAGTTCACGTTGGAGGCTATTAGCTCTCGGCCGTATGTCCGCTCTTTAGTACCCACGACAACGGCGTTTTGCTCCGGCTCAATGGCGGTTACATATAGAGGCTCGGCAGCGGCTATGCCCAGACCCTGGCGCTGGCCTATGGTATAGGAAATAATTCCCCGGTGCTCACCAAGGACGTTTCCCAGTTCATCAAGTATCGGCCCCGGTCTGGCTGCCTGGGGCATATGACTATTAAGGAATTCAGCGTAATCATCATCGGGGATGAAGCAGATTTCATGGCTTTCCGGTTTATCGGCAAAGGAAAGCTCCAGTTCGCCAGCCATTTGCCTTACCTTTTCCTTGGTCAAATTGCCGACGGGAAATAAAGTATGGCTGAGCTGTTCCCGGGTAAGCTGGCAGAGGAAATAGGACTGGTCCTTCTGTATATCTACACCTTTCTTCAGCAGATATCTTCCCGTAGCCGCATCCTGTTCCACCCTGGCATGATGTCCCGTAGCTATATAATCGGCGCCTAACTCTCTGGCTCTCTCCCACAGGGCGCCGAACTTGATGTAGCGGTTGCACGTGATACAGGGATTAGGTGTCCTGCCCAGGCTGTACTCCCGACAGAAATCAGCTATGACCTCCCGGGTAAAAATGTCCCTGAAATCCAGCAAATAGTAGGGTATGCCCAGCCTGTGAGCGACCTGCCCGGCATCTATCTCTGCGTGGGAACCATGCCCGTCTGAAGGCAGCAATTGCATGGTGGCGCCGATGACGTCATGTCCCTCTTCCCTGAGTAAAGCCGCGGCCACGGAAGAATCAACGCCGCCACTCATCGCCACTAATATCTTCATTGAATTTATCCTTACCGATGACCAGAACCCGGACTATCGCCACTCATTCGTCACTCCAAAAGGGCGCGAATGACCTTGAGGGTGGACCCCGCCTTATTTAAGTTTCTCCAGGGCAACTTTGGCCGCTACTTCTCCGGACAGGAACATGGAGCCGAAGGTGGGGCCCATTCTGGGCAGTCCGTAGACGGTGCCTACGGCCATACCGGTCACGATTAAGCCGGGGTATGCCTCACCGGTATATTCAACAATGAGGTCTTCTGATTTTTCAATCCACAGGGCGCCTTCTCCCTTGGTCTGAATCAGCCCGCGTTGTTCCAGCTTTTTTACGGCGATAGCGTCATGTCCGGTGGCATCAATCAATACCGGTGCCTCTATAGCGACGGGGTCCAGGGCGGCTATCTGTCTCGGCAGCGAAGCAACCGGTGACCAGTTGATGACAGCCCCGCAGACCTTCTCCTCTTTAACAACAAGGTCTTCAAGCATCGTCATATTAAGGATTTTAGCACCGGCGGCGCAGGCGCTGGCAATGAGACTGGCACAGGCATGTGGGGCATCGCAGACGGCCAGGCCTTCGCTGACGACTTTATACGGCACGCCGAGTTCGTCAAGGAGTCTCTCGCCGGGGTGCCGTACCGTTACCTTGGGCATAAGGTAGCCTCCGCTCCAGAAACCGCCGCCCAGGTAGTTATTGCGTTCGATAATAACAACCTTCTTGCCGGCCCTGGATATGCTGCGCCCGGCGACCAGTCCACTGGGCCCTGCACCGATGATAATACAGTCGCTCTCTACATATTCGTTGAACTCTTTAGCGAATTCGGATACTATGGCTCTGGTTATTACCTTTTCGCCCACCGGGCTGAATTTCTCCATTACATGGCTCCTTCTAGTAATTATGGCTTCTTTCCGTATAGAAAGGATTCTCTTTAGCTCTCTTCCACATCCTCGCCGGCAGGGTCAACTCTCATTCCCCGACTGGTCACCCAGGTAATGCCTTCCTCAATGTCTTTCTCATCTCCCTCGAGTTCCAGTATTACCCAGCCTATGTCCTCGGCAATATCAGCGAGGTGAATGTTGGTTACAATGTTAAACTGCTGACCGAGGTTATAGATAATGGGCTCCTTAATCAACTCCGGCGTAAAGGTAAACATCAACCGTCGTTTCACCATCTCCTGGTTCCTCTCCCTGGCTGGACCATCATTCTATCCCCTTCTTTTCTTTCAGCTTGTGATGGGATTCGGTTACCATACTGGCGGCATCCTCCAGCCTTTTCAGCCGCTCTTCCAGATGGTGCTGGTCCTTAAGAACAGTCCGGATAGCCTCGGCTACGGGGTCGGGGAGCTTTCCGTGTTCCAGGTCCATAGCCGGTCTCTCGCGTTTGGTAACCACCCGGCCGGGAATACCCACCACCGTAACCCCCGGCGGTACCGACTTGATGACTACCGAGCTCGAACCTATCCTGGCGCCGTCGCCTATGGTAATTGGCCCCAGGGCTATCGACCCGCTGCCCATTTCCACGCCGTTACCGAGGGTGGGATGACGCTTCTTTTTCTCCAGAGTCGTTCCGCCCAGCACCACTCCCTGGTAAAGCAGGACATCGTCTCCTATCTCTGAGGTCTCTCCGATGACCACTCCGGTCCCATGGTCTATGAAGCACCGGCGGCCGATTCTGGCCCCCGGGTGTATTTCTATTCCTGTGAAAAAGCGGCTGATGTGCGAAATAAGGCGGGCCAGCAGACGCAGCCTGTGCTGCCACAGAGAATGCGCCATGCGGTGAGCCCACAGGGCATGCAGACCCGGATAGCAGAGGAGAACCTCAAGGGTACTTCTGGCCGCCGGGTCTTTGTCGAATGCCGTTTTGATATCTTCCTTCAAGGTCTTGAACACTATAACTTCCTCTGTTGCTTGTGAATAAAAAGAGGCACCGTAGCCCCGTTTATATTCTAATTATACCTCATTTTTCATACATTCTGCGCCCTGCCGTACAGCTACTGAAAAAGACCGGTGGAAAGATAGCGCTCGCCGGTATCGGGTAGAATAGCAACGATGAGCCTGCCCTTGCTTTCTGTCCTTCTGGCCACCTCAAAGGCTGCCCAAACAGCCGCGCCCGATGATATACCTGCCAGTATGCCTTCCTCTCTGGCAAGTCTTCTCGTCATTGAGGCTGCATCTTCATTGGAAACCCTGATAATTTCGTCAATCAAGTCCAGCCTTAATACGTCGGGGATGAAGCCGGCGCCGATGCCCTGTATACCGTGCGCTCCGGGCTTGCCCCCGGAAAGCACCGGGGAATCGGCCGGCTCTACGGCAATGACTTTTAATTGAGGTTTCCTTGGTTTAATGACTTCAGCTATTCCGGTAATCGTGCCTCCCGTACCCACCCCGCTGACGATTATATCCGCCCGGCCGCCGGTGTCCCGCCATATCTCCTCGGCAGTGGTCAGCCGGTGTATCTCAGGATTGGCCGGGTTCTTGAACTGCTGCGGCATGAAATAGTTGGCATTTTCGCTGACCAGTTGTTCTGCCTTCCTGATAGCCCCCGCCATCCCCTCGACCCCGGGTGTCAGTACCAGTTCAGCGCCGAAGCTGGCCAGGAGCTGTCTCCGCTCGGCCGACATGGTATCGGGCATGGTGATGATAAGTCGGTAGCCTCTGGCAGCGCAGACAAACGCAAGGCCGATGCCGGTATTGCCGCTGGTAGGCTCAATAATAACGGTATCCTTATTAATGAGTCCCTTTTCCTCGGCGTCGAGAATCATAGCCACGCCTAGCCGGTCCTTGATACTGCTCGTGGGATTGAAGAACTCCAGCTTGGCGACGACCTCCGCCTCAAACCCGCGGGTAATTCGATTAAGTCTGACCATCGGCGTGTTCCCGATGAGTTCGGTGACGTCCCTGGCTATACCCCTGGTCAGTTGGGGTATTTGAACCGTCTTGTATTTCAGTTGTTCCGCTTCCGGACCTGTCTCTGCCATTTAAGTTATCTCGAAGATGAATATATTTAAGTCTACCATATTATGAAAAATCGCACATAACTTTGAAAATGTCGCCATATTGTGTAGAATATTCACAATGGAAACGGAGTTCCGGAACCTTCCCGGCGTTGATAGGGTGCTCTCCGATGAGCGGATTCGCCGGCTTGGTGGGGATTATCCTCATGACCTGCTGGTGAATGTCGTCAGGCAGTGCCTGGAAAGTGAACGCCTGTCCATCTCCAGGGGTAAGCCGTGTGCTCCTGTGGATAAGATAGTTGAATCTGTATATGCTCGGTTGCAGTCGATTGAGAAGCCCAGCCTGCGCCGGGTGATTAACGCCTCCGGGGTGATACTGCATACCAACCTTGGCCGTGCCCCACTCAGCGAAGAGTCTTTAGCCGCCATACAGGCGGTAAGCCAGGGTTACTCTAATCTGGAGTTCAATCTGGACAGCGGTAACCGGGGGTCGCGGCATGTTCATGTGGAGGGGCTTCTATGTCAGCTTACCGGGGCTGAGGCGGCTCTGGTGGTCAACAACAATGCTTCGGGGGTGCTTCTGGGTCTCACCACTCTTGCCAGGCGAAAAGAAGTAATCGTCTCCAGAGGGCAGGCCGTGGAAATTGGCGGTGGCTTCCGTATCCCTGATGTGATGCGCCAGAGCGGTGCCAAACTGATTGAGGTGGGGACGACCAACTGTACCTATCCCGCCGATTTTGAAGAGGCTATAAGCCCGCGTACGGCTGCCCTGATGCGGGTGCATTCCAGCAACTTCCAGCTGATAGGGTTTACCAGTGAAGTTACTCTGGAAGAACTGGTAGCCATCGGCAATAGAAATAATCTTCTTGTTCTGGATGACCTGGGTAGTGGCTGCTTCCTGGACACGACTGTATTCGGACTCGCCTCAGAACCGATGGTTCAGGATAGTGTGGCTGCCGGTGCCGCGCTCACCTTTTTCTCCGGGGACAAGCTCGTGGGCGGGCCTCAGGCGGGGGTTATCGTGGGCAGGAAACAATATATAGATAGGTTGAAAAGACATCCGCTCGCCCGCGCTGTGCGGATAGATAAGACGAGGCTGGCCGGTCTGGCGGCCAGCCTGCGACATTATCTTAAGGGAGAAGCAACGAGCAGGATTCCGGTGTGGCGCATGATTTCGGCCTCCCTGGAGGACATTGAGCGGAGGGCAGGACTCTGGGCTCAGGCACTCAGTGATGCTCAGGTGATACCGGGCGAGACCATGGTTGGTGGTGGCAGCCTCCCCGGCGGAAGCCTGCCGACACGACTGGTGGTTGTTGGTGGTAAACCTGGTGGTAAGAAAAATCCGGCTCAGTTAATCAGCCAGCGACTGCGCCTTTTGGAAGTGCCGCTCATCGGGCGCATCAGCGAGGACGTGCTTCTCCTTGACCCACGCACGGTACTTCCCGAGGAAGACGATATCGTCATTAAGGCGCTTAAGAATATAGCCGATATGTAAAAACAGGGCAGGTGGTAGTTCATCATGTTCGTACTGGGTACTGCCGGACATATTGACCACGGCAAATCGGTCTTGGTAGAAGCTCTTACCGGCATTGACCCCGACCGGCTTCGCGAGGAGAAAGAGCGGGGCATGACCATTGACCTCGGCTTCGCCTGGCTCAAGCTGCCCAGCGGACGTGAGGTGGGTATCGTTGATGTCCCCGGGCACGAGCGTTTCGTCAAGAACATGCTGGCCGGGGTTGGCGGCATTGACCTGGCGCTGCTTATCGTGGCCGCCAATGAAGGGGTAATGCCGCAGACCCGGGAGCACCTGGCCATTATAGATTTGATTGGTGTGCGGAGTGGGATTGCGGTAGTCACTAAAAAAGACCTGGTGGATGATGAGCTCCTGAGCCTGGTCAGGATGGAGATAGAGGAACTGCTCAGCACCACTTCCATCTCTGAAGCTCCCATTATGGCTGTCTCGGCGGTAACCGGCGAGGGACTGCTAGAACTGGTTGCCGCTATTGATGAGCTTCTGGATACTGCCGAACCGAGGCCGGACCTGGGAAATCCCCGCCTTCCCGTAGACAGAGTCTTTACCATGCCTGGCTCGGGCACCGTGGTTACCGGTACGTTGATTGATGGCGGACTTTCGGTGGGTCAGGAGGTGGAGATTATACCATCCGGCTTGAAATCGCGAATTCGCGGGCTGCAGACACATAAGTCGCGTATTGATAAGGCCACACCGGGGAGTCGGGTGGCGGCTAATCTGGTAGGGGTTAATACTTCACAGTTACAGCGTGGCGATGTAGTCACCCGGCCCGGCTGGCTGAAGTCTACCAGAATGGTCACGGTAAAACTCACGCTGATTTCCTATCTGCAGCGTCCTCTGCGGCACGGGGCTACGGTTAGCTTTCATACCGGTGCGGCGGAAACGATGGCTAAGGTCCGCCTGCTGGAAGGAGACGCAATTCAACCGGGCGGCACCACCTGGGCTCAGCTTTCCCTGGACAGGCCGGTAGCCGTTGTTAAAGGTGACCGTTATATTATACGCTCTCCCATGGAGACCCTGGGCGGGGGTGGCGTTGTTGATGAACATGCCAGGAGGTTGCGGCGCTTTCGCCCGGAGGTTATCCAGAATCTGAAGGCGAGGGAGGAGGGCACTACCGAAGAGGCGGTCATGGCGCTGCTTGAGGCGAAGCAGCCGCTGGAGCTCTCGGCCCTGGTGGCGGGGTGTAATTTGCCGGCCGGGGAAGCCAGACAGGTAATAGAGTCTCTTGCCCGGCAGGGACAGATAGTGGGCATGGGCGAAGGCGACCGCCGACTCCTCTTAACGGCGGTCGGCTGGCAGCGCCTGGTGGAGAAATCGGCGGCGGTACTTGAGGAATATCACCGTAAGTTCCCGGCCCGTTCCGGTATGCCCAGACTGGAACTGAGCAATCGTCTGAAGCTGGGCAGCTATGCGGTAGCGGCACTGGCGAACCTCGTCAAACAGAAATCTATCGTTGAAGATGGCGGCCATATGCGCCTGCCCGCTCATACCATACAGCTTACTCCGGCGCAGCAGGCGAAGATAGATGCCTTCCTGGAATCTCTGGCTAGGAACCCTTATACCCCGGATAGTGAACTCATACCGGAGGCCGATTTGCTTAATATGCTTATCGGGCAGGGCAGGGTGGTAAAGGTAAGCGATAATGTGGTCTTTTCTACTTCAGTCTATGATGATATGGTGGAGAGGGTAACGGCTCATATAAAGTTGAATGGAAAGGTAAGCCTGGGTGAGGTAAGGGATATGTTCGGGGCCAGCCGCAAGTATGCCCAGGCCCTCCTTGAGCATCTGGACAAAGAAAAGGTCACCCGCCGCGTTGGCGACGAACGGGTACTTTACTAGAACTGTCTGGAAGTTGATAGATTTTCCCCTGCTATTCACACTTTCTCGTTAGTAGTATAATATATCTAATCAAATAAAGGAGAGGTTTTGCCATGTGGGGATGGTTTACTGACTATAGCATATGGATTCTTGTTATCGCTGGCTTGGTTGTATTCCTGCTTCTCTTATTCAGTGAAGGGGTTCGGAGTATCATTGCCAGGATAGAACCGGACAAGTGGCAGAAGAAAGCGGTTGGAAGCATAAATGCCGTCTTCTGGACTATTGAGGGGATCGCCGTGGTGATAATGGCAGTGGCTTTTATAGCCATCACTCTATCCCGCGAAGGTGCCCATGCTATGGTAACTATGGAGACTATACAGACTTGGTTTCTGGACTACGGCGTCAAAATTATCATTATTCTGGTGGTTGGGGTTGTGCTGTGGATTGTCCTGAAGCAGACTTTACCGCCAATGGTACGCCGTATCATGGCGCGACCACGAGGGGGTGAAAGCCGGGAGGGGATGAAGAAGCGAGCCAATACCCTTCAAGGTGTGTTTCTTGGACTTGGAAGGGTTGTCATTATATTGATGGTCATCCTCATGATTCTGTCTGAGTTCGTGTCTATCGGCCCGCTGCTGGCTGGTTTGGGCGTGGCCGGTATCGCTGTCGGGTTTGGTGCCCAGTACCTTATAAGGGACCTCATTGCTGGTATCTTCATCCTGATGGAGAACCAGTACCGGGTGGGCGATGTAGCCAAGGTAGCCGATGTCACCGGCCTGGTAGAGGAGATAAATCTAAGGAAGACAGTGCTCCGTGACCTGGACGGTATCGTTCACCATGTGCCTAATGGTGAAATCAGGGTAGCCAGCAACTACACCCGCCACTTTGCCCGTGTCAACCTCGATATTTCCGTAAGCTATGGCACCGACCTTGACTTTGCCATTGAGGTAATAAATCGGGTATGCAAGGAAATGGCCGAGGAAGAGGAGTGGAGCAAGGTTATCAGGACGGTACCTAAAGTGCTGAGGGTAAACAGTCTGGGTGATTCAGGGATTGACATAAAGATAATTGGTGATGTAAAACCCCTTGAGCAGTGGAATATTATGGGTCAATTAAGGCTCCGTATCAAGAAGGCCTTCGACGCCGAGGGTATTGAAATACCCTGGCCGCACACCAAGGTATACTTCGGCAATAAGCCGGGCGACTAGTCCCCGTTGCTGATTAGGGTGTGCCTTAATTATTAATTAAGATTGTGACAATGGCAGGGCATACCCGTGCATCTATGGATATGCCCGAAAATCCTTTTTTAATCAGGTAAGAGCCTGTAATAACGCTACTGGTATCCCCCCGTAATATAGTCGTGCAGATAGCGAACATGCGTGGCACATTCGGTAAGTCGTTCCTCGATAACATCCCGTATTGACAGCATGCCCACAACCTCAGGCCCGACCATTATCGGGAGATGCCTGACGCCTTTTTCGGTCGTGGTTTTCAGAATTTGCTCCAGGTCATCCTCGGGGACGCCCACGATTACTTCCCTGGTCATCAGGTCTTTAACTTTTATTTTGGTAATATCGTTATCGTGTTCGTGCAGCCCGTATAATATATCTCGTTCTGAGAGGATGCCGACGAGCATCCCGCTGGCGTCACATACCGGCATAGCACCTATCTTGGAATTAAAGAGTTTATCGATAGCCTCGGTGACAGCGTCATTGGGTCCCACCTTGATAACCTCTCTCTGATTAATCCTGGTAATATCCTTTATCTTCATAATACCCTTACCCCCCTTCATGATATATATAATGATTTTACCAAAAATGCAGCTATTCTACTAGTAAAATGGGATTCCGGGAAAGTGGTAGCCGCAATCAAGGCTGGAGTATGGGGATGCACCGGGTACCTAGAGGTAAGCTGCTGGCAGGTAATGCATTAAACCTGTATCTTATTTGGCTCAATCATTGGTATGGTTTTTCAGGATTAAACTCATACCATTGTTTTCTTCAATCACTTCATCAATTAATGGAATATCATTAAAGATATCAAGCAGTGGCAACGGTTCCTTTACCTTGAACAGCACTGACATCTCTTTCTCAGAAGCGTTTTCCTGAACGTACTTTATGCCGGGGATATTGGCCAGATAATTCATAAGGTCTTTTAAGTGCCGGTATTCAAATGAGGATATAGATTTTAGCTCAACCTGTCCGGTAAAAAGAGGGCTGTTGCCGTTTTTTCCGTTAGATTTCTCGCCCATTAGTCGTACCGATAGCACTGTATTCTCGGCTAACTCCATATCTTCATCTGAAGGGGCCGCAATATTTTCTACACTGGTTTCCCCTTTTTCAAAAATTCCTGTGGTAATATGTTCAAGCGCATTCTGAGCTTCAGAAATAGCATCGGATAACTCGGTAAATTCTGTCCGTAATTCATTCTCGAATTCAGTAATGGTGTTTTTAGCTTTATTCATGATTCCCATGACCGTTCTGTTTACTTCTGTACTGCTGGAAACGACCTCTGTAATCATTGTTTTCGCTTTATCCTGTGCGTCGAGGATAATCTGAGATGATTGTGCATGCGTATCATCCCGGCATTTTCCGGTGATTTCTTTGATGAGTTGCTCGATTTCCTCCCTTGAGGCGGTGATTATTTCAGTTCTTTCTTTTTCGGATGCTTGCCTGGCTCGTGAGAGAAGGTCATCGGCGTCTTTCCTGGATTTTTCTAATATTCTGTCCACCTGTGCCTGTGTCTTTTTTTTTGCCTCTTTCTTAATAGTCTCTTCAGCTTCGATAAGCAATTGCTTGGCCTGGAGCTTGGCCTCATTAATAATCTCGGCAGCCGCTTTATTAGCCTCCCACTCTACCTCGGCACGAAAACTATCTGCTTTCGCCTGTTTTTCAGCAACAATGTCTTCCTGATTATCAATATCGGCATCAATGATATATTGTGAGTCCGCGCTGTATTTCTGGAGGTCTTTTTCGGTCGTTTTCTTGGTAATCTCCTCTATTTTGGCGCGGTATTCGTCAAAAATTTTGGTGAACTGGTCGTTCTTTAATTGAGTATCCATCTGTCGTTTAGCCATATTATCTCACTCTCAGGATTCTTCTATGGGAAAAATAATAGAATTCTGCTTTCCCCTTTAAATATTTTAAACCTTTAGAGTTAATTTATATATAGATATGTATAGTAAGTTATTACCCTGTACTTTAGTATAGGGTAGCTTATTATCCCTTACTTTAGTAGGGGATATTGGAGATACCACGTGGTTTCCGCGCCGTTCGCGTTCACTCTTGAGGCATGGATTATCTGGACTTCATCGCCGGGCATGGAGGAATACCGCGGGGGAGATTCTCCACGCGGCCCTGTTACCGGTATTCACGGTGAACCCCCCAGGGGATAGGCCGCCTGACAAATGATGGTTATGATTGTTGCCTATACGTTAGATATCTACCTGACAGTGGACTATAGAACACCAGCTTATTCTGGGCTGCTATTGACCTTATATATCTCTATAATATCGTCTCTATAGCATCTCCATACTTACCTATCTGGTAACATACCTGTATCATCAGCATGCCTGCTATCCGAAAATACTATCGTAATCAGTACTAATATGGGATTTACGGCAAGCTTGAAAACGCATTAATGTTAAATCAGGATTAATTGGGCGGAGTCAGCATTATGGAAATTCACCATGCAACCAATAAAGCGGCACAAAAGTGGCAAATCCCGGAACCGCTTAGCGCCAATGACGAAGAGCCTCTTAGCGGTAATGATGAAAAGCTTCTTAGTGACAATAATGAAAAGCCTCTTTTCGCACTCTGCCCGTACTGTGGCCGGGAAGGATATTATCAGATTCCTGGATTCTACGAACATTGTACGTATTGTGGTATTGACAGGATATCATTAACAGGACAAGAGGAGTAATTCGCCAGATAAAAAAGTAGTTAAGGCAGGTATCAACCATGATATATATTACTGAGCGGGCTAAACAGGAACTAAAAAGACTGCTTGACACTAAGGTAAACTGGCCGGGGGCACGCTTGAGGTTCATGGATAGAGGTCAGGGAAGGTTCGGCTTGGGTATTGATATCGAGAAGCCGGATGATATAGTAATGGAGTTTGAAGGTGCTAAACTGATGGTTATTGAGCCCAGACTGGCCACCGACATCAAACACTTCATGCTTGATGTTGACGATACCCCTGGCGGTCCTGAGTTGGTCATTATTGAAGAAGTAACCAAGCAATGGTCTGCCACGGATGCAGTTGATTGGATGCCTTTATCACCCGCTTCATTCTGTGACAACTAATTTCATCTGTAGAGTTATCATCACATTCTGTATTCCAGTATGTATTCGGTAGTAGCCCTCTGCACAACTTAGGGCTATCCTTAAAGCTAACTTCCCTCGAATATCTCGGCACCATCTCCAAACTCTCCAATATACCCAGGTCCGTGATGGTCATGACAATTAATCCAGCTTCGCCTGACTCTATACAGGTTTTATCTAGAGTAGTAAATCTAGCCTACTTCATACTAAATCCTAACCTGCTTCTAACCTTATACATATATGATACTATAGAGGTTTTGGTTCTCAAATTAATAAAAAATGAACGTTAAAAAGTATCTATATATAGCCATTATCGTACTCTTATTATTATTTCTATTGGCGATAGCTCTAAGCGCTGAGTTCAGTTTTGCGAAAATTACTTCTGACCCTTATGGCTTTATTGTTAACTTTCTGGAACTGTGGGCACCTGCGGTGGGTGCCATAGGAACTGTTATCGTTGCCATCGTTATTATTTTAGTGCTGAATTACATCCGTAGAAGTCAGGAGAGAGAAAAGGAACAGTCTGTATACGCGTTGCACGATGAAATTGATATCAATCTGTCTGTTATCGTGCCTTTACGTCACAGGATTGAAAATACAATAGAACCTTACGGTACAGAAATCCGGCTTGGCTTGTCTACGCAAGACCGTCAGTTATTGTTTGAAGATATTGATACAACCGTGTTTGACAGCATGAAAAACGCTGGCAATCTTCGTTGGCTTGATTCCATACGTATGGAAGTAATATCATGCTATACCCTTATCAAGCGTTATAACCGTGACCAATGTTTTCAGGAAAGCCATACCGCGCTATTAAGTAAAATACATACGCAGCTTCAATATGCACAGAGGAATCTCGAAGACACTTTTAATTTCTTGCCTCACTATACCAGGGATAAAAAAAACAGCGTGAAATATAGAATCGAAGAAGAACTGGTACTAACACGTTGAGCAAAGACGTTGAGCTATAACGTGGGGTACTTATTATATTTGTTATTTGCCTTTATTTAAAACTGGAGCCAAAAGACAAATAGAATGGAAGCACCCATATGAACTAGGATATTACTGAGTTAATAGCACATAAATTACCATTTGCCAGTTTTATAGCGTGCTATCCCCATAGCGATAAGACCTACACCGAAACCAATGATAATTGCTGATGGCATAAGGTCAAATCCTATACCAACACCAAAGCCAATGACAAGACACCCAACAAATATATAACTACTTAAGCCTGCTTGCTTATTTTCCTTGTCTTTATCAGCCATTTTTGCTCCTATGTTAGAAGATGTTTCTCTTCATATGCTACTTTGACTATATTATACCCATGTTCATTAATACACAAATATAGAGTTTTTATCTTCCTTGAATTTCGAACAGAACAGTGGGTTGCTTCGTTGTTTTCAGTCTATACTACTGCCTTATTTGAAGAGGGGAGTATGTACCATAGAGCAAGTGGATATTCCTTAAAAGCAGGTAATTAGATCTGGCGGGAGCGCATGGGAGTCGAACCCACCGAAGACAGCCTTACTGCCCCCCAACGGATTTGAAGTCCGCGAAGCCCACCGGGACTCATCCGCTCCCAGGGTCTGGATTTAGTATATATCATTGAAAAAAAGCGCCGCAATAGCCGAACGCCGCCGGCCACGCTATGTTTGCAGGTATCAGGATTCGGTCAGGGGTTCTTTAACCACTTCATCTTTTTTTCGGTACACCAGTTTCGCCAGCCAGATGCTCATCTCGTAAAGGACAACCAGTGGCACTGCCACCAGACTCTGGTTTATGGGGTCAAAGGTGGGGGTGATGATGGCGGCGGCAACGAAGGCCATGATAATGGCTATTTTGCGTTTGGCGGCAAGCCACTCAGGCTTGACAATACCTATCCTGGCCAGGAAAGTGGTAACCACCGGCATCTCAAAGACCAGCCCGATGGCTAACAGTAGCCGGGTAATAATGGCGATATAGTTCCCGATTTTTATCTGCGGGGTGGCGATATCGGCGCCGAAGTTAAGCAGGAATCCGGTGGCCGGCGGAATAAGTATGAAATAGCCGAAGACAACGCCTCCCAGGAACATTATCGCTATCCAGGGGAGTATCAGGTACACATACCTTCTTTCTTTCTGGCTAAGCGCCGGCCGGATAAACAGGATTGCCTGCACAGTGATGTAAGGCATGGCGATGATAATCCCGCTGGCGAGGCACACCCTCATAATGGTGCCAATCATCTCTGTCATTTCGATGAAGACGAGGTTGATACCCTGCGCTGGCAGTATCAGGATGTAAAGCAGCCACTCCCAGAATATGAAGGAGATAATGGTGGTGATGACGACAACAATGACACTCCTGATAAGTCGTTTGCGCAGTTCCTGGAAATGGCCTAGGAGGGTGAGCTTTCGTTCGCCGTAAGTCATTTTGCTGGGGGTGCCCCTCCCGCATTGGTGGGCTGGTCATCACTGTTTCCGGTTTTTGCCGTGCTTATAGCTGATGGCGCTTTACCGGTCTTTTCTTCTTTTGGCGGAGATGGCGGCGGTTCGTTCCGGGTTGCGTCCATCTCCCTGGCAACGGCTGTGGTAAGGTCAGCGCTGGCTTTTTTTATGGCGCGTACCGTCTTCCCCAGTGTCTTGGCAAATTCTGTCAGCTTGCCAGGCCCCAGTATTATCAACGCTAAAATGAGAATTAGCAGTATCTCCCAAGTACCTATACCGAGAAATCCCATCCCTCACCTTTTTCGCGCTATCTTCACCTGCAGTGCCGGGCAGAGATAGCTGTTTTTTGACTCTGTTCTGGCGATGTAATGCCCGTCCTAGCTCTTGGCAGCTTTCTTGGGGACAGACTTCTTGGGCTTGGGGCTGGCTACCTCTTCTTCCTCTTCTCCCTCTTCACCGGCTTGCCCCCTCTTGAAAGCTCGTAGTCCCTTGCCGATGGCACTACCGACCTGAGGAAGTTTCCCCACGCCGAAGACGATGAGGATAATTACCAGAATGAGAACAATCTCCCAAATTCCAAAGCCCTTAAACATGGCACATCCTCCTACCTTTTGATTGACTTCCCTGTAGACGCCAATCTAATTATACTAAGCGTCTGACCCTCTTGTCTATTTGGCAGCTCTGCCGGTTGATATTAATAGGTCTGGCTGTACTCTATCGTATCAGCTCCCGGCATCTTTATTCCAGGCCTATTTCCTTCAAGACGACACCGACTATTTCCGGCAATTTTCTTTGTAGCTCAGCGGAAAGTTCTGTTCCAAAGCCTATTTCCTCGGGTTCAATACCGATGATAACGATTTCCGCCGGTTCGTTTCCCATCAGGGACATGAGCTTCAGGTTTTGTTCCACGCCCAGTTCGTGAGCTGAAAGTAAAGTGCCGCCTTCTTCGGATAAGTCCCGGGGCAACAAACGGTAAATAGTCCCCGGTTTCCCTCCTGCTTTAGCGGCATCGATGATAATCAGTTTGTCTCCAGCTTCTGTATAGGCGATTAAATCCGGCGCCGTCCCGCCATCTATTATCCTGACGTACTCTGGCAGGTCGGTTTTCTGCAGCGACTCCACGGTATGGATGCCGATTCCTTCATCCTTGAGCAGCAGATTGCCGACGCCAATCACCACCACTTTTGGTGGCCTTTTTCTGGTATCGCTTTCAACGTGTTCTTGAGTCATCATGTCCTCGGCTAGCATATTCTGGGCAGCAGCTCTCCGACCGGCATATCAACGATACGGGACGCTCCCAGACTGGTTTTCATTACCACCTTTCCGGGGTGTTCGGCCACCACCTCGCCGATAATGGCCGCCTCTCCGCCGTACTTATTCCGCTTTATCTTCTTCAGAATAAGGTCGGCGTCATCCGGGGCGACAACGGCAACCAGTTTTCCCTCGTTGGCGATGTAAATGGGGTCGAACCCGAGCAGTTCGCAGGCAGCCAGCACCGCCTTGTCCACCGGGATTTTATCCTCTTCTATCCTGATGCCGACATCGGACTGCTCGGCGAAGTCATTGAGGGTGGTGGCCAGTCCGCCGCGGGTGGGGTCGCGCAGACAATGTATATTACCGGATGTTTCCAGCATCTCCGCCACCAGCTTGTTCAGGGGGGCGCAATCGCTCGGCACGGGCACCTGGAATTTGAGTCCTTCACGCTGACTTAATACGGCGATACCATGGTCGCCTATATTGCCGTTAATGATAACAATGTCTCCGACTCTGGCGTTGGCCGCCGAGATATCTACACGTTCCGGCACGATACCGATACCGGCGGTATTGATGAACAGCTTATCGGCGCTGCCCCGGTTAACTACTTTCGTGTCTCCGGTAACAATGGTCACTTCAGCCTCGTCGGCTGCTTTCTTGATGGAAGCGATTACCTTTTTAAGGTCGGCGACGGCAAATCCTTCTTCAATGATAAAAGACAGGCTTAGATAGAGCGGTCTGGCGCCGCTCATAGACAGGTCGTTGACGGTGCCGCATACGGCCAGCTTTCCGATATCGCCGCCGGGGAAGAAAATGGGGTTAACTGTATAGCTGTCGGTGGTAAAAGCCAGGCGGCCGCTTAATTCAAAGACGGCTGAGTCCTCCAGTTTATTCAGTATCGGGTTAGCCAGGTGCGGCAGGAAGCTCTGTTCGATAAGGTCGTGGCTGAGCTTACCGCCGCCGCCATGAGCCAGCAGTATTTTATCTTCCATGTTCATCGAATTTATTTTACAACCCACCCCCTTTATCCCCCTCCCTTGGCAAGGGAGGGGGAAGATTTGGAAAAGAGGGGCGTCAGCCCCTCTTAAACTCCCCCTCAAACGTTATCATCTCCATAGTGATAATAAGTAGCGCAGCTTCCCTCGGCGGATACCATACAGGGACCTACCGGGTGTTCCGGTGTGCACTTTGTACCGAATAGCCGGCAGTCCAGGGGTGTGCTGACACCGCGCAGGATACTGCCGCAGATGCAGCCCCGGGGTTCATTGGTGGGGCCGGGGTCAATCTCAAACTTCTTCTCGGCGTCATATTTATCGTAGGGCGCTCTGGGCTGGAGGCCGCTTAAAGGTACTACGCCGATGCCGCGCCAGTTGGCATCGGCTACCTCAAAGACTGTTTCCATCAGGCGGACAGCCTGTGTATTGCCTTCAGGCTTCACCCCGCGCCGGTAGGCGATTTCCACTCCGGGCTGTTCCGTCTCAATCTGGTTGACCAGCATATCGACAGCAAGCAGCATATCAAGCGGCTCGAACCCGGAGACGGCACAGGCGATGCCGTATTCATCGGGGATGAATTGATAGGGATGGGAGCCGATGATAGTGCTGACGTGCCCGGGGCAGATAATGCCGCTGAGCCTGACCTCGCCCAGGTCCAGGAGGGCTTTCATTATCGGCGGACATATTTTATGGAGAGATAGGACGTAGTAATTATTTATTCCTTCCTCCTCTGCCTGCAAAATCGAGGCAGCAACAGTGGGTGCGGTGGTCTCGAAGCCGATGCCGATAAAGATAATGTGTTTATCCGGATTCTCGCGGGCGATAGCCAGGGCATCCTGTACCGAATAGACAATTCTGACATCAGCACCTTCGGCTTTTACCTGCTGTAGGCTGGAGTGACTCCCCGGCACCCTGACCATGTCGCCGAAACTGGTAATGATAACACCGGGCAGCCGGGCGAGGGCAATTGCCCTGTCGAGGTCGGCAATGGCCGTAACGCATACGGGACAGCCCGGGCCGGAGAGCATCTCGATATTATCGGGCAGAAGCTGGCGCAGGCCGTGCTTGAAGATAGCCACGGTATGCCCGCCGCAGAATTCCATCAGCCGGGTGTGTTTACGCGAGCGCTTGTGAATCCTATCCAGCAGCTTCCTGCCAAGTTCCGGGTCGCGGTACTCGTTAACGAATTTCATCGATTACAGCCTGTCATTCAGCTTGCTTCACTTAGTTCCTTTAATAATTTAAGAGTCTCCGCAGCCTCAGCCGGGTCGATGATGCTGATAGCGTAGCCGGTGTGCAGCAGCACGTAATCGCCCACCTTTGCCTCGGGGGTAAGCTGGAGGCTTATCTGGCGGCTGACGCCCTCGATATCCGCCTCGGCCTGCTGTCCTTCAATTGATTTAATCAGTGCCGGTATTGCCAGACACATAATATTACCTCTTACTCTTTATCTTATTACCAATGCCCCATGTGCCGAGAAAATCTCCAACCGTATAATAACCCTCTGAATTTTCTGTAAAAGTGCAAATGCAGATAGGGTCTATTTTCCTGAGGTCCGGCGTGTCGTTCGTAAAGCATTCCTCTGATATGTAGGTCTCTATGATTTTGCCGATTATGAGCGAATTGTCTCCTAATGAGATAATCTGGTAGACCTCGCATTCTATATTGACCGGGCATTCTTCGATGAGCGGGGCGGTATCCAGATTACCGTAAAGTATATCGAAATTACAGTCTTTTACTTTATCTGTTTCAGAGCCGGAAACCATACCACAGTAGTCCGTTTCCTTTACCATATCCGCGGAAGGTATATTGACCGAAAAAGTCATGTTCTTACGTATGCCTTCCAGTGAGTACCGTGTATTTTTGATAACAACCAGTATCGTAGATGGTTCCTCGCTGGTGACACTGGCCCAGGATACCGTAATAAAATTGGGTTTGTCATCGAGATAAGTGCCTACCAGTATTACCGGTTTGGGATTGAGCAGTCGCTGAATTCCCATCTTTATTTTCCCCATAGACCTGTCTCCTTTGGTTTCATTGCTGAAACTGTGCTATCACTACTTGCCCTAAAGCAATACCCCCATCGTTGCACGGTACCTGCCGGTGAGTGTATACGTTAAATCCAGCTGATTCTAGCAGGGCTAACGCTCTCCTCATCAGGAGCCGATTCTGAAAAACCCCGCCGCTCAGCGCCACGCTTTTAATGCCGGTTTCTGCCGATATTCTCTGGCACAGCTCTACTATCATCCGGGCTATGGTATTGTGGAAACGGGCGGCTATAATTGTCTCAGGCAAGTTACTGTGCAAATCATCGATTATTGCGGCGAAGGTATCCTGGAGCTTGATAACGTTCACGCCGTCCTGCTCGATAACAGAGAACGGGTAGTCTCCGGTTTCACTGGCTTCATCGCAGGCAATCGTCTCCAGGTCGATTGCCGCCTGTGCTTCATATTCTATAACGCCTCGGACGCCGATGAGGGCGGACACGGCGTCGAAGAGACGGCCACAGCTGGAGGTCAGCGGCGTGTTAATACTCTTTTCCACCTGGCTTTTAATGATGTCAACCTCGGCATCATCAACCTGTTTGAAGAGGGGCAGCTTGCGGTCTAAATCTATGCCCAGCGACAGCATATAGCCGATGGCGGTGCGGTACGGTTTCCTGATAGCCAGGGTGCCGCCCGGCAGTGGGAGATATTCAAAATGCCCCATGCGTGTGAATCCCTTGTAATCAGCCGTGAGAAATTCACCGCCCCAGATATGGCCGTCGGTGCCGTAGCCGGTGCCGTCGAAAGATACCCCGATGACCGTTGCTTCCAGGCCGTTGTCCGCCATGCAGCTGGCGATGTGGGCGTGGTGGTGCTGAATTGGAACGAGTCTTAAATTTTCTCTTGTGGCAGCTGTTGAAGCGTATTTGGTGGCAAGGTACTCCGGATGCATGTCGTGGGCTATAATCTCCGGCTCTATTCTGAATAACCTCTTATAAAGCGCTATAGTATTTACAAAATGCTCCAGCGTTTCCATGTTTTCCATGTCGCCGATGTGCTGGCTTAAAAAGGCATGATTGTCCCGTGTCAGACAGAAGGTGTTCTTCTCCTCGGCGCCGCAGCCCAGTATCTGCTGGCTGTTATAATTGAGGTGGGTTGGGTAGGGGGCATAGCCGCGGGCGCGCCGCACGAACCGGGGAACATCCCTCTCCACTGTCACCACACTGTCATCATAACGGGCATAGATGTCACGGTTGTGCATCAGGAAAAAATCGGCAATGCCGCCGAGTCGCCTTATTGCCTCGTCATTATCCTTGGCGATGGGCTCCTCGCTGAGGTTGCCGCTGGTCATGACGAGTGGAATGCCGGTCTCGCGGAGCAGGATATGGTGCATAGGGGTATAGGGGAGCATGATGCCGAGGTACTTCAATCCGGGGGCTACGGCTTGAGTTATCGATGAATCAGCCCTCAACTTCATAAGGACGATAGGACTGCCCGGCGAGGTGAGCAGGATTTCTTCCTCTTTATTTATTTCGCAGTGTTCTCTTACCTCATCAAGAGACGATACCATTACCGCCAGAGGCTTGGCGGGGCGGTTCTTTCTCTGCCGCAGTCGATTGACCGCTTTCTGGCTGGTGGCATCGCAGGCAAGCAGAAAACCGCCCAGTCCCTTAACGGCGACAGTTTCGCCCTCTCTCAATAGCTGGCTGGTCTTGTTAATTGTGTCCGTACAGGATATCGGTTTGCCTTCGGCATCCACCAGTTCCAGCTGCGGACCGCATACCGGGCAGGCATTGGGTTGTGCATGAAAGCGGCGGTCGAGGGGGTCGTCATATTCCTGCTGGCATTCGGGGCACATCCGGAAGCGGTGCATGGTCGTGTTGGGGCGGTCGTAGGGAATATCGGCGATTATGGTGAAGCGGGGGCCGCAGTTGGTGCAGTTGGTGAATGGATAGCGGTAGCGGCGGTCCTCTGGATTCAGGATTTCTCCCAGGCACTCCGGGCAGGTGGCGATATCGGGGGAAACAAGCTGGTATTTGCCTTCCTCGGCGATGCTGTGGCGGATTTCAAATTTTTCATAGCTGGCCGTTGACTGGCGGCGTCTGGACGTAACGGCGATATCCTCGATGCGGGACATGGGTGGCGCCATCTCCTCCAAATTGTGCAGGAAACGTTCGATGTCTCTATCGTCTCCCTCCACCTCAATCCTGACGTCCTCCGAGGTGTTGCACACCCATCCCCCGAGGTTTAGTCTGGTCGCCGTCTGGTAGATAAAAGGCCTGAAGCCAACGCCCTGCACCACGCCCCTGACGCTGATATGAGCCAGGCTGAGAGTCGGTGTTTTCACCATTGCATTTACCGCTCTTTCTTGTTTTTAACCCCGGATTCCAGCCAGGAGAACCACGCTTCCATACCCTCGCCGGTCTTGCAGGATACAGGCAGTATGATAACATCGGGATTGAGCCCGGTGACTACTTTCTTAAAGGCATTGACATCATAGTCAAGGTACGGCTGAAGGTCGATTTTATTGAGTAGCACCGCGTCGCTGTCGGCGAACATCGCCGGGTATTTAAGCGGCTTATCGTCGCCCTCCGGCAGGCTTGAAATCATGACGCGTCTGTGCTCACCCAGGGCAAACTCGTTCGGGCAGATGAGGTTTCCGACATTTTCAATAAGCAGTAACTCGGTATCTTCAAGGGGCAGACTGTTCAGGGCGCTTTCTACCATGTTGGCATCCAGGTGGCAGCCACCCTCGGTATTAATCTGGACGACCGGTATCCCCATCTCGCTGACTTTCTCGGCGTCAACGCTGGAGGCAACGTCGCCCTCGATTACCGCAATTTTCACCTTTTCTTTCATCTGGTTGATGGTGCTCAGGATAAGGCTGGTCTTGCCGGCTCCCGGGGAAGACATTATATTGACTGTCAGAACGCCGTGCGTATCCAGCCTCTTTCGATTAGCCCGCGCTTTTTCTTCGTTGGCGCCCAGGATATCTTCGCCTATCTTAATAACCTTTACTGTCATTCATTCCACCTCGATACTTTCCATATAGCATTCACGCCCGGACACTATCTCGATTCCTATCTCGTGGCAGTCGGGGCAGGACCAGTCATGATTGCTGGGGGAGAAGACTGTCTCGCAGTTACGGCAGCGTAGCCTGGTGGGCGTGCTTTCAAAAGAAAGGCCGGCGCCGCTGGCTATAGTATCCTTGCTGAGGAAGTCAAAGTAGAACTGGACGCACTCGCTGACGACGCCCGAAAGCTCGCCGATAACCAGGTTAATCCGGGTAATCTTGCTGGCTTTGGCTTCGTTAGCCTTTTCCAGAGCCATGGATAATATGCTCTCGGTAATGCTGTATTCATGCATTTTACTTACACTTTCATTATAGAGCAGTGTAGAATGAGGGGCAAATAGGGTATTTTCATGAGGCCTCCACCCCGTTCCCACCCCTTCGTTGATATCTTTTCCCACCCGCCGCCCTCGTATCATCTGCGGTTTGTCCTGTGAAATATCCCCCACCCCACGGGGCGTTTAAGAGGGGCGAAGTCCCCTCTTTCTTTTACTTCCCCCTCTCCTGTGAAACCCCCTTCGGAGAGGGGGACACAGGGGATGAGGTAGATAGAAAATCCTAATCACCAGGGGGGAGATGGTTGTAAAATCACGAAGTTGGGGTGAGGCCGGGCGATAGACTAAATGTCCATAGGAGTCTGGGCAAATCAGCAATTTACTTCCGTCCCTCACTATGTTATAATTTCGTGTAACTGTTTTTTATTAATATAAGGTGGGAGAGGTATACTTTGGACAAAGAGAAGAAGGCGGAGATAATAGGTAATTATCAGGCTCGTGAAGGAGATACCGGCTCTACCGAGGTACAGGTAGCGCTGCTTACCGAGAGGATAAACCAGTTAACCACCCATATGGCAGCCAACCGCCACGACTATCATACCCAGCGGGGCTTACTCAAGCTTGTCGGGCAGAGGCGAAGGCTTTTGGCTTATCTCAGCCGGGAGGATATGGCGCGATATAATAAACTTATCAAGAGGCTGGGACTGCGCAAGTAAAGCCTTTTGGATGGAGGGGGTATTTTTTGGAACCACAATCTTTTAGTTGCGACGTTGGTGGTCGCAACCTCACTATTGAGACGGGGAAGCTCGCGGGGCAGGCTAATGCCGCTGTAACTGTCACTTACGGGGAGACCGTCGTACTGGTTACGGTCTGCTTTAACAGGGAGTCGCGGGAAGGGGTGGATTTTCTGCCCCTGACCATTGACTACGAAGAAAGACTCTACGCCGCCGGTAAAATCCCGGGTGGCTTTATCAGGCGGGAGGGACGTCCCAGTGAGGCGGCTACACTGGCTTGTCGGCAGACGGACCGTCCCATACGGCCGCTCTTGCCCAAGGGGTGGCACAGTGATATCCAGATTATTACCACTGTCCTTTCTGCTGACCAGGAGAATGATCCTGATATATTGTCGGTCATTGGAGCTTCGGCAGCACTATCACTGTCCGAGATACCCTTCGACGGGCCGGTGGGCGCCGTTAACGTAGGCTATATTGATGGTGAGCTCGTGTTAAACCCGCTTTTAGCCCAGTTCGAAGAGAGTCTGCTTGACCTCGTTGTCGTCAGCACCAGGGAGAAGGTTATCATGGTGGAAGCAGGGGCCAAGGAGGTCTCTGAGGATATCGTTCTCAAGGCAATCAAGTTGGCTCACCAGGCTAATCAGGATATTATCGGACTGCAGGAACAGCTGCGGCAGGCGGTAGGAAAACCGAAGGTGCCGGTCCCTGTCACTGAGCTTAATGAGGAGGCGGTATCGGCTGTTGCCGGTGTTGCCGATGAAGCATTATCTCGGGCTTTTGATATTGCCGACAGAGAGTCCCGTGAGCGGGCGCTGGCCGACCTCAAGGCTGGGCTCCTGGAGAAATTCGGCGGAACTTATCAGGAAAAGGAAATCCTGGAGGCTCTTGATACGCGACTTAAATACGTGCTGAGGATGCGTATACTTGACAAACAACAGCGTATCGGCGGGCGTGGTATTACCGAAATACGTCCTATCAGTTGTGAGGTGGGGCTGTTGCCGCGTACTCATGGCTCCGGACTGTTCACCAGGGGGCTGACACAGGTGCTGACTATTACCACCCTGGGCTCCACCCGGAAAGAGCAGATGCTTGACGGCCTGGGTATCGAGGAGAGCAAGCGCTTTATGCACCACTACAATTTCCCGGGGTACTCCAATGGCGAGGTGAGGCGTGTTGGTTCAACCAGCCGCCGTGAAATAGGGCACGGCGCTCTGGCGGAGCGGGCCATGGCACCGGTGCTGCCGGGTGATGAGGATTTCCCGTACGCTATCCGTCTTGTCTCGGAAGTCCTGAGTTCCAACGGTAGTACCTCTATGGCCAGCGTTTGTGCCGGCAGCTTGTCACTTATGGATGCGGGTATACCGGTAAAGACAGCCGTCGCCGGGATAGCTATGGGTCTGATTACCAGTGAGGATAACGGCAGGTTTGTGGTGTTATCTGACCTTGAGGGTCAGGAGGACTTCAACGGAGATATGGATTTCAAGATAGCCGGTACACGTGATGGTATTACGGCCATACAGATGGACACCAAGCTCAAGGGCCTCAGTCTGGAAATCGTGGAAAAGACGCTGGCTCAGGGCAGGGAAGGCCGTCTGTTCATCCTGGATAAAATGGATGAGACTATTAATACCAGCCGTCCTGAGGTCAGCCGCTATGCTCCCAGAATGACCAAGATAAAGATAGACCCGAGCAAGATTGGCGCTGTCATCGGCACCGGTGGCAAGACAATCAGGTCAATCATCGAGGAGACCAAGGCAACTATTGATGTTAGTGACGATGGCACCGTGGTCATTGGCTCGCCGGATATGGAGGCAACTCAAAAAGCCATAGGCATTATTGAGGGACTGACCAGAGATGTAGAGATCGGCGATGTCTATACCGGCAAGGTAACGCGTATTCTCGACTTCGGCGCCATGGTAGAGGTGCTTCCCGGTAAGGAAGGGCTTGTGCATATCAGCGAACTGGCCGACTACCGTGTGGGCAAAGTCGAAGACGAGGTTAATATCGGTGAAGAGGTGATGGTCAAGGTAATCGGCATTGACAATCTGGGCAGAGTTAATCTGTCACGCCGGGCGCTATTTACCAAAGATGGAGAACAGGCGGAGGGAGAGCCCTCGGCTGACTATCCATTCCGTAGGAGCGGTGGGGGTTCCCCACGTTCCGGCTATTCACCCAGAGACAAGTCCCGTCAATCCGGTGGTAGTCGACCGTTCCGGTCGGGCCAGGGCTCATCGAGATACCCTACTAAACGCAGCTAGTATTTTCCCAGTTATTATTGAGGTGTTCTATGATGGAACAGATTAAGGTAGTGGTATATGGTGCATCAGGTCGAGTTGGGCAGGAGGTGGTAAAAGCCGTCTGCCAGGACGCGGAATTGCAGCTTGTGGGCGCTGTAGACGTACAGGTGTCTGCCGATTCGCTGTCTTTGCCTGACGGTTCGGGCACGGTGCCTTTTTCGGCTGACCTTGGCGCCATCCTGGACAGCTGTAAGCCGGATGTAGTGGTGGATTTTACGGTAGCTAAGGCTTCCATGCCGGCCGTGCGTACCTGTGCCGGGCGTGGTGTTAATATGGTTATCGGAACCACCGGGTTTACTGCCGATGATATCAACGAGATGGAGAGGTTGGCCGCCGCTGATAATGTCGGCATCGTGCTTGCGCCCAATTTCTCTCTTGGCGCTGTCCTGATGATGCATCTGGCTAAGATTGCCGGGAAGTACTTCGACCATGCCGAGATTATAGAACTGCACCATGACCGCAAGGTGGATGCGCCTTCGGGCACCTCCCATTTGACTGCCAGGGATATGGCTGCCGCCAGGGGTAAGAAATTCATGGCGCCGGCCGTGCAGGGTGAAGCTGCGGTAAGTCGCGGGCAGTCGGTGGAAGGAATAAACATTCACAGTGTGCGCCTGCCCGGCCTGATGGCGCATCAGGAGGTAATCCTGGGTGGGGACGGCCAGACACTGCGGATAAGGCATGACCAGATTAGCCGGGAGGCTTTTATGCCCGGTGTATTGCTGGCTGTCAAAGAAGCGGTTAAACGACCGGGCTTTATCTACGGCTTGGACAAATTACTCGGATTGTGAGGAGACGGTGAAGGACTATCATGTAGCTGTTGTTGGTGCTACTGGCCTGGTAGGCCGGGAGTTCATTAAGATATTGGTACAGCGGAGCTTTCCCATGGCTTCACTCCGCCTGCTGGCTTCAAACCGCTCGGCGGGTAAAAGGCTATTGGTGGATGACCAGGAGATTGAAGTTGAAGAGACTACTCCCGAATCTTTCCGGGGGGTTGATATTGCCCTCTTTTCGGCGGGTGGGGAGACCAGCCGCCATTTCTCGCCGATAGCGGCGCGGGAGGGTGCTGTCGTTATCGATAACAGCTCCGCTTTTCGAATGGACAAGGCCGTACCGCTGGTGGTGCCCGAGGTCAATCCTGAGGACATCCGACTGCATAAGGGGATTATCGCCAATCCGAACTGCTCCACCATTCAGATGGTCGTGGCTTTGTACCCGCTGCATAAAGTCAATCCTATCAGGCGCATCGTGGTTGATACCTACCAGGCGGTAGGCGGCACCGGTACCGCGGCTGTCGAGGAACTCAGGACGCAGACCAGGCAGGTGCTGGATGGGCAGAACACCGTACCTCATGTTTATCCTCACCAGATAGCCTTTAATGTCCTGCCTGAAATTGGCGTGTTTCTTGATAACGGTTACAGCCTGGAAGAATGGAAGATGGTTGAAGAGACCAGGAAGATAATGCATGATGATTCTATTGCTGTCTCGGCTACCTGTGTGCGCGTGCCGGTACTTATTGGACACGGTGAGGCGGTCCATGTAGAATTTTCCCGCCCGATGATGGTGGATGAAGCGCAGCGGATTCTCTCACGGGCCCCGGGAGTGAGGCTGCTGGATGATACGGCCATCAGCCTATATCCGCAGCCGTGGTCGGCGGCCGGTTCGGACGAGGTTTTCGTTGGCCGTATTCGGCAGGATGCTTCACACCCCGATGGACTGGCCATGTGGGTTGTCGCCGATAACCTGCGCAAAGGCGCCGCTCTGAACACGATTCAAATCGGCGAGGAAATGATAAAGAGAGATTGGGTAAGACCGGAAGGAGGCTAGGGAATGAAGAAGCTGGGGCGTGTGTTAACGGCTATGGTAACCCCCTTCACGGAAAGCGGGGAGGTTGATTACGAGCAGGCCAAGAAACTGGCGTTAGCCTTGCTTGATTCCGGCAACGACGGACTGGTACTCGCGGCCACTACCGGGGAGGCTCCGACGCTTACCTGGGATGAAGAGATGCGCCTGATTAACGAAGTGAAATCGGTGGTGGGCGACCGCTGTACTATCGTGGCTTACACCGGCAGCAACAGCACTGCCGAAGCGGTGGAAGCGACCTGTGGGGTGGAGAAAATCGGTGTTGACGCCTGCCTGTCGGTCGTCCCTTATTACAACAAGCCCAATCAGGAAGGTATCTACCGGCACTTCAAAGCCGTCGCCGAGAGCACCAGTCTGCCCGTAATAATGTATAATATTCCTTCACGCGTGATTGTCAATATGACGCCGGAGACCATCATCAGGTTGAGCCAGATTGACAATATCGTCGGCGTCAAGGAAGCCAATGGTGATATGGCCCACGTCGCTCAGGTAATCAGCAATGCCAGGGAGGGCTTCTGCATCTGGAGCGGTAATGATAACGATACCTTTCTCATCATGGCCCTTGGTGGCTATGGCACCATCGGCGTTGCCACACATCTGGTGGGCCGGCAGATTAAGGAGATGATGGACAGCGTCCTGGAAAATGATGTTGTTAAGGCGGCGGCCATTCAGCGCCGCCTTGTGCCGCTGGTAAACGTGCTTTTCATACAGCCCAACCCCGGTCCCGTTAAATACGCCCTCAACCACATCGGCATGAGAGTAGGTGGGCCGCGCCTGCCCCTCGTGCCGCCTGATGAAAAATCAGCAGATAGGATAATAGAGGAACTTGAGAAGCACACCATAGACCTGAAGGTATAGGGCGCCTGTTTCTTTGACTGGCAAATTTCTATTCACCTAAATATATTATCGTGTGAGTTAATTTATGGAAATAGCACTTTGTTCGAAAGCGGATTTTGACCAGATTCTTCGTGATGTTGCGGATTTCTGGGGTGATGAGCGGACCCTGTCGATACACCACCCCATGTTCTTATACGAGTTCGGGAATTCGGCTTTTGTTATGAAAGAGGGAGAGCTCGTCGTGGGCTATCTGTTCGGGGTGTTGTCTCAAACGGCTACCGTTGCCTATGTCCATCTGTTGAGCGTACGCCGTACTCATCAAAGGCAGGGGATTGCGCGCCGACTCTACGAGCATTTTATTGAGTTCGCCAGGGAGAACGGCTGTGAAGAAGTAAAGTCGATTACTTCACCGACCAATAAAGTCTCGGTCGCTTTTCACCGGCGGATGGGCATGAAACTACTGGGAGAACAGGGTGACGAAGGTGTTCCCGTCATTAAGAATTACAGCGGCCCGGGTATACACAGGGTGATTTTCCATAAGCAAATATAAGGTCATAGAAATTCAGGGCATGGCCATATAAAAAGACCGTGCTCGTTTGTCGTCTACACCAAGACTTCAGAAATACAGCCGGAATCCGTGTGCCGATGCGTCGAACCCCAGTGAGCGGTAAAATTCGTGTGCCTGCTCGCGTCTCTTGTTGCTGGTTAACATAATCTTGTAACAGCCAGCCTCTTTAGCTTCGGCTATAATATAGTTCATAAGCAGTTTGCCGATGCCCTGTCTACGGCACTTCTCCTCCACGACCACGTATTCTACCACGGCAAAGGGTGAAACGCCGTGCGAAAGGCCTGGCAGAATAACCAGAACCGCCGTACCGACAATTAAGCCGCTGTCTTCAGCCACCAGAAGCTTGTAACCCGGTATGCTATTTATTTCCTTGAAGACTCGCTGGCAGGCTTCAAGTGATGGCTGCGGTGCATCTGGTGGAGGGGGTGTAAAGGCCAACTGGCGGTAAAGCTCCAGGATGCGCGGTATATCCTGCTCATTGGCTATCCTTACAGTAGCCACGATACGCGTACCTCCGGACTAGAAAATCGGCTGTCTGACTATCGTCTGCTCCCGGCTCCTGCCCACTGAGACCAGACTTGCGGGACAGCCGATAATTTCTTCCAGCCTGTTGACGTACCGCTGGGCTTCACGTGGCAGGTCTTCGAACTTGCGGATATCGACTGTAGAGGTTTGCCATCCCGGCAGCTCTTCATAGATAGGCTGGCACTTTTCCAGCGTAGGTATACTGGCCGGGAAATAATCTATGGTCTTATCATCCAGCTTATATCCCACGCATATCTTCAACTGCGGCAATGTATCGAGAACATCAAGACGGGTAATGGCGGCGGTGGTGAAGTCGTTTACCCGGTTGCTGAAGTGTGCTGCCACGGCATCGAACCAGCCGCAGCGGCGGGGCCGTCCGCTGACAGTACCGTACTCGTGGGCTCGCTCGCGGATGCACTCGCCGATATCATTATTTAGTTCGGTCGGCATCGGGCCGGCGCCTACCCTGGTTTGATATGCCTTGAAAACGCCGATGATGTGGGTAAGTTGTCGGGGTCCCAGCCCTGCGCCCAGGCAGGCCCCGGCAGCCAGGGGTGAGGAAGACGTTGCGTAGGGGTAAGTGCCGAAATCGGGGTCGAGTAGAAAACCTTGGGCGCCTTCCAGGAGGATGGTTTCGTTGCGCTCCAGCGCTTCCGCCAGCATGATGGTGGTATCGCAGATATGCGGGGAAAGACGCTCGGCGTGCTGGCAGTACTGCTGGTAAATTTCGTCCAGCGATAGAGGTTCAGCGCCGTATACCTTGGTCAAAATGTTGTTCTTCTGACTGAGTATCGCGGTAAGCCTGTCCAGGAACACTTCCTTATCCAGGAGGTCGCCGAATCTGATGCCGGTTCTGGCTACTTTATCGGCGAAGGCGGGGCCGATACCCTTACGTGTGGTCCCTATTGCCTTGTTGCCCCGTGCTTCTTCTTCAAGTCCTTCAATAACAATGTGATACGGCATAATCAGATGGGCCCGGTCACTGATGAAAAGACGGGAGGTATCTATGCCGCGTTCGTTCAGTTCGTCCATCTCCTTGAACAAAACGCTGGGGTTGACCACCACGCCGTTGCCGATTATGGATGTAGCCTCGGGATAAAAAATGCCGGAAGGCGTAAGTCTGAGTTTAAATTCCCCGTGCGGGTTGACTACTGTATGACCGGCATTATCGCCGCCGGAAAACCGTACGATGACATTAGCCGATTCCGCCAGCATGTCCACAATTTTGCCCTTGGCTTCATCTCCCCATTGGGCTCCAATAACAGCAATAACCGGCATTTTCCCCTCCCTTAATAAAAATCCAGCATTGATTCTACTACCTGGGACGTGGATTGTCCAATCTGTTTTATCCCTCTATCATTGAAAAAATGCGTTGGCAGCTAGTTTCTTGTCTGGCGCCAGGCATAGAGCAGCCTCTGCCCGACCGTAAAGAAGCTGAAAAAAGCGATTATCGCCAGGGCGGTAACCAGGACGTAATCAAACTGGCTTAGCAGGAGACCCAGCGCCAGGATGATAACCCTTTCCGGCCGGGTGAACAGTCCCACCCTGCATTCCATTCCCAGCGCCTCTATCTTGGCCCGGAGATAGCTGACCATAAGTGAACCGAGCAATGTGACACCGACGAGTAGACTCTCGGCAACCTGCTGTTCCCGGGAGAAAACGAAGAGCAGGCCCAGCAGAAGTATGGCTTCGGACAGGCGGTCAAGCGTGGAGTCAAGGATACCGCCGAACCGGGTAACCCGATTTGTAGTACGTGCCAGGGCACCGTCAAGCATATCGAAAAACCCTGCAACAAGCACCAGCCAGCCGGCGGCAAAAAGGTGCTCGGTTACGATGAGTGCTGTGGCACCGACAGTTAGCCAGAACCCGAGCCAGGTTATCAGGTTTGGGGTGAGTGGTGTTTTAGCTAGAAGCCTGACGACTGGTTGCGTGACATAACCTGCCATGACTTTGCGGGCTTTAGCTAGACCGGTCATTAATCAGCACTTTCCTGAGGCAGCGCCAGCCGGTGAAGCCTCCTTTTCCGGGATTGCTTGTGGCGGCGCTATCTTGTTGAGTGTTTCCTGATAATAATCAATGATTCTTTTGGCGATATGTGCCCAGTCGTATTGCAGCGCCTTGGGTCGCCCTCTGGCACCCATCTGCTGACGCATTGGCTCGTTATTAATCATCGTAAACAGGGCTTCGGTTAATTTCTCCACGTTCCTCGGAGGTACGGAGATGCCTTCGTCGCCATTGGTCAATACATTGGCAAAACCGTCTATGGTCGTGGCGACAATCGGCTTGCCCACGGCCATGGCCTCAAGCAGGACGATACCGAAGCTCTCCCGTCCGGTAGCCGGGAAGCAGACAACATCGGCCGTTTTGTAATATCTGGGTAAATCGCTGTAGGTGGTATATCCGGTAAAAATAACGTCCTCTAAACCGTTTCTGTTAATCTGCCTCTGGTACTTCTTGCGCAGTCTGGTGCCTGGCCCCACGGCAATGAGACGGCAGTTAGGATTTTCTCGCTTAACCTGTTTATAGGCTTTAAGCAGGTAATTGAAGCCTTTCCTTTTCTCCAGTCGCCCGACAAAAAGGATGTTGAACTTATCGTCATTGAATGTATCTATCGGTGACACGTTGTCATTAAAATGCTCGGTGTCTATTCCGTTAGGTATGATGGTATACTCTGCGGGGAAATAGGGACTTACATAGTCCAGGGCTGTTTTGGATACGGCAATGTGGCCGTCGAGCTTACGAAACCATCGGTCGAGGTACCACTTGGCTAAAGGGCCGAACATCGTATACCAGGGCTTGGCTCCCGAAGCATGAAAAGTGCCGACCATCGGTGTGTGTTTTAATCTGAGCGTGGTGGTGCATACCGTTGGCATTAAGGGTTCGTGCAGGTGGCAGATATCAAATTTCTCCCGCTCAAATGCCTCATTTATCTGGGATTCCAGCCGTACGGATACGGTAACACGGGCTATCGAGCCGCTGACCGGAATAGGGCGGGGTGTGCCGATGCGGATAAACCGGTCGCCCAGGGTGTACATCGCCTTTGAGGCCGGGGCGATTATCTTGACATCGTGGCCCATCCGGGTGAACTGCCTTTCCAGGCAGGAGATATGGTTGACAACGCCCCCGGGGTAAGCGAAGTCATAAGGGGATACCAGTGCTATTTTCATGGGCAGCTACTTGGCTACCTCCTGCTTTTTCGTTTGCTTGGCTAAGGCAGACGGCTGGGCGGTAGCCTTGATGAAATCCTCCACCATCTTATGCGCCTCGTCGTCGGTGTACTGTATCGGAGGTGATTTCATGAAATAGGCGGAGGGCGCCGTCAGTTCACCCTTAAGGCCGTTGTCCAGGGCGAGCTTGCAGCACCTGATGGCATCGATGACCACCCCGGCGGAATTGGGGCTGTCCCAAACTTCCAGCTTCATCTCCAGTGTCAGGGGAACGTCGCCGAAGGTGCGTCCTTCCATCTTTATATGGCAGTATTTTCGGTCTTCAAGCCAGGGTACGTAATCGCTGGGGCCGACGTGTATATCCCTTTCATCCATCTTGTAGTCAAGCTGAGACGTAACCGACGTGGTTTTGGATATCTTCTTGGACTCCAGTCGCTCCCTCTCCAGCATATTATAGAAATCGGTATTGCCGCCGAAGTTTAATTGGTAGGTATGCTCCAGCTTTACGCCGCGTTCGCGGAAAAGCCGCGTAAGCACACGGTGGGTAATGGTGGCGCCGACCTGCGACTTGATATCATCGCCGATGACCGGCAGACCCCGGTCGGCAAAGCGTTTCTGCCAGTACTTCTCTTTGGCGATAAAAACCGGGATGCAGTTAATAAGGCCGCAGCCGGCTTCAAGTATCTGCTCGATGTACCATTTGGTGGCTTCTTCACTGCCTACGGGCAGGTAGTTGATGACTACATCGGTCTTGGTTTCTTTCAGGATGCCCACGATGTCGGCTGTAGGCCCCGGCGCTTTCTCGATTATCTGCGAGAGGTACTTACCGAGGCCGTCATGGGTCATGCCTCTGTCTACTTTGACTCCGGTGGTAGGTACTTCACAGAACTTGAAGGTGTTGTTCGGCTTGGTATAAATCGCTTGTGCCAGGTCCTTGCCGACCTTATTTTTATCAATATCAAATGCGGCAACGAAATTGATATCCCTTATGTGATAGCCGCCGAGGTTAACATGCATGAGTCCGGGCACGAATTCACCTTCATTTGCGTTTTGATAATAATGAACCCCCTGTACTAATGACGAAGCACAGTTGCCCGCGCCGATTATAGCAACATTTATATTTCCCATAGTTTCATATCTCCTCTTTCTAATGGATGCCGTGGTAAAAGCTCGTTATGGCTATACCATGCATCGGTTTGAACTATACCCCTTTAGGCACGGGATGTCAAGACTTACAGCTAATTATTTTACATAAAAGAATAACCGTACTGGAATCCGATTTCCGGGTAGCTGTCATAAGCTAGATAAGCACCTTCTTTGGCTGCCACACTCCTTCTTTTCAACCTCAATCGTTAATCGAAAAGTGCGTTTTTGATATCTAAAATCATATCGGTCATTAGCTCAGGCTCCCTGGCCAGATATAACTTTGAGCATTCGATATTGAGCGCGGAATGCAACAGGCCTTGCCTTATCTTTTCAGATATCCTTAAGATTTTACCTACGTGACTCGCTGGAAATATGTAGTTACTTGATATCACTGGCACTTCTATTTTGTTCAGGCTGTGTATAGCCTCTCTAAACTCCTCCGGTGTGAATTCTTTTATTTTTTGTCCGTATAATTTCAGCTCTTTTACTATAAGTTCCACGCGACGCCTGGCCGCCGTTGAAGTATGGTCGAATTCATTGGGGTTCAATGTCCCTGTCTTGTTTTTGATATGCTCAAGCCATTTGGTAGCCGTAAGAAAGAAATATTGCTTATGTTCGTCAGCCAGGATTTGGGCTCTTTCATGGTATTTCGCCTCGATTTTTGTAGCGACGGCAGCCAGTTTCTCCTCGTCTATTATGCCGAATCCCCCTAGTTCGAGGAGTGTTCCGAGAAAACTACTGCTATGAATATAAATCACGAGCCTTTTTAATGCTTTGTTTCTATGATGGAATGCACATGAGGCTGCAATACCGGCAGTGAAAGCGTCAATTGCGGTCTTTGGATAAGGTAAAATATCATCAGGCACTCTGGCTACGCTCCCTGAGTGTGGTGCAACCCAGATTGTTTTTGGCGTAGAACCCCAGACATAGGAATAAAAATTTTCCCAGGCTGAGGATTTTCTGTCATATTCCTTTTTGGTGGTGGCGGCGAAGGCCGTACTGGCAAGCCACTTCATGTTTTCTAAGGCATGAGGCAGCTCCGCGCCATACCGAAGGGCTTCCCGTAATTCCGGCTTGGCTCTATTAAAATCGATACCGTATCTGCCTTCGGCTAAGTCCTGGTCATCAGGTACGCGGGAAGACTTTACCGCGATAAATCGACGGTGACCATCCTGTGAATCATAAACTTCGAAGTTAGGGTTGCTTTCCTTACGTACAAACTCCTGAAGAAACTCTGCATTGACTCCCAGGTAAGCTCCGTGCTCATCTTCATGAACTAACTTCACAGGTCGTCACCTTTTTGTAGCAGGATTTTTACTGCATAATATGCTTTTTAAGGTCAATTACACCACTCTTTATATGGGTTATACCAGCACCTTCTTCGGCTGCCACATCCCCTTATCCGGGATATAGCGTAGTATCGCCAGGAAACGCCCGTCAAGAGAATAGGCGCGGCAGTGTTTCTGTCCGGGGCTACCGTTTTCACCGGGGCTATTGTTTTCCAGAACCACCGGACTCCCCTTCCTGATTATTTCCTCGGTAGCGTCACTGACAACAATAGCCTGATACTGCTGGAGCACCATATCTATCGGATAAACGAAGTGCTGCCAGTAGCCGTAGCCGAAGGCATCCTCGAGCTGAGATATTGAGATAGCGTCCCTGATATCAAAGAGCCCGCATCTGGTACGGATAAGGCTCTTCAGATGGGCACCACAGCCGAGTGCCTGCCCCAGGTCGTTAGCCAGCGAGCGAATGTACGTGCCCTTGCTGCACTCTACCTCTACGGTGGCTACCGGCTTTCGCCATGAGATAAGTTCCAGGCGGTGGATTATCGCCGTGCGGCTTTTTCTCTCGACGGTGATGCCCGCCCTCGCCAGTTTGTAGAGCGGCTGGCCGTGATATTTTACGGCGCTGTACATCGGCGGGGTCTGCTGAATGGAACCGCGGAATGAACCAAGCGCCGATTCGATTTGTTTCCTGTTGATTCCAGTAGTATCTCCTTGCCGGGTAATCTGGCCGCTGTTATCGTAGGTGTCGGTGGCTACCCCGAACTCAATCCGGGCACGATATGTCTTGGTGGTATCGACCAGGAACTCGATGATGCGCGTACCCCGGCCAATGCAGACCGGCAGGACTCCAGTTGCCTCCGGGTCCAGCGTACCGGCATGTCCTGCCCGCTTCTCTCCGCTCAGCTGTTTCACCATGGCAACAATGCTGAAGGAGGTTTTACCACGGGGCTTATTGATATTCAGTATGCCGTCCAAAGCCAGTCCTCATGAGGGGTTGTCAGTCCCGTCTGACCCCTTCTCCCCTTTTTAATTATCTTTTCCCACCCTGCCGCCCTGTATCATCAGCGGCTAATCCCGTAGTTTTATACCCCACCGCCCCCATATATGTCATTGCGAGCCAGAGGCGAAGCAATCTCTATCTTCCGCTTAACCTGACGCCCAAGCTGCTTATCCCGTAGTTTTATACCCCGCCCACCCTGCGGAGAGTTATAGAGAGGCGAAGCCTCTCTTACATATCCTTCCCCCTCCCTTTGAAGGGAGGGGGATACAGGGGGTGGGTTGTTAAAAATCAAATGGGTGAAGTAGATATAAACTCTCTTTCCTTTTGGAGACTGACAAAATTCTGAATAGAATGATAAGGCTCCTGAGGGATTGCTGTTTACGGCCCCTGTTCCTCTCTGACCTGGTCAAGCAGCCGCAGTATATGGTCTCCATGCTCAATGGAGTCGTCCCAGTGAAAACCTAATTCAGGAGTCCGCCGCATTCTTACCTTCTTGGCCAGTTCGGTACGCAGGAAACCGGCAGCTGAATTCAATATTTCCAGTATCTTCTGTTCCTCTTGCCTGCCGCTGATACAGCTGACAAAGACTTTGGCGTATTTCAGGTCTGGAGAGGTGGTAACCTCGGTCACGGCGACGAATTCGTTAAGCCGTGGGTCCCTGAGCTGGCGTTGAATTAACTCGCTGAGTTCTCGCCGGATGAGGTTGTTTACCCGTTCGATGCGATGTGCCATAATCTGAAGTCCGGCTATTATCTGTTAGCCGACTTTTTCCATTCTATAAAATTCCAGTATATCACCGACTTCAAAATCGCCGAAGTCCTTGATGCCCACGCCGCACTCATAACCGGCGGCTACCTCTCTAACATCATCCTTAAAGCGCTTCAGACTGCTCACCGTGGAGTCACTTATTACCTCATCACCCCTTCGCACTCTGACTGACGCATTCCGTGCTATTTTGCCATCGTTAACATAGACGCCGGCTGCCTTGGCTCCCTTGCCGGCCGGGAAAATCGCCCTTACTTCGGCTCGCCCGTCAATAACCTCAGCATAAGTAGGCTCGAGCATACCCTTCAGTGCCTTGTCCACATCATCTGTCAGGCTGTAAATAACGTTATAGTAACGGATGTCTATTCCCTTGGCAGCGGCCACTAACCGGGCGCCTTCCTCAGAGCCGACGTTGAAACCTATGATGAGCCCGTTGGAAGCTATGGCCAGCATGACATCACTCTCCGTAATATTGCCGGTACCGCTGTGGATTGTTCTTACCTGTACTTCACCCGTACCCAGTTGTTCCAGAGAGCTTCTTATTGGCTCGATGCTGCCCTGGACGTCAGTCTTAAGAATAACATTAAGCTCTTTCACCCGTCCGGCACTTATCTGGTCATAAAGGTTATTAAGGTTAACTGATTTACCTGCCAGAGGAGACTTTTGTTCCCTCTCGGCCTTTTGCTTTTCAATGAGGCGCTGGGCTTTGTGTTCGTCGGCCACGGCCGTTAGAGTATCGCCTACCTGAGGCACCGTATTTAAGCCGAGGATTTCGGCGGGGGTCGCCGGCTCAGCCTTTTTTATGCGCCTGCCGACATCGTTAAACATAGCCCTCACTCTGCCCCAGGAATCCCCAACCGCAACAGTATCACCTAGTTTCAAGGTCCCTGTCCGTATCAGTACCGTTGCCAGTGGACCCCGGGTCTTGTCCATCTTAGCTTCAATAACGACTCCGGCAGCCGGTTGATTCGGGGAAGCCTTGAGTTCTTCCATTTCCGCGACCAGCAGCACACTTTCCAGCAGTTCTGAGATGCCGGTCTTCTCCTTGGCCGAGATTTGAGCGCATACGATGTTGCCCCCCCATTCTTCAATAACCAGACCGGCGTCAGCCAGCTGTTGTTTTACCAGTTCCACGTTGGCATTAGCCTTGTCAATTTTATTGATGGCTACCACGATAGGCACCTCGGCGGCCCGGGCGTGGTTTATCGCTTCGATAGTCTGGGGCATTACGCCATCGTCGGCGGCTACCACCAGAATGGTAACATCGGTAATGTTGGCGCCATGAGCCCGCATGGCTGTAAAGGCTTCGTGGCCGGGTGTATCCAAGAAGGTAATCTTCTGGTCGTTGACCGTTGCCTGGTAAGCACCGATGTGCTGGGTGATGCCGCCGGCCTCGGAGTCTACCACATTGGTTTGTCTGATAGCGTCCAGTAATTTCGTCTTGCCGTGGTTGACGTGCCCCATGACGGTCACCACCGGAGGACGAGGCTGTAGATTTTCAGCTTCCTTACCATAGAGTCGTTTCAGTTTCTTGCTCTCTTCGGCGGCACCGGCCAGCTGCTGGTCTCTTAATGGCTTCAGGCGTGTTTCATGGCCCAAACCGGCCGCAATGGTAGCGGCTATGTCATAGTCTATTACCTGGTTTATGTTGGCCATGATGCCGTTTCGCATCAATTGTTTGATGACCTGAATTGAGTCAACCTTGAAAAGGTCAGCCAGTTGCCGGACGCTTATGGAGCGTGGAATATCAAACACAGGCGCTTTCGCTTGTGAAGATTTTTTACTGGCCTTCTCTACCACAGGCTCAGCAACATCTTCCGGTTGGCTTGTCTTCGGCACTAGCTAACTCCTTCAAAAATGTCTTTTCCGTGTTTAATAAGCTGTTCACGGTTGTCATGGGTGAGGCTGCTTCGCAACGCGTGCTCAAGTTGCTTACCTTTCAATGCTTTTTCCCAGCATCCTCGGGTTGGACATACATAAGCGCCCCGCCCCTCCTTCTTCCCGGTGCTGTCAATCTCAATACTGCCCTCGGGAGTACGCACCAGGCGTACCAGCTCTCGCTTATCCCTTATCTGTCGACAGGCTACGCAGGTACGCTGGACTGTGCGTTTGATGGCAGCGGAGCGGGTGCTAGAAGTAATCTTCTTCCTCCCCTATATCGATATCTCTGCGGCCTCTTTTAGCCCGGACGCCGTCTTCACTGGTATCCTTGCTGTAGGTGCCCTTTCTTTTCTTCCTTGATTTGGTGGTTTTGGCTGTGGTCTTGGTTCGTTTGGGTGCCATAATATCTTCAGCAAAACGTATCTGTTGTTTCTCGTCCGTCGTCGGTGCCTCAAAGATGATTTGTGGCGGTATGAGTACCTCCTCAGAGACCGGCTCTTCGCCCTCTTCTTTCTCCGTCTCCTCCGGTTTCTCTTCCGAAGGTTCCTCAGTAGGCACTACCGGCTCCAGAGCCGCCAGTATCTCTTCAGGTATCTCCTCGGCAACAGCTGCTTCCCCGGCAGGCTCTACTGCTTCCGCTTCGGCTTCTTTGGCTACCCCTTTTGCCGTCTTGGCTTCTTCCAGCCTCTCGGCCTCGGCGGCCGAGGCACTCTTGATATCAATCCGCCACCCGGTAAGCTTGGCAGCAAGTCTGGCATTTTGTCCCTCTTTACCGATGGCCAGAGATAGCTGTTTGTCGGGCACGATTACAGTGGCTGCCTCCGCCTCTTTATTCAGTCCAACGCTTACGATGTGGGCCGGGCTTAGGGCATTAGCAATGAACTTAGTAACGTCCGGGTCCCACATAACGACATCTATCTTTTCACCATTAAGCTCACTGACGATATTCTGTATCCTGATGCCGCGCAGACCAACACAGCAGCCGACCGGGTCAATACCTTGCTGTTTGGCGGCTACGGCTATCTTGCTCCGGAAACCGGCTTCACGGGATATTGTTTTTATTTCTACAGTTCCGTTGTAGACTTCCGGGACTTCCAGTTCGAAAAGACGGCGCAACAGGTCCGGATGAGAACGGGATACGATTACTCTGGGTCCCTTACTGGTGCGTGCTACCTGCAGCAGGACGACCTTGAGGCGCTGACCTATCCGGTAGCGCTCGGTGCGGACCTGCTCGGATGGGGGCAGTATGGCTTCGGTTCTGCCCAGGTCAATGTGAGCCTGACCAAGTTCAAAGCGCTGTACTACCCCGCTGACAACGTCCCCTTCTCTATCAGCGTATTCCTCGAATATGGCGCTGTGCTCGGCTTCATGGAGGCGTTGCAGGATAACCTGCTTGGCTGTTTGGGCGGCAATACGTCCGGCATTGGCCGGGGTAGATTCAACCATGATGGTATCGCCGATCTGGACATCCTCCTTGACCTTTTTGGCGTCGCTCAATGATATTTCATTGAGTCTATCAGCAGCCAGTCGGGCCACGGTTTTTTCAGCCCATACTTCAACCTTACCGCTATTAGGGTTAATCTTGACTGCAATATTCTGGCTAGAGGCGAAGTTATCCTTCTTATAGGCGGATACCAGTGCCGCCTCTACGGCAGTAAGCACCACGTCTTTCGGCAGATTTTTCTCCGCCGAAAGCTGTGTAATGGCGAGCAAAAAATCGCTCTTCATTCCGGATTTTTACCTCCGATATACTTATATTACAGTAACAAAAAAGTGGGAATCAAACCCACTTCGCTACATAACCATCTTCTCTTTGTTTGGTTATTATAGCACAGTTTATATCAAGATGCAATACGGGTTTCGTAAAAATCGTAAGAAATGTGTTTGCCCTCGTTTTTCATTATGCTGCAATCTGGATACCCCCGCCCCCCATTCCATGATATCTTTTCCCACCCTCCCGCCCTCGTATCATCTCCTGTTTATCCCATCATTTATACCCAATACCACCCCATGGGGTGTTTAAGGGGGGCGAAAGAAATCAAACATAGCCAGACAGAGCTATCTTTGTCATAACTTACTGGGAATGTGTATAATAATTATTGTATCGGTCAGAAGGTCCCCTTTTTACTGGAAGGAGAGCGGGATTTGGATATCGGGGAATTGAAGGCTTCGGTCATCGGGGAAATAGACACTCAAAACCGGCAGCTTGGCGAACTGAGCCAGAAAATACATGATAATCCCGAGGTGGCTTTTAAGGAGAAAAAAGCGGCTGCCTGGCTGGCCGAATATCTTGAGGAGAACGGATTTTCTGTAGAAAAGGGCATCTGTGAACTGCCGACGGCTTTCCGGGGAAGGTATGGGAGGGGTGAACCGGTTATCGCTATGCTGGCTGAATACGACGCTCTGCCCAAACTGGGACATGCCTGCGGACACAATCTTATAGCTACCAGTGCCCTGGCTGCCGGGGTAGCTTCCCGCAAGGCTGTGGATGAACTGGGCGGCAGCGTTATGGTTATCGGCACACCGGGCGAGGAGTTGTATGGAGGCAAGGCTATCATGGCGGAGAGGGGCGCCTTCGATAATATAGATGCAGCCATGATAGTACACCCGGGTGGCGGCAACAGGGTTGTTATGAAAACGCTGGCCTGCCAGAATCTGGATGTCGAGTTCCTTGGCCGGGCGGCCCATGCGGCTGTCGAGCCGGAGGCGGGTATCAATGCCCTGGAGGCCATGATATTATCCTACAATGCCATTAATGCGCTGAGGCAGCATATTAAGGATAAAGCCCGCATTCATGGTATCATTACCGACGGTGGTGAGGCGGCTAATGTCATACCGGCACACACCGCGGCTACATTTATAGTGCGTGCCGAGGACGATAGCTATCTTGACGAACTGAAGGAGAAGGTCATAAGCTGTTTTGTCGGTGCCGCCGCAGCTACCGGCGCCGAACTGAAATACCGGTGGGCGGAGGTGCGCTACGCGTCCATAAGGAATAACCTCGCTATGGCCCGGCTTTTCAGGGGCAATATGAAGTCGCTGGGTCGGAATATACCCATTGGGGAATCCAAGATGTGGGGTGCCAGCTCCGATGTCGGTAACGTCAGCCAGTTGATACCGGCGATTCATCCTATGGTAGCCATAGCGCCCAATAGCGTTTTGATACATACCCCCGAGTTTGCCCGGGCCGCCGCCTCGGAAGAGGGGTTTCGCTTTCTCCTTGATGCGGCCAAGGCTATGGCAATGACGCTTGTTGATATCCTGGCCGGTCCGGAAACACTTGCCGTGATTCAGGAAGAGTTCAGGAGGGGTGGAGGAGGTAAGCAATAGCTGATGGAGATAATTATTAGCTTAAGGAGAACTGGTGGAAGTCTATCTGGGTATTGATGTCGGGTCGGTTACGACCAAGTTTGCGGTACTGAACACCGATGATGAACTGATGGCCAGCCTCTACCTGCCGACGGAGGGGAAGCCTGTGGCTGTGGTACAGAAAGGGCTGAAGCAAGTTGGTCAGCATCTACCGCCCGGGACGAAAATTAAGGGTGTAGCTACCACCGGAAGCGCTCGTTACCTGGCCGGGGCTATTGTCGGCGCCGATTTAGTCAAGAATGAGATAACTTGCCAGGCTATAGCCGCCGTTCACCATATCCCCGCGGTGAAAACGGTAATTGAAATCGGCGGGCAGGACAGCAAGATGATTATTATTCGTGATGGGATTGTTACTGACTTCGGCATGAATACGGTATGTGCGGCTGGCACCGGAAGTTTCCTTGACCACCAGGCTGCACGTTTGAATATGAGCATAGAGGAGTTGTCCCGGCGGGCGCTGATTGGTGGCGCGCCGGTTCATATCGCCGGGCGTTGTACTGTCTTCGCGGAATCGGACATGGTGCATAAGCAGCAGATGGGACATCGTGTCGAGGATATTATTTGTGGTCTTTGTCAGGCACTGGTGCGTAACTACCTGAGCGATGTCGGTTCGGGTAAAGATATACAGCCTCCGGTCGTCTTTCAGGGTGGTGTTGCCTTTAACCAGGGTATCATCAGGGCGCTCGGGGAGGAGCTTGGTACCGAGATTATCGTTCCGCCTCACCACGAGGTTATGGGGGCAATAGGTGCGGCTTTGCTGGTACACGAAAGCGCGGTCGGCAGCCGTAATGGCAGCCGGTTCAAGGGGTTCGGCGTCAGTGAAATTAACTATCAGACATCTTCATTCGAGTGCCGTGCCTGTCCTGCTTTGTGTGAAATAGTCCAGGTTTCTGTTGATGACCGGGTTATTGCCTGCTGGGGCGGACGTTGTGATATGTGGGAGGAAAGTCTGATTGGCCAGGGAGCTTAGTTAGAGAAGATGATTATTGCTGTTGATGCTGCCGGCGGCGACTACGCCCCCCACGAAGTAGTCAAGGGAGCGATAAGAGCCGCCCAGGAGCTTGAGGTAGAAATAACGCTGGTGGGACGCAGGGATGTGCTGCATGTGCTGGCGGGACGTTCTCTGCGTAAATCGAAAATAACTATCGTTGATGCCAAACAGGTTATCGATTATGACGAGTCGCCGCTGAAGGCTATTCGCAATAAGCCGGATTCCTCAATAGTGGTGGGTATTAACCTTTTAAAGAGCGGCAAAGCGGGAGCATTTGTTTCGGCAGGGAATACCGGGGCGGTAGTGGGTGCCGCTCTGCTCACTCTCGGCAAGGCGAAAGGGGTTACCCGCCCGGCCATTGGATGTTTCCTGGACAGCATATCGTCGTTCCCGGCGCTCCTGGTTGATGCCGGGGCCAATTCCGATTGCCGTCCGGAGCACCTGCTTGAATTCGCTAGGCTGGGTTCGATTTACAGTAAACACCTGCTTAATATCGAGTCGCCGCGTGTTGGTCTTCTCAGCAATGGCGCTGAGGACGGCAAGGGGAACCGTCTCGTTCATGATAGCTATGCAATCCTGAAAAAGGCCGCAGACATTAACTTCGTCGGCAATATAGAAGGACATGAAATTGTGAAAAGAACCACCGATGTTATTGTGACCGATGGCTTTACCGGGAATATAGTTCTCAAGACTATTGAGGGTCTGAATGACAATTTCTTGACCTCGCTGAGGCAGATAGGGCATGTCTTTTCCAGTGCCTACCGCCTCCGGGGGCGTGACCTGCTTCGTGATATCGGGCTGAATTCATGGGCTCAGAAACTGGACTATACCGAATATGGCGGAGCGTGTCTCCTCGGGGTGAACGGCAATGTCATTATAGCTCACGGGCGAAGCCAGGCCAGGGCTATCAAGAACGCTATAGGTTTGGCCAGAGAAACCGTAGAACGGAGTATAACCGAGAAAGTAATGGAGGAAAATTATGACGAAGCCAGTGAACATTGAAGGAGCAAAGTTTGAAGAAACCGTTTTGAAGTCAAAGATACCCGTACTGGTTGACTTCTGGGCGCCCTGGTGTGGGCCGTGCCGGATGGTAGAGCCGGTGGTTGATGAACTGGCCGAAGGCTATGATGGCAAGGTTATGTTTGCCAGGGTGAATGTCGATGATAATCCCAGGATTGCCAGCCAGTATGGTATTATGAGTATTCCTACACTGATGGTCTTCAAGGATGGACAGCCTGTTTCCAATATTGTCGGCTTCAGACCCAAAGCCGAGCTGAAGAAGAGCCTGGACATGGCCCTGTAATAAGCGGGGTTGAGAGTGATGAGTAATTCCCCCAAAAAATGCGATATTGTCATTATCGGTGGTGGTCCCGCGGGACTCAGTGCCGGTATATATACCGGCAGAGCCAGGCTGGATAGCCTGCTTATTGAAAGGGGGGTGGTTGGCGGTCAGATATTGAATACGGAATGGTTGGAGAACTACCCCGGTTTTCCTGAGGGCGTTAGCGGCTTTGATTTAACCCGGTCAATGCACCAGCAGGCGACGAAATTCGGACTGGAGACGCTGATTGCTGAGGTTACCGATGTTAAGATGACCAGTGAAAGTAAGTTGGTAAAGACCACACAGGGCGACTTTACCGCCAGGGCTGTCATCGTCGCCAGCGGTTCGGAGCGGCAGAAACTGGGTGTACCCGGTGAAGCCGAATATACCGGCAAAGGCGTATCCTACTGTGCTACCTGCGACGGGGCTTTCTTCCGGGATAAATCGGTAGTGGTGGTAGGGGGTGGCAATGCGGCGATTACTGAAGCTCTGGAACTCACCAAGTTCGCTTCTCAAATAACGGTTATACATCGGCGCGATGAGCTGCGCGCCACCAAAATACTGCAGGAAAAAGCCTTTGCCGAGCCCAGGATTAAAGTCCTGTGGGATAGCGTGGTCGAGGAAATCCTGGGTGAGACTTTAGTGAATAAGGTCAAGGTTCGTAACGTAAAGAGCAAAAAGGAATCGGTCCTTGATGTCTCCGGGGTATTTATGTCCATCGGATTCAAGCCCAATACCGGTTTTCTCAAAGATATTTTAGCTTTAGACAATATTGGCGCTATTATCGCCAATGAAAAGATGGAAACGAGTGTCTCCGGCGTTTACGCGGTGGGCGACATACGCAGTAACTCAATCCGCCAGGTTATATCCGCCGCCGGTGATGGCGCTATCGCCGCCGTCAATGCCGAGAAGTATATTTCAGGTTAAGATGGTTTACTGACCGGGAAAATGAGAAATTTCCTGTGAATTTCTTTGGGTTCGTGTGTGGAATTTTTTGACTCCATTTCTAGGCGGTGCAGTATAATTATCAGTAATCGGTAGAAGGAGAAATTTGTGAAGGTTATATTTATTGAAGACGTCCCCGATGTGGCCCTGGCCGGCGAAACCAGGGAAGTGGCCGATGGCTACGGCAGGAACTATCTCCTGCCCAAAAAGCTGGCTGTCCTGGCTAACTCACAGGCCTCGGGTATAGTCGAGGTACAGCTCAAGAAGGTAGCCCTGAAACGGGCACAGGCTGAAAAAGAAATGTCAGAGATTGCCGCCCAGCTGAATGGTATGGAAATAACTCTGAAAGCCAAGGTCGGTGAAAAGGAACGTCTTTATGGCTCTGTCACGGGCACTGATATTGCCGATGAGCTCAGCAGTAGTGCCGGACTGGATGTTGACAAGAGAAAGATAGAGCTTGACGAGCCGATTCGTCAGGTTGGTAGCTATGAGGTGACCGTCAGGTTCACCCAGGACATCACGGCCGTTGTCATGGTCACGGTGGAAGCCGACAAGGTGGTGGAGGCAAAAGAGGAGAAGGAAGAAAAGAAGCCACGGGCTAAGAAAGAGAAGAAGGTGGAAGAAGCCGAGGCAAAAGTGGACGATGCGGAAGCGAAGGTTGAGGAAGCGGAGGTTAAGATAGAGGAAGCTGAGCCGAAAGTGAAGAAGCCTAGGGCGAAGAAGAAGAGCCAGAAAAAGACTAAGGCGAAAGCAAAGGAGACGGAGGCGAAGGTAGAGGAAACAGAGGCGAAAGTGGAGGAGGCGGAGGTTGAGATAGAGGAAGCCGAGGCGAAAGTGGAGAAGCCCAAGGCGAAGAAGAAGAGCCAGAAAAAGACTAAGGCGAAGGTCAAGGAAACGGAGGGGAAGGTAAAGGAAACTGAGGTGAAAGCGGAGAAGGCGGAAGAGAAGGAGGCAGAGCCGGGTGAATGACGTCAAGCTACCGCCCAATGATTCCGATGCCGAGGAAGCGGTAATCGGTTCGCTGCTGATTGATGGTGCCGCCATTTTTCAGATTGCTGACTTCCTTAAGGTAGAGGACTTCTATTTCGAGAAGAATCAGTGGCTGTATGATGCCTGCATGTCGCTTTACCAGCGCGATGAAGCCATTAACCAGATTACGATGGCTCAGGAGCTGTCGCGGCAGAATCGACTGGAGTCATGCGGTGGTTCCGCCCAACTGAGCTACCTGATATCCATATGCCCGACTTCTCTTGATATCGAGCATTACGCTCGGATTGTCTATCGGCTGTCGGTGATGCGTCAGATGATTATCGCCGGCGACCGTATTTCGGCCATAGGTCATGAGGCCGGTCCGGACGTTGAAGAAAGCCTCGCCAGGGCGGAGGGCATCCTGTTCAGATTGCGTCGCGGACAGGGTACCGGAGAATTGACGCATATCCGCCAGGTGCTGGACAAGTACTTTGAAGTGGCACCGGAACCAACTGCGGAGCGCCCCGAGCAGTTGCCTTACGTGCTCTCCAGTTTTACCGGTCTGGATGAGTTCCTGGGCGGCTTTCAGCGCGCTGACCTTATAATTATTGCCGGCCGCCCCAGCATGGGTAAGACCAGCCTGGCGCTGAACATTGCCCGGAACGCCGCCGTGGAGCACCGGGCGTGTGTGGCCCTTTTCAGTCTGGAGATGGCGCGCGATTCACTGGTCATGCGTCTCCTGTCCAGCGAGTCGGGAGTCAATTCGAGGCGTGTCCGGTTTGGACAGCATACCGAGGAGGAAGAAAGGCGGGTTATGGAGGCTACCGGTGTTCTATCGGAGTCGCCGGTTTATGTTGATGATACGCCCATGATTCGTATGGCCGAGATGCGCAGCAAGGCGCTCCGTCTCAACTTCGAGCGTGGTATTGACCTCGTTATTCTCGACTATCTGCAGCTTATGCAGGGGGAGGGGAGAATTGAAAACAGGGTTAACGAAATCAGCTATATCTCTCGCGCCCTCAAAGCATTAGCCCGTGAGCTTAATGCGCCTGTCATTGCGGTATCGCAGCTGAGCCGTGCCGTGGAGTGGCGGGCTTCGCACGAACCTCAACTTTCTGACCTGCGTGAGAGCGGCAGCATCGAGCAGGATGCGGACGTTGTCCTCTTTATCTATCGTGACGAATATTACCTCAAGGAAGAGGAGTGGCAGGTCGAACAGCATGAGGGTAAAGGATTTCCGCATGGTGAAGCTGATATTATCATCGCCAAGCACCGCAATGGACCTACCGGGAGGATAAAACTGCGTTTCCGGCATAACCTGGCGAGGTTCGAAAGCATTAGCGGGGAGCCGAGTCTATTATGAAACAATTTAACGGCTTTCCCGCCAGGACAGAGTTCACCCCTTTGCCCAATGCCTTCTTCAGCGCCCTGCTGCCCCGGATTGATGATATGGCTGAGTTGAAGACCACCCTCCACGTCCTGGCGGCGCTATATCGCAAGAAAGGCTATCCCCGCTTTGTCGCTTATAAAGAGCTGCTGGGGAATGACAGCCTGATGCACAGCCTTAAAGGGGCGGCGAAGTCGCCTGACGATACGTTGCGGGATGCCCTGAAAATGGCCGCCGACAGAGGCACCTTCATTCACCTGGTAGCGGAAACGGGCGATAGCTCTGAGGATATCTATTTCCTGAACGATGAATCCGGCCGGCAGACGGTCGCCAAAATCGAAAGCGGCGCGCTCAAGTTGAGTGGCCTGAAAGTCGTTAAACAGGCTGGCGTTGAAGCTGAGGAACTGCCTGACATCTTTACCCTTTATGAGCAGAACATTGGCATACTCACCCCGATGATTGCCGATGAACTCAGTGATGCCGAAAAGCTGTATCCTGAAAGCTGGATTAAGGATGCTGTTAAAGAGGCGGCTTTACATAACAAGCGTAATATCAGGTATATTCTTAAAATCTTAGAAAGCTGGGCGGTCGAAGGCAGGAGTGATGGAACATATCGGCGACATCCTAAAAAGACAGACCCGGACAAGTACTTCAAAGGAAAATACGGACACATGGTCCGGCGCTGAGGAAGAGCTCACGGTAGGGTCGGATTGTCCTGTCTGTAAAGGCGCCGGTATCGTTCATCCCCGGCTGCCTTCGGGCGAGCTGGACTATAGCCGGGTCGTTCCCTGTCGCTGTACCAGGGGTGAACTTGATAGCGAACGTCAGAATCGTTTAAAGCAGTACAGTAACCTGGGCTCGCTGGCACGCTTCACCTTCGAAAATATGGAGCCGAAGGGGAGAAGCGGCAATACCCGGAGCCAGGAGCAGTTCGGCCGCTCCTGTGAGGCCGCTAAGAAATACGCCGTTGAGCCTGAGGGCTGGCTGGTTCTGGGTGGTCCCAGCGGCTGTGGCAAGACGCATCTGGCGGCGGCCATCGTCAACGAGCGTATTAGTAACGGCCAACCGGCCTTCTATATCACCACCCCCGACCTCCTCGACCACCTTCGCTCTTCTTTTAATCCTGATAGCGAGGTGCCCTATGACGAGTTCTTTGACCAGGTGCGTAATGCCCCGCTGCTGGTTCTGGATGACCTCGGTGCTCAGTCCGGCACCCCGTGGGCTAAAGAGAAGCTGGACCAGCTGCTTACCTCCCGCTTTAACAGCGAGCTGCCGACAGTAATCGTCGCTATCACGCCTCTTGAGCAGATGGACGACAGGCTGCGCACCCGCCTGACCGACCCCGCTTTGTGCAGGGTATTTATGGTTGAGGAAGAACAACCATCATCGGAGTACGCATGGGGACCGGAATTTGAATTACAGAAGAATATGACCTTTATCAATTTTAAGCGTCGCAGCGATTTGTCTTTGGAACAGCAGGATAATATGGACGAGGCTTATCGCATCGCCTTCGATTTCGCCAGGAATCCTGAAGGCTGGCTGGTATTCATGGGTGTAACTGGCTGCGGCAAGACACACCTCGCGGCTGCTATCGTTAACTATTGTTACGAAGCCGGCAAACCGGCCCTTTTCGTGGTGGTGCCCGAGTTTCTCGACCACCTGCGCTCTACGTTCAGCCCGGATAGCAAGGTGTCCTATGACCAGCTTTTCGAGAGCGTCAAGGCGGAGCCACTCCTTGTCCTTGATGATTTCGGTGAGCATTCGGCCACGCCGTGGGTGCGGGAGAAGCTATATCAGCTTATAAACTACCGCTATAATGCCCAACTGCCGACTGTAATAACTACTCGTTATTCGTTGGATGAGATTATCGAAGAGGTCGACAGTGCTATCAGCTCCCGGCTAGTTGATCGTAAAGTGAGTGTAACATTTGGTATCAAAGCTCCCGATTATCGGGGTGAAAGAAATCCCTCCCAGAAGCGCACGTCCTCTCGCGGTAAGACAGGCCGCTATCACTAGCCCCCCCCTGTCATTGCGAGGAGATGCAGGCGACGAAGCAATCTCTATCTTCCGCCCGCCCTACCTCCCCAAGCGGCTTATCCCGTAGGTTTATACCCCACCGCCCCACGGGGTGTTTAAGAGGGGCAAAGCCCCTCTTCCTTTATTGTGCTATAATATGACTAACAGTGAGGAAGGGCCATGTTGAGAAGATTTAAAGTAGTCCTTGAGCCCAACGAATCGGGCGGATATACCGTCCACGTTCCTCTGCTGCCCGGATGTATCAGCGAGGGAGACAACAGAGAAGAAGCCCTGGCTAATATCAGGGAAGCTATAGAACTCTACATTGAGAGCCTCGAAGCTGACGGTGAACCAATTCCTGCCGAAGAGGCTGTTGAAGAAGCCGTCGTCGAGGTTGCCACGTGAAGCTCCCGCGAGCGAGCGGCAAACAGACTGTAGACGCACTTTTAAAACTCGATTTCATCATACACCGTATTCGTGGCAGTCATTATATTCTCAAGCACCCGGAAACAGGGCGGAGAGTCACCGTCCCATACCATCGAAAAGAGCTTGCCCCCAAGACACTGCGTTCGATTCTGAAGCAGTCGGGTATCACTAACGAGACATTTTCCAGTCTGCTGTGAAACACCCTGTTTATTTCGCGGAGCGTTTAAGAGGGGCGCCAGCCCCTCTTTCTAATTCTTCCCCCTCCTTTAGTAAAGGAGGGGGACACAGGGGGTGAGGTAGACAGATAAGCTCCACCTTGACGCTGGAGCGATGTTTCAGTATTATCATTAGTGAAGATTGTATTTAACCATAATTGAAAGTGATTCTTGTTAAGGAGCTTGTATAAAAAGCCATGATAGTCGAAATGAAAACGGGTGCCACCAGGGAAGAAATAGACAGTGTGGTAGGGAAAGCGAAGTCGCAGGGACTTGACGTCCAGTTAAATTTAGGCACCGACAAAACGGTAGTCGCCCTCCTGGGGAGCAATACCGGCCAGATACCCACCGATATCTTTGCCGTGTTGCCCGGCGTCGAAAGTGTTACCCGGATTATGAAGCCTTACAAGCTCGCCTCAAGGGAGTTCAGACCCGGGGATAGTAAGGTTACCTGTAGTGGGGTGGAGATTGGGGGTGAACGTATTGTTGTTATAGCCGGCCCCTGCGCTGTGGAAAGCGAAGAGCAACTTATACAGGCAGCCGTGGCCGTAAAAAAGGCTGGAGCCAGCATCCTGCGTGGTGGCGCCTTCAAACCGCGTACTTCTCCATTCAGCTTCCAGGGTCTGCAGAAGGCTGGACTGGAACTGCTGGCAAAAGCCCGCGAAAAGACGGGGATGCCGGTGGTAACCGAGGTGGTGGAGCCGAAAGACGTTGAGCTGGTGGCCAGCTATTCTGATATGCTTCAGATAGGGTCACGCAATATGCAGAACTATGCCCTGCTGACCGATGCCGGCAGAAGCCACCGCCCCGTGGTATTGAAACGGGGGTTTTCCTGTACCATTACCGAGTGGCTTACCGCCGCCGACTACCTTCTGGCGGAGGGTAACAACGTCATTCTCTGTGAGCGTGGCATCCGGACATTTGAAGATAGTATCCGCTTCTCCCTGGATATCTCGTCCGTACCGGTACTCAAGAAATTCAGTCACCTGCCGGTAATTGTCGACCCCAGTCACGCCGCCGGACATTACTCGCTGGTGCCGGCGATAGCCAAGGCGGCCGTGGCGGCCGGCGCCGATGGCCTTCTCATCGAGGTCCACCCGAATCCGAAAGAGGCCCTCGTCGATGGCCTGCAGTCGCTCTCTCCCTCCGACTTCACACGGCTCATGGGGGAACTCAAAACCATTGCCAAATCCGTGGGCAGATATATCTAGCGCCCTTATACCGGACATATTGAGATTGCAGTTGTTAAAAGACTTTGTTGTTCTACAGGTTGACGGAATATCTATCGTAGGTCAGCTTGTTTTACCTGACAGTAAGAATCAATATCCGGCTGTTTGTCTCTGTCACGGTGCTCCATCGGGTAATCCTCCCGACCCGGATGACGGTGGTTATCCGGCCCTGGCTGAGCGGGTTTGCCGTGAGGGCTTTGCCGCTTTTTTCTTCAATTTCAGGGGGGCGGGGGACAGCGGCGGCAATATGGACCTCGTGGGCTGGACACACGACCTGCACGCCGCTATTGACTACCTGTGGAGTAGGGATAGTATTGACAGGTCGAATCTATCTCTGGTTGGCTTCAGTGCCGGGGCGGCTACCTCTATCTACGTAGCCTCCGAGGATGAGAGGGTATCTGCTGTGGCTGCCTGTGCATCTCCGGCCGATTTTGACTTTCTTACCGAGACTGAAGAGCCGCAGGATATCATCGACCGCTTTCGCGGTACGGGTGCTATCCGTGATGAAGACTTTCCGCCTTCCGTCAAGGGTTGGTTCGATAACCTTAAGCAAATTACACCGGTCAACCATGTTGGCAAAATCGCCCCCAGAAATTTGCTGATTGTTCACGGCAGCCAGGATGATGTTGTGCCGGTAAGCCACGCTTACCGCCTGAATGATAAGGCCGGGGAGCCCAAAAAACTCCTTATTATCGATGGAGCTGGTCACAGGCTCCGGCGGGAGGACAGCGCCGTCAATGCTATTCTGGAATGGTTGAAGTCCTGTCGTCAGACTGCTGGCTTACGATAAATTGACCGACATCCGATAAATAGGCTATAATATTAAGTAGAGAGTTTGTCAAGACGAATTATAAGGCAGGTTAAACTTGCACGAGTCTTGCGGCGTTTTTGGTGTTTATTCCCCGAATGAAGACGTAGCCCGTCTAACCTTTTTTGGATTATTTGCACTTCAACACCGCGGTCAGGAAAGTGCCGGCATTGCTACTGCTGATGGCAGGAAAATACAGATTCGTACCGGCATGGGCCGTGTTTCCAACGTATTTAGCGAGGACCAGCTAAGACATCTTACAGGCTATATTGCCATCGGTCATAACCGCTATTCCACGGCAGGTTCCAGTCGAGCGGCCAACGCTCAGCCGATTATTGTGGGTAATGGTAGTGACACTATCGCTATTGCCCATAACGGTAATATCATTAATGCTGAGTATCTCCATAAAGAACTCATTGAGCAGGGTTATACCTTTAACAGCGGCACCGATACCGAAGTTATTGCCAACCTTATACTGGCCTGTCCGGAAACAAACCTGGTGGATAAGATAAAATACGCCATGCGCCGCCTCCAGGGCGCCTATTCCGTAGTCCTGATAACCTCCCGGAATTTGTTTGCGTTTCGTGATTCATTTGGAGTACGCCCTTTATGTCTGGGCAGTCTGGATGGGGGTTGGTTAATAGCCTCGGAAACCTGTGCCCTCAACCATATTGGCGCTGAAGCCATCAGAGAGGTTGAACCGGGCGAGATTATTGCTATCGACGAAAACGGAGTTACGAGTTCATCCGTGGAAGTGGGCAGAAGAGGATTGTGCATCTTTGAATATATCTATTTCGCCCGGCCGGATAGTGTCATTAACGGGAAGCTTCTCTACCCGTTGCGGCAGGCTATGGGGGCGGGGCTGGCTCAGGAACACAGCGTTGATGCTGACCTGGTTATGGGTGTGCCCGATTCGGCTACAGCTGCAGGCATGGGTTATGCCCAGGAGTCCGGTATCCCCATTGCGGAAGGGCTCATCAAAAATCGCTACGTAGGACGTACCTTTATCGAGCCCGACCAACGCATCCGGGACCTCGGCGTTAAGCTGAAATTTAATCCGCTGCCCCAGATGCTGGACGGTAAGCGTCTGGTGGTGGTTGACGACAGCATTGTTCGCGGCACGACTACTCCCAGTGTGGTAAAGATACTGAGGAAGGCTGGGGCTAAAGAGATCCATATGCGTATCTGTGCGCCTCCCATCCGGTACCCCTGCTTTTTCGGTGTGGATATGGCTAGCCGGAGAGAACTCATCGCTGCCCAGAAGAGTATACCGGAAATCTGTGATTTTATCGGTGCGGATTCGCTGGGCTATCTAAGCATCGAAGGACTGATTAAGGCTGTGGGCTTACCGAAGGATATTTTCTGTCTGGCGTGTTTTACCGGAGATTACCCGATACCGGTTCAGCTTGAGATGGATAAGCTGGCACTGGAGACTATTGCTGCCGGGCAGGGTGCCTTCTGTGAAGGGATAGACGGGGCCTGATTACAGGGATATAACGGCTGCAAAAGCTCACTGATTTTTATTTTTTGAATTACTTTCTATCTTCAATTTCCGATTTAATCATAAATTCTTCTTTTTATTGACCTTATAGTTGACAGGAACAGTATCTTGGTGTATAGTAATTTCAGAACATGTGTTCGCTGTATCTATAATTATTATCAGGGTGCAATATGAAAAAGCTGTCGGATAAGCAGCGTCGTATCTTCAACTTTGTTGACCGTTTTCTGGCTGACAGGGGCTATCCGCCGACTATCCGGGATATACAGGCGGGCTGCAATATCAGCTCGACTTCAGTGGTGGACTACAATCTGAATATACTGGAGAGAGAAGGCCATATTCGCCGCCATGCCGAGATATCACGTGGTATTGAGCTGCTCACTCGTACTCGTGCTTCAGAATCGCTGGTACCCGTGCCGGTTATCGGTCTGATAGCGGCCGGGGAGCCAATCCCGGTACCGGACCCTGATACCTGGGATGTCGCCGCCGTCTCGGAAACTCTGGATGTACCTCGTGAGTTGACACGGGGTAAGGATGGCGTTTATGCGCTGCGGGTAAAGGGTATGTCAATGGTGGACGCCCTGATTCATGATGGCGATGTTGTCCTGATGCAGTATGTTAATGCCGTCGAGAATGGTGAAATGGCTGCTGTATGGCTCAGGTCGGAAAAAGAGGCTACGTTAAAAAAGGTCTACCTTGAATCAGACCGTATCCGACTCCAGCCGGCCAATAGCCAGATGCGGCCGATATATGCTGACCCTGATAATGTAGAGATTCAGGGCAGGGTCATCGCCGTTGTCAGGCAGATAGCCTGAAGCGGGCAGTCAGATATATTCTTTTAAGCCATCAGAACAGGTTCATTTCTTAGTACTGAGGGAGGCTGATTATGTCTTATCTGGTCACCGGTGGTGCCGGATTTATAGGTTCACACGTTGTCCGTGATCTGGTTAGAGAGGGTGAGCAGGTGGTGGTTTATGACTGGTTTCCGGAGACAAGCGGCCTGGAGAGACTGCTCAGTGAAGAGGAAATTAAGAACAGCGTTAAAATCATCCACGGTGATGTGACGGATTTCTCCCAGCTTATTCGCACTCTTAAGGAGAATAACATTGAGAAGGTAATTCATATGGCAGCCCTTATGCTCCTTGAAGTGAATGCCAATCCTCTCCTGGGTGTAAAGGTCAATTGTGAGGGTACTATAGGCGTATTTGAGGCTGCCAGGTTTCTCGGACTGACAAAGGTGGTCTGGCCGAGCTCCGGCTCTGTCTTCGGTCCGCCGGAGAAGTATCCTCAGGAATATATACCCAATGACGCCCCCCATTATCCCCAGAATATCTACGGGGCTGCCAAGTCTTTTAACGAATTCGTGGCAGCCTATTACACAGACAGGTATGGCCTGGATATTACGGCACTGAGGTTTGTCATGGTGTACGGCGCCGGGCAGGTACGGGGCAGGACAGCGGCAATCATACGGCAGCTCGTCTGTAATCCGGCGCTCGGGAAGCCGGGTAAAGTCCCCGCTGCCGGTGATAATGTGCTGGGCTGGACTTATGTGGACGATGCGGCCAGGGCTACCGTAATTGCCAGTAAGGTATCTCGCCCTGAGACGAAGTCTTTTTCGGTCAGGGGTGAGATTCATACTGTTCAGGAGATAGCCGACTATGTTAAGGAACTCGTTCCTGATGCCGATATTACTCTGTTGCCTCTGGAGCGGTCAGCCAGTCACACCATTATGACATGCAAGTATGATACCGCGCGAATTGAGGAGGAAATCGGCTACCATCCCCGTTGGACAATGAAAGATGGGATAAAGGAAACAATGAACGCGGTAAGGCGTGAGCACGGTCTTTCCCCGCTGCCTTAAGTATGCAAATGGTGCTTAATATGACTATTTCTTATAGACCGGCGTGCACCAGTGAATATATTTGGGGTGGTCGCCCCTGATTACCCTGACGTATATATCCTGTAGCTTAGCCGTAATTTCGCCTATCTCACCGTCGCCTATCTTACGACGGTCTATTTCCCATACCGGTGTCACATGAGCGGCGGTGCCGGTAAGAAAGCACTCATCGGCGGTATAGAGCTCGCTGCGGTCGATTGACCGGTGAACTGTCTCCATACCCAGCTCTTTCTCGGCCAGCTCTATCACCGTATTACGGGTAATACCCATGAGAATATTATTGCTGGTGGCAGGAGTTACCAGTTTGCCGTCTATCACCAGGAAAATATTTTCCCCGCTCCCCTCCGAGATATGGCCATCCGGGGCCAGCATGATGGCCTCGTCAAAGCCGTTACCCTGAGCCTCTGTTTTCGCCAGGGCGTTATTAATATAGATACCGGCGGCTTTAATCTGGGGAGGAATCACGTTATCTTCCGGGCGGTGCCAGGATGAAACACAGCACCGGGCTTTGTCCACGTCCAGATAAGGCCCCCATGGAATCACGAATACGAAGAAATCATCCTCCAGGTCATGCAGGCGCACGCCCAGAGCCTGGGAGCTTTTATAGGCCACGGGCCTTATATAAACGTCTTCCTGGAAACCGCACTTGGCCACCAGCTCAACGGTCAACCGGCAGAGTTCATCTATAGAATGATGCAGGGTGATATTCAGCACCCGGCATCCCTTTCCTAGTCTTTCATAGTGCTCTTTGAGGCGGAAGATGTAAGCTTGCTGCTGCTCGCTGTTCCAGTTACCCCTGATGCCCTCAAAGATAGCGGTGCCGTAGTGGAAGGAATTGGTCATAATCCCTATTTTTGCTTCTTCCAGAGGGATAAACTGCTTCTGAAAATAGGCATAAGACGGCATATTAAAGTCTCCTTTCCGGTTACCGTTTATTATAACGATTGCGGGGGTGGAAAAACAAGTGCGCGGTCTTCATCTACTTTACAGCGTGTATATGGGAAGATGGTTTTCGCCAACCACCAAACCCCCATTAAATCTATCAGCACAAAATGGCATCATGGTATAATACTCAGCATATGGATGAAACCACCGCTGAAAAGCAGGGTGGAGTGGGGTGGTTGGCGTGGCTCAGAAAGAGAAGCATTCCCCTGGCCGGTCTGCTGCTGGCTGTCGCCATCATGGCAGTTGTTGGCTATTTTTACTGGAAAAATCCTGGTGTGTTCCGAGAGCTTAAAACATATGGATACCTTGGTGCTTTTATTATCAGCATTATCCTGAACGCTACCATCATATTGCCGGTCAGTAATATGGCGTTTATCATATCCCTTGGGGCTACACTACCTTATCCGTACTTTGTCGGTATGGCTGGTGGCATTGGGGCGGCTATCGGTGAAATGACCGGTTATATCGCCGGCAGAAGCGGCCGCGGGCTACTGGCGAAGAGTAAGGTATACAGCCGGGTGGAAGGCTGGGTAAGAAGGTGGGGGTGGATAGCCGTATTTGTTCTCTCCATTTTTCCTTTTCTTTTTGATATCGTCGGTATTATTGCTGGTGCCCTTCGTATGCCCTTCTGGAAGTTCTTTCTGGCCTGCTGGCTGGGCAGGACAATTTCTTATGTAGCCGTGGCCTGGGGCGCTTCTATCGGGATAAAATTATTACCCTGGTTTGGCTAGGTGCGACTCTTAATTCTCGTTACCAGTATTGAGCCGATAATAAAATAAGCAAGGCAGACGAGTAACATAAAGTCATAGCCGAGTCCGGGACGCCGGCTGTTAAAGAAATCAATGCCAATGCCGATAAGACGTGCCAGGGCGGCACCGCCGGCCGTAGCCAGGTTGGTCAGGCCGAGATATCTCGCCTCCTCGGTTTTAGGGACAAGGTCGGTAGCCAGTGCCCAGTTTGAACTCATGAACGAGCCGACAGCGATTCCCTCAAGTCCGCCGCCTATAAGCTTACAGACGTAACCCGGACCCAGAAGCAATACCAGTATTCCGGCAGCGCCGATAATCCCGGAGAATACCAGAATAGGTTTACGGCCCAGTCTATCGGAAAGTCGACCGGCTATATAGACCGTGCCCACCATGCCGATACCTAGTACGGCCATAAGCTCGACAGTGGCCGTAGCGGGATTGGCTACCTCAACCGTGTCCTGGAAGAAGTACAGGGCGAAGGACTGAAGAGTGGTCAGCGCCATGATAAAAAGGAGACGTGATACCAGGAAGAGAATGAAGCCGGGGCTCTTATGGACATCTATTTTATAGCTGTTAATCAGGGCAGGGAATAAAGGTTGCCTGGGGGCAACAGTGCCCGGCCGCTCTTTAACGGTAATAACAGTGATGAGCAGAGCAGCGAGCAGCAGGGCGGCCAGTATTGCCAGGATAAGCCATATCCAGGAAAAGCCTTCTCCCCCGAAGCGGTCACTAAGGAATACTATTATATAGACGAGGCCGATGCCGCCGATTACTTCCAGAAGGGTCTTGACACCTGAGGCCAGACCCCGTCTCTCTTCGGGCGCAAGGTCAGGGATAAAAGCCTGGTGGGGACCCTGGGCTATGTTGGCGCTTATCTGCATAAGGCAATAGATGGTAAAAATGGCGGCGTAGCTACCGACTAGGCCAATTCCGGGGATAAAAAATAGAGTAATAATACCACCCACCAGGATAAAGGGTCGCCTTCGCCCCCATTTGAAGCTGGAGCGGTCGCTGATAGCCCCCGCTATCGGCTGGATGGCCATGGCTAGCAGCAGTCCCGTAAGAGTAAGCAATCCGAGGTAGGTATTTTTCTGCGACTCCGCCACGAAATCCAGCAGGCGTAATGGCAGAACAACACTGTGAAAGCTGCCCCAGAGCGCCGATAAAGCCAGGCTGAGGACGGTAATCTTGACATAATCTATGCGGCGGAATATTGTACTACGGCCCGGGCTGCTCGCGTTCTGCATAACTGCTTCAAAGCATAGCAGAGCAGGAGTGAAGAGGCAACATCACGAAGATTAGAGCATTTCTTAGGTGGTGGGGTAAAAACCATCGGGATAAGCCACAGATGATACCGGGTGGTAGGGTGGGAATAGATAATACACGAGGGGGGTGGGGAAGAGGTAAGAATGTAGAGACTAAAAAACTGGACGATTATAATGATAAACAGGTTTCACTTCACGATGCGACCGGATAAAAAGATGAGGCGACAAGAAACCACATATAGAGCGCGAGTATTATACAAAGTCCCGTAATTCCCCATCTCCAACTTTTTCGCACAGAAGTCAATACACCGCTGACTAAAATCATTAACGAGCCTGCCATGTATGGAAGTCCCCAGAGAGAAAGGGCCTGTATATCCGTATAATGTAACACTGTAAAGAGGCTTAAGTAAAAGAGTAAACAGAAAGCTAACAGGTTTATAATCCCCAGTGTTATTATCGATGCTCTTTTCATTATTATCCCAAATATCAGGTAGATTAGAAAGAATTATAATGCGGCCATTACTAAATATATATTATTTCAATAGTAAGGAATTATCAAGCTTTATAAGGTCGTCATATACATATATAATAATAAACGAGATTGTTGGCTGCGCGCCTCCAGACTGTTAGCAACGGAAATTTCAGCAGGAGTTGATGGTAAAGAATGACAGAGCGTTATCCGCTTATAGAAGAGATACACATGGCGCCGGACGCACCGTGGTGTTTTGAGGCCTTTGCCCATCGACCTTTCAGCTTCTTTCTTGACAGCGGCATGGACCCGGCCAAGCTGGGGCGCTATTCATTCATAGGCAGCGACCCGTTCCTGGTACTCAGGAGTCGGGGCGATAAGGTATCTCTCATTACAGACGGGGTGGAAGAAATCAGTCAGGGCAATCCTTTTAATGTGCTCGGTGAATTACTGGAGAAATATTCTCTTGAGAGCGGTGAGGCAGGTATTCCCTTTATGGGTGGGGCTGTCGGCTATTTCAGCTATGATTTGTGCCACTTTATGGAGCGACTGCCAGCTACAGCGGTTGACGATTTAAATCTCCCTGAGTGTTATCTGGCTTTCTACGATGCCATTGTGGCTTTTGACCATCTTGAAAGGAAGATATACGTGGTGTCTACAGGATTCCCGGAATTGGAGGAGAGTCGGAGGCTGCGTCGGGCGCGGGAAAGGCTGGCAGAGCTGAGAAGCCGGGTTGCGCTGAGTCCGCCGCCCAGAACAATCGAGGAAAATACCCATGGCGAAGGTAGTGTCATCAAAGCGAATTTCTCGCACGAGGGCTACCTTGAAGCGGTGGCTACGGGTCGGGAGTATATATGCGCCGGCGATATATTTCAGGTTAATCTGTCTCAGAGGTTCGAGACTGATTTAAGCATGGCGCCGTATGAGCTTTACAAGCGCTTGCGGGAAATCAATCCGGCTCCCTTCGCCAACTATTTTAACTTCGACGGCGTTACTGTTGTTGGCGCTTCACCGGAGAGATTTTTGAAGGTCCGGGGCGACTGGGTGGAGACCCGCCCTATCAAGGGAACGAAGCCCCGCGGTGAATCCCCAGAGGAGGACAGGGCGCTGGCCCGGAGCCTGCTGAAAAGCGCTAAAGACCGGGCGGAGAATGTGATGATTGTCGACCTTGAGCGGAACGATATCGGGCGCGTCTGCCGCTATGGGACGGTCAGGGTTACGGAGCTGGCTATCCTGGAGACGTATCCCACTGTTTTTCACCTTACCTCGACAGTAGTCGGCCAGTTGTGCGAGGGGAAAAACCGGATTGACCTCCTGAAAGCCACCTTCCCCGGCGGTTCCATAACCGGAGCCCCCAAGGTGCGGGCCATGGAAATTATCGATGAGCTTGAGCCTACCCGTCGCAGCGTTTATACGGGGTCGCTGGGCTACCTGAGTTTCTGCGGCGACATGGATCTGGATATAGTAATAAGGACGATTCTTGTTAAAGAGGGCAGGGCTTATTTCCAGGTGGGGGGTGCTATAGTCTATGATTCTGAGCCGGAGGCGGAGTATATCGAGACGCTGGACAAGGGCAAAGCCATGATGCAGGCCCTCAAACTGTCGCCTCAGGCTGATGTGGAGATAATATCGTGATTCTGGTAATAGACAACTATGATTCGTTCGCCTATAATCTGGTTCAGTACCTCGGCGAGCTGGGACAGGAGTCTGTGGTCTATCGTAATGACGCCATTAACATAGAACAGATTGAGACTATGGCACCGAGCCATATCATCCTTTCTCCCGGCCCCTGCACCCCGCTGGAGGCTGGTATCTCCAATGATGTCGTCCGCTCATTCCGCAGGATGATTCCCATACTGGGTGTGTGCCTGGGACACCAGTGCATCGGCTATGTATATGGCGGGCAAATTAAACGTGCGGTGCTCCCCGTGCATGGCAAAGACTCCCTCATCTACCATGACGGCGAAACTGTCTTCCGTGGTCTGCCGTCTCCACTCGTCGGGGGGCGTTATCACTCTCTGGTTATCGGCGCCGAGGCTGTACCCCCGTCTTTAGAGGTTTCCGCCAGGACAGGAGACGGGGTGATTATGGGGGTCAGAAATAGATATGACATGGTGGAGGGAATACAGTTCCACCCGGAATCTATCATGACGCCGGATGGCCACGGTATTTTGTCCAATTTCCTGAGCTTATCGAAACGTGAATCAGGAGGATAGTTATGGAAGGGATTGTATATCTCAATGGTGAACTTATCGCCGCCTCAGAGGCGCGTATATCGGTCTTTGACCACGGTTTCCTCTATGGATACGGGCTTTTTGAGACGATGCGCGCCTACCGTGGCAAAATATTCCTTTTAGAGCGGCACTTAAAACGACTTATGCAATCAGCAGATACCATCGGGATGGGCTCGGGACTAGCTGGCATTGACCTTGCCCGGGCCTGCCAGGATACACTTGAGGCCAATAACCTGCAGGATGCTCGTATTCGGTTGACTGTTACCAATGGCGAATCGGACACGTTCCCCTGGGCTGGAGTGAGTGGCAAGGCTACCGTGGTAGTAACGGCAATACCCTATGCGCCTCCTGAGGCTGAGAGATACGGGCAGGGTTTCAAAATTGGCCTGACATCGCTACGCCGCTGCCAGCAGTCCCTGACATGCTCGATTAAATCAACCAATTATCTAATCAGCGTGCTTGCCAGGATGGAAGCTGCCAGGCAGGGACTGCATGAGACATTGATGTTAAACGATGACGGCTTTATTGCTGAAGGCAGTAGTTGCAATGTCTTTTTTGTAAAGGCGTCGAGGCTAGTGACGCCTTCACTGGGAAGCGGTATCCTGCCGGGCATTACCCGTGAGGTAGTGATAGAGCTGGCTGATAGGCTTGGTATAACTATCACCGAGGGTACGGTGGGACTGGGGTCGCTCAAACACTCCGATGAGGCTTTTTTGACCAATTCCATGATTGAAATAATGCCTCTGGTGCAGGTCAGGGACGATGCTGGAAATACTATCACCATCGGCTCGGGAAAACCGGGACGGATGACAAAGAAATTTATGGCAGACTATAAAAAGATGGTAGAGAAGGAGACCGCGGCCTAGCCTTGGCCTTCTCTACCAGAACTCAACCTGTGAGACGTGCTCGGTTTCCTGAATCAGCTTTTTAATTCTTCCTCGCGCTTTTCTGTCGCTGATTGGCTCCACTTCTGATACGGGGAATCCGTCTTTATTCATCTCTGCCTGCCACCTGACCAGATAGCCGGGCACCAGCGCTGAAGTGAAGTCGGCCGAGCCGCAGCAGGAGGAATCGACGACAGCTTCACTGATAACACAGAGTACTTCCTGACCGTTGTACGGCAGCCTCACCTCTTTCTGCGGGGTATAATGCCCGGCAATAGCTTCTATATCCTCGTTTAATTTGAGATGCGTGTACCTGGTCGTCAGTCTTTCCTCCGGTCTTATGGGTAAATGGCCAGTGCCTCAAGTCCGGTTGTTTCCGGCAGACCGAGCATAAGGTTCATGTTCTGGACGGCCTGCCCCGCCGCCCCCTTGACGAGATTATCAATGCTGCTGATGACGATAAGCCGTCCGCTTCTGCGGTCAATGGTGGGGTGAATAAGGCAACAGTTATTTCCCAAGGTATGCTTGGTATGAGGCGGGGATGCCACCACTTTGACGAAGGGCTCATCTCTGTAGAAGTCGCGATAGAAATTATTAAGTTCTTCTTCTCCATTTTTACCCCCCGCAATCCTGCCCGGTATCAGCGAGCTGTAGGCGGTGGTGAGTATGCCGCGTGTCATTGGTACCAGGTGAGGGACAAAGGTAATTGAAAGTGACAGCCCTCGCTGGAGCGATTCCAGTTCCTGGATAATCTCGGGCAGGTGGCGGTGCCCGTCCAGGGCATAGGCGGTGGTGTCTTCATTGGCTTCACTGTAGTGGGTAGTCAGGTTGAGGCTACGGCCGGCCCCGGAGATACCCGACTTACTATCAATGATAATACTGGGTTCAATAATGCCTGCTTTTATGGCTGGCGCCAGGGCCAGTATCGCCCCGGTGGGATAACATCCGGGGTTAGCCACCAGCTGCTCTAACTTAATTTGTTCTCGATGAAGCTCGGTAAGGCCATAAACTGCCTTTTCCAGTAAGCGTGGAGAAGGATGGGTGAAACCATACCACTGCGGGTAATCATCAGCGTCTTTTAGTCTGAAATCAGCACTGATATCAATTACTTTAATGCCTCTATCCAGCAGCGGTGTGACTACCTGGGCACTCTCCTTGTGCGGCATGGCGGAAAAGGCAAACTCCACTTCTCCGAGCTTATCTTCAATCGTCAGTCCTGCGCTCGCCAGGTGTGGGAAGACATTACCCAGTTCCTGTCCGGCGGCGCTTCGTCCGGTAACCGAGGCAAGCTCTACCTCCGGGTGCTGGTAAAGCAGTCGTGCCAGCTCGACACCAGCATAGCCGGTAACATTGATAATTCCAACTTTAGTCTTAGCCATCTCGTTTAGGCCCTTTTTATTTCGTCTTGGTAAGAAGTATAGCATAAGCATTGCTTAATTCATACTGCGCCTGTAGAAGCGGCGTGTCTATCTGTCTTTCTGCCGGTTTTTACTACTGTTATCTAAAGAAATGGGAATCTGGGCACAAAAAAATGCCGTTTGTTCGTGTTAGCCTCTTGACATGAGCGTAACAATGGTTTATTGTTTATAGCAAATACTCAGAAGGAAGGAGGAAACATATGCAAGCATATTGTGTGAAGTGCCGTGCCAAGAAGGAGATGAAGGATCCTAAAGCCATTACGATGAAAAATGGCAAGCCGGCGACGCAGGGTGTATGCCCGACCTGCGGCACTAAGATGTTTAGAATCGGTAAGAGCTAAAGCCGGTTATTTTTAGGGATTTACATATACAACAAAGCTGGATATTTTCGATTTAGGAATATCCAGCTTTTTTTATCTTGGCGCCCCGTAGGCATGTATATGTGGCTTATTGAGGTGGGGACGGATTGACCACGTACTTATTTACAAGGTCAGTCGTATCAGTCGCATTAAGTTTGTGGAAGATTAAAGAGAAGCGGTCTTCGAGTTCCCTCATCATCTCGTTGAGATTTGGCGTGGGGAGGTGCCACAGTTCTTTCTTATAATCACCAAAAGCCCTCTTGCGTGTTTTATACAGGAATTGTTCGTCCGTGTCTTCGGGCTTTCTCTCCTGGCTGTATCGCACGGTGAGATGCTCGTTTATTTCATCCAGCAGGTCCTTGGGGAAATGCGGGCTGTCATAGACGAGGTTTTGAAACCCGGTAGCGAGGTGTACTTCGACCGTGTCAACCTTGGGGAACATATCAAAGGCTTCGTCGGGCAGAGTAGAAGCGCCGTGCTGTACCGCCCCACCCATACCGTATTCTTCCCGGGCTACTCTGGAGAGCTCCTGTAGTGTATTAAAATCAATGCTGACTTGGGCAATTGACCCGTTGGGCAAGACGACGCCGCCATGTGACGTACCGGTTTGCACGCTGATTTTGGAAATACCCTTGGCACCCTCTCCCAGCTGGCTGAGATAGCTATCCATATACGCCCTGAGGTCGGCAACGGTGCTGTTACCCTTACCGATTTCACCAATCTCGCCACCCACGGAAATGGTTGTACCTTTTGGCTCGATACTGCGTATAAGCTTGGTCATCTCCGCGGTTATCCGGGAGTTCATTTCCTGTTGTTCGCTCAGGCCTGGCCTGTCTATATCTACCAGGGTTGACGCATCGATATCAATATTCAAAAAACCGGCGGCGACCGATTCCCGTATAAGCTGTTTGATATCATATAATTCAGCTTCCGGGTCTTCCCTGTACATGCGCCGCCTGACCTGGAAGTGGTCTCCTTGAACAAAAACGGGGCCGGTGAATTCTTCCCTGATGGCGGCGGCCAGTATACACGCGACATATTCGCCAGGTCGTTGCAGGGTGTAGTCCATCTCGGAGCGGGCAATCTCGAAGATAAAGGCGCCGGTTCTGTTTTTTATGGCCGCCCGGAAGACTGCTCTGGCTATATGATAGGTAATACCTCGGATATTTATCGCGGGCACGGTTATACCGCTGTACACTCCCTTACCGGAGGCTTCATATAGACCCTGGATGCTGGAGGGGAAGATGCCCCGGCCGAGCGCCATTTCACGGATGATGTGATGGTGTTCCTCCCTCATCTGGTTGTCGGCACCGAAGACAGCCAGCTCTACCAGGGTATCAATATTGCTGTTCTTCTCCATTTTTAACTGGTCCAAATCGTTATGCATGTCTCTTTTTACCACTGATAATGGTACGGCGTCCGTTGTACCTGTCCGTATCATATTCTGTCGCCACGTCTACGAGGTTCAATTTGCCGTATATATTTTCAAGCGGGCAGTATGAAATCTTGCCGTTTTTAAAGCATACCATCTTGCCGAAATTTCCCTTCACCACCAAATCAATGGCGGCGATACCGAAGTATCTCCCCATTCTGCGGTCATAGGCGCACGGAGCCCCGCCGCGCTGAAGGTGACTTAGAGTGACGCTACGTGTCTCAAGTTTGGTGCCATTTTCAATTTCCTGAGCCATGAAATTACCGATGCCCCCCAGGGCTTTGTGGCCGAAGCTATCCACCCCTTCTTTTTTTACAATTTCCGTACCGCCTTTCGGTTTTGCTCCCTCGGCCACCACGATAATCTCATATCTGGTGCCGGCTCTTCTTCCTTCCATGACCAGTTCGTTTACCCTGTCTATAGAGAAGTTATATTCCGGGATTAAGATAATGTAAGCCCCGCAGGCTTCCCCGCCCTGTAGAGCCAGCCAGCCGGCAGTCCTCCCCATCGTTTCCACTACGAAAATTCTTTTATGCGAACCGGCGGTAGTCCTCAGCCTATCTACTTCTTCGGTGATGACGTTCAGGGCAGTTTCATATCCTAACGTGTAGTCGGTTAGGGGGAGGTCTTTGTCAATTGTCTTGGGAATGCCGACAACGTTCACCCCTTCTTTTGATAACCTGTTAGCAATGGCCAGGGTGCCGTCGCCGCCGATAGCGACGACTGCCTCCAGGCCGAGGCTTTCTATGTTTTCTATGACTGTTTTCGAGCAGTCGTTTTTAGGGTCGTAGGGACTCAGACGTGAGGTACCCAGAAAGGTACCACCGTATCTATCCCAGGTCCTGACTATGTCCGGATTGAGCGGCGTTATTTGTCCCTGGGTATCCGGGCTGGACACATCGACATTGACCAGTCCCTTCCATCCGTCATGAATACCCAGGACCTCATAACGGGTGCCTCTCTCCCATTCGAGTCTTTCGTCCATAGCCGTCTTAACCACCCACTTAAGGGCGGGGTTCAGCCCCGCACAGTCGCCACCACCCGTCAGGACGCCTATTCTATATTTCTTCATAATAACGTTATTATAAAGTTAGTATGGCCTGCTGTCAAAGAGAGGATAGTGCCAATCTTTAACTTCTCCGTTTGCTCATCTTGAACCACGGGTGAAAGCTGATTATTGAGTCGCGAGGCATCTGACGGTCACCGTTCCTGCTCATACTCATGTCCATCGCCATGAGGTAATCAGCAACCCGGTCCGGCATTAGGAAGTGTTCACCGACATAGTCTTTAGCTCTCTGGCTGATGGCTTCGGCGGCTTTCCGGTTTTTCAATAGATGTATTACCCTCTGTGCCGTTTTATGCGGGGTCTCGTAAAAATAACCGGTATCTCCATCTCTTATCTGAAGCGGAATGGCGCCGACATTGGCCGCTATAACGGGTTTGGCTTTCCAGAGCGCCTCGGTAATGACCAGTCCGAATCCCTCCCTCGTTGACGGCTGCATAATAACAGTTGCCGACCGCTGGAGTGCGTTCACTTCCTTCCAGTTTTCCAGGCGGTTTGACAGTGAGAGGTTGAGTATGTGGATGTCTTCATCATCTTTTGTGTCTTCATAGATTCTGGCCAGTATCCTTTCACCCTCGGGGTCGTCAGAGGCCATGCCGCCGGCCAGAATGAGCTGGCATTTCTGCTCTTTCCTCACGTGGCGGAAAGTGGCAATTGTCCTGTCCAGCCCTTTCCAGGGGTCGAAACGGCCTATTTGAGCGATGATGGGGACTCTGGCGTCTATTTCGTATTTGGCAAGCACCTGGTCTATCTCTTCCTGGCTCAACTCACGATTTTTCTCGGAAAGAGGGTCAATGAAGGGTGGGATGATGAAACTGGGCAGGGGCCAGCGTGTCACGACGTAATGAGCGGCTGAGAATATGGCGGCATCAAACGGCTCTATCCAGTTGGTCATGAAGTTCCACAGACCGGGGTTAGCATCCATGGGTGTCTCCTCGATATCTATGTGGCATCTCCAGAGCCAGCTTTCGCCCGGCCGCTTGAGGTGGCGCGCCAGGCCGAGTGGCTGAGGGTCATTGACCATAATGATATCGGGATTATGCTCGGTAATATTACTGCGGGCGCAATCTGCAATGGTACTGTAATATGACCTTTCCATCTCCTGGGTGAAGTTACCCTTCATGCCCTGCAACAGATTGTGCAGGCCTTTGGTACATTCGAAGAATTCATCGTTACCGCCAATAATTTTCCAGTCCGTCTCAATGCCAAGATTGTTGAGAAAGGGGACCGAGCTGTAAAGCATCTCGGCAACGCCGCCGCCCTGAGCGGTAGCGTTCAGTTCCAGCACCTTGAGGCCTTTCAGGCGTTTAGCGGCTCGCTGCACTCTTTCCATTCTTTCATCACCCAGTATGGCTTTATAGTCTTTCAATGGCGGTGCGGAGAATGGGCAGAAGCCCAGCCTTTTACTGTAAATGACTCCGTGTGCTGCCGGAGAGGTAGGCTTCTCTTCATTAGGTTTTTTCGATGATTTCAATCGGCTGTTCACCTTTCTTTTTACTTCCTGTGATTTGACGGTTATAGTCATATTGAAATGTCCCCTTTACCTGATAATTTATTGTTCAGGGTGCTCGTGCTGTCATCATTCGAATTATAGAATGTCCAGAATAATGGTAATAAAGTCATAATAGGGTAGTCGGTAAATACCAGCAAGGGTGTAAGCACTTATAGTGGCTCAGGGCTAGCCAGCAAATGAAAAAGAATATAAATGGGTAGACTTATCGTAAAAAAGGGAGTAGAATTTAATAAGTAATGAAGGGCTGAGGAATGACATACGTTTGTGAGGCTATAGAGTCTTCATCACGACAATGAAATTAGGGCACTGTGCTCGGTAGAGGCAGTGCCCTTTGAGTCAAGGAGGTAACGATGATGCAATCAAGTCTGATTGGTAAAATCGAAAAAGCCAAGCGCTATTCGCAGGAAACAGACAGGGTTACCTTCTACGAATTATCGGTCAAGTTCCGCGGTGAGAACAGCGACTATGATACCAGCTATAAGGACGGCAAATGGCACTGCTCTTGCAGTTTTTTCTCAAGCTGGGGTCTATGCAGTCATACCATGGCCATGGAGAGAATCCTGGCCAATATGCTCCCTCCGGAGGCGCTTACGACACAGCATGATGCTTCCAGCTTATCGACCGGCGATTAGCGCTGCTATCGGGTGAGATTCACCGGATGACTTTTATTGAGAAGCTGGCCCGGACCAGTCAGGATAACCAGAGCTTGCTCTGCGTCGGCCTCGACCCCGACCCCTCGCTGATGCCGGATGGGATAGGCGTCTTTGAATTCAATAAGGCAATTATCGATGCCACTGCCGACCTGGTATGTGCCTATAAGCCGAATATCGCCTTCTATGAAGCCCTGGGGAATGACGGCCTTGATGCCCTGAAGCGTACGAGGGATTATATACCCGCAGGAGTGCCGGCCATTATAGATGCCAAGCGGGGCGATATCGGTAATACGGCTCAGGCTTATGCAAGGAGCCTCTTTGACTATTACGGCTTTGATGCCACCACGGTAAGCCCTTATCTTGGTTTTGATTCGTTAGAGCCTTTTATCCAGTACCATGACCGCGGCGTATTTGTTCTCTGTCGTACCTCCAACGCCGGCGCTGTTGATTTTCAGTCTCTCTCATGTGAAGTAGATGGTGTCCATAAACCACTCTTTGAAATAGTTGCTGAGAAAGTCAGTCAGTGGAATAATCATGGCAACCTGGGACTGGTGGTTGGGGCTACCTACCCCGAGGAGCTAAAGCTGATACGGCAGAGGTATCCGGATATGCCGCTCCTCATACCCGGTGTCGGGGCTCAGGGTGGGGGACTATCGCAGGTAGTGAGCTATGGCGTCGATGCCGGGAGACAGAGGACTATTATAAATTCCTCGCGTCAGGTTCTTTACGCCTCAAGAGGTAAGGACTTTGCCGAAGCGGCCAGACAGGCAGCCAGGGAGCTAAGAGACGGTATTAACCACTTTCTATCCAATCCTGCTTCGTAATGGCAATATCAGTATGGTACTTGAGATTAAGCTCGGTGATGTGGTCCGACTCAAGAAGGTTCATCCCTGCGGTGGCTACGAGTGGCAGGTAGTGAGGCTGGGGGCCGATATCGGCATCAAATGCCTTAAATGCGGGCGACGCGTTCTCCTGGAAAGAGGCACCTTTGAAAGACGGGTCAAAGGATTTATTTCCCGGGGAGACTAACGAATTGCCTTATGATGCAGATAGACTGGACACAGTGAAACTTGTTACCTTATGATAATCGTAGTGTTTGATAAGGAGGAGATGAAAAATGGCAGAGAGTAAATTCGCAAAATACGTCAAATATGAGCCTACAGGGGATTTTACCAAGCTTTATCCGGCGCTCACGGCGCCATCTTTTCACATCTGGGGTAAAGAGTGGGATTCCGGCTACAGGATGGACTGGTTCTGTGTCACCGAACCTTTCCTTATGATAAATGAACCTCATACGCACGACTTTGACCAGTTCCTGGCTTTTCAGGGTGGCGACCCCACCAATGTAAATGATTTTGACGCCGAAATCTGGTTATATCTAGGAGGTGGTGAGGAACAGGAAAAACTGGTAATTACCAAAGCGTGTTTTGTGTATGTCCCCGCCGGCATGGTGCATACCCCTCTCGAATTCAAGAGAATCGGCAAACCTATTGTTTTCATGGATATTGCGCTGACGGCACAGTATGTCAGAAAGCCGACAGAGGGAAAATAGTCGATATCTTTATGCGAAGCGGAGCATACCTGTTGAATAGGACGGACACTGCTATTTTACAACACCTTTGCAAAGGCGACTTCCACCCTGATGCAAAATACTGGCGATTGTTTTACTCAGGCTGTGCGCGCTCAGTGGTTTGACAAGGTACTGGTTAGCACCCATGCGCAGTGTCCTTCTCCGCTGTGCTGGCTCGGCTATGGCGGTAAGGACAACCACGGGAATATTTGAGTACGATGGATTACCTTTTATCTCTCGCAGTATGGACCAGCCATCGGGTCCGGGCAAACGGAGGTCCAGCACTACGAGAGCTACGGGATTTTCCCTGATTACTTCCATTCCCGTCTTGCCGTTACTGGCTTTAAGTACCTGGTAGCCTTCGAGTTCCAGCACCCGGGAAACAAAGTTCTGGATATCAATCTCGTCCTCTATGATGAGTACCGTTTTTGCCTTACGATTCTTGGCCATGGTTTCGTTCTCCGTTGTTTATGAGCAATATGAACGATCTCTCAATGGCGTCTCTTTCAGCAGGGTATGACCATTTACAGCACCGATACTTCTATGAACGGCCTGGACAAATTAAACCCGGTGTTAATATAGCGTACCTCCTCAATCTGATTTATTATTCGTTAGTGCATTCAACTGGCAGAAGTAATAATACAACATAAACATAATAATGTCAAATTTGTTGACAAATGACACAAATTATAATATCGGAAGAATAGACAAATGACCACAAACGGCCAGTATTATTTGATATTTTACGAAACAGGTTCGGACGATGCTGCCGGAACGCTATAAATAAATAGTAGCTAACTCTTTATTGAGAAGATATTCGTAGGATGAACCGAATAAGGTTATGATGAGAAGCGCCCAACTGGACTAATTGCCCGGAAGTGCCGTAACTATGTTTGGACTCTCGGGAGTATGCAATCAGGTTATAACAAAGCACAATAATTCATGCGGCCGCTTTATCAGTTGATTATTACTTCGGTTTAACGAGTAGCATCCACAACAATTGAATAAAACCGGCGCCAAAGACAATAAGCCACAAAGCAGGTCTATTTAAAGTAGCAGTAAGCTGATTATTACCTGATTCCAATGTCCAGACACAAACAGCTATAAAGACCGTAATCCCGAGGCATTTGGTTAAGGCTTCTACAAGCTTTCTTACCAGTATCTCGTCTATTAATTTCATCGTGAGGGGGATACACACAAGAACCGCACCAGTTAATATCAGGGCCTGGTTAATAATGATTCCGCCTGCTAAAGCCGCTGCTGTGCCAGCCAATAATGTAACAATATTTAATACTTCAGTCATAATCCAGAATTAATCGTATTTATGCATTCCCTCTCATTCTATCAATATATTTCTTAAATTTCATCATCAACCATTGTATTACGGAATGAGCGTATGCTGGTTATTTTATGATGATTTACATATACTGCTATATTCACAAGCTCGATACTTGCCAGGCTTCATCCGTGATAATTTTCTACTTTATTATTTATGGAATATTTACATATTATCCTGTACTATTTACGTTTTGTTTATCATTACCGAAGTACTATGACGGCGATATAGTACTAGGACTATTAGCTGAGGAGGAAAAAGATGAAAGCTTTATCATCGGTGCCATTACATTCTACACTCAATAAGGTCCTGGAATCTCTTCATCACCAAGAACAAATACCTGTGCCCCTGGAAGCGACGCCATATATGAGACCCATAGAAATCAAGCGATTTATCCACCACCTCAGGCAGAACCGAAGATATGAATACACCAGGGATTTTATCTATTAGCAGGTACTCCACAGATTTCTTACAGGTGTCATAAACGGAACTTTGTGAACCATAGGTACTATAACAGTGGTTTCTGTTAAAAATTGGGGTGACGATTTATAAAACCTTATTTCAAAGTGGTTACAAAATTATGAATAAATACAACGGGAAATCTGAAGAAGGCGGGATAGCTACTCAATCTGGTGATTCTGAGCTTTATGAAGGTGAAGTACGGCTGAAAATTAAGTCATCAGAAGACTTTAAACAGGTAGACCGGTTTAGTGAGTACCTGAAAACGGTCGAAAATCTGGAAATAGCATCATATAACTGGTCAGAACATGATGGTCTTATGATGGTTGTCTCATTACAGAGTCCAATGCCGTTAGGTATTATATTAAGCCAGATTTCTATGGTAAAACAGGTTTATCAGAAACACCATAACATCGTAGCAGTATTGAATACCTTGGTAGTTGACCAGCCCGCAGTAATCGCTACGTAAAGGCTTCAACCGCACAAAAATCTCCGCTCAGCTACTCAAGCTACCCTTATAAGCCACCAGCCTTGGCCATTAGACAGGCCATAGCCCGTACTGGAAGTCACTCACACCCTTCAGGGAAAGAGCTCACACATCACATGCACAATGCCGCATGTTTCCGTCAAAATTGAGGATGTAGGCACGAAAGAACTCTCTAAAAGCCCCGAAGCCATTCTTTTATGGAAAATTAAGCAAAATGCCATCAATTATAGACTTTCAGGTGAAAATGGACTACAATCGTATCTGGGCCAGCGTAGCTCAGGGGTAGAGCAGCGGTTTCGTAAACCGCCGGTCGATGGTTCGAATCCATTCGCTGGCTCCATTGTCTAAGCTTAAAAGCCTCCGATTTGATAAAGTCATTATCGGGGGTTTTTTGTTTTTACTGAAATCCCGATTCAAGTGCAGGATGTCGAACATTTCATCGTTTTGCCACATTGCGTTCAAAAACCAGTCTGGGGACGAATTTTAAATGTCATTTGGCATATAAATGGTAATAAACTTGACTTTTGGCACTTTTATGTTTTATAATTTGTCATGCTGTGTTTAATAACGTGCAAGATAACGCTCTACGTGATACAGCTTAAGACGCTTTAATGGAAGGTCTCGCTGAAAAGGTAAAGATGCTGCGGAGGAAAAAGGGCTGGGTACAGGAAGACTTGGCACGGGAGATAGGCGTTAGCCTCTCTACAGTTCAGCGCTGGGAAAGGCGAGGTGGCCAACCCAGCCGTTTGGCTTTAAGAGAACTTAAAAAACTCTTTCAAGACGCTGGAATGACCAATGAGCAATGGTAAGCCGGGGCATAGCTACCAACTCTTATAGCCGTAATTTCGTGGGACATACTTTTATACACTAAAAAGATATGAGAGTCAACCAAAAATATGCAGATAGTTATTCTGGCAGGTGGATTGGCTACCCGGCTGGGAGAGTTAACTGAAAGTCAGCCCAAAACCATGTTAAGGATACAGGGCAGACCATTCGTAGAGTATCAAGTCGAATTGCTGAGGAAACAGGGAATAAAGGATATCGTAATGTGCATCGGTCATCTGGGAGAACAGATAGAGAGTCACCTGGGCAATGGAAGGAAGTACGGAGTAGATATCAGGTATAGCCATGAAGATGAGCCTCTGGGCACCGGGGGGGCTATCAAAAAAGCTGAAGCTATGCTTAACAAAGAGTTCTTCACCATGTATGGAGATTCCTATTTATTATTAGACTTGTGGTCTGTGTATTCCTATTTTCGAACTAAAAATAAGCTTGCCCTTATAACTGTGTACAAAAATTACGACAGCTACGATATAAGCAATACAGCCATCAGTAATTGCCTGGTGACAAGATACAACAAAAAAGAGAAGACCGAGGATATGGTTTACATTGACTATGGAGTACATGTCTTCAAGAAAGAAGCTCTGGAGCTTATGCCGGAAAACGGCTATTACCCCATGGAAGACCTTTTCCCGACGTTAATCTCACAGAAACAACTGCTCGCTTATGAAGTCAGCGAGCGGTTCTACGAAATAGGCTCGCTTCAGGGACTTAAGGAATTTGGGCAATATCTAGGTAGGGCAGAAAGATGATACTCTCGAGAGCGCCAACGCGAATCAGTCTTGGGGGTGGAGGTACCGACCTCGCATCGTACTACTCCAAGTATGGAGGTTTCCTTATCGCCGGGGCAATCAACAAATACTGCCATATACTGGTCAACCACCGGTTCTATAATAACCTCCGGCTCAGTTATTCGCAGATGGAGATTAAAAATTGCGCGGCGGAAGTAGAGCACAAAATCTTTCGGGCAGCCCTCGAGTTTAGCGGCATAGATAAGGGAATAGAGCTTCATTCCTCTGTTGATGTCCCCGCCGGTTGCGGTCTGGGTACGTCCTCTAGCTTTACCGTAGCCCTTCTTAATGTCTTGCATGCCTATAAACAGGAATTCGTTACCCAGAAGCAGCTTGCTGAAGAGGCATGTCATATCGAGATAGATGTACTTGGAGAACCTATCGGCAAGCAGGACCAGTACATAGCGGCTCTTGGCGGTCTTGTCTGTCTTACCTTTGAAAAGAATGGTGAGGTTCTGGTGGAACCTCTCCGAATATCTCCGGAAATGCTGGACCAGCTGGAAAATAATACCCTCCTTTTCTTTACCGGTAGTGAGAGGAGCGCTTCTGAAATACTCGCCGAGCAGGATTCTAAGTCAAAACAGGACGACCCGGATATGATTAACAATCTTCACCGGATTAAAGAAATAGGGTTAAAGACAAAGAAGTATTTAGAAAATGGACATCTGGGCATGTTTGGAGAGCTTCTCAATGTTCACTGGGAGACCAAGAAGAAGCGCTCGGCTGGGATGTCCAATCCATTTCTGGACGAGTGCTATGAAGTCGCCCGTAAGAAAGGCGCCTTGGGTGGGAAGCTGGTAGGTGCTGGCGGCAGTGGCTTTTTTATGTTCTATTGCGAGAATGTCAATAGCCAGAAACCAAAGCTGGTGGAAGCTATGCATAAGATGGGGCTGCGGTGGGAAAGATTCCGGTTTGAGTTTGATGGCGCCAAGATACTGGTCAATACCTAGATAGAGGATAAGTATGAGGAACGAAAATTACATCTCCGGTTATCTTACCGAAATGAGAAGGGTGGCCGGGGATATCTCCATCGGGGATGTAGGCAGGGTTGTGGAGCTTCTCTTCCAGGCGTGGCAAAGCGGCCGTCAGGTCTTTATCTGCGGCAATGGCGGCTCGGCGGGCACTGCCACCCATTTTGCCTGTGACCTGGCCAAGACCACTATAGTCGATGGTAAGAGACGTTTCAAAGCACTGTGCCTCAACGACAATATCCCGCTTATAAGCGCGCTGGTTAATGACAATGGCTTTGACAACCTGTTTTATGAGCAGCTAAAGAACCTGTATCAAAGAGGAGATGTCCTCATCTGCATTAGCGTTCATGGCGGCTCCGGCCAGGACCAAGCCGGTTTGTGGTCACAAAACCTTCTCAAGGCGATGAAATATGTGGCCGACAATGGCGGCAAGACCATTGGACTCAGCGGCTTCGATGGCGGCCCGATGAAAGAGGTAGCGGATGCATGCATCGTTGTACCCGTAGATTCTACTCCTCAGGTCGAGTCCTTTCATCTGGCTATGGAACACCTGATTTGCTCCTGTCTCAGGCAGAAGATAGAGGCAAGCTGACTAAACATATCTGGTTGATGTTATGAATACAAACAATAGAGGAAGAGCTGTATTTCTTGACCGCGATGGTGTCATCAATTCCCTGGTCTATCATCGTGAACAGGGTATAATCGATTCGCCGTTTACCGTGGAACAGTTCGTGCTGATCACCCGTGTTAGCGAGGCGATTGTGAGGTTCCATGACATGGGTTATAAGGTAATCCTGGTCTCCAATCAGCCCGGAATCGCCAAGGGGCAGTTGACCTCTAAGACCTTTGAAAAAATCAGGGAGAAGATGAAAGAAGAACTCTTGGAAGAAGGGGCTTCTCTTGATGGCGAATACTATTGCCTGCATCACCCCCAGGCAGAGATTGCACAACTGAGGGTCAATTGCGAATGCCGAAAACCCAAGCCAGGGCTACTCCTTCAAGCTGCCGGTGATATGGACATAGACTTATCGCAATCCTGGATGATAGGTGACGGGCTTACCGATGTGCAGGCGGGTAAAAAAGCCGGGTGCAGGACCATCCTTCTAGGAAGGATGAAATGCGAGCTCTGCCACCTTATGGACATAGAAGATGCCAGACCTGACGCTATTACTTCAAACCTTAAGGAAGCGGCCCAGTTTGTCTTTGAAACAACGGTGCTGAAGATTGGAGGAGTTTTTAGCTAACCATGAGAAGAGAATTGATTGATATCCTGGCCTGTCCGGTATGTAAAGGAAATATGGAACTCAGCGTGAGTGAAGAAAATGATAGGGAGGTAATCAGTGGTTATCTGCATTGCATCAGGTGTAATGAAGACTACCCTATTGTAGATACTATCCCTAATCTGTTACCGAGGGACAAGCATGGACAGGCTAATTCATAATCCATTTTACAGTTAGGTCTAAGTACATATTATTTGTGAGGAGGTAAATATGAAAATATTTATTGATTCGGCAAGCATTACTGAAATTGAGAAATGGCTGGATATGGGAGTAATCGATGGCGTCACAACCAATCCCAGTATTATGTTTAAGGACGGTGTCTATAACGCTGAAGAAGGGGCCAAGCAAATAGCGGCTTTGGTGAATCCCCGTCCGCTCAGTGTAGAGGTGACCACCAACGACCTCAACGAGATGTTTGCCCAGGCGCAGACATTTGCCTCATGGGCGCCGAATATCGTTATTAAAGTACCTCAAATTACACAGGACGGCATCCCTTGCTACGGTCTTATTAAGCGTTTAGAAAGCGAAGGGATAAAGGTTAACGCCACCGTAGCCATGTCTTACGGGCAGGTGATACTGGCAGCCAAGGCAGACGCTACCTACATCAGCGTCTTTACCGGGAGAATGGCTGACGAGGGTGGTAACGCCCCCGAGGTCATTAAGACCTGCACCGGCTGGCTGGAACGCTGGAAATATAAGGGAGAGCTTATTGTAGGCAGTATCAGGTCGGTAGGCGATATCCTGAGCGCCGCTATGGCGGGGGCGCATATCATCACCATACCGCCCCAGTTCCTGGCCAAGATGGCTGACCATCAATACACCAGGGAAACCGTAAGGCAATTTGTCAGCGACGCTCAGAAGGCCCTGGAGATGATGAAGCTGAAGAGAGTAAGCCAAAGCATCTGATCTGGAATACTCATCAGCAGCAAAAGGGAAGACATTTGCGAGATAGTTTTCTAGCCAAATTTGACCAATTTGCAAAATTAGTTCATCCCCATGTGCCCTTCACAGAACTAAACACCGTATGGCGGTATATGCAGAAGGATGTGAAGAGCATCCTTGACATAGGCTGTGGTAAGGGCAAACCGATGGAATTTATCAACCGGCACAAACAATTTCACGTGACCGGCGTGAAGGCCGATGAGGTCGGTCCTGTTGTGCTCGGGCAGAATGAGAAACACGAGAAAATAGCGAGTTTCATCCCGCATCAGGCAGGAGATAATCAAAAGTTAGAGTTTCTGTTATATAAGAACGGGGAAATCGAGCCTTATCTGGAGCCCCTTCGTTTGCGGATTGATGTTAAGTAGTAACTCCCCCTTCCGTTTAGATTGTTGACTTTTTTTACTGCTAACCTGACTTCAGGAAGTAGCTACTGTCTCCTGTTTCATCATCGCTTCGATTTCGGCAAACGGTATCTTTACCTTGGGAAGTATGGGTTTCCCGTCAGGTCCCATCTCAATAGCACCGGTGGGGCAAACGAAGGCACAATCGCCGCAGCCAATGCATTCCTCACCCAGCTCATAAGCATAGAAAGGAGCCGCTACTTCCCTGTAGATACCCCGGTTGACCAGGTTTATCGCCGACTTTCCCATTATCTCATGGCAGGCCCTGACGCACAAGCCACACAGAATACAGTCCTGGTCTCCCAGGACAAACCTCGGCTTCTCAACTCCATACTCTTCGGCCAGTTCCTGTATCCTCTTTACGTTGGGGCATCTCGTTAGTAGGAGCTCAATTATCCCTTTACGTAGCTTTCTTACCTTCTCCGTATTGGTCTTTACTATAAGGCCTTCTTTTACCGGGTAAAGGCAGGCGGCCACAAATCGGAACTTGGAACCACCATCCTCGCTTACCTCAACGGTACATATCCGGCAGGCGCCGTAGGGCTTGACGGCTGGATGATAACATAGAGCCGGGATAGTACCTATTCCGGGCAGGCGTGCCACGGCCTCGAGGATGGTCTGGCCTCCGGACACCACAATTTCCTTATCATCAACTGTTAAGTGAACCGCGTTAATCCCGTCAGCAGCCTTCACATCGATAGTATTTTCACCACTAATCCATACTTTTGTCATTTGATTGCCTCCCTTTACACTTTTATTACCGCGTTGAACTTACAAACATCGTAACAGGCGCCACACTTGATACACTGGCTCTGGTCAAGCGTGTGGACTTCCTTTTTCTCCCCGCTGATGGCGCCCGTAGGACATGACCTTAAGCATCTACCACAGCCCTCACACCTGTCGGGGTCAATAGAGTACTGGATTAACTCCCGGCAGACACCAGCCGGACACTTCTTATCATCAATATGAGCCAGGTACTCATTCCTGAAGTGGCGGAGAGTGCTCATAACCGGATTGGCAGCGGTTTTTCCCAGGGCGCAAAGAGCGCCGTCACCGAGAATACCGGCCAGGTCCTCCAGTGTATCCAGGTCTTCTCTCTTGGCCTTTCCATGAGTGATATTGTTCAGCACCTCGCTCATCCTGTTTAACCCTTCCCGGCAGGGGACGCATTTGCCACATGACTCTCCCTTGAGGAACTCAATGAAGTACCTGGCGATATCGACCATACAGGTATCCTCGTCCATTACTATCATGGCCCCCGAGCCCATCATCGAGCCAAGCTTGCTTAGCTCATCGAAATCTACAGGAGTATCGAGATATTGCTCGGGAACGCAGCCCCCCGAGGGCCCGCCGGTTTGTACCGCCTTGAATTTCTTGCCGTTGGGGATACCTCCACCAATGTCGTAAATCATTTCCCTCAGGGTTATCCCCATAGGTACTTCTACCAGGCCGGTATTGTTTATTTTCCCTACCAGCGAAAATATCATGGTTCCTGTGCTGCCAGCGGTGCCGAACCCGGAATACCAGTCAGCTCCTTTGTTGATTATCAGCGGCACGTTAGCCCAGGTCTTGACGTTATTTAAGAGGCTGGGTTTATCCCACAAACCCTTCTCCGACATGTGAATGTATTTGGCTTTCGGCTCACCTATCTTTCCCTCGAGGGAAGCCATCAGTGCGCTGGATTCGCCGCAGACGAAAGCACCGCCTCCTTTATTAATCGTTGCCGTGAAATCGAAGCCGGAGCCCAGTATATTTTCGCCCAGCAGTCCGTAATCCATTGCCTGCTCGATCGCTATCCTGGCGTGCCTTACCGCCAGGGGGTATTCGTTGCGGACATACAGAAAGCCCCTATGAGAGCCAATAGCATAAGCGCCGATAATCATACCCTCCAGGATGGCGTGCGGATTACCTTCGAGCAGGCTCCTGTCTTGATAAGCGCCCGGGTCACCCTCATCGGCATTACAGATTACGTATTTCATGTCACCACTGGCCTGACGGCAGGATTCCCACTTCCTGCCTGTCGGGAAACCGCCGCCGCCCCTCCCGCGCAGACCGGACTTCTTTACCTCCTCGATGACACCCTCCGGGGACATCTGGAAGAGGGCTTTACACAGGGCGGAATAACCCCCGCGGGCGATGTAGTCTTCAATATCCGTCGGGTCAATCTCTCCGTTAGCGCTGAGAATAGCTCGTGTTTGCCTCTTGTAGAATGGAACATCGGATTCGTAGGTGGATTTTTCGCTGGTGGCCGGGTCTACATAGAGCAACCGTTCAATGATATTGCCTTTAAGCACGGTCTCCGAGATAATTTCCGGGACATCCTCTGGCTTCAGCCGGCGGTAGAATATCTTTTTCGGTCCTATGACGGCAATCGGTCCCTGTTCACAGAAACCGTGGCAGCCCGTTTCCTTTAGTTCCACCTGTAGCTGGAGTTCTCGCTTTTCGATTTCCTCATAAAAAGCTTCAAGAATCTCCTCAGCTCCTGCGGCGCGGCAACCGGTGCCACCACATATCGATATGCATGTCCGGCTCTGGTCTCTCTTCTGGAGTATAGACTTGCGTAGTTCATCCAGTTCGGCAACACTGGTCACTCTTTTTTCTAATAGCTTTCGCACCTGCTCTACCATATCAGCACCCCTCGCAATTTATTCGTATCTTTTTAAAACGCGGTCAAGCTTGTCAGCGTTCATCTGGCTCTCGTACTTCCCATCAACGACCACTACCGGACCGAGAGCGCAGCAACCCAGACAGTTAACCGTCTCCAGGGTGAATTTCTCGTCCTCTGTTGTTTCACCGGGTTTTATGCCGTAGTCCCTTTCTACCTTGTCAACCAGTCTCTGGCCTCCCCTTACATGACAGGCAGTGCCCAGACATACAGTTATCAGGTGGCGTCCTCTCGGCTTCAGGCTGAAGGCCCGGAAGAAAGTAGCCACGCTGAAAACCTGGCTTAAGGGAATATCCAGCTTCTGACTGACCTGTATCAACACATCACGCGGCAGATAATTAAACTCGGCTTGAATATCCTGTAACAGGGATATTAATTGTTCCTTCTTATCGGCATAGCTGTCTATCAGAGAATCGACCTTTTCCGTGTAGCTATCGACAACAGCCTTCAATTTGGGAAAATCAAGAACCAGATCCATTGGCTAACCTCCTTCACGTACTTCCTGATTTCAGCGTACAATCCTGAAGGCCACCGTGCCATCCGTTATCACGCCCGTTTTTACTGCAAGAATCACCTTTATCGCCGGGTATTTTACGCAGCAAGTTTCACCTTTAGAGGGATGACGAGTAAGTAGAATGACCTAGGTATTTCTACATTTACTCTTTTCTGAAGCTCAGGTATTTTACGCTTGAAGCTGGTTATGTAATTACGTATAATAACTTAAGGGTGGTTTTATGGGCGTTATTAAGGTTCTTGTGGCTGAGGACCATCTGATAACACGGCAGGGTATCCGCCGACTTCTGGAGGACGAAAGCAACCTGACGGTGATAGGTGAGGCTGGCAATGGTGAGGAGGCGGTACAGATGGTCGGAGACTTGGAACCCGATGTGGTTATTATGGATATCGCCATGCCCAAACTTAATGGCATTGAGGCTACGAGGCAGATTAAACTGATTCGTCCCGCCACGGCTGTGCTGATACTTAGCGCCTACGATGACGATGAGTATGTCTTTGGACTGGTGGAGGCAGGCGCGGCTGGGTATCTGTTAAAGACAGCCAGTGGTGAAGAGTTGAGCCGTGCTATTCGGGCTGTCCATAAAGGTGAGCCTGTGCTTGACCCCGTAATTGCCCGTAAGGTCTTGAATCGTCTCAGGTTCCCTGACAAAATACCACGTGTGGCAAGACCTGCCGAGCACCTCAGCGATCGTGAGATAGACATCATCAAGCTGGCGGCCAAGGGCATGAGCAATAAGGACATAGCCAATGAGCTTCACCTGAGCCGGCGAACTATTGAAGGCAATCTGAGGACTATCTTCAATAAATTAGGCGTCGGCTCCCGCACCGAGGCGGTGATGCAAGCGGTAGGACGTGGCTGGATTACGCTGGATGAACTGGCTTAACACTCGCCTTCATTTGAGATACCGGGGTGCTGCGTATGACTCAAGGTATATTAACTTCAGAAATGTTAGCTAAAATTATTGATGGTTCTTCTATTCCGTCGTTTGTAATCGATAGACGACATCAAGTTACTTACTGGAACACAGCCATTGAGGCTCTTTCTGATGTAAAAAGGGATGGGATAATCGGGACAGATGGCCAATGGAAGGCATTTTACACTGAAAAAAGGCCGGTTATGGCTGACCTGGTAGTATCGGGAGCATCCGCGGATGAGATTGAAGAATACTATGGAAGTATATGCAAGAAGTCTAATCTGATTGATGGAGCCTATGAGGCCGAGGGTTTTTTCCAAGACCTTGGCAGGAGTGGCAAGTGGCTTCATTTTACGGCAAGCCCTATCAGGGGTAACGATGGAGAAATCATAGGTGCCATAGAGACACTGGAAGACATTACCGAGCGCAGGACCGCCGAGGACAATCTGCGCTATTTTTTACAGGAGATTACCAGGGCTCAGGAAGAGGAACGGAAACGCATTGCCCGGGAGCTTCACGATGACACGGCTCAGGTCCTGGGTTCTCTTTCGCGGCAACTGGATAACTTCATTCGGAAGAAGCATGGTTTTGCATCAAATGAGGTCTTATTTTTTAAAGACCTGCAAGCTCAGCTCAACCGTGGGGTGCAGGGGGTGTACCGGTTCATTAAGGCTCTGCGACCGCCTCTACTGGACGATTTAGGCCTCATACCGGCATTGAGGTCGCTAACGACGAGCCTGCAAGAATGCGACGGGATAAATGCAGACCTGGAGGTACTTGGGGGAGAAAAACGTTTCCCGCCCCAAGTTGAATTGCTGCTGTTCCGCATAGTCCAGGAGGCGCTTAACAACATCAGCCGGCATGCTCAGGCCTCAGAGGTACAGGTGGTAATCGAGACCGCTGATAATAAAATCAAGGTGGTCATCAGTGACAATGGTCGAGGGTTTGAGCTATCGGGAGGAGTGGAAGACCTTCCCCGCAGCGGTAGGCTCGGCCTTGCCGGGATGCAGGAGCGGGCGCGGCTGCTGGGTGGCACTCTTGAAGTGAAGTCGGCACCAGGCAAGGGCACAACTCTAGTAGTAGAAGTGCTTCTTTAAATCGTGGCTCCGTGGGCCAGCTCCGGCATTCCTCTGTTCATGTCGTTTGTTGACTATATATTTCTCCTGGCCGTGTAATTGTTTCCTGCCTACTTCGTCCTGCCCTGTGGAGACACGGGCTTCAGGACACGTTTACCTGAAGTAGGCATTATTACCACGGTCATGGCGGGTCTCCTAACGTTCCTCCATATCTGCGGGAAATGTGCCACTCCCGGCGGTATATATATACTTGATGAGGTGTTGAATACGATTTTCTCCATATTCTCACCCTCACCTACCCAGAACTCGACCTCCGCTCCCAGGTCTCTGACATTCTTCGGGTCTGTGCCCAGAAAGAGAAATATCTCCTCGTAATCGTGCTTATGCGGTTCGGTAACCTCCCCGGCTCCGATAGTGAGGTCTCCGGATATTATCCCATATTCGACAATTGAATTGGCTTCTTCCACAAAATTCTTGGAAAATATCACCATTGGCCCGGTATCTACCGGACTTCTTATCGGTATATCGTCGGTTTCCGGCACTTCATCCGAATAATCCTCTTTGACAATCGCTGGTTTTCTTACCACGTATTTCTCATACTTCGACTCTGCCATAGATTAACCCCCTTCTTATTGAATGTTTATATTTGTATACAGCATTATGGGATTCGGGTAATGTTGTAAGACATCCCCTGATATACCTTGACCGCCTGACAAGCGTATTATTCACAGGCGCACTCGAAATGTCAACCACACTGCTACCAGGATAGGTACTGCCTGCATCACTTTGCCCGCAGGACGCGTTTATACTATATTCGTAATTTCTTATAACCTTGACCGCTGTAGCCAGCACTCCTTATAATTACCACAAGGAGAATTAAACTTCACAATGAAGACTGCCGTTGTAGTAGGGACCCGTCCGGAAATAATCAAGATGTCTCCTGTTATCCGTGAGCTGGAAAAACGGCAGCGAGATTATTTCATCCTCCATACCGGTCAGCATTACTCTTATAATCTGGACAGGATTTTTATCGACCAGTTAGAGTTGCCGCAGGCCAGATATAACCTGGAGGTCGGCTCATCATCTCACGCTGAGCAGACGGGTAAAATACTCGTCGGTGTGGAAAGGGTATTGCAGCAGGAAAATCCGGATGTCCTTCTGGCTGAGGGTGACACCAATTCCACTCTTGCCGCCGCCCTGGCAGCGGTCAAGCTCCGTATAGAAGTAGGCCATGTTGAGGCCGGTTTGAGAAGCTACGACAGAAATATGCCCGAAGAAGTAAATCGCGTCCTGGTTGACCATTGCTCCGATTTTCTGTTTGTTCCTACCGGGATGTCAAAAGCAATCCTGCAGGGAGAGGGTATCCCCGAAGAAAAGATATTCATAACCGGTAATACCATCGTTGACGCCGTTTACCAGAACCTGGAAATATCCAGGGGCAGCGCCGGTATCATAAACAGGCTGGGTTTACGGTCGAAGGAGTATGCCCTGATGACGCTCCACCGGCAGGAGAATGTAGACTACCAGGCGCGCTTCACCTCTATTCTGGAAGGCATTGAAAAGTCAGCTGTCGCCCTCAAGATGCCGGTGGTCTATCCTGTCCATCCCCGTTCCCGGAAGATGATGAAGGAGTTCAGGCTTCGCCCCCGGCGCCTTGTTCTGTCTGAGCCGGTAGACTTCCTCGACTTCCTGCAACTTGAGAGCAATGCCAGGCTGGTTCTTACCGATTCCGGTGGCGTCCAGGAAGAGGCTTGTATCCTCGGCGTCCCCTGTGTTACGCTGAGAGACAATACGGAGAGGCCGGAGACCATTGACGTTGGAGCCAACATACTGGCTGGCTCCTCGCCGGAACGAATACTCGAATGCGCCAGAATAATGCTTGATAGAGATAGCGGCTGGGATAATCCCTTTGGTGATGGGGAAGCCGGTAGAAGAATCGTTGACTTACTGGAGGAAAAGACATGAAGATACTGGTAACCGGTGGTCTGGGCGCGGTAGGTAAGCCATTATCAGAGGAATTGAAACGAAGAGGAAACGAAGTCTGGATTGCCGACAGGGTACACTCCAGTGAGTCCAACTACATCAGATGTGATGTTGGTGAGTTTCACCAGGTTGAAAATCTCCTTACCGCAGTAGAATTTGACTATGTCTATCATCTGGCGGCGGAGTTCGGTCGCCGGAACGGCGAGGATTTTTACGAGAACCTGTGGCGGACGAATGCTATCGGCACCAAGCATATCATCAGGATGCAGGAACGCCTCAAGTTCAGGATGATTATTACCAGCAGTTCTGAGGTCTATGGGGACTACCGGCAGGTTATGAGTGAGGACGTGATGGATAAGGTAGCCATCAGGCAGATGAACGACTATGCCATGACTAAATGGGTCAACGAGATGCAGGTCCTAAACTCCGCAGACCGGTTCGGCACGGAAACAGTACGGGTAAGGCTTTTTAACACCTACGGCCCCGGAGAGTATTACTCCGAGTACCGGAGCGCCATCTGCGTGTTTATTTACAGGGCCCTCCATAATTTGCCTTATACCGTTTATGCCAAGCACAGGCGTACCTCTTCCTATATCGACGATACGGTCAGGACACTGGCTAATATTGCCGGGAAGTTTAAGCCCGGTGCGGTGTATAACATAGCCGGCAGTGAGCTGCACGATATGAAGCAGGCCTCCGATATCATCCTGAAATATCTGGGCAAGGATGAAAGCCTGGTGGAATATAAAGATGCGCAGCCGGACACTACTCTCTACAAGAGGGTAGATGCTTCAAAGGCTGTCCGTGAGCTGGGGCATAAAAGCACGGTAAGCCTTGAGAAAGGTATTCCCATGACTATCGACTGGCAGAAAGAGGTATATGGCCGTGTCTAAGAAAATCGTTGTAATGGGTACCGGATATGTTGGCTTACCTCTGGCTATCATGCTGGCCCGTGTTGGCTACAAGGTAATCGGCGTCGACATTGAGGAAAATGTGGTTAAAGCTATCAATGAAGGAGTACTGAACCTGGCCGAGGAGGAAGTCAGGCAGATTTTTAAGGAACCCCGGGTGAGAAAAAACCTTCGTGCGCAGAAAACTCCCTGTGAAGCAGATGTCTTCATCATCTCCGTGCCCACGCCGCTGGATGAAAGGAAAAGGGTGGCTGACCTTTCGCAGGTTATCAGTGCTGTGGAATCTATCTTATCTTACCTGCGTTCAGGCAATCTGGTAATCGTAGAAAGTACCGTCCCCATGCTCACCTGCTGTAATATCATTGCACCTCTTCTTGAAAAGACAGGGCTTAAATTGGGTAAAGACATTTTCCTCTGTCACTGCCCGGAAAGGATTCTCCCCGGCGAAGTGTTTGAGGAAATCGTGAATAATGACAGGGTTATCGGCGGACTTGATGGTAAAGCCGCTGAGATGACTAGGGAGATTTATGCCTCCTTTGTCAAAGGCAATCTATATCTAACCGATGATGTTACCGCCGAACTGGTGAAGCTTATGGAAAATACCTGTAGGGATGTGAATATTGCCCTGGCAAATGAGTTCGCCGCCGTGGCTGAGGGACTCGGGGTGGATATTGTACAGGCTATTGAACTGGCCAACAAGCATCCGAGGATAAACATATTGAAGCCCGGCATCGGTGCCGGCGGCCACTGCATTCCCGTTGACCCGTGGTTTATCAAGGAAATCGACCCGGTAAACTCCCGGCTCATCCATACCGCCCGTCTTATTAATGATGAGGTTCCCTATAAGCTGGCTGCCAAAATCAGGCATGTCCTGAAGGATATCAAAAATCCACGGATAGTAGCGCTGGGCATAACCTACAAACCGGATACATATGATACCAGGAACAGCCCGGCGCTCAAAATTATTGAACTGCTTAAGGGTGACGGCTATAAGGTAGTAGCTTATGACCCGCTGGTAGCAGGCTATCAATATACCTCCATCGAAGAAATAGCCAGAGGTGCGGATTGTCTGGTGGTGCTCGTCGAGCACAGGGTTATCAAAGAAGAACTTGCCCTCACAGAGACTGAGATAACGAAAGCCATGCGCAAGCCTCTGGTGTTGAGATTTTATCCTGAACCGGCAACGAGCTTATAATACCGAAAGGAAAACTGGCTAATAAGGCCGGGGTATTTTTAACTCTTACTGGCACTATGATTAAGTAGTGGCCAAACTCCTTGTTAATTGGTAGGATATATGACATAATTTACCAAGCCTGATTGTCTGCAGGGTTGCTATCTACGTAGATAGTTAAAAAAGACTATGAGTAGATTAACTCCAAAAATCGTTATCGGTGCCTTATTAGCCATATTCTTCGGCGTTTCCCTGATTTACCGGACTGTTCTACCCTCTGACCAGATATTTGTTGGTGATTGGATAAAGTTCTCCAGTATTGATGCATACTACCACATGCGCCTGGTTGATAATTTGGTTCATAACTTCCCCAGCCTTACCAGCTTTGACCCCTTTTTCATATATCCGGGTGGCGTCAGCGTCAGCGGTGTTCATTTCTTTGACTGGCTTCTGGCTGGTATTATCTGGATAGTTGGCCTGGGTTCGCCTACCCAGCATACCATTGATGTAGTTGGCGTGTATTTCCCCGCGGTCCTGGCTGCCCTGACGGTTATCCCCGTTTACTTCATCGGCAAGGCGTTGTTTAACCGCTGGGCAGGAGTCATCGCAGCTGCCCTGATGGCTATTCTACCCGGCGAGTTCATGGGACGCTCCATACTCGGCTTCGCTGACCAACATATCGCCGAGACCCTGTTCAGCATGGTGGCTGTCCTCTTCCTGATTCTGGCAATAAAAGCGGCCGGGCAGAGGCAATTGACCTTTGATGCTCTCAGAAAACGTAACTGGAAAACAATCGCCAGTCCGCTTGTGTACAGCTTGCTGGCCGGCTTTTTCCTCGGCCTGTATCTCATTACCTGGATAGGGGGTATGTTCTTTGTTTTTATCATTACCCTGTATTTTGTGATTCAATTTATGATTAACCACATAAAACATAAATCCTGTGACCATCTGGGTATCATTGGTATTATTTTATTCCTGGTTGCCCTTATATTCTATTTACCGTTTTCACCTCCCAGAGAACTCTCTATCGCCATGGTTATAGCTTTGTTCATTCCTTTGGTGTTATATGGTATATCCTGGTTTTTTAACGGTAAAGGGTTAAAAGCATTTTACTATCCGCTAACTCTAATTGTGGTCGGGGGAATATTTGTTGGTATTTTCTATGCCATTACCCCGAATACTATTAGCGCGATGTTGACGAAGTTCGGGATGGTCTTTACTCCCGGAGGGGCTATGGGGGCCACCACTCTTGAAATGCAGCCCTTCCTTTCGCCGCAGGGCAGCTTCTCGACACTGGTAGCCTGGGGCAACTTTACTACAAACTTTTTCCTGGTAAAAGGTTGGCCGATTCCAGGCTTTGGTATCATATCTTTCATTGTCTTGATATGGCTCTTTATCAAGCGACGCGGCGACGAGCAACACTGGCTTCTTTTTCTTGTCTGGACTCTGGTAATTCTGATAGCTACGCTGACGCAACGCCGTTTCGCCTATTACCTCGTTGTTAATATCGCCCTGCTCTCCGCCTACCTGTCATGGCAGATAATCTGGCTGGCTGGTCTCAGGAAGTTGTTGGCCAGGACTGAAGGAGCTACGGCGGAACCGCTAGCAGATACCAGAAGAGGCAAGATAAAAAAGCGTTCTAAAGAGGGCGGAGGCATTACCGGGTACCATATAAATATAATGCTGACAGCCTTAGCCATAATTGCGGTCTTCTTCTGTGTTCTCTATCCGAACATTAGCAAATCGAAGGAAGTTGCTTCGTCAGCAAGCTTCGCTCCTTCCAACGCCTGGCAGGAGTCCCTCCTCTGGATGAAGGATAATACCCCGGAACCGCTGGGTAACCCTGATGCTTATTACGGTCTTTACGAACCTCCGAGACAGGGGGGAGGATTTAAATACCCTGAATCAGCCTATGGTGTCACGTCCTGGTGGGATTATGGCTACTGGATTTCGCGCACCGCCCACCGTATACCCAGTGCCAATCCCTCTCAAGAGGCGAAGCCGATAAAACAGGTAGCAGAACTCTTCCTGTCCCGTGAGGAGCCCGGAAATCAGGAAGCAATTGAGATAGTAGAAGAACTGGACTCGTCTTACATCATAATTGACCACGCCATAGCTACCAGCAAGTTCTGGGCCGTAGTCACCTGGGCAGAACAGGCGCAGGGTATATATACCGATGTCTACTACATACCATATCAGGAGCGTTTGATAGCCAAGGAGTTCTATTATCCGGAGTACTACCGCACTTTGTGTGTCCGACTGTATAATTTTGATGGTAAAGCTGTAAGCAAGGGGAAACCAACGGTAATTACATATAATGAGGTGGCTGGTAATGACGGTCAAATCTATAGAGTTATTACGCAGGCAGAGGAATTTCCAAGCTACCAGGAAGCTCTTGATTATATGGAAAGCCAGGAAGAGGCTAACCAGAGAATAGTTGGCGTTAACCCATTTATCAGCCCCGTATCTCTTGAAGCATTGGAAGACTTCCAGATAATTTACAGCTCAGAGTATTCAACAATACACCAGGATCTGGGCATAATACCGGAATTAGAAATGACCAGGGCATCGGTGCCTGAAGTTAAGATATTTGAATATATTGGAGATTAGTCGGGTTATAGTGTGGTTGGACCTGTGGTTCTGAATAGTAAATATCAATAGCGAAAGCCTGCCTGCCTCGTATTGTCAGTGATAGTCTTAGCCTTCTAGATGACTATTATTCCGGGACTCTGTTGTGTACTTTTCGGGTTTGCTTAGATGATTGGGTGCCCTACAGTACTTCTGTTATAATAATGCAAATGAGGATTTTACATGTATTTGATTTCTTTTCATTGCCTCATGGTGGTGGCATTGTGGATTTATTATACTGGCTCTCACAATCCTTAAAACAGCGAGGGCATGAAGTCGATATATATACCAGCGACTTTGAACTGGACCGAGGGTACATAAATTCACTGCAGGGAGTAAAGGTTTATCCTTTTCATAGCTGGTTCCATGTGTCGGGGATACATGTCATGCCGGGCATAATTGCCGAAGCCGGAAAAAAGCTCAGAAATTTTGATATTATTCACCTCCACGCCTACCGCAGCTTTCAGAATGTAGTAATACATCGCTATGCCAGGAAATACAATATACCATACATTATAGATGCTCACGGCGCGATCCTGAGAATAGGCCGGGGTAATAAAGGATTGAAGCAATTACTCAAGTGGATATATGATGTGGCTTTTGGTAACAGGATACTGAGAGATAGCGGTAAAGTTATCGCCCAGAATGAAATGGAGGCCAGTCAATATAGGGAAGCCGGCGTGAGCCAGAGTAAAATCATCCAGCTTCCCCTGCCGTTCGCTACCGGGGAGTTTGCCCGGTTGCCGTCAGGTGGGCTCTTCAGGCGCAGGTTTGATATTGAACAGAAGCATATAGTTCTATATTTAGGCAGGATACACTGGATAAAGGGGCTTGATTTCTTGATTGAGTCATTTTATGAGTTGACCAAACTCAGGAACGATGTTGTGTTGGCGATGGTGGGTGCTGATGACGGTTATAAAAGTACTCTGGAAAAGATGATATACAGGTTACATTTATCAAATGGGGTTTTATTTACCGGATTTCTCAAGGGAGAAGAGAAGCTATCGGCAATGGTGGATGCTGATTTACTGGTGCAGACCTCTGTGTATGAGCAGAGTTCCAAGACGCCTTTTGAGGCGATATTGTGTAATACCCCTGTTATCGTCAGTAAGGATACGGGCGCCGGGGATGATGTAGCCAAGATTGACGCCGGATATCTGGTGGAATACGGCGATAAAAGCGAGTTAGTAGATAGGATACAGTATATTCTCGATAATCCCGATAAAGCTCAGTCTAAAACACAAAGGGCCAAAAAATACATAGAGGCTAATCTGTCCCTGACCAGTCAGACAGAGAAATACGAGAAGCTTTATCAGGAAGTAACAGAAAGTCATAAGATGTGAACATGAAGAAGGAGCGGCAGAATATTGGTCTGGTTACCTTCCCCATATCCAAAACGGGGAATATTCCCTTATCGAATCTTGTGGACATCCTGAGCGCCTTTTCAACCTGCGTCTATGTTATCACCGGCAATGAAGCAAATATTTACCCTAAAGAGCACCGGCAAGTGCGTGTCTACAGGATAGACCACAAGACGGGGAAGAATGCCCTTACCAGAGTTATTAGCTATATTTACACCCAGTTAAGGATTTGTTACCAATTAGTGAGGCTATCAAGAGACGTTAAGCTGTGGTTTTTCTTTATTGGGGGAGAGGGCTTACTGCTACCTATAGTAACCGCCAAGTTATTGCGAAGGCAGGTATTGCTAGCCTTAGCTGGCTTCCCAGAGAGTCTGAGCAAAGAGGAAAAAGACTCGCTTTTTAAAATAACGGGTTTACTGGCACGTATTAACCTGGCTCTCTCAGACAGAATTATTGTGTATTCAGAAAGGATTATTACCGAGCGTAATTTAGAGAAACACAGAAATAAGATTTCCATAGCTTATAAGCATTTCCTGGATTTCGATGCATTTAAAATGCAGAAGCCCTTGAGCGAAAGACCAAATTTGGTCGGCTACATAGGGAGGTTGAGTAAGGCAAAGGGAATCACAAATCTTATGGAAGCAATTCCCAAGATATTGGAGAGGGAAAGCGGCGCCCACTTTTTGATAGGAGGTGAGGGAGAGCTACGGAGTAAAGTCGAGGAATACTTGAGTAAAGGAGATTTAAGCACTAAAGTTAAGTTCACCGGCTGGATTCCTCATGAGGATGTTCCGAAGTGTTTGACAGAGCTGAAATTACTCGTTTTGCCCTCATATACTGAGGGTCTGCCCAACATCGTACTGGAAGCTATGGCTTGTGGGACGCCAGTGCTAGCCACGGCGGTTGGTGCTATACCGGATGTAGTAAAGGACTGTGAAACAGGTTTTATTCTAGAGGACAATTCGCCCGAGTGTATTGCCAGGAATATCAGCCGAGTTCTTAATCACCCGAACCTTGAGGAAATCACTAGGAATGCGCGTGCTCTTGTTGAGAAGGAATATGACTATAATGTAGTTATGGAGAAATATAGAGGTATTTTAGCTGACTGAAAAATCATGAACTTAAGCTGAGATTCTCTTTTAGTCTGGGGGTTTTCAAAATACTAAGTATATATCGAAACGTCGTAGAGTTTATGGGCGGCCGTCCATGCCCATTTCCCAAGATAGGATAGAAACAGGTTCAGGTTATTATAAAAATCAAGAGGACTCAACTTTAGCACCTTTCGATACTCCGCCCTAGCCAGTCTCATATTGTTATTCTGCATGTGCATATAAGCTGTGGCTTTGTGAAAGAAAATCTTCTCATCTCTGTTCAAGTAAGGATACAGGCTTTTTATGCCGCTATCTTTGATTGCTTTCAATACCTCGGTATCCAAGTCATTCCTGGTTATTCTTAGAGCCATCAAGTGATATAGCGCTGATTCTTCTTTTTTCCCAAACTGAATGCTTTCTTCGTGAAGCCTGAGCATATATAATACCTGTGGTAGGCCTCTTACCTGGTAGTGCTTGGCGATTCTCAGCCAGAGTTCGTAGTCCTGGCTGTACCTGAACAATTCGTTGTAGCCGCCTAACCTGCGGACAATCTCGGTTTGGAACATCGCCGAACCATGGGCGAACAATCCGCCCTGAAAGTTATTTCTACTCGGGTCTTCTGATAAAATTCTCTTACCCTGCCTTTTCCCATCCTCATCTATGATGTAGATGCTGGTGCCCAGCAAGGCTGTTTCCGGATGTAGTTTAAAGTATCTGAATTGCTCCTCAAGGCGATTTGGCAGGGAGATGTCATCGGCATCCTGCCGGGCTATGAGTTTCTCCTGAGCCTGCTCAATGGCAATGTTCAAGGACCGGGTCAGGCCGATATTCGTTTTGTTGTTTATCATCCTGATTCTTCGGTCATCGTAGCTTTGTATTATCTCAAGTGAACTATCTGTAGAGGCGTCGTTGACAATGATGAATTCAAAATCAGGCAGGGTTTGATTGAGGATGCTCTCAATCGCCTGCCTGAGATACCTTTCCTCGTTGTAAACCGACATTATGACGCTTATTTGCGGGTTATCAGCCATTATTGGGTTTTCGATATTTACCTCCGGGATTATGCCTTACAACGTAGTCCTCGTCCAGCCATAATGTAGATAAGTGGCCCTATCAAAATGGATATTAGTGTTCTCAGCCATTTCATGCCAGGTCTTAAATATACCCTCATATAGAAGCTTGCGAGAGTAACATAAGCAGTTGCTGAAAGCTGGCGAGCCCGGCCAGGTCTGTCTGCAACGTGAAGTTCCTGACCACCACGTTGCATCTCAAGAATGTACTCGCTTTCGAGGTAAGTATCTGACAAAAATCCGAAGCTGTTGTCTCCAAACATCGCTTGAATCTTACCACAGGTTGCTAGTAAGCTGTGATTGCCGTAGCGAATGTTTAAGTGTAGCCAATCCCAAAGAACTTCAAAGGCATCGAGTTGCTCCAGTACCTGGCGTGCTGTGGCGAAAAAGGAACCACGCATGGTATCGTGGCGAAAATGTCTTGATGGCGGTTTCCATCGGGAATGAGCGTAGACGGCACAATGCGTCATGGGCCAATCAGTTTTAACAGAGTTCTGCCCATTGCTCACGAACTTTTTACCACTGTCCAGAAGCTCAATGCATCGCTCTATAAATCCAGGATTCTTGATTACCAGATCATCATGCATGAAGAAGATATACTCAAACTCACGCCAGATTCCCTTTATAAGGAACTGTTGATAACATCCCCAATCATAACCCAGATTAGGTTCAAAGAATACCTGTTCACGCTTCACGTAGTCGAATAGCCAGCTAGGAACCTGTCGGGGCGGCTTATGTGATACCACGAATACCTGAGCTTGTGGCAATGTATGCAGTTCGGCGTACAAATCCCTGTTGTAGTGCCAGCCAGCCACACAGATGGCTATCTTTCGTTGCGTATCAAGCATGAAATGCCCCTCAGCTTCAGAGATGATGTTTGGGTGTTATCACGGCTAAACCATGAGGTGTTTCGAATATCTTTAATGCATGGGTTGTCGTAGTGATATCCTCCAGCGCGGGACTTAACGGGTCACTTATCCCGAATATCTCCGCCAGGACGTGTCGTTCCCAGTGCCCGGTAAGACTTGAAATATTCGGGTCGTCCTTGCTCTGTTCCATTCGGGGGTTACACAAGCCCCGGCCGCAATCATGCATAGCTATAATCCAGTCTGAATTTTCAATAATCCCATGAACAGCATTCTTGATAAGGTGGTAGGGGTGAGCATCAAAGTAAATAAACCCGGAGCCGTAGGTTTTCAGGACATCTTCCTGGAATGTTAAGGTGACGTCTTTCAGCATCAGCCTGGCTTCATCGGGGTTGAAGTGTTTGACCTGATTAGCGATATCAAAGCAAACGATATTGCTTTCAAGGCGTAGTAGATTTTTAATGTCAATAATCCTGCGGGTTGATTTGCCATATTGTGTGCCTATTTCGACGATAGCCTTTGGTGGGAAGAGCGATAGAATAACGTAAATGATGAACGCTTCCTCGATGCAAAGAGTTTTACGCTCTCCCATCAGGGTTGCATAATGCTTTTCCTTAGAGAAAGCTCGATAAGCCTTCCACATAGCGTTGACCTTGGCACGGTCTAAATTGAAAAAGGAGCTAATCTGATTAAAGAGACTATCCTAGTCGACATAATCAATGATATAGGGCTTATAGCCCTCAACTGGTGTGATGGTTTTAATCTTTAAAAGCCTTGATGCAATCCTTCGAAGTGGAGGCGGTAATAATTCTATCATGGTTTTCACATTCCTTTCCTTCTGTTGTTATTTTACAGTAATTTCGCATTTCAAGCGGGACTATTTTCGTGGGTGTAGGCCATTTTCACACAAACATTCTACCTCTAGGTTCTGCTACTTTTCAATAGCTATTTTTCCTTTTGAGCATCCCGGGGAAGGAGGGTTTAAGCTAGAAGCTACAATATTCCTTGCAGAGTAGCTGAGTAATACTTTAGAATGATATTACGTAATAGTGCTGAGGAACGGTAATGGCTAGCCTGAGAATGAGGGTGTAAGGAAAACGGCGTAGAAATAATGAAGTACAGGAGTCTCAGGGTAATCTGGTTTTTACTCCGGCGGTATAAATCCCGGTTTCTGGTAGTGCTTGTCCTGTCCATAATAACCGGCATCTTGGAGGCTGCCAACGTGGCCGCCATCTACCCGATTCTTACAGCGGCTTTTCCTGCCGGAGCTGGAGAAGGCAATGTAATTCTTTCTATATTTAATAGAATGGCCAGCCTGGTACCGATTGAAGAGAGGTTTCTGGGCTACTGCGTGGTCTTTCTGATAATCGCGGTTGTTACTTTTGCCGTAAAGATTGTCTTTATCAACTACAAAGTAAGGTTCGCCGCAAGGCTGGTACAAAGAAACCAGGAAGATATCTTTGATAAATATATTAAAGCTGATTATCAATATTTCATAGACCGTCAGCAGGGGGAGTTGCTCTACAATGTCGTCACGGCTCCAAATCAGGTGGCTATCCTGGTAACGTCCTTAGCTGACTTGGTGCAGCAGGTGATACTATCCATCTCTGTACTTGTTCTTTTATTCTCATTATCATGGCAGGGAACACTGGCCGTAATAGTGGTAGGTATTATATATCATTACCTGACAACCTACCTAGGCAGGAGAGTGTCTTACTATTCGGCCAAAGGCGAGATGAAAGCGAATAGAGAGACCAACGTAATCCTGAACGAAATGATTACCGGGATCAAGCAGGTTAAAGTATATGGAACCGCAGCCGACTGGGCAGACAGGTTTGGCAAAACCGTTGACAGGCGCTGGTATCATTACATAAAACGCAATATATGGCAGAATATCCCTGCTCCTTTCCTGTTCCTGGTTCTGTATATAGCCATCGGTGTCATAGCCTTGATTATCAAAGTAGTGGCACCGCTCACTTACGTGGATTTAATCCCTACTTACGGCACCTTTGGCTTTGCTATTTTCCGTTTATTCCCGCTGGTTGGTGCTATGGGCTTGATGACAATGCAAATTATGGCGTCGCTGCCCAATTGCGAAGCCGTTTACTCTATAGAACGGGACAAAATCACATTCATTGAAGATGGACAGGAAGAACTGGTCTCGTTCAAATCCGGCATAAAGTTTAGAAATGTCAGCTTTTCCTACCATGAACGTGCCAAGACCTTAAAAGACATTTCGCTTACTTTTGAGAAGGGCAAGACCACGGCTATCGTGGGGCGTTCAGGCTCAGGTAAATCGACAATAGTGAGTCTGCTGCTGCGCTTGTTTGAGCCCGATAAGGGCGAGGTGATGATTGATGGCATTAATATCAAGGAATATAAACTATCTTCATGGCTGGATAAAATAGGCTATGTGGACCAGGATACATTTATCTTGAATGATACGGTCAGGAACAACATTACCTTTTGCTCCGAAAGTTATTCCGATGAGGACGCCGCCAGAGCAGCTGGCTATGCCGATGCCCACGAGTTCATCACCGAGTTACCTCAAAATTACGATACCGTAGTCGGCGATAAGGGGGTAAGAATGTCAGGCGGGCAGAGGCAGAGAATTGCGGTTGCCCGCGCTATGATAAGAGAACCCGAGATACTGATTTTCGATGAAGCGACCAACGCACTTGACAGCATATCCGAGGCGGCTGTCCAGAGGGCTATTGACGAGATAGCGAAAGACCATACCGTGGTTATTATTGCCCATCGTCTTTCCACTATAGTTAACGCCGACAAAATAATCGTGATGTCCCGCGGACGAGTAATAGAGGAAGGAACGCATAAAGAGCTGATAGAAAAGGGGAAAGACTACTGGCAGCTATACCAGAGTCAACCGGTGTAGATTAGGAGTCCCCGTATTCTGGTTGGATTCATGCGTCACTTGCGCGGAGGTTTGTTCCAGTCAAAGGGCTTGCCTGTTTCTGGGTCTATTACGGTGGGGTCATCCCACGGGCGGCGTCCTTCGTCGGGATTTTCGTAGTCGTAGAGCCTGGTGGTGAAGTATACGAGAAGTGAAGGCTCTTGGCTGACCGTCTGTGTGCCGTGCCAGTAAAAGCCGGGTATTCTCACGATTTGTGGCTCGTCGGAGCTTGCCGTTATTTCAACGAGTTTCCCCACAGTGGTGGTTGCGTTCTCCCCGCCGTCGTAAGCGCAGATTTTCATCGCTCCCTGAACGACCATGAAATAGTCTACCTGCCCTCTGGCATGCCGGTGCCAGCCCCTGATTATCCCCGGGTAGCTGGAAGACAGATTGGCCTGTACTATTCTGTCGCCTTCGAGCAGTTCTTTCCAGTCTTCTCTTATGGTTTCGAGAAAGAAGCCCCGTTCATCAGGGAGTTTTTTCAGTAGGTATTTCTTTACGCCGGGCAAGCTGTATTCTTCTACTTCAACCATTTTGCCGCCTTTCTAGATAGTCTTTGAGAGCCTCCTGCCATGGTCTCATGTCATCCATCCCCAGGAGTCTTAGATGGTAATTATCGAGTACTGAGTAATTTGGCCTCCTGGCCTTTTGCGGATACTGGTCGGACGTTACGGGTAAAACTGGAGTTTTCAGTCCTGCCAGCCTCAGGATTTCTACGGCGAACTCATACCATGAGCAGGAGCCCTTATTGGTGATGTGGAATATGCCGTGGTTGTCAGTTATAATGAGCTGCGCTATCTTTGCCGCTAAATCCCTGGTATAGGTTGGCGAGGATATCTGGTCGTTGACTACTCTGAGCTCCTCCTTTTCTCCGGCAAGTCGGAGCACGGTTTCCACGAAATTCCCCCCCTTGCTCCACGCCCCTTTTGTACCGAAGAGCGCCGAGGTCCTTACAATCAGGTACATAGGGCAGAGACGGCGCACTAGGTTCTCGCCGTCCAGTTTGGACTTGCCGTAAACGTTGGCGGGGGTAGGGGTATCGTCCTCGGTATAAGGCCTGCCGCGCTGCTCCTCTTCGCCCCCGAAAACATAATCGGTGCTTATATGCATTAGTGTGGCTCCATGGTCGCTGGCCGCCATAGCCACATTGCCGGCGCCCTGGGCGTTCACCTGGAAGGCATTATCCGGATTATCTTCGCAATCGTCGACTCGTATGAAAGCTGCGGCGTTTATCACCATGTCCGGTTTGTATTTGTTAAATGCCGCTTTAACCGATTCTATATCGGTGATTTCAACGTCAGCGTGAGTGAGCGGAACGACGTCGGAGCTGCGCAGAACTTCACAGAGGTCGGCTCCAAGCTGGCCGTCAGCACCGATAACTGCAATATTCATCTCGATAATCGCCCATCATCTTTGTATATTTACCATCGTGTTGCTTATTTGATACGTAGCCACCAGCCCTCATTCTCTCTATACCACTGGATGGTGCTCTTCAGTCCTTCTTCAATCGGCACTTCTGCTTTCCAGCCGACCTCTTTTTTTGTTTTGGTAGCGTCCAGGGCATAGCGGCGGTCATGCCCCGGGCGGTCAGTCACGAAATTGATGAGCGAGTGTGGTTTTTCCATTGTATCGAGTATATACTGTACCAGTTCCAGGTTGGTCTTCTCGCTATTTCCGCCGATATTATAGATTTCCCCCGGCTTACCCTTCTGTAGAATCAGGTCGATAGCACGGCAGTGGTCTTCTACATAAATCCAGTCGCGGATATTCAGGCCGTCTCCATAAACCGGAATGGTTTTACCTTCCACAATATTGGTTATGGTCAGGGGTATAAGCTTCTCCGGAAACTGGAATGGGCCATAATTGTTGGAGCAGCGGGTGATAATTACCGGTAAGCCGTAGGTGTGATGGTAGGCTTGGCATAGAAGGTCGGCAGCGGCTTTACTGGCGGCATAAGGACTGTTTGGCGAAAGAGGTGACCGCTCGCTGAACTGGCCAGTGTCTCCCAACGAGCCATATACCTCGTCCGTGGATATCTGCACGAATAGCTCTGCCCCGTATTGCCTTGTTCCTTCGAGAAGTACCTGAGTACCCTTCATGTTTGTATCCACGAAAGGTGTGGCATCGGTAATGCTCCGGTCTACGTGTGACTCGGCGGCGAAATTGACCAGTATATCAAAGTGTTTCTCGAGCACTTCACCGATAAGCTGTCTGTCGGCAATATCACCTTTGATGAAATGGTATACGGGGTTGCTTTCAATGTCTTTCAGGTTCTCCAGGTTTCCAGCGTACGTAAGCTTGTCGAGGTTGGTTACTTCCCAGTCTTTATGCTCATGCAGCAAGTAGCGGATGAAATTGCTGCCGATGAACCCGGCTCCCCCGGTGACCAGTACCTTTGTCGTCATAGCTCGCTTCCGTTAGAGCTCAAGCTTTGCGTCATCACCAACGAATAGCCTTATCGCTCCACCCCTCTCTCCCCTTTTCTTGAGCTCCACTCCTTCTCCTAAAAGGCTGTCCTCCAGACCGCCAATCCGGTAGATGCGGCAGTTTTCCAGAATTACCGAGTGTTCTACGGATGAATTTTCCACAACGGTGTTCTCGCCTATGCTGGTAAAAGGTCCGATGAATGAATGCTTTATTTTACACCCCCCGGCGATAGATACGGGACCCCGAATGGTGCTGTTTTCCACCCTTGTTCCCTCACCGATTTCAACTCGGCCGACTACCTGGCTTTCAGCGTCGATATCTCCCTTTATATTCCTCTTCAAAAAATCATCGAGGACAGCCCTGTTCGCCTCGAGGATATCGTCTTTCTTGCCGGTATCCAGCCACCATCCTGCGGAGATGTGGCTCCTGACTTCTTTCCGCATTTCCAGGAGTTTTTGAATGGCGTCGGTTATTTCCAGTTCGCCTCGCCAGGACGGCTTTATCTGGCTGATAGCCTTATGAATTTCCGGCGTAAAAAGATACACCCCTACCAGGGCAAGATTGCTCTTGGGCTCTTTGGGCTTTTCCACCAGTCGAGTTAATCTGCCTGACGCGTCGAGTTCCGCGACGCCGAAGATGCTGGGATTGGGAACCTCCTTGAGCAGGATAAGGGCTTCGGGATTATACTGTTCAAACTCCTGAACAAGGCCTCCAATGCCTTTCTGGATAAGGTTGTCGCCGAGGAACATAAGGAAGGGCTCGGTGCCCAGAAAATCCTGCGCCGTTTTTACGGCGTGAGCCAAGCCCAGGGGTTCTGCCTGCACGATATACGTAATCTGCATATCCCACCTTGAGCCGTCACCGGCAACGCCTTTTACGGAACTTCCGGTCTCCGGGGAGATGATAATGCCCACATCCGTAATCCCGGCCTCTCTGACCTGTTCCAGGACATAGAACAGGATTGGTTTATTGGCGATAGGCAGAAGCTGCTTGGCGATGGTATGCGTTAGAGGCTTCAGCCTCGTTCCTTTGCCGCCCGATAAAATTAAGGCTTTCATGTAGAAAATGCTTTCTCCGATTGATTATCAGGGTCCATCGTCCCCTGTTACCGTATTCTTTTATAGCTGGCTGTTTTTATTATATCATGATTCTTATATAGCCCTTTAATCACTGGCTATTTATAATTCCCCTGCATATAGATAGCCATTTCTCTCTTTCCATGTAACCTTTTATTTTCCTGGCTATGTAATTTATTATAGGGAGGCTTAATAATTTATTCCATTCTTTGTACTTAGCCGCCCCTAAGGAAGAACCTCTGCCAAAGTGGCAGGCGAAAATCTCATCATAATCCCTTTGGTAGAACTCGGCACAGATAATATCTCTGAAAGGCCCCTCTTTATATTCGAGTGTATACCGTGTATCAAAAGTCTCACATTTATATCCATTTTTTAGAAATTTCTCGCGCATCTCCCAACCTACATCCTGCCCCGCTTTTATATCCTTTGGTCGCATATCTATTCCTAAGGATTTAAAAACCATGGTATCAAATATAACAGCATAAATCAAAGGAAAGTCGGTAGGCTTGGTACCGCCTTTCACAGGAGGGGCGCCTATAATTTTCACTTTATCATCAAGTTGATTAATGAGGATTTCATCCCATTCTTTCTTCAAAAAAGCAGCATCTGCATCTAAAAGAACTCCATAGGGTGTATTTATCTTTTCTATCAGGATGTTTAGAGCCTCCCCATGACCCATGCTGCCCGGAGCAGACTGTTTTCGCCAAAATAGCTCAGCATTACTGTATTTACTGGCTACTGTTTTTAGTCTCCTTTTATCAAAGTGACTGGAGCCGTTATCACAGATAATCACTTTGTACTTATTTTTGGTTAGTTTCGCCAGTGCAGAGAGACTGAGTTTCAGAAATTTCGATGAGTTATAGTTAACAGTGACTACAGTCAGCAACTCTTCAGCCACGTACCCTGCTCTCCTTTCTACATTCCGCTATAAAAACCTGGTAGCGAAGTAACTTACGAGTTATGGTCAGGGCTGCATTCGACTATAATAAAATCCTTAATGAATATAGGCTCCTATTCTACATCATTGACAATTTGAGATAAGAAGGTTTCATATTTCTTACCGAGCGTTTTCATTAAATAACGCTTACAGTATGCGACGCCCTTAATTGATAATTCTTCGCGATATTCATGGTCTACTATTAATTTCTCCAGTTCACTTTCCCATTCTTCTTTGGTAGTACATAATATCGCCGGGCTATTTTTGTATGAATCTATAGGACTTGCCACAACCGGGATACCTGCAGCCATGGGATACCCTATTTTTGTAAAAGAGTGCCCCCTGTTGTATGGATCTTCTAAGTCTCTCGGGCTGAGCTTAATATCTCCTTCCATTAACTGTAGATGAATTTTGTTTTGCTGGTATTTTATAAATTCAGAGGAGACATTCTCAAGTGTTATTTGGGGGTCTTTATCGCAGACAAACAGCATTCGCAGTTTGTATTTTTTACCGAGTCCTTCCAATATATCTTTAACCAGCAGAATTTCACTTGCTTTAACAGAATAACCTGCATATAGAAGATTAATGACCTTTTTCTCCCCATGTCTTTTTTTATTTTTAAAAAAACTCTCACTTATGTTTTCTAGAATGACAATAACGTTTTTAGTGGGGAAATGCTGTGCTATGATATCTTTTAAATACTGTGTGGTAGTTATAAGTCCATCAGCGACCTCGGTGAAAGAAAAAACGTCTTTTCTTTGAGTTTCATTTACGAAGAGTGTATTCGATGCCTCATAGTAGTTCACATTGATATCCAAAATAACCTTTATTCCTTTGTTTTTAAGTAGGTTTGCCAGTTTATATGCTTCCTGATTGAAGTATTTTTGGAATATAACGACATCGTACTTATTAGCTTTCCAGTTCTTGTATAGTTCCGCTGAAAATCCTTTTGTTTGATTAAGATACATAATAATGTCATAAGCCCGCAGGCGCGTGGAGCCCATAGCCTTATTATAAGATTTTGGGATTCCAGCTATAACAAATCCAACTCTAATTTTTTGGTCATCTAACCTGTGAAAAAAATCACGAATAAGAAACATCTCGCTCCAACATAACCAATCACGCAACTTAGCCTAAATAGGTCCCCTTTATATCGCACGAACTAAGATACTCATGATAATGGCCTTTCCCGCAGCCGACATCTAATATAGCGGCATCATGTTTGGGGCAGTATTTGTTTATCATGTATTTTATAGCCTGGTTCGTGCAATCTCTTGCAGGACAATCCAGTGTTATGCTCATACCAGCCGCTCCATCAACTCTAACTCCTTCTCCATGAGATAGTCCAAGCTGTAATCCTCAACGATAGTCTTTCGGGCGTTTTCTCCCAATCGTTTTTTTAACTTCTCGTCTGCCATCATACGTTTGATTGCCTGCTGAATCGAACCTGAATCGGTATCACACAAAATTCCATTTTCCCCATCTTCTATTACTTCTTGTATTCCGGCTATGTTTGTCCCGATGACGGGTAGACCGCATGCCATCGCTTCCAGTAATGTTTTTGGCATGCCCTCCCATAGAGAAGGCAGGATAAAGAGTTCGTGCTGATTCAAAATCTCGGGTAGCTTATGATTGGGGATATTGCCCAGGAAGTTAGCCTTTACCCCATTATTCGCAGCGAACTCCTGTAATTTGCCGGACAGAGGGCCTGAACCAATGATGTCAATATAGTAGGGCAGTCCCTTCAGAGCTTCCAGCAGCGCCGGGATATTTTTTGGTTTTCCTAGGCTTCCGACGAAGCATATTGACCCCGGTTTCTTAGTTCTATCTAGTGGCTTGAATACCTCGGTTTCAACATAATTGGTGATAAGGCTCTGTCTTCGCGGGTGGTAGTTCTGTTCGACGTAGTTAAAGCTGCTCTGGGAAGTGGTGATAGCGGCATCGGCTAATTTATAGGCGAATTTCTCGGTATTCTTGGTTAGCCATAGCTTTTGACTTTTGGGATGCTCCTTGGCAAAGTTAAACGACCACATGAAACCCGTTCTTACTACTAGCTTCTTTCGGAAGATAAGTTTGCTTAATGCGGCACTCCAGGCTGCCGTCATTTGGTTTGTCTTGAAGATATCTATATGCTTTAATATTTTACGCTGAATAACCGGCAGCATGAATGAATATAGTATGGCTGAATATTTCATATTATGGCGGATAAACTTTTGAGGTACTACCGTGATATTAGGGGCTAGATGGCTTTTGAATTTAAGGTCGCCATCATCACCGTAGGTAAAGAAGTATATATGTTTAAAGTATTTGCTGAGCTCGTTATATATAGCCACCTCTCTATCAATCATGCCAATATCATGCCATGTTTCTAGTGACACACCCAAACTGAAAAAGAGAGCCATGTTTTTATCTTTTAATATTTCATGTTTCGTGTCATTCATTTCGATTTTTTACAACAGCCCAAATTTCCCCGAACTGGATAGATGCTTTTTCAATCCGCATCCCGGCCTTCGCCAGTTCCTCCTGGAGGCTTTCTAGAGTGTATTCTATCTTGTGCGTTAAATCGAGGCGATATTCAATCCCCATCTCCCTCTTATAATAAGTCAGCCAGTCCCTGTTTACCATGGGTACCCGTATGAGATATTTCGCTGCCAGCCCCTTCACTTTCAGCAGAAAATCATGCCTGTTTTCTATATGCTCCAGAACATTTGACAGGATAACGACATCGAATATTTCTCCGAAATCGCATTTGGTAGCATCTCCACAGATATATCTGATGTTATCCCGGTTGAAATTTCTCCGGGCTGCCTGGACGTTCGTTTCGTTCTGGTCTATCGCCGTAACACTTCTTGCCTTTTCAGAGACATCATAGGTGAGAAATCCGTTGCCGCACCCTATGTCAAGTACAACATCCCTGGCATTAACATTATCAGTAAAAAAGGCGTGATAGTTCATTAAACGGTGCTTGGGATGTATGCCTGACTCAGCAATTACGGCAAATCTCGCTATATACCTATAGCAAGCGTTATGAATACGCATGAGCATTCTGAGAATGTAGCGCGCCGCCCTTTTATTACCGAGGATTGACAATATCAGTTCCCTAAAATTGCTCAGGTATTTTTTGAATTATTTATTATCCTGAAACCAGCTGACGTAACGCTGCAGGCCTTCATCAATACCTACTTTTGGCTGCCAGTGCAATTCTTTACTTATTTTACCGGTATCAGCCAACGTATCTCGAACGTCTCCAGGCTGCGCCTCTATATATTCTAGCTTCGCTTTTTCCCCGGTATACTTTTCTATTTTCTTAGCCAACTCTTTAACGCTTATTCTGCTACCGCCACCGACATTGAAGACCTCTCCTGAAACATTATGACTGGCGGACAGGATATTAGCTTCTATAATATCATCTACGTAAGTGAAGTCTCTCGTCTGGTTCCCATCTCCGTAGACGCTTATTTCTTCACCGTTCAGGACCGCCCGGACGAACAGGTTTATGGCCATTTCAGGCCTCTGCCTGGGACCGTATACCGTGAAGTACCTTAAAGAGATAACGGGCACCTGATAGTTGCGATAATACAGGTAACAGAGGTTTTCGGCGGCAAGTTTGGTCACGCCGTAAGGAGAGAAAGGCTTCAATATACTGGTTTCCCTCATGGGCAGGTCGACGTCGCCGTAGACTGAAGATGACGACGCATAGACGAATTTCTTTATTTTTCTGTCCTTGTAGAATTCCAGCAGTCTCTGTGTCGATTGTATATTGTCCCTGGTATATATCTCAAAGCTTTTACCCCAGGAGCCTCTCACCCCCGCCTGGGCGGCCTGGTGAAACACGTAGTCCACTTCAGGAAAGTTCTCGGTCTCCAGGATGTCCTGCTCTATCAGGTCGAACGCTTTGTTGGTTAACGCACCGCTGATATTCTTTTCCTTGATTTCCCTGGCGTAGTAATCGGCGAAGCGGTCTATGCCGATTACCTGGAAGCCTTCCTTGAGGAGCCTGTCAGTGAGATGGGAACCGATAAATCCGGCGCAGCCGGTGACCAGGGCTTTCATTACCAGCACACCCCCTCGTAGATTCTGGCTTCCGTGGCTTTTTCGATTCTCCGGCCGTCGATAACTATCTTTCCTCTGTAGTCCAACTCTTTAAACTCCTCCCATTCGGTAAGTATCAGTATGGCATCGCAGTTCATGACCTCTTCTTTAGGTACGGCTTCTATCCCTGGAAAAAGCTTCCTGAAGTTCTCCACTGCGAGCGGGTCATAGGCTTTGACCTTGGCTCCTTCCGCGAGCAGGGTCTGGACTATTTTTATTGCCCTGGAGTCTCTTACATCATCGGTTCCGGGCTTGAATGCCAGTCCCAGAATGCCTATGGTAGCACCTTTTAACGGGATATGCTTCTTAAGTAATTCTACCGGTTTCAGCGCCTGTTTCTCGTTGAGGATGGCCACCTCCTGCAGGAGTTCGGGCTGGTATCCCACCTGCTGCGCCCTCAATATCAGTATTCTCAGGTCTTTGGGTAAACATGAACCGCCGAAGCCGATGCCGGCATTCAGGAAAGTGCTGCCTATACGGCTGTCCAGCCCCATGCCGCGGGCGACCTCGTACGTATCTATGCCGAGTTGCTTGCAGATATTGCCGATTTCATTGATAAATGAAATTCTGGTCGCCAGGAAGCCGTTGGAGGCGAGTTTAATCATCTCGGCCGTTCTCAAGCTGGTGTGCATTATGGGGGCATCGAAGCTGCGGTGGAGTTGGTCAAGCATCTCTCCGGACCGGCTGTCATATTCGCCGATGACGATTCTAGTCGGGTTCATGAAGTCGTAAATAGCCCGTCCCTCCCGTAAGAATTCCGGGCACATGCACACGCCGAAGTCTTTCCCCGCTTTCTTGCCCGCCTCTTCCAGGATAGGTATAACCGTCTCCTCAGTCATGCCGGGACCGAGGGTGCTCTTGACCACGATGACGTAGTAGCTTTCCCGTTCCCTCAGGACTTGAGAAATCTGTCTGGTGGCATTTATCAGATTGTCCAGGAATATAGAGCCGCCGTCATCGGCGAGTGTGTCCACGCATATGAAAATCAGGTCTGAGTCTGCTATTTTCCCGAAATCCGAGCTGGCCTCGACGTGAATTTGATTGAGCAGCTCTTCCAGTCCTTCCTCGTAAATGGGAGGTGCTTTCCTGTCGTTTATAGCTTCCAGTTTCTCCCTGTCAATATCTATAAAGACAACCTCATGCCCCAGTTTGGCAATGCAGGTCCCGGTTATTAGGCCGACATAGCCGGCGCCGATTACCGATAACTTCACTGGTCATCCCCCTTTTACAGGCAAGGGTAGGGCACAGGTGCTACAGAAAACTCTATAAAATTTTATAGTGGAACCCTTTTCTTTGAGCTTCCTCTTTACTGAACATCCCCCGTATGTCTATCAGCAAGGGATTACTCCTCATAATTTTCTTAAACCCATCCAGCCCTATTCCCTGGAAAGTATTATGGGCAACAGTCAGAATTACACAGTCAATATCCTTTGCGTTTTGAAGGTCGTAAACAGCCTGAATGCCGAAATCGCTCTCAATGTTGGTTAATAGGGGGTCATAACCTATTATCTCTACTCCGTATTCCTCTAACCCTTTGATAATATCCTTGACCGGTGATTGCCGGATATCGGCGACGTTTTCCTTGTAGGTCAGCCCGGCTATCAGTACTCTGGAGCCTTTTATTACCTTCCCCAGGTCATTCAACGCCTTTATCGTCATCTCGGCAACGTGCCCGGGCATGGAGTCATTTATAGCCCTGCCGGCGAGGATTACCTGGGAGGAATAGCCGAGTTCTTCGGCTTTGTAGACGAGGTAGTAAGGGTCTACGGGTATGCAGTGGCCGCCGACGAGACCCGGTGAATATGTGTAGAAGTTCCACTTTGTCGACGCTGCGGCGATGACATCTCTGATGTCTATGTCCATTCTCTGGAAAATGAGGGTAAGTTCATTCATCAGGGCGATATTCAGGTCTCTCTGAATATTTTCAATTACCTTGGCGGCCTCGGCAGTCCTAATGTCCTTGGCTTTGAAGGTGGCGGGGACAATTTTATTGTAGAGCTGGCTGACTGCTTCGGTGGTCGCCTCGTCCATACCGCTAACCACTTTGGTTATCTTGTCCAGGGCATGTTCACCGTCCCCCGGGTTTATTCTTTCCGGCGAGTAAGCAATCTTGAAGTCGGTGCCGCATTTATAACCCGACTCTTCCAGAATGGGTTTTAAAATATCCTCGGTAACGCCGGGGTAAACGGTCGATTCAAGTACGACCACGCTGCCTTTCTTCATATTCTGGCTAATGGTCCTGGCGGCGTTTATCACGAGAGATAAATCGGGTTTCTTATCCCTGGTTATCGGCGTCGGCACGGCTATTATGATGAAATCGGCTTGGCCTATATCCTCCGGGTTGCTGGTAAAGAGGAGATTTTGGTTATCGTTGTTTTCTTTTAGCTTCTTAATTTTAGCGCTGTCTATGTCATAGCCGATTACCCTGCCACTCCGGGAGAAAGCCTCCGCCAGTGGCAGTCCCACGTACCCCAGGCCGATAATACAAACGATATCTTTATCTGATACTGGGCTCTCACTCATTTGAAAACCAATTGAATGTTTCCTTTAGTCCGGCTTCTATACCGTACTCCGGCTTATAGCCAAAGCTTTTAGCCGCCGAGATGTCTGCCAGGCTGTGCCTTACGTCCCCCGACCTGGACCCCTTGTGGAGGGCTTCCATATCTTTCCCGGCGACTGTAATAATGCGTTCTGCCAGCTCATTTACGGTGATACGCTCGCCCCTGCCGATGTTGTAAACACCGCTGGCGCTGGTCTCGGCCGCCAGGATATTCGCCTGTACGACATCCTTGATGAAGGTAAAGTCCCTGGTCTGCTCGCCGTCTCCGAAGATGACGGGCGGTTCATTACTGATGACCTGTCTTATAAAGCGGGGGATTACGGCGGAATACTCTGAGCCGGGGTCTTGTTTGGGTCCGTATACGTTGAAGTATCTGAGGCAGGCAGTATTGAGGCCGTAAATCTCTTGAAATACCCGGCAGTAATGTTCGCCGGTAAGCTTGGTTACGGCATATGGGGATTGAGGTTGTGGTGTCATTTGCTCATTCTTGGGTAGGGTAGGCGTATCCCCGTAGACGGAGGAGGATGAGGCATAAATAACTTTTTTAACGTTATTATCTCTGGCGGCTATCAGTATATTTAGGGTTCCTGTTATATTCACTTCATTGGTGTTTGAAGGGTTCTCCAGGCTTCGGGGAACGCTCGCCAGTGCGGCCTGATGAAAGATATACTGAGCACCCTGGCAAAGCTTCTGGAGGAGGGTAAAACCGGTGATACTGCCCTGGACGAATTCGACGTTACCTTTCTGGAGCAGTCCGGCTATGTTTTCCATCTTGCCGGTGGACAGGTCGTCGAGAATAACAACGCGATAGCCCTGCTTTACCAGTTCATCGGCCAGATGCGAGCCGATGAAGCCAGCTCCGCCGGTAACTACCACCCTCTTATTTACCATTCGATACCTTTAAGAATTGTTGGGTTTTCCCCGTAAAATTCCACTCCACCGAACGAATTCTGGGCTGTTTTATGTCTTCGTAACTTGATTAGATTATACTAGCAAAGCTGGGGTTAAGCAAATAGAAGGTATGTAAAACGAGGATAAATGAAACCAAGATTTTACCGGAACAGGTTACCGGATGGAAGCTTACTCCTGTCTGCCGAATGACCACATTGCCAGGATAATCATTATGAATCCAAAGACCGCCAGAACGGCGATGTTATCCCAGATTGTCATTATATGACCGAACAGGATGATATTAAAAGGCGAATCCGCAGAGCTTCCCAGAACCACCTCTCTGATGGCAGCGATGCCGTAGGTAGCCGGGTTTATTTTCACGATGACACTCATCCATGTCGGCAGGTCCTGCATGGGGAAGAAGACACCTGACAGGAATATCATGGGAAACATCAGCATCTGCATGATTGCCTGGAAAGCCTCTGTAGATTTGATGCGTGACGCCAGCAGGATGCCCATTGAGCCCATTGAGGCGGCCAGCAGGAACATCAGCGGCAGGAGCGCCAGGACTGTCCATACAGAGATGGAAACGCCGATAACCGGGGCTAAAACCAGGATGATAATCCCCTGGATGGTAGCTACTGTGGCTGCCCCCAGGGTTCTTCCCAGGGCGACTGAGATACGGCTGATGGGTGCCACCAGCACCTCTTTCAGAAAGCCAAACTCCCGGTCCCAGACTATCGATACGCCGGACATGAACGAGCCCATGAGCACGGACATGCCCATGATGCCGGGGTACATGAACTGGACAAAATCAATCCCGCCCCCCATCATCCCGATAGAGCCTCTCAGGCCGCTGCCGAAGATGAAGAGAAACATGATGGGGAACAGGATGGCGCTGAGCATGCGCGCCTTGTCATACCAGAAGCGGAGTATATCCCGATACCAGATGGTGTAGACACCGAGTAAATTATTCATTCTGCTGTTCTAGCGGCGCATGTGGCGGCTGTGCTCGCGGATGTGGGCCTTTATCGTATCGCCGGCTTCTCCCTCTTCTCGGATTTCTCTCCCGGTAAGCTTGAGGAAAACGTCTTCAAGCGTAGGGCGGCGCAGGCTGATACTCAATATCTTGATGCCGAATTCCTTGATGAAAACCGGCAGAAACTCTTCTCCGTTGGCTATGGAGAAGGTAAGGTGGTCCTTATCATTCCTGACCTCGGTCTGGTAGCGGCGAGTAATTTCTTCGGCGGCTTTTTCGTCGTCCTCGGTTTTTAAAGATATAATGTCCTTGCCGATACTGTGTTTGAGTTCCCCCGGTGTATCCATGGCCACCAGCTTGCCGTAGTCGACGATGGCGATCCGGTCGGCCTTTTCAGCTTCGTCCATGTAGTGAGTGGTCATAAAGACGGTGGTTCCCTCGCGCTTTCGCAGTTCAAGCACGTATTCCCAGATATGGTTGCGTGTCTGCGGGTCCAGCCCCAGTGTAGGCTCGTCCAGAAACAATACTTTGGGGTAGTGCAGCAGGCCTCTGGCCAGTTCCAGACGGCGTTTCATGCCGCCGGAATAGGTGTTCACGAATTTATTACGCTTGTCCCAGAGTTCCACCATTTCCAGCAGATGTTTGATACGCTGCTCGCGGACGGATACGGGCACATTGTATACCATGGCGTGGAAGCGTAAGTTGTGGAGTCCGGTGAGGTGGTCATCCAGACTGGGGTCCTGGAAAACCAGTCCGATGGACTGGCGCACCTGGTTCTGCTGCCGTACCACATCGAAGCCGTTCAGGGTAGCCCGCCCGGCGGTCGGTCTGGCGAGGGTACAGAGGATGTTGATGGTGGTCGTCTTACCTGCCCCGTTGGGACCTAAAAACCCGAAAATCTCCCCCTGAACGACGTTAAAACTGACGTGGTCCACGGCCACCAGTTCGCCGAATTTCTTAACCAGATTTTCTACCTGGATAATATTATCAGACACGTCTATTCGAGTATAACACGAAGTCAGCTATTCCATCAAAGCTCGTTTAGGAGGGTTTTGTTTGCATGAGGCGAATTTGTATTACTGCTGTAGAAGCATATATAATAATATTGTCTGCCTTTCTCCAGCCTGGCAACATGGCGTGCCGTAGAATTCGTGAGTGTCTATAAAAATAATACCGTAGCATCCGTATAAGAGATGAAAACAGTCTTGAAAGGATACGACTATTACGCAACCAGAACCTAAGAAGCGCTCCTTTATATTCACTGCACTGCCATTTTTCATAGTGGCTCATGCCGCCCATCACTTTCTGACCGCATTGCCGCAGCCCCTTTTACCGTTCATTTATAATGAGTTTGATCTCGACGAAGCCAGTGTTGCCTATGTGCCCTCGGCTTATGCCTTTGCCTCGGCAACGGGGCAGCTGCCGGCGGGGTGGCTGGCCGACCGCTTCGGGCCGGCTGTTCTCATCGCTATCGGTACCCTCGGCGTAGCCGTGGCCGGTGTGCTCGTCGGTCTTTCTCACACTTATACTATGCTGCTTGTCTTCCTGGTGTTCATGGGGCTGCTGTCCGGGGGGTATCACCCGGCGGCGACGCCGCTGATTTCCGCCTCGGTAGAGCCCGAACGCCGCGGCCGGGCACTCGGATTTCACCTTGTCGGTGGGAATAGCGCCTTTTTCATAGCACCGATTATCGCCGCCGCCGTTTCCGGAGTCTGGGGCTGGCGGGCGTCCTTTTTTGTTCTGGCAATACCCACGGCGGTATTCGGTTTGCTGTTTTATATTTACCTGACGCGCCGGGGGGGCAAGGCTCATGTGGAGGCGGCTAAACAAAAAATCGTTGTGGAAAAACCCCCGCAGCCGGGCCATAAGCGGCGCCTGATTGCCTTTTTAACGATGATGGTAGTAGGCGGCGGCGCCGGTATGTCGGTGTTGCCCTTCCTTACCATATATATCCATAAGGAGCTGGGGGCTTCTGAAGCAGTGGCTGGGGGACTGCTGTCAATCGTTTTCTCCTCCGGGCTCTGGGCGGGACCGCTTGGCGGTTACATCTCGGATAAAATCGGCAGTGTCAAGGTGATAATCGCTACGAGTCTTCTTTCCGGTATATTGATTTATGCTTTTAAGCTTGTCACTTTGGGTCCCAGCCTTTATATCTTACTGTTTTTCCACGGTCTGAATATGGCTGTGCGGATGCCCGTAACCGAGGTCTTCATCATGACCCAGTCGCCTGGTAGGCACCGCTCTAAAATATTCGGTATTTACTACTCCACGATGCAGTATACGGGCGCGATATTCGCCATACCCGGCGGATATCTCATTCGGGAATTTGGCTACCATGCGATGTTTACATATGTCGCGTATGTGGTAGCCGTGGTAGCGGTGATAACTTCACTATTTATCTGGGACGCCAAAGACCATTACCAGAGCGAAACGCAGGTTTCGTGAATGCAGACCTGACCGAGTCATGAATTCCATATCCTTAATCGTTTACTTATCTGACCCACCCACTATATCCCCCCTTTTCTTTAAAAGAGATGGGGAGACAAGAGAAAGAGGGGCTTTTCGCCCCTCTTTAGCACCCTTCGGCAATGGTGAAGTATTCAACCTCCAGCCATCATTGGAAGGTCTCTATCATATCCCCTATTTCGGATAAATCTATATCGAAGGCTATCGTCATCCACGATTCAGCAACCGTTACCTCTATCTTCTCTAATAGCTCTTTTATTTCGGGTTTATCAAGTAAACCCTTGAACAGGCTGATAGCGCCAGTGATTGTGTCCGCGGCATTCTGCGCGGAATCTGTGCTCAGGAAATGCGTATCTATCTGGATTCTCAGGGTTTCCTGTACCTTGTTGAGAGCGAAGCCGGTAACGTCAATATCCGCAAAAGGTTCAAAAGATATTGGCATCCCGCCCAGACCGGACTCCTCGGTTAATGCCTCTTGGGCTTCCTCGGGAAGCTCCAGAGCCAGTTTAACCAGCGCATCACCTAGTCGATTATACGTATCAAGTATAGGGCCGGTAACGGACTTCCTGTCACCGTTATTGACATCGATAATGTCCTTGACTGCTTTTACAGTTCCTGCCAGAAGAGTCTTCTCGCTTAAGAAAGCAATTGAAACCTCCTCTTTTTCATATGTATATAACTGATATTCTTTATAGTCGGTCGCGGTGAATTTTATTCCCGCTTTTTCTTCGATATTATCAATAAACTGCTCCTCATCGAAAGTCCCCTCGGCAATAACCCCGATGTATTCGTTTTGCTCCATGTTGGCGATGTCGGCAAAGACCACGGCCTGGGCAAAACCGGCAGGGTCGACCCCGGTTTCCTTAATGATTTCCTCCATGGCTTCCTCAAACGTCTGGGGTTGCCCTGCTTCCTTTTCGGCTCTGTTGTAAGTATCTCTAATATCCTGGTCGTCTAGGACTTTATCCAGCTGTATACTGGCAATGAGGTTGGCTCCCTGAGGGACAAGTTCTATAGCAGTAAGTGTGGTCTCCTGACACCCTGTAAACGGTATCAGTATCATAGCTGCGACCAGTAGCCCCAGAAGTGCTTTTTTAAAGTTCATGTTCTTCACCTCCTGTTCTCCACCATTAAACAGAGTATAACATGCCCGCAGAGCTTAATCAATGAGAAGAAGGTACTTTGCCGCAATCTGATAACTTTACGGAGAAGACTACTGTCTGTTCGCTTTCTCTCCATCTATCAGCCTCTCGCCGTACTCCAGCAGGACTTTAGCTCGTTCCGGGGGCAGCTTCTGCGATTCCAGGTAGGCTTTCAGGGCATCAAGGGGCGTTATCTCTTCGGCGGTACGGTTCCCCAGCTTCAAGCGTCCTTCTGAGACGGGCCGCTGTATATCACGGGCGATGGCGAAGTAGTGAGCTTCTTTAAGGACGTCGCGGAGGTCGTTGTCCCGGAGCTGTCCTTCTATCTGCGCCGGCATGGTGATATTAAGGCGCACGACTCTATCGCGGACTTCCTCCCCCCGCCCGGCGATAGCTTTAAGTATAGTACTACTGGGGTCAATGTCGTCTTCTTCCAGTGTGACGTTGATGGTGAGAAAGCGGCGGCCATTCACCGGGTGGAATTCAAACGAGACACTCCTCTTGCCGGTGGACGGGTCGGACTCAATATCGACTACATAGAAACCTTTTTCTTCGTTCTCTTCACCGAAGTCGATACGCTCCAGGCTGCCGGCGTAGACCACCGGCGGGCCTTCCAGCGAGGAATCGGACAGTACCTGGTGCTTGTGGATATGTCCCAGGGCTACGTAGTCAAAGGCCGGTTGGGCGACGTTACTGAGTAAAAGGGTATGCTCCTGTCCTATCGCCATCATGCTTTCCGAGCCGACCTGAGAGCCGGTTACCCAGACATGGGCGGCGAGTACGGCAGGCAGGGAGGGGTCGAGTCTGGCGGCCTGGGTGGTGATAATCTCTGTCAGAGTCTGCTGGAGTTTCTGGTTAATCTGCTCGAGGTTAAGGTTCTTGGTATCTTCACGGCTGAGCAGGGCGCTGCGCCTGAGCCAGGGCAGGGAGACCACCTGGATGATGCCGTTAGCCGTCGGGATTTTATGGATGTCGGGGCGGTTGGCGACATATACGTTTTTAACGGCCAGGGTATCGAAAATCTCGGTAGCGGTTGCCCGTCCTATGGCGTTGGGAAGGTCGTGGTTGCCGATAAGTAGAAATATGGGAATGCCGGCGGTAGAGAGGCGGTTGATGCGTTTGGCGAACTCCCGTTGCTGGGTCTGGCTGGGTTCGCGTGTCTTGTAGGCGTCGCCGCAGAACAGCACGAGGTCTACCCGCTCTTTCAAAGCATAATCAACAAGCTGGTCGAGAGCCGACAGGAAATCGTTGAGGCGGGAGGACAGTCCGGTGGCCGGGTCTATCCTTCCGTAGCTCTCGACGCCGAGATGCAGGTCGGCAAAATGGATGATTTTCATTATCTCTTTAACCCTATCCCCCTTTATCCCCCTTCCCCTTAGCAAGGGGAAGGGGGAGGGTAATTAGTGAGGGACTTGCGCCCCTCACACTCCTCTTTTACCTCTATCTTAACAAATTTAGAACTTCCTGCAATGATGATATAACCGCACCCTCCCAGTTCTCTTCGCGGTCGATAAAGTGGGCATCGGTAGATTCATCGGGCAGGCGTATCAGGACGGGGTGCATGCCGACTCTAGCCGCGCCGGTCAGTTCCTGGCTGCTGCCGTCGCCGATATACAGGCAGTCTTTTGGTTCGACCTCCAATCGTTCTGTAGCCATGTGGTAGATACGCGGGTCGGGTTTCTTTATACGTGCCTTGCAGGAGAACACAGTAGCGTCGAAAAAGGGCGCTAGAGCGGTACTATCCCAGACTTTCGGGATTTCGCTGGTGCAATCGCTGATAAGTCCCGTCCTGTATTTCGCTTCCCTCAGGTAGCTGAGGACCTCGATAGCGCCTTTTCGCGGGTTGATTGAGCGTTTCGTGTAGTCCAGCCTGATGCGGGCGGCCTCGTTTATCTGAGCATCGGTTACAGCGGGATTCAATTTAGAAGCAAGGTGCTTTATAGCGTCCTCGGTGGTGGCAAAGACCCCGGTGGCGCGCTGGTCGAAAGCCGCTACCCAGGAGCCGAGGAACTCATCGGGCGGGACAGTCAGTATATCGGCCATTTCCCTGAAGACGGCGGCGTATTCGCTGCGGGAGAAGTTATCAATCAGTGTCCCGAAAAGGTCGAAGATGACGGCTTTATAGTTCATGCTGTACCGCCCGGTTTTCGTTCTACTGAGATAAACAGGTCATCATTCCCGGTAGCTTTAAATCCCATTCTGCTGTATAGCGAGGCTACCGGATTAGTGCGCAGGTACATCAGTTTTATCACCCGACCCGAACGGTCTGCTTCATCCATTATGCCTCTCAGTATGTATGACCCGATGCCTTTATTCTGGTATTCGGATAGTATAATAAACTGCCCTATCTCTATATGGTCTTTATTTTCATTGAGGTAAATCGTCCCGATTGGCTGACTCCCGTATGTTATTATCTTTGGTCTCTTGTTCAGCCAGTCTTTAGCATGAAAGTCCCTCTGGGCGTTCTCTTCCCAGCCCCATATCTCTCTGATATAGTCGCCGTAAGCGGCTTTCTTTACCTGGTAGCTGAACTCGCGGTGTGATTCTTCGGCGGGGATAAGCTTTATTAAAGAAAAATCAATCATCGTTTTCTGTTTATTTTAGCAGATTCATGACTTCCTGTAATGAAGTTATTACGGGGCCCTGCCAGTTATCCCCTTCGTAATCGACACGGTGCACGTCGGTCCTGTCCTCATCGGTGTTCCGGATTAGCACCGGGTGCATGCCGGCTTCTAAAGCGCCGGTCAGTTCGTTGCTGTCTCCATCCCCGATGTAGAGGCAGTCTTCGGACTTGACGGCCAGGCGTTCGATAGTTGCTTGGTACATATGAGGGTTGGGCTTCGCCTTGCCTTCCAGGCCGGAAAACAGGGCTGCGTCGAAAAACCGGGCAATCGGCATTTTGTTGAATATCCGGGGGATTTCGGGGGAGCAATTGGTAATCAGCCCGGTTTTATAGCCTTCCGCCTTCAGGTACGCGAGTAGCTCGGCGGCATACGGACGTAGTTTTATGGAGCGTGCCGTATTTTCAATATTGATTTGCGCCGCCCGCGCGATTTCTCTGTCTTCCACATCGAGTTTTAGCTTGTTGCATATATACTTGATGTTGTCTTCGAGACTCTTAAAAATCCCGATTTCTCGCTCATTGAAAGTATCGAACCATAACCTGATGAAGTCGTCCGGAGGTGCCGCGATAACGGAAGCCATCTGCCTGAGAGTACTTCTGTGTCCGCGTATGGAGAGCTTGTCAATCAGTGTCCCGAAAAGGTCGAAAATTACGGCTTGGTATTTCACGACATTCTACCCGCTGCTTCCCCTCCCTTCCACACCTGCACACCTTTATTGACATAACACTAAAAACAATTCACGCCTGCCCACGAAGGAATTGTTTCCCGGAATTGTCTGAATTGGGTTCAGGCATGTTTCTCTTCCTTCCATATCCGGCCGCCTTCGGGCAGCACGAAGAGGTCTTCGCCGGCAAGCTTGGCCTGTAGAGCGCTTCCCAGCACCGCGATAGGGACGCGTATCTGGTTCATGGTGTCGCGCTCGCGGATGGTGGCCTGTTTGTCCTCAAGCGACTGGAAGTCGATAGTGACGCAGAAGGGGGTGCCCAGCTCGTCCTGGCGGCGATAGCGGCGGCCGATACTCTGGGTGTCATCGTACTGGGTCATGAAGCAGGGTCGCAGGTCGGCATGAACGTCCTTAGCCAGTGCCGCCAGGTTTTCCTTCCGACTGAGAGGCAGTACGGCAACCTTGATTGGAGCCAGGTCTGGATGGAAGTGGAACAGCACCCTTATTTCGTCTTTGTCTGGTTCTTCCTCATAGGCATCGCACAGGACAGCCAGAACGGAGCGGTCAACACCGGCTGACGGCTCGATGATATAGGGGACGATGTGCTCTTTGCTTTCCTCGTCAAGGTAGGTCAGGCTCTTGCCGCTGTGTGTCATGTGCTGCCTGAGGTCAAAGTCACCGCGGTTGGCGATACCCTCAAGTTCCGACCAGCCCATCGGGAAATTGTAATCGATATCATAGCATTTGTGAGCGTAGTGCGCCAGTTCTTCTTCGGAGTGCTCGCGCAGGCGTAGATTCTCTTTATTAATACCCAGTTTCACATACCAGCTGAAGCGTTCTTCCAGCCAGTAGTCGAACCATTTATCATCCGTGCCGGGCTTTACAAAGAACTCTATCTCCATCTGCTCGAATTCCCGACTGCGAAAGATGAAGTTGCCGGTGGTAATCTCGTTGCGGAATGACTTGCCTATCTGGGCGATGCCGAAGGGCAGCCTCTTCCGGCTGGTGTTGACGATATTCTCAAAGTTGACGAATATCCCCTGGGCTGTCTCCGGGCGTAAGTAGACCACATTGGCTGCTTCCTCAATCGGACCCATGAAGGTTTTGAACATCAGGTTAAACTGTCGGGGCTCGGTCAGTTCGCCGTTGCAGGAGGGGCACCTGTCGCCTTTCAGTTCATCAGCACGCCACCTCAGGTGGCAACTCTTGCATTCCACCAGCGGGTCAGAGAACCGGGTAAGGTGCTCGCTGGCCTCCCATACCCTGGGATGCATCAGTATACTAGAGTCCAGTCCCACCATATCGTCGCGCTCCTGGACGTTGGTGCGCCACCAGGCTTCTTTGATATTGCGCTTCAGTTCCACACCCACCGGTCCGTAGTCCCAGCAGCTGGAAAGCCCGCCGTAGATATCACTGCTGGGGAAGATGAAGCCACGCCGCTGACAGAGGGAGGTAAGCTTCTCCATACTGACCTTACCCGGTACCTGTTTAGTCATTATTTTCACTCCCGGAGATTTCTACGGGCAGCCTGCGAAACTGCCTGAGGGCTTGGATAAGAAATATGCCCAGAATAAGGCCGCCCACTACTATAACAATCAGGGTAAATATCCACAGGGGTATAAGATGCACTTGGTAAGCATTGTAAAGGAAAATATCAAGCATTGCAAAGGTAAGGATAATCTGGGGAAGTACCACCATATTGCCCATGATTAATAACACTTTCGTTAAAGAGGTGTTTTCAGAGTCTGGGAATCGTTTGCTCAGTATAGCGGTGCCGCCGCTGATTACCAGTCCTATAAAGACCAGGAGGAATTGCGGGATGAGCATCCAGGCGGTTATAGCACCGCGGCTCATCCAGCCATCCGGTGAGCCGTCCGTAAAGTGGTAGGCTACTTCAGGGGGGAGTCGACCGTAAAAAGAGGCGGCCAGAATCATAGAGAGAAGGAGAATCACCGCTGGCAATACGATATATGTCCAGTGGAAGGTGATTTTATTTTCTGAGCTTGTGGGGCTAATGGCTAACACCTGTCTGTGAGCTATTACTATTAAAGATTACCAGCTTTGAGGCTCAGGTGTCAAAGAGGAAACAGCACCTAGTCAAAAAAGCTCTTGTCAAGGTCGCCGCTGTCGGAGTAGCCCCGGCTTTCCCAGTAGCCCTGGTAATTAACGTCGTCGGACAACTCAATCTGCGTTATCCACTTAATCCACTTGTAGCCCCATTTGCTCTCGGCGACCAGCTGGAAGGGGGAACCCCTTTCCGGCGGCAGAGTAACGTTATTCATCGTGTGGGCTATTAATATGTCGTTGTCCATGACATATTCTATGGGGAAAGAGGTCGTGTAGCCATCGTAGGCTTGGAAGATAACCGTTTTGGCCTCTGGCAAAGGCTTGGCCTGTTCCAGTATATCTTTTACCAGCACCCCTTCCCAGAGGATATTGACTGACCATCCCTCGACGCAGTCCAGCCTGACGACTTTCTTGTAATTATCGTGGTCATTGATGACTTCGTCATAAGTGTAAGCAGCTGGCTTCTCAGCCAGTCCGGTGACTTCCAGCTGATAGCTATCAATATCAACGTGCTGGGGACCTTTTATAGAGTTTTCTCTAAAATCGTTTATCGAGGAAAGGTTTTCGCCCTTATATTCTCTCACTTCAACACCTGCCAGTTCCTCAGTTTCTTTGTTATCTGGATCATATATAACAACACCGACCAGCAACGCTACGATGATAAGCACAACAAATGACGAGCCGATTATTGCCCTTACTTTCATAAATACAACCCCCATCTATAGGAGATAACTATATAGACCTTTATAATGTCCTAATTCTATTGTAGAGGGGGTTGATGGTGGCTGTATGTGACTATTATCTCATACGCAACTTGTTGAGTCGGCCGAAAGCCTTTTGCTTCTCACTCAAGCCGAGCTTTGTCCTGTTTATAGCACGCGAAAGTAGCTCGATGCTCTGGTCGTAGGTCTGCCTGTCCACGGGGTAGGGGATGCCGTCCTTGCCGCCGTGGGCAAAGCTGTAACGGGCAGGGTCGCGGTAACTCGGTTCCACTCCGTGTACCAGCTCGGCTATCAGGCTCAGGGCTCGGATGGTCTTGGGCCCAACCCCGGATAACCCCAGCAGCCTCTCGAAGTCCTGCGGCTGGCGCTCGTAGGTGCTTAAGATAATCTTGCTTAGGCTGTCCGGGTGCAGGTCCCTGGTGAATATCTGATGGTGGGCTGGCAGGCTCAGTGTTTTTAACCTCTTGAGTTCGGTGACAACCTTTTCCGGTCGTTCCCCGGTGGCAATCCCGGTAATGGCAGTTCGGGCCGGCTCGCTCTCGTTAGCCGTGAGGTTCAGCGCCTGGCCTCTGGCTTCGGACAGGATAGCTGCGTGTGGCTCGTTAACAAAGTCGGTAACGGCTTCACCCAGCCAGTGATAGCGGCGGGCGTAGCGGTTAGCCTCGTTCATTCCCTGTTGGACAACTGTCCAGGAGCCTCTGGCAGTGAAGAGGAAGGTGTGGTGGTAGAGCTGATAGCCGTCCTGGACGGCAGAGCTGTCGACCTTGGCGGACATACGGCTGGCATATACCAGCGGTGCCGGGTTCAGTGCGATTTTTTCTCCCCACATCTCTATTTCCGATGGTGTCCGCCTTGAAGTTTTGCCCTTGCCACCGGCGATAAATATACCCAGGTCGCGCTCGATTCCTTTTACCGCTTCTTTTAGAGCGCCGCAGAGCGTAGTGGTAACGCCGCTGCTGTGCCAGTCGAAGCCCAGGATGCAGCCGAATGCCTGGAACCAGTAGGGGTGTGAAAGCCGCCTGAGCATTTCTTCCGGGCCAAAATCGGTGACGATGGCAATGGTTATTTCACGTGCGAGGGGTACCATGCGGTCGAAGAGCCACCGCGGGGCCCTGCCATGGTGGAGGGGTAAGTTGGCGATACCAGTCCTTGTCGGGACAGTCATAAAAGCCTCCTTAGAGGCCGCAGGTGCTGCAGTTTCCCGAACTGCAGCTATCACAGGAGCTGCCGGTTCCAGCGATGCGGGTGGGTACTCCGGAGTTACTGGTGCTGAAGCAGGCAAAGGTGGACATTTTACGTCGGGCAGGTTTATGGCATTGAGGGCATTGAGCCTCTTTATCGGCCTGGCTCAGCGACCGTAAGAGCTCAAACCGCAAGTCGCATTCCGAACAAACATACTCATATATCGGCATGATATCTCTCCTATTCATAGTTTATCCTGTTTTAGCTACGCGGTCAAGGTGGATTATAACACCACTTTAGGGCATGATGCTACGAGGGTGGAGGGTGGGAATAGATATTTAAGTGGGGTGGGGTGTTGCCGTATATGTCCGTAAGTTGTAGGATATAGGGTAAATTATAAGATTAGAGGCGGTTTATGATTAATAAAGTTGACATAAAGACACATTCAAGAGTGGAATTTCAGGATATCACCCGGACGGTCAGAGATATAGTCGGAGAGAGCGGCGTACGTAGCGGAGTCTGCTATATTTTCGTGCCGCATACCACCGCCGGCGTTACGGTGAATGAGCATGCCGACCCCAGCGTCGTCGAAGATATTATTGAGCAGCTTGACAAAATGGTGCCACAACATGGTAACTATCGTCATCTGGAAGGCAATTCCCCGGCGCACATAAAGGCCAGCCTGATGGGTGACTCCGAAGTGCTGTTCATTGAGGATGGGCAGATAGTCCTGGGGACATGGCAGGGCATCTTCTTCTGCGAGTTCGACGGCCCGAGGAACCGGCGCCTGTTGTTGAAGATTGTCGCAGAAGGGTAGAAAAGTTGGAGGGTCATTGATTTGCCGGTAGGACTATGTTATTCTTGAGGTGATTTTAAACTCTAACTGCAACACAGCCTGAATTTTATAAGGAGGTGGCGATGTCAACGGCTTTAAAAGTAGTGCTGATTGTTTACGGGGCGGTATTACTTCTGATGGGGCTGGTTGGTATCATTCTGCCCGAACAGATAAGCGAGATGTTCGGAGTAGAAGAAGCTAATGACAACATAATATACTTGGCGATGGCGGTCAGTGTTTTTTCGCTCGCTGCCGGTATCTGGATTCTCGTAGCCGCGCGGGACGTGATGCGGAATATAACCTGGGTTAAGTTTTCTATAACCATGGCCGGTTTTTCGGCGGTTTTACTCGCGTATTCATCCATAAAAGGCTATGTCGAATTCGGCCAGGTCGTACCAGCCATTATCCTTTGGGTTATCTTCATCGTGCTCTTCCTTGTATTTTACCCTTGGAGAGAGGCACGTACTATCGAGTAAGAGCTTGGTATCTAGCGTAAGACCATCCGCTAGGCCACCACGTTGAGCAGGCTGTAAAGGAAAGCAAGCAAGTCTCTTGCCATTTTCATTGCCTCTTGTTCCCTTCGACTAGAAGTCCTGCCCCGGCAGCGATATTCGGTAAAGTCCGCAGTAGCGGCACCGGCAGTACTGATGGTGAACATGATACAGTCCCTTCATTCCGCACTGAGGGCAGTGGCTGTACTTCTGCACCCGGTTCTTCTTTAACGGTTTGACGATGGTATTCTTTGTCATGGTTTACCTGTTGCCAATCAACTGATTTGGAGTTTAGTAGGCCGCCCTAACACTCCTATCACAAATGATGTTAAGAACGTCACGAATAAATCACAAATGAGAAACGTTAAAAACGAATATGGCTTGTGAGAGAATGGATATATTCACACTGGCGGTGCTATAATTGGGGGCAAATGACCGTAGTAGTTACTGGCGCTGCCGGGCATATAGGAGCCAACCTGGTACGCGCCTTAATTGATAAAGGTTGCCCCACGCGCTCCATGGTTCACGTGAACTGCCATGCCATTGATGGTCTGGATACCGAGATAGTCCGGGGTGATGTTGGTGACCAGGAGTTGCTGTGTCGTATATTTAGTGGCGTTGATGTTGTCTATCACCTGGCCGCCTGCATCTCGCTATCGATGGGTGACTGGCCCCTGGTTGAGTCGGTAAACGTTACCGGCACCCGAAATGTGGTCGAGGCATGCCTACGCACTGGTGTGCGCCGTCTTGTCCACTTCAGCAGCATCCATGCTTTGCAGCAGGAGCCGATGTCCACACCGGTCGATGAATCGCGTCCCTTAGCTGATTCACGGCATTACCCCCCATATGACCGTTCCAAGGCCGCTGCTGAAAAAGAAGTGCGGCGGGGGATAGAAAAGGGACTGGATGCTATCATCATTAATCCGACAGCAATTATTGGTCCGTATGACTACCAGCCGTCACACTTCGGTGAAGCCCTGCTGAGCCTGGCAAAGCGAAGGCTGCCGGCACTGGTTACTGGCGGTTTCGACTGGGTAGATGTTCGCGACGTGGTTGAAGGCGCCATGGTTGCCGAGAAACGGGCGCCGCCTGGCGCTCAGTATATCCTTTCCGGGCACTGGGTATCAATGTGTGATATCGCTGCCATGGTGGCTGAAATAAGCGGGATGCCGTCACCCAGATTCGTCCTTCCCCTGTGGATGGCCCGTCTCGGTGCTCCTGTTATTACGGCTTTAAGCCGCCTTAAAGGGAAGCGTCCGCTATACACCAGTGTTTCCCTGCGGACACTGAGAAGCAATCGGTATATAAGTCACGCCAGAGCCACCAGCGAGCTTGGCTACCAGCTGCGACCATTCCGCGAGACGTTGATTGATACCCTGCGCTGGTTTGAAGAGAATGGACAGCTGACCATGCCGATGAAAAGGGATATCAAGGAGTCCATGTGAGCGAAAAGGTGATTTTTAACGGTATGATTGTAGGCTGGTTCGTGCTGGCTGTAGTCGTGTTTGTGGCGCTCTTTTTTGTGGCTGCCCCGTACGGTCGGCACCTGCGTAGCGGGTGGGGTTACACAGTTGGCAATAAAACAGGCTGGGTAATCATGGAGGCGCCCGCCCCGATTGTTTTTGCGGTATGTTTCCTGCTGGGTAGTAACGCCGGCACGGCTGCTCTGGTTTTTCTTGGGTTATGGGAAGCGCATTACCTGCACCGGGCTTTCATCTACCCTTTTGGCTTGCGTGGTACAGCTAAAAGAATGACCGTCGTGGTCATGGCCTTCGGTCTTGTTTTCAATATGATGAACGGCTATCTCAATGGACGCCATATATTCACCTTTTCCGGAGGCTATTCAAGCGGGTGGCTGGCCGACCCCCGATTTATCGTCGGCGTGGCGCTTTTTATTATCGGGTTTGTCGTTAACAGACAAACCGACCTGGTACTGCGTAATTTGAGAAAACCCGGCGAATCCAGCTACAAAATATCGTACAGTCGGTTTTACCGCTGGGTGTCCTGCCCCAATTATCTCGGTGAGGTCATCATCTGGATTGGCTGGGCGGTGGCTACCTGGTCTCTGCCCGGGCTGGCTTTTGCTTTCTGGACAATAGCCAACCTTGTGCCAAGGGCAAAAGCCCACCATGCCTGGTACCGGAATAGCTTCCCTGATTACCCGCCGGAGCGTAAAGCCCTGGTGCCGGGGATATGGTAGGACTATGGCTCTCTGCCCCTTGATATTTCATATTCCTGGCGGCGTGCCTCGAAGCGTGCTGGTGGAATACCACACATGCTGCCCCACACCGCTCCCCATTCGTGGTAGTCCTCGTTGTCCCAGGCGTCGTCCATTATTCTCCTGACACCTTCCGAGTACTCTTTCATCTGTGGGGCCAGGGTGGTGAACATCGTTTCGGCGCCCTCGTGGGTCGGTCTGGCGCCGTACTGCCGGATTAATTCCCAGACAGCCTGGTGATGGTCAAGTATCGGGCAGGGGCGCAGTGTGTTGTATGAGAAAGGAATGCTTTCCTTGATACCGTTGAAAAACGGCGAGGCCAGCGCCTCAGCCAGACTGCATTCGTGGATGTTGTGCGTGGCGAAGTGGTTAAAGATGCAGGGCTCGACGTCGCCTCTATGGTTGACATGGAAGTATTCCCGGCCGCCAGAGATACAGCCGCAGGCCAGCGGGCCGTCGTTCCAAAAGTCTATGGGCAGTATTGGCTTGGTCTGACGATACTTTCTGATGGCAATCCGGAGCTGGTTACGCTGTTCCGGTGTTGGCATTAAGTTCGGGTCGGGGTCGCGCCCTACCGGCATATAAAGAAACAGCCAGCCGTAGAGGGCCCCTTTCTCGATAAGCAGGTCAATCCATTCTTCGGAGCAGATAACGTCCACATTATGCCGTGTTATCAGGCTGGAAAATCCGAAACAGCAGCCTGCTTCGCGCAGGTAGTCCATAGCCTGCATTGCCTGGTCAAATGCGCCGGGGACACGGGAGGCATCGGTGTATTCGCCCGGGCCATTAACGCTAATCTGGGGTGCGATGGTGCCTATTTCTACCAGCTTCCTGGCCATGGCCTTGTCAATGAAGGTGGCGTTGGTATACGCTTGGAAAAAGGAATATTTATGCTTGCGGATAATATCCAGAATACCCGGATAGATAAAAGGCTCACCGCCTACGAGTACGAAGAAGTTGGTACCCAGGTCTTCGGCTTCGCTGATTATACGGTCAAGCACCTCCGGCGGCATGTCGTCCTTACGCTCGTAACTTGCGGCGTAGCAGCCTTCGCAGGAAAAGTTACACCTCATCGTCGGTGATAGTATCATTACATGTGGCGAGGTTATTCCGTGTTGTTGCAGGCAGCGTTCATTTATTTCGGGGTCGCGGAAAAACAGGCTTGCTATCATGCGTGCTATGTAGCGTCGGCGTACATTTGGATGAGTATTCCGGAGTATTTTACCCAGCCATTCACGCCCGGGATTGCCCTCGCTGAGCCAGTTGTGAACCCATTCCTGAGTAATGGCCCGCTTGGGGTCGCTGCCGATAAAATGGTCGATTGCCTTAATAACGTACTTGGCATTCTTTTCCGGATTGTTGCCCAGGAGTCCTAAAGCTCTACCCAGTGCCCTCTCCCCCAGCTGTCGTTTGGTCCTGCTTACAGTTTTGCTGACTATCTGTACTGCCATTTCTGTTCCTCCATAACTCTTCTAGATGAGCGCTTCCGGGGAAGTATCTTTAAATACATAGATTTTCTGGGTATAGTAATACACGTAGCACACATTTGTCAAGATTTTTTCGGCCAAGTTCACATAAATGATGTAACATTAATGTGTTTATGTTGCCCTGCACAGACTATTCTATCCGAAGTTTCGGATATCATATTATGCTAGCTTTGATGGTAATTGTTGGAATGTTAATCACTTTGTATTGGAGGTCAGCCAAGCTCAAACCTCTCCAGCAGTAAAGGCGATGGCCATGGCCCTGGGGCCGCCGTGCACGCCGGTGGCGCCGCCCAGCCGGGCACCATATATTGGAATCTGGGGAAATGCTGAATTCATGCGGTCGGTGATACTCCGGGCCCATTCCGACTTCCTGGCATGGAGTATAGCCATTTCTTCAACGGATTGAAATTCAGTGACGCATTGCTCCAGTTTCTCCAGGGCTCTGGATTCGCGGAAATACATACCCCGGCCGCGTACCCTGCCGGCCTCATAAATCTCACCGACCAGTTTGAAGCAAAGCAGTGTCCCCAGCTTTCCCAGGAAGAGGTGTGCACCGGGCAATGTTAGTCTCCTTCCGCCGAGCAGATAGCTAATATCGGCAATCATGCCAACGATGTGGGTACGTAATATAGTCCTGTTTACGGTTTGCACTACCTTTTCAAGATTGGCTCCTGCCTTGGCTTCCCTTGCAGCGGCCATGGCCACGAGTCCGCATCCCATAGAAACCGATTTAGAATCGATTACCTCAACCTTACATCCCTCCGGCGCATAGTCTTTGGCCACCATCGCGGCATTGATGGCGCTGCTGTATCGTGGGGAGAGATGGATGGAGAGAATGCTATCGGTCTGGGTGGCAAGCTGGTTATAGACTTCGGAAAAATCGCCGGGGGATGGCGTGGAGGTTTGGGGCAGGATGCGACTGCGGGCTAGCCTGTCGTAGAACTGGTCGGGGCTTATATCAACCCCGTCGCGGTATACCTCATCGCCAAAACGTATATATAAAGGGACTACCGTAATGTCCAGTTCCCGCGCTATCTCGGGCGGGATGTCTGAACTGCTGTCGGTAACTACCTTTATTACCATAATATCGGCTGTGGCGGGACAGGTAATTATACTATGGGCTGTATTTGACTGGCAAGGGTACAATTCCAGTTAGTCCAAGCGGATATTCCCTGGACGGTGGCGCTCCTGATGTGTAAGGTTGGCAGTATCTTTGTTTGAGCGTATAATTGTGGGTAGAAATGCCACTGGGCAGTAGGGGGAATAAAGCGGTATGGCATCGGATTTAAGCGAGAGAATCAACACGATGGCGCAATGGATGCTTGAGTCAAAGTATCTGGTTGTGTTCACCGGTGCTGGTGTCAGTACCGAGTCGGGACTCCGCGACTTCCGCGGGCCGGATGGGCTGTGGACGCGCCGGGACAAGGGTTTGTCCACCCCTCCCCAGGACTGGTCAGCGGTAGAACCAAACGCCGGGCACGTGGCCATTGCGGAGCTTCAGAGTCTGGGCAAGCTGGCCTTTCTCATCTCACAGAACGTGGATAACCTGCACATGAAGTCCGGGATTAAGCCCGAACTGCTGGCGGAACTGCATGGTAATATCACCAAGGTACACTGTATAAAATGTGAATTCAAAATGGACAGGTTTGAAGACCAGAATGAGTGCCCGCTCTGTGGCGGCAAGCTTGTATCCAGCGTGGTGAACTTCGGTCAATCGCTGCCTGTCAAAGACCTGACCGAGTCATACCAGCACTCGCAGAAATGTGACCTGTTTATCGTGGTTGGCTCTAGCCTGGTGGTAACACCAGCGGCCGATATGCCCAGGGTAGCGTTGCAGGCCGGAGCGCGGCTGGTTATCATAAACCAGGGCGAGACTCCCTTTGATGAACAGACTCACCTACGCTTTTCAGAGGCTATCGGCGAGGTGCTGCCGCCGGCGGTTGAGCAGTTGAAAAGCCTTATGGGAAAGGCTTCCTAGTCCTCCTGCCATTCAATTACAGTACTTGACCAGACACGACTGACCGCTGTCTCCAGCACCGCCTGCCGCGGCTCCGGGATATCAAGCAACGGTGGAAGGGCAGGTGTATCCAGCTTTCCAATATAAGCACACTGTTTATGCAGCAGTTGTATCGTCGTGCGCGCACCGCCGTAAACCACGTAGTCCAGAGCCTTCTCGTGCGGCTCAAGGTGTTCACGGGCGCGCTGGCAGACACGGGTGAGAAATGACTCTATCTGCTTGTCGCGGTGTCTTTCGAACCGGTGAGCTGATGAACCGCCTTTCTTATGACGCCCGTGGACGAGGCCGGTGCCCACCTTGCTGTTGACGATTTTCTCTCCCTGGCAGATGCCGACAGCATACGACCCCAGGCGCACCAGAACCAGGGCAACAGTGTAATCAATAGTGAGCAGTGAGCGTAATTGTTCTGTAGCAATTGAGCGGGTTAAGTGCTTTTCGGAAATCGGGAATGGAGGCAGTACCAGGCACTTATGTTTGGGATTCCAGAAAATTACAGTCCCTGTTTTGGAACTGCTGGCCAGCTTGACCAGCTGCGCTAGAACATCCTGCTGAGCAGGTATTTCTTTAAGTGTATTATCGATTTCGGTGGCGGGTGGGTGGGGTGGTAGATAGAGCGAGCGGGCTTCATCGTCGGGACTCATGGCCAGTTCGTCGAGGAAGTCGAGGGTCTTCGTCCGGCTGAGAATTCGCCGTGTCGATATTAGCGTCAACGCCGGTACTCCTGCGTGAGCGGGCTATCGTAATATGTCATTGGATGGCTACAGGCTGACAATCGTAGCTCCATCGCCGCCTTCATCATGACCGCCGGAGTGGAAGGATTTTACTAAGGGGTGTGAGGCGAGGAAGTCCCGCACGATATTGCGCACGGTACCGGTGCCTATGCCGTGAATAATACGGGCTTCGTTAATGTTGGACTGCACCGCATCATTAAGGTAGCTATCCAGCACCGGCTCTACCTCGTCGGCTCTCTTTCCCCGCAGGTCAAGTGCCAGCGGGACTGTCCGGACGGCCAGCCGACTCTTAGGTGGGTGAGCGGTTATTTCTTCAGATACGCTTGTTTTGGCCACGCCATCCAGACCGAGCCTCATCCTGGTCTGGCCTGCCTGGACTTCCACCTCCTGTGATTTCTCCGATATTGAAAGCACCGTGGCCGTCAGTCCGGCTTCTTTAATCCAGACCGCATCGCCGATTTTCAGAGGACCGGCGTCAGTTGCCTGTATATCTTTCGCCTTTACCTGCCAGGCCTCACTGTCCAGCTGCTGGCGTACTCCGTCCAGGGTACGCCTGGCCTGCTCAATAATGGCGGCGGATTTTTCCTTACGCAGTTCCGTGGCTGCCTGCCGTATCTCTTTGTGGAGTTCTGCCGTCTCGCGCACAATCCGGTCTCGCGCCTCCTGTATGGCTTGCTGTTCCTCGGTTTTCAAGCGTTGCCGTTCTCTGTCCAGTTCGGCATTGCGCCGGACAAGCTCGTTACGTTCTGCGGCCGCCTCATGGCCGAGGGCTTCCATTTTTTGCTTCTCTGCCATCAAATTAGCCAGCAGGGTCTCCAGTTCCTGGCTGCCCTCTGTTAACATGCCTCTGGCATCGTTGATTATTTCAGGGGGTATGCCCAGTCGGGAAGCTGTGGCCATAGCGTTGCTACCGCCCGGGATACCCACCGTCAGTTTATATGTTGGTGTCAGCGTGGCCGGGTCAAATTCCAGTGAGGCATTTTCCAGTCCGGAAGTGGCATGGGCGAAAGCTTTGAGGTCGCTGTAATGTGTGGTAGCCACCGCCATTGTTCCCCGCGACAGGAAGTAGCGCAGGATAGCCCGGGCCAGAGCCGAGCCTTCGGCGGGGTCGGTACTCGTACCCAGTTCGTCGAGGAGAACCAGACTATCTCTGGTAGCGCCCCTGATGATGCGGACAACGTTGCCCATATGCCAGCTAAAGCTGGAAATCGTCTGTTCGATACTTTGCTCGTCGCCTATATCGGCGAAGACGCCGTCGAAAATTGGTATTTGACTTTCCGCCGAGGCCGGAACAGGCATACCTGCCTGTGCCATCAAGCTGAGAAGACCGAGCGTTTTCAGCGTGACTGTTTTGCCGCCGGTATTCGGGCCGGTAATAACCAGGATTGAGAAATCACGCCCGATTTCCACGGAAAACGGTACGGCTTTTCCACCGAGCAGTGGATGCCTGGCTTCTATCAGTTTTAAGAAACCGGCCTTGCTTCTACCGTCTGTTTTTCTGTCTTTGTCTGGAGTGATAACGTTGGGTTCAGTGGCCTTTATCATTCTGGCATACCTGGCTTTAGCCAGCACCAGGTCAAGCTCGGCAGTCAGTTCGATGCTCCTGGTAATATCATCACTATACGCTCCCACCTCGGCGCTGAGTATACCCAGGATTCTCTCAATCTCACGCCTTTCCTCAATCACCAGTTCCCGAAGGGCATTACCGAGCCCTACGGTTGCCGTCGGTTCGACAAATACTGTCGCCCCGGTATTGGATATATCATGAACGATTCCCTTTATTTCATGGCGGCACTCAATCTTGACGAGGATAACGTAGCGACCTTCCCGCTCAGTGATAATGTCTTCCTGCAATATTCGACGCCCCCGGGGTGACCTGACAATGGCTTCGAGGCGTTCCAGTATCTGCCCGCGCGTTTCTCTCAACTGCTGGCGGATATTTGCCAGGGCGGGTGATGCGGTATCCAGGACTTCACCTGTAGCGTTCAGGCAGTCGGCTATGTCTTTTTCAATCTGGCGAAGCTCGACAATGCCCCCGGCAATATCCCAGAGCAGTGGGAAATCGTCTGATAAATCGCTGAGATAACGACGCAACTCGTGGAAGGCCGTCAGAGTATGCTGAACTTCCAGGAGGCTTTGAGGTTCCAGGACGCTTTCCAGTGCCGCCATCTTCACCGTTTCACGAATGTCCAGGACACCCCCTATAGAGAAGCCCTTGTCCAGGCCGAGCAGCTCACGGGCTTCCGCCGTCTGCCTGAGCAATAACGAGATTTGTTCATAATCATGCAGCGGTCTCAGGGTAGTGGCCAGTTCATGGCTCACCGAAAACGAGGTATACCCGGCGAGTATCTCCTTTATCCGGGGGAACTCAAGCATTTCAAGACTTTTATTGTCCATAGCGTGCGTCTCTTTTCACAAATACGGGTATATTATAGCACGATATTATTCGTTGGTTCTGCTCGGTTTTGGCTGCTTCGGTATTATCTGAACCTCACCCCCTTATTGTTTGACAACCCTCCCCCTTTATCCCCCTCCCTTGGAAAGGGAGGGGGATGGTTTGTAAGAGAGGCTTCGCCTCTCTTTGACTCTCCGTGGAGGGTTGGGTGGGGACATCTAAGGATTAGACCAAGATGATACGAGGGCGGCGGGTGCGAATAGATAACAAAAAGGAGAGGGGTATGGGGGTGAGTAAAGCTATTAACCAAATGCACATAGAACCAACTCATTGACACCTTTCTGCTTCGGTACTATAATTCAGCCATTCCTATCACGCTGTTAGGGGGTGGTAAATGAAGCCAAAGATTACAGATAAAAAGAAGATTATCCTGGTAGGGATGGATTTCTACGGGGACCCATTTGGGGAAGCCGGTGGCTGGTCCGTGCAGAATGCCATCGGGCAGCTCTGGCAGAGGTTTAACAGTTTTTACGAGAAAAAGAAGGATTCCATAAAGAACCTGGCATCGGAATCAGGATACGAACTGTGGATAGATTTTGAAGGGGAAGAGGACCCCAAGAGTAATTACATCTTCGTCGGCGTGGAAGTGGAGAAGCTGGATAACCTGCCCCTTGAGCTGGTGGCCAGGATTCTCCCCGAGACAAGATACGCCGTTTTCACATTGAAGGGTGATGAATTCAAGTCGGATTGGCCGTCTAAAATGTTACCGGAATGGTTGCCGGAAGCGGGCCTAGAGCAATCGTTCACCTACATTATTGAGTACTATGACCCGCAGAGGTTCAAGGGAATGGATAGCGCGGATTCCGAACTGGATATCTACGTACCTGTTCGGTGATAAAAATGACGCACCTATTCAGACCTGAGGGCTTCGATGGGATTGAGGCGGGAGGCGTTCCAGGCAGGATAAAATCCGAAGAACAGGCCGATGCAGACTGATACAGAAACGGCAAGAATAACTATGTCAACGTCTACCACGGTAGCCATTATACCCATAACATTGAAGAGCGTAGAGACTCCCCAACCAAATATAACTCCGATGATACCGCCGGTGAAGGTCAGCAACGCCGCTTCGATGAGGAACTGACTCCATATGTCCCCATCCCTGGCGCCCAGTGCCTTGCGGATGCCTATCTCTCTTGTCCTCTCCAGAACGGAGACCAGCATGATATTCATCACGCCTATGCCTCCTACCAGCAGTGCGATAGCGGCAATAGCGCCTAGAAGGAGAGTTAACGTGTTTGTGGTTTCTGTCATCATCTCCGCTATCTCCTGTGTGGACATAATGTTAAAGTCATCATCGGCACTGGGTGCAAGCCGGTGTTGGTCGCGGAGCAGGCTGGTGATATCGTCGACAACTTGTTCTGCTAACTCCTCGTCGGCTACTGTCAGGGCTATAGATGATACTATTTTTTCGCCCTGGGCAGTACGCGGCTGGGCTACCGCCTGCTGCATGGCGGTCAGCGGGATATAGATGGCGTCATCGGCGGACATACCTGGCATCCCTCCTCCCTCGCTCTCCAGAACGCCGATGACAGTCACGATAATACCGCCCATACGCATCCGTTGCCCTACAGGGTCGGTATTGCCGAAGAGAGTTTCGGCTACATTGGAGCCGATCACGGCCACCTTGCTGCCACGCTGATATTCGTCCTCATAGAAGAAGGTGCCGCTGGCAATCTCTAAATTCTGTACGTCCCGATACTCAGGGGTTATGCCGGTAATTGATGAGTTCATGTTCTCACTGCCGACGACTACCTGGAGGTTGCTCGAGTAGGTGGGAGCCACTGCGGATACATTGTTGACCTGTTCAGCTATTGCCTCGGCGTCTTCCATAGTCAGTGTTTCTGACATGCCGCCTCTAACGCCGCCGAACATGAATGCGCCTGGTCGGATGGTAACCAGGTCTGAGCCCATGCTTTCGATATTGGAAAGTATGCTTTCCTGAGTACCCCGGCCGATGGACATCAGGGTAATTACGGAGGCAACGCCGATAACTACTCCCAGGATAGTGAGAAAGCTGCGTAATTTGTGAGTGCTTAGTCCAAGCCAGACGGTAGCAAAAAGGTTAAGCCACTTTTTCATTAGCTTTCCTCCGAAATAATCTGGCCGTCTTTGAGGTGAATTATTCGATGGCAGTTTTGAGCAATATTAGCGTCATGAGTTACCACGACTACGGTAATGCCCTGCTCGGCATGTAAAGCGGTGAGGATGGAAATTACTTCCTGGCCGGATTTACTGTCCAGCTGTCCGGTAGGTTCGTCTGCCAGAAACAGGGAGGGGTTTTTCACGATAGCCCGGGCGATGGCTACCCGCTGCTGCTCACCTCCAGAAAGCTCAATGGGACGATGTTTGATTCGCTCGGAGAGTCCCACCTTGGCCAGCGCCTCAATAGCACGTTGACGGTCAACACCGCCAGAGTAGGTCATAGCGAGTTCAACATTGGCCAGCGCCGTGAGCCGGGACAGCAGGTTAAAGGTCTGAAAGATAAAGCCAATCTTCTGGCCCCTGATCCGGGCCAGTTCGCCGCCACCGAGGCGGCTGACCTCTCTATCCTCCAGTTGGTAGCTGCCAGAAGTGGGTATATCCAGGCAGCCAAGGAGATTGAGCATTGTTGTCTTCCCTGAGCCAGAAGGTCCCATAATCGCCACCAGTTCACCCCTCTTGATATGGATGTTTATCCCCTTGAGTACGGTCAGTTCCCTCTTACCCATGGGATAGACCTTGGTTATATCCTGTAATTTAATCATTATGTTTTATCTCCGTGGTTAACGCGGCCCGAAAAGCCCCATCCGTGGCCGTTCTTGTTCCGAGGTAGTCGGTGTGGTAACGGTTCCCTGCGGAACGATAATTTCCTCCCCCTCGCTCAGTCCATCGGTTATCTCGGTAAACTGGTAGTCGGCAATACCGGTCTGTATGGCGCGTTTCTCCGTTTCGCCGGATGCTGTCACCACCTCGACATAGCTCTGCAGTCCTTGACTTGTGACAGCCGCATTGGGGACCAGCAGTACATCAGTCCTTTCATCTAGAATTATGGTCACGGTAACGGTCAATCCCTCCCTGAGCTGGAAATCCTCCGGTATGATTGTTGGCAGCTGTCCTTGTGCCTGGCTGCTCATGTCTGTGGGGAATTCCATACCCTCAGGTGGTGTGAACCCTTCTGGTGGTGTAAACCCTTCTGGAGGACCCTGCTCGAGCATCTCCTCGGCTTCTTCCCGGGTTAACCTGCCTTCATCAATAGCTTGCTGCAGCGGTGCTGGAATTTCGCCGGCGGCGATATCAGCTATCGCCTGCTCCATTGCCTCTTGCCCCTCTCTCACAACTGCTTCCAACGACTCTATCTCTACCTTTATTTCGTAGTTCACCACGCCTGACTGAATGGTAGCCGTCGGCGCAATATGGGTGACCTTGGCCGGTAGGCTCATACCCTGCATGGCGTCTACCTCTACCCAGGCTTCTCCCTCTAGCTTAACCTGAAGAATGTCCATCTCACTGACCAGAATATAAGCTTCAAACTTTTCAGGGTCGGCAAGCTGAATCGCTACTGTACCTTTCAGTACCTCATCACCGCCCTCCACATTTACACTGGTAATAAAGCCGTCAAAGGGCGCGCTAATCTCCGGGCTCTTACTTTGCGCTTCTTCCAGGTCTTCCCGGGTATCGGCTAATGCTTTCTCGGCGTCCTCCAGTTTGCCTTGGGTCAATTCCATCTGTAGTTCCTTGAGAACTACATCATCAGCCACTTCAGCAAGGTCTTCCTGGGCTGCTGCCAGTGACATTTCGGCTGCCTGTACCTGCTTTCTTTTAATGGCGACTTCCTCGGTATCATAGCCCTGTATAAGCGCATTGTATACTTTCTCAGCTGCGGTTAGCTCCGCCTGAGCGCGGGCAATAAGCGTGTCCAAAGTTCCTCTGTCCAGGACATACTGTAAAAAGGCCTCGGCCTTCTCCACCTCGGCCTCCGCAATCTCAAGGTCAGGCCATGTATGAGTTTCTTCGGCTACGGACAGATTGTACTGCGCCTGGTCCAGGCTTATCTGGGCGTTAAGCAGGGACAGCTCCTTGGCTGCCTGGTTGTCTTGGGTATTTTTCAGCGTTTGCTGGCCTGTTTGCAGATTGATTTTCGCCTGGATTAGGTCACGTTCCTTGGCTGTTACTAAATCCTCCAGGGCACTCAGTTCATCCTGCCATTCATCCATATCCAGCTTGACCAGCACCTGCCCTTCTTCCACGGTATCTCCCACTTCTACCAGAACCTCCGATACCGTTCCTTCCTGGTAGAAGAGGTCAATAGCCAGGTCTTCAGTGCGTGATAATGCCAGATTGCCGGCAGCCGTAATCTCCAGGGTCAGGTTGCCGCGCTGCACCGTTGCTACCTGATTCTCAGGTATTTCTTCATCTGATTCGGAATTACAGCTTAACAGGGGAACAACGAGTGCACTCAGAACAAGTGTTATCAGCAGTGTCTTGAGAAATTTCATTTTCTTCACCTGTTTCTTTCTTCCCCCTTTCGCTGGTGGCTACAGGAGGATTTATGATTGCTAAGTAGTATCTCAGACAAATGTTAAAATCTTATTAAAATTACCGTATTACTCCGTAAAGGGGAGGGTAAAGGTAAAGCGAGTCCCTTGCCCCGGTTGGTTCTCAACGTCAATCCGGCCGCCGTGAGCCTCCACCAGGCGTTTGGCAATGGTAAGCCCTAGGCCGCTGCCGCCGGTGGCTCTGGTACGTGATTTGTCCACACGGTAAAAACGCTCAAATATATTAGGCAGGTCCTCAGCCTGGATGCCTTCGCCGGTATCAGCCACGCTAATGTTTATCTCGTTATCCTGTTGCCATGCCGCTACTGTAATGGTGCCTTCCGGACCGGTGTGAGCTACGGCATTTTCCAGGAGATTATTCAGCACCTGCTTGATGCGGTGTGAGTCAATGCTGACGGGTGGGAGCCAGGCCGGCAGGTCAGCCGATATCATTAGGCTTTTGGTGGCTGCCTTGGTCTGGACGGCTGCTACGGCTTCCCTGATTAGATTAGATAAATCTTCTTTTTGATGCACCAGTTTTAGTTCGCCGGCATCAGCCAGGCTCAACTCCTGAAGGTCGTCAACGAGCCGTGCCAGTGTGGACGCTTCTTCGTTAAGTGAGCGGATGGTATCCGTATCCGGCTTGATGACGCCGTCACGAATTGCCTCCAGATAGCCACTGAGGTTGGACAGGGGAGTCCTCAGTTCGTGAGCAACATCGGCTACCATATTTCGCCGTAGTTGCTCGGTATGCTCCAGGTCATCGGCCATTGAGTTGAAGGATTGTGCGAGTTCGCCTAATTCACCTTTGTCTTTGAAGTTTACCCTCTGGGAGAAGTCGCCTTTCCCAAGTTGTCTGGAAGCATGAGTGAGGGCTTTGACCGGGGCCAGGATGCGCCGCGATAAAATAAAAGTAAGCAGCAGGGCAATGGCGACTGCCAGCAGGCCTCCCCAGATGAAGAAGCGCCCTGTTGTATTATAGGCTATTTGTAATGAAGCGCGGTTTATCTCAGACGATTCGATAGGGTCGATGTGAAGCGTACCAATAGTGCGTGTTTCCCAGGGTGGGGACATCGGTAACCCCGGTATATCAGCCGAATATGACCTGCCAACGAGTTCTTCCTGGGAATCAGCGACCACCGTGTCATTAGTATCTGTGAGTATGATTCGGCGTCCGTAGATATTACCCCACTGGACTATTAAAGGCTGAATACCTTCCCAGTCTCTCTGGTGGAGGTAATATGCGGATAGCTCAGCTTCGACTCTTCTGGCCTGCATTGTCTCAATGCGTTCGCTGAACCGGTTAATCTCAACACGGGTAGTCCGGTGGGCTAAGAAGAATGCGGAGCCGATGACGACGATTATCACAAAGGCGAAGGCGGCCAGGAGACGGAAGCTCAGATTATGTATCACCGGTAACCTCCAGAAGCTTGTAACCGGCCCCGTACACTGTTTTTATGTATCTGGGGTGGCGGGGGTCCGGCTCTAGCTTGCGGCGGAGTTTGAGGATGTGGACGTCAATGGTACGGTCAAAGCCGTCGAAATCGTAGCCAAGGGCTTTTTCTATAATTTGCGCCCGGCTGAAGACCCTGCCCGGTTCTTTAATGAGAGTCCCCAGGAGCTTGAACTCAACCGGGGTGAGATTCAATGGCTTGCCGTCAAGAAACGCCTCGTGTTTGAGGAAGTCTACGTTAAGCACGCCGTACACAATCTTTTCCGGGCCGCGTTCTCCAGGAAGGCGCCTGAGTACAGCTCGTACCCTGGCAGCCAGTTCTCTGGGGCTGAAGGGCTTGGTCACATAGTCATCGGCACCCAGGTCGAGACCGGTTAGCCTGTCCTGGTCTGTAGTCATCGCTGTAAGCATGATAATAGGTACATCGGACTCGCTCCTGAGGATACGGCATATCTCGAGTCCATCGATGCCGGGCAGCATAAGGTCCAGTACAATGAGGTCGGGGTGTGCCTCCCGGGCCATTTGCAGGGCTTGGGTACCATCATAAGCCGTGATAACGCGGTAGCCATCCCGGTGCAGGTAGAGCTTGACCAGTTCCACCGTCTTTACATCATCGTCTACTACCAGTACCTTTTTATTTGCCATCTCCGAATCCATAAGCGATTTGATATCTCTGCTTAATGTTATACCATAAATGTTAAGAAATTGTTAAAATAAAGAGGAGGGGAATATTCCCCTCCTCTCATTTTCAGCTCGAAGAAATCGTGGTATTGTATGGCTATTCTACCGGGGCATCAGGCGCCAGCCAACCGCGTAACCCACCGCCAAATCCGCCGAAGCTGCGGTGTCCGTCATGAAAACGCGGGCCGAGTCGGAACGAGATATCATCGGGCCTCGCTTCCATCCATGTCTTAAACTCCTCGGTCGGGAAATCCGGCCTTGCTTCCAGCCATGCCTCAAGCCCGTCAAGCTGCTCTTCAGTCATGATATCTTCATCAATAAGTCTCTGACGCATTCTCTCCCGGGCTTCAGTCTGTATTTCGCTTCCGGCTTTGGTGAAAGCGTCTTTCAGAGACTCGCAGTTGATGGGAGCTTCAGGGTTTTTACTGTTGTAAATTTCACAGACTTTTTCCAGCAACGCTCCGCATTTGGTCTCAGGCTGGCTGTTGTCCTCATCTCCTGTCTGAGCGAGGGCAACACCGCCAAAAGTACCGGCCAGCACGACGACAGCTATCACCGCAATCAATATGAGTTTCTTGCTTCGCTTCATGTGATGTTACCTCCTTTCTTCTTACATAAGAATAACAGCCGAATATTAAAATCTTATTAACATTCGATGCGGAGGTTACAAAAATATGGTCGCATACTTAAGAAAAGGAGTGAGGCTGGAACGTTTTTGAACCAGCCTCACTTAATCCAGGCTAATCTATCTACCCCGTCTATTCGTATTCAGCTATCATTTGCATCATATCGTCGTAGATAGCTCTGGCATTGGAAAACCCTTTCGCCTCGGAATCGGCTATCCATTGCTCTTGAATCGGTTTGGCGAACTCATACCACTCCGCTATCTCTGAGTCGGTAAGGTAGGCAATTTCGTTCCCCAGTTCCTCGGCTAATGCTATTCCTGCCGCTATGGTGGTGGGGTCATCTTCCGACAGCGACAGTGCAGACCACTCGAGGGTGGTATCCATGAATATCTTCTTGAGGTCATCGGGCAGCTGGGCGTAGCTATCGCGGTTCATGATATAACCGAAGGTCTGCATGCCGAGTCCACCCTCTCCAACTACGGCATGGTACTTCATCAGTTCGGTGAGCCCAAATGAATAAATGAAAAGCCAGTGGACGAACATACCCTGGATAAGGCCTCTTTCCAGAGATGTATACATTTCCATAACAGCCACGTTATTTATGGAAGCATCCTTGCTGCCGAGTTGCTCGGTCCAGAGAGCATTGGCGTATGTCTTCAGACCGGCCAGGTCATCGGGCGTCCTTACCAGGTGAAATTTATCGGTAGTGTGTATGTGCTCGGCCGGCAGGCCTCGCATGAACAGTGGGAAGGTATTCCCGTACTCCGCATCGAGCTCCGGGTATTTTCCCCTTAGTTTCAAATATATATCGCGTTGTGCTGTCTGGGTGGGAATGCCGGTGCCGGGCAAATCTATTACCCGGTTTATCTGGTGTACGCCCTGGCTACCGCCGAGAACGTAGAGAGCTATATCGGCGATACCGGTCTCAACACCCCGGAAGGTATCGTCGGCCTTCATTAAAGACTCGGACCAGTAACCATCAATATGAATCCTGCCCTGGGTACGCTCCTCGACAGCCGCCATCCATTCCTTGGCACGCACGCCGAGGTCAATGAATGGTGGACCCCAATCGGAATACCTGAGCTTATATACCTTTTCTGGTTCCGGCATCTCGGTCCTTTCAACCGGTTTTGGTTCTATTGCCAGGTATCTTGACACCTGCTCTGATGGTTTCGTAGTTTGTTGTGGAGTCGTTTGTGCGGGGGTAGGTTCGGCAGTTTCTTCAGCACAACTGCTTAAAATCAGGCTGGCTAATAGTACAATCACCAGAGATGTCATTACTATTTTCTTCACTGCTTGCTCCTCCTTTGATAACACTCGAATTCTGAATACAGTAGTAACGGAAAACTGAGATTAAACGTATTATCTTATTGTTCACCTCCTTCCATAAAATATGAATGGAACTCCAGAATATTGATATATGGTAAAATCCAGGTTATTTCCTGTTGTAAAAGTACACATGACGCAACAAAGATTACGTATGTTGGATTATATATATTTGACTTCCAGAATGTCAAGGCTTTTTGAGCAGCTTTTATCGGAACCGGATGAGGCGCGTGAGTTTCGCGGACTGTAAGAATTCCTTTGACCAGGAACCGGGTAAATATTACGTTGCGGGGGAAAATAAACTAGACGTCGGATTCCTGCAAGCTGGAAGAAATATCTTCGACAGGATGTGGCCTTCTACGGAACCTGAGCAGGATTAAAATAGCTGTGGAGCCGGCTGCTACCAGTGCCGCAACGAACCACCAGCTGAGCATAAATCCTTCCCACTGTGATGAAGGTGCTGAAGGCGGCTCTTCCGCGATATCCGAGACCATTTCCTGAATAATGGCAGCTTTAATTTCATCTTCTGGATTGACCTGGGTTTCTGATTGCTCGAGGTCAGTTGTGGTCGTAACCGGGATTTCTGCGGCTGGCTCGGGTGCCGGAGGAGGCGCTGGCGGGATGGGGATAGAAATGACGGCCGTTTTCTCATTGTTGGATTCGTCACTTTCGACAATGTCATTATATTCGTCGGCAACCGTCTTTATGGTATGTGAGCCTGCCTGAGCTTCCCAGGTAAAAGTGCTGGTAGCTTGAATACCGGATTGTATCTGGCCGATATCCACCGATGTCAGTAAAACGTTATCAACGTAACAGGAGACAGGAAAGCTGTCAGATTGAGCGCCACCCTGGTTCCTTATGGTCACCGTAAACGTTACCGAGGTGTTTTCCGTGGGACTTACTGGTGACCAAGTTATTTCGTCGATAACAAGGTCAGGAACTGGCAGAATGAATGTGTACTCGTTATTATCCTCGTTACTCTCCGAGATAGAATTATCGATGTCAGCTACTATGTTAATGACCTGCGGTTCGGTCTGAGCCGTCCATGTGAAAGTCTTGGTTGCCGTAGCCCCGGCATCTATTTCTTCTACGTAATGGTTACCTCTATAATCGTCCCCGATGTAGTAGCCGACATACGAGTCACAAGCCAGTTCATCACCCTGGTTCTTGATAGTTATAATGAGAGTTGCTTCATCTCCCGGTGACGGATGCGCCAGTGACCAGTCTACGTCCTGAATAACGAGGTCGGGCGCGGTGGTTGACAGGACTACTGTCTTTTCATTGTTGCTCTCGTTAGTTTCATAAATGCTGTCGTAAATATCGACCACTGTCTTGATGGCATGCAATCCTGGCTGGGCTTCCCAGGTAAAGGTACTGGTGGACGTAGTATCGGGCTGTATTTGATTGGCGTAAGCTGTGGCCAGCAGGGAATCTTCAGAATAGAAGGCGAGATGGAATGAGCTGGCCTGGCTTTTGCTCAAATTCTTTATGGTTATGGTGAAGGTTACCACATCGCCGGTTGATGGATACTCCGGAGACCAGGTGATGTCCTCAATGATGAGGTCGGAGGAAGGGGAAGGGTGTGAGCAGGATACCTTTTTTGACTTCGTGTTGTTATCTTCATTGCTCTCGTTAATGTAATTTTCTTCGTCAATAACAGCCCTGATTTCATGCGAGGCTTTCTTTGCCGTCCATGATGTGGTTCTGGTCTCCGTAGCCCCGGGGGCTATTGGAGTTAAAAAGTGTGTATATTTATAGGCATTATCAATATATAAATACAGATAGCAGATACCCGATGTGCTTTTACCCTGGTTCTTAAAAGTCACGGTGAAGGTCATCCTGTGTAATATCAGTGGACTTGACGGTGACCAGGTTATGTCCTGAATGACGAGGTCAGGAGATGGGGTCGGCATATCTATAGACTTAGTATTATTAGTCTCGTCACTCTCAATAACCCGGTTGCCGGCGTCGGCGATGGCTTCGAAGGTATGCGGCTTAGCTCTTGTAATCCAGTCGATGGTTGTCGTGGTTTTAGCTCCGATGTCCAGTTGCCCGATGTGGGCAGAATCCCTGTAGATACCATCGACATAATAATCTACAAGTGAGTATTCGGCTTTACCGCTACCCTGGTTCTTGATGGTCACTTTCAAGGTTATCATGGTATTTTCTGAGGGATTTTTCGGTGACCAGGTTATACTGTCGATGATAAGGTCAGGGGCGGCGGTGGCATAGGTTACCGTTTTCTCGTTATTGGTCTCATCGCTCTCTTTTGCCTGCCTTAATATATCGGCAAATGCACTGACGGAGTGTGAGCCTGGCAGGGCTGTCCAGATAAAGGTCTGGTTGACTGTAGCTCCCGGCTCTGTGCTCATAACGAACCTGTAACCCCTTGAGTAGCCATCGATATAGAAGTCGACATTGGAGCCTCCCGCTCTGTAATTGCCCCGGTTTTTCACCGTTACCGAGAAGGTAACTTTATCGCCTATTGATGGATTTTCCGGCGACCAGGTTATCGACTCGACAATGAGGTCAGGAGCGAGGATGGATATAGCGTAAGTTTTTTCATTGTTGGCTTCGTTACTCTCGGTGACGTGGTTGATCACATCGGCAATCGCCTTGATGCTGTGAGAGTCTGCTTCTGCCCGCCAGGTGAAGGTACTGGTAGCTGTTGCGCCCGGGTCCAGGAGCTTGATGCTTTTGGAAGTTTGATATGTATCGTTAATGAAAAAAGCTACATGGGAGTAACCGGCCTGGCTATCGCCCTGGTTCTTGATGGTTACCGTAAATATCACCGCGTTTCCCATTAATGGGTTTTCCGGTAACCAGGTAATTTCTTGGACTATGAGGTCCGGACCCATAGTCGATGAGGCAGATATTTTGGCATTATCGGCTGATATCAGTGCAGGAACAACGAAGCCTGCCAATAGACATAGCACCGCTACGGCGCTTAGCAAAGCCCGGCGTTTGTATTTTCCCATTGGTATGACCTTCATGTGTCGGCTGGTTATAGGATACATTGATAGGCTTGATAGCAACAGGGCTTTAACATGGATTTAGGAACGGTGCTATCACCCATTTTGATGGGTGCCGGGTGGTCTGGAGGCTACAGAGGAACTGGGAACTGTATTTTATGCAACCTGATGTTTAGTTCTAGCTGCTTTAGAGTCTTCTGCCCGATTCTACCCAGTACTTTTCCCTCAGGTCTCGCTTTAATATCTTACCGGCCGCATTCTTGGGCAGGGACTCAACAAACTCAACTGATTTGGGTGATTTGTAACCCGCCAGATTCTTCTTGCAGAGAGCAATAAGCTCCTCGGCGCTGCATTCCATGTTCTTCTTCAAAGCCACTACCGCATGAACCTTCTCTACCCAGTAGGGGTCGGGGATGCCAATCACGGCCACTTCCTGAACCGCAGGATGCTTGTAGAGTATCTCCTCTACCTCTCTGGGGAAAACGTTCTCGCCGCCGGTAATAATCATGTCCTTTTTACGGTCGACAATGTAAATGTAACCCTTTTCATCGTAGTATCCAATGTCGCCGGTGTAAAGCCAGCCGTTAATGATGGTATTGGCGGTATCCTCGGGTTTGTTCCAGTATTCAAGCATTATATGCTTGCTCCGGACGATTATCTCGCCCAGCTCGCCGGCATCAAGGTCTTTTCCTTTTTCGTCCACAATCCTGACCTGCACCCCTATATCGGGCTGTCCGGTGGAGGTCAGTATCTTTTGTTCCGGCGTGCCCAGAACATTATGTTCTTCTCTCGGCAGGTGACATATAGCCGGACCGCTTTCGCTCATACCATAGCCTTGGCCGAACGAGGGGCCGAAGGTGGTAATCCCGGCTTTTAATACCTCCAGGGGCATCGGGGAGCCGCCATACCACATCATCTTAAGGCTGCTGACGTCGTACGTCCCCACCTCGGGGAGGGCAAGCATAGCTACCAGGTGCGTTGGTACGATACTCATGTGGGTGGCCTTCTCGTCCTGGATAAGCTGCAATGTAGCTGCCGGGTCAAATGACTTCATGATAACATTGCAGGCACCCAGATATAGAATACCCCGGCAAATGGTATCCCCGGCAATATGGAAGAGGGGTGATACCTGAATATGCTTGTCGGCTGGCTGCAGGCCTGTGTTTATGATGTAGGTACGGCTGTCCTCCCAAACGTGTCGGTTGGTGTACACCGCGCCCCGGGGGACGCCTGTGGTGCCGCTGGTATAGATAATGTGCAGGGGGTCGTCTTCCTCTATCTGGACATCCGGCTCTGTCGAGGGATGAGAAGTATAAAGTTCCTGGATGTCTATCATGTTGTCGGCGGGCCTTTCAATGGATACGAAGTTTTTGACATTGGGCAGCTGGGACCGCAGCGATTCGGCTGTTTCTACGAGTTCGGGGCCGACAAATAGGGTATTGATTTCTGAGTAGTTGATTAAATAGTTTACCTCCTCGGCTCCGAGCCTGGGGTTGAAGCGCGATAGAATATAGCCACCCTTCATCGCCGCCCCGTAGACGATAGCGTAATCGAGGCAGTTCCAGGACAGGAGTCCGATGCCGTCGCCTTTGTTAACGCCGAGTTTCTGGAGGGCGTTTACCAGGCTGTTTACGCGGGTATTGAATTCGGCGTACGTTATCCTCTCATCCCCGTATACGTAGGCTTCTTTATGGGGACGCAGCAGCGAGTGCCTGTGGATGATATGGGCGAATGTGCCTATTTTATACCGGGCAAGCTCTTTTAGTAGTTTCCCTGTCGGCATTCTTTCCCTCCGTTCTATTGGCACAGAATGGTGGGCCATTCTGGGTTCGAACCAGAGACCTCAGTCTTATCAGGACTGCGCTCTAACCAGCTGAGCTAATGGCCCACACGTATTACGACTGTTATATTTTAATTGAAGATGATTTAATAATCAAGAGCCAGCCTTGGCATGTGGTTCTGCTGGCGTTTTGCTGGTGGGCTTTTGCCCCCCCCCACACCTCGTTATCATTTCCCCACCCCCCCCTCCATGTTATCTTTTCCCACCCTGACCCGCTTGCGCTAAAGCTCTCGCCTGTCAAAGAACTTGTTCGGCGAGCAGGTCAGCGAAGGCAAGCCGCCCTCGCGGCATCAGCGGATAAGGCCGTGAGATATTCCCCACCCAGTTTCCCCCTTTGGAAAAGGGGGACTAAGGGGGATTTAAACCGGAGAGGGGGATAAAGGGGGTGAGGTTAATAAATGTTCTCCATAAACAAAAAAACCTTAACAACTGGATAGCGGAAGGAAGGATTAACGCCGATTTTTTAGGTCGGCGACCGACCTAGGAGAATAGGTGAACACACCAGTTAATCTCCCTAGAAAGGAGGTGATCCAGCCGCAGCTTCCGCTACGGCTACCTTGTTACGACTTCGTCCCAATCGCCGACCCCACCCTAGGCAACTGCCTCCCCATAAATGAGGTTGGCTCATCGACTTCAGGTGTTGCCGACTTTCATGACGTGACGGGCGGTGTGTACAAGGCCCGAGAACGTATTCACCGCACCATGCTGATGTGCGGTTACTAGCAACTCCCACTTCATGCAGGCGAATTTCAGCCTGCAATCCGAACTGAGGATGGTTTTTAAGGATTAGCTCCGGATCGCTCCATTGCCACCCATTGTACCACCCATTGTAGCGTGTGTGTAGCCCAGGGCATAAGGGCCATACTGACTTGACATCATCCCCGCCTTCCTCCCCGTTTTGCGGGGCAGTCTCGCCAGAGAAGATAACTGGCGACAAGGGTTGCGCTCGTTATGGGACTTAACCCGACACCTCACGGCACGAGCTGACGACAGCCATGCAACACCTGTGATGGTTCCTGACTTAACAGGTCGCTCACCTTTCGGTTCACTACTTCCACCATGTCAAGCCCTGGTAAGGTTCTTCGCGTTGCATCGAATTAAACCACACGCTCCGCTGCTTGTGCGGGCCCCCGTCAATTCCTTTGAGTTTTAGTCTTGCGACCGTACTCCCCAGGCGGGATACTTAAAGCGTTAGCTTCGGCACAGAGAGGGTCGATACTCCCTATACCTAGTATCCATCGTTTACTGCGTGGACTACCAGGGTATCTAATCCTGTTTGCTCCCCACGCCTTCGGACCTCAGCGTCAGTTGCAGCCCAGGAAGCCGCCTTCGCCACTAGTGTTCTTCCCGATATCTACGCATTTCACCACTACACCGGGAATTCCGCTTCCCTCTGCTGTACTCCAGCCCATCAGTATCAAATGCACCCTCCCAGTTAAGCCGGGAGATTTCACATCTGACTTGAAAGGCCGCCTACGCCCTCTTTACGCCCAGTAAATCCGGATAACGCTCGCCTCCTACGTATTACCGCGGCTGCTGGCACGTAGTTAGCCGAGGCTTATTCCCCGGGTACCGTCATTATTCTTCCCCGAGAAAAGGAGTTTACAACCCGAAGGCCTTCTTCCTCCACGCGGTGTCGCTGGGTCAGGCTTTCGCCCATTGCCCAATATTCCTTGCTGCTGCCTCCCGTAGGAGTCTGGGCCGTGTCTCAGTCCCAGTGTGGCTGGTCGTCCTCTCAAACCAGCTAACGATCGTTGCCTTGGTAGGCCGTTACCTCACCAACAAGCTAATCGTACGCAAGCCCCTCCTCAAGCGCCCGAAGGCTTTAGTGATGACGCTTTACCATCATCACCACATGTGGTATTAGCTCCGATTTCTCAGAGTTGTTCCCCACTTAAGGACAGGTTACTTACGTGTTACTCACCCGTCTGCCACTAGTCACCGAAGTGACCCGTTCGACTTGCATGCATAAAGCACACCGCCAGCGTTTATCCTGAGCCGGGATCAAACTCTCCAAAAAAAAGGGTTTCGCTTTGAACCTTCCTTCCGCTATCCAGTTGTTAAGGTACAAAATGCCCCGCTAGGGGACGTATAAATATTAGCACAAGCTATCCCCGTTGTCAATAAATATTTAATATGTTTCAAACGGTTGTGATAACGCGCTGAAATATTTCGGGCAGCATCGACCGGACGAAGCCAAAGGCATCTACCAGGGACGCTAGGACACCCGAACTGCTTACCCACCTCTCCAGCCAGTCGAAAATCGGGTAAATCTGGAGCACGATAGCAAAGAGAACCACGCCTATGATGGCACCGAGTAAGCTCAGGGCTCCGCCCAACAGATGGAATAAAATGCCCTTTTTCCAGATCTGCTGCGTGAATTTCCTTGGCAGGAAAAACAAGAAATACAGTATGACACTCAGGATGGCCATGGTAATGAAGAAGCCGATGAAGTTCTCCCAGTTATCTCCGGGCAGGAAGGAAAGGATAGTCGCAATCAGCCGGTAGCTGAGGCCGGCCAGAGGGATGGCAATGATGACGGTGAGCAGTGAGAAGAAATTTCTGACGGCGCCTTCTTTCATACCGCCAAAAAAGCTGAGTATAAGTATTATGATGACAACAATATCGACCCAGTTCATAGCCGCTTTATTAAGTGCTAAGGTCTATTTGACAATATCAGGTCTGTGGGTTACAAGTAAGGCTTGAGACGGTTAATCTCTTTCATCAGTTCTTCAAACTGTTGCGGGTATAGCGATTGCATCCCGTCGGAAAGGGCATGAGAGGGGTCGTGGTGCACTTCAACCAGAAGACCGTCAGCACCGACGGCTATGGCTCCCCTGGATAGTGGAATAACGTATTCCCTGCGTCCGGCGGCATGGCTGGGGTCAACGATAACGGGAAGATGGCTGGCTTCCTTTACAGAAGGTATGGCGCTTAAGTCTAGGGTGCTTCTTGTGTTGTCGGAAAATGTGCGTATTCCCCTTTCGCATAAGATAATCCGGCTATTCCCTTCCGACATGATATACTCGGCCGCCATGAGCCACTCATCGATAGTGGCGGCAAAACCCCTCTTTAGAAGCACGGGTTTGGACATCTGACCGGCCAATCGCAGCAGTGAATAGTTCTGCATATTTCTGGCGCCAATTTGAATAATATCGGCATACCTTTCAACAATGGTCAGGTTGTCATTGTCTGTAGCCTCGGTAACGATGGGCAGGCCTGTTTCCCTTCGAACTTTCTCCAGTATTTTTAGTCCGGCTTCCCCCAGTCCTTGAAAGCTGTAGGGAGAGGTTCTGGGCTTGAAGGCGCCGCCGCGGAAGACCTGCGCACCGTGCTCTTTTACAAGTTGGGCTATGGTAAGGGCCTGCTCTTCACTCTCAACGGCACAGGGTCCTGCCATAATTACCGGCTCCCCGGAGCCCACTTTAATATCGCCAATGTCGATGACCGTGGATTCAGGGTGTGTCTCCCTGCCGACAAGCTTGTACGGTTTGGTAACCGGAATGGTCTCCTTGACGCCTTCCATGGCCAGCAGTTGCGAGTCTTCCACCGGCCCCTTGTTGCCAATAATACAAACGGCTGTCCTCTGAGCGCCCGGTATGGGAACGCCCCGGTAACCCATTTTCTCGATTTCCTGGATAACGGCGCGTACCTGTTCTTCGGTAGCGTCGTTTTTCATGACGACCAGCATTTACGCGTTGCTCCTTTGTGTTTGTAGTATGATTGTAACACCATATTATTAAAAATTCATAATCTGTTGTTAATCGCCTGTTGATTGTAAGGCGGTGGTATAGGCGTCATAGGTTCGGGAATCAAAGAGTACGAAAACGACATCTTTTATAGAGGTGGCTTTGGAGAGAAAGGAGGTAACCGTCTTCATGGCTATCCGTGACGCCTCATCTATGGGGTAGCCGTACGCACCGGTACTGATGGAAGGGAAGGCGATACTGGAGAGAAGGTTCTCGGCGGCCAGCCTCAGGCTTTCCCGGTAGGCACTCGCGAGCAGTTCAGCTTCTCCCTGGCTGCCGCCGTGCCATATCGGTCCAACGGTATGAATGACATGTTTGGCTTTCATGTTGCCGGCGGTGGTAATCACGGCCTTGCCGGTAGGCAGGGGTCCCTGTCTGGAGACGATTTGCTTGCATTCATTCAATATGGCTGGACCCCCTGCCCTGTGGATAGCTCCATCCACCCCTCCACCACCCATCAGACTGGAGTTGGCGGCATTGACTATGGCATCAGTAGTCTGCAGGGTGATGTCCCCCTTCACTATTGAGAGCCTGGCCTGATTCACCACCTTCGAAGGGTTCTTCTCCATATTATGCACCCCCTTAGCATTAATCGCTGTCTGTTAAGTAATCTACTGCCCACTGGACGGCATTTTCTCCGGTAAGCTCAAGATTCTTGTCCGGTTCTATCCCCTGACCTTCAATGAGGTGGCCGTTGGGGGTAAGCCAGCGGGCGGTAGTGATATATAATCCGGAACCGTCGTCAAGCCTACGGAAAATATTGACGCTGCCTTTGCCATAGGTTATGTTGCCGGCAATAATAGCCCGACGGTGGTCTTGTAGAGCACCGGCCAGTACCTCGCTGCCGCTGGCACTGGCGTTATCTACCAGCACAACCATAGGCAGGTCAATGGCGGCTTTATCTGTATTTACCTTGAGTATCTTTACATTGCCTTGATTGTTCATTATTTGAACAACCGTGCCTTCAGATAGAAAGTGGCTGGTGACGTCAATTACAGTATCAAGAAAGCCTCCAGGATTACCGCGCAGGTCCAATATTACGCCCTTGCTCTTTTCATCAGCCAGACTCTGGAAGGCCTGGGATAGCTCGTCCTCGGTGCGCGCCGTAAAATCGGTAATGTTGATATAGGCGATGTCTCCTTCCATTTTAAAGTGTACGCTGGGTACCTCTACCCTGGCTCTGATTATCTCAATCTCTAAGGGTTCGGACTCACCCTCATGAAGGATAAGGAGTTTTACGGCTGTCCCCTCGGGGCCGCGGATTTTGATTATTGCCTCGGCGAAGCTCATATCGGCAACAGGCTCACCATCTATTTCTAAAATAATATCGCCTGCCTTAATGCCTACCTTGTCTGCCGGAGAATCGGCGATGGGCGCTATAATCATTAGCTGCTTGTCCTTAACCGTTACGTAGGCACCGATGCCTTCGAATTCTCCTTCCAGACTACTCACGCCCAGTTCGTAGTACTCCGGGTTCAGAAAGGAGGCGTAGGGGTCATCCAGTGACTCCAGCATGCCTTCAATAGCGGCATGGCTTAGCGTTCTGGGGTCAAGATTGTCCCGGTCTACATAGTCGGTAAAGATGATATGCCATGCCTGCCCTATGGTGTCGAGTCCCTCCCCCAGTCTGGAGAAATTTCTGAGGCCGAAGGTATAGCCGGCACCGAAAGACAGGACAATAACTACTACCAGCAGCAGGCCAATAATTAGCTTTGTTGTCTTTGACATAGGTTTTTCTCCCTTTAAGTATTATGGCAGGAGTGACTGAGTAAACAAGCTACTAATAGGTGAGCCAAGTAAACCTGTAAGCCGAGTTCTGTATCCTTCACTATGTGAAAGACGGTGACCATCTATCTAGCCCTTCCGTTACCGGAAGGGTCAAGCGACCAACCCGGGGAATGGGCCGGGCGTCCCTATGTCCCTCTATTCGGTCTTGCTCCGGATGGGGTTTGCCCAGCCGACCGGTCACCCGGTCGCTGGTGAGCTCTTACCTCACCATTTCACCCTTATCCTTCACAGAGTGAAGGACGGTATGTTTCTGTGGCACTTTCCGTAGGGTCACCCCTCCTGGGTATTACCCAGCATCCTGCCCGGTGGAGCTCGGACTTTCCTCCCTTCCCAGAGGGAAGGGCGGTCACCCGGTTTACTTGACCCGGTTATAGTGTAGTGGAGAGAAAGGGGTTAGTCAATGGGGGTAGGGTGGGGACTAGGTGCTATCTAAAGCTTTGTTCGCCAGTGCGTTAGCCTCGGCGTTTTGCTCGCGGGGAATATGGGCTATCATGAAACCATCAAGTGAGCCGATGAGCTGTATTACTTTTTGATAGTGTGTTCTGAGCGTTACCTTCTTGACCTTATACCGACCGTTAATTTGTTTCACCACTAGCTCTGAATCTGACTTTAGTTCTACATGTGTTGCTCCAGTGCTGACGGCTTTCTCCAGGGCGGCAATGATAGCCCTGTATTCCGCCTGGTTGTTGGTGGTGAGGCCGATGCGGCGGGAAATCTGGGCAATGAGGTTGCCTTTCTCGTCTTTGATGATAGCACCTATAGACGCTGGCCCCGGGTTGCCCCGGGCGGCACCGTCGGTGTATATTATTAGTTTTTTCTCGCTCAATCTGTCCTTCAGGATATAAACAGTATGCGCCCGCAGGTGCCGCACTGTACCGGCTGTCCGCTTCTTGCTTTCTGGAGGACGCTGGCCGATAGTGATATGCGGCAGGCACGGCATATGCCCTGTTCTACCTTGGCGACCGCCTGTTTCTTTTGCTGCCTGATTTTTTCATACAGCGCTACTGCCGAGGGTTCGATTTGCTCGGATAACTGCTGGCGCTTCTGCCTGAGGTCCGCCAGGCTGGTTTTAAGCTGTTCAATGTCAGAGGATAGCTGCTTTTGTTGTCGGTGCCACTCGTCCTCCATCTTTTTGAGTTCGGTGGTGGTGGCAGCTACACCATTTTCGGCTGCCTCAACCTGGTCAATTATCTCCAGAGCCCTGTTCTCCATCTGGTCGCTTTTTTCTTTCATCATGGTTACCTCATGCTGGAGGCTGGAAAGCTCTTTGGGATTGGTTGTCTTACCGCCATACAGTTGCTCTTCGGTGGCGGCAATTTTACTAAGCAGGTCATCAACCTCAGCCTCGGCGCCGCGGTGCTGGCGTTTTAATTCCTCCAGTTGCTCTTGTTCCGAGGTAAGTCTGCTCCGGGCGTTGTCGAGGGCTTCTCTCTCGCCCAGCTGAGCGACTTTCTGGTTCAGGGTCTGTTGTTCCTGCTCAATCTCTATATCAAGCTCTTGCAGTTGATAAAGTTGCTTCGTTACAGCCATTTCTCCTCGTTGCTTATTCTATAACGGGGACTGCATAATATCAAACTGGTTCAGAAAAGAGGTGACAAATACGCATAGTAATATTAGAACATAAGTGCTATTGTATTATCCGGGGAACAATTCGAGGGTAGTCAGGCGTGAATTGTTTTTCGAGTTATGTTAAGGGAGGCGATATGAGGCTATTGAGATTGGCCGTAGCAAACAGGAGATGGGACCTGGCAGCCCATACCATTGTGCTGGCGACTGCCAGGCAACTGAAAAATGGAGAAAAGCCACATGCGAAGAGAAGCAAAGAGACAAGCAGGCGCACCAAAGGGTAACCAGAATGCAAGAAGGCACGGCTTCTATTCCAGGGTGCTTGACGAAGCAGGGAAGCTTGATTTTGAGCTTGCCTCCGACGTTAGCGGGATTGATGACGAGATTGCCCTGCTGCGTGTGAAAATAAAGTCGGTGCTGGAGAAGGACCCGGAGAATATCAAGCTCGTCATGCAGGCGACAAATACTCTGGCGACGCTGGTCAGGACCAGATACAAAATCACCAGGGAGCAGCAGAAGGGTCTGAAGGAGGCCATCGGCAACGTGCTCCGGGATGTGGCTTTGCCGCTGGGGATAAGCATCGGGGCCCGCGCTCTGGGGAAATAGTGGATCGGGGGAAGATATTTATGTCCCACCCGACCCCGCCCTTTGAGGTAGAGAGAGGCTTCGCCTCTCTTAGGTACCTCTGAGGGATAAGGAAAGAAATTCTCCCTTAGTCCCTCCTTACGAAGGAGGGAGACAGATTGGGTTAAGGCTTTGATATATGGGTTTGGACAAATTGGGGGAGGGGTGGATATTAACGGATTAAATGCGGATGGTGCGAGGGCGGCAGGGTGGGATTAGATATGAGAAAAG